>Ga0153917_1000002_pt1 | contig 379565 bp, 342 predicted proteins | sample TSFL001MetaG_FD_104695 | JGI IMG/M metagenome (GOLD analysis project Ga0153917, IMG submission 104695) | Attine ant fungus gardens microbial communities from Florida, USA - TSFL001 MetaG | ecosystem: Host-associated > Fungi > Mycelium > Unclassified | place: USA: Florida, Paynes Creek Historic... | reverse complement strand
TACTGCATGAGGCACTAATATAAGGTTCGGCAGAGAAGCGGTATTCAACGACAACGTGTTTACTCAGGACTTCTTTACTGAAAATGCCACACATAAACAGAACTGTACCTCGTTTGACCCAAACCGTGTTATCACATACAACGTAATTAATGGCAAGCCATTTTTAAACGTGTCTCGATCGGCCGCACAAATTCAAGGGTCTGGTCGACACTATCATCCCTCTAATCAACGGATGTCAAATAGCGGTTGTGAAGCGTGCCCGTCCAGTCACTGTTGCTATAAGCGCTGTTATCTAAGACTTTTTTACCATAGCTCAATAACTTCCGATCGTCCAGCCAGCTTATTAACTTTCTTAAAAGTGGTATTTTGCTTATAACTTTTTTCAAAAAGCTATGCACAAATGAGCGTAACGGGAAGCAGATGTTTCCTGAAAAAAGGGTGTATATCGCTTCGTCTGTTCCCGGATTAAACACCATAACGTAGATATATGCTCTGCACTAAAATAATGAACCTTTGATGAACCTGCATCATAAAAAGGCAAGCAAAACGTTTCGATTATATTAAAACATTAGCGAAGTCACTTTATTTCAGAATAAATGAAACAGCACCCGCAATTGTTACAAGGATAAATATTGACCGATTTTAAGTATATAGAAGTTGTTGTTATTGCCGGCAACGTCAGACAGGGCATGATTAAGCTTCTGGATGGGGTCATCAAGGGATTCATCCGCCAGTTCAAAAACGCCCCAGTGAATCGGAAACGCTCGCGGCATGCCGAGCTGCTGCCAGAGTGCCACGGCGGATTGCGGATCCATATGATGCGTCGCCATGAACCATTCTGGTGCATAGGCTCCTGCGGGGATGGCAATGGCATCGAGATTGCCGAGGCGCTGCGCAATAGTCAGCAGCTCGGGCGTGTAGCCGGTATCGCCGCTAAACCAGAAGCGTCGGCTTTGGCCTTCAAATACCCAGCCACACCATAAGCTGCGATCGCGATCCCACAGCGTGCGCATGCTCCAGTGCTGCGCCGGAACCGCGGTGTAGGTAACACCCTGAAAGTGATAATGTTGCCACCAGTCGAGCTCAACGATGTTTTTCGCACCGCGTCTGCGAAACCAGGCGCCAAGGCCGAGGGGCACAAACACGGTAAGTTGGGGGAAGCGGCGTAATAGCTGGCGAACGGTGGCATCATCGAGATGATCGTAATGGTTATGCGAAATGACCAGCGCGTCCAGAGGGGGTAAAGCGGCCACGCTTATCGCGGCGGGGGTTTTGCGCACCGGTCCGACGAACGGCAGCGGCGATGCGCGACGCGAAAAGACCGGGTCGGTGAGAATAAACTGGCCGTTCAGACGTAGCAGTAAACTGGCATGGCCAAGCCACCAGACGCCATCTTCAGCGGCGCTATTCAGCTCAACGGGCTGCCACCAGTCGTGGATAAATTGTTGGTATCCGGATACGGGAGGTTTTGGTAATCCGGCGGCTTTGCGCTCTTTACGCCAGCGTTCAACGTCGCCTGGCTGATGCCCGGAGGCATTGAGATTGCGAAAACCCTGCGGGGTATGGTGTGGCAGGGAGGGATTATACCAGGGATTTTTCCAGGACACGCTCTCCTCCCTCTTACAACATTAGCGCTCAGCGACTAAGCGAATAAAGTCATCATCTTCTTCTTTTGCTACCGGTCCGGTCGCGGTTTTAACCTCTTCTTTCACGTCCGGCTCGTTGGCGTCGCACAGGCGTCTCAGCAGCGCATTTTGTCGCTTTTGCAGATCGACCAGGGTTTCCAGCAGTTCAATCTGCTCACTGGTGCGGGAGCTGACGCGGTTGACGAAAAACCATAACACCAGGCCTGCCACCAGCAACAGCACAGAGACAACCAGAGATGCGATGTTAAACACCCCGGCATTCAATAACTCACCCATTTCACCACCTCAATAAAAACGGCTATCTTACCACTCGCGTTAAGGAAGGAAATCATTTGCCGTAAAAATGGTTGCTACCAGGGTATAAACTTATTGATAGAACAAACGCCGCTAAAAAACTGTACATCCTGGTCGCACATCACGTTGATCATTTGCGTCCAGAGTACGAGACAGGCAATCAACACTACCACCAGAATCACCCAGCGTATTTTTTTCACTCCACTCTCCGTCTTCATACTTCTTAACACGAGGTTAGCATGAGCAACTTAAACCGGGGCTAACTGTAACCCCATCCTTCCCTTTTCAGAATCATACACTTGTTTCATATAGTAAAACGGCTAGGCTAAATCGCAGGAAAACAGAAAAAAGAGGCAATGATGCGCTTACTGATACGCACAGTGATTATTTTAGCGATCGTCTGGATTGGCTTACTGCTCTCGGGGTATGGCGTCCTGATCGGCAGCCATCAGAACGCGGCTGGCCTTGGCATTCAGTGCAAATATCTGACGGCCCGCGGCACCAGTACCGCCCAGTATGTTCATTCCGACAGCGGCATCATCGGTCTTTCCAGTTGTCCGGTGCTGCGCAAAAGCGAAGTGGTTGTCGATAACGGGTAACAGAGCATGTATTAAAAAAAACGCCGCTATGATAGCGGCGTTTTTTTATGCGGCAACGTCAGAATGGATAGTCGTTATAGCCCATCTGTTCAGAGATTTTGCGCGCGGCGGTATGCAGCATTTCAACATACTCGTGCAGACGCTCTTCAGAGAAACGCAGCGTCGGGAAGGAGATGCTCAGGCCGGCAATCACTACGCCGAAGCGGTCAAACACCGGCACGCCGATGCAGCGCAGCCCCTCTTCCTGCTCCTGGTTATCTTCGCCGTACCCCAGCTCGCGCACTTTATCCAGCACCGGCAGCAGTTCATCGGTGCTGGTGATGGTGCGATCGGTGCTGCGTTTGTACTCGACCCCTTCCAGGATCTGCTTCACCTCGTCGCGGTCACGCCAGGCCAGCAGTACCTTACCGATAGCGGTACTGTACAGCGGGTTACGGCGACCAATACGCGAGTACATGCGCAGGTTGTACATAGAGTCGATTTTATGGATGTAGACGATGCTGTCTTCATCCAGAGCGCCCAGGTGAACGGTCTCTTTTGTCAGGCGAGAAAGCTCACGCATCTGAATATCCGCGCTGCGGATCAGATCGACGTTTTGCAGCGCACGCGCGCCCAGTTCAAATAACTTCAGGGTCAGGGAGTATTTTTCTGACTCCCCTTCCTGTGCAACATAGCCCAGTGATTTCATGGTCTGCAAAAAGCGATAAACGGTGCTTTTCGACATCATCACACGCTGTGACAGCTCGGTAATACCAATTTCGCGCTCTTCTCCCAGCGCCTGCAGGATGCCAAACACCTTCAACACAGAAGAAACAGAATCTGGTTGTTTATCCAAATCTGCGATTGCCATTTATCACCTCAACGAAAGTGTTTTATAAAAATCAGAACCGGTTTTTATTATAAATTCGTCACCACGGCGCTGCAATCAATCATGGCTAATCTGGTTACAAATCTGCGACATTCCCCCGAAATAACGGTGTTAAAATCATTACCCTGAATATAATTGCCAATGATGCATATAACTCCATGACAGCTTCCACTACTGATGGCCTGCCGCTGCCGCAGCGCTACGGGGCGATCGCCACCATTATTATCGGCATTTCAATGGCCGTGCTGGACGGGGCTATTGCCAACGTCGCGCTGCCTACTATTGCCAGCGATCTGCATGCCTCTCCCGCCAGTTCAATCTGGATTGTTAACGCCTATCAGATAGCGATTGTGATCTCGCTATTATCGTTCTCTTTTCTTGGGGATATGTTCGGCTACCGGCGCATTTACCAGGCGGGGCTGGTGGTCTTTTCTGTGACATCCCTTTTTTGCGCCCTGTCGGACAGCCTGCAAATGTTGACCCTGGCGCGTATCGTTCAGGGGTTTGGCGGCGCCGCGCTGATGAGCGTTAATACCGCGCTTATCCGGCTTATCTATCCCCGCCGCCAGCTCGGGCGTGGGATGGGGATTAACTCCTTTATCGTGGCGGTCTCTTCCGCCGCCGGGCCAACCATCGCCGCCGCCATCCTGTCAGTCGCCTCCTGGCAGTGGCTGTTTTTAATCAACGTCCCGCTGGGAGTTATCGCCCTGCTCTGCGCGCTGCGCTATCTGCCCGCCAACGCCGCCAGGAGCAGCATGCCGCGCTTTGACCTGCCGAGCGCCGTGATGAACGCCCTCACCTTCGGCCTGCTGATCACCGCCCTGAGCGGCTTTGCCCAGGGGCAATCTGTGGGGCTGATTGCGGCTGAAGTCGTGGCGCTGATTGTCGTCGGCTTCTTCTTCGTACGCCGCCAGCTGGCGATGCCGGTGCCGCTGCTGCCGGTTGATCTGCTGCGCATCCCGCTCTTTTCACTCTCGATTGGTACTTCTGTCTGCTCGTTCTGCGCCCAGATGCTGGCCCTGGTCTCGCTGCCGTTTTTCCTCCAGAGCGTAATAGGCCGTTCGGAAGTCGAGACCGGCCTGCTGTTAACCCCCTGGCCGCTGGCAACGATGGTAATGGCGCCGCTGGCGGGTTATCTGATTGAGCGGCTCCATGCCGGACTGCTGGGAGCACTCGGGCTGGCGATCATGGCCACGGGACTGTTTGCCCTGGCGCTGTTACCCGCCGCGCCGGGCGATCTGGATATCATCTGGCGCATGATTTTATGCGGAGCCGGGTTTGGCCTGTTCCAGTCGCCTAACAATCACACCATCATTACCGCTGCCCCGCCCCATCGCAGCGGCGGCGCCAGCGGCATGCTGGGCACCGCGCGTTTACTGGGTCAGAGCACCGGCGCGGCGCTGGTGGCCTTGATGTTTAACCTCGCCGGCGATGGGGGCACCCACGTGGCGCTCTATACCGCCGGCGCGCTGGCGACCCTGGCGGCCGTTATCAGCGGCCTGCGCGTCACCCAGCCGAGAAGCGCCCAATAAAAAAGCGCGTCCATGGACGCGCTTTTTCGTTAACCCGCAGAGGGTTACTTCAGATACTCTCCGCTGCGTAGCGCTTCGATACGCTTATCCAGCGGCGGGTGCGACATAAACAGCTCGCTCAGGGATTTAGACTTACCGTTGATGCAGAAGGCCATCATGCTGCTGGCTTCCTGGGGTTCGTAGCTGGTCTTCAGCCGCTGCAGCGCAGCGATCATTTTCTCACGACCCACCAGTTTTGCCGAGCCGGCATCCGCGTGGAACTCGCGGTGACGAGAGAACCACATGGTAATGATGCTCGCCAGAATACCAAACACCAGCTCCAGTACCATCGAAACGGCGAAGTAGATCAGCGGGTTACCGTTACTCTCCTCGCCTTCGTCGCGGTTACCGCCCATAAACCCGGCGGCAATCTGCGCCAGAATGCGCGAGATAAAGATCACGAAGGTGTTCACCACCCCCTGGATCAGGGTCATGGTCACCATATCACCATTGGCGATGTGGCTGATTTCGTGGGCAATGACCGCTTCGGCTTCGTCACGGCTCATGTTCTGCAGCAGGCCGGTGCTGACCGCAACCAGCGAGGCATCCCGACGCGCACCGGTAGCGAAGGCGTTGATATCCGGTGCGTGATAAATAGCCACCTGCGGCATGGCGATCCCGGCCTGACGAGACTGGTTCGCTACCGTGGTCATTAACCACCGCTCCATATCGTTACGGGGTTGTTCAATAACCTCCCCACCCACGGATTTCAGCGCCATCCACTTTGACATCAGCAAAGAGACAAAGGAGCCGCCAAAACCAAAAAGCAGCGCCATAATTAATAAGCCCTGAACGCTGCTCGACTGAATTCCCGTCAGGCTTAGCACCAGCCCGAATACCACCATAACCGCAAGGTTGGTGAGCAGGAAGAGCGCGATTCGCATCATAATTTTCTTTTAACCTCAGTTTAACAAAACGCACTATGCGATTACCCACATCGTATGGGTATTGCGGCTATTTTCAAGGATTCAGCGGGCGTAAGTCAGCAGAAAGACACAACTTTACATTGAACAGGGGCTTGCTTACGGCAACCTGCGATAAGCAAAAAAACAGGCACAATTTCTTGTGCCTGTCTGGGGGTTATTTCGCCGGAGCGGGTTGTGCGGCGGGCTGGTCTTTTTCCAGTTTCGCCAGGTCAATGGCGATTTTAACCGTCTCATCCAGATAGGGATCCGGCTCCTGGTAATCTTTTGGCAGATCGTCCAGTTTTTTGAGCAGCGGTTTGCCTTCACGTTTGAAACGATCGTTGATGCGCGCCAGGCGGGTTGCATCATCCTCTTCGTTCTCTTTCTCACGCTGGGCATAGTTCAGAGAGACAATATTGCGTTTCGCCTTCATGGCATTGAAACGGGCAATGTCCTTCATGATGTACTGGAATTCCGGATCTTTAGCGATGCGCTCGTCGTGCTGTTTGAGCAGCGTCGGGCCGAACGGGGACATATCGCCCGCTTTCACAAAGGTGGCAGCGTTAATGCTATCCCACGGCAGCGCGTTATCTTCGAACTTCTCGCCCGTTTCCGTCTCTTCGTTACCGGTCGGCATAATGATATCCGGGGTAACGCCTTTACGCTGGGTACTGCCGCCATTCACGCGATAGAACTTCTGAATGGTGTACTGTACCGAGCCCAGAGCCGGCCATTCCGGACGCAGCATCTGATCGTAAATACGGTTCAGGGAGCGATACTGCTGGACGGTGCCCTTACCAAAGGTAGGCTCACCGACGACCAGTGCGCGGCCGTAGTCCTGCATTGCCGCGGCAAAGATCTCAGAGGCCGAGGCGCTGAAGCGGTCTACCAGCACCACCAGCGGACCTTTGTAATAGACAACGCCATCGGTATCGGCGTCTTCACGCACTTTACCGTTGTTATCACGTACCTGGACCACCGGACCGGACGGAATAAACAGACCAGAGAGCGAAACCGCTTCGGTCAGGGCGCCGCCGCCGTTGGTGCGCAGATCGATAATGACGCTGCTGACGTTCTGTTTTTCAAGCTTCTGCAGCTGGACTTTGACATCATCCGTCAGGCCAACGTAGAAGCCCGGAATATCCAGCACGCCCACTTTTTCTTTACCGACGGTTTTCACCGACATTTTCACCGCGCGATCTTCCAGACGGATACGCTCGCGGGTCAGGGTAACGATACGGGTTTTGGTGCCTTTACCGGCAGGCAGGATCTCAAGGCGAACCTTGCTGCCTTTCGGCCCTTTAATCAGCGCCACGACGTCGTCGAGACGCCAGCCAATAACATCCACCATACCCTGGCCGGTCTGGCCGACGCCGACAATGCGATCGCCAACGCTAATCGCCTTGCTCTTGGCGGCCGGACCACCCGCAACCATCGAGTTGATGACGGTATAGTCGTCATCCATTTGCAGCACCGCGCCAATCCCTTCGAGAGAGAGGCTCATCTCGGTATTGAACTGTTCAGTGTTACGCGGAGAAAGGTAGTTGGTGTGCGGATCGATTTCGTGGGCGAAGGCGGTCATCGCCAGCGAGAACACATCTTCACTGTTGGTCTGCGCCAGGCGACGAATAGCAAATTTGTAGCGGCGGTTCAGCGTTTCGCGGATCTCTTTCTCATCTTTACCGGTGAGTTTGAGGCTCAGCTCATCGTACTTCACTTTGCTGTCCCACAGCGCATTCAGCTCGGCTTCATCTTTAGGCCAGGGCGATTTGCTGCGGTCGAGATTAAAGGTGTCGTTGCCGGTAAAGTCCATCGGACGCTCCAGCACTTTAAGCGCATACTGGTAACGCTCAAAACGACGCTTCTGCGCCTGGTTATACAGGTCGTAGAAGAGATCAAGCTTGCCGCTGCGCAGCTCGTCACCAACCACCGATTTACGCTTCGCGAACTGTTCGACATCGCTTGCCAGCAGAACGTTATGGCTGTAGTCCAGCAGGTTCAGATAGCGGTCGAAAATTTTAGCCGAGAAAGCCTGATCGAGGTCGAACTGACGATAATGTGAACGGGTGAAGCGCGAGGTGACGCGCTCACTGACCGTTGCGTGTTGCGTCTCTTCCTTCAGAACAGGAATTTGATCAACACGCGTAATCTCGTCCACAGCGAAAGCGTGACCTGTTATAGCAAACAGGCCAGCCAGCGCGGTGAGCTTAAAAAATGTGTTCATGCCGGGCGTGGCCTCCGTTTCAGAACAACAAGTGTTCTGCGCGTACAATCATTGACATACCAGAAGTCAGCTGTACACGAACGCCATCTTTGGTGATTTCCAGTACGGTGGCGTCCATCGCATTATTACCCGCTTTCACCTTCAGATTCTGGCCGACGCTCAGGGCGTTGATATCAGAAACCGGAGTGTGGCGCGGCTCTTCACGAGGGGCGCGTGGGGTTTTTGCTGCTGGTTTGTCAGCGCGAGGCTTACGGTCGGCATTGTCGTTACGACGCGGTGCCGGACGCGGTTTACGCTCGCGACGCGGCGCCTCTTCCTGGCCGTTGGCCGCAGCAGCTTCGCGTTTTTTCGCCTGCTGCTCTGCCCGCTGTGCCTGGACGCGCGCTTTCGCTTCTTCAAGCTGTTTGCGTGCATGCTCTACGTGTTGCTCATCCAGCACCCCACAAGGGTTGCCGTCGAGATCCACACGCGTTGCGCCCGCTTTGATACCGTACAGGTAACGCCAGCTCGACGTATAAAGACGTAATGCAGAGCGAAGCTGGGTTTTGCTAAGGTTCAGCTCACCCTCAACACGCGCTACGAGATCCTGAAAAATACCGATTTTCAGGGGACGTGCTTCGCCTTCGGCACTGAAACAGTGGGGAAAACGTTCGGCCAGAAATGCGATAACTTCTTTACTGCTATTCAACTTAGGTTGATTTTCCATGAAATTTCCTGATTACAACGGACGTTGCCAACTCGCCGCAGGCATGAACAGGCGACATTATAATGACGCCATCCGTAAATGCTACGTTATCCGTTGATTATCCTGCGACGCTCGCAAAGAATTTTTGATAATCGGTCTCTGCCAGTACGTTCTGGAGATGGGTTACCAGCTCGCGCAGCCCCTGTTCATCTTCCGGGGTGAAACGTCCATAGGCGATGCTGTCGATGTCCAGAACGCCAATGGTCTGGTTATTGACCACCAGTGGAAGCACGATTTCAGAATTACTGGCGGCATCGCAGGCAATGTGACCGTCGAAGCTGTGAACATCTTCAACGCGCTGCACCTGGTTTTGCGCTACGGCCGTACCGCATACGCCGCGGCCAACCGGGATACGCACGCACGCCAGCTTGCCCTGGAATGGTCCAAGGACTAACGTTTCGCCTTCCAGTAAATAAAAACCTGCCCAGTTTACTTCGCTCAGACGCTCAAAAAGTAGCGCGCTGGTATTTGATAAGGTCGCTAAAAAACTGGTTTCACCTGCCATTAATGCCTGAAAATCACGGTTGAGATCCGCGTAAAATTCTGTTTTGCTCATTATTCAATCACTTGGTTATCTTACAAAATTACAGCATAGCCTATTCAAAATAGACTATTAAAATAAGCATTAAATGCGCTCATGCTCAAGATGAATCAATTCATGAGTTAAGATAACTATTAACTATCCCTTTTATGCACGACACATGGCACTTAAAACACCGAAAATAACGCCAGCGAAAAAGATCACCGTACATTCGGTCGGCGACGCGCTGCCTCGTGCACATTATCAGCGTTGCCCCCAATGCGATACGCTTTTTACGTTGCCAAAGATGAAATCACACCAAAGTGCTTATTGTCCGCGCTGCAACGCTAAAATTCGTGACGGGCGTGACTGGTCGCTCACCCGACTGGCGGCCATGGCGGTAACAATGTTGCTGCTAATGCCCTTCGCCTATAGCGAACCGCTGCTACGCTTATACCTGCTTGGGACACGTATTGACGCCAACCTGCTGCAGGGGATCTGGCAAATGACCCAGCAGGGCGATCCCCTTACCGGCGCCATGGTGCTTTTTTGCACCGTTGGCGCCCCGGGGATCCTGGTGGCGGCTATCGCTTACCTCTGGTTCGGCAATATTCTGGGGATGAATTTGCGCCCGGTACTGCTGATGCTGGAGCGACTCAAGGAGTGGGTCATGCTGGATATCTATCTGGTGGGGATTGGCGTGGCGTCCATTAAAGTGCAGGATTACGCGTATCTGCAACCGGGGGTTGGTCTTTTTGCGTTTATCGCCCTGGTGCTGTTAAGCGTCCTGACGCTCATCCACCTGAACGTGGAGCAGCTCTGGGAACGCTTCTATCCTCAGCGCCCGGCGACGCGCTACAACCCGGAACTGCGGGCCTGCCTGGGTTGCCACTATACCGGGCTGCCGGATGCACGAGGGCGCTGCCCCCGTTGTCATATTCCGCTGCGCGTACGCCGGCACAACAGCCTGCAAAAATGCTGGGCCGCGCTTATCGCCTCGATGGTCTTTTTATTGCCAGCCAACCTGCTGCCCATTTCGGTTATCTACATAAACGGTGAGCGGCAGGAAGACACCATTATGTCGGGGATTATCTCCCTGGCGAGCAGCAATATTGCGGTGGCCGCCATCGTGTTTATCGCCAGTATCCTGGTGCCCTTTACCAAGGTGGTGGTGATGTTTACCCTGCTGGTTAGCATCCACTTTAAATGTGAACAGGGGTTAAAAACCCGTATTTTGCTGTTGCGCTTCGTCACCTGGATTGGCCGCTGGTCAATGCTCGATTTGTTTGTTATTGCGTTAATGATGTCGCTGATTAATCGCGATCAGCTCCTCGCTTTTACTATGGGACCCGCCGCGTTCTACTTCGGATCTGCGGTGATTTTGACTATTCTTGCAGTGGAATGGCTGGACAGCCGCTTACTTTGGGACGCACATGAGTCAGGAAACGCCCGCTTCGCCGACTGAAGCGAGAATTAAAACGAAACGCCGTATTTCACCCTTCTGGTTACTGCCGGTCATTGCGCTATTAATAGCCGGATGGCTGATCTGGACCAGCTATCAGGATCGCGGTAATACCGTCACCATCGATTTCCAGACTGCGGACGGCATAGTTGCAGGCCGCACCCCTGTACGTTTTCAGGGGGTGGAAGTGGGTACGGTGCAGGACATCTCGCTGGACAGCAAGCTCAACAAAATACAGGTGCGCGTCAGTATTAAATCGGACATGAAAGATGCCCTGCGCGCAGAAACCCAGTTCTGGCTGGTGACGCCTAAAGCCTCGCTGGCCGGGGTCTCCGGGCTGGATGCGCTGGTTGGGGGTAACTATATCGGCATGATGCCTGGTAAAGGCGAACCCCAGGATCACTTCACCGCGCTGGATACCCAGCCGCGCTATCGCCTGAACAACGGCGATCTGATGATCCATCTTCACGCCTCGGATCTTGGCTCCCTCAACAGCGGCTCGCTGGTCTATTTCCGTAAAATTCCGGTGGGGCGCGTCTATGATTACGCCATCAACTCGGACAAACAGGGCGTAGTCATCGATGTCCTGGTTGAACGCCGCTTCGCCAACCTGGTTAAAAAAGGCAGCCGCTTCTGGAACGTCTCCGGCGTAGATGCCGACGTCAGCCTGAGCGGGGCGAAAGTGAAGCTCGAAAGCCTGGCCGCCCTGGTTAACGGCGCCATCGCCTTTGACTCGCCGGAGGATTCAGAGCCGGCGAAAGCGGAAGACAATTTTGGCCTCTACGAAGATCTCGCCCACAGCCAGCGCGGCGTAATCGTCCAGCTGGCCCTGCCCTCGGCCGAGGGGCTAAAAGCCGACTCCACGCCGCTGATGTACCAGGGGCTGCAGGTAGGACAGCTGACTAAATTAACGCTCAATCCCGGCGGTTCGGTGACGGGTGAAATGACCGTGGATCCGAGCGTGGTGGATCTGCTGCGTGAAAATACGCGCCTTGAGATGCGCAGCCCGAAAATTTCCCTCAGCAATGCCAGCCTCAGCAGCCTGTTAACCGGCACCACCTTTGAGCTGATCCCCGGCGGCGGCGAGCCGAAAAAGAGTTTTGTCATCGCCCCGGCCGATAAAGCCCTGCTGCAAAAGCCAGGGGTGACCACCGTGACGCTGAACGCTCCGGAAAGCTACGGTATAGAGGCCGGCCAGCCCCTGATTTTGCACGGCGTGCAGGTGGGTCAGGTGCTGGAGCGCACCCTGACCAGCAAAGGGGTGACCTTCTCCGTCGCCATCGATCCCCAGTACCGGGAGCTGGTCCACGGCGACAGCAAATTTATTGTTAACAGCCGCGTGGATGTGAAGCTGGGTCTGGACGGCGTGGAGTTCCTCGCCGCCAGCGCCAGCGAATGGATCAGCGGTGGGATCCGCATTTTGCCCGGCACTAAAGGGGCGATGCGTGAAAACTATCCGCTGTATGCCAATCTCGAGAAGGCGATTGAAAACAGCCTGAGCGATCTGCCTACCACCACCCTTACCCTGACCGCCGACACCCTGCCGGACGTGCAGGCGGGCTCGGTTGTGCTGTACCGCAAATTTGAAGTGGGCGAAGTGATTACCGTGCGCCCGCGGGCCAATGCCTTTGATATCGAACTGCATATTAAGCCCGAATACCGCAACCTGCTGACCAGTAACAGCGTCTTCTGGGCCGAAGGGGGCGCCAAAGTACAGCTGAACGGCAGCGGCTTAACCGTTCAGGCCTCGCCCCTTTCGCGCGCCCTGCGCGGTGCCATCAGCTTCGATAACCTGAGCGGCGCCAGCGCCAGCCAGCGTAAAGGCGACAAGCGGATCCTCTACCCTTCCGAAACCGCGGCCCGCGCCGTAGGCGGACAGATCACCCTGCACGCCTTCGATGCCGGCAAGCTGGCGGAAGGGATGCCAATACGCTACCTGGGTATTGATATCGGCCAGATCCAGAGCCTGAAGCTGATCACCGCCCGTAACGAAGTGCAGGCTAAAGCGGTGCTCTACCCGGAATATGTCGATACCTTTGCCCGGGGCGGGACGCGCTTCTCGGTGATCACCCCGCAGATCTCTGCCGCTGGCGTTGAGCATCTCGATACCATTCTGCAGCCCTACATCAACGTTGAGCCTGGCCGGGGTAATGCCCGCCGCGACTTTGAGCTCCAGGAGGCCACCATTACCGACTCTCGCTATCTTGACGGCCTGAGTATTGTGGTGGAAGTTCCTGAAGCCGGATCGCTGGCCATAGGCACGCCGGTGCTGTTCCGGGGCATGGAAGTGGGTACGGTAACCGGCCTGACGCTGGGCACCCTCTCCGATCGCGTGATGGTTGGCCTGCGCATCAGCAACCGTTACCAGCACCTGGTGCGTAATAACTCCGTCTTCTGGCTGGCCTCGGGCTATTCACTTGATTTCGGCCTGACCGGCGGAGTGGTGAAAACCGGGACCTTCAACCAGTTTATCCGCGGCGGTATTGCCTTCGCCACGCCACCGGGTACGCCGCTGGCGCCGAAAGCGCAGGCGGGTAAACACTTCCTGCTGCTGGAGAGCGAGCCGAAAGAGTGGCGCCAGTGGGGTACCGCACTGCCACGTTAACCCGCAGGCTCCGGTGTCAACGCACCGGAGCCTTTGTGGTACACTGCGCGCTTCATTGACTCCCTGTGGTGCGCCCGTGTCTCAACGTCCTGTCTATCTTCCTGAACAATTCCTGGCGCAGATGCGCCAGGCTTTGCCTGAACATCTCTCTTTCGATGCGTTTATCGCTGCCTGTCAGCGTCCGCTGCGTCGCAGTATTCGCGTTAATACCCTGAAGATCGCCGTCAGCGATTTCCTGACGCTGGTTGCCCCCTATGGCTGGCAGCTGACGCCTGTTCCCTGGTGTGACGAGGGATTCTGGATCGAGCGGGATGACGAAGAGGCGCTGCCGCTGGGAAGTACCGCCGAGCATCTCTCCGGGCTCTTTTATATTCAGGAAGCCAGCTCCATGCTGCCGGTGGCGGCCCTCTTTGCCGAAGGCGAAACCCCGTTGCGGGTGATGGATGTCGCGGCGGCGCCAGGCTCCAAAACCACGCAGATTGCCGCGCGGATGGGCAACCAGGGCGCTATTCTGGCAAACGAATTTTCCGCCAGCCGGGTAAAGGTGCTGCACGCCAACATCAGCCGCTGCGGCATCAGCAACGTGGCGCTCACCCACTTTGATGGCCGGGTGTTCGGCGCGGCCCTGCCGGAGGCCTTCGACGCCATCCTGCTGGATGCCCCCTGCTCCGGCGAAGGGGTGGTGCGTAAAGATCCCGATGCCCTGAAAAACTGGTCCGTCGAAAGCAACCTGGAGATAGCCGCCACCCAGCGGGAGCTTATAGAGAGCGCCTTTCACGCCCTGCGCCCCGGCGGGACGCTGGTCTATTCCACCTGTACGCTCAACCGTGATGAGAACGAAGCGGTCTGCCTGTGGCTGAAAGCGCAGTACCCCGATGCGGTGGAGTTCCTGCCGCTGGACGGCCTGTTCTCCGGCGCAACCGAGGCGGTCACGCCGGAGGGCTTCCTGCACGTCTTCCCGCAGATCTTCGATTGCGAAGGCTTCTTTGTGGCGCGCCTGCGTAAAACCGCCGCTATCGCCCCGCTGCCGGCGCCGACCTACAAGGTGGGCAACTTCCCCTTCACGCCGCTGAAAGGTCGTGAAAGCGCGCAGATTACCGCAGCGGCAAAACAGGCGGGACTGAGCTGGGATGACAATCTGCGCCTGTGGCAGCGTGACAAAGAGGTGTGGTTGTTTCCGACAGAAATCGAGCCCCTGATTGGCAAAGTTCGCTTCTCGCGCATCGGGTTGCGGCTGGCTGAAACGCACAATAAGGGCTATCGCTGGCAGCACGAGGCGGTTATCGCCCTGGCCGGAGAGAGTAAGAGCTTCGCCCTGAACTGGCAGGAGGCTCAGGAATGGTATCGCGGCCGGGATGTTTATCCACAAAATCCCCCTGCCGACGACGAAGTGCTGGTCAGTTTCCAGGGTGTTGCCATTGGGCTGGCGAAAAAAATTGGTTCCCGGCTGAAAAACAGCTATCCCCGTGAACTGGTCCGCGATGGCCGGCTCTTTACCGGTAACGCTGACGAGGCTTAAAAAAAGCGCACTTTTTTACTGGCGTATTTGCGCTTCCTTGACCAGGCTGAAATAAGGGCGACTATACTGGTCGTACCAGAACAGCGATGATTAGCGGAGAGCATTATGACGAAAACCAATGTGCGCATTGGCGCATTCGAAATCGATGATGCCGAGTTAACCGGCGAAACCCCAGGGGATCGAACGTTACGTATTCCGTGTAAATCCGACCCGGATCTCTGCATGCAGCTCGACGCATGGGATGCGGATACCAGCGTACCGGCACTCCTCGATGGCGAACATTCCGTTCTGTACCGCGAGCATTACGACCACCAGTCCGATGCCTGGATCATGCGCCTTGCCTGATTCAGAGAGAACCCGCCCGCAGGCGGGTTATTTATTGCCAGATTACCTCTCCCCCGGATCATCCCCTACACTATCAGTACCATAGTAAATTTTGAGGGCGTAATGTTCGCACTGGTACTGTTTATTTGTTACCTGGATGGAGGCTGCGATGACATTGTGGTGGATGTGTATAACACCGAACAGCAATGCGTTGCTTCTATGGACGATCAACGTATACGCCACGGCGGCTGCTATCCGGTCGAAGATTTTATTGACGGTTTCTGGCGGCCCGCGCAGGAGTACGCCGACCTGTAATTACTGCAGCTGGACCAGCGTCAGCGTGCCGCCAAAGACCGCGCCGGTATCAATATAGTGCAGGCTGCCAAAGTCCAGCCGTTTATCCAGCGGGGTATGGCCGAACCAGAAGTGGTCGGCGCCGGTAATGCCCTGCCCCTGACCGGCAATAAGACTGCTAATGCGGCTCCTGTCCCACACCACCCGATGCTTATCTACCGGCCAATCGCGGACATAGTGCGCAGCCGGATAATCCGCGTGGGCCACCACGTTCAGGCCATTACGGCAGGCAATGTCGATTATCCAGGGCAGCCTGTTACAGGCTTCCAGCAGCCTCAGGGCCTGGCGTTTATCTTCACCCTCCAGCCCGGCATACCAGACGCCGCCATTCATCAGCCATAATGCAAAGGTATCGGTTTCCAGCGCCTCCAGCGCCATCTCCTCATGGTTGCCGCGCACGGCATAAAACCATTTCTGCTCGATCAATTGCAGGCATTTGAGGCTCTGTGGCCCGCGATCGATAAGATCGCCCACGGAGATAAGTAGATCCTCATAAGGGCTGAACCGCAGGCGTTTAAGACTGGCCATCAGCTGCTGATAACAGCCATGAAGATCCCCCACTACCCAGACATGCCGCCATTTCTGACCTTCAAGCGTGAGATACATCTCCCCCTCCTTAACGCAGTAACGGTGGGTTGATTTTCCTTTTCATTTTGAACAAACAAAAATTTAACAAAACTGCCAAAAAGCACTGGACTTGAGCCCGCGGGGTTGTGGTATGTTTTAAGACGTGTCAGGGACGAGGCCAGTCTGCAAAATCCGCCTCGGGAAAACGGATTTATTTTACTGCAGATAAAAAGAGACCGAATACGATTCCTGTTTACGCCCCAACCAAAAAAACTATTGAATTCATTGTCACAATCCATAAAAAACCTTAAAATCAGCGATGCAATACTTACCATTGTTTTCTTTCAAGATCAAACCCTTGCTAATCTATTCGAGTGCACGACGAGTAAATTTCGTGGCGTCATAATCGTTGATTTAATTATCGCGCATTTGCAAAACAATGCGTGGCTCCTTCCAAAAATCTACGGCCTGTTTATAGCCACCCCGGCCACCGGCATAATCACCACCGATCCGATTGTATGACTTCTAGGGCGCACCTCTTCTTACATCACCGGGCTGCCATCATCACCCTGCACTCATATGATGAAGTAAGAGACATTGCCCATTACCTTGACGCCTTCCAGAGCTTCACCATCTATCGCTTATCCAAAATGATCCAAGGCAGGCGCCGCTCAAGTTAAAAAAATAAAAACCCGCAGTTAAGCGGGTTTACGTAGAGTGGGTTAAGACTAAGATATTACGCCACGTCAGCACCATGGATCAGGTGGCGCAGCGCCTTAACCCCCCCTGAGTTGTAGCGAAACGACTCTACTTGCTTGCTGGAGTGGGCTGTCTTTTCTTAAGTTGATGCATGAATATCAAACGTTTTTATAACTCAAGCGATTTAACCTTATGTGTAACGCCTCTTAGTTTATATATAAAATCCTTCAGCATAAATCTAAATGTTCTTTCTGAGAATTTTGATATGACTAGAGCGACTGCATTGCTAATTAAGAATGCGCAAATAAACGCTGCGTATCCATTCTTAAATGATAAATTCCGCGCCATGAAGTCCATTATAGAATAGTGGACAAGGTATAGTGTGAAAGAATATGCGGCGGTGAACTCAACTACTTTCTCAATTTTTGATATTGCAAAGTAGTTTGTTGCGTTAATAAAACTAACGATTGAAATCGCTAATGATATAGCAAACAGAAGGTTGTATGCATTTACAATTGTATATTGTATGGATATGCATGTGGACAGTGAGCTAAGCAAAACCAATATATTTGCAAATAGTCCAGTGACATTGTTTCTGTATTTCTCATAGAAAATAAAGCATATCATTCCGCATGCCCAAAAAATGCTTAAATTTCCACCCCTTGAATCATACAGATACCAGGCAACGACAATATATGATGGGATGAAAAGTGCAACCTTTGGTATTGATGCCTTTTCATTTTTATGCATGCAGAAAAACATAACTCCGAAGAACATGTATATCCACCACTCTATGGATATCGTCCACAAAATCCTAGCCGACCCAAAAGATGTAGCGTCAATCACTGGCATATCAATAAAATGTTTTAGCGGATAATCCTGCAGCATGGCAACATTATACAGAAACGTTGGCATGTTAAATGCTTTGGTATATGCATACGCATCGCTATTTACATATATCGACAAGCCATCTACAGCCAAGATAAAGAAAATAGCAACAAGATACGCGGAAAATATTCTTGATGCTCTATCTGCAAAGAAATCAAAAAAAGTATAACTATCACCTCTTGATTTTATAATCGCGCTATAAGTAATGACAAATCCTGATAGAATGAAAAATATCACCACTGCTATGTTTTGCATCCAAGGGAAATGAGGGGCATGAAGCATTTTGAATATTCCAAAAAAACTAATACCATGCCCAATTACAACCATTTGCGAGGCTATCGCCCTGATTAGATCAAGCCCCAACGACTCACTTTTAGTCAACTTCATATTGCGACCATTAAAATAGGTGGTAAATGCGCTTTATGATACATTACGCAAATAATTACGCAACTTTAAGGTCTCTTTTGCGAAGGGTGGGTTATCAGGCTCCGGCTACATAGGTGATAATCACTTGTATTCTATCTTCAGAAAGTGTTTAGTTCAGGATTTAAGAGGCTCCGGCAAAGAATCTCACAATTGTCCCGGACGAGCTTACAGTGCCACTCAGCCCCATCACTATGGCCTGCCTGAATGCTGTTTCGATATCGTCTCTACGTGGCATAATATGCACTTCAAAAAAACACTGTATATGGATACAGCATTTATGTAGGAATATTGATCACGCAGAGTTTTCCGAAGGAGGCATAACCCATCATTATGCAAACAATTTTAACGGATTATGCACTCATGGTAGGGCATTGATTTAATGAAATTCATTTAGTGTTTTTTATTAAGGCCCTAAAAGACGCAGTTTCATATATTCTCATGATGGTAAAATAGGAAAAAACAAAGCACATTGAAGTAAATAGTACAGCCTGAAGTGGGTCTTTATATTGAATTTTGAGACCAACCACTGCAAATAATGTAGGCAGGATTACTTTTACAATCTGCTCTGTGCCGCACAGCAAAATGCTATTACGACCAAGTTTCTTAAATGCGTCTATTTTTATCCAGTAGGCAATTGCAATGTTTGGGATAAACATAATTAAAGTCACTAAGAAAAATATTATATATCTAAAATTCAACTGCTGTATTGACGCAAACAAAGAGAATGTTCCATTTTGGAATGAATATGCAAAATATAAAAATGAAATCAGTATTACGCCAGAAGCTACAATGTTGTATTTACTCTCGTATGACGCAGGCCAATCTATTATCACCTTTTTAGACAGAAGAACCCCTATAGCGAAATAGCTCAAATAGTGAGCTGCGCTATCTATGTTCAAAAACAATGATGGTTTTCCATCCCACCAGCAAGGCGTCATGCAATACACAAAAAACGAAAGAATAAATATTACAAATCTATTGTTAACTAAATAATCCAGCACCGAATAATAAATGATAACTATAAAAAGGCATGGCAAAAACCATAAAGACGTAATGGGAACTTGATTTCTTATTCCAAAGATAGCGTTCATAAACATTTCATTTACGCGCTCAGTAGGTAAATTCCACTTTATCGTATAAACAAAAATACCTATAAGAGAAAATACAACATACGGGATTATAATTTTTATAAAGGACTTTTTTATTTTTTTTGCAAGACCTAACAAACCTTCATATTTTTTATATAACAAACCTGACATAAAAAAGAATAAAGGAACGTGAAACGAAAAAACAAATGGATAGAGTTTGCCTGAAGCGGCACCCAAATGACCGATATATATATAAAACATGCCGATAAACTTCAGAGTGTCTATCCATTCGATACGCTGATTGTTCATATATTGCTCTATGTATTCATATTTTCTCCATTTTATATCTATAATTGTAACACAACAATAAAATTTAAGAAAATGCGTGATATTCCTCTGAATATTGTAAGGTAAAGTACCAGCCCGATAGCTTCAGTTAGCACGAAGGACATCTCGAACTTTCTTGAGTCCTATATTTTATGCGACAAGAAAAGTATGGCCCCAGCCTGCGGTCTGTGCTGCTGGACATTTTCAGGGAGGCTATTGTCGAAGGCCATATAGAAAGGAACCCGGCGGATCCTACGCGAACGCCGACGCCAAAGGTAAAACGGGAGCGTTTGCTGCTCGAGCATTTTATTATCATCCGTGAGTCAGCTGCCTCACGCTCGGAGTGGTTGCCGAACGCCTGCGATCTTGCTCTGGTTACAGGGCAGCGCCGCGAGGACATATCGCTTTTTCGGTTCAGCGACGTAAAGGATGGCAGGTTGTTTGTTACTCAGGAGACGACGGGACACAAGCTGGCGATTCCACTCGATTTAAAGCTGGAAGTTGCTGACTTGGAATTGGGCGAGGTGATTGATCGATGCCGAATCAATAATCCATCAGATTTTATGCTTTTCTCGCCAGTCAGACGTGGCGGCAGAAAGCCGGGCCCCTTAACTCCAGATGGTTTAACCCAGGCTTTTGCGGATGTGCGAGATGCGACGGCGCTAAAATTTAGGCCGAACCCACCGCCATACCATGAGATCAGAAGCCTGGCCAGCAGACTATATGAAAAGGAACGTGGAGAGGAATTCACGCAACGTTTGCTCGGCCACAAAAATTTAACAATGACAAAAAAATACCTGGACGCACGCGGTGCAGAATATGTTATGGTTTAGACAGAATATGGATTATTTGAGTAAATTTTGGGGGATTTCGTGAGAACACCGAAAAAACCCTTCAGAAACAAATAGATAAAAAGAGACCGAATACGATTCCTGTATTCGGTCCAGGGAAATGGCTCTTGGGAGAGAGCCGTGCGCTAAAAGTTGGCATTAATGCAGGCTAAGTCGCCTTGCACTTTAAGAATAGATGACGACGCCAGGTTTTCCAGTCCGCGACAAAAGTGGCCTGAAAAAAAGCGTTCAGCTGTCCTTAAACACAAAAACCGCAATGCTTCCGAAGAGAAGCCTGCGGTTTTTTTATTGCAAAACAGAACTCAGCAGAGGGTCGCGGCGCGCGCGATAAAGGGCTCGAGGCTCATCTTCTGTCCCGGATGCGCCGGGTCGTCAACCTGGATCACGCTGACGGGCTGGCCGCTGCTTTTGCCGCTCTTCACCTGCTCCTTTGCAATATCGTTGAGCGGATATTGCACCAGGGTGCTGGGATTGATGATATAGAGCGCCTGGCCAGGACGGCAGGTCAGCATCACCTCTTCGCGGTTAAATGCCCACTTATCCTTGCCCATTTCAAACCGGCTAACGGTAATCACCTGCGGTGCCGCCAGGGCGCTACCGGAGCAGGCCAGTAATAAAAGAGAGAGTACGGTCTTTTTCATCTGTTGTTTCACCTTGTCAGAAGGGTTCCCAGGTCGCGAACAGGCTGACCACCGCCAGCACCAGCGCCCCCAGCACAACCTCAGTCTGCGTCATTCTGATAAAAAGTTGTTGCGCCGGCCCGTTGTCATCACGAAATCGCGGAACCAGAACATACCGGTTCACCAGAGCGATTACCACCATCAACGCCACCAGCGCACATTTCAACAAAAGCATCTCGCCCCAGGCGCTCCGCCAGGGGGCCGTCCAGCCCTGAATCAGGAGCGCATTGACCACGCCGCTGAGCAGCACGCCGGCCACGGCAACGTGACCATAGCGGGAGAAACGCATCATGGTGTGAATTGCCGCATTATGCCAGCGCCCACGCGCGAGGCGCATGCAGAACAGCAGCGGCAACAAGCCCCCCAGCCAGGCGGTGGCGCAGAGCAGATGCAGGGCATGGTTCATTCGCTGGATGGCCCCCGTTACGCCCTCGTTCATGGCCGCATGGCCGGTACCGGCCAGTAAAATCCACTGGGCGGCACCGAAGAGCAGCAGCAGGCGGGCGGCATCAGAGGGCCGGAGCCAGGCGATAGCGACGGTGATACCCGCCAGCACAATTTCCCACAGCCAGACGCGGCCAAACTGCGTTCCGGCCAGCGCCTGCCAGACAGAGGGGTTTATCACGTCCACCCAGCCGTTGCCCATCTGGCCACCCTGCAGCGCCAGCATTACGCCAGCAGAAACCAGCCCCACCAGCGCCGCCACCTTCTGCTGGCGGGCAAAACGTCGGGTCATCAGGCGGCGCAGCGCACGCGGTGCCAGCCAGGCGCTATAGAGGGCGTTCCCCGACAGCAGCATCAGGGCGGCAAAATGGATAACCCGCAGCGCGACGTAGCTTAACGCCAGCATGTTATTTCACGCTGAAGTGATAGCTGCCTTTGGTTTTGTGACCATCCACCGAGACCACGTGCCACTCCACTTTATAAGTACCCGGCGTCAGGGCATGTTCCAGCGGAACGATAAGCTGAGTGCGATCTTTCTCATTGCGTTTGACCGGCCCGGTTTTAACGACCTGCTCTTTATCACCCGTTATCGTCACGCCGCTAAAACCGGTCTCTACCCCTTCAGAGAAGTTGAGCGTCAGCGCCTGGGGCGCGGCATCCACCGCGGCGTCTGCCGCCGGGTACTGATGCTCCAGGTGGGCATGGGCCAGTACCGCCGGCGCGCTGAATGCTGACAGCAGAAAAAGTAACGTACGGAGAGGTGCCTTCGCCATGGTATCTATTCCTTTTTGTTATGACTGTATGTTAAAGAATACCGCCCTATAATGATGGCGTCGAGGATCATCCTGCCCGGGCTTGCCAGAAGTCCGATCTGCAGGTAACGTGGCCCCGCACATGAAGGAGACGGAAAATGAAAACCAATCTTGCTGCCCTCCCCCAGGAGGAGATGGACAAAGTCAACGTCGATTTAGCCGCGGCCGGCGTCGCGTTTAAAGAGCGCTATAACATGCCCATCGTGGCCGAGGTCGTGGAGCGTGAGCAGCCCGCCCACCTGCGCGACTGGTTCCGCGAGCGGCTGATCGCCCATCGGCTGGCATCGGTTAATCTCTCCCGCCTGCCCTGGGAGCCAAAAGTTAAGTAACCTTAATTATTGAGACATTTCCTGACAGACACTATGCCAGAATAATAAAGCCCGCTTATAATCTGTGGGCTTTACATAAACTTTGCGACTTAGTGTATAAGGAAATCACGATGTCTCACTGGAATATTGCCGCTGCGCAGTATCACGCCGAGCACGCCTGTGTGGATAAACACATTGCTGCCCATCTGCGTTTTATCGATGCCGCCGCCCGTCAGCAGTGCCAGCTGCTGGTCTTCCCGGAATTATCCCTCACCGGCCTGCAGCCTGCGGATGCTCCCCTTCCCGCCCCGCCCGATGAACAAAAGCTGAAGCCATTGCTGGATGCCGCCCACCGCTACCGGCTGACGATCATTGCCGGTACGCCGGTACAGGAGCGGGGATGGCGTAAGCGCGGGCTGGCCTGCTTTACCCCGGATAGCAAACAGATACGCTTCTGCGCGCAGGAGCGCGGCGCCTGCATGGTAAAAGAGGATTCGTCGCTTGAGCTGGTGGAGACCAATAGCGACTCGCCGGATATCGATGACAGCGCCACCCTGCTGACCCACAGCCTGGCCGCGGGGGAACAGACGTGGCATGTCGCGGGCAGCAGGCTGCAACGCTTCGCTCATAAATACGCTATCGCGGTGCTGATGGCGAATCGTAACAACAGCGCCCTGTGGGACGCGCGCGGACAGCTTATCGTGCGGGCCGATCGTGGGCAGCTACTGCTGACCGGCCACTTTGTCGGACAGGGTTGGCAAGGCGATATCATTCCATTAGGCTAGGCGTTTTAGGCCAGGAGAGAGCCATGCTACGCGTAATTGACACCGAAACCTGCGACTTACAGGGTGGGATTGTGGAAGTGGCGTCGGTCGACGTCGTGGACGGGCAGATCGTTAACCCCGTCAGCCATCTGGTGCGTCCGGATCGCCCCATCAGCCCGCAGGCCATGGCCATTCACCGCATCACCGAAGCCATGGTGGCGGATAAACCCTGGATCGAAGAGGTGATCCCCCACTATCACGGCAGCCCGTGGTATGTGGCGCACAATGCCAGCTTCGACCGTCGCGTGCTGCCGGAGATGCCCGGGGAGTGGATCTGTACCATGAAGCTGGCGCGTCGCCTGTGGCCCGGTATCAAATACAGTAATATGGCGCTCTATAAGTCGCGCAAACTCAGCGTTCGTACCCCGGAAGGGCTGCACCATCACCGGGCCCTGTACGACTGCTATATTACCGCCGCGCTGCTTATCGATATCATGAACACCAGCGGCTGGACGCCGGAAGAGATGGTGACCATCACCGGCCGTCCGGGGCTGATGACCACCTTCACCTTCGGGAAGTATCGCGGTAAGGCGGTGGCTGAGGTGGCGGACAAAGATCCGGGCTATCTGCGCTGGCTGTATAACAACCTGGATCGCATGAGCCCGGAGCTGCGTCTGACCCTGAAACACTATCTTGGCGAGGCTTAATCCGCCTCGCGCCCCGTCAGCGTCCCCTGCGCCAGGCTAATGATAAAGGCGTACTCCAGCGCCACCCCCTCATAGGATTTGAAGCGCCCCGACTTCCCACCGTGGCCGGAATCCATATCCGTACAGAGCAGCAGCAGGTTGTCGTCGGTTTTCATCTCGCGCAGCTTGGCCACCCACTTCGCCGGCTCCCAGTACTGCACCTGGGAATCGTGCAGCCCGGTGGTGACCAGCATATGGGGATAGGCTTTCGCCTCGACGTTATCGTAGGGGCTGTACTCTTTCATATAGCGGTAATAGGTCTCATCCTGCGGGTTACCCCACTCTTCGAACTCGCCGGTGGTCAGGGGGATGGACTCATCAAGCATGGTGGTCAGCACATCGACAAAGGGCACCTGCGCCACCACCCCTTTGAACAGCTGCGGTCGCGCATTGATGACCACCCCCATCAGCATACCGCCCGCGCTGCCGCCCATCGCAAAACACTGCTTGCGATCGCCGTAGCCCTGGGCTAGCAGCCCTTCGCACACGTCGAGGTAGTCGTTGAAGGTATTTTTCTTCTTCAGGAATTTACCCTCTTCATACCAGTGCTGGCCCAGCTCGCCGCCGCCGCGAATATGGGCGATAGCATAGACAAAGCCGCGATCGAGCAGGCTCAGGCGGCTGCCGCTGAAGTCGGCGTCGATACTGGAGCCGTATGAGCCGTAGCCATAGATCAGAATGGGGTTTTTGCCGCGCTGGAAATGCTTTTTATGATAAACCAGCGAAACCGGCACCTCTTTGCCGTCCCGGGCAACGATCCAGACGTGCTCGCTGCGGTAGTTATCGGCATCAAATCCTTTTACTTCCGTCTGTTTCAGCACCCTGCGCTCGCCGGTATCCATATCCAGTTCAAACAGGGTATCCGGCGTGGTCATGGAGGAGTAGCCGTAGCGCAGGCGCGAGGTCTCCGGCTCCGGGTTAAAGCCGATCCAGGTGACATAGGCCGGATCGTCAAAGGCGATGCCGATCACCTCCCGGGTTTTACGGTTAATCTGACGGATGCTGGTCAGGCCGCGCTGGCGCTCTTCCACCACCAGCCAGTCGGTAAACAGGGTAAAGCCTTCCAGCATGATCTGCTCGCGTGCCGGGATCAGCACCTCCCATTTCCGCTCATCGCGCACCTTGGTTTTGTAGAGACCAAAGTTTTTACCCTCCCGGTTAGAGCGTAAATAGAAGGAGTGCTGGAAGTGGTCGAGGCTGTACTCGTGATCTTTTCGCCGGGGCAGGAAGCAGAGCGGCTGCGCATCCGGCAGCTCGGCGTCCAGCAGCAGCACCTCGGTGGTGGTGGCGCTGGCAAGAAAAATGATCAGATAGTGCTTCGAGGTGGTCTTATGCAGGCTGACGTAAAAGGTCTCGTCTTTCTCTTCATACACCAGCTCGTCGGTGACGGACGGTGTCCCCACCGTATGGCGCCACACCTGGTAAGGGAGCAGCGTCTTCGCATGTTTTTTGACGTAGTAGATGGTTTCCGAATCGTTGGCCCAGACAAAATCGGGCGAAACGTTATCGAGCATTTCCGGATACCAGTTCCCGCTCTCCAGATTACGAAAACGCAGGCCATACTGCCGGCGGGAGAGGTAATCTTCCGCCAGCGCCATAATGCTGTTATCGGGGGAGATGGCCATCCCGCCAAGGGTATAAAACTCGCTGTGGGCCGCGCGCTTATTGGCATCCAGCAGCGTCTCCCACTCCTCCCACTCCGCGCAAAGTACCGACTGGCGCTGATAGATAGCGTATTCGTTGCCGGGCTCATAGATATGACGGTAGCGATAGCCGTTCTGGCTCCAGGGGGCCGAGACATCCCGCTGCGGCACGCGACCAACCATCTCGCTCAGCAGTTGATCCTGCAGCGCCTGCTGGGTGGACATAACCTGATGCCCATAGTCATTTTCCTGATGCAGGTACTCCAGCACCTCCGGCTGCGAGCGGGTGTCATCCCGCAACCAGTAATAGTTGTCGGTACGCGTATCGCCGTGAACGGTAATAGCGTGCGGAATACGACGGGCTTTTGGTGGCATGACGGTTTTATTCTTCTGAGATTAACACCCTATAAGGTTGGCAAAACACGCGCATGATGCAAGCGAAACGCGTGATATTGCGAGAAAAATTATCCGGGGAGCGCCTGCTTCTGCTGGCGAATATCGTTCTCAATGCCCTCCCGCACCTCCTGCGGAATTTTCAGGGCATCGCCCAGCGCATTGAGATAACTGCGCTCCATAAAGTGGTCGATATCGATAGCGGCACAGCTCAGGAAGTAGAGCTCCAGCGCCTCCTCCTCATTTTTGATCCCCTGCGCCAGCTGCTGGGGATCGAGAGGCTGCTCAATGGCGCGCGCCACCAGCGCCCGGCCCTGCTCTTCAACACCCGCTTCGCGCATCTGCTGTTCGATGGCGGCCCGCTCGCTGTCGTCAATATGGCCGTCGCTTTTGGCGGCAAATACCAGGGCCAGGATCAGGCGCTCGGTACGCACATCCAGCGGTGAGGCCTGCTGGCCAAACTGCGGCTCATCCTGGTGGGCGGTGCGCACCTTCTCTTTGTATTTGTTCCAGAGCACGGAACCGGCAATGGCGCCACCGCCCGCCAGCAGGGCGCCGGTACCGTATTTAGTTAGCAGTTTGCGGGAAGATTTATTTGCCACCAGCAGCCCGGCCAGTCCGCCAAGCGCGCCCGGCGCCAGCATTTTGCTAAGCCCTTCGCCGGACTGACCGGAGGATTTTTGGCCCAGTAAAGACTGTAATTGATTCAACCAGTTCGACATGATTACCCTCACTTATCGGCGTATGAATTTCAAAGCCTAAGCGAGGGGATGTCAGGAAATGTCTGCGGTGCCAAAAGAAGCGCAAATTCAGCGCGGTTGGGCGAGGTATGTCGCGCTGCCAGCCTTACAATCCACCGTCACCTGATAGTGAATGTCCCGGCTTTTTCCGCGCACCGTAAGCGGCACCGTCCACTTATCGTTCTTTCCCTGCACCTGCTGCGGATTTATCCAGGCGACCGGATCGGCCATCCCGAGGATCTCCTGATCGTCGGCCCAGCGGACAATGCGGTTTTGCAGGTAATCCCGCTTCACGCTGGCCGCCATCCCCTCGGCGTTTTGCCCTTCGCAGGTCGGGAATTTTACCTGTTTTTCACTGGCTGCCTGAGCGTTCAGACTGGCTGCCAGCAGCGCGGCGACTATCACTACCCCTGTTCTTTTCATCGTTACCTCCCGTAATGAGTTATCTAAAAGCATGGCTGAAAAACCGCGCTTCGCCAGTCAATATGCAGCGGTATTCGCGGCGAGGAAGACAGACGCAAACGTTTTCGTTTATACTGCGCGCAACTTTTTCAGGGGGGATATTATGACTCGTTTAGGTACGGCGCTGCGTCCGGCAGCCACGCGCGTAATGCTGTTAGGCTCGGGTGAGCTGGGAAAAGAGGTGGCCATTGAGTGCCAGCGTCTGGGCATTGAGGTGATTGCCGTCGATCGCTACGCCGATGCGCCCGCCATGCACGTGGCTCACCGCGCCCACGTTATCAATATGCTGGACGGCGACGCCCTGCGCGACCTTATCAACCGGGAGAAACCCAATTTTGTGGTGCCGGAGATTGAAGCTATTGCCACCGATACCCTGCTGGCGCTGGAGGCCGAAGGCCAGCGCGTGGTTCCTGCCGCCCGCGCGGCGAAGCTGACCATGAACCGCGAAGGCATTCGCCGCCTGGCCGCCGAAGAGCTGGGGCTGCCCACCTCCAGCTACCGCTTCGCCGACAGCAAGGCGGCCTTCCTGCAGGCGGCAGAGGAGATTGGCTACCCGTGCATCATTAAGCCGGTAATGAGCTCCTCCGGCAAAGGCCAGAGCTTTATCCGCGGCGCCAACGAGCTGGAAGCCGCCTGGGAGTATGCCCAACAGGGCGGCCGCGCGGGAGCGGGTCGGGTTATCGTCGAAGGGGTGGTGAAATTTGATTTTGAAATCACCCTGCTCACCGTCAGCGCCGTCGACGGCGTGCACTTCTGCGATCCCATCGGCCACCGCCAGGAGGACGGCGATTATCGCGAATCCTGGCAGCCGCAGCAGATGAGCCCGCTGGCCCTTGAACGCGCGCAGGAGATCGCCCGTAAAACGGTACTGGCGCTCGGCGGCTACGGCCTGTTCGGCGTGGAGCTGTTTGTCTGCGGCGACGAGGTTATCTTCAGCGAGGTCTCCCCTCGCCCGCACGATACCGGCATGGTAACCCTGATCTCCCAGGATCTCTCGGAGTTTGCCCTCCACGTGCGCGCCTTCCTCGGCCTGCCGGTGGGCGGCATTCGCCAGTACGGCCCGGCGGCCTCGGCGGTGATCCTCCCCCGTCTCATCAGCCAGAACCTCACCTTCGATAACATTGAGGGTGCCGTAGGTGCGGGTTTGCAGCTGCGTCTGTTTGGCAAACCGGAAATAGAGGGGTCGCGCCGTCTGGGCGTGGCGCTGGCGACGGGAAGCTCTACCGAAGAAGCGGTTGAGCGGGCAAAACAGGCCGCCGCGGCGGTGCAGGTAGCAGGATAAAAAAACGGGCCGCAGAGGCCCGTTTACTTTTCTGAGGCGCGATTACTGCTGCGCGCCTTCAACGGCTTCGCGAGCCAGGCGGGTAATGCGATCCCAGTCGCCCGCTTCCAGCGCATCCGCCGGCACCAGCCAGGAGCCACCGATGCAGAGCACGCTTTTCAGCGCCAGGTAGTCGCGGTAGTTGGCTGGAGAGATACCGCCGGTGGGGCAGAAACGAACCTGAGAGAACGGACCAGCAATCGCCTGCAGCGCTTTGGTGCCGCCGTTCGCTTCAGCCGGGAAGAATTTGAACTCTTTCAGACCATAGTCCATGCCCAGCATCAGTTCAGAGACGGTGCTGATGCCAGGGATCAGCGGAATAGTCCCTTCGGTGGCAGCTTTCAGCAGCGGCTCGGTCAGGCCCGGGCTGATGGCGAACTGCGCGCCCGCTTCGGTCACTTCGGCCAGCTGCTGCGGATTCAGCACGGTGCCCGCGCCGATAATGGCTTCCGGTACCTCTTTTGCGATAGCGCGAATGGCGTCCATCGCGCATGGGGTACGCAGGGTCACTTCCAGCACGCGTACGCCGCCTGCTACCAGCGCTTTGGCCATAGGCACGGCGTGTTCAAGCTTGTTCACCACGATAACCGGCACTACCGGGCCAGTTTTCAGGATTGCTTCTGCACTTGTTTTCCAGTTTTTCATCAGAGTTTTTCTCTCGCCAGATCGATAATTCTTTCGTCTTAAAAACTAATACAGGTCGCGCCCTGTTCCGCGCCGGAGAGTTTCTCGCGCAGCGCGCTGAACATTTCACGTCCTGTGCCCACGCGCGATGCGCTCAGGTCAGGAATATGCGGCTTACGGGCGGCAAGCACTTCGTCATCCACCAGCAGGGTCAGTTCGCCGGTCTGGCCGTTTACGCGGATGATATCGCCGTCGTGAACCTTCGCCAGCAGCCCCCCGTCATACGCTTCCGGCGTGACGTGGATGGCAGATGGCACTTTACCTGATGCGCCGGAGAGGCGTCCATCGGTTACTAATGCAATTTTGAAACGGCGGTCCAATAATACACCAAGTGGCGGCATAAGTTTATGTAATTCTGGCATTCCGTTCGCTTTTGGCCCCTGATGACGCACAACCACTACGCAATCTTTGTCCAGCAGCCCGGCTTCAAAAGCGGGTAATACGTCGTGCTGGCTTTCGAAGACCACGGCCGGGGCTTCGATAATCTGGTTTTCCAGCGGCACGGCGGAGGTCTTCATGACCGCCCGGCCCAGGTTGCCGCTCAGCACTTTGGTGCCGCCGTGGTGGGAGAATGGCTTGTCGATAGTGGCGATGACGTTTTCGTCCAGCGACGCGGTAGCGCCGTCGCGCCAGTCCAGCTCGCCGTTGTTGAGCCACGGCTCCATGGTGTAGCGGTTCAGGCCAAAGCCCGCCACCGTGTTCACATCTTCGTGCAGCAGGCCGCCTTTCAGCAGCTCACGCATCAGGACAGGCACGCCGCCCGCCGCCTGGAAGTGGTTAATGTCCGCCGGGCCGTTCGGGTAGAGACGGGCCATCAGCGGCACCACTTCTGAGATGTCGGAGAAGTCGTCCCAGTTGATCTGAATGCCCGCCGCGCGCGCCATCGCCACCAGGTGCATGGTGTGGTTAGTGGAGCCGCCGGTTGCCAGCAGGGCCACGATGCCGTTAACCACCACTTTCTCGTCCACCATCTTGCCGAGCGGCATCCACTCATTACCGTTACCGGTCAGACGCGTCACCTGGCGCGCCGCCGCTTCGGTCAGAGCCTGACGCAGCGGAGCATCCGGCTGGATAAAGGAGGAGCCGGGAAGCTGCATGCCCATAAACTCCACCACCATCTGGTTAGTGTTGGCCGTACCGTAGAAGGTACAGGTGCCCGGAGCATGGTAAGAGGCCGCTTCCGCCTCCAGCAGCGCGGCACGATCGGCTTTGCCTTCGGCGTAGAGCTGGCGAATACGCACTTTCTCTTTATTGGGCAGGCCGCTCGCCATCGGGCCGGAGGGGACAAAAATCGCCGGCAGGTGGCCAAAGGAGAGGGCCGCCATCGCCAGGCCCGGGACGATTTTATCGCACACGCCAAGGTAGAGCGCGCCGTCGAACATGTTATGGGAGAGCCCCACCGCTGCCGACATGGCGATCACTTCGCGACTCAGCAGGGAGAGTTCCATGCCGTCCTGACCCTGGGTCACCCCATCACACATGGCCGGTACGCCACCCGCCACCTGCCCCACCGCATTGGCCTGATGCAGGGCTTTACGAATGATTTCCGGGTAGGTTTCATACGGCTGGTGGGCCGAGAGCATATCGTTATAGGAGGTGATGATCGCGATATTGTTACGCAGCATGCTTTTCAGCGAGGCTTTGTCTTCCGGCTGGCAGGCGGCAAAGCCGTGGGCCAGGTTACCGCAGGCCAGCTGCGAACGGTGTACCGTTTCACTCTTCGCCCGCTCAATGCGCGCAAGGTACTCTGAACGGGTCTGTTTTGAGCGCTCAGCAATGCGTTGTGTTACCCGTAACAATGTCGGATTCATAGATGCTCCTCAATATTAATCTGTCCAGGCTCTGGGATTAACAAAGTGTTTAGCAGGCTATAACATCGCTGAAACGCTTTATTGCCGGAGCTCAGGGGCAAAATCGCTCCGGGCAGTGTAATAAAAAAAGCTCCACGGCGAAATCCACGTGGAGCCTGAATGTTTAAAAATTATGCGCCAGTCTGCGCTAGATCATGTTACCGGTAAAATAACCCCGAAGGATTAACAGTAACCTTACTCAAACTCGTTCCAGGAACGGCCGTCGCGGGTGATCATTGCCACCGAGGCCACCGGGCCCCAGGTGCCGGCCTGATACGGCTTCGGCGCATCCTGATCGGCAGCCCAGGCTTCGGTGATGGAGTCGACCCACTTCCAGGCCTCTTCTACCTCATCGCGGCGTACGAACAGCGCCTGAATACCGCGCATGGTCTCGAGCAGCAGGCGCTCGTAGGCGTCGGCCAGGTGCGTTTCGTTGAAGGTTTCGGAGTAGCTCAGATCAAGCTTGGTGGTTTGCAGATTATGCTTGTGATCCAGCCCCGGCACCTTGTTCAGCACCTGAATATCCACCCCTTCGTCCGGCTGCAGACGGATGGTCAGCTTGTTCTGCGGCAGCTCCTGCCAGGACTCTTTAAACAGGTTCAGCTCCGGGTTCTTGAAGTAGACCACCACTTCAGAGCACTTGGCCGGCAGGCGTTTACCGGTGCGCAGGTAGAAAGGTACCCCCGCCCAGCGCCAGTTATCGATATCCACGCGGATGGCGACGAAGGTCTCGGTGTTGCTGGTTTTGTTGGCCCCCTCTTCTTCCAGGTAGCCCGGCACTTTTTTACCCTGGGCAAAACCGGCGGTGTACTGGCCGCGCACGGTTTTTTCACGCACGTTCGAGCGATCGATACGGCGCAGCGATTTCAGCACCTTCACTTTCTCGTCGCGGATATTGTCCGCAGAGAGGTCTGACGGCGGAGACATGGCGATCATGCAGAGAATTTGCAGCAGGTGGTTCTGGATCATGTCGCGCATCTGGCCCGCCTGGTCGAAATAACCCCAGCGGCCTTCAATGCCCACCTCTTCGGCCACGGTGATCTCCACGTGGTCGATGGTGCGGTTATCCCAGTTATTGGCGAACAGGGAGTTGGCAAAGCGCAGCGCCAGCAGGTTCAGTACCGTCTCTTTACCCAGATAGTGGTCGATACGGTAAACCTGGCACTCCTCGAAGTATTCACCCACCTGATCGTTGATTTCGCGGGAGGTGTCCAGCGAGGTGCCCAGCGGCTTCTCCATCACCACGCGCGCCGGCTTGGCGTTCAGCTTCGCTTCGCCCAGCCCTTTGCAGATGGCACCGAAGGTGCTTGGCGGCATGGCAAAATAGTTGATGGTGACGCGGTTTTCCTGGTCCAGCATCTTACCCAGACGGGTAAAGGAGGCGGTGTCGTTAACGTCCAGGTTGCAGAAATCGAGGCGTCCGCTCAGCTTATCCCACAAACTTTCATCGATTTTCTCTTTCATGAAAGTTTCCAGCGCTTCACGCACCACTTTCGTGTACGCGTCCTTATCCCAGTCCGCGCGGCCGACGCCCAGAATGCGGGTTTCCGGATGGATCTGACCCGCTTTTTCCAGTTGATACAGGGAAGGCAGCAATTTACGGCGTGCAAGATCGCCTTTCGCGCCGAAAATGACCAGGTCACATGCCTGGGCTGTTTGCGTTACCGCCATGTCATTCTCCTCAGTTAAATACTCTGGTGCTTTTGCCAGAATATCGTTGTAATTTTATTACACTGCACTGTACTGCTTTTACGTCATTCCTGAAACCATTAGCGCTTATCGTCCTGTGCGATACGCCGCTTTTTGCCTCTGGAATCGCATCAGTTGCGGCTCCTGAGTTGAAACCGTTTAAATTTTGCCCCTTGAGCAGGTTGCTAAAATCCGACCGCGATCAAGTTATGAAAAAAAACAACAATATTTCTTACGGTTAATTGCCCTTTCGGGAAGTCACAGGCGTATATTCTGGCTAATCAGAGCCACGATTTCACGTATTAATGAAATCGCTTCCACAGACGAGCGCCTGTTAACAATGAACATGCTGGAAAAAATCCAGTTCCAACTGGAACACCTTAGCAAATCCGAGCGTAAAGTGGCTGAAGTAATTCTCGCCTCTCCTGCGCAGGCTATTCATTCAAGCATCGCGGCTTTAGCCCTGGCGTCCGGCGTCAGCGAGCCGACCGTGAACCGCTTCTGCCGCAGCATGGAGACCCGCGGCTTCCCGGATTTTAAACTGCATCTGGCGCAAAGTCTGGCTAACGGCACCCCATACGTAAATCGCAACGTTGACGAAGATGACAACGTTGAAGCTTATACCGCCAAAATTTTCGAATCGGCGATGGCGACCCTTGACCAGGTTCGCCAGTCGCTGGATATGGCGTCGATCAACCGCGCGGTGGATCTGCTGACCCAGGCCAAGAAGATTGCCTTCTTCGGGCTGGGATCCTCGGCGGCCGTTGCCCACGACGCCATGAATAAATTCTTCCGCTTTAACGTCCCGGTTATCTACTCCGACGACATCGTCCTGCAACGCATGAGCTGTATGAACGGTAGCGAAGACGACGTGGTGGTGCTCATCTCCCATACCGGGCGCACCAAGAGCCTGGTGGAGCTGGCCCAGCTGGCGCGGGAGAACGATGCGATGGTTATCGCCCTGACGAGCGCGGGCACCCCGCTGGCCCGGGAGGCGACGCTGGCCATCACCCTGGACGTGCCGGAAGATACCGACATCTATATGCCCATGGTCTCCCGCCTCGCGCAGCTGACGGTGATTGATGTGCTGGCCACCGGTTTTACCTTGCGTCGCGGCGCAAAATTCCGGGATAACTTGAAGCGGGTCAAAGAAGCGCTCAGGGAATCGCGTTTTGATAAAGAGTTGCTTATAAAGGGCAACGTCCCTTCTTAATAAAACAAGGTTGTTACTTATTTCGCTATTCGGTAAGTTTGCACAGAGCGCCGAATCATTGTTCACGCAACACCAAAGTTGTTTTAGTCAACGGAGTATTACATGTCCAGAAGGCTTCGCAGAACCAAGATCGTTACCACCTTAGGCCCGGCTACCGACCGCGATAATAATCTCGAGAAAATCATCGCCGCAGGCGCCAACGTGGTGCGTATGAACTTCTCTCACGGCACGCCGGAAGATCATAAATTACGTGCGGACAGAGTCCGCGAGATCGCGGCCAAACTGGGACGTCATGTCGCCATTCTCGGCGACCTTCAGGGACCGAAGATCCGCGTATCGACCTTCAAAGAAGGCAAAGTTTTCCTCAATATCGGTGACAAATTCCTGCTCGACGCCAACCTGGGTAAAGGCGAAGGCGATAAAGAAAAAGTGGGTATCGACTATAAAGGTCTGCCTGATGACGTGGTGCCGGGTGATATCCTGCTGCTCGACGACGGCCGCGTACAGCTGAAAGTGCTGGAAGTTCAGGGTATGCGCGTCTTCACCGAAGTAACCGTGGGCGGCCCGCTCTCAAACAACAAAGGCATCAACAAGCTGGGCGGCGGCCTCTCTGCTGAAGCCCTGACCGAAAAAGACAAAGCCGACATCGTTACCGCTGCCCAGATTGGCGTAGACTACCTGGCGGTCTCCTTCCCGCGCTGCGGTGAAGATCTGAACTATGCCCGCCGCCTGGCGCGCGACGCGGGCTGCGATGCCAAAATCGTGGCCAAAGTTGAGCGTGCGGAAGCGGTATGCAGCCAGGACGCCATGGACGATATCATTCTGGCCTCCGATGTGGTGATGGTTGCCCGCGGTGACCTGGGCGTAGAAATTGGCGACCCGGAGCTGGTAGGTATTCAGAAAGCGTTAATCCGCCGCGCCCGTCAGCTGAACCGCTCAGTGATCACCGCAACCCAGATGATGGAGTCGATGATCACCAACCCGATGCCGACCCGCGCAGAGGTCATGGACGTGGCGAACGCCGTGCTGGACGGCACCGATGCGGTAATGCTCTCTGCGGAAACCGCCGCCGGTCAGTACCCGGCAGAAACCGTGGCCGCCATGGCCCGCGTCTGCCTGGGCGCCGAGAAGATCCCGAGCATCAACGTCTCTAAACACCGTCTGGACATTCAGTTCGACAACGTGGAGGAGGCGATTGCCATGTCTGCCATGTACGCGGCCAACCACCTGAAAGGTGTAACCGCTATCATCACCATGACTGAATCCGGCCGCACCGCGCTGATGACCTCCCGTATCAGCTCCGGTCTGCCGATTTTCGCCATGTCCCGTCACGAGCGCACCCTCAATCTGACGGCGCTCTATCGCGGCGTGACTCCGGTCTACTTCGACAGCAACAGCGATGGCGTTGCCGCCGCGAACGACGCGGTGAATCTGCTGCGCGACAAAGGCTATCTGGTCTCCGGCGATATCGTGATCGTGACCCAGGGCGACGTGATGAGCACCATCGGCTCGACCAATACCACCCGCGTGATGACCGTCGAGTAATCCGGCGCCTCTCACAGGTTATAAAAAAGCCCCTGACGGGGCTTTTTTTATTTCTTGCGGTAGAGGTCGTTGCGTTTGTAGGGCTGGATTTCGCCGGGCTTGCGCGTCTTCAGCAGCTTCAGGATCCAGGTGTACTGCTCCAGGTGCGGCCCCACCAGCAGCTCCACCTCTTCGTTCATCCGGCGGGCAATGGTATGGTCGTCGGCGGTCAGCAGGTCGTCCATCGGCGGACGAACGACAATAGTCAGGCGGTGGGTTTTACCGTCATAAATCGGGAACATCGGCACCACGCGCGCCCGGCAGACCTTCATCAGTCGCCCTACCGCCGGCAGCGTGGCCTTATAGGTGCCAAAGAAATCCACAAACTCGCTCTGCTCGGCGCCGTGGTCCTGATCGGGCAGGTAGTAGCCCCAGTAGCCCTGACGTATCGACTGGATAAAGGGCTTGATGCCGTCGTTACGCGCATGCAGGCGACCGCCGAAGCGGCGACGTACGCTGTTCCAGACGTAGTCAAATACCTTATTGCCCTGGTTGTGGAACATGGCGGCCATCTTCTCGCCCTGAGAGGCCAGCAGCATCGCCGGAATATCCACGCCCCAGCCGTGCGGCACCAGGAAGATCACCTTTTCGTTGTTACGGCGCATCTCGTCGATTATCTCAAACCCTTTCCAGTCGATGCGCTTTTCAAGCTTCTTTGGGCCACGCAGCGCCAGCTCGCCCATCATCGCCATCGCCTGGGGTGCGGCGGTGAACATGGCGTCAACCAGGGCTTCACGCTCCGCTTCGCTCTTTTCCGGGAAGCAGTACAGGAGGTTGATCTGCGCGCGGCGGCGGGCGCTTTTACCGAATTTACCCGCTATACGCCCGATGGTACCCAGCAGGGGATCGCGCAGCGCCGGGGGAGTTAAGGCCAGGCCCGCAAAGGCAAATACGCCAAGCCAGGCGCCCCAGTGGCGCGGATGGCGAAAGTCTTTCTCAAATTCAGGAATGTATTCAGTATTGTTTTTTTTGGTTTCCATGCTTTATCCCGGCGGATGACGCTGAAAAGAATAATGGGTTAGTGTAGCGAGGCAGTGCGCAACGCACAAAAGAAAAAGCCGGCGCAGGGCTGCACCGGCTTCGTCAGAGGAGATTTTAATCGATGCTCAGCTGCGGCATCACCTCTTTCACCTGGGCCAGGTAATCGCTGCGATCTTTGCCGGTCAGCCCTTCGGTACGCGGCAGTTTCGCCGTTAACGGGTTAACCGCCTGCTGGTTGATCCACACTTCATAGTGCAGGTGCGGGCCAGTTGAACGCCCGGTATTCCCGGAGAGCGCAATACGGTCGCCACGTTTAACCTTCTGACCCGGCTTCACCAGCAGCTTGCGCAGGTGCATGTAGCGGGTGGTATAGGTCCGGCCGTGACGCACCGCAACGTAGTAACCCGCTGCGCCACTGCGTTTGGCAATCACCACCTCGCCATCGCCGACGGAGAGCACCGGGGTACCCTGCGGCATGGCAAAGTCGACGCCGCGGTGCGGAGCAACGCGCCCGGTTACCGGGTTCAGACGACGTGGATTAAAGTTCGACGAGACGCGGAACTGACGGGCGGTCGGGAAGCGCAGGAAGCCCTTCGCAAGGCCAGTACCGTTACGATCGTAAAACTTGCCGTCTTCGGCGCGGATCGCATAGTAATCTTTACCGCCGGAGCGCAGACGCACGCCCACCAGCTGGCTCTGTTCACGTTTGCCGTCAAGCATTTCGCGGGACATCAGCACCGAGAACTGATCGCCTTTTTTCAGCTTGCGCATATCCAGCTGCCACTGCATGGCTTTAATTACCGAGCTGATTTCACCGCTGGTGAGGCCGGCGTCGCGGGCGCTGGCCACAAAGCTGCCGCCAACGCTGCCTTTAATCGCGCTGTTCACCCACTCGCCCTGCTGCATTTCGCTGGTCATCTTGAAACCGTTTGCAGTGCGGTCGTAGGTGCGGGTTTCGCGACGGGACATCTCCCAGGTCAGACGCTGTAACTCGCCATTGTCGGTGAGGGTCCAGGAGAGCTGCTGGCCAATTTTCAGATTACGCAGTTCTTTATCCGAGGCAGCGAGCTGGCTGATTTCGCTCATATCGATGCCGTACTGGTTAAGGACGCTGCTTAAGGTGTCACCTGTTGAAACCACGTACTCATGTACGCCGGTTTCAGAAGAAATTTTGTCATCCAGCTCATCCTGCGGGATAGCTTCCTCTTCCTGAGGTGCCTGATCGATGGGTTCACTTGCTTCGGGTAGTAGCGAGCGTATTTCGCTCTTTTCCAGTTCGATGGTCTTAACGATAGGGCTGGAAACCGGGTGGTAAACATAGGGCCGCCAGACGGCGACCGCTAAAGTGAGAACTGTAAGCGACCCCAGCATGACGCGGTGGGGCCGGGGCAGATTATTAAATGCCAGGGCGACAGAGCGGGCTATCTGTTGCACGTATTCACTTCCTCGTTAATCTCCTTTCAGGCAGCTCGCATACTGGTTCGCCAGTTGAGTGAGGAACTGCGGATAGCTCGCTTTGCTCAACTGGATAGAGGTTCCAAGCGGGTCAAGGGTGCCCATACGCACGGACGTTCCCCTTGCCACGGCTTCAACGACCGCTGGCCTGAACTGTGGCTCAGCAAAAACGCAGGTCGCTTTTTGCTCAACCAACTGTGTTCTGATTTCATGTAAACGCTGCGCACCAGGTTGAATTTCCGGGTTCACGGTGAAATGGCCAAGCGGCGTGAGACCGTAATGTTTTTCATAGTAGCCGTAGGCGTCATGAAAAACGAAATACCCTTTACCTTTCAATGGTGCGAGCTCGGTACCTACCTGCTTATCGGTTGCGGCAAGCTGTGCCTCAAAATCCTTCAGGTTGGCGTCAAGTTTGGCTCGACTTTGCGGCATAAGTTCCACTAATTTTTCGTGGATTGCAACCGCCGACGACCGGGCTATTTCCGGGGAGAGCCAGAGGTGCATGTTATACTCGCCATGATGGTGATGTGAGTCACCTTTCTCATCATCGCCGTGACTATGTCCGTGATCGTCATCGTCGTCATCTGCTCCTTTCATGAGCAGCGGCTTCACCTCAGAAAGTTCGGCGATGGTGACTTTTTTCCCGGCCGGCAGCTGACTGGCGGACTTCTGCATGAAGGCCTCCATCTCCGGGCCAATCCATACTACTAAGTCCGCGTTTTGTAAGCGTTTTACATCAGAAGGACGTAATGCATAATCGTGTTCAGAGGCACCGTCCGGCAGTAAAACCTGGGTATCCGTCACCCCGTCAGCAATCGCGGAGGCAATAAAGCCCAGCGGCTTAAGTGAGGCAACAACGGCGGCGTTAACATCCTGGGCTGCTGAACCCCAAAGGGCGGCGGTAAGTCCAGCGAAAAGAAGCGTATTTTTATGTAACATAATGCGACTATTGTTCGTATTGAGTACGGGAAATGTGATATTATAACATTCGATGACTTCTGCAAGCTTAAATTGATATGACTACTTTAGTTTCGCTCGAAAATATTTCGGTCTCTTTTGGTCAGCGCCGCGTCCTCTCTGACATCTCGCTGGATCTGAAACCGGGAAAAATCCTGACCCTGCTCGGACCTAACGGGGCGGGGAAATCGACCCTGGTGCGCGTAGTGCTTGGTCTGGTAGCACCGGACCAGGGGCTCATCAAGCGTGACGGAAAGTTACGCATAGGCTACGTGCCGCAGAAATTACATCTGGACGCCACCCTGCCGCTGACGGTAAGCCGTTTTCTGCGCCTGCGTCCCGATACGCGCAAAGAGGATATTCTGCCTGCCCTGAAACGCGTGCAGGCTGGCCACCTTATCGAGGCGCCGCTGCAAAAGCTCTCCGGCGGAGAGACCCAGCGCGTACTGCTGGCCCGGGCGCTGCTCAACAATCCGCAGCTGCTGGTGCTGGACGAACCCACCCAGGGGGTGGATGTTAACGGCCAGGTCGCCCTGTACGATCTGATCGACCAGCTGCGTAAAGAGCTGGATTGCGCGGTGCTGATGGTCTCCCACGACCTGCATCTGGTGATGGCAAAAACCGATGAAGTGCTCTGTCTTAACCACCACATCTGCTGCTCCGGCACGCCGGAAGTGGTCTCCACCCACCCGGAATTTATCTCCATGTTTGGCCCGCGCGGCGCCGAACAGCTGGGTATTTATCGTCATCAACACAACCACCGCCATGATTTACAAGGACGGATTGTTCTGCGCCGGGGAAATGGTCACTCATGATTGAATTACTTCTGCCCGGCTGGCTGGCCGGGATTATGCTCGCCTGCGCCGCCGGGCCGCTGGGCTCTTTTGTTGTCTGGCGCCGAATGTCCTATTTTGGCGATACCCTGGCGCACGCCTCTCTGCTGGGGGTAGCCTTCGGCCTGCTGCTGAACGTCAATCCGTTTTACGCGGTGATCGTGGTAACCCTGATGCTGGCGGGCGGTCTGGTGTGGCTGGAAAAGCGCCCTCACCTGGCGATAGATACTTTGCTTGGGATTATGGCGCACAGCGCCCTGTCGCTGGGGCTGGTGGTAGTGAGCCTGATGTCGAATATTCGCGTCGACCTAATGGCCTATCTGTTTGGCGACCTGCTGGCGGTGACGCCGGAAGATCTGATCGCTATCGCCATCGGGGTGGTGATCGTGCTGGCTATTCTCTTCTGGCAGTGGCGCAACCTGCTGGCGATGACCATCAGCCCGGACCTGGCCTTTGTCGACGGCGTAAAGCTGCAGCGCGTTAAGCTGCTGCTGATGCTGGTGACGGCCCTGACCATCGGCGTGGCCATGAAGTTTGTCGGCGCGCTGATCATAACGTCGCTGTTGATTATCCCGGCGGCCACCGCCCGCCGCTTTGCCCGTACGCCGGAGCAGATGGCGGGGTTCGCGGTAATAGTTGGAATGATTGCGGTAACGGGAGGCTTAACCTTCTCGGCGTTTTACGACACCCCTGCCGGACCATCGGTGGTGCTTTGTGCAACGCTGCTGTTTATCTGCAGTATGATGAAAAAACCGGCTAACTAAGTGCTTCCCGGTGGCGCCCTGCCACCGGGGTTATTTTCAGGGCATGGAAGGCGGGGTAATACCAAAGTGATCCCACGCGCGCACCGTCGCCATTCGACCACGCGGGGTACGCTGTAAAAAGCCCTGCTGGATCAGATAAGGCTCCAGCACGTCTTCGATAGTTTCCCGCTCTTCGCCGATGGCCGCGGCCAGGTTGTCCAGCCCCACCGGCCCGCCAAAGAATTTGTCCAGCACCGCCAGCAGCAGCTTGCGGTCCATATAGTCAAAGCCTTCCGCATCGACGTTAAGCATATCCAGCGCCTGGGCGGCGATCTCCACCGAGATAGTACCGTCATGCTTCACTTCGGCGAAGTCGCGCACGCGGCGCAGCAGGCGGTTGGCGATACGCGGCGTACCGCGGGAACGCTTCGCCACTTCGAAGGCCCCTTCTTCGCTCATATCCAGCCCCATATAGCGCGCGCTGCGGCTGACGATATGCTGCAGGTCCGGCACCTGGTAAAACTCCAGGCGCTGCACGATGCCAAAGCGATCGCGCAGCGGCGAAGTCAGGGAGCCAGCGCGGGTGGTAGCGCCAATCAGGGTAAAGGGCGGCAGATCGATTTTAATCGAGCGTGCGGCCGGCCCTTCGCCAATCATGATATCCAGCTGGTAATCTTCCATCGCCGGATAGAGCACCTCTTCCACCACTGGTGAAAGGCGATGGATCTCATCGATAAAGAGCACGTCGTGCGGCTCAAGGTTGGTGAGCATGGCCGCCAGATCGCCAGCTTTTTCCAGCACCGGGCCGGAGGTGGTGCGCAGATTCACCCCCATCTCGTTTGCGACGATGTTGGCAAGAGTGGTTTTACCCAGCCCCGGCGGGCCAAAAATCAACAGGTGGTCGAGGGCATCGCCGCGCAGCTTTGCGGCCTGGATGAAGATCTCCATCTGCGAACGAACCTGCGGCTGGCCGATGTATTCATCCAGTAATTTAGGGCGGATAGCGCGATCCACCAGGTCTTCTGTCTGAACGCTGCCTGCCGACACCAGACGGTCTGCTTCAATCATCCTTTACCTCACAATGCGGCGCGCAGCGCTTCACGAATCAGGGTTTCACTGTTGGCGTCCGGTCTGGCGATCTTACTCACCATGCGGCTCGCTTCCTGAGGCTTATAGCCCAGGGACACCAGCGCGGCAACCGCTTCCTGCTCGGCGTCATCCGCCGTCGGCGCGCTCGGCGAGGTAAGCACCAGATCGGCGGCCGGGGTAAAGAGGTCGCCATGCAGCCCTTTAAAGCGGTCTTTCATCTCAACGATAAGACGCTCGGCGGTTTTCTTGCCGATGCCCGGCAGCTTAACCAGCGCGGCGGGATCTTCGCGCTCCACGGCGTTAACGAACTGCGGCGCCGACATGCCGGAGAGGATCGCCAGCGCCAGCTTCGGCCCTACGCCGTTGGTTTTGATCAGCTCGCGAAACAGCGTACGTTCCTGCTTGTTATTAAAGCCAAAGAGTAAATGGGCGTCTTCACGCACCACGAAGTGGGTGAAAACAATCGCCTCTTTACCCGCGTCCGGCAACTCATAAAAACAGGTCATCGGCATATGGACTTCATAGCCTACGCCTCCCGCTTCCAGCAGCACTAACGGGGGTTGTTTTTCTAAGATAATGCCTCTGAGTCTGCCTATCACGTGACGCTCCTGCGTTAACAACGAAAAAAATCTGCTGCCATAATAAAAAAAGGCTGGATAAACATCCAGCCTGATTTCACGTTATCGTAACCGGCCTCTCGCCAGATTGAGCCGCGATTCACTCATCTGCACCGCGTTCTGGCTGATATGGCAATGGGTTATGGCGATGGCCAGCGCATCCGCGGCGTCCGCCTGCGGGTTCGCCGCAAGCTTTAACAGGGTGCGCACCATGTGCTGAACCTGGCTTTTTTCGGCGCTGCCGATCCCCACCACGGTCTGTTTCACCTGACGTGCCGCATATTCAAAGACCGGCAAATCCTGGTTTACCGCCGCCACGATCGCCACCCCGCGCGCCTGCCCCAGCTTTAAGGCTGAGTCAGCGTTTTTGGCCATAAAGACCTGCTCAATGGCAAAGTAGTCGGGCTGGAACTGGGTGATGATCTCCGACACGCCCGCATAAATCAGCTTCAGGCGTGACGGGAGATCGTCAACTTTGGTGCGGATACAGCCGCTGCCGAGGTAGGTCAACTGGCGACCCACCTGACGGATAACGCCATAGCCGGTGATGCGTGAGCCCGGGTCAATACCGAGAATAATTGCCATCACGCCTCTCCCTTAAGGGGTTTAAGGACACTCATCAGAGCGTCGCTGCAACCTCATCAGAGATCTCACCGTTGTGATACACTTCCTGCACGTCGTCGCAGTCTTCGAGCATGTCGATCAGACGCAGCAGCTTAGGCGCGGTTTCCGCGTCCATGTCCGCTTTGGTCGACGGGATCATGGAGACTTCAGCGTTATCCGCTTTCAGACCGGCTGCTTCCAGCGCATCACGCACGGCGCCCATCTCTTCCCACGCGGTATAGACATCAATCGCGCCGTCATCGTAGGTCACCACGTCTTCTGCGCCCGCTTCCAGCGCCGCTTCCATGATTGCATCTTCGTCGCCCTGCTCGAAGGAGATCACCCCTTTCTTGCTGAACAGGTAGGCTACGGAACCGTCGGTACCCAGGTTACCGCCGGTTTTGCTGAAGGCGTGACGCACTTCGGCAACGGTACGGTTGCGGTTGTCGGACAGGCACTCCACCATTACCGCGGTGCCGCCAGGGCCGTAACCTTCATAGATGATGGTTTCCATGTTCGCGTCTTCATCGCCGCCCACGCCGCGCGCGATTGCGCGGTTGAGGGTGTCACGCGTCATGTTGTTAGACAGCGCTTTGTCGATTGCCGCACGCAGACGCGGGTTAGAGCCCGGATCGCCGCCGCCCAGACGCGCCGCTGTTACCAGCTCGCGAATAATCTTGGTAAAGATCTTACCGCGCTTGGCATCCTGTGCCGCTTTGCGGTGTTTGGTGTTGGCCCATTTACTATGACCTGCCATAAAACGTTCTCCACAAAATCGCGCCCTATCAGGCAGCGTTAATTACAAACTCTTCAATCGCCTGCCGGTTGCTCCACGACTTGGTCATTGCCGCCGCATCGGCAGCAGTGACCCAGCGGTAGGTCAGATGCTCGGTAAACCGGATCTCCCGCTCACCCGGCAGCGCAAGGCAGAACCAGGATTCCGTATTGCGCGCAATGCCCGGCGCATAGCGATGACGTAAATGACTAAAAATTTCAAACTCCACCGTGCGCTGACAGTCCTTCAAGGTCAGTTGCTCTGCTGCAACGTCAATAGAGACCTCTTCCTTTACTTCGCGCGCGGCGGCCTGCAGCGCGGTTTCACCCTCTTCCAGGCTGCCGGTAACCGACTGCCAGAATGCCGGATCGTCGCGCCGCTGTAGCATCAGCACCCGCTTTGTGTCTTTGGCATAAATGACCACCAGCACAGAAACGGGACGCTTGTATGCCATATTACTTATTCTCCTGCCCGTCTTTCTTCACCACTTCGATACCCAGCTCGGTAAGAGAGGCCGGATTCGCGAAGCTCGGCGCTTCGGTCATCAGACAGGCAGCGGCGGTGGTTTTCGGGAAGGCGATAACATCACGAATGTTGTCGGTGCCGGTCAGCAGCATGGTCAGACGGTCAAGACCGAAGGCCAGGCCCGCGTGCGGCGGGGTACCGTATTTCAGGGCATCCAGCAGGAAGCCAAACTTCTCGCGCTGCTCCTGTTCGGTAATGCCCAGAATGCCAAACACGGTCTGCTGCATTTCGCCGCGGTGGATACGCACGGAGCCGCCGCCCACTTCATAGCCGTTGATAACCATATCGTAGGCGTTAGCGATGGCCGTTTCCGGCGCCGCTTTCAGTTCGTCTGCGGTCATCTCTTTCGGCGCGGTGAACGGGTGGTGCATCGCGGTCAGGCCGCCTTCGCCGTCGTCTTCGAACATCGGGAAGTCGATAACCCACAGCGGTGCCCACTTGCTTTCGTCGGTCAGGTTCAGGTCTTTGCCCACCTTCAGACGCAGCGCGCCCAGCGCGTCGGCAACCACTTTTTTGTTGTCCGCGCCGAAGAAGATCATGTCGCCGTCCTGCGCGCCGGTACGCTCAAGAATGGCGTTAACAATTTCTGCGTTGAGGAATTTGGCGACCGGGCTGGTGATGCCGTCGATGCCTTTCGCGCGCTCGGTCACTTTAATATAGGCCAGGCCTTTCGCGCCGTAGATCTTAATAAAGTTGCCGTAGTCGTCAATCTGCTTGCGGCTCAGGCTGGCACCGCCCGGAACGCGCAGGGCAGCCACGCGGCCTTTCGGATCGTTTGCCGGGCCGGCGAAGACCGCGAACTCAACCGCTTTCAGCAGGTCGGCTACGTCCACCAGCTCCATCGGGTTACGCAGGTCCGGTTTATCGGAACCGTAACGGCGTTCGGCTTCGGCGAAGGTCATGATCGGGAAGTCGCCCAGATCCACACCCTTCACGTCCAGCCACAGGCTGCGCACCAGCGCTTCCATCACTTCACGCACCTGTTCGGCGGTCATGAAGGAGGTTTCCACATCGATCTGGGTGAATTCAGGCTGACGGTCAGCGCGCAGATCTTCGTCGCGGAAGCATTTAACAATCTGATAGTAGCGATCGAAGCCGGACATCATCAGCAGCTGTTTGAACAGCTGAGGGGACTGCGGCAGGGCGTAGAATTTGCCTTTATGGACGCGGGAAGGCACCAGGTAGTCGCGCGCGCCTTCCGGGGTCGCTTTGGTCAGCATCGGGGTTTCGATATCGAGGAAACCGTGATCGTCCATAAAGCGGCGCACCAGGCTGGTGATTTTAGCGCGGGTTTTCAGGCGCTGGGCCATCTCCGGGCGACGCAGATCCAGGTAGCGGTATTTCAGACGCGCTTCTTCGGTATTGACGTGGTTGGAGTCAAGCGGCAGCGAGTCTGAACGGTTAATGATGGTCAGATCGGAAGCCAGCACTTCAATTTCGCCGGTCGCCATATCCGCATTGATGTTTTTGGCGTCACGGGCACGCACGGTGCCGGTGACCTGGATGCAGAACTCATTACGCAGTTCAGAGGCCAGTTTTAACGCATCCGCGCGATCCGGATCGAAGAACACCTGCACGATACCTTCGCGGTCGCGCAGATCGATAAAGATAAGGCTACCAAGATCACGACGACGGTTGACCCAACCACACAGGGTAACCTGCTGTCCAACGTGGGACTGACGCAGCTGCCCGCAATATTCTGTACGCATGAGATATCCCTTAACTTAGCCGCCGGCTAAATGTTGCCTGGTATGCAGGCTACTATGTCGCAGCTTTTTTGTATGTCACAACTGGATGAAAAAAGGCGGCTATTATACTGGAAATTCCGCCGGACGATAAGTGCGAAGCAGGGTCTGAAGCGCGATTGCTGCCCGCATCTTGCATATTCTCACAAAAATTAACAAAAATATCAGAACCACAACAGGCCCGGGCAGCGTAAGGTGTACCGAAGCGATTTATTTAACAGGAGAATTTATGTTTAACCTTGACGCCAGCAAAACCGCCCTTGTGGTTATCGACCTTCAGGAAGGGATCCTGCCCTTCGCCGGTGGCCCCCATACCGCAGAAGAGGTGGTTCAGCGCAGCGCCCGCCTGGCGGAGAAGTGCCGCGCCAGCGGATCGCCGGTTATCCTGGTGCGCGTGGGCTGGTCTGCCGACTTTGCCGAAGCCCTGAAACAGCCGGTAGATGCCCAGCTGGCGGGCCACGCCCTGCCGGACAACTGGTGGACCTACCCGACCGCGCTCGGCAAACGCGACGGCGATATCGAAGTGACCAAGCGCCAGTGGGGTGCCTTCTACGGCACGGATCTGGAGCTCCAGCTGCGCCGCCGCGGTATCGACACCATTATTCTGTGCGGTATCTCGACTAACATTGGCGTGGAATCCACCGCCCGCAACGCCTGGGAGCTGGGTTTTAACCTGGTGGTGGCGGAAGATGCCTGCAGCGCCGCCTCGGCCGAACAGCATCAGGGGAGCATGACCCATATCTTCCCGCGTATTGGCCGCGTGCGCAGCACGGATGAGATTGTAAACGCCCTATGATCTACCTGGGCCTGCCCCAGTGGTCGCACCCGAAATGGGTGCGCCTGGGCATCACGGGTCTTGAGGAGTATGCCCGTCATTTTAACTGCGTGGAGGGTAACACCACCCTCTACGCCCTGCCGCGCGCGGAGATTGTCGACCGCTGGCGCGAGCAGACCACCGACGACTTTCGCTTCTGTTTTAAATTCCCGGCCACCATCTCCCATAATGCCGCGCTGCGTAACTGTGGCGATCTGACCGAAGAGTTTTTCAGCCGCATGTCGCCGCTGGCAAACCGCATCGGGCAGTACTGGCTGCAGCTTCCCGCCGTCTTCGGGCCGCGCGATCTGCCGGCCCTGTGGGCGTTTCTTGACGGTCTGCCGAAGGAATTTACCTATGGCGTTGAAGTGCGCCATCCGCAGTTTTTCGAGAAAGGCGACGCCGAAAAGGCGCTTAACCGCGGCCTGCATGAGCGGGGGATCAACCGCACGGTGCTGGACAGCCGCCCGGTGCACGCCGCCCTGCCCCACAGCGAAGCCGTTATCGACGCCCAGCGGAAAAAACCGAAGGTGCCGGTGCATGCGGTGGTGACCGCCCACAACCCGATGGTCAGGTTCATCGGCAGCGATGATATGCAGCAAAATCAGCAGATGTTCGCCGTCTGGCTGCAAACGCTGGCAAAGTGGGAGCAGACCACTACCCCCTATCTGTTCCTGCATACGCCCGATATCGCCCACGCCCCGGAGCTGGTGGATATCCTGTGGCCGGCCCTGCGGGCCGCGCTTCCCTCCCTTGGCCCGGCCCCCTCCATTCCACAACAATCTTCTCTTTTCTAACGGCAACCCCTATCATAGAAGCGCCATCTGCGAGATCACAGGGAGTTTGTATGGTCAGCGCGCTGTATGCAGTTCTGGGTGCGTTACTGTTAATTACGTTTTCTTTTAATGTCGTACGTCTGCGGATGTTGTACCGCGTCTCCTATGGCGACGGCGGTTTTTCTGAACTGCAAAGTGCGATTCGCGTGCACGGCAATGCGGTGGAGTACATTCCCACGGGGATGATCCTGCTGTTATTTATGGAGATGAACGGCGCCGAAACCTGGATGGTGCACGTCTGCGGCCTGCTGCTGATCGCCGGACGCCTGATGCACTACTACGGCTTTCACAACCGGCTATTTCGCTGGCGTCGCTCCGGTATGAGCGCCACCTGGTGTTCGCTGGTGCTAATGGTGCTGGCTAACCTCTGGTATATGCCGTGGGAGTTGGTTTTCTCCCTGCATTAGCGCACAATACGCCCCTTTATTTTTCCCGGATTTTTACGTTATGTCAGATCGCGACACGCTTTTTTCTGCGCCTATCGCCAGTCTGGGCGACTGGACCTTTGATGAACGGGTAGCTGAAGTCTTCCCGGATATGATCCAGCGCTCGGTTCCTGGTTATTCCAATATTATCTCCATGATCGGCATGCTGGCGGAGCGCTTTGTGCAGCCCGGCACGCAGGTTTACGATCTGGGATGTTCGCTGGGCGCGGCTACGCTGTCGGTTCGTCGTAATGTTCATCACGAAGGCTGCAAAATTATCGCCGTGGATAACTCCCCGGCGATGGTTGAGCGCTGCCGCCGCCATATCGACGCGTATAAGGCACCTACCCCGGTTGAGGTTGTCGAGGGCGATATCCGCCATATCGAAATCAAAAACGCCTCTATGGTGGTGCTTAACTTTACGCTGCAATTCCTGGTGCCCGAAGATCGCCTGCTGCTGCTGGATAAAATCTATCAGGGGCTGAACCCGGGCGGCGCGCTGGTGCTCTCCGAGAAGTTCAGCTTCGAAGATGCCACCGTCGGCGAGCTGCTCTTTAACATGCACCACGATTTCAAACGCGCCAACGGCTACAGCGAGCTGGAGATTAGCCAGAAGCGCAGCATGCTGGAGAATGTGATGCTTACCGATTCGGTGGAAGCCCACAAGGCGCGCCTGCACAAGGCCGGCTTTGAGCACAGCGAGCTGTGGTTCCAGTGCTTTAACTTTGGCTCGCTGGTGGCACTGAAAGGCGGTAAAACGGCATGATCGATTTCGGTAACTTCTATCAGCTGATCGCCAAAAATCATCTCTCCCACTGGCTTGAGACCCTGCCTGCCCAGGTTGCCGCCTGGCAGCGCGAGCAGCTGCACGGCCAGTTTAAGCAGTGGAGCAACGCGGTAGAGTTTCTGCCGGAGATGACCCCCTATAAGCTGGATCTGCTGCACAGCGTCACCGCCGAAAGCGAAACGCCCCTGAGCGAAGGGCAGATGATCCGCCTTGAAAAGCTGATGCGCAATCTGATGCCCTGGCGCAAAGGACCCTTCTCGCTCTATGGCCTGAACATCGACACCGAATGGCGTTCCGACTGGAAATGGGACCGTGTGCTGCCGCACCTCTCCGACCTGGCGGGCCGCACCGTTCTCGACGTGGGTTGCGGTAGCGGGTATCACATGTGGCGCATGATTGGCGCGGGCGCGCATCTGGTGGTCGGCATCGACCCGATGCAGCTGTTCCTCTGCCAGTTTGAAGCGGTACGTAAACTGTTAGGTAACGATCAGCGCGCGCACCTGCTGCCGCTGGGCATCGAGCAGCTGCCAGCCCTCGCCGCCTTCGATACCGTTTTTTCTATGGGCGTGCTCTACCATCGCCGCTCCCCGCTGGAACACCTGTGGCAGCTGAAAGATCAGCTGGTCAGCGGCGGCGAGCTGGTGCTCGAAACCCTGGTGATTGAGGGGGACGAAAATGCGGTGCTGGTGCCGGGCGATCGCTATGCCCAGATGCGTAATGTCTACTTTATTCCGTCGGCGCAGGCACTGAAGAAGTGGCTGGAGAAGTGCGGATTTGTGGATGTGCGTATCGCCGATGTCTGCGTGACCTCTACGGAGGAGCAGCGCCGCACCGAATGGCTGACCACCGAGTCGCTGGCCGACTTCCTCGATCCGAACGACCAGAGCAAAACCATTGAGGGCTACCCGGCCCCGATGCGTGCGGTATTGATTGCGACTAAGCCGTAATTTTCCCCTCACCCTCTCCCCACAGGGGAGAGAGTGAGGGGAAAAAGGTAAATTACGGACAAAAAAAGGCCCCTGTTGAATGGGCAGGGGCCTGGTACAAACAAGCATCATATTGGGCGACATGATGCGCGGTAAAAAACGTTGCTACACGTGATAACGGTCAATCATCGCTTTCGTTACCGCAACCGACTCTCCATCTACGCTATAGCGGGAGTACTCATCCGCCCCGGCGTCCGTCGACATAGACAACCCTGTATTGCGATAACGCATGGGTGATGGCGTCCATTTCCCCGCTGAGCTGTGCAGCTCTCTCACCCCTGCGTCTAAAAACTTGTGCAGATTGCCGGCGCGCACGCCTGCTCCTGCCATAAGTATTGGAACACCGGATCGGGCGTTTAGTTCCATAATTAATGAAAGTCCTTTTTCGGCGGAGGATTGCTGCCCCGAGGTCAGGATCCTCGCCACACCCAGTTCCGTCAGCTTTTCATAGGCTTGCTGCGCCTCAACGCACATATCAAAGGCCCGATGAAAAGTGACCGCCAGCCCCTGCGCCGCGGCCATTATTTGCTTCATCCGCGGCATATCGATATGCCCGTCCTCATCCAGCAGGCCGATAACCAGCCCCGGAAAGCCCAGATCCCTGACCAGGGCTATATCCTCCAGCATGGCGCTGAATTCAGCCGCGCTGTAACAGAAATCCCCCCCGCGCGGGCGAATAATGGGGTGAACCGGTATGGTTAGCGCCCGGCGCGCCGCCTTCAGCACGCCATACGAGGGGGTTAACCCGCCCTCTTTTGGCGCGGCACAGAGTTCAATGCGATCGGCCCCCTGCTGCTGGGCAGTCAGGGCGCACTCCACGCTGTAACAACAGATCTCCAGCACTGCCATGTTTCCTCCTTAAAACCGCCATAAAGGCCGCATCATGCCACGCCCGCAGACGCCAGACGCGGCCTCAGCTCACAACCTTTTATGGTTCATGCTTCGCTGGCGACAATCTGTTCGATGGTCCAGGGGTGAAACTTCACCGTCACGCTGCCGTCGGTCACCGCCAGCGTGGGATTGGGCAGACGCTCCCGCTCCCCTTTCGGTGAACTGGTTTTGACAAAAATGCCCGGCTGGCTCAGGCCATCATCAGAGAGCAGGGCCAGCGCCCGGGCGTTAAGGGTATCGGGCTCGCCCGGCAGGACAATCTCGATATGCTCCCACCCCTCGTGCGGGTAGCGTTTTTCTCCCGGCCAGGGCAGCTCGACCACCGTAAACTGCCAGTGGGCAACGCAGACCGGCTCGTGGAGTTTAAACAGGCAGATCGGGCGGCCGTTGATGATGTTCTCTGATAACAGCTCGCCGCACTGCTCAAAGCCGCGGCGCCAGCGCTCGGCGGTGGCGTTCTGGTGGCAGCGCAGGGAGATATGGTCTGCGGCCAGCGGAGCGATCTCCAGCCCCAGGCGTTCGGCGAGGGCGTTAAAGGCCAGGGTGAAGCGCGGAAGGTCGGCAGCGATATCCTGCAGGTCGTCAATGGATTGCCAGTTGGCCATTGTTATCACTCATTCTTGTGCAAAGCCGTTAATTTAACCCGTTGCGCGCCCGCCACCAACCGCTGATTTGTCCGGTGCTGACGGCAACGGGCAATTGCAGTATACTCCCGGCCTAATTCTCAAACTGGCGCGGATTGTTGGTCTGCCGCAGCAAAAAAGTAAGGTATCCAGGTGAATATTCAGGCTCTTCTCTCAGAAAAAGTCAGTCAGGCTCTGATTGCCGCAGGTGCGCCTGCGGATTGCGAACCCCAGGTTCGCCAGTCGGCAAAAGTACAGTTTGGCGACTATCAGGCAAACGGCGTAATGGCCGTAGCTAAGAAACTGGGCATGGCGCCGCGACAGCTCGCCGAGCAGGTGCTGACTCATCTGGATCTTGACGGTATTGCCAGCAAAACCGAGATCGCCGGTCCGGGCTTTATCAACATCTTCCTCGATCCGGCCTTCCTCGCCGCTAACGTTGACGCGGCGCTCAAATCTGATCGTCTGGGCGTAAGCCAGCCACAGGCACAAACCATCGTGGTTGACTACTCGGCGCCGAACGTGGCGAAAGAGATGCACGTCGGCCACCTGCGCTCCACCATCATTGGCGACGCCGCGGTGCGTACCCTCGAGTTCCTCGGCCACAAGGTGATCCGCGCGAACCACGTGGGCGACTGGGGTACCCAGTTCGGTATGCTGATTGCGTACCTCGAAAAGCAGCAGCAGGAGAATGCCGGTGAAATGGCGCTGGCCGACCTCGAAGGCTTCTACCGCGAAGCGAAAAAGCACTACGACGAAGATGAAGCCTTCGCCGAGCGCGCCCGCAGCTACGTGGTTAAGCTGCAGGGCGGCGACGAGTATTTCCTGCAGATGTGGCGCAAGCTGGTGGACATCACCATGTCCCAGAACCAGATCACCTACGATCGTCTGAACGTTACTCTGACCCGTAAAGATGTGATGGGCGAAAGCCTCTACAACCCGATGCTGCCCGGCATCGTGGCGGACCTGAAGGCCAAAGGCCTGGCGGTAGAGAGCGAAGGCGCGACCGTGGTATTCCTTGATGAGTATAAAAACAAGGAAGGCGAACCTATGGGCGTCATCATCCAGAAGAAGGATGGCGGCTACCTCTACACCACCACCGATATCGCCTGCGCCAAGTACCGCTATGAAACCCTGCATGCAGACCGCGTGCTTTACTACATCGACTCCCGCCAGCACCAGCACCTGATGCAGGCGTGGACCATCGTGCGCAAAGCGGGCTACGTGCCGGAATCCGTGCCGCTGGAACACCACATGTTCGGCATGATGCTGGGTAAAGACGGCAAGCCGTTTAAAACCCGCGCTGGCGGCACCGTGAAGCTGGCGGATCTGCTGGACGAGGCGCTGGAGCGCGCCCGTCGTCTGGTAGCGGAAAAGAACCCGGACATGCCTGCCGACGAGCTGGAAAAACTGGCCAATGCCGTGGGTATCGGCGCGGTGAAATACGCGGATCTCTCCAAAAACCGCACCACCGACTACGTGTTCGACTGGGATAACATGCTGGCCTTCGAGGGCAACACCGCGCCGTACATGCAGTACGCCTACACCCGCGTGCTCTCCGTCTTCCGCAAAGCCAATATCGACGAAAGCGCCCTTGCGACAGCACAGGTGATTATCTCTGAAGATCGCGAAGCCCAGCTGGCGGCGCGTCTGCTGCAGTTCGAAGAGACGCTGACCGTTGTGGCCCGCGACGGTACGCCGCACGTGATGTGTACTTACCTGTACGATCTGGCCGGCCTCTTCTCCGGCTTCTACGAACACTGCCCGATCCTCTCCGCCGAGAACGAAACGGTGCGCAACAGCCGCCTGAAGCTGGCGCAGCTCACAGCCAAGACCCTGAAGCTGGGTCTGGATACCCTGGGTATCGAAACCATCGAGCGGATGTAAGCAGAACAGATGTAAAAAAACCCGGCAAGCGCCGGGTTTTTTATTATCAGAAGTATTTGCGCAGATATTCCGTGAGACAAAGGATCGCCATCGCCTGGCCGTAGGGCATGGAGGTGAGCGGGATCTGGCGATAAAACTCAAGATCGCTGCCCATCCCGGTGCCGAACGAGGTCTGCAACAGCTCCCCTTCCGGCGAAATGTTTTGCACAATTCCGCGAATCGCTTTCTCTGCCACCTCCGCGTACTCTGCCCCCACGTAGCGTTTGCGCACCGCCTTCAGAATGCCGTAGGCAAAACCCGCGGTGGCGGACGCTTCAAGGTAGGAGTCCGGATCGTCCAGCAGGGTGTGCCACAGGCCGCTTTCGTCCTGACACTTCGCCAGGGCGGCGATCTGCGCGTTCAACACCTGCACCAGATAGCGGCGCACGGCGTTGTTCTCCGGCAGATCCACCAGCTCGAGGAAATCCGGGATCACGATGGTGAGCCAACTGTTGCCGCGCGCCCAACGGGCCCGGGCAAAGTTATGCTGTCCGTCGTAATTCCAGCCGTGGAACCAGAGGCCGGTCTCGCGGTCCATCAGGTTTTGTACGTGCAGCAGGAACTGATAGACCGCCTCCTCCACGTACTCCGGCTTGTTCAGCAGCTTGCCGATTTTAGCCAGCGGCAGCACGGTCATCATCAGGGTGTCGTCCCACATCTGCTGATGGTTCTCTTCGGCCAGGGTGATGTGCTGCATGCCGCCGTAATCGGTGCGCGGCATCTCGTTCATCGCCCACTCGGCCCAGCTCTCAAGCCAGGGCAGCCAGGCCGGATTGCGTGTCTCTTCATAGCGGTAGGCCAGGGTTAAAAAGGGCGACATGGTGTTGACGTTTTTGGTGGTCGCCCCTTCGTTGAAGCGATCCCGGAACCAGCTGTCGATGATATCGCGCATCCCTTCGTCGCCGGTCTGGCAGTAATACTGCCAGATACCGTAGAGCCCCACGCCGTGCGTCCACTCCCAGCCCGCCCAGCCTTTGGTGTCAATCACGCGCCCGTCGTCCAGCCGCAGTAAAAACTCACCGGTCTTGTCGTGAATGTTCACCAGGTTATGCGTCACCTTTTCAATCAGCGATTTCAGCTCTTCACGGGCGATGAAACGCTCCGGCTGACGGAGTAACGCGCTATGTTTGACAGGCCAGACCTTCATATTATTAACCTCTGTTTAATGTCGAATTCAGTGGAGCACCCGCTTTCAGGGACGGCGCGGCGGGCTTATTACGATTCAGATAACCGATGTTGTTATTCCCCCACAGGCACTCATAAGGCATGCCCGCCAGCATCTCCACGGTGGCGCGGGCTTCCGGGGTTGCACTCTCAGGGATCGCCCGGCCGGTCTCGCGCATTTTGGCGGTCTCTTCGCGCAGAACGCTATGGGTGTGCAGATTGAGCTTGAAGCGCAGGGAGACCAGGAAGCCGCAGAACAGCACCAGGATGGTTCCCACGCTCAGGATCATCAGAATGGTGTGGCTCACCCCTTCGGCCTGCACCTTCTGGCCGCTGACGAAGCCCGAGGCCTGCATCACAATCCCCACCAGCATCACGGCGCCAGCCTGGGAGGCCTTACGGGTCAGGGTCATAATGCCGGCGAAGATCCCCTCCCGGCGCTGGCCGGTCACCACTTCGTCCACGTCGGCAATATAGGTGTAGGTGTTCCACGGCACGTAGTTGATACCGCCGCGGCCCAGCCCGGCAATGGCAGAAACCAGCAGCAGCAGGGAGTAAACGTCACTCAGGCCGGCGTAGTAGAGGCCCGCGTAGGAGAGCGATGCCAGGCCGAACAGCACCACCACCATGCGGTAGGAGGGGGCCGGTCCGAAGCGGATGCAGAGCGGGATCATGGCGATAACCGCGATGAACTGGAAGATAGCCATGGTGCCCAGCAGGTTAGAGGCCATGGAGGCTTCCTGCATCAGGACAAAGACCACGTAGTAGGTGAAGACGGCGTTAAACACGTCCTGGGCAATATAGCCGCCGAGGTACATCCCCAGATGCTGGCGGAAGATCTTAATGCGCAGGGTGGAACTCAGTTCGGTAAAGAGACGGCTCAGGCTCTGGCTGAGGGTCAGCTGTTTTTTCTCCTCTTCGGCCCGCAGCGCCGCTTCGGTCCACTCTGACCGCGGGCGCTCCCAGGTAAAGCACCAGACGAAGATCAGCATGATGGCGCAAAGCACCGAGAATACCAGGCTCGCATAGAAGAAGGAGATGGCGTTATCTTTGCCGAAGGTGGTCAGCAGAACGCCCGGCAGGAAGGAGGCGAGGATCGCCGACATCTGTGCCATGGAAATGCGCGCGCCGGAGAATTTGGTCTTCTGTTTGAAATCGTCGGTCATCTCCGGCACCAGGGTTTCGTAAGGCACCAGGATCATGGTGTAGACGATATCAAACAGCAGATACGTGAGCAGGTAGTACCAGAAGCTCATCTCCCCTACCCACATCAGCGAGTAGCTGAATACGCAGGGAATACCGAGCAGAATAAAGAACTTGCGCCGGCCAAAGCGTTTGCCAAGCCAGGTGGTGCCAAAGTTATCGGTTAAAAAGCCCATCAGCGGGCTTACGACCGCATCCAGTACCCTTGCCGCCGCGAAGATAAAGGTGGCTTCGATGGGGGAAAGGCCGCAGAAGGTGGTGTAGAAATATAATAGCCATGCGGCGGTCAGCGCGGTGGTGCCCGCCCCGAGGAAATCGCCTGACCCGTAGGCCAGATAATTTGCCAGTCCAATTTTACGTGTTTTCATTGCCGTCAGCCCTGTAAGTTTTGGGAGACTCCCTGACAACCACACCTGAAACGGGAGTTTATACAGGGCTACAGTAAAAGCATCCCGCAGGGGAAACCTTTCTGTTTCTGCCATCGGCGTTAAGGCTCTGGCAAAAATGCAAAGAGATTCACAACGCGTGTCACTGATTTATAAAACAGTGTTTCTTTTGCATCAAAAGGCGGGGTCAATTTTGCGAGCCAGCCATCATAAAAGCCTGATGGCCGACGAAAAGGTGGGCAGTTAGCGGTAGTTCACAATCACTTCATTGCGCTGGATTTTCAGCGCCGGGATTAGCCGTCCGCCGCCCGGGACTTCCCAGATAAAGCGCAGGGGTTCCACGGCGGGCACGTTACTGAAGGCGTAGGTGGTGCCGCTCTGCCCATCAAGCTCGGTACAGCGCGACTGGGAGCAGAGACGCACCCGCAGCCCGGCGGGGATCGGGCCGTTAAGCTCATAGCGCCAGGCCACCAGGGTCATCAGCCCGGAGACCGGCTGGCTGGCGGCCAGCGGTCGGGAGGAGGCCGCCACGCCTCGATGGTTCAGGGTCAGGCCAATACTGCTGGCCTGCCAGCTCCCCTCGCCCGCCGCCTGCGCCATCAGCGGCAGGGCCAGTAGCCAGAGTAATTTGCGCATTACTGGCCTCCGATGGTGGCGGTCATGCGGATATGACGGTTATCCGACAGCTCCAGATTGGACAGCACCACCAGCTGCGACAGGCTGCGGCGCAGGAAGCGCGAGAGCAGCGGACGCAGGGCGTGGTTCACCAGCAGCACCGGCGGTGCCCCCAGCATCTCCTGACGCTGTAGCGCCTCCTGGGTCTGGGCCAGCAGGCGATCCGCCAGTCCCGGCTCCAGCCCGCCGCCGCCCTGCAACGCCTGCAGCAGCAGACGCTCAAGCGGGGTGTCGAGGCCGATAACCTGCACTTCGCCGTTGCCCGGGAACCACTGCTGGGTAATCGCCCGGCCCAGGGCCACGCGCACCACCGCCGTCAGTTCATGAGGGTCGCTCTGCAGCGGCGCATGCTCGGCCAGGGTCTCCAGAATGGTGCGCATGTCGCGGATCGGCACCTTCTCATCGAGCAGGTTTTGCAGCACTTTGTGCAGGGTGGTCAGGGTGACTACGCCCGGGACCAGATCTTCCGTCAGCTTCGGCATCTCCTGGGTGACGCGGTCGAGCAGCTGCTGCGCTTCCTGGCGGCCAAACAGCTCCGCCGAGAACTGACCGATCAGGTGGTTAAGGTGGGTTGCCACCACGGTACTGGCCTCCACCACCGTGTAGCCCTGGATCTGCGCCTGCTCTTTCAGGGCGCTCTCAATCCAGATGGCCGCCAGGCCAAAGGCCGGGTCGATCGTCTGCTCGCCCGGCAGCGTGCCCGCCGCCGTGCCCGGGTTAATCGCCAGCCAGCGTCCCGGATAGGCGTCGCCGCTGCCAATCTCCACCCCTTTCATCAGGATGCGGTAGCGGGCGGGAGGCAGATCCATATTGTCGCGGATGTGCACCACCGGCGGCAGGAAGCCCATATCCTGGGCGAATTTTTTACGGATACTGCGGATACGCCCCAGCAGCTCGCCGTCCTGCTGGAAGTCCACCATCGGGATCAGGCGGTAGCCCACCTCCATTCCCAGGGAGTCCTCCAGCTGCACGTCATTCCAGGTGGCTTCCACCGCCTGGGTGTTTTCCGGCATCTTCACCGGCGCAGGCTCGGCCTTCGGTTTGGCTTCGCGTCCGCGCAGCCACCACGCCAGCCCCAGCAGCGCCCCGGTAAACAGCAGGAATACCAGGTTCGGCATGCCGGGCACTAGCCCCAGCAGGCCAAGCACCCCTGCCGCCAGCATCAGCACGCTCGGGTTTTTAAACAGCTGAGTAACCATCTGCTCGCCGACGTCCTGATCGGTGCCGACGCGGGTCACGATAACGCCCGCGGCGGTGGAGATCACCAGCGCCGGGATCTGTGCCACCAGGCCGTCACCGATGGTCAGCAGGGTGTAGCTTTCTGCCGCATGGCCCATGTCCATCCCGTGTTGCAGCACCCCTACCAGCAGGCCACCCACCACGTTGATCACCATGATCAGAATACCGGCGATGGCGTCGCCGCGAACGAACTTACTCGCACCGTCCATCGAGCCGTAGAAGTCCGCCTCCTGGGTCACCTCGGAACGCCGCTTTTTCGCTTCATCTTCGGCAATCAGCCCGGCGTTCAGGTCGGCGTCGATCGCCATCTGTTTGCCCGGCATCCCGTCCAGCACGAAGCGCGCGCCCACTTCGGCGATACGCCCGGCACCTTTGGTGATAACCATAAAGTTGATGATGACGAGAATAACGAACACCACGATGCCGATGGCGAAGTTGCCGCCCACCAGGAAGTGGCCGAAGGCTTCAACCACTTTACCCGCCGCCGCGGCCCCCGTATGGCCCTCCATCAGGATAATACGGGTAGAGGCCACGTTGAGCGCCAGGCGCAACAGGGTGGTAAACAGCAAAATGGTCGGGAAGGCCGCAAACTCCAGGGTGCGCTGGGTGAACATCGCCACCAGCAGCACCATGATCGACAGGGCAATGTTAAAGGTAAAAAGCAGGTCGAGGATAAATGCCGGCAGCGGCAGTACCATCATCGACAGAATTAGCAGGATGAGGATCGGCCCGGCGAGGATCTGCCATTGGGTCGATTTCAGGTTGCCGGGGAGGCGCAACATTGCCACCAGATTAGCCATCAGTGTCCTTCTCGTTCATAAAGTCCAGCGCTTCAGGCACCGGTAGATTCTCAGGTTTAACAGGTCGCTGCCCGCCGGCAAGACGCCAGCGCTTCAGCTGCCATACCCACGCCAGCACTTCCGCCACGGCGGCGTACAGCTGGCCCGGGATCTGCTGTCCGATCTCAGCGTGTCGATAGAGGGCACGCGCCAGCGGCGGCGCCTCCAGCATCGGCACGCGATGTTCATTGCCAATCTCACGGATACGCAGGGCAATCAGCCCTGCCCCTTTGGCCACCACTTTTGGGGCGCTCATTTTGTTTTCGTCATACTGCAGCGCAACGGAGTAGTGGGTCGGGTTGGTGACGATCACGTCGGCTTTCGGCACATCTTCCATCATGCGGCGGCGGGCAGCGGCACGCTGCATCTGGCGGATACGCCCTTTTACGTGGGGGTCGCCTTCCATCTGCTTAAATTCGTCACGCAGATCCTGGCGGGACATGCGCAGCTTTTTAATGTGGCTGTAGATCTGGAAGATAACGTCAAAGCCCACCATCGGAATAATCGACAGCACCACCAGCAGGGCGCAGAGCCCCACCAGGTTGAGAGCGCTGCCCATGGCGGCAACCGGCGACTCGCTGATCAGGCGCATCATATCCGGCCAGTGGTGCCAGAGGTAAAACCCCGCCGCGCTGCCCATCAGGGTGGCTTTCAGGATCGCCTTCAGCAGCTCTGCGCCGGTCTGGGCCGAGAACATGCGGGCAATCCCCGGCAGCGGGTTAAGTTTGGAGAATTTGGGCTGGATCGCTTTGCCGCTAAAGACCAGGCCGCCCAGCATCACCGGCGAGATCAGCGCCACCAGCACCACGCCGGTAATCAGCGGCAGCAGCGCCACCATCGCGCCTTTGATCAGCATGATTATCTGGCTCAGGATCAGGTTAGGGTCGTTGACCATGCTGTGGTCAAAGCGCAGCCCGGCCGAGAGCATCCCTGCCAGCCTGCGGGCAAGGGACTCGCCGCCAAACCAGATAATGCACACCCCTACCAGCAAAATCAGCAGGGAGGTGAGTTCTCTGGATCGGGGTATTTGCCCTTCCTCACGCGCTTTATCAAGTCGGTGGGGTGTGGGGGCTTCTGTTTTGTCGTCGCTATCTTCTGCCACGGCAAGGGTCCCGCAGGTGGAGGTTTGGCAATATCATGCCAGCCGCCTGCAAAGCTAATGGGCAGAGTAACGTACAAAAAGGGCAGGTTTTTACGATATAGGCGTAAAAGCTCCGGTTCCGTTGCCGAAACCGGAGCGGGGTCCATCAGAAGCCTAAGCTGTCCAGCAGGTCGTCTACCTGATCCTGGCTGGCAACCACGCCGGCTTTGGTGGTGTCGAGCTGCGGGCCGTTCAGCAGACTTTCGTTTTCGCGCTTCGGACGCGCGGCCGGCTCCGGCATGTTCTCCAGCAGCACCATCAGCAGCTGACGCTCAATCTCCTGGATAACATCCATCATGCGCTTGATAACCTGGCCGGTGAGGTCCTGGAAATCCTGCGCCATCATGATGTCCAGCAGCTGGGCGTTGGTAAAGCTGGTGTGGCCGGGCACCTCTCCCAGGTACTGACGGGTATCGGTAACCAGCTCGCGGGCGTCAGACAGCTCGATCGGGTTTTCGAACCACTCATCCCAGCGTTTGGTCAGGGCTTTCGCCCCCTTCTCCATCTCGTCCTGGTGCGGCTGAGAAGCTTCAACGCTGTTGAGCGCACGCTCGGCCGCCTGGGCGGTCATCTGCACGACATAATCAAGACGGTCGCGGGCATCGGGAATCGCTTCCGCCGCTTCGGCAATCGCCTGATCGAGGCCCAGCTCGCGCAGGCTGTCGCGCAGCATGCGCGTCAGGCTACCGATGCGGGCAATTATGTCGCCAGGTGAATGTTCATCAACGGGTTTCATCGCAGGTTGCATCATCACCATCACCTCACATGCCGAGTTTCTCGAAGATCTTGCCGAGTTTCTCTTCCAGAGTTGCCGCGGTGAACGGTTTCACCACATATCCGCTTGCGCCTGCCTGAGCGGCCGCAATAATGTTCTCTTTCTTGGCTTCTGCGGTCACCATCAGGACCGGCATCGCCGACATGCTGCCGTCGGCGCGAATGGTTTTCAGCAGTTCCAGACCATCCATGTTCGGCATGTTCCAGTCGGAAATCACGAAACCAAAACCGCCTGCCTGCAGTTTATTCAGCGCATCGACGCCGTCTTCTGCCTCTTCAACGTTGTTGAAGCCCAGCTCTTTCAGCAGGTTGCGCACGATGCGACGCATGGTGGAAAAGTCATCCACAACCAGAAACTTAAGCTCTTTATCCGCCATAAAACTACACTCCTCGTTAAATACGTATTGCCTGTCCGGCACTGATTTTTGCCAGCATCTGCTGGCTTACCTGGCTAAGATCGACCACTTCGCTCACGCCACCCATATTGATGGCCTCGCGCGGCATGCCGAACACCACACAACTTGCTTCATTCTGCGCAATGGTCCAGGCGCCAGCCTGGTGCATCGCAAGCATTCCGGCGGCGCCGTCGTTGCCCATCCCCGTCAGGATCACCCCAACGGCGTTGCGCCCGGCATGTTTCGCCACCGAATGAAACAGTACATCCACCGACGGCCGGTGTCGGTTTACCGGCGGCCCGTCATGAATTCGAATCTGATAGTTCGCCCCGCTGCGCGCCAGCTCCATATGTTTATCGCCGGGGGCGATATAGGCATGGCCCGGCAGAACGCGCTCGCCGTCCTCCGCCTCTTTCACGCTTATCTGACAGAGCTTGTTCAGACGCTCGGCAAAAGAGCGGGTAAAGCCCGGCGGCATATGCTGGGTAATAAGAATACCGGGGCTGGAGAGCGGCAATGGCTGGAGTACATGGCGAATCGCCTCTGTTCCGCCGGTTGACGCGCCTATCACCAGCAGTTTTTCGGAGCTGAGCAGCGGCCCGGCCTTCAGGGTCGCCGGCGCCGCCATCGGTTTATGCGCCGCCAGCTTCGCCCGCGAGGCGGTGCGTATTTTGTCGGCGATCATTTCGCTGTAGGCCAGCATCCCTTCGCGGATCCCCAGCTGCGGTTTGGTGACAAAGTCCACCGCCCCCAGCTCCAGCGCGCGCAGGGTAATTTCCGAGCCTTTACCGGTCAGGGATGAGACCATCACCACCGGCATCGGCCGCAGGCGCATCAGCTTTTCGAGGAAGTCGATACCGTCCATGCGCGGCATTTCCACGTCCAGCGTCAGCACATCCGGGTTATATTTTTTAATCAAATCCCGGGCGACCAGCGGATCCGGGGCGGTCGCCACCATCTCCATGTCGCTGTGGCTGTTGATAATCTCCGTCATGATCTGGCGCATCAATGCGGAATCATCCACAGCCAGGACCCTGATTTTACTCATGCTTTATCCTTACTCAGCGCATATACCGTCTGCCCACGAAGGCTAAACTCACGCACGAGGTTGCTGAAATTCTCCGAATGACCGGCAAACAGTAATCCGTCTGGTTTGAGCAGCGGCACAAAGCGGCGCAGGATCTCCTGCTGCGTCGTTTTGTCGAAATAGATCATTACGTTACGGCAAAAAATAGCGTCAAATGGGCCCGGCACGCTGTACTGCTTATCCAGCAGGTTGAGCTGGGTAAACTCTACGTTGTTGGCCAGCTCCTGACGCACCCGCACCAGCCCCTCATGCGGGCCGGTGCCGCGCATGAAGTAACGCTGTAGCTGCTGCGGCGACAGGGTTTTTAGTTCGTCCTGGCGATAAATACCGCTTTGTGCTTTTTGCAGCACTTCGGTATCAATATCGCTGGCGAACACTTTCCAGCGGCCGGGGGCGGTGCCGAGCGTATCCGCCAGCGTAATCGCCAGCGAATAAGGCTCTTCACCGGTTGAGGCCGCCGCGCTCCAGACGCGGTACTCACCCGTGCGACGCCGGGCGTGGTCCGCCAGTACCGGGAAGTGGTGTCCTTCGCGGAAAAAGGCGGTCAGGTTGGTGGTCAGGGAGTTAATAAACGCCTGCCATTCCGCGCTGTTCGGGTTAGCTTCCAGCATGCCCAGATAGCGGCCAAAATCATCCAGCTCCAGGGTTCGCAACCGCCGTACCAGCCGGTTGTAGACCATGTCACGCTTGTGATCCGCAAGTACGATCCCCGCGCGCTGGTAGATTAATTGACATATCCGACGGAAATGCGCGTCGGACAGCGCGAGGCGCTGTGTCATCTGTAACAATAATGACGATTGCCCTGGGGGCAGAGTTGATGTCATAGCGCCTTCTTAATCACTTTCAGGATCCCACTGGCACGGCTTGCGGCCGCCCGACTTCTGTTACTGTTTCTTGCTGCTCTTTCACATTGAATACCGCCACCAGCGAGGTCAGATGATCTGCCTGGTTGGCTAACTGGTCGGTAGCGGCGGCGGCCTCTTCCACGAGGGCGGCGTTCTGCTGCGTTACCTGATCCATCTGGCTGACGGCCTGAGCAACCTGCTCAATGCCGCGACGCTGTTCATCGGACGCCGAGGCGATTTCGCCCATGATGTCGTTAACCCGGGTTACCGAGGTGACGATTTCGGTCATGGTTCTGGCGGCGGTATCCACCAGCTCCGACCCCTGCTCTACCCGGGAGACGGACTCTTCGATCAGCGTCTTAATCTCTTTGGCGGCGTTGGCGCTGCGGCTGGCGAGATTACGCACCTCGCCAGCAACCACCGCAAAACCGCGCCCCTGCTCACCGGCGCGGGCGGCTTCTACCGCCGCGTTCAGCGCCAGGATATTGGTCTGGAAAGCAATCCCGTCAATGACGCTAATAATGTCGCCAATTTTTTGCGAACTGGCGGCGATCTCCGACATGGTGCTGGCCACGCGGCTGGCCTGCTCGCCCCCCTTCTTCGCCGTTTGCGCGGCATTTTTTGCCAGGCCAGAGGCCTGACGGGCGTTGTCGGCATTCTGGCTGACGGTGGCGGTCAGCTCTTCCATACTGGCCGCCGTCTGCGCCAGCGAGGCCGCCTGCTGCTCGGTACGGGAGGAGAGATCGTTATTGCCTTCGGCAATCTCCGAGATCCCGGTGTGCATGGCATAGCTGCCCTGGCGCACTTCGCTTACCGTCTGGCGCAGCGAACCCTGCATCGCCTTCAGGCTGGCAAAGATCGCCGAAATCTCGTTTTTGCCATACACCGCCACCGGACGCGCCAGGTCACCTTTGGCGATGCTGTCAAAGTGGTCGCTAATAATGGCCAGCGGCTGAACAATCATCCGCCGCGACCAGAACAGCGCCGCGCTGGTGAGCAGCGCCGCCAGAATGACCACGGTGACAAAAATCACCCCGGACATGTGGTAGCTGCTGCGGCTGTCGGTGCCCGCCTGCGCCACAAAGTGGTTAATATCCTGCTGCCAGGCGTTAAAGCCGGCGTCAAACGCCGCCTGGGACTCCTGCACCGGCGCGGTGAGGAAGTCAGAGAGCTGGTTGTTCTCAAGCCAGGTGGCCTGGTGCTCCAGGTCGCTGTACCAGCCAGCGAAGCCTTTTTGCATATCGCTGCGCAGTTTTTTTCCCTGCTCGCTCACCGCCTCCTGGGCCATAAAGGCTTTAAACATGGCGTCGGCCTGCTTCAGGCTGTCGCGCGCGGTCACCATCAGGGCTTTGATGTCGTCCGGCGGATAGCTCAGCGCGGTTAAGGTTCCCGCCTTGTTCAGGGCCGTACTGGCCTGCAACAGCACGGCGCGGGTCTGCGCCAGTGCGGAGCGCTGCTGATTGCTGGTCTCGACTTCCTGCAAATTTTGATAACCATCGCGAAACGCCCAAAAAGACAACCCGTTACTGCCAACCTGCAACACACCGCTGACGATCAAAATCAAAAACAGTGTGGTCGAGATACGAATACGATTTAACATCCACGCTCCCATTAAGCGGCCAGCAGCCGCGGTTCAGACTTCAGTCAAAATGTTTCCCAGTTATCGTTATTTTCGGTGGCCAGCACGCGGGTAGCCTTAGGCGCGACGGATGCCGCTCCCGGATGGCTGCTGCGTGTTGCTACCTTATTGTCAGCTACAGAGGTCAGACGAAATGCCGAGACGGCCATCTTCAGACGGCTCGCCTGGTCTTCCAGCGCGGCGGCCGCCGCGGCGGACTCCTGCACCAGCGCGGCGTTTTGCTGTGTGACGCGATCCATCTCCGATACCGCCAGCGCCACCTGGTCGATACCCCGGCTCTGCTCGTCGGAGGCAGAGGCGATCTCCCCCATGATGTCGGTCACGCGGGTGACCGCGTTGACGATGTCATTCATGGTCTCCCCCGCCGTCTCTACCAGCACCGAGCCGGTATCCACGCGGGAGACGGACTCTTCGATCAGGGTCTTAATCTCTTTGGCGGCGTTGGCGCTGCGGCTGGCGAGGTTACGTACCTCCCCTGCTACCACCGCAAAGCCGCGCCCCTGCTCGCCGGCGCGGGCGGCTTCTACCGCGGCGTTGAGGGCGAGTATATTGGTCTGGAAGGCGATGCCGTCGATAACGCTGATGATGTCGGCAATCTTCTTCGAGCTCTGGGCGATGTCGTGCATGGTTTTCACCACCCCGTCCACCACCTGACCGCCGCGCTGGGCGGTGCCGGAGGCGCTTTCCGCCAGCTGTGAGGCCTGGCGGGCGTTGTCGGCGTTCTGCTTCACGGTAGCGGTCAGCTGCTCCATGCTGGCGGCGGTCTCTTCCAGCGCCGAGGCTTGCTGTTCGGTGCGGGAAGAGAGGTCGTTATTGCCCATGGCGATTTCGCTGGTGCCGGTGTAAATGGCATCCGAGCCCTGGCGCACGTTGGCCACGGTGTCGCTGAGCGAGCGCTGCATATGGTCCACGCTGCTCGCCAGCTCCGTTATCTCGTTGCGCCCGGCGATAACCAGGGTGCGGGTCAGGTCGCCGGCGGCAATCTCGCGAATGTGGTTAATGACGCGGCCCAGCGGGTTGAGCAGGATATGGCGGATGCCGTACCAGACCCCCACCAGCACGATCACCAGCGCGGCGGCCAGGATCGCCATCTGCCATTTGGCAAAGCGGTAGTCGTTGACGCTTTCGCTGAAGGCGGCGTGGTACTGGGCAGCGCTGGCTTTGGCGTAGTCGCCGAGCGCGGCGCCGAGGGCGTTCTGCATCCCCTGGGTCGGCTGGGCAAAGTAGGCGTCCATGTTGCCGCTCTCCAGGAACTGAATAAGCTCCGCCAGCGCGGCGGCATAGTTGCGGTACTTCTCGTCGATGGTCTGGCTGGTATCGGCCATAGCGGGCAGCGGCGCGATGGCCTTAAAGGCCTCGTAGTGCTTTGCCGCCTCCGCCAGGGTGTTGCGGGCATTTTTCAGCAGCTCGGTTTTGGCGCTGCTCTGCTGGTTATTGGGGTCCATCATCATGCGCGCGGAGGAGCGGCTGAGGTTGATGCGGGTTTGCAGCATCAGATCCCAGGTGGTAGTCAGCTCGCTCTGCTGCAGGCGTAAGTCGTTGGAAACCGCAAAGCTATCCTGATTTTGCTTCAGGGAGGAGAAAAACAGACTGCCGGAAATAAGCTGCAACAGTGCAAAGACAACCAGCACTAGCATCAGCAGTGTGACAACGCGCATACGGTTCAACATACAACACCTTATCCTGAGTGGGTTATCGGTGTTATCGGCACGGCCTGATGGAACTTTACGTTTGCGAAAGGGAAAAGCGTGGCTCAGAAGGCGACGTCCACCACCAGGGTGTCGCTGTAGCTTCCGGCCGGGGGCGTGGTCTGGCTGGTGAGGACTTTGGCGGTGTAGTTATAGGTGCGCAGCAGGCCGTCGGTGCTTACCTGCGACGAGGCGCCGCTGGACCAGCGTTCCGTGCCGCTCACGCCCCAGCGTTCGCTGGTGGCCCCTTTATAGATCTCATAGCTCATGCGGTTAGTGCCGCTGGCCATCTGCCGCACGTTGTTCAGCGCATTGGCGCCGTTGTTGATGCCGATGGTATAGGCGCTGCCCTTGGTGCAGGTGACGGCGATGGACTGGGAGACGGTAGGGAAATTCTGTACCAGCGGCGCGCTGTTAAAGTTGATATTCGGGGTGGTCATGGCGCTGCAGTCGTTGGTGACGTTCATGTTCAGGGTAATACTGGTAGCTGCCGTGCCGGTCTGCGGCGTAATGCAGACCCCCGCGGCACCGACCTGGCAGACGTTATAGTTAATGCTGAAGTTAAGCGTCACCTGATAGGGGCCTGCACTTACGTTCTGGCCCGCGACGGTGCGGAAATAGAGCGGCAGGTTGTACTGCCTGGAGCCAAGCAGCCCCAGCAGGGTACTGCCGCTCCAGGTGTAAGAGCGGCCGATGAGCACTTCGCTGGTGCCGGTGCAGCCCGACGCGCCGCACAGCCTGGTGGGGATCACGTCGGTAATAGTGGCGTTATCGGTGCGCTTCATGGTGGCGCGGCTGGCGGCGGAGACGGTGGCCCCGGTGTAGTTGAGGGTGATGGAGTCGTTAGTCAGCAGGTTAAGCACCGCATCGCAGCTCACCACCAGAGTGCCGGTGGTCTGCACTTCGTTGCTGCCGCTCAGGGCAAAAGAGGTGACGCTGCCAAAGCTGGCGTTGACGGTACTGACCGTACAGGCGCCCCAGCCGGCGCCGGAAAAGACCAGCAGCGTCAACAGCAGCAACAGGCGTCTCATGGCGTCAGCCTGCAGGTTAACGGGCCATAGGTTTGCAGCTTATGCTCCGGGTTGGCGCCAATGGTCAGGGTAACGCTGCAGGATTTGCCCTCCGGGGTGCGCACCTCCAGCGGGTTAACGTCGCTCAGATCCTCCAGCCAGGCGATACCGTCGTAGCCCACGGTGGCCGGGGCGTGTGAGGCGCGGCGCACCTGGCTGCCGAGGGGAATGTCATGCCCATCGCCGTCGTGAAGAATAACGCTGGCGACCCGCTCCTGCTCCATCGGGAAGTCCACCAGATAGCCGCTGTTACGCCGCAGCGCCACCCGCCGCTCGGTCTCTTTCAGTCGGGTATCCGCCGGCAGATTCAGGGTATTAATGCTGTAGCTCGCCGGGTAGTAGGCCGACACGCCGCTCACCAGCAGATAGCCGTTACTATTGGTTTTACCCACCGGCTGGTTTTCATAGTTCACCGGCACGTCCGGCTTGCCGTCGGTGCTGATCACCACGAAGGCGTCGTTAATCTTATTGGCGGCAAATAGCTCGCCGTCCATCAGCACCAGCGAGCCCAGCGCCTCGCCCCACCAGGTTATCATGTCGCGCTCGCCGTAGCCGCCGCCCTGCACTTCAATATTGTTGTTACGCCACCCCAGCGAGCCCTGCTGGTAGTTGCTGGAACGGGACTGGCGCGCCAGGGCCATGTTCCAGCTAAAACCGCCGTCGGTGGGCATCGAGTGGTTGTAGTTAAGGCGCTGGGTGCTGCCCGCGTCCGGGGTATTTTCGAGGGTGACCGCCGCGCTGTCGCGCTCGCCAAGGGGGATTTGCAGCGACATGGCCACCGTCCAGTCGCCCCGCTGCTGGTCCCGGCTGGCGGCGAGGTAGATACTGCTGCTGCCCCACAGGTTGCGGCTCCAGGAGAGGTTTAACAGCTCGGTTTTCTGGCTGTCAAAGCTCTCCACGCCGATCCAGGCCGCGCCGATATTGCCGTAATCGCCCAGGTTAAGGCTCACGGAGTACTGGTCGGTGTTGCGGCTAAGGCTGGCGATGGGCTGGTTATATTCATCGTAGACCGTCGGCTGGTCGTACAGGGCAAGGTTGCCGAAGCCGCGATCCCGGCGACTGTGCTGGGTGGCGATGCTGAACTCGCTGGTGCTGTACTGATAGCCCCAGTTGAGCTGCCCGCCGTCGTCGCCGCGCATCCGGCTGCGGCTGTAGGCAGTATTCACCACGCCAAAGCGGCCAATCTTAACTACCGTCCCCGCCCCGCCCAGCGCCAGCTCTTCGGCCCCTTCGGCATGCCCTTCAAGGGTCAGCCAGTCGGTGACCCCGTAGCGGTAAGAGCCGCTGCCCGCCGCCGGGCCGTAATCAAAGCTGTCGATACCGTAGTTGCGGCGCAGGCTGCCGAGGGTGACCGCGCCGTCGCTGAGCCCCGCTTTTAGCAGATCGCTGGTGACGTAAAAGGGCAGCGTGGTGCTCACCTGGCGCCCGAGGGCATCGGTGGTGACCAGCACCGCATCCCCCGCGCCGTTAATATAAGGCAGGTTGGTCAGGGTGAAGGGGCCCGGCTGCAGGCGGGTGGAGCCGGCGCGATAGCCATTGACAAAGAGATCGACGGAGGTGGGCACCGCCGCCTCGCCGGAAAACTCCGGCAGCGGCCAGGTGACCAGATCCGGGCGCAGCGAGAAGTCGCGCCCATAGCTAATGCCGCCCATGCGCACGCTGCTGCTCCAGCTCAGGGCATCGCTTATCACATCCCCGGCGGTCCAGGTGGTGGCGTTATCTTCGTCGGTCACCAGCAGGGTGGTGTCGTAACGCACATAGCCCTCCTGCTGGCCGCCGCCCGAGAGATTTTTGCGCACATAGCCGGTGGAGGATAAGGAGCCCCGCTCGTCAAAATAGCGAAACTCATGCCAGAGCGACGCCTGGCCGCCCGCATGTTCGGTCTTACTGGTGTAGAAGTCGTAGTTGAGCAGCGCTCCCCGGCCATAGCGAGGGGCGCTCTGGGTCAGCTCTCCGCCAAAGGGGGTGACGCGCGCGGAGACCCACTCGCGCGGCACGCTCAGCAGCAGGCGCTGGCCGGCGCTGTCATATTCACTGCGCACCTGGCTTAAGGAGGCCAGGTTCACCTCGCCCGGCGGCACCTTTTCCGGCGGCAGCCCGGCGCGCAGCAGGTCGGCGCTGGAGACCAGATAATCACCGTTGCGCCGGGTCACCGGCACCACCAGCCCGGTATCGTAATGGTTTACGATAAGCGCCAGCTGAAATACCGCTTCGTCGTTCAGGGACTGAGGAGCAGGCGGTGGCGGCAGTGCGTCATCGCCTGAGTTAGCCCAGCTTGCCGTAGAGACGCAAAGCAGGATTATCATGGTCGGCTTCAGTTGGCGGGGGCCGACTGCCATTGCGTATCCCTGGCGTTAATTTGCGCACTCATCTGGCCCGGCTGGCCGATGCCCGAGGGTAAAGGCCAGCTGCGTTCGCTGCCCGGCAGAACGTAGCCCAGCAGACCATCTGCCATGGTGCGTTTCTGCCCGCCCTGGATGAGGGTCACCTGGCTGAGCCGGACGTGCACATCGCCCTGGTTACGCACCTGTAAAGCGGGCTGGCCATTATCGCGAACCACCCGCCAGCTGAGGTTACGCGGTTCAACCAGCGCGTGGTGTTCCCCCTCTTTGATGGTCGCTATCCCCTGCCCGTAGACGAACAGCGGAATGGAGTAGCGCATCTGGAGCTTGAGGCCGATCTGCGGGGTAGCGTTCTCCTGCGGCTGGGGGATTTCGTCCACGATAATGCGGTAGGCCTGCTCAACGCCGGCCGGAACCTGGCCCTGTTTGATCAGGCGAATAAGCTGTTTGCTGCCTTTGGCAATAGTGACAATCGGCGGGCTGGCAACCACCTCCTGCTGGGCGGTGTAGCGCTCAAGCCCGTTCTCCTGGCGCCAGCGCACAATGCGTACCTGCATGGTAGTGGCGCTGTTGCCCTGGTTCTGCACCCAGAGTTCGGTCGCGTTGGTATCCGCCGACAGCCAGGGATCGATGGGCCATAACAGGATGGATGCCGCGCCCTGGGCGGTGGGTGCCGCTGTCCCCAGCGCCATCAGCAGCGCCAGCGAGGTGCCGGCTGCGAATGCCTTCATTGTCGTTCTCCCTATATCACCAGGACAAGGTCACGGTGAGTTGATCGTTATAGTTTCCGGCCGGGCTGAACCCCGTCAGAAGCGCCACGCCAAAAAGTGGCAAGGCAATGTTATTGCTGTTGGTATATGAGATCGGTACCGCCTGGTTGACGCCGATTTCACTGTTGGCCCCCAGCGAACTGCTGCTATAGAGCCGGTACGACACGCGCTCCGTGCCGCCGGTGCGCTGCATATTGCGCACCGAGGCGTAATACTGCCCGCCGTCGATGCTCATGCTCAGGGCCACGCCCGGCGTACAGGCGATGCTTAACGAACCATTAGGAACAAAGCTGGTGCTCACCTGCCCACTCTGCACCCCGCTGCGGGTACCAAAATTCAGCGAGCCCAGCACCCCGCCGCTTCCCGTCGCCACCGAGCAGCCGGGGGTGATAGTGGCGTTCACCTGAAACGACTGGCTGGTCACCGCCCGGGCAGCGGGCGCCGATAGCAGCAGGGCCACCAGGCAAAAAATAGCGCGCAGCCTCCCCTCACTCTCCGGCAGGAGTGATGCGGTATTCCTCTTCATGAAGAGCGTTAGTAGGTGACGCTGACGTTAATCGTGTCGGTGTAGGTGCCGGGTACCACGGTGACGCTGTTACCGCCGCCGGTAATACGGCCATAGAGCGTATAGCTGTTTACCCCGCCTGCGGTAGAGGCAACCGGAATAGGTGCGTTATTGGCGATCACGTTGTTGTAGCCGCTGTCGCTGAACAGGCTGTAGGCCACACCCTGGCTGGTGTTGGCGGTGTTGACCAGATAACGCGCCGGCGTGCCGGGCGTCCCCACTACCGTGCCCGGCGCGGTGGAGTTGGTATTGCCAGTAATGGCAACCGTGTAGCTGTCCGTGGTGCACTGGATGGTAAAGGTATTGCCGCCGCTGGCTCCGGTGAGCTGGGTGGTGAGCGTGGAGAAGGTAGCCGGATGGGTACCAAAGTCCAGCGTACCGAAGTTAATGCCGTTCTGGTTCGGCGAGCCGTTAATCAGGCAGCCATTGGTCAGGGTCAGGGTTGCGCCAATCGTCCCGCTGCTGGTCACCGCCTGTGCCGTGCCGGCGGCCATCGCCAGGGCCGATCCCGCCGCTATCATCAAAAGTTTTCTGTTCATTTTCCACTCTCCAGAAAATGTCGCCGGTCGTTATCCTGCTTTTTTGATAACGCTCAATTTGTTACCACCCATTACTCATGTTAATGAGTGGTTAAAATCAATTTAGATTAAGGCGGCAGGAAGAACCACTTTAGCCAGACGGCTAATACGGACGGCGTATTGACCATAATTTATCTTTTAAAACAGTTAGATAATTTTGGTAATCAGCGGAATATATTCGTCAGGCGAGGATTGATGTGATGATAATGTGATCGCGATCACAATATATCTTCTTGTTTTTATTGATGAATTTAATAGCGACTAAACAATAGTTAAGCGAGAGAGATTAACATCGTAATTTTTGGTTATGGATATATTCACAAAACAAATAATTAAAGCCTGAATTTTGCCAGCTCCAGGATCGTTATATCGTTGCGCCCTTTGAGGGGGGGATTTTATTCATAAATATAAAAAGGGGCCAGTGCGGCCCCCTTAACATATAAGTAACATCATTATTATGATGCGGATAACAGCATCAGGCTACATGCGTCGCCGCGATATCCAGCAGCGCCATCTCGTCGCTGTTCAGCAGTTTTTCGATGTTCACCAGAATCAGCATACGCTCGCCGAGCGCGCCGAGGCCGGTCAGATACTCGGTCGAGAGCGTCACCGCAAACTCCGGCGCCGGGCGGATCTGATCGGCGGTCAGGGAGAGCACGTCAGAGACGCCGTCCACCACGATGCCGACCACGCGCTGGCCAAGATTCAGTACGATCACCACGGTGTTATCGTTATATTCCACGTCGCCCTGGCTGAACTTTACGCGCAGATCGACAATCGGCACGATCACGCCGCGCAGGTTGGTGACGCCTTTAATAAATTCAGGCGTGTTGGCAATGCGAGTCACCTGGTCATAGCCACGAATTTCCTGCACTTTGAGAATATCGATACCGTATTCTTCATCACCCAAAGTGAATACCAGGAATTCCTGCCCTGACGGCTCGCCGGCCAGCTTGGTTACATTACTCATACCGGTCATGTTATTACCTTCTTAACAGTATCAGGCGGCTGTGTTCGCCACACGTTGTTCACGATTTAAACCCTGAAGCGCCGACACATCGACGATCAGCGCCACACTGCCATCCCCGAGGATGGTGGCGGCTGAAATACCAGGTACTTTGCGGTAGTTGCTCTCGAGGTTCTTCACCACTACCTGGTGCTGGCCAATCAGCTGATCGACCAGCAGCGCATAGCGACGGCCCGCGCTCTGCAGGATCACTACAATCCCCTGCGTGGCCTCGGTTTTGGCCCCTTCGACGTCGAACACTTTCCACAGTTCCACCAGCGGCAGGTATTCGCCGCGCACTTCCAGTACGCGCTCGCCGCCCGCCAGCGGGTGCAGATCTTCTTCGCGCGGCTGCAGCGATTCCATTACCGCGTTCAGCGGCAGGATGAAGACCTCTTCCGCCACTTTCACCGACATGCCGTCGAGGATCGCCAGCGTCAGCGGCAGCAGGATACGAATGGTGGTGCCGGAGCCCTGTTTCGACTGGATCTCAACATGGCCGCCCATCTCCTGGATGTTACGTTTCACCACGTCCATGCCCACGCCGCGCCCGGAAACGTCAGTCACCTGCTCCGCCGTGGAGAAGCCCGGGGCGAAGATCAGCATCCCGACCTCTTCGTCGGTCATGTTTTCGCTGACCGCCATCCCCTGGGAGATCGCTTTGGCCAGGATGCGCTCGCGGTTGAGGCCTGCCCCGTCATCGGTCACTTCGATGCAGATATTGCCGCCCTGGTGTTCCGCAGAGAGGATCAGGTTGCCCACCGGCGATTTGCCCGCGGCGACGCGGTTTTCCGGCAGTTCGATACCGTGGTCGAGGCTGTTACGCACCAGGTGCGTTAACGGATCGATGATGCGTTCGATCAGGCTTTTGTCCAGCTCGGTGGAGCTGCCCATCAGGGTCAGTTCAATCTGCTTGTTGAGTTTGCCGGCCAGGTCGCGCACCAGACGCGGGAAACGGCTAAAGACATACTCCATCGGCATCATACGAATCGACATTACCGATTCCTGCAGATCCCGGGCGTTGCGCTGCAGCTGGCCCATACTGGTGATCAGCTCCCCGTGATTAACCGGGTCCAGCTCGTTGGAGCGCTGGGCCAGCATCGACTGGGTGATCACCAGTTCGCCTACCAGGTTGATCAGCTGATCGACCTTTTCTACCGCCACGCGGATGCTGGTGGACTCGCTGGAGCGCGCCGCCGGTTTTTCACCGCGAGCGGGTGCCGCCGCTTCGCGCGGCACGGCCTTCAGCGCCGGGGCGGCAGGCGCAACGGCAGGTGCTGCCGGGGTTTCGGCAATGGCAACGGCCGCGTCGGCGACAGGTTCAGCGCCGGGAGATTCAAAGTCGATCTGGTCCGGCTCAATCACAAAGCAGAGTACCGCTACCACGTCATCTTTGCTGATGCCCCCATCGAGGGTAGCCGCCAGGCTATCTTTCCCGGTCACGATATTGCTCAGGGTCGCCAGGTTGCCCAGCTCCTCCTGCAGCAGGGTGACTTCACCCTCTTTCAGGCCAGTGAGCACCACGCGCAGGCGGTCGTCCTGGGACGGCGCCGCTGCAGGCGCCGCATCCACCACGCTCAGTTTGGCCGGCGCCACGGCGGGAACCGCCGCCTCGCCTTTGGCTTCCAGCGCTAACTGACGCAGGGCGTTGCAGATATATTCAAAGCTGGCAGCATCCGGCTCTTGCGAGCTTTTATAGGCGTCGAGCTGTTCCTGCATAATATCTTTGGTTTCCAAAAACAGGTTGATAATGTCGGTATTGAGCTGCATCTCACCGCGTCGCGCTTCGTCCAGCAGGTTCTCCATCAGATGGGTGGTCTCCTGCAGAATGGTGAAGCCAAAGGTACCGGCTCCCCCTTTGATGGAGTGCGCGGCGCGGAAAATGGCGTTAAGCTGCTCGGAGTCCGGCGCCTCAGGCACCAGATCCAGCAGGTGTTGCTCCATATCAGCCAACAGTTCGTCGGCTTCATCAAAAAACGTCTGGTAAAAATCGCTAATATCCATGCTCACGCTATCACCTCGGATTGGCTGGTGGCGATGTTGTAACGGAAGCCGAAGGCACTGCGCCAGGCTGTTTCAAATCATCCAGTGACTCATTCTCGCTTTCGGCGTTTTCGTGCAGGATGGCCTGCTCCGCCTGCTTATTGAGGACTAAAAGACTAATGCGTCGGTTGATGGCATCGCCCGGACCGCGGTCGCTCATGCGCATGGTTGCCGCCATGCCGACCACGCGCAGCACTTTGCCATCGTCCAGCCCGCCAACCACCAGCTCACGACGGGAGGCGTTGGCGCGATCCGCAGAGAGCTCCCAGTTGCTGTACCCTTTTTCGCCGCTGGCGTAAGGGAAGTCGTCGGTGTGGCCAGAGAGACTAATTCGGTTAGGGATGCCGTTCAGCACCGGGGCGATACCGCGCAGGATATCGCGCATATAGGGTTCGACCTCGGCGCTGCCGGTTTTAAACATCGGGCGGTTCTGGCTGTCGATGATCTGAATACGCAGCCCTTCCTGCACCAGGTCGATCTTCAGATGCGGGCGCAGGGCACGCAGCTTGGGATCCGCCTCGATCAGCTGATCGAGATCGCCACGCAATTTCTGCAGCCGGGCTTGCTCCATGCGTTTTTTCAGGGCGTCGATATTCGGCTCGCGTTTAACCTCACCCTTCTGCTGGGTGTAATCATCGCCGCCGCCGGGGATCGGGCTATCGCTGTTGGAGATGCGCTGCCCACCGGTAACCGCCGTCGCCAGCGGCGTACGGAAATACTCGGCAATCTGGATCAGCTCCTTCGGGCTGGAGATAGAGATCAGCCACATCACCAGGAAGAAGGCCATCATCGCGGTCATAAAGTCCGCATAGGCAATCTTCCACGAGCCATGGGAGCCGCCCCCATGGCCTTTGTGCTTGCGCTTTTTTACGATGACGATGGGGTGGGACTGGTTTTTCATGCGTCCTCAGTGCTCGTCTGTTGGTTTGGGTTTTTCACCGCACGCACGTGCTCTTCCAGCTCGATAAACGACGGACGCTCGCTGGAGTAGAGGGTCTTACGCCCGAACTCCACCGCGATTGGCGGGGCATAGCCGTTCAGATTGGAGAGCAGCGTGATCTTGACGCACTGCATCATTTTGGTGGTTTCGGCGCTCTTCTGGCGCAGCACGGTTGCCAGCGGCGAAATAAAGCCGTACGCCAGCAAAATGCCGAGGAAAGTACCGACCATCGCGTGGGCAATCAGGGCACCCAGCTCCGCCGCCGGACGATCCGCCGAGGCGAGCGCATGCACAACACCCATTACCGCCGCCACGATACCAAAGGCTGGCAGGGAGTCGCCCACCATCGCCAGGCTATTGGCCGGCACTTCGGATTCGCTTTCGTGGGTTTCGATCTCTTCGTCCATCAGGGCTTCGATCTCGAAGGTGTTCATGTTGCCGCTGATGATCAGGCGCAGGTAATCCACGATAAATTCGAGCATGACGGAATCCGCAATGATGCGCGGGTAGCTGGCGAAGATCTCGCTCTCTTTCGGGTTTTCAATATCCCGCTCAAGGGAGAACATCCCCTGCTGACGCGACTTCGCCATCAGGCGATAGAGCAGCGCGAGCAGATCCATATACATACTTTTGGTGTATTTCGAACGACGGAACAGTAACGGTAACGCCTTCAGCGTCCCCTTGATCGATTTACCGTTATTGCCAACGATAAATGCCCCTACCCCTGCCCCGCCGATAATGATGAGCTCGGCCGGTTGATAGAGTGCCCCAAGGTGCCCGCCGGTCATCATATAACCGCCGAAAACTGTACCGAGAACTACCAGGTAACCCAATAAGATAAGCACGACATCATCCTTCCGCTAGTGGCTTTCGCGGGATGCACAGCTCGGGGGTTTAGCCTCTTCGCAGGACAAAAAAAAGCAGCGGTAATCGCTTACCGCTGCTGGAATCTTGCCCACACGTTGGGGTTAAACAGCCTGTTCGATCTGTTCATCCAGCAGTTGTGGAATAATATCGGCAGCATCCTGGGAAAGTTTACGTCTTTTTACGGCGCGGGATGGCGGCTGGCACAAACTACAGGCGAAGCTGCCAGCGGGCTGATGGGCATGGGTGATAAAGTTGCCGTCGCAGCTGTTGCAGCGCGACAATTCAAGCATTCCGCTCTCGACGAAACGCACCAGGGTCCAGGCACGAGTGAGGGCTAACAGCGGCCCCTCTTCGGGTTGCGGACACTGTTCCAGATAGAGCTTATAGGCTTTGATAACGGCATCCACACCGCTGCACAGGCCGGTTTTCAGCAGATACTGCCAGGCGTTACAGAACATGGAAGCGTGAATGTTCTGCTCCCAGGTCATAAACCAGTCGGTGGAGAAAGGCAGCATGCCTTTTGGCGGCGGGCTGCCGCGCAACTCTTTGTACAGTTTGATAAGACGACCACGGCTCAGCTGCGTCTCGCTTTCCAGCATCTGCAAACGAGCACCAAGCGTAATCAGCTCCATCGCTAACTGAATGTCGCGGGCTTCCTGAACAATGCTTTTCTCGCTCATTATCAGGCCCTTTTCTTCCGCGCTGCATCATCAGGCTGGCTGATCTCATTGAGCAGACGGGTAGAGAGTAAAATACCGGTATGGACCTGTTGCAGATCGTCAACACGGGAGTCCTGAGTAAGACGCGTAATGGCCTGAGGATTATCGAAACGGAACTGGCAAACCAGTTGATTCGTCTCCGCCAGTTTTACCATCTGCGGCAGCGTTAATCCGCCGAGCGTGGTGGCCATTTCTTCATTGATACCCAGACGGAACATAGCGGAAGCCTTGTCCTGGCTAATCAAGCGCTGTGCAAGCAATAAATATGACAGGTTGATGTCATAAATGTGTTTTAGCAACTCGGATGTATGCATTTTTCCCATCCAGAATAACCAACTAATATCTTTATGCGGTTAAACCGCACCCCGTGATGTCGCCGGGAAAACCCCGGTTAAAAAAAAGAAGAAAAGGCTAAAATGCATAGTCGAATTAAGGTTTGTATAGTGAATACCCGTGCAAGAAAAAAGCCCTCTTAACTTACTCGTTTATCATTTCTTACAAATAGCTAAGATTTTTCCTAATTCGACGCAACTGTACTCGTCCGTTTTGTCACATACAATGCAGCCTTTGATGAAATTTAAAAAAAATGTGACCTACGTCACATAATTTACGTGAATTTCAGGCAGAAATCCATCAGCCATACTTCTAAATTGTCTGTTTATTGAGCAGTTAACAAAAGAATATATTCTTAACGGCCGAATACTCATGCAGAAGTATTAACACTTCCGGCATGACCTTTGCCTGAAGCAGCGGCGTAAGAGCCTTAGCAGGTCGGGAGCATATCTATGTTAGAAACATCTTGGTCATTTCTTTTAAAAACAAGGAATTAAATAACGAAATATGCTAAATGATTTCGGCAGGTTATCATTCCGGGGCAGGGTAGCCGGAGCAGAAATTTTTCTGCCCGATGCATAGACATTTGTGAAATTTTAGTTAAGTGCGCGGTTTTTGCCTGGCTATGCAGCAAGCTGATTATTCCTGACATAAGAATAATTAATGAATATTTATGATTATCGTCACACTATCGTCATATTACCCTCTTGCGCCGGGCGCAATTCCGCGCTAGAGCTGATGAATACCCTACCGGCAAGCCTGAAAGGAGTGTCGCATGCACTATTGCCATCTTCTTGTTTGTGTTGCTTTTTCGCCCGAAAGCCACCGTCTGGTCGCTAAGGCCGTTTCCATCGCCAGACCCGTGGGGGCCCGCATTACCCTGCTTACGCTGGCGCCAGAGCCGGAAATGTATAATCAGCTGGCTGGACCGATGCTGGAAGATATTCGTGGGGTTTTACAGGAAGAAACACAGCAATTTCTGAATGAACTTGTGGCGGCAGCAGAATATCCCATCGCCAATACTTTGATAGCGACGGGAGAATTACGCGAACATATTCCGGATATTTGCGCCAGGCATAAGGTGGATTTAGTGATATGCGGCAACCATAATCAGAATTATTTTTCCCGAGTTGCCTGTTCTGCTAAAGCAATTGTAAGCAGCGCTAAAATAGATGTGCTGTTAATACCGCCTGGTGGTTTATAAAACCACCGGCGGTATGACCTCAGGCCAGTTTAGGGAAGGTCGCAACCTTTTTTTGCAAATTACTCTCCACGCTGCGGGGCGTTATTTTGCCCAGGTCGGCAATAAACCTTGCCTGCCAGCGATCGATATCATTTTCCCTAATTACTTTCATCATCTCCGCATGGCGAGAAATACGCTCGGTAAGCGGCATCGTCAGCGCCCGGTTCAGGGCGTTGGCCACATCATCCCGGTCATAAGGGTTCACGATCAGCGCAGACGTCAGTTCGTTGGCCGCCCCGGCAAATTGCGACAGCACCAGCACGCCCGGGTCCTTGGGATCCTGCGCGGCAACATACTCTTTCGCCACCAGGTTCATCCCGTCACGCAGAGGGGTAACCAGACCGACCTCCGCATAGCGGAACACCTTCATCAGCACCTTACGGTCAAAGTGCTGGTTGAGGTAATAGAGCGGCGTCCAACCCAACTGCCCGTAACGGCCGTTAATACGCCCCGCTTCGGTCTCCAGCTGGTGGCGAATGTCCTGATAAGCCTGCACTTCTCCGCGCGAGGTGGGGGCAATCTGCGTATAGCGGATTTTACCGTGGTGCTGGGGATATTTTTCCAGCAGGGTTTCATAGGCGAGGAAACGTTCCGGCAGCCCTTTCGAGTAATCCAGGCGCTCCACGGAGAAGATGTTTTTAACATTCTTCAGTTCAGCTTTGAGCTGCGCCAGTTTTGGCGGCAGCGGGCCGGAGGCGTCGGCGGCGATCTCATCCGGCTCGATACCAATCGGGTAAACCGCCGTGCGGAAGGTTTTGCCCCAGGCGCTGTGGGAGCCATCTTCCCGGCTGGTAAGGCGTGCTTTGCTGGCCACGCAGTCGAGGAAGGCCAGGCGATCGTTATCGGTCTGGAAGCCCAGCAGATCGTAATCGCACAGCTGCTCCAGCAGCTCCTCGCCCGGCGGCAGAGCATTAAAGATTTCCGGGGTCGGGAATGGAATATGCAGGAAGAAGCCGATCCGGTTATTGATGCCCCGTTTACGCAGCTCGCTGGCGAACGGCAGCAGGTGGTAATCGTGGATCCACAGGGTATCGTCCGGCTCGATTAGCGGCAGCAGTTTGTCGGCCAGCAGAGTATTAACGCGCGAATAGCCCTCCCAAGACTCACGCTGGAAATTCACCAGATCCAGACGGTAGTGGAACGCCGGCCAGAGCACGGCATTGGAGAACTGGCAGTAATACTCTTCATAATCCTGCTCGCTGAGGTTAAACGACGCCCAGGTAATGTTACCGCGCGTCTCCTCTTTCAGGGGTTGATCTTCGTTGCCAATTTCTCCGCTCCAGCCAAACCACAGACCACCAGCGGCTTTTAACGCACCCAGCACGCCAACGGCAAGGCCGCCTGCACTGGCTTTTTTATCATCCGGCGGTGCAATTCGGTTAGAGACTACGACTAAGCGACCCATAATTATTTCTCCTGTTGGTTTGCGCTATTTCTTCTTCTTGTTGCTGGTTAGCGACTTCTTTTACCCATTGCCATACGCTGGCGACGCCATCCAGACGCCATCTGGCCTGTGTATCACCCGGACCGACCTTCACCGAAATGCCGTCGGCCTGGTTTACCACAGTAAAACCATACTCATCTGTCAGATCGTCCCCAACGAAAACCGGCGTTTTTCCCAGAAACGGCGGTTCGCACATAAATGCAGCTATTGCTTCACCCTTGTTAATCCCCTTCGGCTTTAGCTCTACCACACACTTGCCCGGCTGCAGCGAAAGCTGCGGCGTTTTTTCAACGATGGAGGTAGCAATTGCCATCACCGCCTTTTCAAAGTGCGGCACCTGGCGGTAGTGCAGCGCAAAGGCCATACCTTTGGCTTCAAGCTCGGTTCCCGGCAACGCATCAAGCGCCAGGGTCAGCTCAGCATGCAGACTCTGAACAAGCGCCATTGGGAGAGAGACGATATGGGATTGATCATGGATGTCGCGGCGCTCGGCCCCGTGTACGCCCGCGAGCGGGAAACGGTATGGTGTGGCCAGCTTGTCCAGCTCGGCCATGGAACGCCCTGATATCAATGCCAGTGCTCCCTGATGTTGTAAGGAAAGCTGATTCAGCGCATCCAGAACATCCGGGGGAACAGCCACCTCGTCCGGATGCGGCTTGATAGTGGCAAGCGTCCCGTCAAGGTCAAAAAAGAAAGCAAAATTACCAGATATAACAGGCGGTGCAGATAACGTGTCGGCCACCCTGGTCCTCCTTACAATTGGCGAGATGTCGAACCACAGACATCTCTTAAGCCATGTAAGTATAGACAGTGTGACGCTGCTCGCCATTTACGGCCCCACTTTCCGACTAGTCCGGAAAGCAGGGCTACACTTAAAAGTTAGGTTGCAGGCGGGAGGATTTCAGGTTAGAGCGTGCGCTTCGCTTTTTGCTTGTAACGGTCGAAGATCACCGCGGCAAGCAGGATCAGGCCACGCACCACGTACTGAGAGAATGGTGAAATATTTAACAGGTTCATGGCGTTCTCAACGGTGCCGAGGATCAGGATACCAGCCACCACATATGAGATTTTTCCGATGCCGCCCTTCAGGGATACCCCGCCCAGCACGCAGGCTGAAATAACGATCAGCTCATAGCCAATTGAGGTCATCGGCTGGCCGCTGGTCATACGCGATGCCAGGATAATCCCCGCCGCCGCCGACACCAGTCCCGAGAGCACAAAGATAATAATCTTGGTGCGCACCACCGGAACCCCGGCCAGACGCGCGGCCTCTTCATTACCACCGATCGCCAGGGTGTTACGCCCGAAGGTGGTTCGGTTAAGTAAAAAGCCGAAGATAATCAGGCAGCCTACGGTCAGCCAGATAGGCGCCGGCAGGCCGAGCCAGTTGGCATAGCCGAGGGTAAAGAAGCGCTCGTCTTCAATACCCACCGCTTTACCGTCGGAGATGATATAGGCCAGGCCACGCACAATCTGCATGGTGGCGAGGGTGGTAATCAGGGCGTTGAGCTTGAGCCGCGCAATCACGAAGCCGTTGACCAGGCCGCTGAGCACCCCCAGCATCAGCCCGGCAAAGACGCCAATCCACAGGCTCTCGGTCATATTGATGACCACCGCGGTAGTGACCCCCGCGCAGGCGATAACGGAGGCAACCGACAGGTCGAAATCCCCCGAGGCGAGGCAGAACAGCATACCGCAGGCGACCATGCCGGACATGGAGATCGCCAGCCCCAACCCCTTCATGTTGATAAAGGTGGCGAAGTTGGGTACGAAGATGGCGCAGCCAATGAACAGCACGGCGAAGACCACCAGCATGCCGTATTGATCCCAGATGCGCCCGAAGCTGAAGGCCGATTTCGGCGCTCCGGAAGTAGTGACAGAGGACATCATATTCTCCTTAATCAGGCGACGGCCTGGCTGACTTTAGGCATGGCAAGGCTTAGCGCCTGCTGTTCATTCGCCTGTTCATGAAGTAATTCCCCGGCGATTTCGCCCTCGCGCATCACCAGGATACGGTCGGCGACCCCCAGGACTTCCGGCAGATCGCTGGAGGCAAAGAGCACCGCCACCCCGCGCTTTGCCAGCGCATAGATAACGTTGTAGATCTCATGCCTGGCGCCCACGTCGATGCCGCGTGTCGGCTCGTCGAGCAAAATCACCTTCATCTCTTCCGACAGCCAGCGTCCCAGAATGGCTTTCTGCTGGTTGCCGCCGGAGAGGTTCATAATCAGCTGTTCGGCCCCCGGGGTTTTGATATTCAGAGAGCGGATATGGTGATCGGCATTGCTCACCTCCCAGGTATCGTTGATCAGGCAGCCGGCGCGGATGGTTTTACGCCGGGCGGAGATATTAATGTTATCCCGCACCGAGTGAACCGGGATAATCCCCTCGGCTTTCCGGTCTTCCGGGCAGAGCATCATCCCCGCGCGGATGGCGTGGGCCGGTTTCTGAATATCCACAGGCTGGCCGTCGATAAAGACCTGCCCGCCGGTAATACGCGTGCCGCCAAACAGCCCTTTCATTAATTCACTGCGCCCTGCCCCCACCAGACCAAAGAGGCCGACGATTTCGCCGCTGCGCACGGTCAGGCTGATCGGGTGACGCACGCCGGGTGCTTTAACCTGCTCCAGGCGCAGCAGCTCGCCGCCGTACTGGCGCGGCTCCCATTTATAGATGTCCCCCAGATCGCGTCCCACCATCGCCTGTACCAGCTGGTCGTGGTTGACCTGCTGCATATCGGAAAAGGTGCGCACGTAGCGGCCATCTTTAAAGACGGTGATGGCATCGCTAAGGGCAAAGATCTCCTCCATACGGTGGGAGACATATAAAATGACGCGCCCCTCTTTGCGCAGCTCGCGGATAACGCGAAACAGATTGTCGATTTCACGCGCGGAGAGCGAGCTGGTAGGTTCGTCGAAGGCGATCACTTTGGCATTGCGCGCCAGCGCTTTAGCGATCTCCACCATCTGCCACTGGCCGAGGGAGAGATATTTGAGCGGCGTCTGCGGGTCGATATCCAGCCCCAGATGTTTCAGCTGTAGACCCGCTTCGTAGTTAAGGAGTGAACGATTAACAAAGCCGCCTTTGTGCGGCAGCTGGCCAAGATAGATGTTTTCCGCGACGGTCATCTCCGGCACCAGGTGCAGCTCCTGGTAGATAATGGCCACCCCGGCGTTTAGCGCGGCGGTGGTATCGGCGAAGGTCACCTCCTCGCCTTTCAGAGCCAGGGTGCCGGTGGTCGGGGCGTAGTTGCCGCTGAGGATCTTCAGCAGCGTCGATTTTCCGGCGCCGTTCTCCCCCATCAGGGCATGCACCTGGCCGGCATAGCAGTCAAAGCTGATGTCGGTCAGGGCGTTTACGCCCGGAAAGGTTTTGCCGATGCCGCGAAACGAGAGCCAGGGAACAGACTGTTGCATAACGTCTCCAGGAATGAGTAGTGAACGTCTGGCCCTCCGCAACGGCGGAGGGCGCAATCACAGGTTACTTATTTACCGCCCAGTCCTTTTTTCTCCAGCTCGGCCTTAAAGTTATCCCGGGTGATCAGCACAACGTCGGTCACTTCGGTGAACTTCGCCGGCTCGGTACCTTTGGTCACCCAGTTGTAGAGCATTTCGCTGGATTTATAGCCGTGCACGTCCGGGCTTGGCAGCAGGGAACCGTAGAAGCCGGTCGCCTGGGCTTTGGAGAGCTCGCTCACCGCGTCCACGCCGTTGATGCCGATGCCGATGACGTCAGCCGCCTTAAAGCCCTGCCCTTCGGTGGCGCGTACGCCGCCCAACACGGTGTTGTCGTTCATGCCGAGCACCAGCCAGTGTTTCACCTCCGGGTGCTGAACCAGCATGGAGTTTGCGGCATCAAAGGCCCCCGGGATATCGTTGGATTTGGTCGGGACTTTATAGATCTGTTTTTCCGGGAAGCCGGCGGCTTTCAGGGCGTCCATGGAGCCGGTGGTGCGGCGGCGGGCCGTATCCAGCTCGTCGGCGGTGATCGCCATCACGCCGGTCTCTTTCACATCCCAGCCGCGTTTTTGCATCTCTTTATAGAGCTCCTGGCCCTGACGCTCGCCAATTTTGGTGGCGGCCATCATCACCAGCGGAACGGTGTCCATTGGCTTGCCTTTGGCATTAACGAACTGGTCATCCACCGCGATCACCTTCATGTCGTAACCGCGCGCCTTGGCCATAATGGCCGAGCCCAGCTTCGGATCCGGCGTACAGATAACAAAGCCTTTGGCGCCGCTGGCGGCAAGGCTATCGATGGCGTTTAGGGTTTTTTCGCCATCGGGAACGGCAATTTTAATGACGTCAAACCCGAGATCTTTCCCGGCTTTATCAGCAAATTTCCACTCTGTCTGGAACCAGGGCTCTTCCGGCTGTTTTACCAGAAAACCGAGCTTCAGGTTCTCCGCCATAGCGGATTGTGACATAACGGCAGCCAGACCAATGGCCGCCAGCGCTTTAGTAAATTTGTGCATGGTAAACTCCAGCTTTAGCGTTCTTTTCTGTAGGGAAAATTATTTAGATTTAATTTTATCGGACGTAAAACAAGGCATTAGCGCAAAACACGAAAAAGGCCGTTTGCTTAAGATAGTTTTAGCGGGAAATTAATCATCCATAAGAGAGCGCCATCACACCGCAGAATTACAGTAACTGCGTACATAAATTCAGCGGAAAATGACATATCGGCAGGGCGTATTGTCAGACAAATTGAAAGGGGTTGAGCAGGATATTCCATAAGTTCAGCCAGGATATCCCTGTGGGCCGGGCGCCGTTGCGCCCGACAGGAAAATTACCAGGCGTAATAGATGTGATCGGCGTGCTCCCGTACCGGCGCCTCGTCTTTCAGTAAGCGCGCGGCCAGGGTCAATGCGAAATCGAAAGCATGGCCTAAACCTTTACCGCTGAGCAGGTTGCCATCCTCCACCACCGGGGCATCCACGTATTCCCCCTCCTGCACCTCCTGCCAGAGGTCGCCGGAGCAGACATAGCGGCGCCCCTTCAGCAGGCCATTGCCGCCCAGCACGCGCGCCGCCGCCGAGCAGATCGGGCAGATGTACTTCCCGGCCTCGTCATGGGCGGCGACAAAACACACCACCCCGGCGCTGGCGGCCAGGTTGACGCTCCCCTGAGGCCCGCCGGGTAAAACTACCGCGTCGTACAGCACGTCGCGCCTTTCATTCAGGGTGCTGTCGGCCACCATGGGAATATCGTGATAGCTCACCACCGCGCGCGTATCGGCGCAGGCCAGGGTTTCAACCTCAATGTTCATCCGACGCAGGATATCAATGGTGATAATGGCTTCCGCCTCTTCAAAACCCGGAGCCAGCAGAACGGCAACTTTTGCCATGGTCAATTTCCTCAGGAAAGATAAAACAATGTTTCATTTTCACACTTTGCCTGACGATAAACTTTCTGTCGGATCACAGAACGTAAAGCTGATTAAAATTCGAACATAGATCATTCTTTATTGAACGTGCGAAATAGTTAAGCTTGCCGGTGATGGAAATAGCTAATAATCGCCTATTCTTAGTTTTAACGGTTGAGATCATTTTTGCCTGCTGAGTCAGTAACCGAAACAGGATTACTATCCCGTGCAGTTTAATTTTCACACAACACCATAAATAACATGCAGTTACTTTGTTTCATTCGAAAAAACCGTGGCCTGTATTCGTATATTCCAGCCGTAATGAATAATAAGGATATATTCATAAGAAAAATCTTATAGATCGCGCCTTGCTATTATTATTTATGTTTGTTCTATTAATTGAATACGTTGCCAAAGACAAACTGGAAAAAGCATCTATATTTTACAGATAGCTCCCTGCAAGTGGAGTCTCCAGGTTATGAACCCAAATAAAAGGAAATTATTATGGCTGTCTCCGGTATGATGCAAAAACTCAATACCCAGATGAATCTTGAGTATTACGCATCAAATTTGTATCTGCATCTGAGTGAATGGTGTTCAGATAACAGCCTGAATGGTACGGCGACCTTTCTGCGATCCCAGGCGCAGAGCAACGTCACGCTGATGATGCGCGTGTTTGATTACATGAAGCAGTCAGGCGCCATGCCGGTTCTTGAGGCAATTGATGTATCTGACGAAGATTATTCCACGCTGGAGTCGCTGCTTCAGCGTACCCTGGAAGAGTATGAGCAACGCTGCCATACCCTGGGCGAATTAACCCAGGCGGCAAAAGTCATGAAAGATACCACCACCCTCACCTTCCTGCAGGAAATTGAAAAAGAGCAGCAGCAGGACGGCGTACTGCTTAAGACCGTGCTGGATGAGGTGCGTTTTGCCCGCCGTGCCGGTCTGGGACTGGAACAGACCGACCGCCATCTGCTGAATCTGGTGAGCTGCCAGTCGCATTAATCCTCGCAGTAAGACTAACCCGGCCCGCGCCGGGTTTTTTATGTTACCAGTTCGTTACTAAACCCTTGTTTTGGCGAAATTTTAACAAACCCGATCTGGATCGCACCCGATAACCACACAACCTGTAATGATTTGCTGAATATTTTGCAAACATTAATGAGGACGTGCATGGTTACCCTGGAATTTGTTGTCATTATTCTCTGCCTGCTGGTTGGCACCCGGTTCGGTGGGATGGGGCTTGGCCTGATAAGCGGCATCGGGCTGTTTATACTCTGCTTTGTATTTGGCTTACAGCCCGGCAAACCGCCGGTGGATGTGATGCTCACCATCCTGGCGGTTATCGGCTGCGCGGCCACCCTGCAGACCGCCGGTGGGCTGAACGTGATGATGCAGTTTGCCGAGCGTCTGTTACGCCGGCATCCGCAGCACATCACCCTGCTGGCTCCCTTCACCACCTGGATGCTCACCTTTTTGTGCGGCACAGGCCATGTGGTCTACACCATGTTTCCCATTATTGCGGATATAGCGCTGAAAAAGGGGATCCGTCCGGAGCGCCCTATGGCGGTGGCCTCCGTGGCCTCGCAGATGGCGATCACCGCCTCGCCGGTCTCGGTGGCGGTGGTGTCGCTGGTCTCTATTCTTGCCGCCCGCCACGGTATCGGCCAGGGATTTGGTATCCTGCAAATTCTGGCCGTCTCGGTACCCGCCTGTCTGTTTGGCGTAATGGTTGCCGCGATCTGGAGCCTGAAGCGCGGGAAGGATCTGGCAGATGATGAAGCCTTTCAGAAAAAGCTTGAGGACCCGGAGCAGCGCCAGTTTATCTACGGCAGCACCGAGACCCTGCTAAATCAACGTTTTCCGAAAGAGGCTTACTGGTCCACCGGCATCTTTTTCGCCGGCATCGCCCTGGTGGTACTGCTGGGCGCCCTGCCGGATCTGCGCCCGGCCTTTGAGGTGAAAGGCAAATTGATGCCGCTCTCCATGAATCTGGTGATCCAGATGATGATGCTGATCGCCGGCGCGGTGATGCTGATGGCCTGTAAAGTTAACCCGGCGGCCATCTCGGGCGGGGCGGTATTTAAGGCTGGCATGGTGGCGATCTTCTCGGTCTTTGGCGTGGCCTGGATGAGCGATACCTTTTTTCAGGCGCACCTGGAAGAGCTGAAAATGGCGCTGGAGGGGGTGGTCAAAAGTCATCCCTGGACCTATGCCATCGTGCTGTTTCTGGTGTCAAAGCTGGTGAACAGCCAGGCCGCGGCGCTTACCGCCGTCGCCCCCATGGGGCTGATGCTGGGCATAGAGCCGAAGATGCTGATCGCCTTTTTCCCGGCCTCGTACGGTTATTTTGTCCTGCCCACCTACCCAAGCGATCTGGCCTGCATTGGTTTTGACCGTTCGGGCACTACGCGGATTGGCAAATTCATCATCAACCACAGTTTTATCGTACCGGGGCTGATTGGGGTAAGCTGCGCCTGTGCGGCGAGCTATCTCCTGGTGCAGACGCTGTTTTGATCTTCACGCCGGGCGGCAGTCAGCCGCCCTTTCGCGAAATCTTCACAAAACCATTTCTAAATTCAAAACATCGGTTTATTTTAATGTGATTCGCTCTGCGGGGTGAACTTGAGTTCAATGAGCGCAATGGCTTTTTGAATGGCACGCAGGGTTACCGGGTCAGCCGCGGCAGGATGGCTGGTGAAATCGATGTTTTTCAGCTGGGTGGTCATCTTTTCACGCACTTCTACCGGCGCTATCACATCAATAACGTCCAGAATTTGTTTGATGACCAGCTGGCAGGCAACCACATCAGAGACCAGCTCCTGATCGGCACTCAGGTTTTGAGACATAGGTTTCTCCTTATTGAAAGGCGGCCATAGTAGCAAAACTCCCGTCCGGAGACCTTACTGATGCGTTTTACGGCCATAAAAAAACCTGCCGAAGCAGGTTTTTTTATCAGAACATCGCGCCAGGCGGGACGTCTTTGAAGGTTTTGCAGTAGGTTTCCCACATGCTCTTCAGGATTGCGCGCAGTTTCATCGGTTTGCTCCGGTTTTGTTTTATGCAGGTGTTTTTGTTGACGCGCTTATAATATGACCGGCATCACAAAAATCAATCGTTTTGTGATGTTCATCACTCGTGCAAATGTACAAAATTCGGCGATCGTAAAAATAAAGTTAACAAAAACAGCCAATTGAGATTTAAAAATTCCCGGTAATTTTAAAATTAATTTTTAATGGCAGAGGAAAAATGGCAGAGAATATCACCGGTAAAGCGTCTGGGGGGCTCTCTCCCGCCGCGCTGTTGGTTGCCGGCGCCTTCTTTATGGAGTTTCTCGACGGCACGGTGATCGCCACCGCGCTGCCGGATATGGCGAAGAGCTTTGGCGTGCAGGCGGTCGACCTCAACATTGGCATCAGCGCCTATCTGATCACCCTTGCAGTACTTATCCCGGCCAGCGGCTGGATCGCCGACCGCTTCGGCGCGCGCAAGGTCTTTGCCCTCGCGCTGGCGATCTTCACTCTCGCCTCGGTGCTCTGCGGCCTGGCCACCAGCATCGACCAGTTTGTCGCCATGCGCGTCTTACAGGGGATGGGCGGCGCGCTGATGGTGCCGGTCGGCCGGCTGGCGGTGCTGCGCACCACCCCCAAACATCAGCTGATAACCGCCATTGCCACCCTGACCTGGCCGGCGCTGGTGGCCCCCATAATCGGCCCGCCGCTGGGCGGGTTTATCACCAGCTATGCCAACTGGCGCTGGATCTTCTTTATTAACGTGCCGCTGGGGCTGATTGCCATCGCGCTGGCCCTGCGCATTATTCCCGATATCCGCGAAGAGACGCGCCGCCCCTTTGACGCCCCCGGTTTTATCGCCACCGCCATTGCGATGGTAAGCCTGGTCTACGCCATGGAGTCGATGGGGGCGCAGGAGATAAACCCGCTGGCGATCGTCGCCCTGCTGGCGACGGGCGTCGTTACCCTGGTCTGGGCGCTACGCCACTTTTCCCGCGCGCTGTGGCCGATGATCCGCCTCGATGCGATGCAGGTGCCTACCTTTAGGGTGACGATGTACGGTGGCTCGCTGTTCCGGGCCTCCATCAGCGCCGTGCCTTTCCTGCTGCCCCTGCTGTTTCAGGTGGGATTCGGCATGGATGCTTTTCACTCGGGCCTGCTGGTGCTGGCGGTGTTCGTCGGCAACCTGACCATCAAGCCCGCCACCACGCCGCTGATCCGCGGGCTGGGGTTTAAAAAACTGCTGCTGATCAACGGCACGCTCAACGTACTGGCCCTGCTGGCCTGCGCCTTTTTAACGCCCAATACGCCGGTATGGTTGATTATGCTGATCCTCTATCTTGGCGGCGTTTTTCGCTCGATTCAGTTTACCGCCATCAGCACCCTCGCCTTTGCGGACGTGCCCTCGCCGCAGATGAGCTATGCCAATACCCTGTTCTCTACCGCCACCCAGCTGGCGGTGGGGCTGGGGATCACCCTTGGCGCTATCGGTATCCGCATCGGGGAGCTTTTGAGTGGCGCCCTGGGAATGGACGCCCTGCCCGGCATCAGCTTCCGGCTGGCGTTTGTGGTGATTGCCCTTATCTGCCTGGCGGGAATGTTTGATACCCTGCGACTGACCAGAGAGGCCGGGAGCGCGGTTTCCAGCAAGCGGGCATAAAAAAGCCAGCACAGGCTGGCTTTTTAACGGTGTTGGCGAATTAGCCGGTAATGCCGCGAACAAAGGCTTCGATCTCTTTATCCTGGCAGTTTTCATAGAAGCACTGCTGGAAGCGCGGGCCGCTGACGGCGGTTTTTACCAGCTCGGGGTCGATGGCGCGCAGGGTGTCGAGATAGTTATCTTTAACCACTGCCGCTTTCACCTGGTTGAGGATCCCGGCGTTACGCACCTGCGGCTCTTTACGCTCTGGCGGGTAGCCTTCGCCTTTACGGCCGGTGAACGCTTTTTCAAAGATGAAGCGCACGTTCAGTTCCGCGCCCCAGCCAAAGCCTTTCGCGAACGGCAGCGCGAGGGCGTTACCGTTGTTGATCTGGGCAAACAGGAAGGCATCTGCCGGATCGATGCAGTAGCCGCAGTTAACGCCCGGATGAATGTTCAGGGACATCAGCGCGCCCTGGCCGGTGCCGCAGCCGGTTACCACAAAATCAACCGCTTTAGAGTTGAGCAGGATGCTGGCCATGATGCCAAGATGAATATAGGTCAGATGGTGGTCATTTTCGTCGCTCATGCCGACGTTATAAACCGGGAAACCTTTCTCATCGGCAACGGCGTTAAGTTCGTTGAGGATGATGGCGTTTTTGCTCGCCTGGCTGTTTTCCATCATCAGTGCAATTTTCATTCTTGATCTCCTGAATGCGTGGCGGACGGTGCCGCTGTGGATAGCTGACCCGATCAACCTTACTACTTAGCAAACATACTTTCAAATTAAGTGAAAAATAGTTTTAAAAAATTAAGATGGGCTCACAATTTCGCGGCTGGAAGGGTTTACGGCGCAGTTATCAGGGTTGTAAATACCGCTGCGTCTTACCGATCTGCGTCGGTAATGTTGTTAGCCGTGCCCCTCTCGCGGCGAAGTGAGGGCATTAACCCCGGCTATTCAGGCCATTGGGTGCGCGGCATAAAGGTAGGATAGCTTATTTCACTCATGCAGAGCGTTCTATGAAAAGAGTATGCGTTAGCGGGCTGCTGTTACTGCTGGCAGGTTGCAACGTCACCCGTCAGGCTGAAGTGAGCCGGGTCGATGTCCCACAGGGGCTGGTCTGGATGACCTTTGGCGAGGCTATGCTGCAGGATGCCCATTATGACAGCTACGTTACTAACGGCGTTGCCACCCGGGAGTGCCAGGCGATGGGGTATAACACGGCGATGGCTTACGGGCAGCCGGTAAAAACCTGTAGCCTGATCGGTGGTTCCCTGTGCCTGAATAAAAAGGTCACCATTCAATATCAGTGCCAGGGCTATGCCCCACAGCCAGCCATTACCACGTCCGCGTATTATTAATTTCGTTGCCAGTGCGTGCGGCTGGCAACATTATTAAATACGAAACAGAATAGTTCTCATTAATATAGATTAAATATCCTCAATGCGTGTTATTCCCATTCGTATTATTATCATTTCATTATTTATATTAACTTTTGCAAATACATAAATAACAAATTATAGTGGCGCTCGCGTTGACCTGTTAATAATAAAACGGAGCTACACCATGCTTAAAAATGAAATGATCGACAAGCTGAATGAGCAAATGAATCTGGAGCTTTTCTCCTCCCTGCTGTATCAGCAGATGAGCGCCTGGTGTAGCTATCACAGTTTTGAAGGTGCCGCCGCCTTTATGCGCCGCCACGCGCAGGAAGAGATGATGCACATGCAGCGTCTGTTCGATTACCTGACCGATACCGGCAGCCTGCCGCGCATCAATCCGGTGGCCTCGCCTTTTGCCGAATATGGCTCGCTGGATGAGCTGTTCCGCGCCACCTACGAGCACGAGCAGTTGATCACCCAGAAAATTAACGAACTGGTGCATGCAGCAATGACCAGCCAGGATTATCCGACCTTTAATTTCCTGCAGTGGTATGTGGCAGAGCAGCACGAAGAAGAGAAACTCTTTAAATCCGTTCTCGATAAATTATCTCTGGCCGGTAAATCGGGCGAAGGGCTGTACTTTATTGATAAAGAACTCTCCACTCTCGACGCGCAAAAATAATATATCGTGGCGCCTTCACGGGCGCCGTTACTATTTCCCCGCACCATAAATAAATCTGTTCTCTCTTTTACATACAGCCCGCGCAGCTTGTACAGCGCCAGTCCTGTCGGTTAACGGCCTGGTAAAACTGCCGGTAGCTGGCGGTTTCGAGCGGGATGCCGTGATCGTAAAAGAGATCGGTTAACCACTCGACGTTCTCGATAATCCACTCATCCTCCTCCAGCCCCTGCGCAAAGGTCTCATCCTCCGGATCGATAATGGAGTAGATAGCATAGGTACCCATATCTTTTTCCTGCCGGGCCTCCGGTAAGGTAATGGGCTCTCCCTGCCAGAGGATTTGCCAGTGACCGTGGCACAGTAAATTTCCGGAACGGCTCCAGGTCGCCTGGAATGGGTTAATCCCGCGCATAACCGCCTCACTATTTTTGATATTTTGCGAAGATTGTTTAGGTTACGCCCGATCCCGGCGCGGCCATATTGCCCTTACGAAGTAGGTGGATAAACCAAAAGTGTTGGGGCAACGGCCTAAAGGTAAACCACTGTAATCTATTCGTTACACTGCTTGTAACGCCGGTTTGACGAAGCGGAACTTTTGCCTTACTCTGCGCCGCAGATTTGGTCGCGATATCGCAAGGCAGTAGAGGAAAGAGTGAAGAACAGAACGCTGGGAAGTATTTTTATCGTCGCAGGGACGACGATTGGCGCAGGGATGCTGGCGATGCCGCTGGCAGCTGCGGGGGTAGGTTTTGGCGTCACGCTGCTGTTACTGGTCGGGCTGTGGGCGCTGATGTGCTATACCGCCCTGCTGCTGCTGGAAGTCTATCAGCATGTACCGGCCGATACCGGGCTTGGCTCGCTGGCCGGGCGCTATCTCGGGCGCTACGGACAGTGGCTCACCGGCTTTAGCATGATGTTTCTGATGTATGCCCTGACGGCGGCCTATATCAGCGGCGCGGGGGAGCTTATCGCGTCGAGCCTCAACGACTGGTTTGGTGCGGACATCGCCCCTTCAACCGGGGTTATCTTCTTTACGCTCATTGGCGGCGGCGTGGTCTGCGTGGGCACCGCGCTGGTGGATCTCTTTAACCGCTTCCTCTTTTCGGCCAAAATTATCTTCCTGATCGTGATGCTGGCGCTGCTGGTACCCCATATCCACCAGGTCAATCTGCTGACCCTGCCGCTGGAAAAGGGGCTGGCCCTCTCCGCCATTCCGGTCATTTTCACCTCCTTTGGCTTTCACGGCAGCGTGCCGAGCATCGTCAGCTATATGAACGGCAACGTGCGCAAGCTGCGCTGGATCTTTATTACCGGCAGCGCCATCCCGCTGATCGCCTATATCTTCTGGCAGCTTGTGACCCTTGGCAGCATCAACTCCACCACCTTTATGGGGCTGATGGCCAGCCACTCCGGGCTGAACGGCTTCCTGCAGGCGCTGCGTGAAGTGGTGGCCTCTCCCCACGTGGAGCTGGCGGTGCACCTGTTTGCCGACCTGGCGCTGGCGACCTCCTTCCTGGGCGTGGCCCTGGGGCTGTTTGATTATCTTGCCGATCTGTTCCAGCGCCGCCGCTCCGTTGCCGGGCGCGTGCAGACCGGGGCGATCACCTTCCTGCCGCCGCTGGCTTTCGCCCTCTTCTACCCGCGCGGGTTCGTGATGGCGCTGGGCTACGCGGGGGTGGCGCTGGCGGTGCTGGCGCTGCTGCTGCCTGCGATGCTGGTATGGAAAAGCCGTGAACAGCACCCCGGCGGCGCGTATCGCGTGCCGGGCGGAAAGACGGCGCTGTGCCTGGTGTTTGCCTGCGGGATTGGGATAATACTGGTGCAGGCAGGTATCGCCGCCGGAATATTGCCGGAAGTGGGATAAGAAAAAGGGCTCTTATGAGCCCTTTTTTATTAATGTAAGCAGCAGCTTTTGAATTTCTTACCGCTACCGCACGGGCAGGGATCGTTGCGCCCAACCTTAGTGCCATTAACGATCGGCTGCTGGGTTTGTGGCTGCTGCGGATTAGCAGACCAGTAGTTATACAGACGCAGCGCCGCCGGGCGGATCTGCTCCACGCTCTGGTGGTATTCCGCTTCGGTCATCTCATCCAGGCGCGGGAACTGTTCTTCAGAGCCGTGCAGGGCAATGGCGTCCAGATCCGCTTTTAACTCTTCCGGCAGGGCCGACCAGTCGGTTAAGGCCACGCCGCGCATATAGCCGAAGCACCACTCTTCTACCACCGTGTAGTCCTGCCCCTCAACGTCGTTGACGCCAAACATCGGCTCGAACTGGTCCGGGTAATCACTCAGACGTTCAGCGATATCGTTCATATGCTTGAAGCAGAGGTTAATGAAGCGGTTCATTTCACGCTCGTTCTTCCAGCGCGGAATATTTTTCTCGCCGCCCCATACCGCCACCAGCCAGCGGTCGGGCTCTACCACCATCGGGCCGGACAGGACAGCGGTGAGCATGCCGTCGAGCTCGGAGATGTCCATAATGGAGTCGTCGTCGTGACCGTAGGTCATTAACGTCTCTTCCAGCCACTCCATTTCACTTGCATTTAACGGGCCTTCGGACATTTTGCTGCTCCTGATTCTGACAATAATACTCAGATCCTACCACAGATTAGGCCCCAGAAGGGGCGCGACAGCGCACGGGCTGAATTCGGGCCCCAAAGAGTGATCCTTGCACCACTTACAGGCATCGATGTTAACGAGATGTGATCCCCGCTGTAATTTCATCTCATCGCGCCGGGGGGCAGAAAACGGCGCTCTATACTCAGAATTATCGGAGTCCATTGCCGGATTTCCGATCTGGCAGCCATTTTGCTTATCTTTTCCAGGTCCTGGAAACCTCGCCGTTGTAAGCAGAGCGTTGTCGGTCCGTCGTTCAGAGCATTTTGTCTTATTAATGTGTTTGTATTGGGTGCGCCAGCAGGCGTTCGGCTACACACGGTTGTGCAAAAACCGCTCAGATAAGGTAAATAATAATGTCGCTGAAATTAATCAGAACTCCTCTTTCGCTTGTGCTTGCAGCTTGCCTGGTGACGGCATTTTCCGCCAGGGCAGATATTGTGATCGGGGTGGCGGGGCCATTTACCGGGCCGAACGCCACCTACGGCGATCAGTACTGGCATGGCGCCACGCAGGCCGCCGACGATATTAACGCCGCGGGCGGCATTAACGGCGAGAAGATCAAGCTGGTGCAGGGTGACGACGCTTGCGAGCCAAAGCAGGCGGTCTCGGTCGCCAACCGGCTGGTCGATCAGGATAAAGTCAAAGCCGTGGTCGGCCACTTCTGCTCCTCTTCCACCATGCCGGCCTCGGAGGTGTATGCCGATGCCGGCATTCTCTCTATCACCCCGGGCTCAACCAACCCGCAAATCACCGAACGCGGCATGAGCGATATGTTCCGCATGTGCGGCCGCGATGACCAGCAAGGCCAGATCGCCAGCGATTTTATTATCGATAAGCTTAAAGCGAAGCGCGTGGTCATCATTCACGATAAAGACACCTACGGCCAGGGGCTGGCGGATGCCACCAAAGCCGCGCTGGCGAAACGCGGCGTGCAGGATGTGATGTATGAGGGGCTGTCGCGCGGGGAAAAAGACTTTAACGCGCTGGTAACCAAGATCGGCGCCCAGAAGCCGGACGTGGTCTTCTTCGGCGGCTGCCACCCGGAGGCCGGGCCGCTGGTCCGCCAGATGCGTGAGCAGGGGGTGCAGGCCAAATTCTTCTCCGGCGACTGCATCGTCAACGAAGAGATGGTCACCGCCGCCGGTGGCGCGCAGTACACCAACGGCATTTACATGACCTTTGGTAAAGATCCGCGCCTGATCCCGGAGGGCAAAGCGGTTATCGAAAAATTCCGCACCGCTAAATTTGAACCTGAAGGCTACACCCTGTACGCCTACGCCTCCATTCAGGCCATTGCGGCGGCGTTTAAAGCGACCGGCGGCACCGACTCCACCAAAGCCAGCGCCTGGCTGAAGGCCAACCCGGTAGAGACGGTGATGGGTAAAAAAGCATGGGATGAGAAAGGTGACCTGAAGGTTTCGGACTACGTGGTCTATCAGTGGGATGACAAGGGCAAATATCAGGAAGTGCAGTAACGGGACGGCGTCATGCTCAACGCCGGCAGCCTCTCCTGCCGGCGCGATATAACCACAGGGTCGCCGCAGCGCGGCCCATAACCCGAGCGCGCAATGATGAGCACATTCTTTTTGCAACAACTTATCAATGGCTTAACCCTGGGCTCCGTCTACGGTCTGATCGCCATCGGCTACACCATGGTTTACGGCATTATCGGCATGATTAACTTCGCCCACGGCGAGGTCTATATGATCTCCGCCTACCTGTGCGCCATCGGCCTGGCGCTGCTCTCCTTCTTCGGCCTGGAGTCATTCCCTTTACTGATCCTCGGCACCCTGGTCTTTACCATCGCCATAACCGGGGTCTACGGCTGGACCATCGAACGGATCGCCTATAAACCGCTACGCAACTCGACCCGTCTGGCGCCGCTGATCTCGGCCATTGGCATGTCACTTATCCTGCAAAACTACGCGCAGATAAGCCAGGGGCCCCGCCAGCAGGGGGTGCCGACCATGCTCGACGGGGTGTTACGTCTGCATATTGGCGAGGGTTTTGTCCAGATTACCTACACCAAAGTCTTTATTCTGCTGGCCTCCTTCGCGGGGATGGCGTTGCTCACCTGGATAATCAGCAATACCCGGCTGGGGCGCATGTGTCGGGCGGTGCAGCAGGACCGCAGGATGGCGTCGATACTGGGCATCAACACCGACCGCATCATCTCGCTGGTGTTTGTGATCGGCGCGGCGATGGCCGGGCTGGCGGGGGTATTAATCACCATGAACTACGGCACCTTTGATTTCTATGCCGGTTTCATCATCGGCATTAAGGCCTTCACCGCCGCGGTGCTGGGGGGGATCGGCTCTCTGCCCGGCGCCATGCTGGGCGGGCTGATCCTCGGCATTGCCGAAGCGCAGTTCTCCGGCATGGTGAACTCGGATTATAAAGATGTGTTCTCGTTTGGATTGCTGGTGGTGATCCTGATTTTCCGTCCTCAGGGACTGCTTGGCCGCCCGGTTGTGGCCAAGGTGTGAGAGGTAAATGATGACATCGCAAACCACCCATGAGCACTTTTCCCTGAAGCGCTGCCTGCTGGACGCCATTTTTGCCGGTCTGGTAGCACTGATTATTTTTGGCCCCGTTGTCGGCGTGGTGCTGGACGGCTACAGCTTTAACTTCGAAGGGCGGCGGCTGGCATGGATCATCGCTATCGTGATGCTGGGCCGCTTTATCCTCAGCGCCTTTTTGATGACCCCCGTCGGCGGGCGCATCTTATCCCGTTTCGAAGCGGACAGCGCCGGGGTCTATGTGCGTCCGGTGGAGTATAAAAGCCGCCTGCGCTGGATCATTCCGCTGATGCTGGCTCTCGCCCTCCTCTTCCCGTTTGTCGCCACCAAGTATCTGCTGACGGTGGCGATCCTGGGGCTTATCTACGTGCTGCTGGGGCTGGGGCTGAATATCGTGGTGGGGCTGGCTGGCCTGCTGGACCTGGGCTACGTGGCGTTTTACGCCATTGGCGCCTACGGGCTGGCGCTGGGGTATCAGTACCTCGGGCTGGGATTCTGGTCCATGCTGCCGCTGGCGGCCCTGATGGCGGCGGCGGCCGGCGCGCTGCTGGGCTTCCCGGTGTTGCGCATGCATGGCGACTATCTGGCGATAGTGACGCTCGGCTTCGGGGAGATTATTCGTCTGGTGCTTAATAACTGGCTCACCTTTACCGGCGGCCCGAACGGCGTCTCCGCCCCGCCCCCTACCCTGTTCGGCCTGGAGTTTGGACGGCGGGCAAAGGATGGCGGCGTCCCTTTCCATGAGTTTTTCCATCTCACCTATAACCCCAACCTGAAGTTTATTTTTATCTATGCGGTTCTGCTGCTGGTGGTGATGGTCGTCCTTTATATCAAGCATCGTCTGACGCGGATGCCCATCGGCCGGGCCTGGGAGGCGCTGCGCGAAGATGAGATCGCCTGTCGCTCGCTGGGGCTGAACCACGTGCTGGTGAAGTTATCAGCCTTTACCCTCGGCGCCTCTACCGCCGGTATCGCCGGGGTCTTTTTCGCCACTTACCAGGGGTTCGTTAACCCGACCTCCTTCACCTTTTTTGAATCGGCGCTGATCCTCGCCATCGTGGTGCTGGGCGGGATGGGCTCTACCCTTGGCGTGGTGCTGGCCGCTTTTGTGCTTACCGTAACCCCCGAGCTGCTGCGCAGCTTTGCCGAATACCGGGTACTGCTGTTTGGGGTGCTGATGGTAGTGATGATGATCTGGCGCCCGCGCGGCCTGATCCGTATCAACCGCAGCGGCTTTGCCGTGCGTAAGGGCGTGGCGCCATGAACGAAAACATCTTAACCGTTGAGCATCTGATGATGCACTTCGGCGGCATCAAAGCCCTGAACGACGTGAATCTCGCGGTGCAGCGCGGCTCGGTGACGGCCCTTATCGGCCCCAACGGCGCCGGTAAAACCACGGTGTTCAACTGCCTGACCGGTTTTTATAAGGCCTCCGGCGGCACCATTCTGCTCAATACCCGCAGCAAATCCACCAACGTTATTCAGATCCTCGGGCAAAAATTCCAGCCGGGCGACTGGATCAATCCGGCGCAGCTGGGGCTACGCCTCTTTTATAAGATGTTTGGCGGCACCCACCTGGTCAACCGGGCCGGACTGGCGCGCACCTTCCAGAATATCCGCCTGTTCCGGGAGATGTCGGTGGTGGAGAACCTGCTGGTGGCGCAGCACATGCGCGTGAATCGAAATCTGCTGGCGGGGGTGCTTAACACCCCGGCTTATCGCCGGGCAGAGAGCCAGGCGCTGGATCGCGCCTTTTACTGGCTGGAGGTGATGGATCTGCTGGAGTGCGCCAACCGGCTGGCCGGAGAGATCTCCTACGGCCAGCAGCGGCGTCTGGAGATCGCCCGCGCCATGTGTACCGGGCCGGAGCTGATCTGCCTGGATGAGCCCGCTGCCGGGCTGAACCCGGTGGAAACCCGCACCCTAAGTAAGATCATCCGCTACCTGCGCGATCGTCATGAAATCACGGTACTGCTTATTGAGCATGATATGGGGATGGTGATGGAGATTTCGGACCATATCGTGGTGCTTGACCACGGGGATGTGATCGCCCAGGGGAAACCGGCGCAGATCCAGCACGATGAGAAAGTCATTGCCGCCTATCTGGGCACCGATGAACAGGAGGTGAGCCTGTGAGCCTGCCGATGCTGGAATTTCGCGAAGTGGATGTTTTTTATGGCGTGATCCAGGCGCTGAAACAGGTCTCGCTGGAGGTGAACGAAGGTGAGACCGTGGCGCTGATTGGCGCTAACGGCGCCGGAAAATCGACGCTGTTAATGTCTATCTTCGGCCAGCCACGCATTCGCAGCGGGCAGATCCTCTTCTGCGGCGACGATATCAGCCATAAATCGACCCACTACGTGGCCTCAAACGGGATCGCCCAAGCTCCGGAAGGACGACGGATATTTCCCGATATGACCGTTGAGGAGAATCTGTTGATGGGCACCATCCCGGTGGGCAATCAGTATGCCACCCAGGATCTCCAGAACATGTATGACCTCTTCCCGCGCTTAAAAGAGCGCCGCAAACAGCGGGCAATGACCATGTCCGGCGGTGAACAGCAGATGCTGGCGATTGCCCGCGCGCTGATGAGCCGGCCAAAGTTGCTGCTGCTGGATGAGCCCAGCCTCGGCCTGGCGCCTATTGTAGTGAAGCAGATCTTCCAGACGCTGCGCGAGCTGGCCCGCAACGGCATGACCATCTTCCTCGTAGAGCAGAATGCCCATCATGCCCTCTCGTTATCCGATCGCGGCTACGTGATGGCCAACGGGCAGATCCGCCTTAGCGGCAGCGGCGAGGAGCTGCTGGGCAACCAGGAGGTGAGGAAGGCATATCTGGGCGGGGGGTGATCGACAAAAACAAAAAAACCACCCGGAGGTGGTTTCACGACACTGCTTATTGCTTTGATTATTCTTTATTTCCCATGGTAGCCGGAGTGGGACTTGAACCCACACAGCGCGAACGCCGAGGGATTTTAAATCCCTTGTGTCTACCGATTCCACCATCCGGCCGCGGGAAGAAAGTGGAGGCGCGTTCCGGAGTCGAACCGGACTAGACGGATTTGCAATCCGCTACATAACCGCTTTGCTAACGCGCCTTAAAACTGTTGTCTTGCGACTGACACCCGCAGAAGCGCATGTCTTTAATCTGGAGCGGGAAACGAGACTCGAACTCGCGACCCCGACCTTGGCAAGGTCGTGCTCTACCAACTGAGCTATTCCCGCAGTCATCAAGTCATTGGCTAATCACTTGATTTTGCTATCGACTGGCTGGCTGTGCCGCCGTTCGATGCGTTGCATTCTACTTATATGACGGTTTGAGTCAACGTTAATTTGCACCACAATTGTTCGTTTGCTGAAAATTAAGCCGAAACGATCACTGTTCAAGCAAATCGCCGCGCGCGGCGTTCAAATACTGGAGCATAGACCATAACGTCAGCACCGCGGCGACCCACAGCAGGGTGATGCCCGCCCATTCAACAATCGCATTTGGACGCCACAACATCCACACCAGAGAGGTCATCTGCGCAGTAGTTTTAACCTTACCGATCCAGGAGACCGCCACGCTGCTGCGCTTGCCCATCTCCGCCATCCACTCACGCAGGGCCGAGATGATAATTTCACGGGCAATCATGGTGGCCGCAGGCAGCGTCACCCACCAGCTGTGATAATGCTCTGCCACCAGCACCATGGCGATGGCCACCATTACTTTATCGGCAACCGGATCGAGGAAGGCGCCGAAACGGGTGCTCTGGTTCCAGCGGCGCGCCAGATAGCCGTCAAACCAGTCGGTGACGGCCGCTACCAGGAAGATGAGTGCACATGCGAATGGCGCCCAGATCACGGGCAGATAGAACGCCACTACAAAGAACGGGATCAGAACAACACGAAAGAGCGTAAGCAACGTAGGGATATTTAATCGCATAGTGACGGTAACTGTTTGTTGTCAGTAATTATTAGCCCTATGTTGCTACAGAGCCCTCAATGTTTCAACGAGTAGTAGATCTTTTCTGCCAGCCCCTGCGAAATACCCGGCACTTTTGCAATTTCTTCCACGCTGGCATTGAGTAAACCTTGCAAACCGCCCATATATTTCAGCAACATCTGGCGACGTTTTGGCCCAACGCCTTCAATCGTCTCCAGGGTACTGGTGTTTTTCACTTTTGCCCGTTTTTTGCGATGGCCGCTGATCGCGTGATCGTGCGACTCATCGCGGATGTGCTGAATAACGTGCAGCGCGGGAGAATCCGGCGGCAGGTTAAAGCCCTCCCCTTCCGGCTCGAAGAACAGCGTCTCCAGCCCGGCCTTACGATCGGAGCCTTTCGCCACGCCAAGCAATAAGGGGTGATGCTTATCCCAGGTAACGTCCAGCTCCGCAAATACCGCCTTCGCCTGCCCGAGCTGCCCTTTGCCGCCATCTATCAGGATCACATCCGGGATTTTGTTCTCTTCTATCGCCTTACCATAGCGGCGACGCAGCACCTGGTTCATGGCCGCATAATCATCCCCCGGCGTGATGCCGGTAATATTATAGCGGCGATACTCGGCGCGCAGCGGGCCGTTAGCATCAAATACCACGCAGGAGGCCACGGTCTGCTCCCCCATAGTGTGGCTGATGTCGAAACACTCCATCCGCTTCACTTCCGGCAGCTTCAATAGCGTCGCCAGCGCTTTCAGGCGCTGATGAATAGTAGACTGCTGAGAGAGTTTGGTGGTGAGCGCCGTCGCCGCGTTGGTGCGCGCCAGCTTAAGATAGCGCGCGCGATCGCCGCGCGGGCGCGTCTGCACGTTGACGCGGCGTCCGGCCAGTTCAGAGAGCGAGTCGGCCAGCAGGGTTTTGTCGCTGAGGTTGAAATCGAGCAGGATCTCCGACGGTAGGGTGCGCATCTGGCTCCCCTGCAAGTAAAACTGCCCGACAAAGGTTTCGACCACTTCGCCCAGTTCGGTACCGCCCGGCACTTTCGGGAAATAGCTGCGGCTGCCCAGCACTTTACCCTGACGGATAAAGAGAACATGCACGCAGGCCAGACCCGCATCGAATGAGACGCCGATAACATCCAGATCGTCACCGTTATTGGAGACGAACTGTTTCTCCGTCACCCGTCTCACCGCCTGGATCTGATCGCGAATACGCCCGGCCTCTTCAAAGGCCAGCGCCTGGCTGGCTTTTTCCATCCGCGCAATCAGCTGCGTCAGCACCTGGTCATCTTTACCGGCAAGGAACAGGCGCACGTACTCCACCTGTTGGGCATACTCCTCTTCGCTCACCAGCCCTTCCACGCAGGGCCCCAGGCAGCGGCCAATCTGGTACTGCAGGCAGGGGCGAGTGCGGTTGCGGTAAACGCTGTTTTCACACTGGCGGATGGGGAAGATCTTTTGCAGCAGCGCTAAGGTTTCCCGTACCGCATAGCCGTTCGGGAAGGGACCAAAATACTCCCCTTTTGCGTGCTTTGCGCCACGGTGGGTCGCCAGACGCGGATGGGTATCGCCGCTCAGGAAGATAAAGGGGTACGATTTGTCGTCGCGCAGCAGGACGTTATAGCGGGGCTGATAGAGCTTAATATAGTTGTGTTCAAGCAGCAGCGCTTCCGTCTCGGTATGGGTGACGGTAACGTCAATCTGGTTGATCTGGGCGACAAGGGCTTCCGTTTTACGGGACGCAAGATTACTGCGGAAGTAGCTGGAAAGGCGCTTTTTCAGGTCTTTCGCTTTTCCGACATAGATAACCGTACCGCCAGCGTCATACATCCGGTAGACGCCTGGCTGGCTGGTTACGGTTTTCAGGAAAGCACTGGAATCAAACACATCACTCACTGATTAATTAGGGTCTCTGCGTTACACAGACCATGACGGATGGCCAGGTGAGTGAGTTCAACATCCCCGTGAATGTTCAGTTTACTAAACATACGGTAGCGGTAGCTATTTACCGTTTTCGGGCTGAGATTGAGCTGTTCAGAAATCTCATTCACCTTTTGGCCTTTGGTAATCATCAGCATAATCTGCAATTCGCGCTCAGACAAACTGGCAAAGGGTGATTCGGTCTTTTCTGGCTCAATCTGGCTTAGGGCCATCTGCTGGGCAATATCAGAAGCGATATAGCGCTGTCCGGCATGAACGGAACGGATAGCGTTGACCACCTCCTGTGGCGCTGCGCCCTTGCTGAGATAGCCAGCGGCGCCAGCCTGCATGACTTTGGCCGGGAGAGGGTTCTCCGTGTGTACCGTCAGCATAATCACTTTGGTATCGACATAAGCACGGGCAATTTTCCGGGTTGCTTCCAGCCCACCAATACCGGGCATATTCATGTCCATCAGGACCACATCGGCGGTATTGGTTCGGCACCATTTTACGGCATCTTCACCGCAGCAGGCCTCGCCGGCAACTTTAATGCCTTTAATATCTTCAAGAATGCGTCGTATCCCTGCGCGCACCAGCTCGTGGTCATCAACAAGTAGAACGTTGATCAAAGGAAGTCTCCAGAATAGGGATAACGTCGTGGAATGCTTATTCCGTATATATTAACGTTTTTTCGCTCAGGATTAAAACGTTAAAAATGCTGATAAAGATTAACTCACCGCATTTTTGGAAATTAACTTGTACAGTAACTGGAAAGTAAAACCCTCCCTGACGAGCACCAGCGCGCTTTTTTCGCACAATTTTTCAGAAACTTATCAGCCGTTACCGCGACTTTGCGTCCCTACAAATTAACTTTGTATTTTTGTAACAATAATTAACGATATTAAAACTGAAGTTGAACATTTAATTCCTCGTAAACAATTATTAAGTTTACAGATATTGATTTTTAAATTCCTCAGGCATTGCACATAAAAGTACAAAAAATAACCACTGCTTTTTTCTGGCTGGCTTGTGGTATACTCCGCCGCCTTAACATTGATCTACGCGCGCTCGCGCCGTTTTAGAATGAGGAAAATAAATGAGTACACCTGATTTCGCTACTGCGGAAAATAACCAGCAACTGGCACAGGAGGTCTCCTGCCTGAAATCCCTGCTGACGTTAATGCTTCAGGCTATGGGCCAGGCTGATGCGGGTCGGGTGATCCTTAAGATGGAAAAACAGATCGCGCAGATGGAAGATCAAACCCAGGCCGACGTATTCTCCTCTACTGTTAAGCAAATTAAACAAGCTTACCGCCAGTAAAAACAAAAACGGCTGAACGCATTGCATTCAGCCGTTTTATCGTCTGCCACGCAGAACGGAAGTGTCGTCAGATTATTCCCGTCGCCGCGGCGTAACAGGCGATTTGCGTTTTGTTCGGTGCGTTAAATTTCTTCTGCATATTCTTCTGATGGAAGTTCACCGTATTTTCAGAGATAGAGAGAATTATCGCTATTTCTGCGGAGGTTTTTCCCTCTGCCGTCCATTTCAAAATCTCTTTCTCGCGCTTGCTGAATTTCATTTCCGGCGCTTTTACCGTCTCATGCTCTAAACGCAACAGCGTGGTCAGCGCCATCTGCACCAGCATCTGTAGCCGCAGCTCAACCTCTTCGCTGGGGAAGCAGTTTCCCGATAGCATGGTGCTGGAAACGGAGAGGAAGCCAAGGGCATGATTCGGCAACATCAGGCACTGGGTAATCCCTTTGCGTAAGCCGTGGTCGCGCGCGCCGTCCCATAGCTGCTGGGCGTCCGCAAACAGCTCGTCGTTCCACGGCAGATGTCCGTGGACGAAATTTTCGGGTTTAAGCACCGGATCGATAGCGAAGAAATTTTCCGCCCGGTATTGCGAGAGCCACTTTTGCGGATAGGTGGAGTGCAGGGATATTTTGGGCCGCGTAAAGGGCACGGGATGACGAACACAGAGCGCAAAATAATCGAATTCCAGTGCCTGAGTTTGTCGTTGAAGTTCGGGATATACCTCTTCGGCCGAAGTCATCTCTTTAAACCGAAGGTAGCAGTCCCGTCGCCATGTGAAAAAGTCTGAATCCCTCATACTAACTAAATGAAGCCCCTGTCAAGATAATCATTATTATGGATTTATTAAACTAACACATAAATCTTATTTATATGTGTAAAATATCGACCAGACCCGGAATTTCTACAATTTTTATGTGGTTAGTCGAAAGTATTTAGAATTAATCGATATAAATTTATAGTTGCGGCGGCAATTGTTTGCTCCAGATTATATTTCTGGAGCAAACAGGTGCGAAAATGCTACTGCATCAGGAATTTTTCCAGGAACTGACGGGTACGCGGCTGCTGAGGATTGGCAAAGAGCGTTTTTGCCGGTCCCTGCTCTACGATGCGCCCCTGATCCATAAAGATGGCCCTGTCTGCCACATCGCGGGCAAAGCTCATCTCATGGGTCACAATCACCATAGTGCGTTTCTCTTCCGCCAGCTGACGGATAGTGTTCAGCACCTCCCCTACCAGCTCGGGATCAAGCGCAGAGGTGGGTTCATCAAACAGGATCACATCAGGACGCATCGCCAGCGCGCGGGCAATAGCTACCCGCTGCTGCTGTCCGCCAGAGAGGCGGCGCGGATAGCTGCTCTCCTTACCCGATAATCCCACTTTCGCCAGCAGCTCGCGGGCGCGCTCGGTTGCCTCGGCTTTCGCTTCGCCTTTAACGATCGTCGGCCCTTCAATGATGTTTTCCAGCACCGTCCGGTGGGGGAACAGGTTGAAGCTCTGGAAGACAAAACCCACATGCTGGCGCAGGCGGCGAATTAACCCTTTTTGCTGGCTAAAGGCTTTACCGGTGTCGATGGTGATATCCCCCACCCGGATGGTTCCGCCTTCCGGGTGCTCCAGCAGGTTAATACTGCGCAGCAGCGTGGTTTTGCCGGAACCACTCGGCCCAATAATCGCCACCACTTCGCCCTGCTGTACTTCAAGATCAATTCCGTGAAGCACCGTCTGGCCGTGGAATTTTTTGACCAGGTTTTTAACCTCGATAGCACTCATTTCGGATCTCGCTCCTGACGGTTCAGCTGGTTTTCAAAATAGTTTTGCAGCGTGGAGAGCACCGTCGCCATCACCCAGTAGATGAGCGAGGCGGCCAGATACATAGTAAAGACCTCCAGCGTGCGCGAGGTAATCAGCTGCGCCTGGCGGAACAGCTCCGGCACCTGAATAGTGGCGGCAAGCGAGGTGTCTTTTACGAGGCTGATAAAACTGTTGCTCAGCGGTGGCAGGGCCACGCGCGAGGCCTGGGGCAGGATCGCCCGGCGCAGCGTCTGCCACGGGGTCATACCGATACTGGCCGCGGCCTCCCACTGGCCTTTATCGATGGACGAGATGGCCGCCCGCAGGGTCTCTGCCGCATAGGCGGCGGTATTGAGCGACAGACCAATCATCGCCGCCGGAATGGGATCCAGCTCAATACCAAATTGCGGCAGGCCGTAGTAGATCATAAAGAGCTGAGCAATCAGCGGGGTGCCGCGGAAAATGGAGATATAAAGCCGCGCCAGCCAGCGTACCGGCAGCAGCCCCGACATGCGCATCAAAGCCAGAATAAAGCCCAGCAGCAGGCCGAAGAACATACCGCCAATACTGAGTTGCAGCGTAAAGACCGCACCTTTCAGCAGGAAGGGCAATGAATCAATAACCAGTTGGATACTTTCTTGCATTCGAATTTCTACCTGCAATTAGACGTGAGGATGGTAGGCAAACAGCGCCGGCGCTCCGCCAGTGTGGACAAACAGAATCGGCCCTTCATCCTTAAAGCGTTTCTGGCTGATGCCGTCAATAAGCCCCGCCATCGCCTTACCGGTATAGACCGGATCGAGCAGGATCCCCTCCAGGCGCGCCAGCAGCTTCACCGCCTCCATCCCCTCTTCGTTCGGCGTGCCGTAGCCAGGGGCAAAATAGTCATCCCAGAGCATAATCTCCGCGCTGGCGTTCACCTCCAGCTCCCGGGCCACCGCCTGTTGCAGATCGACCACTTTCGGCTTCTGGTCTGCAACGCTGCGTGACACGGTGACGCCAATCAGTTCCACCTCCGGCATGAGCTGTTCAAGGCCCACCGCCAGCCCGGCGTGGGTACCCGCGCTGCCGGATGCCACCACCACCGAGGAGAGGCTTACCGCCCCTTCGCACTGCTGGGCGATTTCCAGCGCGCTCTCAACGTAACCCAGAGCTCCCAGCGCGTTCGAGCCGCCAACCGGGATGACGTAGGGGCGAAAACCCTGGGCTTCAAGACGGGTAGCCAGCTCGCCAAGCTGTGCGGTGGGATCGGTCAGGGCGTCGCACATCTCTACCTGCACGTTAAAAAGATCGAGCAGCAGACGGTTACCGTTGCTGAGGTAGTTTTCCGCCCGGGTGCCGATGGGGTTTTCCAGCAGCGCCACGCAGTGCAGGCCCAGCTTTGCCGCCACCGCCGCGGTCTGGCGCACGTGGTTAGACTGGATGGCACCCGCAGTGATTAAGGTATCCGCCCCTTCGCGCAGGGCATCTGCCGCCAGAAACTCCAGCTTACGCAGCTTATTGCCGCCCATCGCCATGGGTGTGACGTCGTCGCGTTTGATCAGGATTTCTCGGCCCAGGTGATCCGACAGGCGCGGTAAATATTCCAGCGGCGTAGGCGCGCCGATAAATTCCAGACGCGGAAAGCGCGTTAAATTGTGTAATGACATGGATCCCCCTGGTCATCGTTATGGTTTGTTATTTTTTTATTATGCACGCAGAATTCCAGGAAATAAAAAAGGCGCTTGATTAAGCGCCTTTTTTTCGTGCAATGGCTTATTTAGTAACGTCTGCGCCGAACCACTTCTCGGACAGCGCCTTCAGGCTACCGTCTTTCTGCATATCGGCAATAGCGCCATCAATAGCTTTCACCAGGTCTTCGTTGTCTTTACGTACCGCAACACCGGATTCCTGACGAGAGAAAGCTTCACCGGCAACCGCCAGGGTGTTGTTGGTTTTCTTCACCAGATCCAGCGCCGCCAGACGGTCAACGAGGATCGCGTCGATACGGCCTACGCGCAGATCCTGGTATTTAGTCGGGTCGTCATCATAGGTACGGATATCCACGCCCTTGACGTTCTGACGCAGCCACTCTTCGTAGTTGGTGCCCAGGCCCACGCCGACTTTTTTATCTTTCAGATCGGCGGCGGATTTAATGCTGCCTTCGTTACCTTTTTTCACCAGCGCCTGGATACCGGAGACGGTATAAGGGGTGGAGAAGTCATACTTCTTCTTACGCTCGTCAGAGATGGTAACCTGGTTAATCACCACGTCGATGCGCTTAGAGTCCAGCGAGGCCAGCATACCGTCCCATTTGGTCGGCTTCAGGGAGGCTTTCACCCCCAGGTGTTTCGCCAGCTCTTCAGCAAATTCAACTTCAAAACCGGTCAGTTTGCCATCGTCGCCCTGGAAGCTGAACGGCGGATAAGTACCTTCGAGCCCGACCAGCAGCGTACCGCGCTCTTTGACTTTATTTAACAGGCCCTCAGCAGCGAAGGTTTTGACGCTCATACCCGCGACCAGCGCAACGGCCATGACGCCCATCAGCGCCTGACGACCCAGAAGTGCTACTTTCATAAGTACCCCGATATAGTGAAATTTTGACTGTAGTGTAGGGTGTCCGGCCGTAAGGTCAAACACGACTGTGCTACATGTTATTCATTTTTAATATATATCAGAAGTTGTCTCGAGGAGGACTTTCTGCTGTGGTGCCACCGGCAGTTGCGCCTTAAATTGTGCGTACTTGCGCAAGGCGATGCGGTAGTTATTGGTGCTGGTCAGGGGCAGCCACGGCTCGAGGTTCTCGTCCAGATAGCCGCTTTTGAGCAGGTCACGGGAGATGTTTTGCGTGGTGAGGTGCTGGCCAAGGCGGCGCAGGCGCACAACGTATTCGCGCACCGTACCGTGGCTCATCTCGGTCTGCTCAAACAGGAACTGCTTGAAGCCGATGATATCGAAAAAGTCGCTCTGCTCTTTGCAGTGCAGATCGCCACAAAAACGACACAGCGCCACCCACTCTTTTTGCTCTTCCAGCCATGCGGCTTCATCCAGCAGGGTATCGAGGCGGGAGATCGCAATTTTATTGACGATTTCACCGCGACGCACCAGCGTGATGCGGTCGAGTAATTTGTGGCAATGGGCGCAATGCGTCTGGCTATGCTTAAAGTCTTTCAGGTAGCGGCTTAAAGGCCGTCTTTTAGATTGCTGCACCGTCATGATAACTCCTGGTTGTCAATACGTTGTGCGGCACTTTTCGGGTGACCGATTTCACCTATAACTTACCCAGTTTGGTACGTAAGCGTTTAATGGCCTGGCTGTGCAGCTGACTCACCCGCGACTCCCCTACTTCCAGCACCGCGCCGATCTCTTTGAGATTCAGCTCTTCCTGGTAATAGAGCGTTAATACCAGCTGCTCGCGTTCCGGTAAGGCTTCAATAGCTTCCATTACGCGATGGCGTAAATTGCCTTCAAGTAGCTGGTGTAACGGGTTCTCACGCTGATGATCGTCTGTCACCAGCTCGATGCTATCGCCATGCTCTTCGCGCCACTCATCGTAAGAGAAGAGCTGGCTATTATTGGTATCGAGCAACATCTGACGATACTCTTCCACAGGGATCCCCAGACGATCCGCCACTTCGGTTTCCGTCGCGTTACGTCCCAGTTCCTGTTCGAGCTGTCCTATCGCCTGCGCCACTTCGCGGGCATTGCGGCGGACGCTACGCGGCACCCAGTCACGGCTGCGCAGTTCGTCCAGCATCGCCCCACGAATACGCTGTACTGCGTAAGTAGTAAATGCCGTTCCTTGCAGAGCGTCGTACCGGTCAACTGCATTCAATAACCCGATACCGCCCGCCTGTAGCAGATCGTCCAGTTCCACGCTCGCCGGCAACCGCACCTGTAGGCGCAATGCTTCGTGACGCACTAGTGGTACATAACGCTGCCACAGCGAGTGTTTATCCATTACACCTTCAGCGGTATAGAGTGAATTCACGATAAACAGCCCTGCGTTAATTGAGTTATCGGCATGATTATCCGATTCTGGAGGTGTTTTAATCGTGTGAATAGGGGGGGGAATGGGGGGTTATTTGGAGGTTATCAAAATAAGTACAAACTAAAATGAACTCACAAACAGCTCTATTTAACGATAACATGATGAAGTTGCTCGAAAAATGCGCATAGTGTTTCCACAAAGATTACATGTTGAAACGAAAGGCGGCCTAAGCCGCCCTCGTTGTGCTTAAGAAGCGACGTATTTGTATTTTTCTAACATTTTCTCAAGTGCTCTGAGATTGATATTCTCTTTTACACGAAAGACGCCCGCACTCTCGACCACATGTTCAGTATCAAGGAATTCTAGCACCTCATGATAATCGGCACGATTCCAGAAATCATGAATAAAAATGCGCGTATCGGTTATCTGCTTTTGCTTTTTAAGCGTATGTTTGATGGCATTCAGCGTGCAGGCCACACGGAAACGGCCATCAACTAATATAAAATCAAAAGCCTGATCGTATTTAAGTATGGCCTCGCTGTAATTGACGAATTTTTCCTTATGGGAATCATCGACGGGATAGCCCCACTCTTTAGTCGGCCCAATATCAACGTATTCGACCTTACATAATTCCCCGGTCTCTTTATGCAGCGTGTCTACCCAGAATTTATCGCTCTCTACACCATAAACCGCCACGTTGCTGCGGGCCGCCAGCTTGGTAGAACCACCGCTGCCAAACTCAAAATAGGCTTTCGTATCGTTTAGCTGTGTTTTGAAGAGCTCGATTTCATTATTGGTCATTCTCGGCATAACCGGAATGATGGTTTTTTCCACCGGCGCAACCTCGCCCATGGTTTTACTTTCAGCACCGTGCAGGCTGGCGAGATAATCCTCTGCACGCTCAATTGAACCGGCGGCGTAAACATTATAGACAGCGTCTTTCATGCTATAAACAGAGTGCAAAATAAAGGCTAACTTCTCACGCTGACCATTATTCAGGGCCGCCAGACGGGTCTCGTCAGGTAAAAAGAGCGCTTTTGCCGACACCATTTTCGTTGCCGTCATGCCGGCTAATTTCTCATTCGCAAGCGGCTGCATATATTCCATATCCACGAAAGCGTAGAAATCGAAACCAAGATTACGTAGACGCTGGCTAATATTACTAAAAGGCATCTGTTCCAGATGCGTTTCATTAAATTGAATTTTGACTTCCACCGCCAGACAATCGCGGATAATACGGGAGCCGTGCTCAAACGCGGCGCGAAGGTCAAATTTATTATCCAGCGCCAGCAGATCCAGGCCTTCAAGACCATGAATTTCATCCAGCCTGGACGTTTGCGACGAAATTTCCGCAAGGATAGTTGAACCTTGTTTAACCCCCGGCAGCGGCTTTAAGGTACTGCTGAGACTATTATCCAGACACATATATACCGGCGCTATTTCGCCATCACCCAACGCATGCAATTTAATGTGTTGAATCGCTTTTTTGCGCAACGGTAGGTGGCTGTCGTCTACCGTGCCGAGGGTGTCCATAATAACGAAGAAGAAGGCGTCCAGCTCGGAGAGCGCAATTATCTTTTTGCTCGCAGCAAAGGCACCACCAACATCCATCATCATCAATTTACCCGCCAGCTGGAAGGTAAATTCGTTCTCGGGCTGCTGCACCAGTGCAGGCGATACGTCTCCAGGCAGCGCTAATTCCATCGCGTAGTCGTCGCCCTGGAAATAGGGGGCGCCATCGTTGGTAACCGTAAGGGCTTGTGGTTGTTTACCTTCACAGTAGCGTTGCCAGACGGCACGCATGGCGATAGCAAAGTTTTTCGCAAAACGCGCGCCATCACATACCGGCGACTGCAATAAAATATCGCGTAAATTCTTGCGAATAATCGTCAGGCTGTTCAGATCTTGCGTTATCCCTACGGCAATATCAATGTAGTTTTGCCAGTCCGTCGCCACCAGCTCCTTTAACCCGGCGTTCACCAGGTGAGTTGCCGAGTGACGCCCGGCAAATGTCGGCCCCGGGAGGGTGATGACCGGTACACCCATCGCCATCGCTTCACAGGTTGTAAGACCGCCGGAATAGGGCCAGGGATCGAGCGCGATATCCACATCGTTATAGCTTGAAAGCAGCCCCTGATGCGTTCCCCCGCCCTCTATACGCACGCGCTCGCGGTCAATGCCATGAGCGGCCAGCGTGACATACACATTTTCCCGCAGGGATTCATTGTCGAAGTTAAAGCTTTTTAAAAAGAGGCGGGAGTCCGGAACGGCATGCAGCAAATTCGCCCATTGCGCCAACAGCGGCTCGTTAATTTTGGAAGCATTATTGAAACAACCAAAGGTGATATAACCGTTTTTTGCTACCGGGTTATCGCTCACTGGCGGTAAATAGAATGGCGGATCGTAGCAGATATAATCATCGGGCATACGGATCAATTTTTCAGTATAGAGCGAGTCCACCCCTTCCGGGGTTTCAATGCTGTCTGAAAGCAGATAGTCCATGGTCTCAAGACCGGTAGTGCTAATCAGCCCCCCAACCCACTTAATTTGTACCGGGGCCGGTGCCAGCTGCATTGTCTGCATACGGCTGTTGGAGTTATAACCGCTGAGATCAAACAAAATATCAATACCGTCCGCACGGATAATTTTATCCAGCTCAGCGGCGGAGATATGCTCAATCACCATCCATTTTGCACATATCCGCTTAATACGATGCGTAATGTGGTCTTCGTTATAGTTAGTACTGTAAGCGTAAAACTCGATCTGAGATTCCGGAATATGGCCGAGTCCGTTGGCGATCATCTGTCCCACGGGATGTGAACGCAAGCCATCAGAGATAAGGCCAATTCGGATACGTTTATCCGCACGTTTATCTTTAGCTTCTGCGCGCACCACTTTTGTGGGCTTGAACTTTGTCTGCCAGGCTTCGCAGAGGGCTTTGATCTCTTCTGCTGTTTTAGTGGGATCGTAATGCGCGCCGACGATCTGGTTAAACCAGGGCGTCGGGTTATCTTTAGTAACAGCACAGCTTTTCTTATAAGCCTCATCCATTTTCTGGAAACGGCTGAGATCCTGATTGACCATGCCGAGGTTGTTCCAGTACAGCCAGTTGTCTGGAGACTCCTCGGTTAATTCTGCATAGATACGCTCTGCTTCTTCATATTTTTTTGATTTCTGTAACACGGTTGCATGAAGTGAGCGTAGAGGACGACAGGTTGTTTTATCGAGTTTTTTTACCGATGCGGCTAAAAAGGTTTCAGCCTCTGCCAGACGATCGCTGCGATAAAGAAGATCCGACTTCGCGTAGATTGCCTCAATATAATCCGGAGAAAGGTTTAGCGCTTTCTGAATGCAGTCATCCGCAGCAAAAAACTGGCCGAGGCGCTGATTCGCTTTGGTGGCGATGACCCATAACAGAGGATTTTCTGGATCGCTGGCAAGTAATTTCTGAATAATTTGAAGCGCCCTGGCCGGTTCGGTGGCGAGACAGTCAAGTGCACGATGAATTTGCTTATGATGGGGGTTTTCCGCTTGTTTGCCGCGGCTTTCTTTAGGTTGAGCAAGTGACTTTTTCATATGAACACTTCATTTCAGTGGAATTAGAAGGTTCGTTAATACTGTCCGGCGAACCTCGTAAGTAAGGCGTTCAGTATAAAAAGCACAAAAAAAAATAACGGGTAAAATACCCGTTATTTTTTATCTTATTTAGACTAATTGTGACTGAGCGATTAACGCAGCAGAGACAGTACGGTCTGTGGAACCTGGTTAGCCTGAGACAGTACGGAAGTACCAGCCTGCTGCAGGATCTGCGCGCGGCTCATGTTGGATACTTCAGTCGCGTAGTCGGCGTCTTCGATACGGCTCTTCGCAGCAGTGATGTTGTTAACGGTGCTGTTCAGGTTGTTAACGGTAGATTCGAAGCGGTTCTGGCTCGCACCCAGGCTTGAACGCAGGGAGTCAACGTCAGAGATCGCTTTGTCGATTTCAGCCAGCAGCTTGGTGTTAACAGTTGCAACGGTAGCAGTAGTACCAGTAGCAGCAGTGTAAGTTGCCAGGATACCAACGGAAGCCGCGCCGGTAGAACCTTCAGAGATACCAGTCAGGCCAGCGGTGCTGAACAGAGTGGTGGCGTCGATTTTCTTCAGGGAGATACCGATGGTTTCGTCGTCGTTTGCGCCAACCTGGATGTTCAGGGTCTGAGCAGTAGACAGTACTTTCACGCCGTTGAAGCTGGTCTGTGCGGAAACACGGTTGATTTCTTTAACACGGTCAACGATTTCATTGTTGATAGAAACCAGGTCATCACCAGAGTTAGTACCGTTGTTAGCCTGTACGGTCAGTTCACGGATACGCTGTAAGTTGGTGTTGATTTCGTTCAGTGCGCCTTCAGTAGTCTGCGCAACAGAGATACCGTCGTTAGCGTTACGTGCAGCCTGAGTCAGGCCTTTAACCTGTGCAGTCATACGGTTGGCAATTGCCTGGCCAGCAGCGTCATCTTTCGCGCTGTTGATACGCAGACCAGAGGACAGACGCTCGATTGCAGTACCCAGGGAAGACTGAGATTTGTTCAGGTTGTTCTGAGTAGTCAGGGACAACAGGTTAGTATTGATAACTGCCATAATTTTAATTCCTTCAAAAATGGGTTTAGGTTTCGGTGCCTAACACTCACGGCGTCTCTCACCGTCAACAAGGTTATCGACGTCCCCTAAAAAGACTTTAGAATCAATTTTGAAAAAAATTCATTTGATTGATTTATAAGGAGTTATTTAGACATTTAATTTTCAGCGCCCGTTTCCTAACGCAAACAGCTGAACAAAAGAGGCCTGCGGCTTTTCATCCTCTTACTCTCTCTGCCGGACAACCTGTTCTCTCTACCTTCATACGTAATCCTTTTATTAGCCCCCTACACATAGAGCTATTCCCCTGATTATTTTTTTATCCTGGCCGTAAACTTTTGCCCCATAAAGCCGATAAAGAGTCCTGAACTACTATCGTATTTTTAAGGAAAACAGGCATGGCTACTATCACTAACCTCGGGATAGGTTCTGCAGGACTCGGGGATTTGTACGATCAGTTAGAAACAGCAGAAAGAACAAAACTGACAACAATTACTACCCAGCAAACGACGTATAACGCGCAGTTAAGCGCATACGGCAAACTGCAGAGCGCCATGACCAGCCTGCAAACTGCGACGGCAGCGCTGGCAAAAACTGCGACCTGGAACTCAACCTCCGTCAGCAGTACGAATACCGCCTTTACCGCGACCACCTCGACCCAGGCTTCGACGGGTTCGTTTACGGTTAACGTAAACCAGATGGCTAAAGCGCAGGTGCTGACCAGCGGTTCATTCACCAGCAACAGTGCATTATTGGGTGAATCTACCGGCGCGAAACGCACTATTACTATTACCCAGCCGGGCACGGAAAAGCCGCTGGAAGTGGAGCTCTCCGACACTGACACCTCGGTGACGGGTATTGCCAGCGCCATTAATAAAGCCAACGGCAACGTGACGGCCAGCGTCATTAAAGCCAAAGATGGCGACTACCGTTTAATGCTGACGTCGAAATCGACGGGCACAGATGGCCAGATGACTATTGCGGTCACCGGCGACGACAAATTACAGGCCGCGATTGGTTATGACTCCAGCTCCTCTACCGGTGCGCTGACCGTTCAGACCAAAGCGCAAAACGCCATTGTGGTGGTGAACGACATCACCATTGAGCGCCAGAGCAACACCATCTCTGATGCGTTACCGGGCGTCACTTTTACGGTTAAAGCCGAGAGCAAAGCCGACGAGACTCTGGATATTACGCGTGCGACCGATGGCAACCAGAAAGCCATTACCGACTGGGTAACGGCCTATAACTCGCTGCAGTCCACAATCAACAGCGTGACCAAGTACGTGGCGGTTGATAAGGGTGAAGACCAGTCTTCCAGCAACGGTGCGCTGGTAGGCGATGGCAACGTTCGCGGGATTCAGGCGCAGCTGCGCGGCCTGTTAACGGATGTACAGAGCGGCTCGGTCCAGATCATGGCGCAGTTAGGTATCACCCAGGATCCGGCGAAAGGCAGCGACGGCACCATGGGCAACCTGAAAATCGATGCAGACAAGCTGAAAAAAGTGCTCGCGGACAACCCGGATGCCGTTCAGCAGTACTTTATCGGTGACGGTAAAACCACCGGTCTGGCCACTAAGATGAGCAGCACCCTGGACTCAATGCTGAGTACCAGCGCCGGCAAAACCGGTGTGATTCAGAATGCGAAAGACGGCATTAATAAAACGCTGAAAAGCCTGAGCGAACGCTACGACGACATGGAAGCCACCATTGAGGCTACCATGGCGCGTTATCAGACGCAGTTCACCCAGCTGGACGTAATGATGACCAAAATGACCAGCACGGCGAACTATCTGACCCAGCAGTTCTCAAGCTCATCGTCGTAATTTTAGGAGAGCATATGTATAACACCTCTGGTGTTCAGTCCTATCAGAAGATAGGAGTGGAAAGTGCGGTAATGAACGCCAGTCCACACCAGTTGATTGTGATGTTATTCGACGGGGCGCACAGCGCCCTGGTTCGGGCCCGCCTGTTCCTGGAAGCAGGCCAGCTGGCAGAGAAAGGGGAAGCCCTCTCTAAAGCCATTAACATCATCGATAACGGGTTAAAAGCAGGCCTGAATATGGAGGCCGGAGGGGAGCTGTCTGACAACCTCTCCTCTTTATACGAATACATGGTTCGCCGGCTGCTGCTGGCCAACCTGCGTAATGACGTGGATGCAATTGTTGAGGTTGAGGGTTTATTAAACAACATTGCGGACGCGTGGAAACAAATCGGCCCTAACGCGTCCTCCATTTCAGGATAATTTTCATGAATACTCTCAGCGCCGCTCTTAGTCACTGGCATGCCCTGCATGCACAGAGCATTGCTATGCTAAATCTCGCTCAGGCCGGTAAATGGGACGAGCTAATTGAGCAGGAAATGCATTACGTTCAACTGGTGGAAAGTATCTCACACAACCCCATCACGTTATGCCCCCCCGCTCAGGTTGAGCAGGCGCGTTTTCTTCTTGAAAAGATCCTGGAGAACGAACAAACGCTGAAAGAGATGTTAAAAGTTCGCATGGACGAGCTTCGGCAACTCATTGGTCAGACCGGCAGGCAGCAATCTATCAGTACAGCTTATGGCAAGCTCTCCGGAAATATTCTTTACCCTGAAAGTCTGACCCGCGACCCCCAGATATGATTTTATCATCCATACTCCAGAGGTCAGCCAAACGGCTTCTGGAGCAAGGACGATGAAAAACCCCACCCTTTTACAACTCTTTCACTGGTACTACCCTGACGGCGGCAAACTCTGGCCAGAGGTGGCCGAGCGGGCCGACAGCCTTAACGCGATGGGTATTAATATGGTCTGGCTGCCACCGGCCTATAAAGGCGCCTCCGGCGGTTACTCCGTTGGTTACGACTCCTACGATCTCTTCGACCTTGGCGAGTTCGATCAAAAAGGCTCTGTTGCCACCAAATATGGCGATAAAGCCCAGCTCCTGACCGCCATCGATGCCCTTAAACGCAACGATATCGCGGTGCTGCTGGACGTGGTGGTAAACCACAAAATGGGCGCCGACGAGAAAGAGCCGGTGTGCGTCCAGCGGGTAAATGAGCACGATCGCACCCAGATTGACGACCAGATCCTCGAGTGCGAAGCCTGGACCCGCTACACCTTCCCCGCCCGCGGCGGGAAATACTCCCAGTTCGTCTGGGACTACAAATGCTTTAGCGGCATCGATCATATCGAAAACCCCACCGAAGACGGCATCTTCAAGATCGTCAATGATTACACCGGCGACGGCTGGAACGATCAGGTCGATGACGAAATGGGTAATTTCGATTACCTGATGGGTGAAAATATCGATTATCGCAACCGCGCAGTCACCGAAGAGATCAAATACTGGGCGCGCTGGGTAATGGAGCAGACCGGCTGCGACGGTTTTCGTCTTGATGCGGTGAAGCACATCCCGGCCTGGTTCTATAAAGAGTGGATTGAGCACGTGCAGGAAGTGGCGCCGACGCCGCTGTTTATCGTGGCGGAATACTGGTCCCACGAAGTGGATAAGCTACAGGAGTATATCGACAGGGTTGAGGGTAAAACCATGCTCTTCGATGCTCCACTGCAAATGAAGTTCCACGAGGCCTCTAAGCAGGGGCGCGAATATGACATGAGCCAGATCTTTACCGATACGCTGGTGGAAGCCGATCCTTTCCATGCGGTGACCCTGGTCGCCAACCATGACACCCAGCCCCTGCAGGCGCTGGAAGCTCCGGTCGAGGCCTGGTTTAAGCCGCTGGCCTATGCGCTGATCCTGCTACGAGAAAACGGCGTGCCCATTGTCTTCTACCCGGATCTGTTCGGGGCCAGCTACGACGATACCGGCGGCGATGGCGAAACCCACCATGTGGACATGCCGATTATCGACGATCTGGAGCGGCTGATCCTCGCCCGCCAGCGCTTTGCCCACGGGGTGCAGACGCTCTACTTCGATCACCCTAACTGCATCGCCTTCAGCCGCAGCGGCACCGAAGAGCTGCCGGGCTGCGTGGTGGTGCTCTCTAACGGCGACGAGGGCGAAAAAAGCATTAACCTCGGGGTGCACTACGCCAATAAGAGGTGGAAAGATTTTCTCAATAATCGGGAAGAGGTCATCGAAACCGATGAAAACGGCGAAGGAGTATTTACCTGCCACGGCGGCAGCGTCAGCGTCTGGGTGGTAGAAGAAGCGTTGTAAATAACAGGCCGGGTAGCGCCATCGCCCTACCCGGCTGATGCATTAAGGAAGTTTGCTGTCGACTGGGCTCTTCGCCAGCGCGTCGGCGCACTCGGTGGTGGGCCGGTCAACGCGCTGCAGCGTCATTCCGTCATACTCAAGCGTACTGCCCTCACGTTCAAGGGGATAGATATCCAGCTTGCTGGTCACGTTATAAAAATCATCTGAACGCAGCATCAGTTTCCCCGGCACCGCGATCGTCCGCTGCCACTGGCGACAGTCCAGGGTATCGCCTTCGCGCGTCACCACCAGAGTAGCGATCGCTTCCGGGCTTACCAGACTACTTTGCGGCCCTTTCGACTGCCAGTACCCCGTCAGCTCCGACGGCGCCGGATGTTTAACCACTTCACGGTAATTATCTACCTGTGCGCACCCGCTCAATGCCAGCAGCGCGCCAATAATTGCTATTTTTTTCATCATCTTTCTCGTCTGAGAAGAAAAAAATATTGTGGCATTAAAGCGGTAACGCCGCCAGCGCTAAACCTGCATACTCATCACGTCCTGGTACGCCTGCATCAGCTTGTTACGTACCTGGATCCCCATCTGCATCGATACCGAGGCTTTTTGCATATCGGTCATCACATCATTAAGCGCCACGCCCGGCTCCCCGAGGGTGAATCTCTCTGCCTGCGTGCGGGCGGCGGTCTGCGTCTCGCTAATGCGATCCAGCGCGGCATGCAGCTGGCCGGCGAAGCTGACGGTTGGCTGTACGTCAGCCACGTTCTGATTACGCGCGCTCACTGCCGCTGCCTGTAGCTGGCTGATGACGCCTTCAATGCCCTGAATTGCCATGACTCTCCCCTGGATGGATTTTTACGCGCTCAAGAGTATCAGCCTGTCAATAAGATAAAGGCGCTAAATAGCGCGAAAAAACCAGGTTATTTGACGCATAGAAAATCGCGAATCATCAAATAATGGCACGGCCATCAATATGGAATTTTTGTCGTGTTTGCCGACCCGGGAGTCAGTTTTGTTTCTTTACACGAATAATGTAATCCACGAAGCCTTACGAGGTTCACTATGAGTGCAACAGCAACAACCGCACCTCAAAACAAATCTCTTGAGTGGATGACTCGCCTGCGCGCGAACCCAAAAGTCCCGCTGATTGTCGCGGGTGCTGCCGCCATCGCCATTATTGTTGCCATGGTCCTGTGGGCTAAAGCCCCCGACTATCGCACCCTGTACAGCAATCTCTCCGATCAGGATGGCGGCGCCATCGTCACCCAGCTCACCCAGATGAACATCCCGTACCGCTTTGCGGATAATGGTGGTGCGCTGGAAGTGCCGGCAGATAAAGTGCATGAACTGCGCCTGCGTCTTGCCCAGCAGGGGCTGCCGAAAGGCGGCGCGGTGGGCTTTGAACTGCTGGATCAGGAAAAATTCGGCATCAGCCAGTTCAGCGAGCAGGTGAACTACCAGCGCGCGCTGGAGGGTGAACTGGCCCGCACCATCGAAACGCTGGGGCCGCTGAAAAGCGCCCGCGTGCACCTGGCCATGCCAAAACCGTCGCTGTTTGTTCGTGAACAAAAATCCCCTTCGGCGTCCGTCACCGTCAACCTCGAACCTGGCCGCGCGCTGGATGAAGGGCAGATCAGCGCCGTCGTGCATCTGGTCTCCAGTGCGGTAGCTGGCCTGCCGCCGGGTAACGTGACCCTGGTGGATCAGAGCGGTCACCTACTGACCCAGTCCAACACCAGCGGTCGCGATCTGAACGATGCCCAGCTGAAATATGCCACGGACGTAGAGAGCCGCGTACAGCGCCGCATCGAATCAATCCTCGGCCCGATTGTGGGCAACAGCAACGTCCACGCGCAGGTCACCGCGCAGATCGACTTCGCCAACAAAGAGCAGACCGAAGAGCAGTACCGCCCAAATGGCGATGCTGCCCAGGCGGTGATGCGTTCGCGCCAGGTTAATGAGAACGAGCAGATCGGCGGCGCTAACCCGGGCGGCGTACCTGGCGCCCTCTCCAACCAGCCTGCTCCGGCCAACGCCGGGCCGATTAACGCCCCGGCGCAGAACGGTCAGCAGAATGGCCAACAGAATAATCAACAGCAGACCACCTCAACGGCGGCTAGCTCCGGTCCACGTAACACCAGCCGCAACGAAACCACGAACTACGAAGTGGATCGCACCATTCGCCACACCAAACAGAACGTGGGCGACGTGCAGCGCCTCTCGGTGGCCGTGGTGGTGAACTACAAAACCCTGCCGGACGGCAAGCCGCTGCCGCTTACCGCCGAGCAGATGAAGCAGATCGAAGACCTGACCCGTGAAGCCATGGGTTACTCAGAGAAGCGTGGCGATACCCTGAACGTGGTCAACTCACCGTTCAGCGCAACGGACGAAACCGGTGGTGAACTGCCGTTCTGGCAACAGCAGTCGTTTATCGATCAGCTGATGTCTGCCGGCCGCTGGCTACTGGTGCTGATTGTTGCCTGGATCCTGTGGCGTAAAGCGGTTCGTCCGCAGCTTACCCGCCGTGCCGAAGCGGCGCAGGCTGCCCAGGAGCAGGCGCAGCAGCATCAGGAGCCTGACGACGCGGTGGAAGTTCGCCTCAGCAAAGATGAGCAAACCCAGCAGCGCCGTGCTAACCAGCGCCTGAGCGCCGAAGTGATGAGCCAGCGTATTCGCGAGATGTCAGACAACGATCCGCGCGTGGTGGCGCTGGTCATTCGCCAGTGGATGAGTAACGAAAATGAGTAATATCACCGGAACGGATAAAAGCGTCATCCTGCTGATGACCATTGGCGAAGATCGTGCGGCGGAGGTGTTCAAACACCTTTCCCAGCGTGAAGTGCAGGTTCTCAGCGCCGCGATGGCCAACGTGCGTCAGATCTCCAACAAACAGCTGACGGACGTACTGGCAGAGTTTGAGCAGGAAGCCGAGCAGTTCGCCGCGCTGAACGTGAACGCCAACGAATACCTGCGTTCGGTGCTGGTGAAGGCGCTGGGCGAAGAGCGCGCCGCCAGTCTGCTGGAGGATATTCTCGAAACTCGCGACACCGCCAGCGGCATCGAAACGCTCAACTTTATGGAGCCCCAGAGCGCCGCCGACCTTATTCGCGACGAACACCCACAGATCATCGCTACTATCCTGGTTCACCTCAAGCGTGGCCAGGCGGCGGATATCCTGGCGCTGTTCGACGAGCGCCTGCGCCATGATGTGATGCTGCGTATCGCCACCTTCGGCGGCGTCCAGCCGGCCGCGCTGGCGGAGCTGACCGAAGTGCTGAACGGCCTGCTCGACGGCCAGAACCTCAAGCGCAGCAAAATGGGCGGCGTAAGAACCGCAGCCGAAATTATCAACCTGATGAAAACCCAGCAGGAAGAGGCGGTTATCACCGCTGTGCGCGAATTCGACGGCGAGCTGGCGCAAAAAATTATCGACGAAATGTTCCTGTTCGAAAACCTGGTGGAAGTGGACGACCGCAGTATCCAGCGCCTGCTGCAGGAAGTGGACTCCGAATCGCTGCTTATCGCCCTCAAAGGTGCCGAACAGCCGCTGCGCGAGAAGTTCCTGCGCAACATGTCCCAGCGTGCGGCAGATATCCTGCGCGACGACCTGGCCAACCGTGGTCCGGTGCGTCTCTCACAGGTGGAAAACGAACAGAAAGCGATCCTGCTTATTGTTCGTCGTCTGGCAGAGACCGGCGAAATGGTAATTGGCAGCGGCGAGGATACCTATGTCTAACGAACTGCCGTGGAAGATCTGGACCCCGGACGACCTCGCCCCTCCCCTCGCGGAGTTTGTGCCGGCCATGACGCCTGCCGAAACGGAAGGTGAAGAGAGCAGCGCGCCTGAACTCAGCGAAGCCGAGCTCCAGGCCCAGCAGATGGCGCAGATCCAGATGCAGGCCCACGAGCAGGGTTACAACGCGGGCATGAACGAAGGCCGTCAGCAGGGGCAGCAGCAGGGTTATGAAGAGGGTCTGGCCCAGGGGTTGCAGCAGGGTCTGGAACAGGCGCGCCAGCAGCAGGCGCCGATCCATGCCCGGATGCAGCAGCTGGTGAGCGAGTTCCAGCATACGCTCGATGCGCTGGACAGCGTTATTGCCTCCCGCCTGATGCAGATGGCCCTTGAGGCGGCGCGTCAGGTGATTGGCCACACCCCACCGGTGGACAACTCGTCGCTAATTAAACAGATCCAGGGCCTGCTCCAGCAGGAGCCGCTGTTTAGCGGCAAACCGCAGCTGCGCGTCCATCCGGACGATCTGCAGCGGGTGGAAGAGATGCTGGGCGCCACCCTGAGCCTGCACGGCTGGCGTCTGCGCGGCGACCCGACGCTGCACCACGGCGGCTGTAAAGTCTCGGCTGACGAAGGGGATCTCGATGCCAGCGTGGCGACGCGCTGGCAGGAACTGTGCCGTCTGGCCGCGCCGGGAGTCGTCTGATGACCGCGCGCCTTACCCGCTGGCTGACCACCCTGGATAACTTCGAAACGAAGATGGCCCAGCTGCCCGCCGTTCGCCGCTATGGCCGCCTGACCCGCGCCACCGGCCTGGTGCTGGAAGCGACCGGCCTGCAGCTGCCGCTGGGTGCCACCTGCATTATTGAACGCCAGGACGGGCCCGATATCCGCGAAGTCGAAAGCGAGGTAGTGGGTTTTAACGGCCAGCGCCTGTTCCTGATGCCGCTGGAAGAGGTCGAAGGCGTACTTCCCGGCGCCCGCGTTTACGCCAAAAATCTAACCGGCGACGGCCTGCAGAGCGGCAAACAGCTGCCGCTTGGCCCGGCGCTGCTGGGCCGCGTGCTGGACGGCGGCGGTAAGCCCCTCGACGGTCTGCCCGCGCCGGACACCACCGATACCGGGGCGCTAATCACCCAGCCCTTTAACCCGCTGCAACGTACCCCCATTGAGCACGTGCTGGATACCGGCGTACGCCCGATTAACGCCCTGCTGACGGTAGGTCGCGGCCAGCGTATGGGCCTGTTTGCCGGCTCCGGCGTGGGCAAGTCGGTGCTGCTCGGCATGATGGCCCGCTATACCCAGGCCGATGTGATCGTCGTCGGGCTGATTGGCGAGCGTGGCCGTGAAGTTAAAGACTTTATCGAAAATATTCTTGGCGCCGAAGGGCGCGCCCGCTCGGTGGTGATTGCCGCCCCGGCGGACGTCTCTCCCCTGCTGCGTATGCAGGGCGCCGCCTACGCCACCCGCATTGCCGAAGATTTTCGCGACCGCGGCCAGCACGTCCTGCTGATTATGGACTCCCTGACCCGCTACGCCATGGCCCAGCGTGAGATCGCACTGGCGATCGGCGAGCCGCCCGCCACCAAAGGCTATCCGCCATCGGTGTTTGCCAAATTACCGGCGCTGGTAGAGCGCGCGGGCAACGGCATCACTGGCGGGGGCTCCATTACCGCCTTTTATACCGTGCTGACCGAGGGCGACGACCAGCAGGATCCTATCGCCGACTCGGCGCGAGCGATCCTCGACGGCCACATTGTCTTATCCCGTCGCCTGGCCGAGGCGGGCCACTATCCGGCCATTGATATTGAAGCCTCAATCAGCCGTGCGATGACCTCGCTTATCAGCGAGAAACATTACGCCCGGGTGCGTAACTTCAAACAGTTGCTTTCCAGCTTCCAGCGGAACCGCGATCTGGTCAGCGTTGGGGCCTATGCCAAAGGCAGCGACCCGATGCTGGACAAGGCGATCGCGCTCTGGCCGCACCTGGAGGCCTATCTGCAACAGGGTATTTTTGAAAAAGCCGACTGGGAAAGTTCAATCCAGGCTCTGGAACTGATTTTCCCGCAGGTGTAACAGAGGTGGAGGGCGAAGGTCATGGCACAAAATAGCGCATTAACAACGCTGAAAGATCTGGCCGAAAAAGAGGTGGATAACGCCGCCCTGCAGCTGGGCGCCATGCGTCGCGGCTATCAGCAGGCCGAGGAACAGCTCAAAATGTTGATCGACTACCAGCATGAGTATCGCACCAACCTCAATACCGATATGACACAGGGCATCGGCAGCCAGCGCTGGATCAACTATCAGCAGTTTATCCAGACGCTGGAAAAGGCGATTGAACAGCATCGCCAGCAGCTTGACCAGTGGAACAAGAAAGTCGACACGGCGCTCAATTTCTGGCGCGAGAAAAAGCAGCGGCTACAGGCCTGGCAAACCCTGCAGGAGAGAAATGTCGCCGCCGCTACCCTGGCTGAAAACCGCCTCGATCAGAAAAAAATGGATGAGTTTGCCCAGCGCGCATCAATGAGGAAACCTGAATGATCACACTGCAACAACTGCTCTCAAGCGATACCGACCTTTCCGGCGGTGGGCTGGGCGGTAAAACCGCCGACGGCGGGCAAGATTTTCTTGCTCTGCTGGCGGGTGCCTTAACCGATGCGCAAGACCCGGGTCAGGACGCCCCGCTTACGCCGCTCGATCTGCGGGCGGTGAGCGATAAGCTGTCGAAAGCCGTGCTGGCGAAAGGCGATGAGCGCCTTAATACCAGAGCCCTTCAGGATCTGCTGGCGGGCAAAGCCGTGCAGCTTAGCGATGATATTACCCAGCAGACGGCCCCCCAGGGGCTGGTCACCGGAATCCTGCCGGCAGGCAAAATCGACGTACTGAAATCCCTGACCCAGGCGGCAAAAGAGGCCGACAGCAAGAAAGAGCTTAGCGATGACGAGCTGGCGGGCTTAAGCGCCCTGATGGCGATGTTGCCGCACCAGCAGGCCACCACGCTCCCGACGCAGCAGCCGCGAGAGGCCGACGGCATCACTACTCCGGCCACGCTTGCCGCGGCGTCCACCGGGCGTCAGCCAGCGCTGGCGACCGAAACGCAACAGGTATCCGCAAAGGCAGCCGCTCGGGAGCAGGGCACCTCCCCGGACAGCAACGCCCCCCTGATGCCTGCCGTCGCGACAACAGCCGCTAAGCAGGAGGTTGAGAGCACCCCATCTGCGGCCATCACTATCGCTCCGGCCGCGCCGGTCGCCCCGATCCTGAACACCGCCAACGCGGCGCAGCCGACCATGGTTGCCGCCCCGGTGGTTAGCGCTCCGCTGGGCAGCCACGAGTGGCAGCAGAACATCAGCCAGCACATTACTCTGTTCACGAAACAGGGGCAGCAGACCGCCGAACTGCGCCTGCACCCGGAAGATCTGGGCCAGGTACAGATCACCCTGAAGCTTGACGATAACCAGGCGCAGCTGCAGATGGTTTCGGCCCATAGCCACGTGCGCGCGGCGCTGGAAGCGGCGCTGCCGGTGCTGCGTACTAACCTTGCTGAAAGCGGTATCCAGCTGTCGCAAAGCAGCGTCAGCAGCGAGAGCTTCAGCGGCCAGCAAAACGCCTCGTCGCAGCAGCAACAGCAGGCTTCCCGCTCTGGTCAGCAGGGCGCATTTAACGACGATGACGCAGAACTGCTGCCGACCCCGGTCGCCCTGCAGTCCGCCGCCCGTGGAAACAGCGCGGTAGACATCTTTGCCTAAACGCCAGAGGTAACGTGATTATCCCCGTCTTTTCCACGCTTTGACGGAGACGGGACACGGGATAATCACCGTATTAGCAGTACCCGAAACAGGAAGCTCGTATCAGATGACTGACTCCGCGATCAGCAAAAAAAGTAAGCGTTCCATCTGGATCCCGCTGCTGGTGTTAATTACCCTCGCCGCCTGCGCGACCGCCGGTTACAGCTACTGGCGTATGCACCAGCAACCTACTGAAGACGTAAAAAAAGAGGCGCCACCGCCGCCGGCTCCGGTCTTCTTCGCCCTGGATACCTTTACCGTCAACCTGGGTGATGCAGAGCGGGTACTGTACGTGGGCATTACGCTGCGTCTGAAAGACGAAGCCACCCGCGCCCGCCTGAGCGAATACCTGCCGGAAGTACGCAGCCGCCTGCTGCTGCTCTTCTCCCGCCAGGATGCCTCCCAGCTTGCCAGCGATGAAGGTAAGCAAAAACTGGTAGAGGCCATTAAGCAAACGCTGGCCGTACCTCTGGTACACGGCCAACCTAAGCAGGAAGTCACTGACGTTCTGTATACAGCTTTCATTCTGCGGTAAACACATGGGCGATAGTATTCTTTCTCAGGCTGAAATCGATGCGCTGCTGAACGGCGACAGCGATAAGAGCGATGATCCAAAACCGGGGCTGGCGGGCGAAAGCGATATTCGCCCCTACGATCCCAATACCCAGCGTCGCGTGGTGCGCGAGCGCCTGCAGGCGCTGGAGATCATCAATGAGCGTTTTGCGCGTCAGTTCCGTATGGGGCTGTTTAACCTGCTGCGCCGTAGCCCGGATATTACCGTCGGGGCGATCCGCATTCAGCCGTATCATGAGTTTGCCCGCAACCTGCCGGTGCCGACCAACCTTAACCTGATCCATCTGAAACCGCTGCGCGGTACCGGCCTGGTGGTCTTCTCACCAAGCCTGGTCTTTATTGCGGTAGACAACCTCTTCGGCGGCGACGGGCGTTTCCCGACCAAGGTCGAAGGCCGCGAGTTTACCCATACCGAGCAGCGCGTTATTAACCGCATGCTGAAGCTGGCCCTTGAGGGCTACAGCGACGCATGGAAAGCGATTCACCCGCTGGATGTGGAGTATGTCCGTTCGGAGATGCAGGTGAAATTCACCAACATCACCACCTCCCCTAACGATATCGTGGTGAATACCCCCTTCCATGTGGAGATTGGCAACCTGACCGGCGAGTTCAATATCTGCCTGCCGTTCAGCATGATCGAACCGCTGCGCGAAGTGCTGGTTAACCCGCCGCTGGAAAACTCCCGCCATGAAGACCAGAACTGGCGTGAAAACCTGGTGCGCCAGGTTCAGCACTCCCAGCTGGAGCTGGTGGCGAACTTCGCCGATATCTCGATGCGGTTATCCCAGATTTTGAAATTAAAACCCGGCGATGTTCTGCCGATAGAAAAGCCCGACCGCATCATTGCCCATGTGGATGGCGTACCCGTGTTGACCAGCCAGTACGGCACCATTAACGGTCAGTACGCGCTGCGCGTAGAGCACCTGATCAACCCGATTTTGAATTCGCTGAATGAGGAACAGCCCAAATGAGTGACATGAACAATCCGTCCGATGAAAACAGCGGCGATATGGACGATCTGTGGGCTGAGGCGTTAAACGAACAGAAAGCACCGGCCAGTAAAAGCTCGGTGGATGCGGTCTTCCAGCAGCTGGGCGGCGGCGACGTGAGCGGTACCCTGCAGGATATCGATCTGATTATGGATATCCCGGTCAAGCTGACCGTGGAGCTGGGCCGTACCCGTATGACCATCAAAGAGCTGCTGCGCCTGACGCAGGGTTCGGTGGTGGCGCTTGAAGGGCTGGCCGGCGAGCCGCTGGATATTCTGATCAACGGTTACCTGATTGCCCAGGGTGAAGTCGTGGTAGTGGCCGATAAATACGGCGTGCGTATCACCGATATCATCACCCCGTCTGAACGTATGCGTCGTCTGAGCCGTTAATATGACCACCCAGGCCACCGTCTCTCAACCCTCAGCCATTCCCGGCTCACCGCTGTTACAGGTGAGCGGTGCGCTGCTTGGGATCATTGCTTTTATTCTGGTGGCGGCCTGGCTGGCAAAACGCGTGGGTCTGGCGGGTAAAACCGCCGGCGCGCGCGGCCTGAAACTCTGTGCCAGCACCTCCCTCGGCCCGCGCGAGCGGGTAGTGATCGTTGAGGTAGAGGACGCCCGGCTGGTGCTGGGCGTAACGGCATCCAGTATTAATGTTCTGCATAAATTGCCCCCTGCTCCGGTCTCTGAACAGGCGGGCACCGAGGTTCCAGCGGACTTCCAGTCCGTGATGAAGAGTCTGCTTAAGCGTTCCGGGAGATCCTGATGCGCCCTTTGTTATCCCTTACGCTTGCTGGCCTCGGTCTGTTTGCTCCCGCCGTCTATGCCCAGCTGCCGGGCCTGATCTCCACCCCTATGGCCGGCGGTGGCCAGAGCTGGTCTTTGCCGGTGCAGACGCTGGTGTTTATCACCTCGCTGACCTTTATCCCGGCGATTTTGCTGATGATGACCAGCTTTACCCGCATCATTATCGTCTTCGGCCTGCTGCGTAACGCGCTTGGTACCCCCTCCGCGCCGCCCAACCAGGTGCTGCTGGGGCTGGCCCTGTTCCTGACCTTTTTTATTATGTCGCCGGTCATCGATAAGATTTATACCGACGCCTATCAGCCCTTCAGCGAAGAGAAGATCTCCATGCAGGAGGCGCTGGATAAAGGGGCGCAGCCGCTGCGTGAATTTATGCTGCGCCAGACCCGTGAAGCGGACCTTGCGCTCTTCGCCCGCCTGGCGAACGCCGGCCCCATCCAGGGACCGGAAGCGGTGCCAATGCGCATTCTGCTGCCGGCCTATGTCACCAGCGAGCTGAAAACCGCTTTCCAGATTGGCTTTACCATTTTTATTCCGTTCCTGATTATCGACCTGGTGGTCGCCAGCGTCCTGATGGCGCTGGGGATGATGATGGTTCCCCCGGCAACCATTGCCCTCCCCTTCAAGCTAATGCTCTTTGTGCTGGTGGACGGCTGGCAGCTGCTGGTCGGGTCGCTGGCGCAGAGTTTCTACAGTTAAGGAGCGCGCCATGACGCCAGAATCGGTAATGATGATGGGTACGGAGGCGATGAAAGTCGCTATTGCCGTTGCCGCGCCGCTGCTGCTGGTGGCGCTGGTGACGGGTCTGGTTATTAGTATCCTGCAGGCCGCCACCCAGATAAACGAGATGACCCTGTCGTTTATCCCTAAAATCATCGCCGTCTTCGTGGCGATGATTATTGCCGGCCCCTGGATGCTGAACCTGCTGCTGGACTATATGCGGAACCTGTTCACCAACCTGCCTTACATCATCGGCTAACGCGCGAGATGCTGCACTTTACCAGCGACCAGTGGATCCACTGGCTCAGCCTCTACTTCTGGCCGCTGCTGCGCGTGCTGGCGCTGATCTCAACCGCGCCCATTTTAAGCGAGCGCGCCATCCCCAAGCGGATAAAGATTGGGCTTGGGATCATCATCACTATTATTATTGCCCCCGGCCTGCCGCCGGTTGAGGTGCCCATTTTCTCGGCCGGCGCGCTCTGGCTGGCGCTACAGCAGATCCTGATCGGGGTGGCAATCGGCTTTACCATGCAGTTTGCCTTTGCGGCGGTGCGTACCGCAGGCGAGCTGATAGGCCTGCAGATGGGCCTCTCTTTCGCCACCTTCTTTGACCCTGGCAGCCACCTCAACATGCCGGTGCTGGCGCGTATTATCGATATGCTGGCGATGCTGCTGTTCCTGGCCTTCGATGGTCATCTGTGGCTGATCTCCATGCTGGTGGACACCTTCCACACTCTGCCCATCGGCGGGGAACCGATTAACAGCAACGCGTTTATGGCCCTGACCCGGGCGGCGGGGATGATTTTCCTCAACGGATTAATGCTGGCCCTGCCCCTGATTACCCTGCTGCTGACGGTTAACCTGGCGCTGGGTTTACTCAACAGAATGGCGCCTCAGCTTTCAGTATTCGTTATCGGTTTTCCACTCACCCTGAGCGTTGGAATATTGCTCATCTCGCTGTTAATGCCTCTTATTGCTCCCTTCTGCGAACATTTATTCGGTGAAATATTCAATCTGTTAGCCGATATCGTCAGCGAATTACCGCGAAATAGTAATCCTTAATCTTTATATTGTCTCTTTGAGGATATTCCTAAAATATTTCATGAGAAACATCTGCCAGGATATATCTGGTGCGGTTTATTTGTTTTTATGCCCCTCACATTAATCAACATTTACTTTACTTTAAGATGATTCCTGGCAAATTATACGTAACTTTACGGGATAGTGAGTTCGCCTGAAAGTCTTTGTTATGCTCACAGGTTATTAAGTTATTTCCATCCCGTATGGCTGTTTTGAGCTCTCAGGCAGGTGGTGAATTATCGTTACGCATTGAGTGAGGGTATGCCATGTCAACGATTATTATGGATTTATGCAGTTACACCCGGCTAGGGCTAACCGGGTATCTGGCAAGCAGAGGGGTAAAAAAAAGAGAAATCAACGATGTGTGCACCGTTGACCAACTTGAATCCGCTTGTGATGAGTTGAAGCCAGCTGTGGTGTTTATTAATGAGGACTGTTTCATCCACGATCCAGCCAACAGTCAGCAAATAAAGCAAATCATTAATCAGCATCCAAAAACTATGTTTATAGTTTTTATGGCGATAGCGAATATCCACTTCGATGAATATTTACTTGTCCGTCAGAACCTTCTTATAAGTTCGAAATCAATTAAACCCGAATCACTGGATGATATTTTGGGAGATTATTTGAACAGAACAATTAGTCATGTAGGGGTAGTTAATTTACCAACTTTATCATTAAGCCGTACTGAATCCAGTATGCTGCGAATGTGGATGGCGGGACAGGGAACGATCCAGATATCAGACCAAATGAATATCAAAGCCAAAACCGTATCGTCACATAAAGGTAATATTAAAAGGAAGATCAAAACGCATAATAAGCAAGTGATCTATCATGTGGTTCGACTCACGGATAACGTAACTAACGGCATTTTTGTCAACATGCGTTAATTCCTTCTGCGATCTCTGGCTCTGCCAGAGATTTTTTGTCTCGGGCCAGCAGAAACGTCGGGCATGTCACCCGACTCTCCGTTACTCCTCGCTTTCAACAAAGATGCCATCAGGATGGCCAGCCTCGTTAAAGAACCAGATCCCGAGCGGGTAATCTTCCAGCGATACCAGATACATTGTGCCTTCATTAAACGGCTCTACCGCCAGTACGACACCCGGGCGACGCGGCCCACCGTCCGTTTTTACCGTAACCCGATCGTTGACCTTCATATAATCCTCCTCTGGTTTTGAGCCAGTGTAGAACAAAACAGGCCAACTGGCAGCGCCCCAGCGACCATTTGCCGCTTTTCGCATCGGTCTATACTTACTGGGTAATGTGTCTAACGAGGAGTACCTGATGAAGACCGTGAAAGAGTACAGCGACACCGCCAAGCGTGAGGTAAATGTTGATGTAGACGCCCTGCTTGCTGCCATCAACGAGATTAGCGAGAGCGAAGTCCAGCGTATCGAAGATGATCCGAACCGGGTGCGGGTAAACGGCCATGATTACCACACCTGGCATGAGCTGGCGGAGGCCTTTGAGCTGGATATTCATGATTTCAGCATTACGGAAGTGAATCGCTGAGACGAAAAAAATCCCGGTCATGGGGTGACCGGGATCAAGCTTGCTTATGCAAGAAGCACTTGAAAATTCGTTACACCAGGAAATCTGATGTGGGCCTTACCTTATCCGCAAATAATTTGCATGACAAGGAAATATTCTGCATATGCATAGATACATGAATATAAGTTAGTTTTAGTTATAACTGCCAGAGCGCATGGCGTATGGGTTTATCGGAATCGATTCCAGAAGGATATATCCTCCGGCGCCATTTTTTTAAGATTAATCTCACCCACAGAGCGTAAAAACGGGAGAAACTATGCCCTCACTTCAGGATCCGCTGCTGATCTATTCCGATCTGGACGGCACGCTGCTGGATATTCACACCTACAGCTGGGATCCCGCTCTCGGCTGGCTGGAGATCTTCAAAAATAACCAGATCCCGGTCATTTTATGCAGCAGCAAAACGGCGGCAGAGATGCTGGCGATCCAGAGCGACCTGGGGCTGGACGGCCTGCCGTTTATTGCCGAAAACGGCGCGGTGATCCAGCTGGACGCACGCTGGAACGATCACCCCCATGCCCCCCGCCTGATTAACGGCTCCCCCCATGACGACATCGTTAAAATCATTAACCAGCTGCGCCACGACGAAGGCTATAAATTTACCAGCTTCGATGACGTGGACGTCAGGGTGATTGGCGAATGGACGGGCCTAACCCGCGAAAGAGCCACTCTGGCACGTCTGCACGAGGCATCTGTTACCCTTATCTGGCGCGATAGCGACGAGCAGATGGCGGCCTTTGCCAGGGCGCTGGAAACGCTGGGGCTGCACTTTGTGCAGGGGGCGCGCTTCTGGCATATCCTCGACGCCCGGGGCGGCAAAGATCAGGCGATTAACTGGCTTACCGAGCAGTATCGCCAGCGGGAAGGTAAGGTGCCGGTTACCCTTGGCCTCGGTGACGGGCCGAACGACGCCCCCCTGCTGGACAGCGTGGATTATGCGGTGGTGGTTAAGGGTATTAACCGGCTGGGGGTGCAGCTGCATAATGATACCCCTGAGCGGGTTTACCACACCCAGCAGGAGGGGCCTGAGGGGTGGCGGGAAGGCCTGGATCACTACCTGGCGTCCTGAGACATCACCCGGTTACGCCCGCCCTGTTTCGCCTGATACAGGCGGGCGTCGGCAATGGATTGCAGCTGTTCGAATTCGTAATTCCCCCTCTCCTCTGCGCTGCTCACCCCAATAGACACGCTGACGCAGACCGTATGGCCTCTTTTAACTAAAATCTCCCGGCGGTTGATGCGCGCGCGGATCCGTTCCGCTATCTGCGTCGCCTGGGCGAGCGTGGTATCCGGCAGGAGCACGCAGAACTCCTCCCCGCCGATGCGCCCTGCGACGTCGGTTGCGCGCAGGCTGGCGGATATCAGCCCCGCAGAGTGGATCAGCACCTTATCGCCCGCCTGGTGGCCGTAGCGATCGTTAATGCTTTTAAAGTGGTCGAGATCCATCTGGATCACCGAGAAAGGCTGCTGGCGCTGGCGGCAGCGATCGGCAAGGCTTTTTGCCTGTTCAAACAGCGCTCCGCGGTTTAACAGGCGGGTCATGGGATCGTGCCAGGCCTGCCACTGCAGCGAGTGCTGCAGGTTGTACATGTTGCTCACCATCCGGCGGATCACCAGCCAGGAGCCGATTAGCATGGCGGTAAAGAGTAACCAGAGCAGCGTCAGGGCAATAGTAATGCGGCCAAAATTACCCTGAGCCCCTTCCGCCAGCGTATGCACCCGCACCAGTACGCCATCGAAATGGTCCATACGCTGCCAGTTAACGTAGCGGCTCCCCAGATGCAGCCCCCCTTCGTTATCGTGCTCCAGCGCGCCGGCGATGCTGGCAAGCTCCACGGCATCGAAGCGGGTTACCTGTTCGCTGTCCGGCTGCGAGGTGGCGATAAGGGATAAGCGGCTGTCGTATAGCTGAAACTCCCCTTCCCTGTAGTCCGCTACGGCCTCATTCAGCAGGTCGCGCAGGGTCGCCAGCGTAAAATCGATCGCCAGCACGCCGTACCAGTAGTGCTGGTAATCCACCGGCACGCTGACGGTAATAGTGCGATCGCTCTCGGTACCGGGCTGGCCGGGGGGCGTAAACCAGCGCACGCTGCGGGCGCTGTTGCTGCGCTCTGACTGTTGGGTAAACCAGGGGCTGGTGACCAGCTGATAATAGCGGGAGGTGATATCGTGCTGCTGGTCGTTGGCATCGGTAGCATCAGTGGAGATATAAAAGCCCGCGCGGGAGGCATAAACCACCCGCTTTGCCAGCATGGACAAAGGAGAAGAGATGCGCATCAGATAGCCCACTTCAAAGGCGGCGCTCACCTCACTGGCCAGGCGCGCATCGTCGCGTGCCAGGGTGGTGGTCTGGGCGACGAAATCATCGGAGACGCCGTTCAGCGGTAGGGTGCGCTGTTCCTCCACGGAGAGTTGCCACCAGGGCTTTGTGCGCCGATCGGCGAAGCGGGTAATGGTCTTGTGCAGCTTGCCGGAAAGCAGCGGCTGTTGCAGGGAGTCGTGCATGGCGTTACGAAAAAAGAGCAGCTTGTCGACGCTGTACTCAAGCTGGCGATCCAGGGTGTTAGCTACGCTTGCGAGATAGTTGCGCTGGCTGGCCATATAAGCGTCTTCCAGCACCACGGCCTCACGCCAGGTGAGCAGTGTGGAGAAAATCAGGACGGTGACAAAACAGAGCGTGACGATCCGACCAGGATGCAGGCGTTGACGCCGGAACAGCATCGGCTTTTTTATCTCGTTTTCGTGCTGCACACACTCTCCATGCTAAACAGCTTTCGTCATCCGCACCGGCGGGCGATTTCACGTTAACTTACTGATATCAGCGATTATAGCTCACAAAAACGCCCGGCAAAGCCGGGCGTAGCGTGATCTAAGCCTGTTCCTGGGCCCGGTAACCGTCACCATGCTGAAGCTCGTCTTCACGAAATGCTTCACGCTGGATCCCATAACCGTCATGCCAGCGGCACTCCACCATTCCGCTGGCATAGCCGGTCACTACCATACGCGGACCGCCGTTTTTAGGCTTAACTTCATCGCTGACCAGAAAGACCATAACCGCCTCCTTTATCAGTGTGAAACTGTTTCAGGTTAGTCGACGAATGGTTTCTCTGCGCAGCTTTTTAGTGTGACTTACCTCGAATTTTTTCGACCCCTTTAACAACCGCAACGACCAGCGCGCCGATGATAAAACCCAGTACCAGGTTAATCAGGGTGGGCAGGACTGCCGCCACAACCGCGCCGTGGGCCTGGGCGAAATGCTCAATGGCGTGGTGCAGAGGGGCAATGCCGTGTACCACGATGCCGCCACCCACCAGGAACATCGCCAGGGTGCCGACCACCGACAGAATTTTCATCAGCCAGGGCGCTACCACCAGCAGACCTTTACCAATCCCCCTGGCCAGTGCGCTGCGCTTATCCGCCAGCCAGTAGCCCATATCATCCAGCTTGACGATCACCCCCACCAGGCCATAGACCCCGATGGTCACCAGAATCGCGATCCCGGCAAGTATCAGCACCTGATTAAGCAGCGGCGCATCGGCCACGATACCCAGCGTAATGGCGACGATTTCAGCCGAGAGAATAAAATCAGTACGGATAGCCCCTTTGATTTTGTCTTTTTCAAAGGCTTTAGGATCGGCAGCGGCAAGGGCCTCCAGACGCTGCTGGCGCGCCGCCGGGCTCTCCTTCTCTTTGCGTGATTCAAAGGTGTGCAGGACTTTCTCTACCCCTTCGAAGCAGAGAAATGCCCCGCCGATCATCAGCAAAGGGGTAATGGCCCAGGGAATAAAAGCGCTGATCAGCAACGCCAGCGGCACCAGGACCACCTTATTCAGGAAGGACCCCTTCGCCACGCCCCATACCACCGGCAGTTCACGGTTGGCGCGTACCCCGGTCACCTGCTGGGCATTCAGGGACAGGTCATCTCCTAATACCCCTGCGGTCTTTTTCGCCGCTATTTTCCCCATGACCGAAATGTCATCCAGCAGCGTGGCAATGTCATCCAGTAATGTTAATAAGCTACTTCCTGCCAAAATAAACTTCCTTCTTGTTGTGAATTACCTAAAGAGTATGGAGTAAAACCGCCAGCACTCAAACCACCACGTTTCGTCAACAATTAATTCACACAAACCGATCAATTAAAGCGCTCGCCAGCGTAATAGTTTTGGCGTTAACTATACGCGACCTTTTTATATCGCCGTGAGGGAGTATGCGTATCAGGCACTTGTTACCACTTATTGGCGCGCTGTTTGCGCTTTATATGATCTGGGGTTCCACCTATTTCGTGATTCGCATCGGGGTGGAGAGCTGGCCGCCGCTGATGATGGCCGGGGTTCGCTTCCTCTCTGCCGGGGTATTACTGCTGGCCTTTCTGCTGCTGCGGGGGGAAAAGCTGCCTCCGCGCCGTCCGCTGCTAAATGCGGCGCTGATTGGCATCCTGCTGCTGGCGGTGGGTAACGGTCTGGTCACCGTGGCCGAACACCAGAACGTCCCTTCCGGGATCGCCGCCGTGGTTGTCGCCACCGTGCCGCTGTTTACCCTCTGCTTTAGCCGCCTTTTCGGCATCAAAACCCGCAAGCTGGAGTGGATGGGGATTGGTATCGGGCTGGTGGGGATTATTCTCCTGAACAGCGGTGGCAACCTGAGCGGTAACCCCTGGGGCGCGGTGATCATCCTGATAGGCTCCATGAGCTGGGCTTTTGGCTCGGTGTATGGCTCGCGCATTGAACTGCCCACCGGCATGATGGCGGGCGCCATCGAGATGGTAACGGCCGGAATAGTGCTGCTCTCCGCCTCTCTGCTGTCCGGGGAAAAGCTGACCCATCTCCCGGATCTGTCGGGGCTTCTGGCGGTAGGCTACCTCGCCATTTTTGGTTCGGTAATCGCCATTAATGCCTATATGTTCCTGATCCGCAACGTCTCACCGGCGGTGGCAACCAGCTACGCCTACGTGAACCCGGTGGTGGCCGTTCTGCTGGGCACCGGCTTCGGCGGCGAAGTGCTCTCTTCCGTCGAGTGGATGGCGCTGGGGATTATTATTCTGGCGGTGGTGCTGGTCACCCTGGGCAAATATCTGCTGCCGGCTAAACCGGTGATTACTCCCCATCCGGCGGAGAAACCATAAGCGGGCGAATGCCCTGAGTGTCGATCTGCGCCGCCTCGCCGCCCGCGCAGATCCACTCTTCCAGCCGCGCGCTCAGGGCGGCATCGTCAAGCTTCATCCTACCGCGCAGCGCACACTCCCACACTACCAGCACCCGCCAGCCCTGCTGATGCAGCAGCGCCAGATCCCGGGCGTCGCGGATAACGTTTTTGCCAATTTTATCCAGCCAGAAGTCGGTGCGGGTCGCCGGCACCTTAAACAGATAACAGTCGTGGTGATGCCAGAAGCAGCCGTGGGTGAAGATGACGCAGCGCCATTCATCAATCACGAAATCGGGCCGGCCGGGCAGCGCCGTATCCTGCACCCGGTAGTCAAAGCCGGTCTCGGTTAACAGGGACGCCAGCCGTTTTTCAATGGCGGTATCACGCGTGCCTATGGCACGCATGTTTTTACTGCGGGTGGCCTTATTGTGAACGTCCGTCATAAGCCGCCTCGCTGCGCCTTTTGCCTGCCCCGACAGGGCCTCTGTGCGCTGTCTGTTAATTTCAACATAAACACCGCTCCCAAGTGCCTGATGAAGAGATAAGCATAACCCCCTGAGAGGCCCCGCGCCGGTGGATCTCCACTACATTTCGCTTTTATTCCAGGGCATGACGGCCAGCAATTTAGCCATACCGCACCATCCCGTTATCCCGGCAAACATCAGTCCTGCACCAACGAATCCAGGAATGATATAAAAGACGCTATTCAGCGCTGCGCCAGCGACAGTTCCTGCCAGCGCCAGCCCCCCGGCCGTTATCTGTACCTGCCGCATCAGGGGTAATGGCTGGCGGCGATCGGTAACCACGGGATAACCCGCCTTTTTCCAGCTATTGATACCGCCCTCAATAATCGCAGCGCTTGCCGGATAAGCCGAGGCTCTCAACTGGTCTTTGCTTTTTTCCGTCCGCATGCCGCTCTGGCAGTGAAAAATTACCGTATCTGTTTGACTCAATGCCTCTTCACGAAAACAGCCGGGCTTAATCTTATCCAGCGGCAGCGCGCGAGCGCCGGGGATATGTTCCCGCCGCCATTCTTCATGCCCCCGGATATCGATCACTATGGCATGGCGCCCGGATAGCGCACGGGTCTCTTCAGGTGTAACGATACGCACGGACATACTATTCTCCCGGACAGTAGATATTCTTAAGCGTTTGCACTACCGCAAAAACCGCTTCGTTTTTGATGTGATAACGAATGAATCTGGCATCGCGGACGCCCTCGATTAGCCCTTCGGATTTCATGCGGGCCAGGTGCTGAGAGGTTGCGGAGGCGCTGAGACCGCTCATCTTGCTCAGTTCTCCGGCTTCTGTACCGGGCTGCCCGATCAGCACGCATAAAATCAATAAGCGCTGAGGATGGCTCAATGTCTTCAGAAGGGCTGCGGCTTTATCTGCCTGCTGCTGCAGTAAATTAAGGTCATTCATAACAGAACACTTTAGTATTTTCTAAATTTAGAAATTACTAAACTATAAGTGGGTAAGTCAAGCCACCTTCAGAACCCTTCGAGCCTGATTGCGCAGCAGGCTGTTTTATCACGGTCCGGGAATGCTAAAGTAGCGAGCGTCGAAAGCGACGCTTGCAGGGGTAAAAACGACACGCCGGGAGGACGGTCATGCTTGAAATTGGGTTGTTTATTTATCCTGGGGTTCAGCAGGCCGCCCTGCTTGGGCTGAACGATCTTTTTTATGTCGCCAATACCTTTTCTCAAAAGCATCAGAATAAAAAAGAGAACTCACTCAGGGTGACCCACTGGCAGCAGCCCGATCCGCAAAAAGCGCCTGTACGCGTTTTTGATACGGAACCTGAGGCCGGGTCAACGCTGCTTTCGGCGATGATAATCCCACCAACCCTGGGATCGCCAGCGGTCGTCGATACGCCACCGGCGTTAACGCAGTGGCTAACCGACCTGCGCAATCGCGGAGCCATTCTGGGCTCCGTATGCGCCGGCGCGTTTGTCCTGGCCTCATCCGGATTGATGGAGGGGCGAAAAATGACCACGCACTGGGTGTATGCCGATCTGCTGCGTCAGCGTTTCCCAAAAATTGAGGTGGACGAGCGCCAGTTGATTATTGATGACGGCGATATCATCACCGCGGGCGGCCTCATGTCATGGACCGACCTCGGCCTGCGTGTCGTTCATCGTCTGCTGGGCCCAACCGTTATGATTGATACCGCGCGGATGCTGCTTGTCGATCCACCAGGCCGTGAACAGCGCTACTACAGCGTCTTCTCGCCGCGCCTGACTCACGGCGATACCTCAGTACTGAAAGTACAGCACTGGCTGCAGGCGACTCAGGCAAAAGATGCCTCCCTGCCAACGCTGGCTGCGCAGGCAGGATTAGAGGCGCGCACCTTTCTGCGACGCTTTCAGAAAGCAACCGGCATGACCAGTACGGAATATTGTCAGCATCTACGCGTAGGACGGGCACAGGAGCTGTTGCAGTTCAGCAGTGACGCTTTCGATCGCATCGCCTGGGAAGTCGGCTACAGCGATCCGGGTGCTCTGCGAAAAATTTTTACCCGTATCGTCGGGCTTACCCCGGGTGAGTATCGTCGTCGCTTCAGCGCCGGCCAGACAACCTGAATGTCGTTATTGACCCTTATAATGTCGGTCACGCCACTTCATGGCGGCCCCCTTCCCTGTCAGACTTCTGCTTCAATGAGTAAGACAACAGGAGTGACAGAATGAAACAGCGCGGTTTAATCGTAATTGATTTGCAAAACGAATATCTGCCAACCGGCAAATTGCCCCTTACCGGCATCGAGGCGGCGGCCCATAACGCCGCGCTTGTTATCGACGATGCGCGTGCAAAAGGGATCCCCGTTTTCCACATTCGCCATGAATTTGCGAGCAGTGAAGCACCGTTGTTTACCCCTGGTTCTGATGGCGTAGAGATTCAGGAAAACGTCACCCCGGCGGCAGGCGAGGCCGTCATTGTGAAGAATTTTATCAATGCTTTTCGCGAAACGGACTTAAAAGCGCAGCTGGACGCAAAAGGGGTTGAAGAGGTGATTATCGTTGGTGCCATGAGCCATATGTGCGTGGATGCCTGCGTGCGAGCGGCGGTGGATATGGGCTATCCGGTCACCGTCCTGCATGACGCCTGCGCCACCCTTGACCTGTCGTTTGGCGGGATCACCGTGCCAGCGGCGCAGGTTCATGCTGCCATGATGGCCGCATTTGAATTTGGCTATGGCAAAGTTCAGTCAACGTCCGACTACCTCTCTGCGTAAATGACCTGCAGCGCCCTGCTCGGGGCGCTGTCTGGTTAACAAAAACGCCATACTGACCGGCATATCACTCATCGCCCTGGCGCATCCGCGCGGCCTGCAGAATACGGGACTCCAGCAGCTTCGCCACCGCGGCAAAGGCAGGCACCACCACCGAGTTGCCAAACTGCCGGTAGGCCTGGGTGTCGGAAACCGGAATACGAAAGTTATAGCCCTGCGGGGTTTCAAAGCCCATCAGGCGCGCGCACTCCCGCGGCGTCAGGCGGCGCGGCCGGTGACGCTGATTCGTCGGGTCGTCAAAATCCTTCTCCCCCAGCGCCTTATCCCAGCCCCGATCGATTAAGATTTCTGCCCCGTCTTTGTAATACCGTGCTGACAGGGTACGGGTCACGCTATGGGGATTAGCGGGATCCACCATGCCAAAACCGAAGCCGTTGCCCTTCGCCTGGTGCTTTTTCGCATAGCGGTAAAGGTATTTCCACAGTATGGGGGTAAGGATGAATTTAGGGTCGACCGCGGGCTCCAGCAGCTCGGCGATGGTGGGCCGATGCGCGGGATAGCGCGCGGGCAGATTGCGCAGGGTAAAGTCGCCGAGCAGATTCAGATCCCGGCGAAAACCCACCAGCACGATGCGCTCCCGGTGCTGCGGCAGGAAGTGTTTACCGTCGATAATTTTAGGATCGTCCGGCCCGGTATCCTGCGAATCGGCTACGTCATACCCCAACTCATCTAGGGTCTGCATGATAATGCGGAAGGTTTTGCCCCCGTCATGGCTTTTGAGGTTTTTAACGTTCTCCAGCACGAAGATCGCCGGGCGGCGGGCGTCAATAATGCGCACCACGTCGAAAAACAGCGTGCCCTGGGTATCGCAGGCAAAACCGTGGGCCCGGCCAAGGGCGTTCTTTTTCGACACCCCGGCCAGGGAGAACGGCTGGCAGGGGAAGCCCGCCAGCAGCACGTCGTGTTGTGGAATGGTGCTGCGGATATGCTCTGCCGCCTCGGCGTCCGTCACCCCTTCGCTGTGGCTGAGCGTGACTTCACGGATATCTTCGTTAAAGGTGTGGGCGACCGGATCGCAGTACCAGTTAGCTTTGTAGGTGCGCACCGCGTGTTTATTCCACTCGCTGGTGAAAACGCACTGGCCGCCGATGGCCTCGAAGCCGTGGCGAATGCCGCCGATACCGGCAAAGAGATCGACAAAGCGGAAGGCGTAATTACCGTGGCAGGCTGGCGGACGGGGCAGCAGATCCTGCAGGAAGGCGAAAGCGCGATCGCTCAGGCGATGCCCTGCCCGGTCGCTGATAAGCAGGCGCTTGACTATCGCCGGGCTCCAGCGCCCCTCGTCCTGCGCTTTTAAAAGGTTTGCCAGGGTCCTGGCGTCATAGATTTCCAGCAACTGTCTTAACAGCGCCTGAACAGACGCCGTGGACTTCTCTGCCGGCGCCGGGCCGGCGTCCATTACTGATACATTTTCCTGCATATATTTAACCGGACAAGGGTGATCTGGAAAGATTATCACAGATTGACATCAGAGCGTGGCGCGGAAACGTTGTAACACCTGCTCGTCCACCCCCAGCGGGTCGCCTTTGAGCTCGGCACCAAGTTTGGCCATGAACTGGATAAGAAAATCGGCGTTATGCCGGGCCAGCGCCCGTCCTTCGGCGGTTTGCATCGACTGCGGCAGGCGCAGCAGCTTGCTCTGGAAATGGTCGAGCGCAAATGCCCGGTCATCCAGTTCGCGGTTATCGGCAAAGGGATCGTCAGCATCAAACAGCCCCACCCCCAGCGCGCCGGAAACGGCAAAAACCCGCGCCAGGCCGATAGCGCCCAGAGCTTCCAGCCGGTCTGCATCCTGGACGATTTTGGCCTCCAGCGACACGGGGGCGATTCCGGCGCTGAAGCTGTGCGCTTCGATAGCGTGCCGGACAGCGGCATGGGCCTCGTGCGGAAAGTCGGCAAAATGGCGGCGCAGGATCTCAACGGCGCGTTCGGCCGCCATCAGGGAGGAGCGGCTGCGCTGGGGATGGTTTTTTGGCAGGCTGACAATGTCATGAAAATAGCAGGCGGCAAGGATAACCAGCGGATCGACCGGCTGCCCAATCATCAGGCGCCGGGCGGTATGCCAGACGCGGCGAAAATGTGAGATATCATGGGCGGCGTCATCGCCGGAGTGATGTTCCGCCAGCCACTGCTCAAAGCATTGCTGCCACTGGGTAAGTTCCATAGGGGTTTCCATCCGACCAAAATCGCTACCATAGCAAGGAATGACCGCGCAGACACGCCGTGAAGGTATGCCTGTCTGGCCATGATGTCGAACCAGTCAGACTGCCGATAATGTTATGCGCTGCCCGTTTTCTTTATTAATGGATGACGTATTAACCCTTATAAATTGCTAATTATATTGGCGAGATTAAAAAAACATTTATTCACGTACGGGCTTATGTCATGCTTTAACCGTATTTGCGTTCATACTCTAATGTTTACATGCCATTTATTTTCTGGTCATTCAGCCCAATATTTATATTGGGCTTTTTTTTGTTTCTGCCCGCTGCGCACGCGGCAATCATAGCCCCCACTCATACATCTACCACAATTCATAAGCCACTGATATTATGATTAATATATCCCAAATATAGATTAACAAACACACATAGAAATTACATATAAACATACCCATTGAAATATTTTGAAATAATTTAAATAATATAGTTACATTTATTTCAGAACCTGAAAATGAACTCCTGAAATAGTATTTACCTACCCCGGAGTGGGTGATGTACGTCTTCCAATAAATATATAAAGGGAATATATAATGAAAAGAAAAGTTCTGGCCGTTCTGGTACCCGTACTGTTATCTGCAGGCGCGGTAAATGCCGCAGAGATCTACAACAAAGACAACAATAAGTTTGACCTTTACGGAAAGATGGTCGGTAAACGCATCTGGACCGACACCGAGAAAAGCAACAGCAGTAACAAAGACGACTCCTATGCCCGTTTCGGCATCAAAGGTCAGACCCAAATCAACGATCAGCTGGTGGGCTACGGCCAGTTTGAATACAACATGACTGCAAGCTCCCCGGAAGGCGCGCAGGACGAAAGCTCCCGTCTCGCCTTTGCAGGCCTCAATTTTGGTGAGTACGGCTCATTTGATTATGGCCGCAACTACGGCGTAGCCTATGACGCTGGCGCATACACCGATATGCTGGTTGAATGGGGTGGCGACTCCTGGGTGGCTACCGACAACTATATGACCCAACGTACCACCGGCGTGGCAACTTATCGTAATGCCGATTTCTTTGGCCTGGTAGAAGGCCTGAACTTTGCTCTGCAGTACCAGGGTAATAACCACGATAAGAATGTACAAAAAGGCAATGGCGACGGGTACAGCACCTCTCTGAGCTATGAGTTTGACGGCTTTGGCGTCGTGGGCGTCTATGGTAATTCGGATCGTACCAACGTACAGACTAATGACGGTAAAGGTGACAAAGCTGAAGTATGGTCTCTGGCAGGTAAATATGATGCCAACGACCTGTACGCCGCGGTCATGTACGGTGAAACCCGCAACCTGAGCTGGATTGGCAACGGCGTCGGTTTTGCCAATAAAACCCAGAACGTTGAAGCCGTAATTCAGTATCAGTTTGACTTTGGCCTGCGTCCGTCTCTGGGCTATGTCTACTCTAAAGCCAAAGACCTGAACCTGGGCAGCAAAAAAGACGATGCCGATCGCCAGAACTACATCGAGATCGGCGCCTGGTACTACTTCAATAAAAACATGAACGTTTACTCCGCCTACAAGATTAACATGCTGGATAACGACGACGCCAAAATCACCGGCCAGTCTACCGGCGACCAGCTGGCGCTCGGTATCGTTTATCAGTTCTGATGCCTTGCATTTGCGTTCGGGCCCGCTGAAAAGCGGGCTTTTTATTTTCTCCCGCCGCCGGTTTACCTTTTACATAGCTTTAACAATCGCACAGCATCGGTGATAATGCCCCTTTTGAGTGGTCTCCGGAGTTTCAATGCGCGATTTGCCCCCCATTCTTGCCCCGCATAAGCGCCCAATGAGACTAAACACCCTGGTCACCCTGATGGTGTACAGCGTTACCGGCTGCATCCTGCTGGTGATCTTTGCCCTCTATTTCGCCCAAATCACCAAAGCGACGCGCGACGGCGTGGAAGATACCGCCCTGGCGGTGGCCCGCACGCTGGCAGACAGCCCGGCGGTTGTAGAGGGGTTAACGGAGCCGGCAGAAAGCCACCGTATCCAGCCACTGGCGCTGGCGGTCATGCAGCGTAACAACCTGCTGTTTGCTGTGGTAACCGATATGCGAGGCATTCGTTACTCCCACCCCAACCCTGCCCTGCTCGGCAAATCGTTTATCGGCGAGGATCTGCGCCCGGCGTTGCAGAATAGAGAGAACGTCGCCATCAATCACGGCGTGCTGGCTGAAGCCCTGCGCGTTTTTACCCCGGTTTACAACGCCCGCCACCAGCAGATAGGGGTGGTGGCGGTCGGCATTTCGCTGGAAAAGGTGGAGCAGCAAATCAGCCGCAACCGTTGGGACGCTATCTGGCTGGTGCTGTTTAGCGCCCTGATGGGCGCCATTGGTGCCTGGGCGCTGGCGCGCATGTTGAAGCGCGTCCTCTTTGGCCTTGAGCCGTACGAGATCTCCGCCCTGTTTGAACAGCGCCAGGCGATGCTGCAATCCCTGCGCGAGGGAGTCATCGCCGTGGATGCTCAGGGGGAAATGACGATGGTAAACCATGCCGCCCGGCAAATACTGGGCGAGGATTTACACCATACGCCGCTGCTGGCGAGGCTGCGCGAGGTATCGCACAGCGGGCAGCCGCGCACGGACGAGGAGATCAACTGTAACGGGCGTCTGCTGCTCTGTAACACCCTGCCGGTCAGAAGTCAGACCCGGCACATCGGGGCGATCCTCACCTTCCGCGATAAAACCGAGATTGCCCAGCTGATGCAGCGCATGGACGGCATGGTGAACTATCTTGATGCCCTGCGCAGCCACTCGCACGAATTTATGAATAAGCTGCATGTGATCCTCGGCCTGCTGCATATGAAACGCTACGACAAGCTGGAAAACTACGTGCTACAAACCGCGCAGAATTATCAGCTCGACATTGGCGCTATCCAGCGCACTATCCAGTCGCCGGTGGTGGCGGGTTTTCTGCTGGGTAAGATCAACCGGGCTAAAGAGGCGGGCTTCAGCCTGACGCTGGCCGATGAGTGCCGGGTGCCGGATAATCCCAATGAACAGCAGATCGCGGTACTTATTACCGTGCTGGGCAACGTCATTGAAAACGCGCTGGATGCGATGGCCGACCAGCGTGAGGGCGAAATCAGCCTGCTTCTGCATTATCAGTCCGGCTGGCTAAACTGTGAAGTAAGCGACGATGGTCCGGGCATTGCGGCGGAAAACCTTGACGCCATTTTTACCAAAGGCTTCTCTTCCAAGGGCGAGAACCGGGGCGTGGGCCTGTTTCTCGCCCGCCAGCAGCTGCAGCGCCTGGGCGGCGATCTGAGCGTCGAATCCGAGCCGGGCGTCTTTACCCAATTTTTTGTGCAAATCCCCTGGGACAGTGAAAGGAACAGCGCGTGTTAAATGTTTTGATTGTCGATGATGATGCCATGGTGGCCGACCTCAACCAGATGTATGTCAATCGGGTTGAGGGGTTTCGCTGCTGCGGTATTGCCTCCACTCTCGCCCAGGCGGTGGAGGTGATTTCGGATCCCGCCCGTCCGCTGGATTTGATCCTGCTCGACGTCTATATGCAGCTGGAGAGCGGGCTGGATCTGTTACCCGTGGTGCGCGCTTCAGGTCGTGATATTGCGGTGATTATGATCTCTTCCGCCTCCGATGCCGCGACCATTCAGACCTCGCTGCACTATGGCGTGGCGGACTATCTGATCAAACCCTTCCAGTTCCCGCGCTTTGAAGAGGCGCTGAGCGGCTGGCGGGCCAAGAAAGAGATGATGGATTCCCGCCGGCACTATGACCAGACAGAGGTGGATAAACTGCTGCACAGCAGTACGGCAGAGTTTCTGGATCACAAAAGGCTGCCCAAAGGGTTAACGCCCCAGACGCTGCGCACCTTATGTTTGTGGATCGACGCCAACCCCGGCATCGAGTTTTCTACCGATGACCTGGCGAATGCGGTCAATATCTCCCGCGTCTCGTGCCGCAAATATCTCATCTGGCTGGCGCAAATTAATATTCTGTTCACCAGCATCCACTATGGTGTTACCGGACGGCCAGTCTATCGCTATCGCCTGCGCCCGGAACAGGACGCGCGGCTGAAGCAGTTTTGCCAGCAGGATTAGTTTTTGTGCAAGAAGAGAGCAGCAGTGCGGAAACAGCCTGATTTAGTTCACATATATGGTGACGAAGCGGTAAAGGGCTATTCCTTCATTCAGCCAGAGTGATAAGGTACGCAACGCATAAGGAAGGTGATGTGCAGAGATGAAGTGGCGGAGAGAGGGGGATTTGAACCCCCGGTAGAGTTGCCCCTACTCCGGTTTTCGAGACCGGTCCGTTCAGCCGCTCCGGCATCTCTCCGTTTTGATGGTTGCCATGATGCCAGGTATTTTGGCATTTTAACAGACCATAACCGTTCAATGTTGTTCAAGTGACGAGTTTGCGAGCAAAGCGATGATTAAGTGGCCCTGGAAGTCTAATGAATCTGCGCGTACTACCCCATTCCCCTGGAATGAGGCGCTGGCGATCCCCGTGCTGGCCTATCTTTCTGCTGAGGATAAAGGTCGTCTCGTGCAGCTGGCAGAGCGTTTTTTACAGCAAAAACGCCTGGTACCACTGCAGGGATTTGAACTCGACGATCATAAAAGCGCTCGCATCGCCCTGCTCTTCTGCCTGCCGGTACTGGAACTGGGTATAGAGTGGCTGGACGGTTTCCACGAAGTCCTTATCTACCCTGCCCCCTTTATCGTGGATGATGAGTGGGAAGATGACTTTGGGCTGGTGCATAATCAGCGGATGGTGCAGTCCGGCCAGAGCTGGCAACAGGGGCCGATTATCCTTAACTGGCTCGATATTCAGGATTCGTTCGACGCCTCGGGTTTCAACCTGATTGTTCACGAAGTGGCGCATAAACTCGATACCCGCAATGGCGATCGCGCCAGCGGCGTGCCCTTTATCCCCCTGCGTGAAGTGGCGGGCTGGGAGCATGACCTGCATGCGGCAATGAACAATATCCAGGATGAGATAGACCTGGTAGGCGAAAGCGCGGCCAGTATTGATGCCTACGCCGCCACCGATCCTGCCGAATGTTTCGCGGTGTTATCGGAATATTTCTTCAGTGCGCCAGAGCTTTTCGCCCCGCGCTTCCCGGCGCTGTGGCAGCGATTCCGTCAGTTTTATCAGCAGGACCCGCTGCAGCGTATTCGTGATAATGAAGCGCACGGCGATGATTTGAACGTCCAGGTACACTAAATCAGCAATTTGCAGCATAATTCGTCAGTTGATTCAGCCAGTTAAATTTAGTGTTGACACAAAATAGCGGGGCCATTAATATTCGCCTCGTTCACACGATTCCTCTGTAGTTCAGTCGGTAGAACGGCGGACTGTTAATCCGTATGTCACTGGTTCGAGTCCAGTCAGAGGAGCCAAATTTGAAAAGCCTGCTTTTAAGCAGGCTTTTTGCTTTTCTGCCTCTTTGCGACCCGGTTTGCCTCAAAGCACAAAGCCGTAATGCGAGCCGTCGGGCAGTTCGATATTGAGACTCAGCTTGCCGCCAGCCGCTTCAACGTAGCGTTTCAGCGTAGAAAGTTTCAGGTCACGACCCGGCTTTTCCATGCCTGCAACCGTGGGCTGCCTGATCCCCAGCGTCTGGGCCATTTCAACCTGAGTTTTTTGCACTTTTTCGCGCAGCTCCGCCAGGTGAATATTGAGTAAAATCTCAGTCGCCCTGGCCTCAGCATCGGCCACCACTTCGGGTTTTTCAGCCGCAATAAGCTGTTCCAGCGTTCTGCCCATCGCGTTACTCCTCATCATTTAATGAATCCAGCCAGCATGCATATTCCCGGTCCGCAACCGGAAGCATTTCGGCATAAAAGCGTTTTTCATCCGTCGTTTTAATCATCCACACGGTAACTCCTCACAATATAGATCGCAGGCTATATAGGTGTAAAGCTATAAACGGATTATGAAGAGAGGTGGTGAGAAAAGGCATGCTCCTTTACCGACAATGGGAACAGCGCTTCCGTCATTTTTTATCCCGATCGGCAAAGATGCAGTCTGGTTTCCGATCCCTGCCGCACGCCTGAAAACAAAAAGCCTGCACAGGGCAGGCTTTTCACATCGTAAACAACGCGTTTTAAATCTGATAATCGATCGCCACTTCCTCTGGCTCCATTGCCTGACGCTTGATCTCATCCACCGACAGTCCGGCATTGCATAGCTCGATAAAGCGCCACACGTAGTTACGCTGAAGCTGCCCGCGCTTAAGCCCCAGCCAGACCGTATTGGCATCGAACAGATGGCGGGTATCGAGGCGCATCAGGTTGTCCGGCTCATTATCGCTGGCGGACTGCTCCGCCACCAAGCCAATACCCAGCCCCAGCTCTACGTAGGTGCGGATCACATCTGAATCCTGCGCGCTCAGCACGATATCGGGCGTGAGTCCTTTACGATTAAAAGCTTCGTCGATGCGCGAGCGTCCGGTAATCCCCTGGCGGTAGGTAATAAGCGGCCATTTGCCGATCGCTTCAAGCGTCAGCGGGGTGGTTTGCACCAGCGGGTGATCGACCGGCAACAGCAGGCTGTGATGCCAGCGGAACCAGGGAAAAGCCACCAGCAGCGGATCGTTGCTCAAACGTTCGCTGGCAATGCCAATATCCGCCCCGCCGTTTTGCAGCAGCACTTCAATCTCCTGCGGCGTGCCCTGAATCAGCTCCAGACGCACCTCCGGGAAGAGTTCGCGGAAGGCCTTGATCACCGGCGGCAGGCTGTAGCGCGCCTGGGTGTGGGTGGTCGCGATAGTTAATACGCCGGAGGCATCATTGGTAAAGAGATCGGCCAGCCGACGGACATTGCTTGCTTCGTTAAGTATCCGCTCGGCAATGGTAAGGAGGGCTTTGCCAGGCTCGGTCATCCCCAGCAGGCGTTTGCCGCGGCGGATAAAAATCTCGATCCCCAGCTCCTCTTCCAGCTCGCGGATATGGCGGCTGACGCCCGACTGGGAGGTATAGAGCATGTTGGCGACCTCGGTCAGGTTGTAATCCCGCCGGGCCGCCTCACGGATAATTTTAAGTTGCTGGAAATTCACGGTTCGCTCCGCCACATCTGACATAACACTATTGTTAAAGTGTGCCCGCTGCGAGAACAAATAATAAAAACCAGCATCTTATGCTTTTATGGAATATTAACTCACCAGCTGCAGTTCGCGGTTCTCCAGCGATGGACGGCTGACCAGCGACATCAGGATCTCTTTTACCGCCTGTGCCTGAGGCGACAGCGAGCCGCGGGCCGAGACGTTAAGCGACAGTGGCAGGCTCATGGAGGGCGTGGTAATGCGCGCCATCCAGCCGTTGGCCGCGCTGCACAGGGCCCGCGCCGCGGACTCCGGCAGGACGGTCACGCCCATCCCGCTGGCGATAGCCGCCGTCAGGGTGGCGATGGAGTCGATCTCACCGATGATTTTTGCCGTCAGACGACGCAGGGAGAAAGCTTCATCCACCCGCAGACGCACGGCGCTGTAATCGCGCGGCAGGAAGAGATTCATTTCGGCAACCGCCGTAAGATCCACATTCTGACCCGGACAGTCGCGGGTACCCACCAGGAAGAGATCTTCTTTCAGCAGCGGCTGGCTGGTGATGCCGGCCACCGGGGAGCGATCGTAGAGCACCGCCATATCCAGATGACCGCCCAGCAGCTTATCGTTCAGCACCGATCCGCTGTTTTCATGCAGATAAACCAGCACTTCCGGCAGCTCGGCACGCACTGCCTGTAAGAGCGGCATGGTCACCGACGAGGCCGCGGTGCCGGGTGCCAGGCCAATGGATACCTGCCCTGTCAACGTCTGGCCGACGTTACCTACCGCCAGCTGCGCCTGTTCGCACTGGCGCAGAATGGTTCGTGCATGGGTATAAAGGATCTTGCCCGCTTCGGTTGGCGTCACGCCGCGTTTGGTACGGATTAATAACTGTTGATCCATTTCGCCTTCCAGAGTGGCTACCTGCTGGCTCAGCGCCGGCTGCGCGATGTGCAGCACTTCTGCGGCCTGAGTCAGGCTACCGATATCGACGATTTTTACGAAGTATTTCAGTCGTCTTAAGTTCATATTGCCCCCTGTACGAAATGCGTTGCCGGTTCCGGCGCGAATTGTTGAAAGAGGTTTTGCAAGATGCTTGCCAGTTTTTTCAGGCGGCGGAACAGAGCTGCTAAGAGGCTGAAAATAAGAGATTCTAATCATAGTGCGGCAATTCAGGCGTGAGGCAACGGTTTATGATCTGCCCCATAAGGGGTACGCCTGCACCAACGCTGTGCACGGCGGTGGCATAAACGCCACTTTGCTGAAATTGTCAGCAAACGATCGACATCAGGCAAACCAGCCTTTGACAAGGGCATTTCACGCCGCTACTATTCGCCCCGTTCACACGATTCCTCTGTAGTTCAGTCGGTAGAACGGCGGACTGTTAATCCGTATGTCACTGGTTCGAGTCCAGTCAGAGGAGCCAAATTTAAAAACCCGCTCAGGGAAACCTGAGCGGGTTTTTGCTATGTATCCACCAGGGGCTGGTGGATACAGGGCTTTATAACTTACTGATATTCGAAAGATGCCACGATGGCTGAAGAGACATCGCCAGGCATTACCGAACCGGCTTTAGACAACACGCGGGCCTGAAGTTTGAAGGTCGTGCCACCATTTTCAACCGCACCCGTCAGCGAGCTGTTGTTACTTAAAATGGCTTTTGTGGTCTGCTGGGAAAGCTCAACGGCAGTGTTAGTTGCCGCTTGCGCCGCCGTGTTTTTCCACAGGGTCGCATCCGTTGCATCTGCCGTACCCGCAAAGGTCACTTTCACGTTAGTAGTACTTGCCGGACATTCCGTTACCGGTAAATCAAACAAGACCATATCCGAACCGGCACCCGCTTCTGCTAAGGTCGCAGCCTGGATGCTTTGTCCCAAATCGACGTCCAGCGCTTTTGAACCACCATTAATTACTTTACAAGGAGAAGCAATGACTTTCCCTGTAACATTAATGTTGACGTCATCTGCTGCATATAAATGGCCAGCAAAAAGCATCGCCGAAATTGAACCTGTTAAAAGACATAACTGTTTTTTCATGTTAGCCTACCTTGGCAGTGATAATTAATTAATAAAGATATAGGGGTTATTGATATGTCAGCGTGAGCGTTGCTGATGCGTTTGCTTCACCGACGGTTACTTTATTCCTGGTCTGATAATAACGTGCTGTAATAGGAAATAATTCTCTTCCTCCGCTTGATTGCCCTAAAGTAATTTTGTTGTTAATAGCAATCGGATTGCCACCGTATAACAGCTGTACCCCAACACCCTGTGCGGTGCCAGCGCCCTGCTGGTTATTTAATGCTAATACGCTGCTATCGCTCACATCCGGATTTTGTGTGCCGTTTAAGGTGATATTTATATTTGCCGATTTATCACACTCCAGCCCCAGATTTTGCGTACTGGTTCTTTCGGGTATATAGCCTGCTGCCGAGCCAAATTCCGACAGTAATACATCACCAATAGGAAATGTTAATTTTGGCGTAGCAATGGAACACGCCACCTGGGTTATAGTTCCCCCCACCAGGTTCACGGTCACCGGCGTTATATCTGATACGCTCCAGGTGCCCACCTGCCCCGGGGTCAATTGCCCCGGTTGAATATCCCCGGTTTTATATAACTGAAAATGCACTGGCGGCATATTTACAGAACCGATGCCGGTGTTATCTGTTGAGGGCGGATTATCTAAATAGCGCCAGCCCACAAAGACTTTCACCCCAATCCCGGGAACATTAGTTGCATAGGTATGAGCAATTGACGTGGGTACCCCGCCAAGATAGGTCATCTTATATGAGTTGGTATTTATGTCAGTATCACACTCTATAAGCGTAGCGCCCTGAGGCATGATACTGGAATAAATAACAGAGCCTACCGGAGCATCCCGTTGTACCACAACGTTGCTAACGGATATTCCCACCGTTTGCGGCACCTGCCCGCTGGCAAATTTACACTCGGCAAAAGCCGCTGAGCTCGCGCCCAAAAAGAGCATGCCTACTACAACAGAGAAGGCCACGTTAATAATTTTACTGGCATGTTTCATTACTAAGTAACACTCCGGACTCAGTTTTATGCTCTTTAATCAGGTAATTGACCCGACACTGTTCGTGACTCTCGCTTCCCCAGCGGGCTAATAGCTCGCCGCGGTTTTGCAGGCCGGTCAGATAAACCTGCCCTGCTTCGCCGACAATAAAACCGTCAGAGTTTTTATCTGACGCCACCGTCACCGTGGCGCCAAAAGGCACCGGTTTACCGTTCGCGCGCAGCAGGGTCATGAGGACGCGATTACCGACGCTTGCGATATAGTGCGCGCGCACCACCGCGCCACGCGTCGGAATAACGGTCTGAGTGGTTAACTGCAGTTCGACATCTTCAGGTAAGGTGGCCGTATCCAGGCTGAGCGTGTTTTTGCGATACGGCGAGACATTACTGACCAGGGTATAGCCGCGATAATCCGTCTGTACTCCGGACTGGCCTGTCACCCCAACGCCAGCGGCACCGGGAGCTTTAATGAGCGCGGTGGTTTCTCCAAGGGGCTGCGCCAGGGTTATCCCTTCAGAATGGAGCAGAACGCCGCCGTTCAGGCCGTAATTCATCCGCTGCATATTCTGGTCGTAGCTATACCCGCCGATAACCTCGCCGTAAGTGCCGTGATAATCCGCATTGAGGTTGCCGCTCTGGCCTGCGCCGTCGCTGGCGTAGCCTTGCTGAAGGTTCCAGCTCAGGGCATTACCCTCCAGCGCCGTGCCGTTCAGGCCAACCGTGTGGGTGGTATTGCCTTTCTTACTGGTGTTCAGGCTATAGCTGGCCCAGCTATTGGCCATGAAACGGTCTAACGGAATACTGACGTTCAGGGCGAATATCTGATCGTTATCGTAGGTTTTTCCACCGCCGCTGCTGGTGCCGCTGGCGTTACGGTTCCAGGAGTAATTTATCCCCCAGGTAATGCCATTCCAAGCGTTGTTATAGCTAACGCTCCAGGAGTTCATGGTCTTGTTGTTATTCCAGTAAACCTCGCGGACCGCACTGCCGGTCACGGAGCCCAGCGTCGGCCCCAGCGTCTGGCTAAGGGTAAGTTCAGCGCGGTTTCGGCGATGATCCTGCAGGGCATAGCCATTGCTGTAAGAATCCAGCACCTCCTGCATTCCGTAATAGCCGGCGGTGGAATAGCGGTAGCTACTCACCGTAACGTTGGTACCGGTATCGGTGAAGTTTTTGCTGTAACGGATACGCAAGGCCTGCCCGCTGCTCTGGTCGGCATCCTTCGGCGTTGACCATGCCTGGGTGACATCTGTCGATATCGCCCCCACACTCCCCATATTGACCCCGACGCCGAAAGCAAAGGCCTGATAGGGACTCGCCTCCTCTACGCCGCCGTACAGGGTAATACCGTATGGCAGGCCATACATGGCGGTAGCCATCCCGAGCGGCTTAGCGTCGACCTGGCCGGACGAAGGGCGATACTTCCCGCCAGTCACGCTATATTTCAGACGCCCTTCTCGCTGCAACACCGGCACCGAGGCAAAGGGCACCACAAAACTTTGCACGCTACCGTCAGCTTCGTTAACCGAGACGTTTAAATCGCCTGCGCCGCCGGTGGGGTACATATCGGTGATTTCAAAGGCGCCAGGCGCAACGTAGTTCTGATAAATGACATAGCCGTTCTGCCGGATAACCACCTGAGCATTGGTACGCGCAATACCCCGGACCACCGGCGCATAGCCTTTCAGGCTGTCGGGCTGCATTTCATCATCTGACGCCAGCTGGCCGCCGCGAAATGGGATGCTGTCAAAGACATCAGAAGGAGAAGAGCTGTCCCCCAGCGTCATCTGGCTTTTAAGGGCAATGATATTGCGCTGGGCATAGGTATAAACCGAATCCCATTCAGATTTGCCGCCGGCATCCCGGCTCCAGGTGGAGTAATTACGAAAACGCCACGGGCCGATATTGATGCCAGGACGCAGGTTGACGTACTGGCTGTTGCTGCTGGCCGTTGTGCGGTTCCGGGCCCAGGTATTATCGCCGCTGAGGCTGTAATTCAGCATGGCGGCAGTAATGCCTTCGTCCCACATTTCTGGTGCGACGTAACCGCGGGCCTGCATGGTGATGAGCGACTGCGGCAAACTTAACGCCAGCTTTTGCGCGCTAAAGATAAAGTCTGCTGACGCCTGCGGGATAGCCGCAAAGTTCACGCATTCGCCCGCTGTCGCAAGCTCAGGCAGCTGATCGGTTTTTACGCCATAGCTTTGCAGGATCCCCGTCGAGAGGCAGGGCTGGAGGCTTTGTTCGCCCTTTGCATTGGGTACCGTTCTGAACTCAACGTTGCGGGTATCTACGCTCTGATCGTTAACGAAAATTTCAACGCGATAGGTGCCTGGCAGCTGTGAGCCCGCCTGAAAAGAGGAGAGATCGACCTCTTTCATTGCCGGGCTGTCAATTTCCAGCAGCGCCGGATTAAAATATTCCTCAGCCCAGGCGGGCACGGCGGCCCCGGACAGCGTGAGTGCAATCAGGCAGGCGAGGCGAGCCGGAGGGAACCAGGGATAATTTTTTTTACGCATAACAGGTATAACTCCTTATCCCTGGATTGACAGACCAGCGCAATCCCTTGCGCGGACATTATCCAGAACGAGTACTGCTAAATTGCCGCGTGGTGGATTGGCCCAACGCCGCCATAATCATTAATAATTTTGAAAGTCACGGGCCCGGAGGCTACGCCAGGCGGCAAAGCGAAAGTAGCCGTTGCCCCAGGTGCCACATAGGTAGGCTCCGGCACGTCTTTTCCGGCTACGGTAATTTGGTTAAAATTCATATAAAAGTTTGTCGGATTACTCACGGCAAGTTGATTACCGCTTCTTTTCCACGACAATTTATTGGCAGAATCCTCAGGTATCTGCCCTTTTAATGCCGCTGGGCGATAAAGTAATTTAATGCGCGTTTTTATCGCGATCTGCAGCGAATTATTTTTTCTCTCTGCGGCCGGGATCGTTTTAACACTCAGCCAGAACATAGACTCTTTATTCTCTGGCAGGCTCCCGGTGCGGACTATTCGCATAATATTCTGTTGCCCACGGTCGAGTCGGTACAGGGGCGGAGTAATAATAAAGGGCACACTTTTATCTTTACTATCCGGATATTCCAGCCATGACTGAATCAGATAGGGAACACTATCCGGATTAGAGACGCTCAGGGCGGCCTCTTTTTTTGCACCATCATAAACAACGCGGGTTCCGCCAATATCCACACCGGCATTTACCGCGAACGTACTTAATAACGCCAGCAACCCTGGTAATAGCTTATTGCGAAACCGCTTCATGACATACCCTAAGTATAAAAATTAATGAGCGGGCCGAGTCAGAATAAAATGCATTACTCTTTAGCCCGGGACTATTATTAATTTCCGGCTGATAATTCTCAAAGTAATGCAAGACTACTTTTACACGCACTAATTCTTGCTTATCCCGGCCATCAGGGTATGTTTCACCATTTACCGGCATGTCTTTACCATGTCAGAACAGCAGGTTTTACTGGGCGGCGTCAGGCGGTTGATTGAGCCCGTCTTACCACACAAGCAGATTTAATCGTTTTCTCCTGTCCATTGTCGCGGTAGTCTCATACGCGTCGCCAGGGTTTCGGCGACGGCTTTGCGAGCAATTTTATTCGACACTATAAAAAAAATAAGTAACAGACAGGATAACTATGAATCCCACCCTCATCTCTCCTCGCTCCGACGAAGCGTCCCCATCGCTTAATCGCGCCCGCCGTGCGGCACTGGGCAGCTTCGCCGGCGCTGTTGTCGACTGGTATGATTTTCTCTTATATGGCATCACCGCCGCGCTGGTGTTCAACAGCGAATTCTTCCCGCAAATCGATCCGGCGATGGGCACCCTTGCCGCCTTTGCCACTTTCGGCGTCGGCTTCCTGTTTCGTCCGCTGGGGGGCATTATCTTCGGCCACTTCGGCGACAAACTCGGTCGCAAGCGGATGCTGATGCTCACCGTCTGGATGATGGGGATTGCCACCGCGCTTATCGGCATTTTGCCCTCCTTTGCCGCTATCGGCTGGTGGGCACCGGTTTTGCTGGTGGCTCTGCGCGCCATTCAGGGCTTTGCCGTGGGCGGCGAATGGGGCGGCGCGGCGCTGCTCTCCGTGGAGAGCGCCCCGGCCAATAAACGCGCCTTTTATAGCAGCGGCGTGCAGGTGGGCTATGGCGTTGGGCTGCTGCTCTCTACCGGGCTGGTCTCGCTAATCAGCTCCCTCACCACGGACGCCCAGTTCCTGAGCTGGGGCTGGCGCATCCCTTTCCTCTTTAGCATCTTGCTGGTGCTGGCGGCGCTGTGGGTGCGTAACGGCATGGAAGAGTCCGCTGAATTTCAGCAGCAGCGCCAGACCCCTGCCGTTAAGCAGCGGTTGCCGGTAATAGAAGCCCTGATTCGCCACCCGGGGGCGTTCCTTAAGATCGTTGGCCTGCGGCTGTGTGAACTGTTGACCATGTATATCGTCACCGCCTTCGCCCTCAATTATTCGACGCAAAACCTCGGGTTACCGCGTGAGTTATTTCTGAATATTGGGCTACTGGTGGGCGGCCTGAGCTGTCTGACCATTCCCTGTTTTGCCTGGCTGGCGGACCGCTTTGGCCGCCGCAGGATCTATATCACCGGGGCGCTGGTAGGCACCCTTAGCGCCTTCCCGTTCTTTATGGCGCTGGAGGCCCGGTCGCTGGCCTGGATCCTGGTCTTCTCGGTGCTGCTGGCGAACGTAGCCCATGACATGGTGGTCTGCGTGCAGCAGCCGATGTTTACCAGCATGTTCGGCGCCAGCTATCGCTACAGCGGTGCCGGGGTGGGTTATCAGGTGGCGAGCGTGGTCGGAGGCGGGTTTACCCCCTTTATCGCGGCGGCGCTGGTAACCTTTTCCGGCGGCGACTGGCACAGCGTGGCGCTCTACCTGCTGGTGGGCTGCCTGATTTCGGCCCTCACCGCCCTGCTGATAAAACCCTCCTCCCACGTCTGATAGTAGCCGCGAAGACGCTCTGTCTTCGCGTGCGCCTTTACGCCTGACTTTTGTTTAACAAAGCTGTGACATACTATTCGGTATGCCGCACACCTGTGGAACAAGGAGACAGAGATGAATAATAAGGGTTCCGGTCTGACCCCGGCTCAGGCACTGGAAAAACTGAACGCGCTGTACGAGCAGTCAGTAAACAATCTACGCGGTGCAATCAGCACCTATATCGAAGAGGGCACGCTTCCGACTCTGGAGGCCAGAGCCAACGGCCTGTTTGTTTATCCGTCGCTCTCCGTGACATGGGATGGCAGCGTCACTAACTCGCCCAAAACCCGCGCCTTCGGCCGCTTTACCCATGCGGGCTGCTACTCCACTACCGTCACCCGGCCGATGCTGTTCCGCCCCTATCTGGAAGAGCAGCTAACCCTGTTGTACCAGGATTACAACGCCCATATCTCGGTGGAGCCCTCCCGCCACGAGATCCCCTACCCTTACGTCATCGACGGCTCCGCCCTGACGCTGGATCGCTCCATGAGCGCCGGACTAACGCGCCACTTCCCGACCACCGAGCTGTCGCAGATTGGCGATGAGACCGCCGACGGTATTTACCACCCGGCGGAGTATTCGCCCCTGTCGCACTTTGATGCCCGCCGCGTCGATTTTTCGCTGGCGCGCCTGCGCCACTACACCGGCACGCCGGCCGAGCATTTTCAGCCCTTTGTGCTGTTCACCAACTACACCCGCTATGTGGATGAGTTTGTCCGCTGGGGCTGCAGCCAGATCCTCGACCCGGAGAGCCCCTATATCGCCCTCTCCTGCGCGGGCGGGATCTGGATCACCGCCGAAACCGAAGCCCCTGAAGAGGCCATCTCCGATCTGGCGTGGAAAAAACACCAGATGCCCGCCTGGCACCTGATTACCGCCGACGGCCAGGGCATCACCTTGATCAACATCGGCGTTGGCCCATCAAACGCCAAAACCATCTGCGATCACCTGGCGGTGCTGCGCCCGGACGTCTGGCTGATGATTGGCCACTGCGGCGGCCTGCGTGAAAGCCAGCTGATTGGCGACTACGTGCTGGCCCACGCCTACCTGCGCGACGACCACGTGCTGGATGCGGTACTGCCGCCGGATATCCCTATTCCGAGCATCGCCGAAGTCCAGCGCGCCCTGTACGATGCCACCAAAGAGGTGAGCGGCATGCCGGGCGAAGAGGTCAAACAGCGTCTGCGCACCGGCACCGTGGTCACCACCGACGACCGTAACTGGGAGCTGCGCTACTCCGCCTCAGCGCTGCGCTTTAACCTCAGCCGCGCGGTAGCGATAGATATGGAGAGCGCCACCATCGCCGCCCAGGGCTACCGTTTCCGTGTCCCCTACGGCACCCTGCTGTGCGTCTCGGATAAACCGCTGCATGGCGAAATTAAGCTTCCTGGCCAGGCAAACCGCTTCTATGAAGGGGCGATATCCGAGCATCTGCAGATTGGCATCCGTGCGATTGACCGGCTGCGGGCCGAGGGCGATAAGCTGCATTCGCGCAAGCTGCGTACCTTTAACGAGCCACCGTTTCGCTAAGCGTAAAAAAGGAAAGCCATGCAAACTAACACCCCGTTATCCGCGCTACGCCAGTGGCTGCGCGCCCAGAGCCTCGATGGCATTATCGTGCCGCGGGCGGATGCGTTTCAGAGCGAAAATTGCGCCCCCCACGACAACCAGCTGGCATGGCTGACCGGCTTTGACGGCTCGGCTGGACATGCGCTGATCCTGGCCGATCGCGCCCTGATGTTTGTCGACGGCCGCTACCAGGTGCAGGTCCGCGAGCAGGTGGATTTGCACGCTTTTGAGATCCTGCATCTGCACAACGATCCGCTGGCCGCCTGGCTGCATGATAACCTCCCTACAGGTGCACGCATCGCCTTCGAAGCCATGCTCATGACCCCAGCGCAGTACGAAGCCCTGCAGGCCAGCGGGTGCGAGCTGGTACCGCTCAACGACTCCCCTTTTGATGCGATCTGGGATAGTCGCCCGGCGCCGCCGCTTGGGGCGATCCGGGAGATGCCGCTGGAGCACAGCGGGGAGAGCAGCGGCGATAAGCGCCAGCGCGTGGCGGCGCTGCTCGCGGCACAAGATGTCGATTTTCTGGCTATCACCCAGCCGGACAATATCGCCTGGCTGCTGAACGTGCGCGGGAGCGATATTCCGACGAGCCCGGTGCCAAACTCCTTTGCCCTGCTGGGGCGCGATGGCGAGGTCGAGTGGTTTGTGAAGGCGGAAAAAACCGGTGGTTTACCGGCATCGCTGCTGGAGAGCCTGACCCTTTCGCCCGAAGAGGATTTCCTCGCCCGCTGCCAGGCGCGTGCGGTGGGGAAACGGGTGATGATGGATGCAGAAACCGCACCCGTCGCTCTGCGTTTTGCCATTGAGCCCGCAGGCGAAATTGTCTGGCAGGCTGACCCCATCACCCTGCTTAAGGCCCTGAAAAACCCGGTTGAGCTGGCCGGCTACCGCAGCTCCCACCATTATGACGGTGCGGCGTGGGTTAACTTTCTCGCCTGGCTGGCCCACGAAGTGCCGCGCCGGGAGGCGGCAGGAAATCCGCTCACCGAGCTCGAAGCCCAGGCGCAGCAGCTCGCCTTCAGGAGGCGTCAGCCGGGCTTTATTGAGCCAAGCTTCGAAACCATTTCGGCAGCGGCCAGCAACGCGGCCATGTGCCATTATCACTCCAGCGAAAAGACCAACGCCGCCATCACCCGCGACCAGTTCTATCTGAACGACTCCGGCGGGCAGTATCACAACGGCACCACCGATGCCACCCGTACCCTGGCGTTTGGCCCGCTGGACGCGCAGCGTCGCCTGCACTATACGGCGGTGTTAAAAGGGTTTTTGTCTGTTATTAGCCTGCAATTTCCGTCGGGTACCCAGGGCCACCAGATTGACGCCTTCGCCCGCCGTCCGCTGTGGGAGCTGGGGCTCGATTTTGACCACGGTACCGGACACGGGGTGGGCCATCAGTTGCTGATCCACGAGAACCCGCACCGCATCGCCAAAAAGGTCAATCCCTGGCCGCTGGTGGCTGGCAATATCATCACCATCGAGCCGGGCTACTATCTGGCAGAGGCGTACGGTATTCGCATTGAAAATCAGGTGGAGGTGATCGAGAGCCGACCAGGCTTCTGCAAGTTTGCCTCGCTGACGCTGATCCCCATCGACCTGAGCCAGGTGGAGCTGCAACTGCTGAGCGAGCAGGAGAAGGGGTGGCTGGATGCGTACCACCAGCAGGTGCGCGACGCGCTCTCTTCTCTGGTTGAAGGTAGCGCGCGGCCCTGGCTGATCGCCGCCACTGCGCCAATCCGCACGCAGAAGGGTTAAAGTTGCGGATGCAGAAAAGCAAAAAGCCTGCTTAAAAGCAGGCTTTTTAAATTTGGCTCCTCTGACTGGACTCGAACCAGTGACATACGGATTAACAGTCCGCCGTTCTACCGACTGAACTACAGAGGAATCGTGTGAACGGGGCGCATAGTATCGATGCCACCTGAGGATGTCAAAGAGAGAATGCACATTTTAGATCGTTTGCCGAATTATTCTCCAGTTTGCGCATCCAGCACCCGTTCGGCGGGCTGCTCGCGTTTTTCGCGCGGGTATTTCCACAGCCATCGCCCGCTGACCATACGCCAGTAAAAGAGCGCTCCGCGTACCGCCCAGTCGAGGAACATCCCCAGCCAGACGCCCACCACGCCCCATCCCAGCATAATACCCAGCGTATAGCCCGCCACCACGCGACAGCCCCACATGCCGAGCATTGATACCCACATGGCAAAGCGGGCATCACGCGCCCCCTTCAGCCCGGCGGGCAGCACCCAGGAAGCGGCCCAGATTGGCATAAAGGCGGCATTAAGCCAGATAAGGATCACCACCACGTCTTTAACATCCTGCTCGCGGGTATAAAAAGAGGCCATCAGGCTCGCGAACGGCGCCGTAGCCCAGGCAATGGCGGTTAATCCGATGGTGGAAAGCCAGAACACATGGCGTAGCTGGCGTTCGGCCTGGCCAATCTGCCCTTTACCGAGCCGTTTACCGGTAATGATGGTAGACGCCGACCCGAGAGCGTTACCCGGCAAGTTGATAAGGGCAGCAATGGAGAAGGCGATAAAGTTACCGGCGATGACGTCGGTCCCCATCCCGGCGACAAACATCTGCGTTAACAACTTGCCGCCGTTAAACAGCACCGATTCGATACTGGCCGGAACGCCAATGCCCATTACCTCCCAGACGATGGCAAAGTTCAGCGGCCGGAAGTAGCTCTTCAGGCTGATGCGCAGCGCCGGGTTAAAGCCCACCGCCAGCACCACGATAATGGCGATCGCCCCAATATAGCGCGAAATCGTCAGCCCGAGCCCTGCGCCGATAAAGCCCAGCCCGTCCCAGGAAAAAATCCCGTAAATCAGCACGCTGCTGATCATGATGTTCAGGATGTTCATCCCGCCGTTAATCAACAGTGGAATTTTGGTGTTGCCGGCGCCGCGTAACGCGCCACTACCAATCAGCGCAATCGCCGCTGCCGGATAGCTAAGAACCGTCATCTCAAGGTAGGAGAGCGCCAGCGCTTTTACCTCAGCGGTAGCCTCGCCCGCCACCACATCGATGATCTCTTTACCAAAATAGTGGATCACCGCCGCGAGGATAATCGAGAACAGGGTCATGATCACCAGCGACTGGCGCGCCGCCGCCCTCGCCCGCTGCGGATCGCGCTTCCCGAGGCTGAAGGCCACCACCACCGTGGTTCCCAGATCGATAGCGGCGAAGAACGAGACGATCACCATGTTGAAACTGTCTGCCAGCCCGACCCCGGCCATCGCCTCTTTACCCAGCCAGCTCACCAGGAAGGTGCTGAGCACACCCATCAACAGGACGCAGGTGTTTTCCAGAAAGATAGGCACCGCGAGGGGGGTGATTTCACGCCAGAAGAGGACCCGATAACTTTTACGTTTGGCATACCAGGACGTACGCATGACGCGCTGGCGTAAAGCGGAAGTGACGTTCAAAATGGACCTTAGCGAGAAAGTTGAAACTTCATTTCAAATGATGGGGTAGAACCGCTGATCCTGCAAAGTATTTTGCTAAAAAATCTGTGGGCTTTTGTGTCAAACTGACTAATGAATCAGCAGTTAAGCTTTTCTGATTAAGATCTGGTTTGACAAAACTTTTTTCGCCGTTAAGATAACGCTCCACAACGATTCCTCTGTAGTTCAGTCGGTAGAACGGCGGACTGTTAATCCGTATGTCACTGGTTCGAGTCCAGTCAGAGGAGCCACATTTAAGAAGCCTGCTTTCGAGCAGGCTTTTTGCTTTTTTAGGTTTATAAAACCGCAGCCAAAAAAAAGCCCCCCGACAAGATCGGAGGGCTCATAAGCGGTCAGCGCGACCTATTCGCCTTTAGGCTCGGCGTTTTTCATTTCGCCCATCACCTTCAGCTTCTTGGAGATTTCGCGACGTTCTTTGGAGATCTCGGCGTTCTTGATGATGTAGTCATCAACGCGATCTTCATAGTCGCTCTTCATGCTGGCGATGATGCCCTGGATAGCCTCGACGCTCATACCCGGCTTGATGTAATCGCTCAGGTTGTCCAGCAGCAGCACACGCTTCTGGTTGTCACGGATCTTCTTCTCAACGTCCTGAATTTCACGCTGTAATTTGTTTTTGCGGCGGAACAGGCGGACGAATTCCAGAACATCCTGGAAAGAAGGCTTGGTAGTTTCCATTTTTACACCCCTGATAATGTGAGAATCGGATTCGTTTAAACAACCGCTCTGGCGTTAACCTTACTGACAGCGATTGCTGATGACAATAATTTTCCTTTGATGCCTATCATAACCCCAATCTCTGCTGAATCGAAGCAGCAGGCATCACAACCCTGAATAGCTGCCTTTTATTTGCGCAGCGCCCGGCAGATCAGATGCGAGAGCAGCTCCAGCTGACGGGCCAGCTCCATGCTTAACCATACATAGCCGTGAATCGGCGTTTCCGCCACGTTTTCGCTCTGATGTTCCTGGATTAGCTGACGCAGTTCGGCAACGATGTCGTTCAGCCGTTCGGTGTTTGCCAGGATGGGCTGCGGGTTGCCTTCATAGAGCGCATGGGCAATGGTCAGCAGCGTTTGCTGGGTCATCTGCTGCGTCTCTTTAAGAGTATGGGCGTTGAGCATCACAAAATGGCTCGCCCGCGAGGCCCAGTGGGCATTGATTTGCAGCTCCAGGATGCAGACCAGATTACGGCTAACCGTCTGTATCGCTTCGAGGATCGATTTCTGTATATGGGTCTCTTTGCTGGCCGGTACGATCAGACCACGCATCTTTACCACGTCGTTAAGGATGGTCTGCAGATGTTTCTCCAGCCGCGGACGCTCAACCAGATTGGGGGAAAAGCCGGCCTGATAGACCCGGTTGAAGGCGGTAACGTAATTCGCCATCTGGATGCGCCAGTGCAGGAACGCCCGCTGGGGCCAGATGCCGGTAAAGAGCATCGCCAGCAGCGAGCCCAGAATCACGTCTCCGCTTCGCCACAGCGCGGTGGTCATATCCCCCGTCGGCCCGCCGATCACCACCGCCAGGGTGATCCCGATCAGCAGCGCCTGATAGGGTTTTTTACCCAGCGCCAGCCAGCCGCACAGGAACATCGCCGCGCCACACCAGAGCAGCATAAGCGGCAATGAATAGAGCTCAAGCTGGAGGGCAATCAAACCAAGCGCCGAACCAAAGATTGTGCCGCCGATACGCTCAAACGCCCGGGGCACCACGTTACCCCAGAAGGAGATCGGCCCCATGATCACCACCAGGGTGATGAGCGGCCATGTGCCCTCCGGCACCGCCAGCAGGCGCACCAGCAGAAAGGTGAGGATAAACGCGAGAGCAATGCGACAGCCGTGCACAACGCGATAATGACGATACAGACGAATTTCAAACGACGTTAAGGATTTATCGGGGCGCACACCCGCTCTCCAGCCACTGATCAGAGGCTAATTGTACTGTGTTTTCTGCCGGAGGGTGTCGCATCCGGCAGATTATCCTTGCGATATATGTGCATTAACCCGCTTTATGCTCGACGGGAACCAGCATTTCGATCGTCCAGTAACCATCGGCGTTGCCGTCGTTGAGATAACGTTCAATACAGGGCTTAGGGGCAATCTGGTAGTTAGCGTCTTCCAGCAGGCTGGCTAAGAACAGTTTCCAGGGGGTGGCGTAGTCATCGCCCTCTATACGGGCGGTGGCAGAGGCGTAATCGCCCGCAGCGACTTCGGTAAGGATCACCCCTTCGCTGTTAGGCGGAAGGGTAAAATCGTCGCTGACGGTGACAACGGTGTCGCAGCGCAGCTTCTCCGGCGCCACTTCGTCAGGGTTATCGTAATAGACCGCCAGCCACTCCTGGGCAGGCACGTTACGCCCGCTGACCCACATGTTCAGCTGTTCAAAGCCCTGCTTTACGGTCTGTTCCCAGGGGCCCACCAGATGAAAGCCGGCGATTTTACGTTTTGGTTGCTGCGAGATGCTGTAGTCCATGACGCCTCCTTAATCACTGTGTATGCATACACTATAGGGCAGTAAAAACCGCGGTGACAAACAGGAAGTGTAGAGTATGCGAGCAGACTCGCAGAGTCGCCGGTCTGCTCGCAGGCGGGTTAAATATTGTGATGCAGATAATCGCTCAGGCGCGAGAACATGCCGCCTTTTTCAACGCCTTCCAGCGTCACCAGCGGCCAGTGGGCCACCACTTTATCCCGGTCATAGAGCGCGATCTCCCCTACCCGCTGATGCGCGGCGATAGGCGCTTCCAGCTCTTTTTTATCCAGCACGTAGCGGGCTTTGATATTCGGAACTTCCGCTTTTGGCAAAGCCAGCCAGAAATCCTGGTCGGTGCCCAGCGCGATCTTCTTTTTATTGCCGTACCAGATGCGCTCGGATCCCACCTGCTTACCGTTACGCAGGATCTGTACGGTGTCGAAATTCTGCTGGCCCCAGTGCAGCAGCTTACGCGCCTGATCTTCGCGCCCTTTCGGGCTTTCGGCTCCCATAATCACCGCGATCAGCCGGCGCTGGCCGTCTACCGCAGAGGCGATCAGGTTAAACCCGGCACCCGAGGTGTGGCCGGTTTTCAGGCCGTCGACGTCCAGGGTTTTGTCCCACAGCAGGCCGTTGCGGTTCTGCTGGGTAATGCCGTTCCAGGTGAGGCTCTTCTCGCTGTACATATGGTAGAACTCGGGCTCGCCATGGATGATAGCGCGGGAGAGCACGGCCAGATCAAAGGCCGAGCTGTGCTGCCCAGGGGCATCCAGACCGTGCACGGTTTCGAAATGGGTATCGTGCAGATTCAGCTTCTGCACGTAGTCGTTCATCATCTTCACAAACTGCGGCTGCCCGCCGGCCACGTGGTCGGCCAGCGCGACGCAGGCATCGTTGCCGGAATCAACAATCAGGCCGCGGCTCAGGTCGCGCACGGTTACGCGGTCTCCCGGCTTGATAAACATCAGCGAAGAGCCATTAAACACCGGGTTGCCTTTTGCCCAGGCATCCGCGCCCACGGTGACAACATCGTCTGCACTAATGCGGTGGCTATCAATGGCGCGATCGACCACATACCCGGTCATCAGTTTGGTGAGGCTCGCCGGATTGCGCTGCTGGTGTTCGTTGCCCGCCGTTAAGGTCTGCCCGGTCGTATAATCCATCAACACCCAGGATCCCGCCTGAATGGCGGGCGGCTGCGGCGCATATTCAATCGGATCGGCAGCCAGCGCGGATGAAATAGTCGCAGCGAGTAAAGAAACAGCAATAAACAGACGGCGTTTCAACGGTATATCCTCAGGTCATTTATAATCGCTGACCTTTTTACGGAACTTCTCGTGTCGATACCTGGATAAATTGCAAAAAAATGTGACAATGAGCATGTTTTAATGCAAACGTCCTCGCAATTTTTTCACCTGCCGTCGCTTTTTCTTCGGCGAGCCTGAGCGGATGGTTTACCATAGCAGGGTGACCTATAAACAGGATGGTATTACCGGTGTCTGATTCCGCTGCGCTTCCCACATTTTTATTCCACGATTACGAAACCTTTGGTACCAGCCCGTCGCTGGACCGCCCGGCGCAGTTTGCCGCGATCCGCACCGATGCGGAGTTCAACATCATCGGCGAGCCTGAGGTGTTCTACTGCAAGCCCGCAGACGACTATCTGCCTCAGCCCGGCGCGGTAATGGTCACCGGTATTACGCCGCAGGAAGCGCGAGCCAAAGGGTTACCCGAGCCAGAGTTTGCCCGCCGTATTCACGACCTGTTTACCGTCCCCAATACCTGCGTGGTGGGCTATAACAACGTGCGCTTCGATGACGAAGTGACGCGTAATATCTTCTACCGCAACTTCTACGATCCCTACGCCTGGAGCTGGCAGAACCGCAACTCGCGCTGGGATCTGCTGGACGTGATGCGCGCCTGCTATGCCCTGCGCCCGGAGGGGATCGTCTGGCCGGAAAACGACGAGGGGCTGCCGAGCTTCCGTCTGGAGCACCTGACCCGCGCCAACGGTATCGAACACGCTAATGCCCACGACGCCATGGCGGATGTCTATGCCACCATTGCAATGGCAAAGCTGGTGAAAACCCACCAGCCAAAGCTATTTGACTATCTGCTCAGCCATCGCAGCAAGCAGAAGCTGATGACGCTTATCGACGTGCCGCAGATGAAGCCTCTGGTGCATATCTCCGGGATGTTCGGCGCATGGCGCGGGAATACCAGCTGGGTGGCGCCCCTTGCCTGGCACCCGGACAACCGTAACGCGGTGATTATGGTAGATCTTGCGGGCGATATCTCTCCCCTGCTCGAGCTGGAGAGCGATGCCCTGCGCGAGCGGCTCTATACCGCGAAGGCGGAGCTGGGCGAACAGGCCGCCGTGCCGGTTAAGCTGCTGCATATTAATAAGTGCCCGGTGCTGGCCCAGGCTAACACCCTGCGGGCGGAAGATGCCGACCGGCTGGGTATTAACCGCCAGCACTGTCTGGATAACCTGAAGATCCTGCGCGAAAACCCGCAGGTGCGGGAAAAAGTGGTAGCGATCTTTGCTGAAGCCGAGCCTTTTGTCCCATCCGATAACGTCGACGCCCAGCTCTATAACGGCTTTTTCAGCGACGCCGACCGCGCGGCAATGAATATCATCCTGCAGACCGATCCGCGCAACCTGCCCGCGCTGGATCTGACCTTTGCCGATTCACGCATCGAAAAGCTGATCTTTAATTACCGGGCGCGCAATTTCCCCGGTACCCTGGATGAGGCCGAACAGGCGCGCTGGTTACAGCATCGCCGCAATGTCTTTACCCCGGAGTATTTACAGGCCTATGCCCAGGAGCTGGAGATGCTCTACGGTCAGTATGAGGGGGATAGCGAGAAGCTGAATCTGCTGAAGGCGTTGTATCAATACGCCCAGGAGATCGTCTGAATTAACCCTCCCGCAGGCGGGAGGGTTGCAGGCTTAAGCCTTCTGAACGGTAATACTCCAGGCCGCGTCGCCCACCTGCTGGTAATCGGTGATGGCGTGGCCCTCTTCTGCCGCCCACTGAGGGATGGCTTCGGTTGCCTGGGTACAATCAAATTCAATAATCAGTTCATCGCCGCTGGCCATCTCCGCCAGCGCTGCTTTTGCTTCAATCAGTGGAAACGGGCAAACCTGCGTCACCACATCCAGTTTTTTAACAGCCATAACTGCTCCTGTTCATTATTAAGCCGTCGCCGGCGCAAGTTTCGCTTTGCGCTGGGGACGAACATACAAAAACCATGACGCGGTCCATACGCCAAGGATCATAAAGACCAGCCCAATCCAGCCCTGCCAGGTCATCATTGCAGTCATCACCAGACCATTACCGATGGAGCAGCCACCTGCCATGCTGGCGCCCACGCCCATCAGAATACCGCCCAGCCCGCTACGCAGCGTGGTTCGTGCATCGGCAGCGCGCACGCGGAACTCACGGCTGGCTTTGGCCGCAATGAAAGAGCCAAGGAAGATACCCAGCACCAGGAAGACGCCCCAGTTAAGGAACTTGCCCTGCCCGGTCACCAGGTACTGGAGGATATTGGCCGTCGGCGAGGTGATGCCGAGGCCAAACATGCGCCCGGTGGCTTCACTCAGGGGCCAGGCCAGCAGCGCAATCAGCCCGATCAGCACCGCGGTCACAAAGGGGTGCCAGCGCTTTTCAAACAGCAGATGGGCAAGCCCGCTCCGGCGTGGCGGCAAAGAGGCCATCTTCAGCTTAGGTTTACGCAGCTCTTTGCCGACCCCCCACAGGGTAAAGACCAGCAGCAGCGCCACCAGCGGCCAGACGGAGATGCCGAGGGTCTCGGCAATGGAGTTGTGTTCGGTACTGTAGGTTTTTAACAGCCCGTTAAGCCCGTCCGCATGGGGGGAGCGCATCACCGCACTCAGCACCATATAGGTAAAGAGCGCAATCCAGCTGCCGATCAGCCCTTCCCCGGCGCGATACCAGGTACCGGTGGCGCAGCCGCCTGCATAGACAATACCGAGTCCAAAAATGTATCCGCCCACCACGGTGCCAAGCCAGGGGAAGGCGCCGGCGTTATAGTTCACCAGCCCCATCTGAATAAGGGCAAACACCCCAAGGCTCTGGATGGAGATAGCAATTAACAGGGCATAGAACATGCGGTTATTCTTCGCGATATACATATCGCGAAAACCGCCGGTAAGACAGAAACGTCCGCGCTGCATTACAAAACCTAACAGCGCGCCGCAGATCAGTCCGCTTAATATCATAGAGAGCATCGTCATTAATAAGTGAGCAAAATATCAGGCTGCAAATTATTAATGACTTGCCTGGCAGGAACCAATAACCAAATTATCTAACTTAGATGTTTTGGTTATTTCAGCCATAAAAAAACCGGAGGACAGGCCTCCGGTTTTGCACTTTAAAAGTGAGAGTTACGCGATATCTTCGTGCTGCGGAACCGGGTTGCGGAAGCTTTTGGTCACGCAGGCCAGGTACACCAGACCGATACCCGCCCAGATGAGGCCCAGAACCATCGAGCTCTCTTCCAGATTAACCCACAGCGCACCCACGGTCAGGGCACCGCACATCGGCAGGAACAGATACTGGAAGTGGTCTTTAAGCGTTTTATTGCGCTTTTCACGGATCCAGAACTGAGAGATAACCGACAGGTTCACGAAGGTGAACGCCACCAGCGCACCGAAGTTAATCAGCGCGGTTGCCATTACCAGGTCGAAGTTAATCGCCAGCAGAGCAATAGCACCGACAAGGATGATGTTCATCGCCGGGGTACGCCATTTCGGGTGCACATAGCCGAAGAAGCTCTTCGGGAACACGCCGTCACGACCCATCACATACATCAGGCGCGCTACGCCCGCATGCGCCGCCATACCGGACGCCAGTACGGTGATGGTGGAGAAGATCAGCGCGCCAACCTGGAACACTTTACCCGCCACGTAGAGCATGATTTCCGGCTGGGAAGCATCCGGATCTTTAAAGCGAGAGATATCCGGGAAGTAGAGCTGCAGGAAATAGGTGGCAAAGATAAAGATCAGGCCGCCAATCAGCGCGGTCAGGAAGATGGCGCGAGGAATAACGCGCTCGGCATCCTTGGTCTCTTCTGACAGGTTGCTGATGCCATCAAAGCCGGTAAAGGAGAAGCACAGAATGGTGGCACCAGTAATCATCGGGATAACGTGCGCATCACCAGACCAGAACGGTTTGCTGCTGGCCAGCGTGCCTGCACCTTCACCCTCGAAGACGCCATAGATAACCATGCCGAGGATAACGGCGATCAGCACCACCTGCAGCACAACAATCACCGAGTTGAAGTTAGCAACAGACTTAATACTGCGCAGGTTGAACGCGGTCATAAAGGCGACGAGGGCCACCACGAATATCCATGACGGAATCGAGGGCACCAGCGCTTCAAAATAGATTTTTGCCAGCAGAATGTTGATCATCGGCGCGAACAGATAATCGAGCAGCGAAGACCAGCCCACCATAAAGCCGACGGTCGGGCTGATGGATTTCTGGGCGTAGGTGTAGGCTGAACCGGCAGACGGATAGCGGCGCACCAGCTTACCGTAGCTCAGAGCGGTAAACAGGATCGCGATCAGCGCAAAGGCGTAAGCCGTTGGCACGTGACCGTCGGTGAGGCCTGAAACGATACCAAACGTATCGAACAGCGTCATCGGCTGCATATAGGCAAGGCCCATCATAACAACCGGAAATAACGTAAGCGTTTTACGTAATTCCACGCGAGAGGTATTTGGAGTAGCGTTATGCGACATGATTGTTCTCCTTACGGGTGAACACTGGCGCGTAAGCAAAAGATTGCCCCATTTTCTTTCTTCCTCAGCGACAACAACTGTCGGATTTTAGTAAGTATCTATCCGGTACGAAGCCCGGCCTCTTGGTTTAAATGGTTTTCTTACATGCAAAAAAAAATAACCGACGCCTTTTATATCGTCGATTATTCATTTGTTTGCAGCGGCGCATTTTGCCCCATTTAAATATAAAAATGCAATAGTTAGCGACGCCCGCAAAACTTTTATTTACTTTAACTGCCTGATTTTTCGACATCAGCCTGTGAGTAAACGGCGGCAATAGCACTATTTGCTAAAATTTCCTGCCGCCACCAGGCACTCGCCAGACCGGCAGTTTGTTCATTCCAGCCGATCTAGACGGATTCATAACTGGCCTGCGCCAGGATCTGTTTTTCTATTAGCGCTCCGCTTTCTATATAGCGCTGCGCTAAATAGCGCGGCAGGTAACCGCAGCCAAGACCGCTTATCTGCAGCTCCAGCTTGGTTTTAAAATCGAAGACGGTGATGGCCTCCTGATCGTCGAGTAATTGCGAGGAGACGGCGCAGTCAGGCTGGGTATTATCCCCCACCACAATGGCACGATGGTTTTTTATTATCCGCCGGTTAACCGGCTCCGCCTCCTGGGCCAGCGGATGATGAGGCGCCACCACAAATACCTGCTCAAGCTGGCCCAGACGGGCAAAGCCAAAGGCGCTTAACTGCGGAGGATCGTGAAGCGCGCCGACAATGATATCCGCCCGGCCATTAATTAGCGCCTCCCAGGAGCCGGCCAGCACCCCGTTGATAAATTTCAGCCGGGTGACGCTGTGGTGCTGGTAAAAAGCTTCGATTAAGGGCGACAGCAGCGAAAAGGGAAAAGTGTCATCCACGCCAATAATCAGCTCATTTTCCCACCCCTGGTGCAGCTTCACGGCCTGCTTTTCCAGCTCGCGCACCGCGTGCAGCACGTCCCGCCCTTTTTCCAGCAGCATTTGCCCGGTGCGGGTAAAGCGCGCCCGGTGGCCGCTGCGGTCGAGGATCTGGATGTTGAGATCGCTCTCCAGCTTGTGAACGGTATAGCTCAGTGCCGAAGGCGTCTTAAATAATTTGGTCGACGCCGCGGCAAAACTGCCCTCTTTTTCCAGCGCATCCAGAATGATCAGAACATCCAGAAGTGGTTTCATACTCCCCCTTGTGGCGTAAACGCCCTGCGCGGGTCGCACTACTCCATAGGCATAACCAGCGGATCCGGAAACAGATACTCAAAACCCAGTTCGTGACAAATGCGATTGCCATCAATAAGTTTGCCCTTTCCTTCACTCTGCGCATCAAGGAAACGGGGAGGCTCCAGCCCCAGCTGGCGTGCCATGGCCGGATAAAACACATTGCGCGCAGGGTGGGCAGGTGCACATATATTATAGATGTGCCCGCCTTTTGGGGCCTGTAATAGCAGGGTAATGGCGCTAATGACGTCCTCAAGATGCACCAGGTTGACGCCATGTTGCCCGTCCGGCGCCGATTTACCAGCAAAGAAGCGCCCCGGATGACGCCCCGGCCCCACCAACCCGGCAAGGCGCAAAATATCAACCTGGGTGCCCGGCAAATTGTGCAGCCAGTCTTCCAGCTCTTTCAGTACGCGGCCGCTGGCGGTGACCGGATTACGCGGCGAATCCTCTTTTAGATTTCCGGCACTGTCGCCGTACACCGAGGTGGAGCTGGTAAAAATAATGCGCCCAATTCGGTGGGCCAGCGCGCTATCCACGATCTCCTGCATGGCCTGCAGGTAGAACTCCTCCCCAGGCCCTGTCCGGCGCGCGGGCAAAGTGATCACCAGCGCATCGACATCCATCAGCGTATCCAGGTCGTCAGTATCGCAAATGAGCTCCGGCTCCAGGCGCAGCTCGACGCCCTCAATGCCGCACATTCGTGCGGCTTCCACGCCGTCTGCGGTGGTTTTACTTCCCGTTACCTGCCAGCCTCGCGCCGTCAGTGATAACGCCAGCGGCATCCCTAACCATCCTAAACCGACAATAGCGACCTTCTTCATGCGTCCTCTCCTGATATTCACGCCTTTTATTAAGGCTACGCCAGCAGTCCGTAACTGACAATTCACAGCTTAAATATGAAATGAATTAATGATTAAAAAAAGCCCTTGCTTTCTGTCACGCAGGTGTTTAGGTTAAAAGGCATTACATGAATAAGCATTCATCGAGAATTTTATGACACGCGTTCAATTTAAACACCACCATCATCACCATCATCCTGACTAGTCTTTCAGGCGATGTGTGCTGGAAGACGTTTGGATCTTCCAGTGGTGCATGAATGCAAGAAAAAGCCCCCGGAAGATCTTCTTCCGGGGGCTTTTTTTTGGACCGTATTCAGGCAGATTACAACAGGATAACGAGGAACCAATAATGTTAGATAATTCACGTTTACGCATAGCTATGCAGAAATCAGGGCGTTTGAGCGATGATTCACGCGAACTTCTGGCCCGCTGCGGGATTAAAATTAACCTGCACACCCAGCGCCTGATTGCCCTGGCAGAGAACATGCCGATTGATATTCTGCGCGTACGTGATGACGACATCCCGGGCCTGGTAATGGACGGCGTGGTAGACCTGGGCATTATCGGCGAGAACGTGCTGGAAGAGGAGCTGCTGACCCGCCGTGCCCAGGGCGAAGATCCACGCTACTTCACGCTGCGCCGCCTGGACTTTGGCGGCTGCCGCCTGTCGCTGGCGACCGCCGTAGACGAACCCTGGGACGGCCCGGCGGCGTTAAACGGCAAGCGCATCGCCACCTCCTATCCACACCTGCTGAAGCGCTACCTCGACCAGAAAGGGGTGCAGTTTAAATCCTGCCTGCTGAACGGCTCTGTAGAAGTGGCCCCCCGCGCCGGTCTGGCGGATGCGATCTGTGACCTGGTCTCCACCGGCGCCACCCTCGAAGCCAACGGCCTGCGTGAAGTAGAGGTGATTTACCGCTCCAAAGCCTGCCTGATCCAGCGCGACGGCGAGATGCCGGAAGCCAAACAGCAGCTGATCGACCGCCTGCTGACCCGTATCCAGGGCGTTATCCAGGCGCGCGAATCTAAATACATCATGATGCACGCCCCGACCGAGCGCCTGGACGACGTCATTGCCCTGCTGCCGGGCGCCGAGCGTCCGACCATTCTGCCGCTGGCGGGCGATCAGCAGCGCGTAGCAATGCACATGGTCAGCAGCGAAACCCTGTTCTGGGAAACCATGGAAAAACTGAAAGCCCTCGGCGCCAGCTCTATTCTGGTGCTGCCTATTGAGAAGATGATGGAGTAATGGCCATGAGCTTTAACACAATCATCGACTGGAATAGCTGTACCGCCGAACAGCAGCGCGAGCTGCTGATGCGCCCGGCGATCTCCGCCTCCGACAGCATCACCCGTACCGTGGCGGAGATCCTCGACAACGTGAAAGCCCGCGGCGACGAGGCCCTGCGGGAATACGGCGCTAAGTTCGATAAAACCGAAGTCGGGGCGCTGCGGGTCAGCGAGCAGGAGATCCGTGAAGCCAGCGCACGCCTGAGCGATGAGTTAAAGCAGGCGATGGCGGTGGCGGTGCAGAACATCGACACCTTCCACACCGCCCAGAAGCTGCAAAACGTAGATGTGGAAACCCTGCCCGGCGTGCGCTGCCAGCAGGTTACCCGCCCGGTAGATGCCGTGGGCTTATATATTCCAGGTGGTTCCGCCCCGCTCTTCTCTACCGTATTGATGTTGGCTACCCCGGCACGCATCGCCGGTTGCCGCAGGGTGGTGCTCTGCTCACCGCCGCCCATCGCCGATGAAATTCTCTACGCGGCCCAGCTGTGTGGCGTGCAGGAGATCTTTAACGTCGGCGGCGCGCAGGCGATTGCCGCGCTGGCTATGGGCACCGAATCCGTGCCGCGGGTGGATAAAATCTTTGGCCCGGGCAATGCCTTTGTGACCGAAGCCAAGCGCCAGGTTAGCCAGCGTCTGGACGGGGCGGCAATCGATATGCCAGCCGGACCGTCGGAAGTGCTGGTGATTGCCGACAGCGGCGCCACGCCCGATTTTGTGGCCTCCGACCTCTTATCCCAGGCCGAACACGGCCCGGACTCACAGGTTATCCTCCTGACCCCGGACACCGATATGGCGAAACGGGTGGGCGAAGCCGTGGAGCGCCAGCTTGCCGACCTGCCCCGCGCCGACACCGCGCGTCAGGCGCTGTCGGCCAGCCGTCTGATTGTGGCCCGGGATCTGGATCAGTGCGTGGCCATCTCCAACCTGTACGGCCCGGAACACCTGATTATTCAGACCCGTGACGCCCGCAGTCTGGTAGAGCGCATTACCAGCGCAGGCTCGGTGTTCCTCGGAGACTGGTCGCCGGAATCGGCGGGGGATTACGCCTCGGGCACTAACCACGTGCTGCCGACCTACGGCTATACCGCCACCTGCTCCAGCCTGGGGCTGGCGGATTTCCAGAAACGCATGACCGTGCAGGAGCTCTCCCGGGAAGGCTTCGCCTCTCTGGCATCGACTATTGAGATCCTCGCCGCCGCCGAGCGCCTCACCGCCCACAAAAACGCCGTTACGCTGCGCGTTGCAGCCCTGAAGGAGCAAGCATGAATATTGAAGAGCTGGCCCGCGATAACGTTCGCGCACTGACCCCCTATCAGTCTGCGCGCCGGCTGGGTGGCAACGGCGACGTTTGGCTGAACGCCAACGAATTCCCGACCCCGGTAGAGTATTCCCTTACCCGGCAGACGCTGAACCGCTACCCGGAGTGTCAGCCGAAGGCGGTGATTGAGAACTATGCTGCCTATGCAGGGGTGAAACCGGAGCAGGTGCTGGTTAGCCGCGGCGCCGACGAAGGCATCGAGTTGCTGATCCGCGCCTTCTGCGAGCCGGGCAAAGACGCCGTACTTTACTGCCCGCCTACCTACGGCATGTACAGCGTGAGCGCTGAGACCTTTAATGTTGAGCTGCGCAAAGTGCCTGCCCGCGATGACTGGCAGCTCGATCTGTCGGCCATCGCCGACAACCTCGACGGCGTGAAAGTGGTTTTTGTCTGCAGTCCGAACAACCCGACCGGGCAGCTGATTAACCCTGAAGATATTCGCGCCCTGCTGGAGATGACCCGCGGCAAAGCCCTGGTGGTGGCCGATGAGGCCTATATCGAATTTTGTCCACAGGCGACGCTGGCCGGCTGGCTGGACGAGTATGAGCATTTAGTCGTGCTGCGTACCCTGTCGAAAGCCTTCGCCCTTGCCGGGCTGCGCTGCGGCTTTACCCTCGCCAATAAAGCGGTAATCGACCTGCTGATGAAGGTGATTGCTCCCTACCCGCTCTCTACGCCGGTGGCGGATATCGCTGAGCAGGCCCTGACTCCCCAGGGCATCGACGCCATGCGCCAGCGAGTAGCGCAGATCCTCGATGAGCGTGAGTATCTGGTCGCGGCCTTAAAAACCATTCCCTGCGTAGAGCAGGTTTTCAACTCGGAAACCAACTATATTCTGGTGCGCTTCATCGCCTCCAGCGCGGTGTTTAAATCTTTGTGGGATCAGGGCATTATCTTACGAGACCAGAACAAACAACCCTCCCTGAGCGGCTGCCTGCGCATCACCATCGGCACCCGGGAAGAGAGCCAGCGCGTTATCGACGCCCTGAATGCGGAGAAAGTATGAGCCAGAAGTACCTCTTTATCGATCGTGATGGCACCCTGATTGCCGAGCCCCCCAGCGATTACCAGGTGGATCGCTTCGACAAGCTGGCGTTTGAAGCCGACGCGATCCCCGTGCTGCTGAAGCTGCAAAAGGCCGGTTTTCGTCTGGTGATGATCACCAACCAGGACGGGCTGGGTACCGACAGCTTCCCGCAGGCGGATTTTGACGGCCCGCATAACCTGATGATGCAGATCCTCACCTCTCAGGGCGTGGCCTTTGATGAAGTGCTGATCTGCCCGCACCTGCCGGCCGATAACTGCGACTGCCGCAAGCCGAAGATCCGGCTGGTAGAGCAGTATCTGGCGGACGGGGCGCTGGATAAAGCCAACAGCTACGTGATTGGCGATCGCGCTACCGATATCCAGCTGGCTGAGAACATGGGCATTACCGGCCTGCTCTACAACCGCAGCGACCTGAACTGGACAATGATTGGCGAGCAGCTGACCCGACGCGACCGCTACTCTCACGTCGAGCGCAACACCAAAGAGACCCAGATTGATGTGAAGGTATGGCTGGATCGCGAAGGCGGCAGCAAAATTCACACCGGCGTTGGCTTCTTTGACCATATGCTGGACCAGATCAGCACTCACGGCGGTTTTCGCATGGAGATCAACGTCAAAGGCGATCTCTATATCGACGATCACCACACCGTGGAAGACACCGGCCTGGCGCTGGGCGAAGCGCTGAAGCTGGCCCTGGGCGACAAGCGCGGCATCAACCGTTTTGGCTTCGTGCTGCCGATGGATGAATGCCTGGCGCGCTGCGCGCTGGACATCTCCGGCCGTCCGCACCTGGAGTATAAAGCCGATTTCACCTACCAGCGCGTGGGCGATCTGAGCACCGAAATGGTGGAGCACTTCTTCCGCTCGCTCAGCTATACCATGGGCGTGACGTTGCACCTGAAGACCAAAGGTAAAAACGACCACCACCGGGTAGAGAGTCTGTTTAAAGCCTTTGGCCGCACCCTACGTCAGGCCATCCGCGTAGAAGGCGATACCCTGCCGTCGTCGAAAGGAGTGCTGTAATGAGCGTCGTGATCCTTGATACGGGCTGCGCCAACCTTAACTCGGTGCGATCGGCCATCGCCCGCCACGGCTACGAGCCCCTGGTCAGCCGCGACCCCGATCTGGTGCTGCGCGCGGACAAACTGTTCTTACCCGGCGTGGGCACCGCCCAGGCGGCAATGGATCAGATCCACGCCCGGGAACTGGTAGAGCTGATTAAAGCCTGCACCCAGCCGGTACTGGGGATCTGCCTCGGTATGCAGCTGCTGGGCAGCCGCAGCGAAGAGAACCAGGGCGTCGACCTGCTTAATATCATCGAGCAGGAGGTGCCCAAAATGGCCGACCATGGCCTGCCGCTGCCGCACATGGGCTGGAACCGCGTCTTCCCGAAAGCGGGCAACCGCCTGTTCCAGGGCATTGAGGACGGCGCCTACTTCTACTTTGTCCACAGCTACGCTATGCCGGTGAACACCTGGACCATCGCCCAGTGCAACTATGGCGAAGCCTTCACGGCGGCGGTGCAGAAAGATAACTTTTATGGCGTGCAGTTCCACCCGGAACGCTCCGGCGCTGCGGGCGCCCAGCTGCTGAAAAATTTCCTGGAGATGTAATGATAATCCCGGCATTAGATTTGATTGACGGCACCGTTGTCCGTCTCCACCAGGGCGACTACGGCCAGCAGCGTGACTACGGTAAAGATCCCCTGCCGCGCCTGCAGGACTATGCCGCCCAGGGCGCCGAAGTGCTGCACCTCGTTGACCTGACCGGCGCTAAAGAGCCGGCAAAACGCCAGATCCCGCTGCTGAAAAAACTGGTTGCTGGCGTGAACGTGCCGGTGCAGGTTGGCGGTGGCGTGCGCAGCGAAGAGGACGTGGCGGCCCTGCTGGATGCGGGCGTGGCCCGCGTGGTGGTGGGCTCGACGGCGGTAAAAGAGCCGGAGATCGTAGCGGGCTGGTTCAAACGCTTTGGCGCCGACGCGCTGGTGCTGGCGTTAGATGTGCGTATCGACACCCAGGGCACTAAACAGGTTGCCGTCAGCGGCTGGCAGGAGAACTCCGGCGTGACGCTGGAGGCGCTGGTTGAGCGCTATCTGCCGGTGGGCCTGAAGCACGTGCTGTGCACGGATATTTCCCGGGATGGCACCCTGGCGGGCTCCAACGTCTCGCTGTACGAAGAGGTGTGCGCCCGTTATCCGCAGGTGGCGTTTCAGTCCTCCGGCGGTATTGGCGATCTGGATGATATTGCCGCCCTGCGCGGCACTGGCGTGCGCGGCGTAATCGTTGGCCGCGCCCTGCTGGAAGAGAAATTTACGGTGACGGAGGCAATTCAATGCTGGCAAAACGGATAATCCCCTGCCTTGACGTTCGCGATGGACAGGTGGTGAAGGGCGTGCAGTTCCGCAACCACGAAATCATCGGCGATATCGTCCCGCTGGCCAAACGCTACGCCGACGAGGGCGCCGATGAGCTGGTCTTCTATGATATTACCGCCTCCAGCGATGGCCGAGTGGTCGACAAAAGCTGGGTTGAGCGCGTGGCGGAGGTGATCGATATCCCTTTCTGCGTGGCGGGCGGCATTAAAACGGCTGAGGATGCAGCAAAAATCCTCTCTTTCGGCGCGGATAAAATTTCCATCAACTCCCCTGCCCTGGCAGAGCCGGAGCTTATTACCCGCCTGGCGGACCGCTTTGGCGTCCAGTGCATCGTGGTGGGGATTGATACCTGGTTCGATGAGACCAGCGGTAAATATCACGTTAATCAATATACCGGCGACGAAAGCCGCACACGGGTTACCCAGTGGGAGACGCTGGAGTGGGTGCAGGAAGTGCAAAAGCGCGGCGCGGGCGAAATCGTGCTGAACATGATGAACCAGGACGGGGTGCGTAACGGCTACGATCTGGAACAGCTGAGAAAAGTACGGGCGGTATGTAACGTGCCGCTGATCGCCTCTGGCGGCGCGGGCACCATGGAACACTTCCTTGAGGCCTTCCGCGACGCTAAAGTCGACGGCGCGCTGGCGGCATCGGTATTCCACAAGCAGATTATTAATATTGGTGAGTTAAAAACGTTCCTGGCGGATCGGGGCGTGGAGATCAGGGTATGTTAACAGAGCAACAACGAGCAGCGCTGGACTGGGAAAAAACCGATGGCCTGATGCCGGCGGTGGTGCAGCATGCGGTATCCGGCGAAGTGCTGATGCTGGGATATATGAACCAGCAGGCGCTGGATAAAACTATCGACAGCGGCAAAGTGACTTTTTACTCGCGCACCAAACAGCGTTTATGGACCAAGGGGGAAACCTCGGGCCATTTTCTGAACGTCGTGAGTATGGCGCCGGACTGCGACAACGATACCCTGCTCATCCTGGTAAACCCTATCGGCCCGACCTGCCACCTGGGCACCAGCAGCTGCTTTGGCGAGACGAGCCACCAGTGGCTTTTCCTCTATCAGCTGGAGCAGCTGTTAGCGGAACGTAAAACCGCAGACCCGGAAAGTTCCTATACGGCGAAGCTGTACGCCAGCGGCACCAAGCGCATCGCCCAGAAAGTGGGTGAAGAAGGGGTAGAGACGGCGCTGGCCGCGACGGTAAACGACCGCCACGAGCTGACTAACGAGGCCTCTGACCTGATGTACCACCTGCTGGTGCTGCTGCAGGATCAGGAGCTTGATTTGACGACGGTGATCGAAAATCTGCGCAAGCGCCACAAATAAAAAAACCACCTCGTTAAGAGGTGGTTTCAGAGCGTTTATAAAACCGGGGAGACCCGGTTTTTTGTTATCAGGCTTTGCGCTGGTAATTACGCATAGCATTGCGGCCAAGAACCACGCCGGAACCAATCAGGCCACCCAGCAGAACGGAAAGGATCAGCACAATAGCGCGTTTCGGGCTGTCGCGACGAACAGGGAGGTCTGGCTTCATGACGTAGCGGTAGGCGTGAATAGATTTTGCATCAAGCTGCAGCTTATCGATATCAAGCAGGCGTTGTTTGTTCTGATAATAATCGCCGCCAAAGGTTAGCGGGCGCGAAGATTCACGTTCAACCATGGTGGAAAGCGCATCGGTTCCTAACAGGAACATGCTGTCCTGAGTGACGTCCTGGGTTTGCTGGATTTGCGGTTTAGTCACGCCTGCGGCCTGAGCGAACTTGAGTGATTCGCTGAGCTGCTTGATGCGAAGATCTTTCTGCTCCTGAGCAATCTCCTCCTGGTTTTCAATGGAGACTTTCAGGGTGGCCACCTGCTGCTCAATGTTATCTTTCAAATCGCTATAAAGTTCCTTGCCGATCTGCTCATCGATTTGCTGGATGTAGAGGGCGAGCTGTTTTTGGGCGGCTTCGGCGGAGTCGCTGGCATAGGTAACCTGTAACGGCGTGGCTTGCCCTTTTACTACCGGTTCAATCGTCAGTTTCTCAGGCTTTTCCTTATTCTCAAGCGTGCCAGCGAGAGCTGAAAAAGCCGCATTGTAGCGATTGAACACATTAGACTGTACATCGGGCAGCTTAGGTGCTGAGGTACCATATAGAATATTCAGAGCTGTACTGTATGTACCGATCTGTGCAGAATCAGGCTGTGTGATGATAGATGTAGAAGACCACTGCTCTTTAGCAATCATCAGATAAACCGCTGCAATAGCAATTGCAATAGCGATAAATGCAGCGATTAGCCACTTCCCACGCCACAACTGCAATACAAGATCAATTAAATCAATCTGTTCCGGGTCACTGCTACGCGTCACCTGGTTGTTGTTATTGTACGTCATAAAGTCCTTAGCAAGCGAAAAACCACAAGGTAATTAACTACTAACACAGTGTAACCATAGTTGCGGGAAATTCTATAGGAATAAGGTGAGCTAAACAGTCAAGTTGACAAATTTCAACAACGCTCTCTTTTACAAGCCCTACAAACGTTGACGATTTTATGAAGATGCCCACTACTAGCGGGCATCCTTGGAAGACATTAATCACTACCGAACAGATCGCGGGTATAGATCTTATCAGCTACGTCTGCGAGCTCTTCAGCCATACGATTAGTGATGATGACATCAGCCTCTGCTTTAAACGCGTCCAAATCGCGTTCCACACGAGAATTGAAGAAGGCCTCCTCTTTCATCACCGGCTCATAAATGATAACCGGGATCCCCTTGGCTTTGATGCGCTTCATGATCCCCTGGATTGAAGAGGCACGGAAGTTATCAGAACCACTCTTCATAATCAGACGATAGATACCCACCACCTTCGGCTTACGGGCCAGGATGGAGTCAGCAATGAAGTCCTTACGAGTGCGGTTAGCATCTACAATGGCCGAGATGATGTTATTCGGCACAGACTGGTAGTTTGCCAGCAGCTGTTTGGTATCTTTCGGCAGGCAGTATCCGCCGTAGCCGAACGATGGATTGTTGTAGTGATTCCCAATACGCGGGTCAAGGCAAACCCCTTCAATAATCTGTTTGGTGTTCAGCCCCAGGCTTTCTGCATAGCTGTCCAGCTCGTTAAAGTAGGCAACGCGCATGGCAAGGTAGGTGTTGGCGAAGAGTTTGATCGCTTCAGCTTCTGTTGAATCAGTAAAGAGTACAGGAACATCTTGTTTGATGGCTCCCTGTTGCAGTAAAGCAGCGAATTTCTCGGCTCGCTCGGAACGCTCACCAATCACGATACGGGACGGATACAGGTTATCGTATAGTGCCTTACCTTCTCGTAAAAACTCTGGAGAAAAAATAAGATTATCGGTATTAAATTTAGCTTTCATCGCGGTTGTAAAACCAACCGGAACAGTTGATTTGATTACCATTACCGCATTGGGATTGATATCAATGACATCCTGGATGACGGATTCTACGCTTGAGGTATTAAAATAGTTATTTTTAGGATCGTAATCAGTTGGCGTAGCAATGATCACGTAATCAGCATCTTTATATGCTGTTTGCTTATCGAGAGTCGCCGAAAAGTTAATATTTTCACGCTTTAAATATTGCTGAACCTCTTTATCAACAATAGGAGAAATCCCATCATTCAGCATCTTTACTCGGTCGGGAATGATATCTAATGCAACAACTTCACTATGTTGAGCGATAAGCAGACCGTTCGATAAGCCCACATAACCAGTACCGGAAATGGTGATTTTCATTGCATGCTCTCAGAATTAACTTAATTATGAACCATGATGTTTACGCATCCTGATAAGAATAAATAGTTTTACTGCCTGGAAGATACTGGTTCAATATAAAATTTAACATTTCAGATTATCTTGATCGCCTTGAAATCAATATTACCTTGTAAAAACAACCAATCTGTATATTGCAATAAGATAAATAAAAAAGCCCGGTCTTAAACCGGGCTCTTATACTATTTTTTTATTAATCCATCCATTCGGTGTGGAACACACCTTCTTTATCGGTACGCTTATAAGTATGCGCCCCGAAGTAGTCACGCTGGGCCTGAATCAAGTTAGCAGGCAGAACAGCTGCACGGTAGCTGTCGTAGTAAGCTACTGCTGCGGAGAAGGTCGGAACCGGGATACCGTTTTGAACCGCATAAGCCACGACATCACGCAGGGCTTGCTGATAATCATCAGCGATTTGCTTGAAGTATGGCGCCAGCAGTAGGTTAGCGATACCGGCATTTTCAGCATAAGCATCAGTAATTTTCTGCAGGAACTGAGCGCGGATGATGCAGCCAGCGCGGAAAATCTTAGCGATTTCGCCGTAGTTCAGATCCCAGTTGTTCTCGTCAGACGCAGCGCGCAGCTGGGAGAAGCCCTGAGCATAAGAGACAATTTTACCGAGATATAACGCACGGCGTACTTTCTCGATAAACTCAGCTTTATCACCGGCTGGTTTAGCCTGCGGGCCGCTCAGCACTTTGGAAGCTGCAACACGCTGCTCTTTCAGGGAGGAGATATAGCGTGCAAATACAGATTCAGTAATCAGAGACAGGGGCTCGCCGAGATCCAGGGAACTCTGGCTGGTCCATTTACCGGTACCTTTGTTTGCCGCTTCGTCCAGAATCACATCGACCAGGTATTTACCCTCTTCATCTTTTTTAGTGAAGATATCCTTGGTAATGTCGATTAGGTAGCTGTTCAGCTCACCCTTATTCCACTCGGAGAAGGTCTGGGCAAGCTCTTCGTTGGAGAGATTCAGGCCACCTTTCAGCAGGGAGTAGGCTTCTGCGATCAGTTGCATATCGCCGTATTCGATGCCGTTGTGAACCATCTTCACATAGTGACCCGCACCGTCCGGACCAATGTAAGTTACGCAAGGTTCGCCATCCTCGGCAACGGCAGCGATTTTAGTCAGGATAGGAGCAACTAGTTCATAGGCTTCTTTCTGGCCCCCAGGCATGATGGAAGGGCCTTTCAGAGCCCCCTCTTCACCACCAGACACGCCGGTACCGATAAAGTTGAAACCTTCTTCAGAGAGTTCGCGGTTACGCCGAATGGTGTCGTGGAAGAAAGTGTTACCGCCATCAATAATAATGTCGCCTTTATCAAGGTACGGCTTCAGGGAATCGATAGCTGCATCAGTGCCAGCGCCCGCTTTTACCATTAACAGGATACGACGCGGCGTTTCCAGAGATTCAACAAATTCCTGCACCGTGTAAAAAGGAACCAGCTTCTTGCCCAGGTTTTCAGCAATCACTTCTTCGGTTTTGTCACGGGAGCGGTTGAAAACGGAGACGGTATAACCACGGCTTTCGATGTTGAGCGCCAGGTTGCGCCCCATCACTGCCATACCGACAACGCCGATTTGTTGTTTGGACATTACATACTCCTGTCAGGTGTGGTCGCCGCGACTGTACGCGGCTTGAAATGTGGCTTAGATGTTAACTCAGGATGAGCCTGAGTAGATAGCGGAAGATGCGATTCAGAGGGGTGTTAGATGAACGCCTTGGCAAAGGAAGGATCAAAAGGCCCCTCTTTCACTTCCATCATTAGTGCTCTCGGAGAGAGACATTCGACACTGTGTATATCACCCGGAGAAAACTCGACTACGTTTATTGCGGTATTCTCTCCGGCGACAAATTGATTAATGATTCCGCCATCTTTGCCATACAAGCAAACCTGCACTTGCCCTTGCATAACGATAAACATCTCCCATTGATGAGGGAGTTCGTGGAAATGCGGGTCGACATAACTGCCCTGAACCAGAGCAATGAGCAACCGCTGCACTTTATCCTGGTGCGAATTATGCATTAGAAGGTGAGCGCGCAAGCGTGCAGAATGCCCGGCTTGTTCGTATAAGGCATCAAGCTGATGAGTATCAATTAGTCGCATTACATGCCCCTAATCTCATTTCTATAGTCTTTGCCGCGGACTCGACTGAGAATTGTTCTTTCAACAATACATTCGCACCTAAGCCGAATTGGCGACGCGCGGCAACATCTTTAAGCATTAACAGTGCGGACTCATGAAGTTTGTCATCCTCACCATTGATATGAATTAATCCGGCATTATTTTGATTAACTACATCAAGCAAATCATTACCAGCATTTACACTGCCTAATATAGGTAAGGACTGAACCATATATCCTAACAATTTTCCAGGAAAATTGTGAGATGAGTGTCTGGCGGAAAGCGAAAAAAGGCCAACATCCATTTCCGACAGGATAAATTTAAATTCATCCTGATTGACAGAGGCCATATAAGTGAAGTTAGGCAAAGCCCACTCGGCAGCCAAAGAATTGATTAATTCAACTTCATCTCCCTGCCCGATAAATAAAAAGTGGGCTTGCGGATGCTCAGCCATTTTTCGGGCAAGACGCATCAGATTCCCCATATCCTGCGCATGACCGATATTCCCTCCATAGAAGAAAATAACTTTATCTTCAAGGCCAAGACGCTGACGCAATGGTATATAACCCGGGGGTGGTACCGTCGGCGTGAGAGAAGCCCAGTTACGCAAAACCTCACAAGGATAACTTTTATTGGTCATCCGAAAGACGTCAAGATTCTTATCTGACATCAGCCCAATACGGTTTGCCTGGCGATAAGACATTCTTTCGAAAAGACGGAAATAACGTTCGATGAGAGAACCGGCTTTTAACATGCCAGCGTCTATCACCCATTGCGGGAACATATCCCTCAAAATCAGGTAAGCCGGACATTGGCAACGGTATTTAATTTTCTTAACTAAGTGCCCCCAGAAAATGGAGGGTGAGTAATAAACGACCCCATCGAAAGTTTCTTTATTTATCTGGCCTTTAATGGAGTTCCAGGCCCGATAGGAAAGAAGCGTTTCATTAATGGCACGTTGAATTTTACTCACATCCTTGAGAGGCCCGCTTTTGAAACGCCATGTTTTGACCCCCTGCAAGGTGTCAAAAGACACATCTTCCTGGAGACGGGTATCAGGTGTAATTACCGTAACATCATGCCCACGGCGAATAAATTCCTGAGCCAACTCATGAAACATTTTTGCACCAACTCGCGTACTATTGGGCAGGTAATCATCTATGATTAAAGCAAGTTTCATCAATATTCTTTCCAGACGACTCGCTTGACATAATCTGTATAAGAGTGAACGATTCTGACGACTTTATCCGACACATTAGGCATGCTGTAGTCACTGACTTGTCGTAAAAGTCGGTTTTCGCCACGAGGCTGTGTTACCAGAATATCCAGTGCCTGTAGAACACGTTCACACTCTAGACCCACCATCATGACAGAAGCTTCTTCAAAGCCCTCTGGACGCTCATGTGCTTCCCGAATATTGACCGCCGGGAAATTCATAATGGAGGATTCTTCAGTGATTGTGCCGCTGTCAGACAGCACAGCACGTGAGTTTTTCTGCAAATGATTGTAATCATGGAAACCTAACGGTTTCAGCAGATTAATATTTGGGTGGAATTCAATCCCTTGCTCGTTAATACGATTACGTGTCCGCGGATGAGTGGATACAATAACCGGCAAATCATATTTTTCAGCAATAGTATTGAGAACGGTCGCAAGCTTGACAAGCTGTTTGGGAGAATCAACATTCTCTTCACGATGCGCGCTGACGACGAAAAATTCGCCCGGACGCAGGTTCAGTCGCGAGAGTACATCCGAATTATCGATTTGAGGCATGTAATGCGTAAGTACCTCAAACATTGGGCTACCGGTTTTAATAATTCGGTCTGCTGGGAGGCCTTCAGCCAGAAGATATTCACGTGCAATATCACTGTAGGTCATATTGATGTCAGCGGTATGGTCGACTATGCGTCGATTGGTCTCTTCCGGGACGCGCTGATCGAAACAACGGTTGCCGGCTTCCATATGGAAGATAGGCACTTTACGGCGCTTGGCAGGGATAGCAGAAATACAGGAGTTAGTATCACCTAGCACCAACATTGCTTCAGGCTTTTCGGATTCGAGTACCTCATCAACTTTGATGATAACCTGACCGATAGTTTCTGCAGCATTTTTCCCGGCAGCATTTAAAAAGTAATCGGGTTTTCGTACACCAAGGTCATTAAAGAACACTTCGTTTAGCTCATAATCATAGTTTTGACCAGTATGGACAAGAATATGTTCGCAGTGTTCATCAAGCTTAGCGAGAACGCGTGACAGACGGATAATCTCAGGACGCGTACCAACAACAGACATAATTTTTAATTTTTTCATTACAGAGGTCTCGCAATAGTATCAGGCTCATCACGATTGAAAATTTCGTTTGCCCAGAGCATGACTATCAATTCATCATTTCCAATATTTGTAACGTCATGCGTCCAGCCAGGGACTGTTTCAACAATTTTGAACTCATCTGAGGAAACATTCAGCTCATATCGCTCACCGGTAATCACATGTTCAAACTTGAAGTATGCCTGGCCGCGAATGACCAGAAACTTTTCGTTTTTGGTGTGATGATAATGACCACCACGTGTAATGCCGGGATGGGCGGTGAAAAATGAAAACTGCCCCGCTGAAGGGGTTTTTAACATCTCGCAAAAGACCCCTCGGGCATCCCCATAAGAGGGAACTGAGTACGCAAACATATCGGCTGGTAGATAACTCAACCACGTCGAATAAAGCGCGCGGGTGAACCCTGTACCTACAGCCTCGGTGACAAGAGTGGAACGGCTTTCTTTAAAGCGATAAAGTAAATCCGCCACCTCACCTACTGTCGTCGAATATACTGGCTCAACAGTTTTGTACCCGCTTTCAACCTTTTCAGACAAAAGCTTTATCGCATCAGTACAAACATCATCAATATATACAAGATTAACAGGCGCGGAGGAGTCATTGATCGTAATATCGATGTTGTTGGCAATATTATGGCAGAAGGTTGCCACGAACGAATTGTAATTAGGCTTACACCATTTACCAAAAACATTCGGGTAACGATAAATAAAGTATGCTGCACCGCTTTCAGCTGCATAGCGTTCAATTTGTTTTTCAGCTACAGCTTTACTTTGACCATAAGCATTATTCAGTTCAGCCTGAATGGAAGAACTGATCATAATAGGTATGCTTTTATGCTTGGCTAAAAGAGAATCCACTATCTGTTGAGTCAGATTGCTATTCCCCTCGGCAAACTCTTCGACGTTTTTAGGTCGATTGATACCCGCGAGATGATAGACAAATTCAGCTTCTTGCAGGCCATTTTCCAGCTCAGCCGCACTAGAACCGCGGTCAATTTTAACAAGGTCACTGTACCCTGCTTCCTGAAGGCGTAAGCACAGGTTACGTCCGATAAAGCCATCAGCTCCAGTAATCAGGATTTTCATGTCAGGCGTCCAGATCGTAATGTTGACCCGCGCGCAGTGCGCGAATAAAAGGTAATTTAAGAAGAAGTGTTTTCATCCCTTCAACATCCAGTCTCTGCGTATTATGCGAGTTATAATCCTCTACAACAGAGATACGGCTATCACCTTGTTCAACATATTTTCCATAGTTAAGATCGCGCAGGTCAGGTGGAACACGGTAATAATCCCCCATGTCGATAGCGGCAATCATCTCTTCACGGCTAAGCAGCGCTTCATAAAGCTTCTCACCATGGCGCGTTCCGATAACATTGACAGGATGTTGCTCAACGTTAAGAAGCTCTTTCAGAGCAATAGCTAATGTTTCAATCGTTGCGGCAGGCGCTTTTTGAACAAAAATATCGCCATTCTTGCCATGCTCAAACGCATATAGAACCAAATCGACAGCATCTTCAAGGGTCATCATGAAACGGGTCATATTTGGGTCAGTGATCGTCAGCGCTTTACCCGCTTTGATCAGATCCACGAACAAGGGAATGACAGAACCACGGGAAGCCATCACGTTGCCGTAACGAGTACCGCAAATCACTGTTTTGTCGCTATTAACATTACGCGATTTTGCGACCATCACTTTTTCCATCATTGCCTTCGATATACCCATAGCATTGATAGGATAAACTGCTTTATCGGTGCTTAAGCAAACAACCCGTTTTACTTCATTGGCAATCGCAGCTTCGAGAACATTTTCAGTGCCGAGGACGTTAGTCTTAACAGCCTCCATCGGATGGAACTCGCATGATGGCACTTGCTTAAGCGCCGCGGCGTGGTAGATGAAGTCAACACCACGACTTGCATTGAGAATACTGCGATAATCCCTAACATCGCCTATATAAAATTTAAGTTTCTCGCTATTAAATTTCTTACGCATATCGTCTTGCTTTTTTTCATCGCGCGAGAAAACACGAATTTCTTTAATATCTGTTTCAAGGAATCGATTTAGCACCGCATTTCCGAAAGAACCAGTACCACCAGTAATCAACAACACCTTATCTTTAAACATAAAAAACACCGATTAGTTGAAATGAATGCTAATATTAATAAAATAAACAAAAATAGTAAAGATAGTTATGAATGCCATAGGAAACAATACACCTTTAACGTGATGAACTTTTGCTGCGAAATAACACGTTAAACATGTATATATTGCATACGAACCTGCTGTACTTATTGCTGCACCTATAATTCCCAACCATGGTGTCAACATTATAATAAGCAGGATATTTACAATGGCAGTGATTATTGTAACCCCAGACAATAGCTTAGACTTCCTAGCATAAAATAGATATGATGAATAATAATAATAATATGATAAAAAATACATACCTACTAAGACAAAATAAATAACCCAATACAGCTCCTGTGGATTATATTTCGTTTTTATTGTAAGCAAGCCTAGATTTACAATTGCAAAAAATAAGACCCATAAACTTGTAACAATTATCTTATAGCGCGTGTAGAAATTTTTTGCTGAATATACTGAAAACTTTTGTACGCATAACTGAGGCATACCTAATGCCAAAGCACTATTGACTACCATATAAACTGCCGCGATAGCATAGCCGTAGGAGTAATATCCTAACTGTATTTCACCACAATAATAGTTAACAAAAAACCTATCAGCGCCAGATGTAACCCATTGTGCGAGTGTATGAGGTAACATTCCTAAAGCAAAAAATATAATAGCAGTTTGTTTACATAAAGTTTTAGCCAATCTTCTGTTTTTTATTTTTAATCCGGTTAAAAATCTCCAGTAGGGGACTATAACGGAAAGATTAGACAATGAGAAAACAAATAAAAGAACATTTACGCTTGAAAGATAATTTGGTTCAATAAAATATAGTATCGCCAATATAATCACCAGCAAACTCATTTTGCTAATGCAGATAAAAAAATAGTTTTCAGAAGAACTTTTAAACCTAACAAAAGTTGAAACTATTAAAAAAATAGACTCCATTAACGCGTATATAGCTATCAGCAAAACAATACTTTGAGAGATGTAGAACAAAACTATACATAACAATATTATACCGCTGGCACAGCGCACGAAAAAGACTGTAAAGAAGAGCGTAATTCTAAATTTTTCAAAAATCTCTCGCCCTACAATCGAAGTAATATTCAGGCTAATAAAGGGGACTAAGAGTTGTACCAAGACGATATATATTGAAAATTGACCGTAATCTGCAATACTTAAAAGAGATGACAATAGTGGTAGAATAAGAAACATACCACCACGATTAAATCCTGAAGCTAACCCGTATAATATTAATTGCTTCATTTTCCTAATAATACCAAAATTGAATTAACATCTATTTCATCATCCCATGTAATCAACGAGTACCCCATAGCCTCATACTCATATCCCAGAGTAGAGCTTTTGCATAAGCAATATGATGGGTTTGGTAATCTCTTATCTGTGCATAAATCATCTACATTTATACTCTTCAATATTTCGGACGTAATGTACAAAGGATGGGGTCTAAACTTAACATCAACACAATAATTTTTAAGCTCTTGATATATTTTTAACTCATCAGCTATATAAAACGGATTGCTTATAATTAAAATATCACAGATATCGTTTTCAATGATATCTAAACTTGTTTTCAAATAGAGTTTTTCAAAAGAAGAGTCGTAAACAATATTAGAAGCATAAATATTTAATTGGTCATCATTTATACCTCTAAATGATTTAATATTACGCAGTTTATGCTTTTGAGTGAAATCATTAGCCAATAAACCATGCTGAATGACATTTACGCTAAAAATATCTTTCTCGCAAATAAGAGTGATCCATCTGTCATAGTGATTCGTCAATGTGATCTCTTTAATGCCATCTTTAGAAATTTTATCAAGATAAGAACTAAAGGAGACCAATTCAAAAACACTTGTCACGTGTAAATAAAAACGAGGATGTACAGCGATCAGAAAACGAGCAGAACATATGATAGATGTTAAAAATGATTTTAATATATTAAGCAGTGAAATCTCTTGAAGAAAGAAAAGTGTCCGCCCTGAAACACATTGCTTGAAAGGTAGACAATTTGCGTAATCTCGATATAAGCCATTTACCTTAGGTGATTCAGAAAACGACATAAATAAGCACTGATCATTACCTCTTAAAACTTCATTCTTAACCTTTAGGCTTTTTATTATTTGCCATAAGAAATAAAATGGCATAACTAAAATGAGAGGGAATGTAATTATTAAAGGGATGCGATCCTTAAAACGTGCAACTTTAAAATACGAAATCCATTTTTTTTTTAGATTCAATGATTTTATCAAGTAAGAATCAATGCTCATTTCATTTTCAATGGATTTCATGATAAACTCATGAGTTTTTTTATGCTTCATCGCTTCTCTTCATGAAATTTCTTTCAGTTATTAAACTATAACCAACACATGCCCAAAACATATATGCGATAGGCCAAATGTTAAATATATTAGTTGTCATCGCAGCAAGCGCTGTGGATATAAAAAATAAAGAATACTTTTTATTATTAAACCTAAGGCTAATGCTGACCATTGTGATGATTAAGACAAAATACAGTAGCGCCCCTATAACTCCAACACTGATCCATGAATAAATAAATGCGTTGTCAGCGTAAAGCGAATTCGAGATCAGTTGTGGGTATAAAAAGTTCTCAGATATTGAAGAGAAGAAAGCAGACAAATAGTCTAGCCTCGCATTGACATTATCCATGCCGACTGCATCAGTTTTCCTTAATATACCATCTAAATTGTTAATAGATATTAAAATTACCGCACAAAAAAATGTGGTTAATATTAATATATATTTCTTTTTTAATTTATAAGTTCGTAAGCTTTCATTTATTACTTTCAATACATGAGCTGCCAACAAGAATATATAAACACCAGCAGCTGTCATCGAACCACTCAAAGCTATGCAAATTGCTGCTATGCACCAATATACTACAACACGTGAAGATTTGTATCTATATGAGTCGCCTACAATCAGCGCCAAGCTTAGCGCTACAAATATTCCAAAATTATTAGGGTTAACAAAAATTGATATACTTCTAAAACCTGTGCTACTAAATCTAACACTCAAATCTTGATAAAAAGAAAATTCTATTAACGCAAAACATAACGCTAGCCATAGTGTTGTTTTTATTATTTTAACGAATACACTGAAACTCATGTTTTTGTTTAAAAAAAAGAAAAACAAGGGAAACATAAACATGAAAACAGCTAATAATTGTATGTTAAGAGAAAGGTATAATAATGCGGTACAAACAAAATATGCAGCAAAGGGTAATATTACAAAGTCGTTACGACTGATGAAACGTAAAGAAGGTAAGATATTTAAAATAAACAAAGTTAACAATAAATATTTTACCAGTTTAACTGGGTTATCTTCATTATATATATCACCCGTAATAAAGTACATAAATCCATGTGTAAAAAATAACAAAATAATGAGATTTAAAAACCTATTCCTTTCCTTATACATATGCCACCAATTGAACTTGAAGCTTATTATTAACTTTTAACGGGGAAGTTTAAGACATACAATAATATTAGAGGTATGTTCATTATTCATAGTAGGTATGATTTTGCGAGCATTACATATATGATAATTAATTTGGACCCCAACAACTTTATTTAACGCATATTGAATCATATCAAATATCAAGCGCCAATATAACCCTAAAATAATAAATAACATAACTTTGCAATTAATATAAAAAATAGGATTTTACAAAACTGCTGTTTTATAAAATATGCTTTTACATGAAAACGCCTCCATTAATTATATGATTTTAATCCTAAGCATTGATTATATATATTACAGTGAGAAACCATCATCAACAATAATGTTTTGACCTGTGACATATCTTGATTGTTCTGAAAGAAGGAAAATAATTGATCCTGTCATTTCATTTACATCCAGCATCCCCGCTCCGTGAGTATTCTTTCTATATGCTTCACAAAATGCTGCTGGCTGGTTGTCAAAAATCCCACCAGGACTAACAGAGTTAATTCGGAAGCCACTATTATTAACATAGGTGACGATATATTTATTCAAATGCAATAATGCTGATTTAATCGCCGCATATTCTACTGGCATTGTCATTTGTGTATTATCGTATATACCGAATTTTGGGGCAATGACACCATATATTGAAGAAATATTGACCATGGAGAGCGGGGATTTGAGACGCAAGAATAACTGTGCGGCTTGCTGGCTAATTAAAAATGAACTGCCCAAATGTAAAGATAAGTTTTCATTAAAACTAGCAAGCGTAACATCAAATAACTTGCTACCATACATTTTATTTCTTGGATAGGTAGCATTGACAATCCCGTCAATATTAATGAGACTGTTAAAAAAGTCCATGACAGACGGTTCATTAGTAACATCTACTTCAGCATATGTGATATCGATATCAGAAGAGGTTACTATACCCTGAGCCTGTAATTTGGTCTTAATATGATTAATATTAAGGTCAACAGCAATGACCTTAGCGCCATTTTCAATACATGCTTTCGTTAAAGAAGCGCCTAACAACCCACCGGCGCCAAAAATAATAATATTTTTATTTTCTAGTAACATTTTTATTGGATCTCTTTTTTCATTTTCAAAATGGTTTCAGCCATATAAAAATCATAAATATCATCTATATCTACAGCTCTTTCTTTGGGTACTTCTATCGAAGTGACCGTCCCCGAGAATAACCCCACATTATTAAGGATAAACTCAGGTGTAGAAACATAAACAACCGTAGTGATATCAAACACATCGGGACAATCCTGACGTCTAGTGACATCACCATCAGGGCTTATCACCAGTTCATTCATTCCTTCGCGGTTGATTTTAACCATATTAAAATAGGGACTGCGTGATGCTGGCGTTACGGCAATACAAATATCAGCCTTCGTTTGAACACGTTTTGCAATAGCGCATTCTACATCTTGCACTTCACGCAGGGGGCTAGTCGCAGGAAGACTGATAAATTGATCAAATTCTCCATAATGCTCAGTTACCCAGCCAATTGCGTGTCGCCATGCAAACCATTCCGGACTTTTGTCTCCAGACAGTTCATCTGGCCTGTCAATGACAACGATGTCTTTTAATTCTAATGCTTTTTCTTTTATATCTGCATCATCTGTTGAGACGAATACCTTATCGATTGATGGAGCCTTTTGAGCAATATCAAGTGCATAATGCAACAACGGTTTACCAATTAATTTTTTAATATTTTTGCCTGGAAGGCCTTTAGAACCACCACGAGCGAATATAAATGCATAATTTTTCATTCTATTCTGCCGTTCCTTTAATCTTGTTAATTAATGCTAAAGTTTTAATTGCATCTGTCAAAGTTATACATTCGTTATCACGTCCATGCATATAATTTTCGAAGTCCTTTAGCATATTTAAATACATTTTGTTTTTATCAAATTGAGGCTCATTATATACTACGCACTCATCTGATTTGTAAATTATTTTGACTTGGTTGTTAATCAGATCCCATTCAATACGTCCATCCATGCCTAAAATATTGCATTTTCTAAATGCTTTTCTTTGCAGGAAATCAAGGTGAATATTTATAATAACATTCTCTTTTGACACGGTTAAAATATCAGCTATCTCTTCAGCATCAATATCTAATACGCCACAATTACGAACTGAAGCATGAAGAACATCTAACTCACCGAAAAGCCAACGCGTGTAATCGAATTCATGACTTAACTCGAGGAGTGCTCCACCACCCAAGGCTTTACTCGCTGAGACGCTGTCTTTATAGTTTTTACTCGCGCGCCAGTCAGGCAGATACTGTCCTATCTCAACAAATGCATTGTATATCGTGCCCGCTTTTTTCTCTTCTAATAACTTTTTTACTGAAAGTGCAGAGGGTAAATATCGCAAGCAATATCCCACCGCAACGACTGTGTTAAAACGTGTGGCAGCATCCAGCAATGCTTCTGCGTCAGAAACCGAAACTGTAACGGGCTTTTCAATTAAAACAGGTACACCTGCTTTGATAAAGGGTATGGCGTGTTCAGCATGCAGGGTCGCGGGCGATGCAATGATGGCCATATCTACAGCATTTAAGAGTTCAGGTAAAGCATTTACAACCTGATCGCAGTTATCTATTACATCCTGAACTTTACGGCCAGAAGCAGACATTGCATAAACTTTGATGCCTGGATAAAGTGTTTTAAGATTGCGACGATGCCTGTCTGCAATATTACCTAATCCTATTACCGCTGCTGCTTTCATCAATCTAAACCTAAGGTAAAGTAATCAACCTGAGCTTTTTTGAAATCATCCATTCGTCCGATATCCAGCCAATACTCATGTATTGGGAACATAAGAATGTTTTTGTTATTAGCCATATGTTGTTCAAGCAGAGTTGGCATATCAACACGATAATTTTTCGGAACAGTTTTAAAAATGTTTGGTGAAACTACATAAATACCAGCATTGACAAAAAATCTTTGTACAGGTTTCTCTTCCATCGATACGATTTTATTACCCTCTCCTTTTATAACGCCATAAGGAATTTGGTAGTCGTATTCTCGCACACACATTGTTGCATCTGCTTTGCTTTCAATGTGGAATTTGATCAAACGCTCATAATCGACATTGGTCAAGACATCCCCATTAATCATAATTAAAGGATGTTCATTAGATAAATCTTCAGGCAGCAAGCCTAAAGCACCACCCGTACCTAAAGGTTCTTCCTCATAAACATAATTAATTTTGGAATCAAAACGCTCACCATCACCAAAATGTTCTTTAATGATTTCAGGCATATAGTGAGTAGAAATATAGAAATTATTGAATCCGGCCTTAACAAAGCTGCGAATAACAGTTTCTAATATTGGTTTCCCACCTATGCATAACATAGGTTTTGGACAGGTATCAGTTAAAGGTTTCAGCCTTGTTCCAAAACCACCAGCCATAATGAAAACAGGGTTTAGATATTTCCTCTTATCATTTACTGACTGGATGGTTTCCAAACCAACAACTTTTCCATCTTCAAGAATGGGTATCGACAAAATTCCTTTTGCTTTCATCATTGAATTTAATTCAGCTGAAGAAACGCTACTTGCCGCTGTAACAGGCTGAGTATTCATTACCCACTCAGCTTTTGCTGACAGGTCAAGATTATTCAGCAGACCTCTTCTGATGTCACCATCAGTGATTACACCTAAGAGATTGTTATTATTATCAATAACTAATGCGATGCGTAGAGCCTCACGGTTAATAATTTCTAGAGCTTCACGCAGTGTGCTGTCCGGTCGGATCAGCACATTTTTCCAATGCTGCATCATGAATTACCTTTTGTAAGACACTATTTGATTACCGATCTTGCCGGATAACAAACTTGTCCATTTTTTAATGACTGTACCAGGACGGCACCTGCCCCCACTATAGAATTATTGCCTAGCTTTATTCCTGGAACTATTGTGGACCCCGCTCCAACAAACACTGATTCGCCAGTATTTACTTGCCCACATAGCACCGCACCAGGACCAATAAAAGAGTAGCCACCTAAACGACAATCGTGCTCAATAACTGCCCGCGTATTAATTATTGAATGACGACCTATAGTAGTCCCTGCGTTTACTATCGCTCCTGAAAAGATCTGCACGCCATCTGTTAAAATGGCGTGTTTAGATATCAGTGCATCTGGCGCAATAACGCTTGCAAAGCGATATCCATGGGAAACATAGAATTCTGAAACATTCTTTCTGAGTGACGATCGCGGAATCAAACCAATGCCGTTAACTAATTCAATGTCTTCACTTGAGTACCGGAAGATGTCGTCATCTAAGTGAAGAATTTTCAATCCTGAGAAGATCAACCGTTCTGAAACGTCCTGCGGGCTCACGACGGCAATAACGTCACGCTTATTTGAATGCAGAATATCAAGCAGTACACTGGCATGCCCACCACCGCCTATAAGAACGACAGGTTTGTTATTCAATAATTAAGTCTCCCGGTAAATACTCTTTAGTCGATATTTTTTCCAGAATATCCCAGTAGCTATAAGGCGACATACCATTTCCAGGTCTTTTGATCGTAATATTTGATGATGTGAAAGGTTCTCCCACACTGATCTTCTGTGCGGCTACCAAACTCTTTCTTGCAACCGACTTGTTTTTTATTTCTGAAACAGTTGGTGTTTTGACTTTGTTTCCTAACGCAACTTCAATCTGCCGGATAGCTTTCACCATTGCTGCCAACTCTTCTGGTTCAAGTGAAGCTTTATGATCAGGACCTTCCATGTTTTTGTCTAAGGTGAAATGTTTCTCAACGATCACCGCACCTCGTGCAACTGCTGCGATAGGGATAGTTATACCTTCACTGTGATCGGAATAACCGGCAGGCAGGTCGAAAGCTTCTCTTAAGGAATCCATGGCCTTAAGGTTAATTTCATTCATTGGCGCAGGGTATTCAGTTGTGCAGTGTAGGATTGTTACCTTTTCTTTCAGGGCCTTCTGTCCTTCGAGGCTGGCATATGCACTTTCAAAGGCGGTGGTACAAGGTATATCACCCTCTGAACAGGTATACCCAAAAGCAATCACACCCAATGCAGCTTCTATTTCAGAAAGCGTGGCCATACCCGTTGATACGATAATGTTACAACCAGTCCTGGCATGCTCAAGCACCAGTGGAGCATTGGTGAGTTCACCAGAAGGTAATTTTAAGCGTTTAATACCTAATTCATTGACCAAAAAATTCAGGCTTTCTGAGTCAAAGGCCGTAGAGAGAAATTCTATTCCCAATTCGTTACAATGCTTAATCAATGCGTGATGAGTTTCCCAGGACAATTCTAGGCGGCTCAACATATCTAGCTGCGATTCCTGCCGTTGAGTATTCACAACCTGATAATCGGCCTGCTTCGCCTGTTCAGTCACAAGGTTTTTCGCTTTAAATGTCTGGAATTTAACAATATCAGCCCCGGCCTTATAAGCAGCATCAATAAGTTCAAAAGCCAGATTTTCGTTGCCGTTGTGATTAACACCGGCTTCAGCAATGATCAACGTCATAGAGTTTCACTTTATATCGTAAAAGGTCTTACCGGGAACAAAATGCATGGACTTTATCATTTCAATGATTTTTGAACTTGCATCCCCCTGGCCATATGGATTAACAATGTCTTCATCGCGATGTTTGTAACTGCGCGTCACAGCAACATGTAAAGCTTGGGTTATCGATTCTGTCGTCGCGGCACAATTCAACACGCTAAGGGCAGCCAGTCGACCTTTTTGCCTGCCACCGATGTTTACAGTAGGAACGTCAAACGCAGGAACTTCAATAATCCCGCTGGAGGAGTTGCCTACCACAGCAGCAGCATGCTTCACGGCACTTAGATAACGCACCTGACCCAGCGAGGGAATCGCAAGCACACGTTCTGGTTGTTTGGCCGCGTAGGCTTCCAGCAATGGAATGATCTTTCTCCCACCGTCATCCGCATTGGGATAGGTCAAAATGACCTGATGGTCAGGGAACTCATTAAGTGCAGCTAATAACGCGTTAAAACTCGCTTCTGCTGGTTCTTCACCCAGCGTAACAGGATGATATGTCACCAATAGGAATGGTTTTTTAAGCTGAAATTTCAGTGATAGGCCTAATTCATCGACGGACATAAAATGCCCACGTTTAAGATGATCCAGCCCTATTGCACCAACGTTGACAACACGCGATGGATGTTCACCAAGCTGTATAACGCGATCCCGGTACACCTCTGTTGAGGTCCCATGTAAATAACTGAGTTTTGTTATCGCATGCCGGATGGCATCATCATAAGCACCTTCAGTAATTTCGCCGCCATGCAGATGAACGATGGGAATGCGAAGGATCATGGCCGTTTGCGCTGCGGCAAGCGCTTCAAAACGATCCCCAAGTATTACCAAAACATTAGGTTTTAATCTGTCTAAAGCATCAGCAAAACCCAACACCCCGAGTCCCATACTTTTCGCAGTACCTATTGGTGTATCTGAAGAAAGTAGAATTTCAATCTTTTCATCAATCGAAAAACCGTCCTTCTCGATCTGCTGCCAGGTATTTCCAAACTCAGGTGAGAGATGCATACCACTCACGAGAAGCTGAAGCTCGAGCTCATTGTCCTCCTGGATATCTTTCAATAGCCAGTAGAGTAAGCCATATTCAGCACGCGTGCCTGTGAATACCGCTACTTTGCGTTTTGCTGATCCCATTTCCGTTATTCCATCGCAGAGCTTGGTATATTGATCAAACGAGCTTCGATCTGTTCAGAATTTTTAAGGTCATCACGCATTGCCTTTTCAAACATTGGCAGGCGATGCATTAGTTTCCAGATTGGGCGGACCATGACTTTAGCGTCATTCATTTCTGCCAGCATAGCATCACGCGCATCAAGGTTTTCGCAAATGACCGCATTCAACCAATAGTTAGATTGTGCATAGTCTGGCTCTTTAACAAAATTGAATTCTGAACCTGCAAAGAACGCTTCATAACGCAGAGCCAAATCGCGCTTCTGTTTCAGAAAAGAATCAAGGCGCTCCATCTGCCCACAGCCAAGCGCTGCGTTAAGATTCGGCATGCGATAGTTGAAACCCGGTTCATCGTGATAAAACTCATAAGGATGCGGCACCTTAGCAGTTGTTGTGACATGCTTGGCACGAACCCCCGCTTCTGGCGAACGACAGAACACCATTCCGCCGCCACCAGTGGTAATAATTTTATTGCCATTAAAACTTAGCGCACCATACTCACCGAGCGTACCCGTATGCTTACCCTTGTAGAATGAACCCAGACTTTCTGCAGCATCCTCAACAAGAACAATGTTCCACTTCTGACACACTGCAATAAGCTCATCAAGCTCAACCGGATGACCGAAGGTATGCATAGGCACCACGGCCCGCACAACCTGCCGCGTTTTACGGTGTAGGCAGCCTTGTTCTGTCAGTTCAGTATTTTCAGATAACCAGTTTTCAAGCGCGACAGGACAAAGGCCTAAGCTCATCGGGGAAACATCGGTAAACACTGGTTCCGCGCCAAGATGATAAAGAGCATTGCAGGTTGCGACAAAAGTCAATGCTTGGGTGATGACAAGATCGCTCCGCTTAACACCCGCAAGATAGAGCGCTGCACTCAGAGCGGCCGTTCCGTTAACCGTTGCAACAGCTCGTGCCGTTCCGGTATAAGACTCCATCTTCCGCTCGAAATCATCGACGTATTTGCCGACGCTTGATACAAATGTGCTGTCCAGCGTATCCAGCACATAATTTTTTTCGTTGCCATTGAATACTGGCGCATGCAAAGGAATATATTCATCCGTCTTGTATACGTCGCGAACAAATTCGACAATTAATTTGATATTCATTCGTGGATGCCTTGCTCACATTTTGCTATCGAGATATTTGCCTGTTTCTTTATGCCCAAAGTCAGGGATCATTTCAAAGAACAGTTTAACTATATCGTCTTTATTCCATTCCAAAGATTTTTTCATCTCTTCGATGCGTTCTTCAAAATGGGACAGTAAAGCTGGGTCATATAACGATTCATTCTTTATGATGCCCAGGTTGCTAAAACGTTCCATATCGAGCGTCTCATTTTCGGTGAAAAATTCCTCGAAATCTTTCTCACCGGTTGTATCGCTTGAAGTAAACAAGCATGGCCACTTTCCTTCGGCTGGTAACGTCTTCGCCAGCTCGCGAGCCTCATCTTCATTTTCACAAAGATGAGGTTCATAGCCACGTTGCTTTAGGTAAAGGACGGCAATATCGGCAAAAGAGATAAGATGTAGTGCTTCGCTCAGTTTTGGGAAGAAAATATCACGATTATCACCAAAAATGCATGACATCAGGCAAAGCTCACCTGACTCCTGAGGAGTAACAAAGTAACGTTTGATATCATTGGGTGCCACCAACGGCTGCTTCTTCTGTAGGCGTTGATTAAACCCATGCAGAAGAGAACCATCAGAAAAGGCAACGTTCGCGAAACGTGCGGTTGAAATAGCGATTTGCTCGCTTTTACGCATCAGGAACATTTCCATAATACGCTTTGAAGCACCCATCATATTGACCGGGTTCGCGGCCTTATCGGTCGATACGCAGAAGAATTTTTTAACGCCCGCGGCAATAGACTGTTCAATCGTTTTATCAGTGTTGAGGATATTGACCTCAATCATACGCATCAGGGTAAAGGGATCTTTCTCACTCCGAACATGTTTGAGTGCAGATAAATTTAGCACATAGTCATATTTACCATCAGCTTTGATGAACGCGTCATACTCCAAAGATCCGATATCAAGCGCAAAGGTCTGAAAATCACCTTCAATATAGCCAAAAGAGCTGCGGATATCACGAACCAATTCAACCATATTGTTTTCACTGATATCAACTACGTGTAGTTTTTTTGGGTTACGCTTAAATATTTCTTTGGTAACAGCCTGACCAATAGAACCCGCTCCACCTAGCACCAAAAAACGAGATGTGGAAACAATTCGCTTTAATTCTATTTCATTTCCCGAGACATCTTCACTGAACAATGCTTTATTACGCCCAATGAGTTGGAGAATATTATCCATTTTTAATCCAGTTGGTTGCGAGTTATTACAATAAAAACCGCTTGAGTAAGATTTGACTGACTCAAGCCGCCTCAATAGATCTCATGATATTTTTATGTACAAACAGGGATTTCACAAAAGCCTTCGTTTACAAATAGGCACGCTACCGCCCCTGGCTTAACAGCTACCAATGCACTGAGTGAGATTGGAAACTTCTATTTTTGTTGTCTGCCAATGGACTATCGCCGACGCTAGACAACTCGAAAAACTGGCGTTAATTGTCGTCCTAAACGACCTCAGAAACAAGCACAAATCGTTACAAACCAGTCTACATTTGAATCAGATAACTGCATGTTATCACTGGAATTAATAACAAAAAGCGGCAGTTGCCATTGTGGTTATGTTCAACATAACCACAATGGCAACTGCCGCTTATTCAAACAGACAGAGTTAAATCAGTCTTCAGCCAGCAACTTCTCAATCCGGCTTCTGAACTTCTGCCCTTCCTTCAGATTCCTCAACCCGTACTGCACAAACGCCTGCATATAGCCCATCTTCTTACCGCAGTCGTAGCTTTCGCCGGTCATCAGCATAGCGTCAACAGACTGTTTTTTCGCCATTTCAGCGATGGCGTCAGTCAATTGAATACGGCCCCAGGCGCCCGGTTCGGTTTTTTCGAGTTCGGCCCAGATCTCAGCGTTCAGCACGTAGCGGCCCACCGCCATCAGATCGGATTGCAGGGTCTGTGGCTGATCTGGTTTCTCGATAAAATCAACGATACGGCTGACTTTACCTTCAGAATCCAGCGGCTCTTTGGTTTTAATAACAGAGTATTCGGACAGATCGCCCTTCATGCGTTTCGCCAGAACCTGACTGCGCCCGGTCTCTTTGAAACGGGCAACCATGGCAGCGAGGTTATAGCGCAGCGGGTCCGCGGTAGCGTTATCCAGAATGATATCCGGCAGTACCACCACAAAGGGGTTATCGCCTACGACAGGGCGCGCGCAAAGAATAGAGTGACCCAGGCCCAGCGGCTGTGCCTGGCGAACGTTCATAATGGTCACCCCAGGCGGGCAGATAGACTGCACTTCGGCCAGCAGTTGACGCTTAACGCGCTGCTCAAGCAGCGCTTCGAGTTCGTATGATGTGTCAAAGTGGTTTTCAACCGCATTCTTGGAGGAGTGCGTAACCAGAACGATTTCTTTGATCCCTGCAGCAACAATCTCGTCAACGATGTACTGAATCATCGGCTTGTCAACGATCGGCAGCATCTCTTTAGGAATTGCCTTGGTGGCTGGCAGCATATGCATGCCCAGACCCGCTACCGGAATGACTGCTTTCAAATTAATCATTATTTCTTCCACCTTAAAATGGTTGACGAATTATAGCTTTTCAGCCCATTTTCGCCAGTATGAAATGCTCTGATCGGGAGATAGATTACTCAATCTCCCCATCAATTACAGTAGTTGTAATCCTAATCCTGATAAATGAGATCCAGAATCTTCGTAAAGTGGAGAAAAACTATCCCCGGGGCAGTGCAAAATTCAACCTGTCCGTATTAACCACATGCTGATCCACCCGGTCGATATCCACCGAACTCTGCCCTTTCTCGTTAACCGCCTTGACGTTTGCCAGCGACAGCAGAGTGTCATTGCGCGCCATAAACTTGCCGCGCACGTCCTTGCGCAGATCGAAGTTAAGCTTAAGCGCCGGGCCGGTGGTTGCCTCCTGCATGACCTTGATATTACGCATAAACAGGTGCTGGGGTTTGTTGTGTAACGTCAGGGAAGCGCGTTTGATATCGAGGTTGGTGAGGGAGACAAAAGAGGTGGCGTTCCCGGAGGAGATCTGGATCCCGCGCAGCTTGAGTTCAGCGTTGCTGTTATCAAGATAGATATTATTCAGGCGGAAGTTTTGCGGGATGGATAAATAATTACCTTTGATCACGCCGTAGCCAATTAAGAAGCCGGCGCTGTCGGTCATATCAACCTTATCAATAACAAAGTTATCGCAGCCATATATTGCTACCGTTGCGTTATCAATTCCCGCCTTTTTACTGTAATCCGGAGTGATGTCTTTGGCTTTTACATTACGGATAATAAAGTGTTTGCCATTTTCGACGTGTACCAGCTGGCGACAGTGGCTGCCGGTGATATTGGCCACCACAAAGTTCTTCACCGCCCGGTCTTCCGGATAGGCATTGTCGTAGGTGCTGCCCGCCAGGCCGATGCCGATGCCCCAGTTGATTTTGCCGTTGGTGCAGTCGATATGGTCGATAACGTGGTCGGAGATCAGGATGTTCTGATCGTTGATGGCCACGTTCCACTCGATAGCATCCCCCTGTAGATAGCTGAAGTGGCAGTTGGTGATTTTCGCGCCGTCCACCTGGTTGTGAAAGCCTTGGCGCAGGATGGCATAGTTGGCTTTGGTGACCTTCAGGTTGTCGATCAGCAGATTGCGCATCACGCGCGGTTTTTTACCGCCGATATAGATCTGGGTGACTGGGCCGTAGCCGCTCATGGCAAGGCCGGTGATGGCGCAGTCCGAGCCGCGCACATCGAAGGTGAGGTTCTCGGTTCTCCCCTTCCCTTCGCCGACCACCCTGCAGCCATCCTGCAGCACAAAGCGTCCGCGCCCGTTGCCGGTCAGGGCGCCGCGGATGAGCAGGGTTTTTCCGGGCGGGATAAAGATCCCGGTATTGATATTTTCACAGGTCAGCCCTGCGGGTACTTCCACGGTGTCGCCTTCGGTAAAGGCCTGCTTAAAGGCGGCGATCCAGTCGTGGTTGTTATAGTCGCGGATATTGACCGTGCCGCTTTTGGTTGCAGCACGCACCCCCACCAGCGGCGCCGCCGCCAGCAGGGAACAGGCAGTGACAAAGGTGCGTCGCGTTATGGGTTTCGGCATAGCGCCTCCGTTTTAAAGCGAGTGTAACAGGGTGGCAAGCTGACGATTGATAACCTGCTGGTTGAACTCAGCTTCCACTTTTTGCCGGGCGTTATGCAGCACCGGAGTGAGCTGTTCGTGGGCGATATCGCTAAAGGCCGCCAGCTGTTCCGCCAGCGCCTCGGGATTGTTCTCCTCCACCAGCCAGCCGGAGCGTCCGGGCTCGATCAGCTCCGGGATGCCGCTATGCACGGTTGAGACCACCGGAATACCTACCGCCATCGCCTCCATCAGCGCTACCGGGATACCTTCCATATCGCCGTCCGTGCCCGTCACCGAGGGAAGCAGGAACAGATCGGCCTCATCAAGCATCGCTTTCACTTTATGGCTGGGCATAAAGCCCGGCATTTCGATGTGCGATTCCAGCTGGTACTGCTCGATCAGGGTGCGCAGGCGGCGCTCCCAGGGGCCGATGCCGAGGATGCGATAGTGGAAATCCACGCCACGCGCTTTGAGCTGGCGGCAGGCCTCGATGGCCACGTGCAGCCCCTTCTTCTCGGTCAGACGCGCCACGGAGATGATTTGCAGCGGTTTACCCGGCACTTTTACCGGCCGCTGGGTAAAGCGGTCCATGTCCACCCCCATGCGCGAGACGGCGATCTTCTCCGTTGGGCAGCCCATGGTGAGCAGGCGTCCGGCCCAGAGTTCGCTGATGGGCAGCATCATATCGCCGCGCTTAAACAGCTGCTGATACTCCGGGGTGTAGTGGTTGAGCACCTCGTGGCTGGAGATATCGATTCCGTGGAAGACAGTAGCAATCTTCCCGTCGATAACCCCCAGCTCGCGCAGCTTGGCAGCGGTAACCCCCGCCGGGCCGAAGTGGGCGATAAAGACGTCCGCCCGGTGCGGCTGCGGCGTCTGACCGCAGATGGAGGAGAGGATCAGGTTGCGCGACTCGGCGCCATAGCGGGACACGTTCAGCGCCTTCCAGGTCGCGGCGCGATGCAGGCCGCGCAGGGTCTGGCCCGCGCGGTACTGCAATTTCGCCAGCCGCCCCTGGGGCTCCACCTGCAGCCAGCGGGTTTTGGCCTCCAGACCATACTCCGTCCACGCGGCGTGGGTGTTCTGGGTATCGCCCTTCTGCAGGGCGACAATCTCCACCTCATAGCCCATATCGATAAAGGCGGTGATCTGGTTCAGTACAAAGGTCTCAGACGACAGCGGAAATTTCAGTAAGAAGAAACCAACCTTCATTTCCCCTCCCCGATGCGGTCGAGCACGGATTTCACCATGTTGATGCCGTTTTCGCGTTCGGCCTTCACCGCCACCGCCAGGCGTTCATTAACTGCCGGCAGGGATCCCAGGGTATCGGCCACCATAGATTCCAGCGACCCGTCCAGCAGGTGGCGAATGTCGATCGCCATCTCCGGCATGCCCAGCTGCTGCATAATGCCCGCGGACTTGTGCTCATAGTTGATGGCGATGGCCGGCGTGCCGAAGTTCATGGAGATAATGGCCGAGTGCAAGCGGGTACCTACGGTCAGATCGCAGGCGCCCAGCAGTTTGCCCATCTCCAGATCGTTGAGCTCGTCCATCACCACGTGGTAGCGCGACGGATCGCTTACGTGCTCGCGCAGGTTCAGGGCCACCATGCGGTCATCTTTGTTGTAGCTGTCGATCCCGGTACAGGTGGAGAGCGCCAGCACCTGGTAACCGCTGTCCAGCACCCGGTTCACGACGCCAGCGAAGGCCTTCTCGTAGGCGGCCTGGGTGGTGCCCAGACGCTTGTCAAAAGGCGCCAGCTCGCGCAGGGTGATGGCCACGGTTTTCTGTTTAGCGGCCAGATTCAACCAGTGTTGCACCGCGTAGCTCGGCTCAAAGTGGGCGCTCTGATGATCCACCAGCCAGGCGGTATCGACGCCGTGCTCCACTTTGCGGGTGTCGATCTCGCTGCGCTTCATCAGATCGAGGCTGACGGATTCACGCAGGATCAGGGCATCGCAGTGGCCGAAGACGTAATTAGCGAGCTGGTTAAACTGCGGATCCTGGAAAGGCCCCACGCTGTGGCCAATCATAAACAGCGGCTTTTTCGCCATAAAGGTACAGAGGGCGTGCTCAAACTGCGGTACGCCGTACAGATCCACAAAGAAGGAGCCGCCCACCTGGATAATGGCGTCGTAGCCGGAGAGCAGGCGGACAAAATCGGTAAAGCCCTGGGCAATGGCAATGTTGCGCAGCTTGCCGGTATCGGTCACCCGGGAGAGCAGCACCTGGTGCTGATAGCGGCGGCGCAGCACTTTTTTGACTCGCCCCATTACCCCGGCGGCGTTGTTGTGCTGCTTCATCTGGCTGTAGAGCGGGTCGCCCATCACCGGGCGGTTCAGCAGCCAGGAAGAGCTCACCGGATAGCGGCTCATCACGTCCACTTCGGTTTCAGGTGCCAGGGTGTTGATGGCATCCAGCAGGCCGCGCAAAATGGCGCTGTCGCCACGGTTACCACAGGTATGGTTGCCAAGAATCAGTAATTTCATAATGACCTCTGAAAGAAATCCCCTCACCCCGCCCTCTCCCCAGAGGGGAGAGGGAGAACACAGATCCTCTGCATGCGGGTGAGAGCGAGAATTTATTAGCCTGCGCGAAGCAGCGTTTTCATTTTTTCGTTACGGCAAAACTGGCGCTTTAACTCCACCACCAGCGCATTGCGCGACAGCACAATCATCACCACAAAGGCCAGCGCACCGGCCGCAATCTGCGCTGCCAGCAGCGCCCCCAGCGGCAGGTGGCCCTTCAGGGCGATACCCAGGCCATAGCTCACGGCAAGCGTCGGTAATGAGAGGTAAAACGGCAGCCAGAGGCTCAGGATGTACTGGCGGTAGCTGGAGCCCAGCACCGGTTTGATCATCACGAAGTAGCTCAGCACGGTATTGATCACCTGCACCAGCAGGAAGCCCAGGGTCACGCCGATGGCTCCGGCCAGATGGCCGCCAATAACGATCGCCGGAATAAACAGGAAGGTTTTAAACACGTTGAATTTGAAGCTGATATCCACCCGCGCCTTCGCCATCAGCAGGGAACCAATAGGGTTGCCCACCGAGCGCAGCAGACCCACCACGCAAAGCAGTTGCAGGATCGGCACAATCCCCGCCCACTTCTCGCCAAAGACCAGCGGCACGAAGTTATTCGAGACCACCATCAGCCCCAGCAACGCCGGGAAGTTGATAATCCCCACCACCGACAGTAGCTTGTAGAAGTTCACCCGCAGCTTTTCGGTGTCATCCTGAATTTTGGCGAACGCCGGAAAGAGCACGCGGGTGATGATCGGGTTGAGCTTCATCGGCGGCACTACGGCCACGTTGTAAGCCAGGTTGTAGCCGCCCGCGACGCTGGCGCCCAGAATGCGCGCCAGCACCAGGGTGGAGAGGTTGGTATTCACGTAGTTGATGATGCTGTCGGCCGTCAGCCAGGCGCCGAAGCGCAGATTAGAGGAGACCGAGCGCAGGGAGAAGTGCAGCCCCGGGCGGTAGATCTTGCGGCCAAAGTAGCCGAACAGCAGCGTGCGGACCAGGGTGTTCACCAGATAACCGACAATGGCGGTCATCGCCAGCGGCCAGTAATGCGCGCTCACCACCGTGAAGGTAAAGCCGGCCAGCACCGAGGTGGTCTCGATCATGCCGATCTTGTTGAACTCCAGCTCCTTCTGCATCAGGGCGCGGAACTGCTGCCCGTGGGGGATCACCACAAAGGCAAACGACAGGGTGCGGATCAGCGGCGCCAGATCCGGGTTGTTCAGCAGGTCGCCAATCAGGCCGCTCAGCAGGAACACCACCACAAAGACGGTGATCCCCAGCCCCACGTTCAGCCAGTAGAGGGTGGTCAGCTCCAGCTGGCTAATCTCTTTGCGCTGAATAATGGAGTTGGCGATGCCGAAATCCGACAGGGTATCGGCGAGGGCGATAATCACCAGCGAGACGGTCAGCAGGCCGAACTGGTGGTTATCGATAATCCGCGCCAGCACGGTCATCTGCACCAACCCCAGGCCGATGATAATGACCGTCGCCATGGCCGACCACTTGGCGCCGCTGATGGTTTTTTCTCGTAAGCTCATCTTAGTACGCCGCTTTGTTGACGAAACCTTTGAAAATGGTCAGGAAGACGATCTTGATATCGAACCAGACGCTCCACTCGCGGATGTACTCCAGGTCGAACTCAATACGCTTCTCCATTTTCTCCAGGGTGTCGGTCTCACCGCGCCAGCCGTTAATCTGCGCCCAGCCGGTAATGCCTGGCTTCACCTTATGGCGTAGCATGTAGCCCTCAATCAGCGCCCGGTACTGCTCGTTGTGGGCCACCGCGTGTGGACGCGGGCCAACGATTGACATCCCGCCGGTCAGCACGTTGATAAACTGCGGCAGTTCGTCCAGCGAGGTGCGGCGCAGGAAGTTGCCCACCCGGGTCACGCGGGGATCGTTCTGCGTTGCCTGGGTCACTACCTTGTCGTTCTCCATTACCTTCATGGAGCGGAACTTCCAGACCATAATCGGCTTGCCGTCCATGCCGTAGCGGGTCTGGCGGAAGATAACCGGTCCCGGCGAGGTCATTTTCACCGCCAGCGCAATACCGCACAGCACCGGGGAGATCAGCAGCAGAATCAGGGAGGAGAGGATGATGTCTTCCACGCGCTTGAGCACGCGGTTGATGCCGGAGAGCGGCGTGTCGTACAGCGGCACCACCGGCACGCCGTTCACCTCTTCGATACGGGAGTGGAGGATATTAAAGGTGAACACGTCCGGGATCAGGATCACCGAACAGGTGGTGTCGGCCAGCTCGCGCATCAGCTTTTTAATGCAGGACTCTTCCTTCATTGGCATGGCGAGATAGACGTTATGGATCTTGCCGCCTTTGGCATCTTCCACCAGCTGTTCGTAGTTACCCGCCCAGTCCGCGGTCACGCCGCCGGGTTTGGCATCGTGATAAACCCCTACTACTTCAAAGCCCAGCCACGGCTCTTTGCGAAAACTATCCAGCAGCGCCTGCCCTACCGGCAGATCCCCGGCTACGGCCACATAGCGGCGGTTATAGCCGCGATTGCGCAACCAGCCTGCACCGAAGCGGATCAGCGAGCGGCAGACCACCATTCCGACGCTGGTTAACAGATACCAGCTTAGCCAGGTGGTAAAGCTGGTATTAAAGTCGCTGTTAAAGGCCACCAGCCCGGCGCTGAAGATCAGGCTCAGGGTCCAGTTTTGCAGGAGCAACATCAGCTCCGTGGTGATCTTTACCCCGCGCCATGAACGATAGAAATCGGTCATGCCGCCGATCATCTGGAAGACCACCAGCGCAATCAGCGCCATCAGCAGGTGCAGATATAAGAACGACAGCCCGCTCAGCTTACACACCACCCACAGCCCACCGAACATGATGGTGATATCAGAAAAACGCTGCACCATAGAGATTAACGATGCATTCGTTTTGGCTCGCTCGCGCTTTTTTAGATTTGTCATCGTTGTTCCTGTTGTTTATTCCCCTCACCCCGACCCTCTTCCAAAAAGGGCGAGGGAGAAACTGTGCCCTCCCCCTCTGAGCAGAGGGCGAGGGACGAGGGGGCAAGAATTACTGTTTCAGCAGCGCCAGAATGTCCTGCGTTCGCGCCTCCATCAGCGGAACATCGGCCCGGGACTCCACGTTCAGGCGCACCACCGGCTCGGTGTTCGAGGAGCGCAGGTTAAAGCGCCACTGGGGGAAGGCCATGCTGATGCCGTCGGTGCGGTCGATCTCCAGCGCGTGCAGGGCAAAGTGGTGCTCCACCCGGGCGATGGCTTCGGCGGGCAGTTCCAGCTTGCTGTTGATTTCGCCGCTGGCCGGGAAGGCCGCCATGCGGTCGCGCACCAGCTCGCCCAGGGTTTTGCCCTTCAGGCACAGCAGTTCGGTCACCAGCAGCCAGGGGATCATGCCGCTGTCGCAGTAGGCGAAATCGCGGAAGTAGTGGTGGGCGCTCATCTCGCCGCCGTAGATAGCGTCCTCTTCGCGCATGCGCTCTTTGATAAACGCATGGCCGGTTTTGGACATCACCGGGGTGCCGCCCGCCGCCTTCACCACGTCCACCGTGTTCCAGGAGAGGCGCGGGTCGTGGATAATTTTGGCGCCTGGATTTTTCTCGAGGAAGGCTTCCGCCAGCAGGCCGACGATGTAGTAGCCCTCAATAAACTGCCCTTTCTCGTCGAAGAGGAAGCAGCGGTCAAAGTCGCCGTCAAAGGCGATGCCCATATCGGCACCGTGCTCAATCACCGCGTTGCGGGTGTCGTCCCGGCACTCGGGCAGCAGCGGGTTAGGAATACCGTTCGGGAAGTTGCCGTCCGGGGTGTTATGCACCTTGATAAAGGTGACCGGCACGTTCAGCGCCTTAAAGCGCGCTTCCAGCGCATCCACCACCGGGCCGGCCGCGCCGTTGCCGGAGTTGATGACCAGCTTCAGCGGCTTCAGGTTCGCCACGTCGATGTAGCCCAGCAGGTGGTCGATATACTCTTTTTGCAGGTTGATCTGCTTATAGCTGCCGCGCTTCGCCTCGTTCACCGGCGGGAAATCGTTGGCCTCCGCCAGGCGCTGCACGTCGCGCAGGCCGGTATCGCCGCTGATGGGACGCGCGCCCTTGCGCACCAGCTTCATGCCGTTGTAGTCCATCGGGTTATGGCTGGCGGTCACTTCGATGCCGCCGTCCACCCCCAGGTGGAAGGTGGCAAAATAGATCTCTTCGGTGCCGGAAAGGCCGATGTCCAGCACGTCCACCCCCGCGTCCTGTAGCCCTTTCGCCAGCGCCAGCTTCAGGGATTCGCTGGTCAGGCGCACATCGCCGCCGAGAACAATGGTCTGCGGCTTTAAATATTCCCCGTAGGCGCGGCCGATGCGCCACGCGATATCTTCATTCAGCTCTTCGCCCAGCCTGCCGCGAATATCGTAGGCTTTAAAACAGGTTAACTTTTCCATGATTTCCCCTTATTCAGGCAACAGTCGGCCCGCCCACACGCAGGCCCGTTTTATTTTTTGTCATTCGAATGCCCGGCACGCCGGGCAGAAAAGTCAGCGTTACACTCGCCCGTAGCGGTCCTCGAAGCGGACGATGTCGTCCTCTTCCAGGTAGGAGCCGGAACGCACTTCAATTAAATCGAGAGGAATTTTCCCGGGGTTCTCCAGGCAGTGGGTCGCCCCCAGCGGGATATAGATGGATTCGTTTTCACCCAGCAGCTTGATCTCGCCGTTGATGGTGACTTTGGCGGTGCCCGCCACCACCACCCAATGCTCCGCGCGGTGGTGGTGCATCTGCACCGACAGCCCCTCGCCCGGCTTCACGGTGATGCGTTTAACCTGGTAGCGATCGCCGGCGTCGATGGAGTCATACTTGCCCCACGGGCGGTACACTTCCCGGTGAATATGGTGCTCGTGGCGGCCGTCGGCTTTGATCTGCTCCACCACTTTTTTGACGTCCTGCACCGCGTTGCGATCGGCAATCAGCACCGCGTCTTTGGTCTGCACCACCACAAGGTCTTTCACCCCGACGGTGGTCACCAGGCCGGACTCGGCGTAGACATAGCTGTTTTCGGTTTTATGGCTAATCACATCCCCGTGGTGGACGTTGCCTTCCGCCGTATGGGCGCTGATTTCCCACAGGGAGGACCAGGAGCCGACGTCGCTCCAGCCTGCATCCATCGGCACCACTACCGCGTCGGCGGTGCGCTCCATGACCGCGTAGTCCACGGACTCTTCCGGGCAGGCCAGGAAGGCCTCTTCGTCCACGCGGATAAAATCGAGGTCTGGATCTACCACGTCCATTGCTTTTTCGCAGGCGCGCAGAATATCCGGACGGAATTTTTCCAGCTCTTCCAGGTAACGCCCGGCGCGGAACAGGAACATGCCGCTGTTCCAGTAATATTCGCCGCTGGCGACGTAGGCCTGGGCGGTTTCAAGATTCGGTTTTTCGACAAACTGCGCCACGTCAAAGGCTACGCTGTCGGATTCCCCCGCCGTCACCTCGCCGCGGCGAATATAGCCGTAGCCGGTTTCCGGCATATCCGGCACGATGCCAAAGGTCACCAGCTTGCCGCTTTCGGCATAAGGAATAGCGGCGCGAACCGCGTCGCGGAAGGCCTCCTCCTGCTGGATGACGTGGTCAGCGGCCAGCACCAGCATCAGCGGATCGCACTCCGGGCTGCTGCGCTTCGCCGCCAGCGCCGCCAGGGCAATGGCGGGGGCGGTATTACGACCGGCAGGCTCCAGAATGATATTTTCTGTGAGTTTGTTCAGCTGGCGCAGCTGCTCGGCAACGATAAAGCGGTGCTGTTCGTTACAGATCACCACCGGGCTTTCACACTCCACGCCGTTCAGACGGCAGACCGTCGTTTGCAGCATGGTGAGCTCCCCTTTCAGGCAGAGGAACTGTTTTGGATAGAGCACGCGGGACAGCGGCCACAACCGGCTACCAGAGCCTCCAGCCATCACGACCGGATACAGTTTGCTTTGACTCATGATTTATCCCCGTATATCTGCAATAAATTGGCTCAGCACGTTCTCTTTCTCGAGGGTGCGTTCGGCATATTCACGTGCCACCGTGTTCTCTTTTGGCATGGCGAGTGCCTGTTCAATCCCGGCAACCAGCGCAGAGACCGATTCCGGCTCCACGCAGACGGCGATCCCCGGATAGCTGTCGCACAGCTGGCCTAATTCGGTTGCGGCTTCGGCGGTGATCACCGCGTTGCCCCCGACCGCCAGAATATTGGTCAGCTTGGAGGGCAGAACGGCATCTGCCGCGCCGCGTTTCTGTACCACCAGATGGCAGTCGCCCATCTTCAGCAGCGCCGGCAGAGCGTCGTACGACTGAAGCGGGAAAAATGTCACGTTGCTCAGGCCGCGTTCCGCCGCCATTTTTTCCAGCCGCGCTTTGCCGCCGCCCTGGCCGACAATCACAAACTGCCACGGCTGGTGGCTAAGCTGTGCGGCGGCCTCGATAACGCTCTCCAGCCCCTGCTTCTCGCCGATGTTGCCGGAGTAAAGAATGATTTTTTTCTCGGCTGGCAGATCAAGCTGGGCGCGCAGTGCCTGGGCATCGCTCTCTGTCACTTCGCGAAAACGGGCCACTTCGGACCAGTTCGGGAAGAAGATCACCTTCTCGGGTGCAACGCCCTTCTCCTGCGCTTTGTTCATCATCGAGCGCGAGATGGTCGAGACATAATCCACGTTGTGCAAGCCGTTGCGCTCAAAGGCGCTGGCGAGCTTCGCCACCTTGCCGCCCTTGCCTTTGCCTGCCATTCCAAGGCCCAGCATGGCGTCCACTTCATAATCCTGAATATGCAGCAGGGTACGTGCGCCCGAGAGTTTGCCCAGCAGGCGCATGCCTGGCGTGCAGAACAGGGTCGGCACTACGCCGATAATGCGATCCGGCTTCCAGCGACGCTGCGCCATCAGCGGGAAGAAACTGCTCAGGGCAAAGCTGCCCAGGTGAATCAAACGCTTCAGGGTGGAGGGCTGTTTCGGAACATACAGCGGGCAGCGCCAGACGGTCGCGGCCCCCTGCTCCCGGCGATAGCGCCAGCTTGAGTAGCGCTCGCCCACCTTCCACTCCGGGTAGTAAGGGGGGGCGGTAATGACCCGCACCTCGTGGCCCTGGCTGGCCATCCACTCCACCATTTCGCCGGTGTATTTCCCGATACCGGTGAGTTCCGGCGAATAGTTGATGCCGTAAACCAAAATTTTCATAAGCCCGGCACTCCGGCCTGACGATCCGCCAGGAAATAGGCACGACTGTTGTCGTGCACGTTGTCACTGGCGAGCAGCGCCTCCGGCGTCAGCCAGCGGTAGTCGTCGTGCTGGGCATCAGGCAGCGCCAGGGCTGCCTGATCCACCCGCAGGCGAAAACCGAGCACCACGTAGTGAGTGGTGAAGTCGCTGCCGGAAAAGTTATCGTCATAGAAGTGCTGCCAGACCCCGTAAAACTGCCCTGCCGTCATCGGCAGGCGCAGCCCCAGCTCGGCTTCTGTGAGACGCAGAAAGGCGTCTGCCAGCGTCTCATCCTTCTGCACGCGCCCGCCGGGCACGAACCAGTACCCCTGGGCGGGGCGGTTGGTGCGTTTTCCCAGCAGGAACTCGCCGCGTTCGTTCTCCACCACCAGATCGATTGAGATGAGCGGAGTGGAACGCACTACCGTGGCAAAATCTTCCTGACTTAAAAACATCATTACCCCCGGAACCGGTGCTGGTTTTCCAGGAACCACTGGTAAGTACTTGCCAGCCCCTGCTCCAGCCCGACTTCGTGATACCAGCCCAGCTGGTGCAGACGGGTCACATCCAGCAGCTTACGCGGGGTGCCGTCCGGCTTAGTGGCATCAAAGACCACGCGGCCGCGGTAACCCACCACCTGAGCGATGGTCTGCGCCAGCTCGCGGATGGTGCAGTCCACGCCGGTACCGACGTTGATATGCGACAGCATCGGCTCGGTGTTCTCCTGCCACACCTCGCGCGCCAGCTCCATCACGTGAATGCTGGCCGCTGCCATATCGTCCACGTGCAGGAATTCACGCATCGGCGTCCCGCTGCCCCACACCACCACGTCCGGGGCGTTCTGCTCCGTCGCCTCGTGAAAACGGCGCAGCAGCGCCGGGATGACGTGCGAGTTGCTCGGGTGGAAGTTATCGTGCGGCCCGTACAGGTTGGTCGGCATCACCGAGCGGTAGTCGCGGTTGTACTGACGGTTGTAGGACTCGCACAGCTTGATCCCGGCAATCTTGGCGATGGCGTAAGGCTCATTGGTCGCTTCCAGGGTGCCCTGCAGCAGTTCGCTTTCGGCGATCGGCTGCTTCGCCATCTTCGGGTAGATACAGGATGAGCCGAGGAACAGCAGCTTATTCACGTCGTGCAGGTGCGCCGCGTGAATGATGTTGCTCTCGATCATCATGTTCTCGTAGATGAAATCCGCCGGGTAAGTATTGTTAGCGACAATGCCGCCTACTTTTGCCGCCGCCAGATAAACCTGGTCAATGCGCTCGTTCGCAAAGAACGCCTGCACGGCGCTGCTGTCGAGCAGGTTTAGCTCGTCGCGGGTGCGGACAATCACCTCGACGTCGCCGCGCTGCTCCAGCTGGCGTACAATCGCGGAACCCACCATTCCGCGATGACCGGCGACAAAAACACGTTGTTTGGTCATTCTCAGGACTCCAGCGCGATGGCAACCTCGTAGCCATGGGATTTAAGCAGGGAGTGTTTTTTCGCCGCTTCGAGATCTTTTGCCACCATCTCGGAGACCATCTCCTGCAGCGTGGTTTCTGGTTTCCAGCCCAGTTTTTCGTGCGCTTTGGTCGGGTCGCCCAGCAGGGTTTCTACTTCAGCAGGACGGAAGTAGCGCGGGTCAACTTCGACAATAATGTCGCCTGGCTGCACGCCCGGTGCGTCGTGGCCGGTCACGGAAACCACAATGCCCTTCTCGTCCACGCCGGTGCCTTCAAAGCGCAGTTTGATGCCCAGCTGCGCGGCGGCCATCTCAACGAACTGACGCACGGAGTACTGCACGCCGGTAGCGATAACGAAGTCTTCCGGTTTTTCCTGCTGCAGCATCATCCACTGCATTTTTACGTAGTCTTTGGCATGGCCCCAGTCGCGCAGGGAGTCCATGTTGCCGAGGTGCAGCTTCTTCTCCAGGCCCTGAGCGATGTTGGCGATGGCGCGGGTGATTTTACGGGTCACGAAGGTTTCGCCGCGGCGCGGGGATTCGTGGTTAAAGAGAATGCCGTTACAGGCGTACATGCCGTAGGATTCGCGGTAGTTAACGGTGATCCAGTAAGCGTACATTTTGGCTACCGCGTACGGAGAGCGCGGATAGAACGGCGTGGTCTCTTTCTGCGGGATCTCCTGCACCAGGCCGTACAGCTCGGAGGTGGACGCCTGATAGAAGCGGGTCTTCTTCTCAAGGCCCAGGAAGCGGATCGCCTCCAGCAGACGCAGGGTACCGATAGCATCCACGTCGGCGGTGTATTCCGGGGATTCGAAGGAGACCGCCACGTGGCTCATGGCGCCCAGGTTGTACACCTCATCCGGCTGCACTTCCTGCAGAATACGGGTCAAGTTGGAGGTATCGGTCAGATCGCCATAGTGCAGGTGGAATTTCGGGTTAGCCGCGTGCGGATCCTGATAGATATGGTCAACACGCTCGGTGTTGAAGGAAGAAGCACGACGCTTAATACCGTGTACTTCGTAACCTTTCTCCAGCAGCAGTTCTGCCAGGTAAGAACCGTCCTGACCGGTAACGCCGGTGATGAGAGCGACTTTAGACATGTTGTTTTCCTCTGCTTATCAAAGTTATTCAGTTTCTACGCGTTCGCGTATCACCACTGCGGGATTGCCACGGCAAATCTTATTTGCCGGAAGCGATTTAAAAACGCTGCTGCGGGCACCGACTACCGTGCCATCGCCAACAGAAACACCAGGCGCAACAAAAACATCCGTTGCCAGCCAGCATTTTTCACCGATCGCAATAGGCGCAGCGGTAATATCAAAATGCGGGCTCATAAATTCGTGACTGCCGGTGCAGAGATAACACTTCTGCGATACCACCGAATTGGCGCCAATGGTAATTTCGCCAAGGGTATATAACACCGCGTCATCGCCCACCCAGGCATAATCACCAAGGGTTAATTTCCACGGATAAGTAATTTTCACCGAGGGACGAATGACTACGTTTTTTCCTATTTTTGCGCCGAAGAGACGTAATAAAAATGCCCGCCAGCGATATAAAATTTGCGGTGACCAGGCAAATAATGTTGCCTGAACGGCCCACCACAGCTGTACTTTAATTCCGTTCCCACCGCGAAAGCCTTTCGGTACGGTGAAACCACTGAGATCCTGCATAACCTTCCCTTATATTCAGGCTTTGTTATATAAGGCTTTTGTTTTACCGGTCGTTTTCAGCCGTAAAAAATAGGACAATTCCGCCCAGAAGCCCGGCACACGTAATATTTTGCGCTGCACTTTTTTAGCATCCTGGCACAATTCAAGATTATTAGAGGTTGACACACCACCCATCGAGAATTCAGACACCAGCCCCGAAATACGTTTAAAGGGATAACCCGCTTTATACATTCTGGCAGCCAGTGCGTAATCGGAAGAGACCTTATATTGCAAATCGTACGGGTACTTTTTTAAGCCACTGACCGGGAAGAAAATAGCCTGATGGCTGGCCGGAAGGCTGTGATAAATATACCAGCCGTGCTTTGCGGCGCGTTTTACTTTGTTACCGTCGCCAAAATCGAGCAGCGCATCGCCGATATACATGGCGCTCTCTTTCTGGCGCAGCAGCTGGCGAACAAAGAGCGCGACGTCATCATGGAAAACATCGCCGGAATTGAGGAAGATGGCGTACTGCCCCTGGGCCATCTCAATGCCTTTATTCATGGCGTCGTAGATGCCTTTATCTTTCTCGCTGATGTAACGTAAGTTGAACTCACCGTTACGTTTTTCCAGGAACTCTGCGGTGCCGTCGTCCGAGCCGCCGTCGACCACGATCCATTCAAACGTGAGGCCGGGATCGCGCGCCAGGTTGCGCAGCGAGCGCCAGGTTTTTACTACCCCGTCGTAATTACGAAAGGCGACAGTAATGACGCTAAGAAACATTTAACCACCTCGTCATGAATTCGTAATATTAAGCGCCTTGCGCAAAATAAACGGACAAACAATTAAGAACGCATACTCCGGGCTAAAAATTGACCCGGTAAAAAATAGCGACACCGGCGTAAAAAGATAAAGTTGAACACGAAAATTCTGATTATCGCCAAATGCATTGATCGTCATTTTGAATACTTTAAACAGGTACCACAGCGTTAACAGAACGGCGAACCAGGAAAAGTAAATAATTAACAGATACAAGCCATTGTCTATGGTTTTACCGACATCCGCACCGTTAAAGATTCCGAATGATGCAACATATTCGTAAAGTGAGCCGAATCTTACTACGCCATCAATATGGGTTAAGGAATAACCCACCATTACCAGTGGCCCGATAATGCGATAATAAGATGACGAGCCTTCCGTTCCCAAATCCCCGAGGCGGGTCGAAATGTACGGAAATGCAAAAACAAGGCCCACTAAAAACACCGCCAGAGAAATTATCGCCAGAGGCAGTTTTTTCTTAATCGCCTCTTTATTCAGGTACTGAAACGCCCACTCCAGCAGGTAGAACAGGATAAATGTCATTACCCCAGAGAAGGAACCTGACAAGACAATTCCTGCAAGAATCATAGCATCGGTCTTGGGCGTTTTGATACCAAACTGTTTGACGCTGAGCCAAATTGAGATTAACGCCAGAGCGAAGAATGCCGGTTCGAAATAGAGCGCAGTGGTTCGCTTACCACCGAACTTAATGAAGTTCAGAACATAGCTGTTACTGTAAATCAGATATTTCGAGATTATTTCCATCAGGCTACTGCCGCCGGTTAAAATAATCTGCGCCATCTCCATTGCCGCAAGCATAACAATGATGGCAATCGCAATATAAAAGAACCTGAGGATTTTCCTATAATTGTGCGGCGAAATAGTTTTAAAGCGAATACTCCACACCATGCCAATAATAATGACGATATAGACGAACAGCATGGTCGAGGTGACATATTTGCTGGCGTCCAGTGATTGACCAAAGATGTAGTTAAATGCCGTCAGCCCTGCCCCCAGCCCCAGCGCAATCATCAGTTTCTTAACGCTGATTTTGTCCACATACAGCAGCAACAGAACCGGCAAAAAGGTAACGATAGTGATGGGGAAGCTTTCGCCGAGCTGGGCAATCTTGACGTTGACCAGCAGGTAGATCAGCGGCAGCAGTAGATAACTACAGATTCTGATAGAACGAGACATACTCCTCCAGCATCTGTTGACCACTGTAGGCCTTGCGGCTGCGATTGCGGAACGATTCCAGGCTAGTGCCAAAAACGGCCTCGGCGATTGCCGCCTTCGGCTGCTGCACCAGGGACAGCACCTCCTCTTCGCTGAAGGTTTTGCCGCCCGATTTTTCCAACACTTCGCGCGCGGCGTCGCTGTGGGTGGCGACAACCGGTACGCCGATGGAGAGCGCTTCGCACAAAATCAGCGGGTAGTTATCCACCCGGGAGCTGAACACCAGCGCGTCCATGCCGTTCAGGGCACTCATCAGCTTGCGCTTGTCGGTCTCAAAACCGTGGTTCACCACGTTCTTACCTTCAAAAGGCGAGAATTTACCGAAGGTGTGCAGCTCGATTTTGTCCCCCAGCGCCATCATGTCGCGCACCAGCTGCTGGTTGGTTTTGCCGTCGTAGCGCAGGTCGTGGGCGACGATAGCGATTTTCGGTTTGCCGGCGGTGACGGGCACGGGGGTCAGCTCTGCCAGAATCTCTTCTGTCGCCACGTCAATGCCGTTATTGATGATCTTGCAGCGCCCTGCCCCGTACAGGCTATTGAAGGCGTCCGCCACGTGCTGGCTTGGCGAAATAAAGGTACAGCCAAGCGAGAGCATGTCGCGGAACAGCTGGCGCTTGCCCTCCACCAGCTGATGCGCGCGATCCACTTTCACCGGCGGATAGTTGCCGAGGGTTGGGCATTTCTGGCAGTTGGTTTTCCAGCCTTCGCAGCCGTCGGTAAAGGCGCAGCGGCCGGTCACGCTCCAGTGGTCGTGCAGGGTCCAGACAAAGGTGACGTCTGGCTTGTGCACCTTCACCTTCTGGCAAAAGGCCACCACCTCTTCCAGCTTCAGCCAGTAGCTGTGTAGCACGTGAAAGTGCAGCACCACCGGGCCCGGCGTGCGGGTAACGGTGCGATATAGTCTGTTCAGGTTGCCGAACAGATCGCGATTAAAGAGGCGAAACAGGGCGATGTTCGCCACCGAGGTCAGGCGCGGGGTGTGTTTTACCACCTGCGGGTAACGGTCGTGGCTGACGCTTTTCTTGCCGCCCTTGCCGTAACCGTAGATAAAGCGTGACTGAAGTCCTTTTTGCAGCGCGCGCTGGTGCAGATCCAGCGCCACCCCTGCCGCCCCGCCTTCGGCGAGGCGCACGTTAAATTGCAGAATATTCATTTGATCACCTTCACCCGGGCTTTTTCACCCACCACCAGCGCGTTATCCGGGATGCTGTCGAGCACCACGCTGCCCGCGCCAACGGTGACGTTATTGCCCACGGTGATATCCCCTATCATCACCACGTTGGCACCAAGCTCAACGTTATTGCCAATTACCGGGCAGGCCAGGCTATCCGGGCCGCGATTACCCAGGGTTACGCCGTGACGGATAGTAAAATCGTCGCCGGCGACCACGAATTTATTGATCACCACCGCATAGCCGTGGTGAATGGTAAAGCGGCGGCCGATGGTGGCCGCGGCCTGGATCTCATAGCCAAATAAGCACTCGGTGATAATGCGGTACAGCACTAATACCGGTGCCGCCCAGATATTGTTAATCACACTCTTTTTGCGCCACACGGAACAGAAGTGGGCGATGCGGTAGGCCAGAACCATGCAGCAGGGGCGCAGGCTCCAGCTATTTGCGCGGCAATCTTCCAGAAACATTATTTCCCCCGCAGCCCGTCGGCCAGGCGCTTGGTATTGCGCACCGAGAAGAGCGTCAGCAGCGTGCGCCAGTTCATGCGCTTGTTGCGGATCTGATAGAGGGTAAAGAGCTGATATTTACGGCTGGCACGGTCAAACTTGTCTTTGTGCTTGCGGTAAAAATGGAAGTAGCCGGAAAACTTCTTCGGCGAAGAGGTGATCTGCATTTCGCCGTGGTTGATATGCAGGATCTGAGTAGCATCCTCCACCTTCCACGGCTCGCCATACTCCACCACCATCCGCAGGAAGATGTCGTAATCCTGCGCCGCCTTCAGGCTGGTATCGAACAGGCACTCTTTAAAGCGCGAGGACAAGGTAAAGACCTGGTTGCCGATGATATTGCGCTTATAAAACAGGCGGCGGGAGTACGGCGATTTCGGGTAGAGCGGCAGGCTGGCCGGCTGGGAATAGACCTCGCCCTGGCAGACATAGTCGTTGGCATACAGGAAGGCGTGGGTCACCAGCTGATGCTTATGGGAGAGGAAAATAGACAGACGGTTAGGGGTCCATTCGTCATCGTCATCGATGCCGGTCAGAAACTCCCCTTTGGCCTGCATAATGGCCTGGTTGCGCACCGCGCAGGCGCCCGAGTTAATCGGGTTGTGGGTGTACATCACGCGCGGATCGTTCAGATCGGCAACAAACTGCTGCAGCTGTTCATACGATGCGGAGCAGTCATCGACGATGATCAGTTCCCAGTTATCGTAATCCTGGCGCAGCACGGATTTGATAGCGCGGATCGCCAGCTGCTGACGATTCCATGTCGGCATATAGATAGAAATCAAAGGGCGTTGTGTGGTCATTGTCTTCCCCTCACCCCTCACCCGCCCTCTCCCCGGACGGGAGAGGGGGACAAGCTGCACCGAGCCGTCTTCTCTCCCCTCCGTAAAGAGGGTTAGGGTGAGGAGTATTTTTTATTTGCTGTCAGATTTGTATTCGTACTCGTAGTAACCGTAATCCTGATAGCCGGTGGCGCGGCGGAAGATGGAGTTGAGGATCACCCCTTTCACCTCGATGCCGTTCTGCTCGAAGCGGCTGAGGCTGGTCTCCACCTCTTTCAGGGTGTTCACCGCATAGCGCGCCACCATCAGGGTGGTGCCTGCATGACGGCCTACGATGGCGGCGTCGGTCACCGCAAGGATTGGCGGGGTATCGATCAGCACCAGGTCATAATGCTTGCTGGCCCACTCCACCAGACGGGTGAAGCGCTCGCTCATCAGCAGCTCGGAGGGGTTAGGCGGCACCTGCCCGCGCGGCACCAGGTCGAAGTTGGTGATGGAGGTCGGCTTGGCGCAGCTCTCAATATCGCTTTTGCCCAGCAGCACTTCGGAGAGACCGTCGGCGTTATTGGTGCCCAGCAGCTCGTGGGTGTAGCCCTTACGCATATCACAGTCGATCAGCAGCACGCGCTTGTTGGTCTGGCTAATTACCGCCGCCAGGTTGGCGCAGACGAAGGTCTTACCAATTGACGGGCTGACCCCCGAGAGCATCAGAACATTGTTTTTCGCCTGCATCATGGCGAAGTGCAGGCTGGTACGCAGGCTGCGGATCGCCTCAATTGCCAGATCCGTCGGGTTACCCACCGCCAGCAGCTGGCTCTGCTTGTAGCGCTTCACGCCCTTGACGGTCTTCACGCTGTCGCGGGATTTCTGCCACTCGGAGAGCGGAATACTGGCGTAAACGCTGATGCCGTTCTCTTCCAGCACCTGCGGGCTTTCGATACCGCGATTAAACAGGGAGCGCAGCAGCACGCCAACGATAGAGAGCATCAGGCCGAGAATAATGCTGCCGAGAATAATCAGCGCTTTCTTCGGCTTCAGCACGCCAGGCTGGGTGATGGCCGGGTCGACGATACGCACATCGCCCACGGTGCTCGCCTCGGTGATCTTCAGCTCCTGCTGTTTATTAAGCAGCTGCATATAGACCTGCTGGCCGGACTCCACGTCGCGGGTCAGACGGACAATCTCCTGCTGGGTCTTCGGCATGGCGGTAACGCGGTTGTTGAGCTTGGATTTCTCATCTTCCAGCGCCTGGCGTTTTTCCAGCAGAGTGCGGTAGGCCGGGTGGCGTTTGGTATAGAGCTTGGAGATCTCCGCCTCTTTGAAGGTCAGCTCGTTAAGCTGGGCGTCGATGTTAACCATCGAATCCAGCACCGATTTGGCTTCTAAAGGCAGGTCAACCGAGTCTTTATCCTGACGGTAGGCGTTGAGTTTATTCTCTGCCTCATCCAGACGGGCGCGCACTTCCGGGAGCTGTTTCGCAAGGAAGGCCAGGCTTTTCGCCGCCTCTTCCGATTTACGCTCAACGTTCTGCTCAAGGTAGTTGCGGGTAATGCTGTTGAGGATGTCGCGGATTTTGTCTTTATCTTCACCGGTGAAGGTCATGCTCAGCACACCGGTGTCTTTGCCGGTTTCGGTTACCGACAGGTTATTTTGCAGGTTGTTAATCATCCCCAGGGTAGAGAATTTGGTGACCGTAAATTCGCTGCCCTCGGCGGCCTGAATGGCATTCACTTTAATAGTGACGCCATCTTTACTCAGCAGCTGCCCCACTTCGCCACGGGCGCTAAAGCCCGCATCGCTGGTGAGCTGATACTGCTTCGGCCCCAGCACGGCCAGAGTAAAGACCTGATCCCCTGCCCCTTTCGGCAGCGTGAAGTCGGTGACCTTAACGGTATCGTTCTGGCGGCCCATCAGGCGGTCCCAGCCGGCGCCAAATACCGGGAAGGTATTTTTAGTTACGGCGATATCCAGCCCGAGATCGTGAACGGTTTTCCCCAGCACCAGGCGCGACTGCACCAGCTGGATCTCCGCTTCCGATGCCGGAGGCTTGTTCGCCAGCGCCGAACCGATATCCTGCACCAGAGAATTACCGGTGTTCTGCTCGATCTGCACCAGCGCGTCGGCGCTGTAGATAGGGGTGGCGAAAAGGGTGTAGATAATCGCCCCAATCGCAAAGACGGCGGTGATCCCCAGCACCCACCAGCGCGCCTCCACCACGGTGCCAATCAGGCGGCCAATATCAATTTCATCACTGCCCGAGGTCGGGGCGGCAGACGCTTTTACTTTATCTGTCATTGTTATCCCTGCTAAACGTTCAGTGCCTGCGCCCACTGGCGGGCAGACTGGTCAAGTAAGGTGTAAACCGCTTCAAAGGCTTCACGGCTCTTGCGATAAGGATCGGGGATTTCGCGCTCGTTATCCCAGTGACCAAACAGCATCACTTTGCCGCGCATCTCCGGCGCGATGTCGCACAGGGCATGGATATGCCGCTTTTCCATCGTCAGAATCAGGTCATAATCCCGGCACAGGGCGGCCGTCACCTGACGGGCGCAGTGCCCGTCGAGAGAGAGATCGTGCGCCTGCGCCACGCTTGCCGCGCGCTCATCTGCCCCTTTGCCCACCAGCGCCCCCAGCCCTGCGGAGCCCACCGTCAGCCCCGGCTGATACTGCTGTAACAGCCGCTCGGCCGTGGGGGAACGGCAAATGTTCCCCACACACACCACCAGAATTTTGTTAAACATTGCGCTTACCAGTTATGAACGTCGCTCGCCGTGTCGGTCATGTAGCGAACGCCACTGATCGTCGGCAGCAACTGGTTGATCAGGCGGTTCCAGCGAGCAACCGGTGCGGTCGTCACGTAGACCACGTCATACGGCTGGAGACGGAACTCCGTCGCCATAACCAGCGAGGTGGCATCGGACATGTCGAACTGATAGATATTGGCAATCTTGCCGTTGCTGCCCTGCCCTTTCAGCGGACGGATCACGAAGATACCGCTGGCGTTAGAGGTGGTGAGGTCAATGCCTTCAGACGAGCCCAGCGCTTCGGTCAGGGTCATACCGCTGAAGTCCATTTTGAGGGTGCTCTGTTTCTTCACTTCGCCCATGACGAACACTTTCAGGTCGTCATTACGCGGTACAAAGAGAATGTCGCCCGGATAGAGCAGGCGGTTCTGGCTCAGGTCGCCGTTCTGCATCAGCGCCTGCAGCGAAATGCGCTGCTCTTTGCCCTGGTGCGTCAGCACTACGTTGCGCCAGTCGGCGTCGTCGGTCAGACCACCCGCGGCGTTGATGGCATCCAGAACGGTCAGCGGCACGTTAGTGATCGCCTGCTGGCCGGATTTATTCACCTGGCCGGAGATATAAGCTTTTTGCGAACGGAACGCGGCGATATTAACGTCCACCTGCGGATCGGCGATGTACTGCGCTAAGCGCCCGGTAATATCACTACGAATTTCAGCCAGGGTTTTACCGACCACGTGCACTTTGCCTATATAGGGATAGAACATGGTGCCGTCCGGCTGCACCCAGTTACCGGTGTCGCTGGAGCTACGGTACTGGCCGGCGGGGGTGGTCAGCTCGGGGTGATCCCAGACGGTGACGCTAATAACGTCACCAGGCCCGACGCGGTACTCATATGAGGAGATCTCCTGGTCCAGCGAGACGTTCGGCTGGGCCACATTCGGGCGGGGACGTAATTGCTCAACCAGTCTTGGGGTCAGGGGATAAACATTGACCATGCGGTCGAGGTCGAAATCAGCATCCTGCTGCTTAATCACATCCTTACCCATGGTCGACATATTGCTGCCAGGTAAGACGGTGCAACCACTCATCAAGGTTACGGACACCAATAATGGCATCAATTTCATTTTGGATTTCATCATTGATTATTTATCACTTTGGCAGAGTAATTATCCTGTGCAATTTAATTAAGCGCGGGGCGATTAACTTTTAGCATGCAGTTAATAAAAGAGAAATATAACTGGCATCAGTCCTAAAAGAAGTTTATTCATCCAGCGGCTATTGACAGAATAATCGAGGCTGATTCACACGCCTTCGGGCACGCTACCGCCCTTGGCTTTCAGTTACCAATCCACTGTATAAACAGTACGTTATGGATAAACACTCTCTTTGACCGGGTTCAGCACGAAAATATATCAGGCAGGATAATTCTTACCCGGATATAGTTTCTGGTGTCTTTAAACCGACATAAAAATAGCAACAAGAGGCTTTGACATTTGATGCTGGAAGAATTGTTGCAGCTAACGTAATAGCAGGCAAGGAAACAACTACCGGGCTATAGCTTTTTAAGATTAATATTAACGCCAAAGTTTTAAGGTTTTAGGAATTTCTTCATGTTGACAAAAATTATTATAATATTTTGACCTGCGATATTTCCTAAAATAAGTTATTTCCAGACAAGATAACTTTTACCACATATTTAATAAGGAATTACTTTGATGAAATTTGCGACGCTCTGTGGAGAAATCTCCCTGCGGCATTGCATTTTTCCCGGCCTTTATCCATGATCGAAATGTGACAATTGTCATATAACTAAAGGTATTATTCTCGCTATGGAATGGATTGCAGATCCGTCAATCTGGGCCGGGCTGGTCACCCTGGTGGTGCTGGAACTGGTGCTCGGTATCGATAACCTGGTCTTTATTGCCATTCTCGCCGAAAAACTGCCCCCCGCTCAGCGCGACCGCGCCCGCGTCACCGGACTGTTGCTGGCGATGGTGATGCGCCTGCTGCTGCTGGCCTCTATCTCCTGGCTGGTGACGCTGACCAAACCGCTCTTTTCGATCTACAGCCTGAGCTTCAGCGCCCGGGATCTGATCATGCTCTTCGGTGGTTTCTTCCTGCTGTTTAAGGCCACGATGGAGCTCAACGAGCGGCTGGAAGGCAAAGACAGCGAAAACCCCACCCAGCGGCGCGGGGCGAAGTTCTGGCCGGTGGTGGCGCAAATTGTAGTGCTGGATGCGGTCTTCTCCCTCGACTCGGTGATCACCGCCGTGGGCATGGTGGACCATCTGGCGGTGATGATGGCAGCGGTTATTATCGCCATCGGCCTGATGGTAATGGCCAGCAAGGCCCTCACCCGCTTCGTGAACAACCACCCGACTATCGTTATCTTATGCCTTAGCTTCCTGCTGATGATTGGCTTTAGCCTGGTGGCAGACGGCTTTGGCTTCCATATTCCAAAAGGCTATCTGTACGCGGCGATTGGCTTCTCGGTGATTATTGAAGCGCTGAACCAGCTGGCTATCTTTAACCGCCGTCGCTTTCTCTCGGCCAACCAGACGCTGCGTCAGCGCACGGCGGATACGGTGATGCGCCTGCTGAGCGGCAAGAAAGAGGACGCCGAGCTGGATGCGCAGTCGGCCTCACTGCTGGCGGATCACGACAGCAGCCAGATCTTTAACCCGCAGGAGCGGCGGATGATCGAGCGGGTGCTCAACCTCAATCAACGCTCCGTGAGCAGCATCATGACGTCGCGTCACGATATCGAACATATCAACCTGAACGCGCCCGAACCGCAGATCCGCGCCCTGCTGGACAAAAACCAGCATACCCGGCTGGTGGTAACCGGCGGTGACCAGGAAGAAGATCTCCTCGGCGTAGTCCATATTATCGACCTGCTGAACCAGCAGCTGCACGGCGAGCCCCTCGACCTGCGCGCCCTGGTGCGCCAGCCGCTGGTCTTCCCGGAAGGGCTCCCCCTGCTCTCGGCCCTGGAGCAGTTCCGCAACGCGCGCACCCACTTTGCCTTTGTGGTGGATGAGTTCGGCTCCGTCGAAGGGGTCGTGACGCTCAGCGACGTCATGGAGACCATTGCCGGCAACCTGCCGAACGAGGTGGAAGAGATCGACGCTCGCCACGATATCCAGAAAAACGACGACGGCAGCTGGACGGCCAACGGCCATATGCCGCTGGAAGATTTGGTGCAGTACGTTCCCCTGCCGCTGGATGAGAAGCGCGAATACCACACCATTGCCGGTCTGCTGATGGAAAATCTGCAGCGCATTCCCGTGCCTGGCGAAGAGGTGCAGGTAGGTAATTACGCGCTCAAAACCCTGGAGGTGGAGAATCACCGGGTGCAGAAAGTCCAGCTGATCCCGCTGGGAGATGACGAAGAGATGGATTACGAAGTGTGATAAAAGAGGCGTAATAAAAAAAGCCGGGTAAGGCGCTCACCTTCCCGGCTTTTTATTACATTTTTTCCAGCAGCTTTTTCACGTCTTTGCCGTTTTTAGAGTCTTTATTGCGATCTGCCCAGTCGTTGAGCCGGCGTTTCGCTTCATCCTGCAGATGTTTACGCAGAAGCTGATCCACCTGCAGGCTGTAGTTGAGCTCCTGCCACTTGCCGTATACGTTAAGCGGGATCGGCGTTGTCTTCAGGAAGTCGATAAGCGCACTCTCTCCGACCCAGCCTTCCAGCACCCGCACCTTAAAGTGGGTATCCGCCGTCTCTTTCACCAGATCAAGCGCGCCGTTACCCTCAAGGGAGATCATCGCCGACTGCCCCTGCATGGCGTTGAGCGTCAGCTGCCCCGCCTCCAGAGAGAGATCCGAGACAAAGCTGTCCAGACGGGTAGCGTTGTCATAGTTATCTTTCACCTTGACGTTGCTGCTGCGCTCCACCGCCTGCTGCACCAGCTGCTGGAAGTTGAGCCCTTCCATGCGGGTGTTGTGCATCTCGACGCGGGCCTGCCCCTGCCAGTTACGGCGGAAGGCTTCGGCGTCGATTTTGCTGCCAGCGAAATCCCCCGCCAGCGACAGGCTGCCGGTGAGCGGGATCGGGTAGTTAAAGGCTTTCAGCAGCGAGCCAATCTCAATATTCTCGAGACGCGGTTGGAATGCGGCCTGGGCTTCGCCTTTGCGCACATCCAGCGTGCCCGGCAGCGACAGGCGCCCCTGCCCCATCTGACCGCTAAGCTCGCCGATGGTCAGCAGACCATTTTTGTTGGTCATCTGGCTGCTTACCTGGGTGAAATCCATTCCCCGCCAGCGCACGCTGTTAGCTTTGAGCATAATATCCGCATCAAAACCGCGCAGGCCGTTGTAGTCCGGCTGACTCAGGTTTGAGGAGATCACCGGCCGGGGCTGCTTCGGCTGGCGCTGCCCCTGCTGGGCGACATCGCCCTGGGCCGCTGCCCCCTGCGCCGCCAGCAGGTTCTCCAGGTTAAGCCTGTCGAACTGCAAATCGATCATCCACTTTGGCGAATCGGCAAGAATAACGCTCGCCTGGCCTTTCATGGTGCTGTCGTTGGCTTTTAAATCAAGCTGGTTCAGCTCGAGCTGTTTATGCTCTTCGCGCCAGACGGCCTGCAGTTTGCCCTGCCCGGTCACCCCCTGGGTGGGGAGATCGGACCCCGTCAGCTGCCAGTTGAGCTGCTGGATATCGGCGATCAGCCGGTGGGGGTAGTCAGAGGCATTAACCTGGGCATTAAAGGAGAGGGTCATATCGCGCTGGTTGCGGTTAACCCGGGCGCTGAAATCTACCGTGCCTTTATGGTGCGCGTCCTGCTCCATCTGCAGGTTGAGATTACGCACCGTCACCTGCTCATCGTCCTCGTGCTGGAACACCAGCACGCTATCGGCCACCTTCAGTTTGCCAATATCAAACGACCAGCCGTTATCCTCGGCGGCATCCGGCAGGGTATTTTCCCGTGGGGCGACCGGCGCGTCGGCGTTACGTACCGCCTCGGTTTGCGGGGTCAGCTGGATAACCGCGCCTTTGAGCATCACCTGCTCAACCTGCAGCTGGTGAGAGAGCAGCGGCATCAGGGCGACGTCGAGACGCATATTGTCGGCAACAATCAGCGGCTGCGGCGCGCCCGGCGCGGTTAACGACATGCGTCCGGAAAGGATGCTGAGCTGCGGCCAGACGTGCCAGCGCAGCTGCCCGTCGAGCTTCAGGGCATAGCCGCTGCGCGCTTCAACCTGGCGCACCATATACGCGCGAAAGTCGTTGGGGTTAACCAGCAGAACCAACGCAGACAGGCCAGCAACCAACACCACCAGCAAAATCATCAGCGTTGTAAGAACTCTTCTCATGGCTTCCTCGGTGGACTGGCCTAAGCTCAGTCTTTGTCAATACGACTGGCGACCGCACCCTGCTGATCGCGATATTTCGCATCCTGACGGCGATTATACGGACGCGCCGCCGGGCCGGTGAGCGGCTCAAAGCTCAGGGCGCCGATCATCATGCCCGGACGCAGCGCCAGCGGCAGTTTACCGGCATTGAAAAACTCCAGCACGATGCGACCAGACCAGCCCGGATCGATACGGTGCGCGGTCACGTGCACCATCAGCCCCAGACGGGCCAGCGAGGAGCGGCCGTCGAGCCAGCCCACCAGATCCGCAGGCAGCGTCACGGATTCATAGGTCACGGCCAGCGCCAGCTCACCGGGATGCAGATAAAAAGCCTCGCCGTCAGCGAGGACGATCTCATCGCTCATCACCCGGTCAAGGGCAGCGCTCACCTCATCTTTCGGCCCGCTCAGGTCGATAAAGGGGGCGGTATGTCCGCTGAAGGTACGGAATTTGTTACCCAGACGCACATCGACGGTGACGCCGTTAATGCGCTCAACCGGCGGACGGGGGGTAATAGACAGGCGGCCTTCATCGAGCCAGGCTTCAATATCTTTATCACACAGGCGCATGGCACTCTCTCCTTTCGTGCATCGCGCCCCCGGGCGCAAATCCTGCGGGGGCGAACCAGGTTATCTCTGAACGGTACACAATCCGCGCGTTTTATTCAAAAAACTGGCTGATTTTCGCTTTCAGAATATCGATAGCAATGCGGTTTTTACCCCCGCGCGGCACGATAATATCGGCGTATTGTTTGGAAGGTTCAATAAACTGCAGGAACATCGGACGTACGGTTTTCTGATACTGCGCCATCACTGAATCCATTGAGCGGCCGCGTTCGTTAACATCGCGCTTGATACGGCGCATCAGGCAGATATCCAGCGGGGTATCGACAAAGATTGAGAAGTTCATCGATTCGCGCAGCCGCGCGTCGGTCAGCAGCAGGATTCCCTCAAGGATGATCACCTTTTTCGGCTCGATGCGGATGGTCTCCTGGGTGCGGGTGTGTTCTACATAGCTATAGACTGGCAGTTCAATAGCGGTGCCGCTTTTGAGCGACTGCAGATGCTGGAACAACAAGCTGTGGTCCATCGCGCTTGGGTGATCATAGTTGGTCTTAACACGCTCTTCCATCGACAGATGACTTTGATCCTTGTAATAGCTGTCTTCCGGAATGACACCGATGTGCTCATCACCAACCTGTTCACGTAATTCACGGTAAAGCGTACTGGCAATAAGACTTTTACCTGAAGCCGATGCGCCGGCGATGCCTATAATGACGCACTGATGAGACTTATCAGTCATAAATTTAGCGACCTGAGTAACCTGGAATGTAAGGAAGGACGACGCCTTAGCGTCAAACGCGGCAATTATAGGGATTTCATGGGCCCGATACCAGTCGAATGCACAGCTTATGCGAGACGGGTCGAAACGGCCGTTAACCCTTTACCTAAATTAATCCGCTCACTTTTTCAGCAGCGTCGACGAAATTTATCCAGGATAAGTATTTAATAACTCTATGATGTCATTTTATGAGCAGTCGCCATATGAATTGTAAATTGTTTGTACTAGCATAATCCAAATTCAAAATTCCACGCGCCCGGACCCGTTTCCCGGCGGCACGATGTCCCTGGATAAAGCGGTAATGAAGAAACAATACCAGCGCGTTTTGGTGACCACCCCCCAACCTTTACTACGGCTTGCCAGTCTTGGTCTGGTTACCTTTGTCTTTACGCTGTTCTCTCTGGAACTGATGCGTTTCGGTACTGTTCTTGCGCCTTTATGGTTCCCGACCGCCATTATGACGGTAGCCTTTTACCGCCACGCCGGCAAGATGTGGCCCGGGATCGCCCTCGCCTGTACCCTGGGTAACGTTTGTGCCTCCTGGCTGCTCTTCTCCTGGGACGCCATCAATCTGTGGTACGGGCTAATCAATACCCTTGAGGCCTGCGTCGGCGCACTGCTGCTGCGCAAACTGCTGCCCTGGTATAACCCGCTGCAAAACCTGGGGGACTGGATCCGGCTGGCTATCGGCAGCGCCCTGATCCCCCCCCTGCTTGGCGGGGTGCTGGTCCACTTTGTCGTGCCGAGCGACGAGCCCGTACGCCGCTTCCTGATGTGGGTTCTGTCAGAAACTATCGGCGCGCTGGCGCTGGTGCCGCTGGGGCTGCTGTTTAAACCCCACTACCTGCTGCGCCACCGCAATCCGCAGTTACTCTTCGAAACTCTGATTACCCTGGCCGTCACCCTGGCGCTGAGCTGGGTGGCGATCCGTTTTCTGCCCTGGCCCTTCACCGCCATCATCGTGCTGCTGATGTGGAGCGCGGTACGCCTGCCGCGCATGGAGGCATTTCTGGTCTTCCTGATCACGGTAATGATGGTATCGCTGATGATTGCCACCAGCCCCACGCCGTCGCTGCCAATGACCGCCCCGGCCATGGTTAACGCCCCCTGGCTGCCCTTCCTGATGATGCTGCTGCCCGCCAACGTGATGACCATGGTGATGTACGCGTTTCGCGCCGAGCGCAAGCACATCACCGAGAGCGAAGAGCGTTTTCGTAACGCCATGGAGTACTCTGCCATCGGCATGGCGCTGGTGGGCACCGACGGTAAGTGGCTGCAGGCCAACAAGGCGCTGTGCCAGTTCCTCGGCTACACCCAGCCGGAGCTGCAGTCCCTTAATTTCCAGCAGGTCACCTGGCCGGAAGATCTGCATAACGATTTAGACCAGATGGAGCAGCTGGTGCGCGGGGAGATCAACAGCTACTCCATGGAGAAGCGTTACTACACCCGCAATGGCGAAGTGGTTTGGGCGCTGCTGGCGGTGTCGCTGGTGCGCCATGCGGACGGGACGCCGCTCTATTTCATCGCCCAGATCGAAGATATCAATGACCTGAAACATACCGAGTGGGTCAATAAGCGCCTGATGGAACGGATCACCCTCGCCAACGAAGCGGGCGGGATCGGCATCTGGGAGTGGGATATTGAGCCCAACGTCATCAGCTGGGATAAGCGCATGTTTGAACTCTATGAGATCCCGGCGCATACCAAACCCACCTGGCAGCTGTGGCAGGAGTGTATGCTGCCGGAAGATCGCGCCCATGCCGAGCAGGTGGTGCGGGAGTCGCTGGCGGCGCGCGTCCCGTTCAAGCTTGAGTTTCGCATCCGCGTTAAAGAGGGGGTACGCCATATTCGCACCCTGGCCAACCGGGTCCTGAATAAACAGGGCGAAATCGAGCGCCTGCTCGGGGTCAATATGGACATGACCGAGGTGAAACAGCTTAACGAGGCCCTGTTCCAGGAAAAAGAGCGTCTGCATATCACCCTCGACTCCATCGGCGAAGCGGTACTCTGTACCGATGTGGATATGAACGTCACCTTTATGAACCCGGTTGCCGAGAAGATGAGCGGCTGGACCCAGGAAGAGGCAATAGGCCAGCCGGTGCTTTCCGTGCTGCATATCACCTTCGGCAATAGCGGCCCGCTGCTGGAAAACATTCACAGCGGCGATATGTCCCGCACGGATATGGAGCACGATGTGGTGCTGCACAGCCGCAGTGGCGGCAGCTACGATATTCACTACAGCATTACCCCGCTCAGCACCCTCGACGGGCAGAACATCGGCTCGGTGCTGGTGATCCAGGATGTAACCGAGTCGCGCAAAATGCTGCGCGAGCTGAGCTATAACGCCTCGCACGACGCCCTCACCCATCTGGCGAACCGCGTCAGCTTCGAAGCACATCTTAAGCGCCTGCTCCATCTGGTGCAGGAGACGCGCCAGCGCCATGCGCTGGTGTTTATCGATCTCGATCGCTTTAAGGCGGTGAACGATACTGCCGGCCACGCGGCGGGCGACGCCCTGCTCCGCGAACTCTCTTCGCTGATGCTGAGCATGCTGCGCTCTACCGACGTGCTGGCGCGCCTCGGCGGCGATGAGTTTGGCCTGCTGCTGCCGGACTGCAATACCGAAAGCGCGCGCTATATTGCGGGGCGCATTATTAACTCCATCAATGAATACCACTTTATGTGGGAGGGGCGCCTGCACCGCATCGGCGCCAGCGCCGGGATCACCCTGATAGATGCCAGTAATCATCAGGCGGCGGAGGTGATGTCGCAGGCCGATATCGCCTGCTATGCCTCCAAAAATAGCGGCCGTGGCGTAGTAACGGTGTATGAACCCCAGCAGGAGCGTATTCACAGCGCACGCAGCCTGATGTCTCTCGACGAGCAGTGGCACATGATTAAGGATAATAACCTGGTGATGATGGCCCGCAGCGTCGCCTCGCCGCGCATTCCGGAAAGCAGCATCTTCTGGATGCTCTCCCTGCGCCTGTGGACCAGCGAAGGCGAGGTGCTCGACGAACAGGCGTTCCGCGCCGGCCTGGCGGAACCGGAGCTGCTGCATGCCCTGGATAGGCGGGTGATGCAGGAGTTCTTCACTAATTTCGCCACGCCGCTGGCCAACAAAGGCACCGGCGTGGCGCTGCCGCTCTCGCTGGCGGGACTGACAAGCATCACCCTGGTAGATGAGCTACTGGAGACGCTGGCGCGCTCGCCTTTGCAGCCGCGCCTGCTGCATCTGGTTGTGCATGTGGATGTGCTGAGCCAGCCAAATACCCTTGTCGGGTTGGATAAGCTGCGCCGGGCGGGCTGCCGTATCATTCTGAGCCACGTCGGGCGCGAGATGGAGCTATTTAACCATCTGAATGACCAGATGGCCGACTACCTGCTGCTCGACCCGGAGCTGGTGGCTAACGTGCATGGCAACCTGATGGACGAAATGATGGTCACTATTATTCAGGGCCACGCCCGCCGGCTGGGGATCAAAACCATTGCCGGGCCGAGCAACCAGCCGGTATTAATGGATACCCTCTCGGGTATTGGCATTGATTATATCTATGGCGATACCATCGACGAATCGCGCCCGCTGGAGCTACTGCTCAATACCACCTGGTTCGCCATCAACTGACGGCGACCAGCCAGGGGTATACCAGATGTGCAGCAGCGCGTACGAGCGCCAGGGCTGCCAGCGCGTGGCATAGCGGCGAATGGCGGCGGGCGTCATCCCGGCGAAGCGCTGCTTAATCGCATAATCATCCGGCAAAAACACATCCTTCGCCTGCCAGCCGCGCAGGGCCAGGTAGTTTGCCGTCCAGCGGCCAATGCCCGGCCGCGTTTGCAGCGCTTTCATCGCCGCCTCGATATCTGCCGGTGCCTGTAATGGAAAATTCCCGTCCAACACCGACTGCGCCAGATGGATCAGCGCTTCGCCGCGCTTTTGCGGCATCCCCAGCCCTTTCAGCGCCACGGGATCTGCCGCCGCCAGCGCCGCGGGCGTGGGGAAGAGATAATAGGCCGGCGCCTCCACCAGGGGTTCACCGCACAGGGCCACGACTTTCGCCGTCAGCTTCGCCGCCATCGCCACGCTCACCAGCTGGCCGAGAATAGCGCGCACCCCCTGCTCATACGCATCCATCGACCCCGGCAGGCGCAGGCCAGGCCGGGCGGCACCGAGACTCCCCAGCACTGCGGCAATCTCCTGCGGATCGCACTGCAGATCCAGTAGCCGGGTAATACGCGCCAGACAGGTATCCGCGACGGGCAGCAGGCCATCGCTGAGTGCAACCTCCAGGGTGCAGCTCTCAGGGTGAGGGGTAACCCGGATAAGCCCCGCGTGGCCGTCGCAGGCAAAGCTGCGTTCGTACCATTCAGGGGTTACGGTTTCGATGCCGGCCACCGCACGGGCGCCAAGAAATTCAAACATCCACTGCCAGTCGTAAGGGGGTTGCCAGGTCAGGGTAAACATTGCGGCTCCTTGGGTTGTCTCCTCACAGCATAACCACAGCCCCCGGTTTTTGCCTTGCTTTCATATTCCTGTTGTCGCCGGGCGGACATTTCGCTAAAGTCTCGCCCCTTCTCAATGGCATGGGGATTGCACACGTGTTTATCGGCTTTGACTATGGTACCGCCAACTGTTCGGTGGCGGTGATGCAGAACGGGCAGCCGCAGCTGCTGAAAATGGAAAATAACAGCACGCTGCTGCCTTCGATGATCTGTGCGCCTACGCGCGAAGCGGTGAGCGAGTGGCTCTATCGTCACCATCAGGTACCGGCGACGGGCACGGAAACCCAGGCGCTGCTGCGCCGCGCGGTGAGTTTTAACCGCGAAGAGGATATCGACGTCACCCCAGCCAGCGTGCAGTTCGGGCTGGCCTCCCTTGGCCAGTACATTGAGGATCCGGAAGAGGTCTACTTTGTTAAATCGCCGAAATCCTTCCTCGGGGCCAGCGGGCTGAAGCCGCAGCAGGTCGCGCTCTTTGAAGATCTGGTCTGCGCCATGATGCTGCACATTCGCCAGCAGGCGCAGTCGCAGGTAACGCAGAACATTAACCAGGCGGTGATTGGCCGGCCGATCAACTTCCAGGGACTGGGGGGCGACGAGGCCAACCAGCAGGCGCAGGGTATTCTGGAGCGCGCCGCCCACCGCGCCGGGTTCCAGGATGTGGTGTTCCAGTACGAGCCGGTTGCCGCCGGGCTGGATTTTGAGGCGACGCTGAGCGAAGAGAAACGGGTGCTGGTAGTCGATATCGGCGGCGGGACCACCGACTGTTCGCTGCTGCTGATGGGCCCGCAGTGGCACAGCCGCCGCGATCGCGAGAACAGCCTGCTGGGCCACAGCGGCTGCCGCGTGGGCGGTAACGATCTGGATATCGCGCTGGCTTTCAAGAGCCTGATGCCGCTGCTCGGCATGGGCGGCCAGACGGAAAAAGGCATTGCCCTGCCGATCCTCCCCTGGTGGAACGCGGTGGCCATTAACGACGTGCCTGCCCAGAGCGACTTTTACAGCACCGCCAACGGCCGGTTCCTCAGCGATCTGGTGCGCGATGCGCAGGATGGCGACAAGGTCGCGCTGCTGCAAAAAGTGTGGCGCCAGCGGCTGAGCTACCGGGTGGTGCGCAGCGCCGAAGAGAGCAAAATTGCCCTCTCTGATGCCCGCGATCACACTGTGACCCTGCCCTTTATCGGCGAGGAGCTTGCCACCGCCATCAGCCAGCAGGGGCTGGAAGCGGCGCTTTCCCAGCCGCTGCAGCGCATTCTGGAGCAGGTGCAGCTGGCGCTGGATAACGGCAACGAGAAGCCGGATGTGATTTATCTTACCGGCGGCAGCGCCAAATCGCCGCTGATCAAAAAAGCGCTGGCGGAGCAGCTGCCGGGGATCCCGATTGCCGGTGGGGATGATTTTGGCTCGGTGACGGCGGGGCTGGCCCGCTGGGCACAGGTGGTTTTTAGCTAACTGGTAGCGATCTGAATAAGCGAATAACGGCAACCTGAGTTGCCGTTTTTTTATCTCTACAGCCACGCTGCTGTCCTGTTTGGTAAAGATGCCGCAGCGGCGCATGGTCCGGCCGGGGAAGGGCATCAGGCCGCACTATTGGATCCCCTCTCCCCTTTGGGGAGAGGGTTAGGGTGAGGGGAACATGCGGCTCTGAAGGTGGTTCCGTTCACCTCATTTTCCCTGCTTCTCTGTTACAGCAGAACCCGTGAACGTGTTAAGGGGGTTCGCCACCCCCTTAACAATCCCGGCCCCGGCGATCTAAATCGCCGCTTCGCGGTGCCCTCAGCTTATTCCTTCAGGCTTTCGGGTCGGGCGCGATCCTACATCCATGTAGGTCGCGCCCTCTCGGCGCATCCCTGCGCCTCGCCCCGGCCTTACGGAAACGCTTTGGCGATTTAGTGCCGGACAAGGGCGTCGCTGCAATACCGCAGGCTTACGTGACCCACAAGTTGCTGTTGGATTGATGCTTTAACCGCCCTTATTCAGACAATTCTCCACAGTCTTCCTTATTTCCTCCATTTTTCTGCTCCCTGCCCTGTCTAAACTAGTATCATTTCCCGAAATGTTTCAGGACGAGAACGTATAACGATGAAAGGCAGTAATAAATCCCGCTGGGCAATCGCCGCAGGCCTTATTGTGGTAGTCCTTGCCGCCGCGTGGTACTGGCACAGTCAATCCGCTGCACCTGCTGGCGCCACCAGCCAACAGCGCCCGGCCAGCGGTGGTCGTAAAGGTATGCGCAGCGGCCCGCTGGCACCTGTGCAGGCCGCCACCGCCGTCAATAAATCCGTTCCCCGTTACCTTTCAGGGCTTGGCACCATTACCGCCGCCAACACCGTTACGGTGCGCAGCCGCGTGGATGGGCAGTTGATGGCGATCCACTTCCAGGAGGGGCAGCAGGTGAAGGCAGGCGATCTGCTGGCGGAGATCGACCCCAGCCAGTTTAAAATCGCCCTCGCCCAGGCCCAGGGGCAGCTCGCAAAAGACAAAGCCACGCTGGCTAACGCCCGACGCGATCTGGCGCGCTACAGCCAGCTGGTGAAAACCAACCTCGTCTCCCGCCAGGAACTCGACGCCCAACAGGCGCTGGTAAGCGAAAGCCAGGGGACTATCAAAGCCGATGAGGCCGCGGTAGCCAGCGCCCAGCTGCAGCTCGACTGGAGCCGTATCACCGCCCCTGTGGACGGGCGCGTCGGCTTAAAGCAGGCCGATATCGGCAACCAGATCTCCAGCGGCGACACCGCCGGCATCGTGGTGATCACTCAGACTCACCCTATCGATTTAATCTTCACCCTGCCGGAGAGCGATATCGCCACCGTGGTGCAGGCGCAAAAAGCGGGCCAGCCGCTGGTGGTGGAAGCCTGGGATCGCACCAACAAGCAGAAGCTGAGCGAAGGTACCCTGCTGAGTCTGGATAACCAGATCGACACCACGACCGGCACCATCAAGCTGAAGGCGCGCTTCACCAACCAGGATGACATTCTCTTCCCGAACCAGTTCGTTAACGCCCGCATGCTGGTCTCCACCGAGGAGAACGCCGTGGTGATCCCTACCGCCGCGCTGCAAATGGGCAACGAAGGTAATTTTGTCTGGGTGCTCAACAGCGACAACAAGGTGAGCAAACACCTGGTGAAAACCGGTATTCAGGATAGCCAGACCGTGGTGATCAGCGCCGGGCTCTCGGCGGGGGACCGGGTAGTTACCGACGGCATCGATCGCCTGACCGAAGGGGCAAAAGTGGAAGTAGTGGAAGCGCACAGCGACAGCACCACCCCGGCTAAACCTGCCGAACACGCGAAACAGAGAGAGAACGCCTGATGCAGGTGATGCCACCCAGCTCCACGGGCGGGCCGTCACGCCTGTTTATTCTGCGCCCGGTCGCCACCACCCTGTTAATGGTGGCGATTTTACTCGCGGGGATCATCGGCTACCGTTTTCTGCCGGTCTCCGCCCTGCCGGAGGTGGACTACCCCACCATCCAGGTGATCACCCTCTACCCCGGCGCCAGCCCGGACGTGGTGACCTCCGCTATTACCGCCCCGCTGGAGCGCCAGTTTGGTCAGATGTCGGGGCTGAAGCAGATGTCCTCCCAGAGCGCCGGCGGCGCCTCGGTGGTGACGCTCCAGTTCCAGCTTACCCTGCCGCTGGACGTGGCCGAGCAGGAGGTGCAGGCCGCCATTAACGCCGCCACCAACCTGCTGCCCTCCGACCTGCCGAACCCGCCGGTCTACAGCAAGGTAAACCCGGCGGATCCGCCGATCATGACCCTCGCCGTCACCTCCTCCGCCATGCCGATGACCCAGGTTGAGGATATGGTCGAAACCCGCGTGGCGCAGAAAATTTCTCAGGTGACCGGCGTCGGGCTGGTGACCCTCTCCGGCGGCCAGCGCCCGGCCGTGCGCGTCAAACTGAACGCTCAAGCCATTGCCGCGCTGGGGCTGACCAGCGAGACCATCCGCACCGCCATCAGCAGCGCCAACGTCAACTCGGCGAAAGGCTCGCTGGATGGCCCGACGCGGGCGGTGACCCTCTCGGCAAACGACCAGATGCAGTCTGCCGACGAATACCGGCAGCTGATTGTCGCTTACCAGAACGGCGCGCCGATCCGCTTAGGGGATGTAGCCACCGTTGAGCAGGGGGCGGAAAATAGCTGGCTGGGCGCCTGGGCCAACAAAGAGCAGGCCATCGTGATGAACGTTCAGCGCCAGCCGGGAGCGAATATCATCGATACCGCCGACAGCATCCGCGCCATGCTGCCGACGCTTATCGAGAGCCTGCCGAAATCGGTGAACGTGAAAGTGCTCTCCGATCGCACCAATAATATCCGCGCCTCGGTCAGCGATACCCAGTTCGAGCTGATGCTGGCCATCGCCCTGGTGGTGATGATTATCTATCTGTTTCTGCGCAACGTGCCGGCAACCATTATCCCCGCCGTAGCGGTGCCCCTGTCGCTGGTGGGCACCTTTGCGGTAATGGTGTTCCTCGATTTCTCCATTAACAACCTGACGCTAATGGCCCTCACCATCGCCACCGGGTTCGTGGTGGATGACGCCATCGTGGTTATCGAGAACATCTCGCGCTATATCGAAAAAGGGGAGAAACCGCTGGCCGCGGCGCTGAAAGGCGCGGGTGAGATTGGCTTTACCATTATCTCCCTTACCTTTTCGCTGATCGCGGTGCTGATCCCGCTGCTGTTTATGGGCGATATCGTTGGCCGCCTGTTCCGTGAATTTGCCGTCACCCTGGCGGTGGCGATATTAATCTCGGCGGTGGTCTCGTTAACCCTGACGCCGATGATGTGCGCCCGCATGCTCAGCCATGAATCCCTGCGCAAACAGAACCGCTTTTCCCGCGCCTCTGAGCGCATGTTTGAACGTATTATCGCCGCCTATGGCCGACTACTGGCGAAGGTGCTTAACCACCCGTGGCTGACCCTCGGCGTGGCGCTGGGCACCCTGGCCCTGAGCGTGCTGCTGTGGGTGATGATCCCCAAAGGCTTCTTCCCGATTCAGGATAACGGCATTATTCAGGGCACCCTGCAGGCGCCCCAGTCGGTGTCGTTTGCCAGCATGGCCCAGCGCCAGCAGCAGGTCTCGGAAATCATCATGAAAGATCCGGCGGTGGAGAGTCTCACCTCGTTTGTGGGGGTGGACGGCACCAATCCGTCACTCAACAGCGCCCGCCTGCAGATCAACCTTAAGCCGCTGGACGACCGCGACGACCGGGTTAACGCAGTGATTGCGCGCCTGCAGGAGGCCGTCGCCCGGGTGCCGGGAGTGGATCTCTATCTGCAGCCGACCCAGGATCTGACCATCGACACCACCGTGAGCCGCACCCAGTATCAGTTCACCCTGCAGGCCAACAGCCTGGAGGCGCTGAGCACCTGGGTGCCGCAGCTGGTCAACAAACTGAAAGATCTTCCGCAGGTATCAGATGTTAGCAGCGACTGGCAGGATAAAGGGCTGGCGGCCTACATTCGGGTGGATCGCGATAGCGCCAGCCGCCTCGGCATCACCATGTCGGACGTGGACAACGCCCTCTATAACGCCTTTGGCCAGCGCCTGATCTCCACTATTTACACCCAGGCCAACCAGTACCGCGTGGTGCTGGAACACGATACGAAGCAGACTCCGGGGCTGGCTGCGCTGGACTCGGTGCGTCTGACCAGCAGCGACGGCGGCGTGGTGCCGCTGAGCGCCATTGCTAAAGTAGAAGAGCGCTACACTCCGCTGGCGGTGAACCATCTGGATCAGTTCCCCTCTACCACTATCTCGTTTAACGTGCCGGATGACTACTCGCTGGGGGAAGCGGTAGACGCCATCCTGAATGCCGAGAAAGATCTTAGCTTCCCGACCGATATTCAGACCCAGTTCCAGGGCAGCACCCTCGCCTTCCAGGCGGCGCTCGGCAGCACCATCTGGCTGATTGTGGCCGCGGTGGTGGCGATGTATATCGTGCTCGGCGTGCTGTATGAGAGCTTTATTCACCCCATAACCATCCTCTCTACCCTGCCCACCGCAGGCGTCGGCGCGCTGCTGGCGCTGATGCTGGCGGGCAGCGAGCTGGACGTTATCGCCATCATCGGCATTATTTTGCTGATCGGTATTGTGAAGAAAAATGCCATCATGATGATCGACTTCGCCCTCGCCGCCGAGCGCGAACAGGGTATGGCGCCGCGCGAGGCTATCTATCAGGCCTGCCTGCTGCGCTTTCGTCCGATCCTGATGACCACCCTGGCGGCGCTTTTAGGCGCATTGCCGCTGATGCTCAGCACCGGTGTCGGCGCCGAGCTGCGTCGCCCGCTGGGGATCGGCATGGTGGGCGGCCTGATGGTAAGCCAGGTTCTGACCCTGTTTACCACCCCGGTTATCTACCTGCTGTTCGACAGCCTGGCGCTGAAAATTAAGGCCCGCTTCCCGGCGCGTGAAGAGGAGGCGTAAGTGAAGTTTTTCGCCCTCTTCATTTATCGCCCGGTGGCGACGATATTAATCTCCCTCGCCATCACCCTTTGCGGCGTGCTCGGCTTCCGGCTGCTGCCGGTGGCCCCGCTGCCTCAGGTGGATTTCCCGGTGATCATGGTCAGCGCCTCGCTGCCCGGCGCCTCGCCGGAGACCATGGCCTCGTCGGTGGCCACGCCCCTTGAACGTTCGCTCGGGCGGATCGCCGGGGTCAACGAGATGACCTCCAGCAGCTCGCTTGGCAGCACGCGCATCATTCTGGAGTTCAACTTTAATCGCGATATCAACGGCGCGGCCCGCGACGTGCAGGCGGCGATCAACGCCGCGCAAAGCCTGCTGCCGAGCGGCATGCCGAGCCGCCCGACCTATCGCAAGGCGAACCCCTCCGACTCGCCGATTATGATTTTGACCCTCACCTCGGAGACCTACTCCCAGGGGGAGCTGTACGACTTTGCCTCCACCCAGCTGGCGCAGACCATCGCCCAGATCGACGGCGTGGGGGATGTCTCCGTGGGGGGCAGCTCGCTGCCGGCGGTGCGCGTGGGGCTGAACCCGCAGGCGCTGTTCAACCAAGGGGTTTCGCTGGACGACGTGCGTAGCGCCATCAGCAGCGCCAACGTGCGCCGGCCGCAGGGGGCCATCGAAGATGCCAGCCACCGCTGGCAGATCCAGACTAACGATGAGCTGAAAACCGCCGCCGAATATGAGCCGTTAATCATCCACTACAACAACGGTGCGGCGGTGCGGCTGGGGGATGTGGCAAGCGTCACCGACTCGGTGCAGGATGTGCGTAACGCCGGGATGACTAACGCCAAACCGGCTATTTTGCTGATGATCCGCAAGCTGCCGGAAGCCAACATCATCGAGACGGTGAACAGCATCCGCGCCCGCCTGCCGGAGCTGCAGGAGACCATTCCGGCGGCTATCGATCTGCAAATCGCCCAGGACCGCTCGCCCACCATTCGCGCCTCGCTCGAAGAGGTGGAGCAGTCGCTGATTATCTCGGTGGCGCTGGTGATTCTGGTGGTGTTCCTGTTCCTGCGCTCCGGACGGGCGACGCTGATCCCCGCCGTAGCGGTGCCGGTCTCGCTCATCGGCACCTTCGCCGCCATGTACCTGTGCGGCTTTAGCCTCAATAACCTATCGCTGATGGCGCTGACCATCGCCACCGGCTTTGTGGTGGATGACGCCATCGTGGTGCTGGAGAACATCTCCCGCCACCTGGAGGCGGGCATGAAGCCGCTGCAGGCCGCGCTGCAGGGCTCGCGCGAGGTGGGCTTTACGGTGCTCTCCATGAGCCTGTCGCTGGTGGCGGTGTTCCTGCCTCTGCTGTTGATGGATGGTCTGCCGGGGCGCCTGCTGCGGGAGTTCGCCGTCACGCTGTCGGTGGCGATAGGGATTTCGCTGGCGGTGTCGCTGACGTTAACGCCGATGATGTGCGGCTGGATGCTCAAATCCAGCAAGCCGCGCGAGCAGCCGCGCACCCGCGGCTTTGGCCGCCTGCTGATGTATCTGCAGGCGGGCTACGGCAAGTCGCTGAAATGGGCGCTGAACCATACCCGGGTGGTCGGGCTGGTGCTGATTGGCACCATTGCGCTCAACGTCTGGATGTATATCACCATCCCGAAAACCTTCTTCCCGGAGCAGGATACCGGCGCGCTGATGGGCGGTATTCAGGCCGACCAGAGCATCTCCTTCCAGGCGATGCGCGGCAAGCTGCAGGACTTTATGAAGATCATCCGCGAAGATCCGGCGGTGGATAACGTCACCGGTTTTACCGGCGGCTCGCGGGTTAACAGCGGGATGATGTTTATCGCCCTCAAATCCCGGGATGAACGCAGTGAAACCGCCCAGCAGGTGATCGATCGCCTGCGCGGCAAGCTGGCAAAAGAGCCGGGCGCCAACCTCTTTTTGATGGCCGTTCAGGATATCCGCGTCGGCGGCCGCCAGTCGAACGCCAGCTATCAGTACACCCTGCTGTCGGACGATCTGGCGGCGCTGCGGGAGTGGGAGCCGAAGATCCGCAAAGCGCTGGCGGCCCTGCCGCAGCTGGCGGACGTGAACTCGGATCAGCAGGACAACGGCGCCGAGATGAACCTGGTCTACGATCGTGAAACCATGTCCCGGCTGGGGATCAGCGTCGAGGCGGCCAACAGCCTGCTGAATAACGCCTTCGGCCAGCGGCAGATCTCCACCATCTACCAGCCGTTGAACCAGTACAAGGTGGTGATGGAGGTCGATCCCCGCTATACCCAGGACATCAGCGCGCTGGACAAGATGTTTGTGATTAATAACGAAGGCAAGAGTATTCCGCTCTCGTACTTCGCCCACTGGCAGCCGGCCAACGCGCCGCTGTCGGTGAACCATCAGGGGCTGTCGGCGGCCTCCACCGTCTCCTTTAACCTCCCCGCCGGCGCGTCGCTGTCGGAGGCGAGCGAGGCGATCAACCGCGCCATGACCCAGCTTGGGGTCCCCTCTACCGTGCGCGGCAGCTTTGCCGGCACCGCGCAGGTGTTCCAGGAGACGATGAACTCTCAGGTGATCCTGATTCTGGCAGCCATCGCCACGGTCTATATCGTGCTGGGGGTGCTCTATGAGAGCTATGTGCATCCGCTGACCATCCTCTCCACCCTCCCTTCGGCGGGGGTGGGGGCGCTGCTGGCGCTGGAGCTGTTTGGCGCCCCCTTCAGCCTGATTGCGTTAATCGGTATTATGCTGTTGATAGGTATCGTGAAAAAGAACGCCATCATGATGGTGGATTTCGCGCTTGAGGCGCAGCGCAACGGAAATCTCACTCCCCAGGAGGCGATTTTCCAGGCCTGCCTGCTGCGTTTCCGCCCGATTATGATGACTACCCTGGCGGCGCTCTTTGGCGCGCTGCCCCTGGTTATCTCCAGCGGTGACGGGGCCGAACTGCGCCAGCCGCTGGGGATCACTATCGTGGGCGGGCTGGTGATGAGCCAGCTGCTGACCCTTTACACCACGCCGGTGGTCTATCTCTTCTTCGACCGCCTGAGGCTTCGTTTTACGCGCAAAAACAGAGAGACGGTAACAGGCTAAATGACCGATCTTCCGGCTAACGTACGCTGGCAACTGTGGATTGTCGCCTTCGGCTTCTTTATGCAGTCGCTGGATACGACCATCGTGAACACCGCCCTCCCCTCAATGGCGAAAAGCCTGGGGGAGAGCCCGCTGCATATGCACATGGTGATCGTCGCCTACGTGCTGACGGTGGCGGTAATGCTGCCCGCCAGCGGCTGGCTGGCGGACAAAGTGGGCGTGCGCAATATCTTCTTTACCGCCATTGTGCTCTTCACCACCGGCTCGCTGTTTTGCGCCCAGTCCAGCACTCTCAATGAGCTGGTGATGTCCCGCATGCTGCAGGGGGTGGGCGGCGCCATGATGGTGCCGGTGGGGCGTCTGACGGTGATGAAGATCGTCCCGCGGGCGCAGTATATGGCGGCGATGACCTTCGTTACCCTGCCCGGCCAGGTCGGCCCGCTGCTTGGACCGGCGCTGGGGGGCATTCTGGTGGAGTATGCCTCCTGGCACTGGATCTTCCTGATTAACCTGCCGGTGGGCATTATCGGCGCCGTTGCCACCCTCTGGCTGATGCCGAACTACACCATGCAGACCCGACGCTTCGATCTGTTCGGCTTTTTCCTGCTGGCGGCGGGAATGGCGACCCTGACCCTGGCGCTGGACGGGCAAAAAGGGCTCGGCATCTCTCCCCTTGCGCTTGCGGGGCTGGTGGCCATCGGTGTGGTATCGATTCTGTGGTATCTGTGGCATGCCCGGGGCAACGAGCGCGCCCTCTTCAGCCTGTCACTGTTCAACAATCAGACCTACCGCCTGGGGCTGCTGGGCAGCTTTGCCGGGCGCGTCGGTAGCGGCATGCTGCCCTTTATGACTCCGGTCTTTTTACAGATTGGCCTCGGCTTTTCCCCCTTCCATGCCGGGCTGATGATGATCCCGATGGTGCTCGGCAGTATGGGGATGAAGCGCATCGTGGTGCAGGTGGTGAACCGCTTCGGCTATCGCCGGGTGCTGGTGGCCTCCACCCTGGGGCTGGCGATTATCAGCCTGCTGTTTATGACCGTCGCCCTGCAGGGCTGGTATTACGCCCTGCCGGTGGTGCTCTTCTTCCAGGGGGTGATCAACTCGACGCGCTTCTCCTCCATGAACACCCTGACGCTAAAAGATCTGCCGGATAACCTCGCCAGCAGCGGCAACAGCCTGCTGTCGATGATTATGCAGCTCTCCATGAGCGTGGGGGTCACCGTCGCCGGCCTGCTGCTGGGGATGTACGGTCAGCACAGCCTGAACGCGGACAGCGCCGTGGCTCACCAGGTCTTTTTATACACCTATCTCAGCATGGCGGTGATTATCGCTCTGCCGGCTCTTATTTTCGCCCGGGTTCCGGATGATACCAGCAAGAACGCCGTCATCAGCCGGCGTAAAAGGAGAGAACCATGACGTTCTGGCGCCCCGGCATTACCGGCAAACTCTTCCTGGCGATCTTCGCCACCTGCATTGTGTTGTTAATTACCATGCACTGGGCGGTGCGGGTGAGCTTTGAGCGCGGCTTTATCGACTATATCAAACACGGAAACGAACAGCGGCTGCAGGGGCTGAGCGACGCGCTGGCGGAGCAGTACGCCCTGCACGGCAACTGGCGCTTTTTACGCAACAACGACCGCTTTGTTTTTCAGATCCTGCGCTCGCTGGAGCACGACGCCGATGACGATCGTCCCGGCCCCGGCATGCCGCCCCACGGCTGGCGCACCCAGTTCTGGGTAATCGACCAGCAGATGCGCACCCTGGTGGGCCCGCGCGCGCCTATCCCGCCGGACGGCACCCGCCGGGCCATTCGGGTTGACGGCGTCAATGTCGGCTGGGTGATCGCCTCGCCGGTTGAGCGGCTAACGCGCAATACCGATATTAACTTCGACCGCCAGCAACGCCAGACCAGCTGGCTGATTGTCGCCCTCTCTACCCTGCTGGCGGCCCTCGCCACCTTCCCGCTGGCGCGCGGGCTGCTGGCACCGGTTAAACGGCTGGTAGAAGGCACCCACAAGCTGGCAGCGGGGGATTTCTCCACCCGCGTGGATACCCGCAGCCAGGATGAGCTGGGCAAGCTGGCGCAGGATTTTAACCAGCTCGCCAGCACGCTGGAGAAAAATCAGCAGATGCGCCGGGACTTTATGGCCGATATCTCCCACGAGCTGCGCACCCCGCTGGCGGTGCTGCGCGGCGAGCTGGAGGCGATTCAGGACGGGGTACGCCAGTTTACGCCGGAGTCGGTTAACTCCCTGCAGGCGGAGGTAGGCACCCTCACCAAGCTGGTGAACGATCTGCACCAGCTCTCAATGTCCGACGAGGGGGCGCTGGCCTACCAGAAAGCACCTGTGGATGTAATTAATATTCTGGAGATGGCGAGCGGCGCCTTCCGGGAGCGTTTCGCCAGCCGCAACCTGACCATTGAACACGCCCTGCCCGATCGGGCGGTGGTCTTTGGCGACAGCGATCGCCTGATGCAGCTTTTCAACAATCTGCTGGAAAACAGCCTGCGCTATACCGACAGCGGCGGCGCGCTGCGCATCTCCGGCAAGCGCGAAGAGAACCGCTTTATCCTCACCTTTGCCGATTCCGCGCCCGGGGTGACCGACGAGCAGCTGAACAGACTGTTTGAACGCTTTTACCGTACCGAAGGCTCGCGTAATCGCGCCAGCGGCGGCTCCGGGCTGGGGCTGGCGATTTGCGTGAACATCGTTGAAGCACACGGCGGCACCCTGCGCGCCACCCATTCGCCTTTTGGCGGGGTTAGCATTACAGTAGAGCTACCGCTGGAACGCGATTTATCGAGAGAAGCATGACTGAATTACCCATTGATGAGAACACGCCACGGATCTTGATCGTGGAGGATGAGCCTAAGCTTGGGCAGTTATTAATCGACTATCTGCGGGCGGCAAGCTATGCGCCATCGCTGATAAACCACGGCGATAAAGTGCTGGCTTACGTGCGCCAGACCCCGCCAGATTTAATCCTGCTGGATTTGATGCTGCCGGGCACCGACGGCCTGACTCTGTGCCGGGAGATCCGCCGTTTTTCCGAGGTTCCCATTGTGATGGTGACGGCCAAAATCGAAGAGATTGACCGCCTGCTGGGGCTGGAGATTGGTGCCGACGACTATATCTGCAAACCCTACAGCCCGCGCGAAGTGGTGGCCCGCGTGAAGACCATTCTGCGCCGCTGCAAGCCACAGCGCGAACTGCAGGTGCTGGATGCCCAAAGCCCGCTGGTTATCGACGAAAGCCGTTTTCAGGCGAGCTGGCGCGGCAAAATGCTGGATCTCACCCCGGCAGAGTTCCGCCTGCTAAAAACCCTCTCCTACGAGCCGGGGAAAGTCTTCTCCCGCGAGCAGCTGCTTAACCATCTGTATGACGATTACCGGGTGGTGACGGACCGTACCATCGACAGCCACATTAAAAACCTGCGGCGCAAACTGGAAGCGCTGGATGCCGAACAGTCGTTTATTCGCGCCGTATATGGGGTGGGTTATCGCTGGGAAGCCGACGCATGCAGGTCAGGCCCCGGCAATTAAACAGAGGGGAAGCGTCAGCCCGCGGCTGCGCCATGCGCCGTAATGGCGTAGCCCTGCTTCTGCCAGTGCGACAGCTGCAGGTGTTGTTCGGGAGATAACGCCTCGCCGCCCCAGACCAGGATCTGCTGCCCCGGAAAGAACTCAGGATGGGGCAACTCCAGCGGTTCCGCAAAGACGTCAATGCGCCAGCCGCGCTGCGACAGGCGCCAGGCTTCCAGCCACAGGCGGGTGCGGTCCGCAATACTCCAGCCAATCAGTAACGCATCTCTGCCCGCTTTGGCGCGGGACTGGCTCAGGCTTGAGACCGCATGCTCAATCAGAATGCCATCCAGCAGGCTGCACATGACGCGCGCCGTGGTGTGATCAAGACTGAGGATTTGCCGCACCGGCTCAAAGACGTTGTCGATCAGCGCATCCACCGGGTGAAGCTGGCAAAAGGTGTTGATTTTTATCCGCAGCTTAGCCGGGCTGACCTGACGTAGCGTACTGAGCATCTCTTCCTGCAGCGTATGCCAGTCACCCGGCTCGGGGCCTTTTTCCTGATCGAGAAGGGCTTTTACTTTGCCTACCGGTACGCCACGCTCAATCCAGCGCTTGATCTCCTCAATGCGCTTAAGGTCCTCATCGTCAAACTGCCGATGACCGCCTTCGCTTCGCTGCGGCTTGAGTAATCCGTACCGGCGCTGCCATGCGCGCAGCGTGACGGGATTTATGCCACACCGTTCGGCTACCTCGCCGATGCTGTAAAAGGCCATCAATTCCCCATGCTTTACTCTATATATTCAGTTTGCAAAGTAACGAATCTTGCCGGGCTGTACAACCTCTAATGTTGTACAGCAGACTTGCACAACTCTTTTATGGACGCGTTTTTACCTGTCTTCAATTCTCTCAGGCCACGCCACCGGCGGGATCCCGGCCAGTTCAGGCTTCGCAAACAGGTGTCCCTGAAATTGTGAAACACCGGCAGATTCGAGCCACATCCACTCCTCCGGCTTCTCTACGCCAACCGCGGAGATCAGTATTTCCAAAGTTGTACAACATTTGATGATAGCCAACAAAATAGCCTGGCGTGGACCGCTCTTATGCACATCGCGGATCAGATCACGGTTAATCTTGATACGGTCAGGCTGGAACTGGGCCAGCAGCAGCAAACCGGCAAAACCGCCGCCGAAGTGGTCGATAGCCACGCCGATACCCGCCGCTTTTAAGGCACGTACCGCACCGGTGAATTCGTCGAGACGGGAGATAACCTCCTCTTCGGTGAACTCCACCACGATCTGCTCGGGAACCAGCCCGTTTGCTTCAATCTCCTGCAGCAGGTAGCCCACCGCATCGGGCATTTTCACCAGCGTCATCGGCAGCAGGTTGACCGAGAGACTCTGCTCGCCGATCCCCAGGGCGCGGGCCATGGCGAAGGCCACGCTTTTGCTTTTAAGATCGGCATCGTACACCTCATCCCCCACCAGCCCTTCAAACCAGTCGCGGGACAGGCCGCCTGTGGGGGTGCGGATCAGCGCTTCCAGCGACACCACTTCCCGCGCCAGCGGGTCGACTATCGGCTGAAAGGCAAAGTTGCAGGTCTCGCTGTACTGCTGCTTCAGGGTACGCACGCTGGGATCGTTGGCATCCGCAATAAATTCCCACTCTTCCCCCGGCGGGATTTCAAAATAGTTCTCTTTTTCGCTCTCTTCGACGAAGGTGCGGAAGAACTGTAGCGCACGGTCGTTATAGGTGAGCTGGTAGCGGCTGGTGCCCTTATCGAGCACGTTTTGCAGCACCTGATGGCGATCGTATTTACGCAGGTCGAACAGCTCCATGCCCACCTTGCCAAAGCGGCGCGCGGGGGAGTAGTCACAGAGCAGTTCAACCACGTTGCGATGGCGATCGTCTTCACAAATTGCCTGGTAGATCGCTTTTACGCTCTCCTCAGGCCCTTCAAGCAGCTGGAAAAAGAGTTTGCCGTTAAACAGCAGGATGCCGCTAACCCCGGCCTCGCTGTTTTTCTTATTTGCTGCAACAACCATGTCTTCCAGCACGTGGACCGGTACGTGGTCACGGAAATGACTACGGTAAATGATGGTAGTGAGCATACGGATTCCAATAGAGGAGATGAATGAAAGCCCACAGTATCAGATGGTTGGCTTTAGATCTCGTCTTGCGCGTTATCGGGACTGTGCCCTGGTTAGTCTGATGTTATCTATATGTAGAAATTGCACTTCATGTACAACATTTACATCGCATTTATCGTTTTATTAGTTTTGTAACTGCATGATTTTAAAAGTTTAGCACTTAATGATCAAAATTAAATTGATAACTTGTACAAGAACTATGTACAGTATTTACCAGTTTACAACGTTTTAACGATTTCTTAAATCAAACGAGGAGTGACATATGCGCGAGAACGGCTATGTACCGAATACTGCCAATGCCATTGCCCGCTACTTTAACAAAGCGAACCTACCCTCTCAGCAAGAGACGCTGGGACAGATTGTGGTAGAGATCCTTCGTGAAGGTAAGATCCTGAACAAAAAAGCGATTTGCACCAAGCTGCTTTGCCGGATCGAACAGGCGACGGATCAAGAAGAAGAGAATTGCTATCAAACGCTGATTAGCCTGCTGTTTAACCGTTAAGAGCAGTACGCCTACAGCCGCTGATTACCTTGCTTTAAAGTCAGCTTATCTTTCGGCAACCGCCCGGGAGACCCTGACAAGCTGACTTTATGCCGCGCGACCTCTACAGGAGAGTGCAGCAAAAGAGATGTAGTTATGAACAGAAGTGATACCGAACGACTGACTGATGAACTTATTGGCGAAGCCACCTTATCTCTGCTGAAAGAGAACGGCCCCATCAGCATTAAAAACTTGCTGGAGAGGCTGCACTCTATGTTGTCAGTAGAACGGAGTGGTGAACGACGTAAAGCACTGGCCGAAATCATCCTGGAAATTTCCAATGAGCACGCCGGTGCGCAACCTCGTACAACTAAAAGCGAAGAGCAGGCGTGGGACAAGGATAGTCGAAGCAACAGTAATGTGTATTCCCTGTTTGGCAATGGCCAGCAAACCCGCAGCAGTAAGAAACACTGACTGCATTTTCTAATCTATTAACTGAACCGGTGTGACTATCATGAGCCAGGCTATGCTCCAGACCTCTGACTTTTATGAAGAACTGCCCAACCCGACACTCGCAAGCTTTTTCCGCAGTGCTGGCAATGTACTGGCGGAAGAGTGGGCGCTGCTTGAATCCGTCATGAGCGCAATTCTGGAAGCGAAGGAACCGCTGACTAATAAAGCCATTATCCTGCGTCTGATTCACAAAATTGAGTCTACCCATGATGTTGTCCAGGCCGATATCATTCGCAAGACCCTGGAAATTATCGTCGACCATACCCAGGACGACCTTTGATTGCCCCTCATATGAATTAACGCTGACGGAGCCCTCCGTCAGCGTTTCGTTTTTACAACGGTTTACCTCACTGTCCCACAGCGCTACAATGCCCGCCCTTAAAGTAGGGGATCTCCCCCTTAGCGCACACCTGGTGTCGCGCATCTGACCTGTCATCAGAACGAGAACAAACATGTTTAAACCGGAACTCCTCTCCCCGGCGGGAACGCTGAAAAATATGCGTTACGCTTTCGCCTATGGCGCCGATGCCGTTTATGCCGGCCAGCCGCGCTACTCTCTGCGCGTACGCAATAATGAATTCAACCACGAGAACCTGCAGCTGGGCATCAACGAAGCCCATGCCCTGGGTAAGAAATTCTACGTCGTGGTGAACATTGCGCCGCATAACGCCAAGCTGAAGACCTTTATTCGCGATCTGCAGCCTGTAGTGGAGATGGGGCCGGACGCCCTGATTATGTCGGATCCGGGTTTAATCATGCTGGTGCGGGAGAATTTCCCGGACATTGATATTCATCTTTCGGTCCAGGCTAACGCCGTAAACTGGGCGACGGTTAAATTCTGGCAACAGATGGGGCTGACCCGCGTCATTTTATCCCGTGAGCTGTCGCTGGATGAAATCGAAGAGATCCGCACCCGGGTACCGGATATGGAACTGGAGATCTTTGTCCACGGCGCCCTCTGTATGGCCTACTCCGGCCGCTGCCTGCTGTCAGGCTATATCAACAAACGCGACCCGAATCAGGGTACCTGTACCAATGCCTGCCGCTGGGAATACAACGTCCAGGAAGGCAAAGAGGATGACGTTGGCAATATCGTGCATAAATATGAGCCCATCCCGGTTCAGAACGTTGAACCGACCCTGGGTATCGGGGCGCCAACCGACAGCGTATTTATGATTGAAGAGGCCCAGCGTCCGGGCGAGTACATGACCGCGTTTGAAGATGAACACGGCACCTACATCATGAACTCAAAGGATTTGCGGGCTATCGCCCACGTCGAGCGCCTGACCCGCATGGGCGTGCACTCCCTGAAGATCGAAGGCCGCACCAAATCTTATTACTACTGCGCGCGTACCGCCCAGGTCTATCGTCAGGCCATCGACGACGCGGCAGCCGGTAAACCTTTTGATGCCACGCTGCTCGAAACTCTGGAAGGGCTGGCCCATCGCGGCTATACCGAGGGCTTCCTGCGCCGTCATACCCACGACGATTATCAGAACTACGACTATGGCCACTCCGTCTCCGAGCGCCAGCAGTTTGTCGGTGAGTTTACCGGCGAGCGCAGAGGTAAGCTTGCGGCGGTGGCGGTAAAAAATAAATTCCTCACCGGCAACAGCCTGGAACTGATGACCCCACAGGGCAACATCAACTTCACGCTGGAGTATATGGAAAACGGCAAAGGCGAAGCGGTCGAGGTTGCGCCGGGCGACGGTCATACCGTCTGGCTGCCGGTACCGGACGATCTGGCGCTGGATTATGCCCTGTTGATGCGTAACTTTACCGGCGAGAGCACCCGCAATCCGCACGCGAAGTAACGGGATTATTTTTTAGGATAAGAAGATTCTTAGAATCGGATCACATACCGTTGCGTTCAATGCGGTTATTATCCTGGACGCTGAAAAACATAATCCATAAATGCTAGCTGTACCAGGAACCACCTCCTTAGCCTGTGTAATCTCCCTTACGCAGGCTAATTTTTTTGCCTGCAGAAAACGGTATGACGGCCTTCACAGCCTGAGCTTATCGACAAAAAGCCCCGTACCGACGGGGCTTTTGCTTTAATCTTGCCGTTGAAGATGACAATTACGACACCTGTCTTACGTTCAGCTGTTCAGCCTGCATCGCAGCAGGAATGTATTTGCGCATACCGTAGGGGCAGAGGGTAAAGAGGCAGTTTTTCTCTTCCGAACAAAAAGTGGTACTGGATTTATCGTTACCCGGACAGCGAGTGTGTTTCAGCATGGACTGCCACAGCTGGGGGTTAAAAGGCGCAGCATGCATGACTGTCACGTTCCGCAGCCTGCCATCCACATAGAGGCCGGCCGGTCCGGTTGACAGGACATTATTCTCACGCAGGAAGAAGTCCCCCTGACACCAGAGGATCAGCTTCAGGTTCCTTGAAGTCTGGGCAAGCGCAAAGTAGGTGCCGGTATCCGGGTTTGCGAGAGAATCAATTATTGTCCAGTCCATAACCATCCTTGTTTTGTGATGTTAATAAAGTCAGGAAAACATCGGTAGAAATCGGCGTTAAAAGCTGATAAACACCTAACCCCCACCCCTTAATGACGCATCTAATTTCACGATATGAATTAAGATAGCGCATCCTTACGCACCTTACAAAAAATTTACAAAACAATCTTCTTCGTTTGGCTTTGATCCAGGTCACTCCATCTGCAAAATTTTACCCTGGCCGTGTTGCCGCACCGCTTAAGGCTGGTAAGCCCCGTATTACCCTTCCCTGCTGCTCCCAGGGCTGTCACGTTTCAGCTTTTTTAAAACGTCTTAAATGTAAATTTACTTGTACTTACAGCCAGAAGCACATGCATTTATAAATTTATTAAATTCAGTCTATTCATATAGATATTGGATGTTATTCTTCAAGCGAATAGGAAATTTCCCTTAAGGAGAAGGAGGAGATTAATGTACTGGGTGGTAGAAAACAGGATGGTATGCCCTCGTACTGGAACAATGTTTATTCATGTACTGACCATTAAAAATCTCAGGCTGATCGTCTGGTACAAAGGGGATTACTTTGTCAGCGTCGGCTCCGTTCTTATTACCGGCCCTTTCGGTGTTGCCATTGATGGCAAACTCAGGCCACTGCAGATCATTCGTGCATTCCCCTACAAACCCGCGCTCTGGGACTCATTGCTGGCTGGCGCCGGTTGTCCTGGCAACGACGGTAGCATCATCACCCGCTGTGAAAATCGCGAGAATTGCGTTTTCGCCTTATGCCCCTATGGCGCAATAACGGCGTAACAGCTCATGACCGGGTGGCGAAGTGTTGGGTTCGCCGCTCAACTATTTTCGATCCTTTCATCCTCTTCTTACCCGCTTTTTCCCGCGCTGCGATACACTTTTGGGAGATCAGCACAGGAGCAATATGGATGGCGACCTATCCAGCAAGTTTATTAATTTTGAACGGCAAAGGCACAGACAACGATCTGCTGCGTCAGGCCGTGACGCTTCTTCGTGAGGAAGGGGTGACAATCCACGTCCGCGTGACCTGGGAGAAAGGCGATGCGGCACGCTATATCAAAGAAGCCTGCGAGCTTGGCGTAGAGACGGTGATTGCCGGCGGCGGCGATGGCACCATTAACGAAGTGGCGACGGCGCTGATAGCCGTCCCGGACGAGCGGCGCCCGGCGCTGGGCATTTTACCCCTTGGCACCGCCAACGATTTTGCCACCAGCGCAGGTATCCCGGAGAGCCTCGATAAAGCCCTCCAGCTGGCGATTGCCGGCAAAGCCACGGCGGTGGATATTGCCCGGGTTAACGACGAGACCTGCTTTATTAATATGGCGACGGGCGGCTTTGGCACCCGCATTACCAGCGAAACGCCGGAGAAGCTTAAGGGCGCCCTCGGCGGGGTCTCTTATCTGATCCACGGCCTGGTGCGGATGGATCTCCTCAAGCCCGACAGCTGTGAAATTATCGGCGAGAACTTTCACTGGCAGGGAGATGCGTTGGTGATTGGGATTGGCAACGGCCGTCAGGCGGGGGGCGGTCAACAGCTCTGCCCGGACGCGCTGATTAACGACGGGCAGCTCCAGCTGCGTATCTTCTCTGCTAACGAACTGCTCCCGGCCCTGTTAACCACCCTGACCAAACCGGAAGAGAGCCCGAACGTTATCGACGGTCAGTCCGCCTGGTTTGAAGTTGTCGCCCCCAACGGCATGACCTTTAACCTGGATGGCGAACCCCTGAGCGGCGAGCGTTTTCGCATTTCGCTCCTGCCCGGCGCCCTACGGTGTCGCTTACCGCCGGATTGTCCGCTGCTCCGCTAGCTTCTGCGCCCTCTCACCCGGAGAGGGCATGACTTAATAGACCGCCACTTCCCGCGCCATTTCGCGGGAGTAGCGCTGGCTGGCGTTAACCAGCATCCGCGTATACTCCGTTTTCGCCGCGCCTGCCACCAGCTCGTCCACGCTGAGGGTCTCCAGAATTTTACCGTACTGCATCACCGCCACCTTCTGGCAGAGATGGGCAATCACTCCCAGATCGTGGGTCACCATCAGGTAGGTGAGCTGCGACTCCTGTTGCAGCTCCACCAGCAGGTTTAAAATCTCCGCCTGCACCGAGACGTCCAGCGCCGAGGTGGGCTCATCCAGCAACAGCACCTGCGGCTCCAGAATCAGCGCCCGGGCGATGGCCACGCGCTGGCGCTGGCCGCCCGACAATTGATGCGGATAACGGTCGCGGAAGGCGCGGTTGAGCCCGACCCTGTCCAGCAGGGTATGAATGCGGCGATCCCGCTCCCTGATGCCGTGGATCTGCAGCGGCTCCTCCAGGATATCGCCGATGGTGTGGCGCGGATGGAGCGAGCCGTAGGGATCCTGAAACACCATCTGCACCCGGCGGCAGCGCGCGGCGTTGATAGTGCGACCGAGGGCCACGCCGTCGATGGCAAGCTCCCCTTCCCAGTGGGTGAACAGCCCGGCCAGGCACTTCAGCACCGTCGTTTTACCGGAGCCCGACTCCCCCACCAGGCCGTAAATCTCCCCCGGCTGGACGTGAATATTGACGTCGTACAGCACCTGGTTGCGCTTGTCGCCCTCGCCAAAGGTCAGGTTGAGGTTCTTAATGTCGATCATGCTCCCTCCTTAGTCGCCAAGCCAGCTGGCCTGGCGCTGTAGCACCGGCAGCACCGGGCGGCGATGGTTGATTTCCGGCAGGGCATCAATCAGCCCCCGGGTGTAGGGGTGCTGTGCATTGTGCAGTTCGCTGGCGGCGATAGACTCCACCACCCGCCCGGCGTACATCACCAGCACCCGGTCGCAGAAGCTGCGCACCAGGTTGATATCGTGGCTGATAAAGATCAGCCCCAGCCCGCGGGACTGCACTAAATCATCCAGCAGCCCAAGCACCTGTAGCCGCACCGACACGTCCAGCGCCGAGGTGGGCTCATCGGCTATCACCAGCTCCGGATCGGTGATAAGCATCATGGCGATCATGATGCGCTGCCCCTGCCCGCCGGAAATTTCGTGAGGATAGAGGTGATACACCCGCTCGGGCTGGCGGATACGCACCACGTCGAGCATCTCCAGCACTTTGGCCTTCGCCTCGGCCTTGCGCCCGGGATGGTGGGTAAGCCACGCCTCGGCAATTTGATCCCCCACGCAGACAACCGGATTAAGGGAGTATTTCGGATCCTGCATAATCATCGAGATCCGCTTGCCGCGAATGCCGCGCATCTGCGCCTCGCTGACGGTGCGCAGATCCACATCGCCAAACTGCATTCGGGTGGCGCTAATGCGCGCCTTTGCCGGATGCAGGCGCATTAACGCCCGCCCGACGGTGGATTTTCCGGAGCCCGACTCGCCGACAATGGCCAGCTTCTCGCGCCCGAGCTGGAAGGAGACGCCGCGCACCGCGTGGGTGACCGCGCCGGCGTTGATAAAATCGACGTGCAGGTCGCGCACATCTAACAGCGGCGCATCAGGCGCTGCGGGGATCGAGGATGTCACGTAGGCCATCTCCTAAGAAGTTGAACGCCAGGCTGTTGATCAGGATCGCCAGCCCCGGGATTGTTACTACCCACCAGCACTCCATCATGTAGGTGCGCCCGCTGGAGATCATCGCCCCCCACTCCGGCTCCGGCGGCTGCGCCCCCAGGCCGAGGAAACCGAGCCCGGCGGCGGTGAGAATAATGCCCGCCATGTTCATGGTAATGCGAATAATGACCGACGGCAGGCACAGGGGCACGATATGGCGCCACAGCACCCGCACCGGCGAGGCCCCCTGTAACCGCACGGCAGAGATAAAGTCGGCCTGACGCAGGGAGAGCGTTTCTGCCCTCGCCAGGCGGGCAATCGGCGGCCAGGCGGTAAGGGTGATGGCGATAACCACATGCTCCAGCCCCGGCCCCAGTGCCGCCACGAAGGCCAGCGCCAGCACCAGGCTCGGGAAGGAGATAAAGATATCGGTGACGCGCATCAGCACCGCATCCACCTTGCCGCCAAAATAGCCGGCGGTGACGCCAAGCAGCAGCCCCAGCGGGCCCACGGTGACCGAGACCAGCAGCACGATATAGAGGGTGATGCGTGAGCCATACACCAGGCGGCTGAAGATATCGCGGCCAAACTCGTCGGTGCCGAACCAGTGTTGGGCGTTCGGCGCCAGCAGTGAGTTATTCAGATCCTGCACCAGCGGGTTGTAGGGCGCGATCCAGGGGGCAAAGAGCGCCACAATCAGCAGCAGCAGAATAATGCCGCCACCGATGGCGGTAAGCGGATTACGCGCCATCTTGCCGATAAAGCCCGCGCTGCGCCCAAGGGCGCGCCTGATACGCTGGCGGCCTTCGGACTGCCCGGCCCCCAGCGGCGTATCCAGAGAAACGGTCATGATTTCGTCCTCGGGTCAAAGAGTTGATAGAGCATGTCGGAGAGCAGGTTCAGCATCACGAAGATCACCCCCACCAGCAGCACGCAGCCCATTACCGCATTCATATCCCCCAGCAGCAGGCTGCCGGTGAGATAGGAGCCAAAGCCCGGCCAGGAGAAGACGGTTTCGATCAGTACCGCTCCTTCCAGCAGCGAGCCGTAGGCCAGCGCCACCACCGTCAGCAGCTGTACCAGGATGTTGCGAAACGCGTGATTCCAGATAACCTGGCGCTCGGTTAAGCCTTTAACGCGCGCGGTGATAATGAACTCCTGCGACAGCTGGGCCAGCATAAAGCTGCGGGTCATACGACTGATGTAGGCCAACGAGTGGAAGCCCAGCAGCGACGCGGGCAGCACCAGATGGTTGATGGCGTTCCAGAAGACGGCGCTGTTTCCTGCCAGCAGGGCATCGACGGTCATCAGGCCGGTACGGCGCGGCACGATGCCGTCCAGCCCCAAATCCAGCCGCCCGGCGCCGCCCACCCAGCCAAGCCAGGCATAGAACAGCAGCAGCCCCATCATCCCTACCCAGAAAATCGGCGTGGAGTAGCCCGCGAGGCTGATAATACGCACCACGTAGTCGGAGAGACTGTTACGCCGCGCCGCCGCCAGCACCCCCAGCGGGATACCAAGTCCAGCGCCGACGATAATTGCCATGGTTGCCAGCTCAAGAGTGGCCGGGAAGACGCGCAGAATATCGTCCAGCACCGGTTTACCGGTCAGCAGCGCGTTACCGAAATCGCCGTGCAGCAGGTTATTCAGGTAAATCCCGAACTGGGCCAGCAGGGATTTATCAAAGCCCAGCTGTTCATACACCTGCTGATAGGTGCTCTGGTCGGCGTCCGGGCCGACGATGGCCAGCACCGGATCCACCGGCATTACGCGGCCGATAAAAAAGGTGAGGATCAGCAGACCAAACAGCGTTACCAGCACCTGGGAGACGCGCTTTGAAAAACGCCGGGTGCGGGAGCCGGGCCCGAGTATCGCTATGCTCATTGTTCACCTCCGGTTTTGTACACTTCCCGCAGGAAGGTGGTGGCCGACGGGTGCGACTGGAAGTTTTTCACCTCGTTGCGCACCACCACCGAATCCACCATCTGGGAGAGAGGGATCAGCGCCGGCACCAGCTGGTCATAGCGCAGCTGGATCTGCTGATAGTCGGCAATCTGCTTTTGCGGATCGCGCTCCAGCAGGGCCTTGTCGATCATCTCGTTCAGGGGCTTATCGTAAAAACTGGTGCGCCAGCCCTGGAAGTTGGTGAGCCGGGCCTCATCGTTGTTGTCCGGGTTATAGACCAGCGCGCGCAGGCTGGAGTGGGGATGCGGCTCCACCCCGCTGCCTCCGCGCCCCACCAGCAGGTCGAACTTACGCTCGCGCATGGCGCCGTAGATCTGGTTGCCGGTGCCGGTGAGGATTTTGGCGTTAATGCCCGCCTGCATCAGGGTGGACTGCACGGCGATGGCGATGTTAAGGAACGGCTGATCCGCCAGCACCCGCAGGGTGGTATCGAACCCGTCCGGGTAGCCCGCCTCCGCCAGCAGCTTTTTGGCGCGCGGGATATCAAGCTTATAGCCAGGGTCCGGCAGCGTGGAGGGCATCCCCGCCTTGATAGGACGCTGGTGCAGCACGCCGTAGCCCGGCATCAGGGCTTTATTGATACCCTGATAATCAATCAGGTAGCGCACCGCTTCGCGCACCTTCGGGTTGGCGAAATGGGCCTCCTTCATGCTCATGGCCACGTAATAAACGGTCCCTTTTTGCACGGCTTCGACGGTGAGCTGGGGGTCTTTGCGCAGGGCATTGATATCCGCCACCGCCATATTATTGGCCACATCCAGATCGCCCTTCTCAATCATCAGGCGCAGGGTTTGCGACTCCTGGAAGTGGCGCAGAACCACCCGGTTCATTTTGGGCGCGTCCCGCCAGTAGTGCGGATTCGCCCGCATGCGCAGCACATCTTTCGCCTGCCAGGTTTCGAGCATAAAGGGGCCGGAGCCCGCCTCGTTGGTGGTCAGCCAGCGGTTGCCCCAGTCGTTATTCACCGCGTGCTGCTGCACGGTTTTGCTGTCGAGCACGCCGAGATTGCCCAGCGCCCCGAGGGAGTAAATCACCAGCTGTGGATCGTTGGCCTTCGGCAGGGTGATTTGCACGGTGTGGGCGTCCGGGGCGGTTACCTGCTGGTCAATGTTCTTTTTGCTGAAGCCGTAAGATTTCCACACCGAGGCCTGGGCCAGGTTCAGGTGCAGCAGGCGCCGCATCGACCAGACCACGTCCTCGGCGGTAAGCGGGTTACCGGAGTGAAAAGTGACGTTATCGCGCAGATGGAAGGTCAGGGTTTTACGATCGGGGGAGATATCCCAGGATTTCGCCAGCGCCGGCTTCACGTTGGTGAGTTCATTGGGATCCAGCTCCACCAGCGAGTCGTAGAGATTCACCACGATCCCGACCACTTCGTTGCCGGTCATGGCGGCCGGATCGAGGCTTAGCAGGTTGTTCATGTTCATACCGATGATGAGCTGGTCGGGCGGCGTTTTCGCATACGCCGCACCGCTCCCCATCATCAGCGAGAGCGCGAGTAAACCCGCCCTCGTGAGGGAGTTTTTCTTCATCTGTGTATACCGTTTGTAGGGTTGAAGTATTGTTATCTGTCAGTCGTGGCTGACGGTATTGGCTTCGATATACGCAAAATTAATCTCTTCGCCCAGTCCCGGGCGGGTCGGCAGGCTCACCATGCCGTTTTCATCCATCGGGTCAATCAGGCTATGCAGATAAGCCGCGGGCTCGTCGTAGTCGAGGAACGGGTGCAGCAGGCCGCGCTCGTACCAGCGGCAGTTCTTGATGGCGCCAATTACCGCCAGGCTCGCCGCGCCATTTCCGTGCACTTCGCACTCCATGCCGAAAGATTCGGCCAGGTTGGCGACCTTCAGGGTTGGTGAGATACCGCCCACGCCGTTGGAGCCGGCCCGCAAAATGTCGCATGCCCCCGCTTTTACCCAGTCCGCGCGGCTGTGATGCTTACCGCCCAGGCTTTCCGGCCCGATAATCGGAATCGAGAGGTTTTCCGCCAGCCAGGCGTATGAGGCCATGCTCTCCTCCTCCATCGGCTCTTCGAACCAGGCGAAGTTAAGTTTTTCCAGCTCTTTGCCGATGTAGAGCGCTTCGGTGCGGCTGTACCAGTGGTAGCCGTCGATCATCAGGTCGATATCCGGCCCGACCGCTTCGCGCACGGCGGCGCAGGCCTTGACGTCCATCTTCGGGTTGGGGGCAAAGGAGACCGGCGGCATCCAGGTGTGCAGCTTGATGGCCTTATAGCCGCGGGCGACCAGTTTCTCGGCGAAGCTGGCATATTCGTCCGGGGTGGAGAGCCCACCCGGCAGATCGTCGCCGCACATGGTGCTGCCATAGGCGGGCACCTTATCGCGATAGCCCCCCAGCAGTTTCCACACCGGCATATCCAGCTTGCGGCCGATCAGGTCCCACAGCGCCTGCTCCACAAAACCCAGCGCACGTTCGGTGAGCTGGTGCGCGCTGCCGCGCTGCCAGTGCGCCAGCTCCTGCCAGATTTTCTCGCGATTGAACGCGTCCTGGCCGATCAGCACTTTGCGAAAGAAGGTGTTGACGACAAAGGGGCGCACCACTTCCGGTGGGGCAAAGGTGTGCCCCTGGGTGCCGTCGTCTGCGGTAATGGTCAGCATCGCCATTTTGGCCATGCTCTCCGGCCCTGGATGCGAGTGCCCCGCGCTGTCGGAGACGCGGCGCGAGGGATACTGGAAGACGGTGACGTTAACGGATTCGATTTTCATTATTAGTCCTTAACACAACGTAGGTTCAGAGCGTCGTTGTAATTTGAAAAGCTGTTTCGAAACTAACTTTAAGCGCAAAATTCGTCCGCTTCCTTAGACAAATTCCGCTAAGCATTGACCATTTTTTGGGCATATGCACTGCAACGAGTGACAGTTTTCACAAAAGGAGGGGGAAGTGTGAAGTCGATCGGGAAGGATGTTTGAATGAAATGAAATGTGGTTTCAAGTGTTAATTGAGTGCGGAATTTGCCCCTCACCCCGGCCCTCTCCCCGAGGGGAGAGGGAGAAAAGATCGCACCGGCCCATCCCCTCTCCCCTCTGGGGAGAGGGGATGGGAGCGGTTTAGGCGATTGTCACGCTCTTATCCAGGTAAACATCCTGCACGGCGTTAATCAGCTTCACCCCGTCGGACATCGATTTTTTGAAGGCTTTACGCCCCAGGATCAGCCCCATGCCGCCCGCGCGTTTGTTGATCACCGCCGTGCGTACCGCATCGGTGAGGTCGGCTTCACCACCCGAGGCACCGCCGGAGTTAATCAGCCCTGCCCGCCCCATATAGCAGTTCGCCAGCTGGTAGCGCACGAGGTCGATGGGGTTGTCGCTGGTCAGCTTGCTGTAGACCCGCTCGTCGGTGTAACCGAAGTTCACCGCCGTATAGCCGCCGTTATTTTCGGCCATCTTCTGCTTCACAATATCGGCACCGATGGTGGCCGCCAGGTGGTTGGCCTGCCCGGTGAGATCCGCCGACACGTGGTAATCGACGCCACCCTTTTTAAAGGCGTTGTTACGCAGATAGGCCCAGAGGACGGTGACCATCCCCAACTCGTGGGCGCGTTCAAAGGCAGCGGAGATCTCTTCGATCTGGCGGCGCGACTGCTCGGAGCCGAAATAAATGGTCGCCCCTACCGCCACGGCACCCATATTAAAGGCCTGCTCGACGCTGGCGTACAGGGTCTGGTCATACTCGGTGGGATAACTCAGGGTCTCGTTGTGGTTGAGCTTTACGAGGAAAGGAATGCGGTGCGCGTAGCGGCGCGACACCGACGCCAGCACGCCGTAGGTGGATGCCACACAGTTACAGCCCGCCTCGATCGCCAGTTCAACGATATTCTTCGGGTCGAAATAGAGCGGGTTGGCCGCAAAGGAGGCGCCAGCGGAGTGCTCAACGCCCTGATCAACCGGCAAAATAGAGAGATAACCGGTGCCCGCCAGGCGTCCGGTGTTATAAAGCGTCTGCATATTTCGCAGCACCGCGGGCGGGCGGTTGTTATCGATCATCACCCGGTCAACGTAGTCGTGGCCTGGCAGGTAGAGGTGGTCGGCTGGAATGGTCATACAACGGTGCTGTAACAGGCTGTCGGCATCTTTGCCAAGCAGCTGCGCAATATCAGTCATGGTTATGCTCCCCTAATTTCCGACGTCATGTCGGGGCATCTCATTCAGGCTCACCCTTTTTGTGAGCAGGGTAAGCCTGGTATCGACCGGGACGCTTTGCCACTCTTTGCGGTTTTTTTCAGCACAATCTGCTGGCACGTTTCGGGTACATCAGCTGCTACCACCAGGCGTGGAAATGATGTACCGGCCCGATGCCGTGGCCTACCTCCAGGCTGTCGGCCTGGGCCAGCGCCGCCGAGAGCCAGGCCTTGGCCTCCTCTACCGTCCCGGCCCAGTCATTGTGGCGCGGGCGCAGGGCCGCCAGCGCCGCCGATAAGGTACAGCCGGTGCCGTGGGTGTTTTTAGTGATCACCCGCGGGGCGGTAAAACGCCGTGCCCCGTCGCGAGTAAAGAGCCAGTCGGGGCTCTCAGCATCGTCCAGATGGCCCCCCTTCATTAACACCGCCCCGCAGCCCAGCGCCAGTAGCGCCTCCCCCTGCGCTTTCATCTCCTGCTCGCTGTGAGCATGAGGCGCATCCAGCAGCGCCGCCGCCTCCGGCAGGTTGGGAGTGATCAACGCCACTTGCGGAAGCAATTTGCTGCGTAAAGTGGAGATGGCCGAGGGTGAGAGTAAAGGATCGCCGCTTTTGGCCAGCATCACCGTATCCAGCACCACGCTCTGCACCTGATGGCGCTTGAGCTGCTCGGCTACCGCCTCGACGATATCGGCTTCAGCCAGCATGCCGATTTTGGTGGTATCAATGCGCACATCGCTGAACACCGATTCCAGCTGCGCCGCCACGAAGTCCGGCTCGATGCGGTATACCGACTGCACGCCGCGGGTATTTTGCGCCACCAGCGCGGTGATAATCGAACAGCCGTAGGCGCCGAGCGCCGAGAAGGTCTTGAGATCGGCCTGAATACCCGCCCCGCCGCTGGGATCGGTGCCGGCAATAGTGAGTGCGTTAATGCGTTTCATGCCGCCTCCTCCAGGTTCCAGATGGCGTCAAGAAAGGCGCTGGCAAAGCTCCCCGGCCCCTGACTGTTAAGGACGGCCCGGCCCCCTGCCCTCTTCATCAGGGCGCAGGCGGCGGCCACGTTATCGAGCCGGTCGCCCGGCAGCGCACAGCTGGCCGCCACTACCGCCGAAAGCGCGCACCCGGTGCCCACCACCCGCGTCATCATTGGGTCGCCGCCGGTCGCGGTTCTGGTGCGCTGGCCGTCGGTGATGTAGTCCACCTCCCCGCTCACCGCGACTATGGCACCGGTCTGGCGCGCCAGCGCCTGGGCGGCAGGCAGCGCGCTGGCGGCAGTATCGGTGGTATCCACCCCGCGTCCCCCGGCGCTCATCCCTGCCAGGGCCAGGATCTCCGAGGCATTGCCGCGAATGGCGGCAGGCTCAAGTGTGATTATCTGTTGGCAAAAGCGGCTACGGAACGCCAGCGGCCCAACGGCCACCGGATCCAGGGTCCAGGGCTTGCCGGCGGCACGGGCGCTCTCTATGGCCTGGCGCATCGCCTGGGCGCGCGAAACGGTGAGCGTGCCGACGTTAATGAGTAGCGCATCCGCTATCGCGGCAAACTGCTGCGCCTCTTCGGCTTCAATCACCATCGCCGGCGAGGCGCCGAAGGCCAGCAGAACGTTAGCGGTAAAGGCCTGCACCACGTCGTTGGTCATACAGTGGGTGAGCGGCGCACGGGCGCGGAAGTGGTTTAAGAGGTGATGTTCGGAAAGGTCAGGCTGCATGGTTTCGCTCCTGCCTTGCGTGAAGAAGCGATAGCCGTGAAGGGCATCTGACTTCCCTACGCTGGCATTATCCAGATCAGGTGGTACGGGTATTTCTCAGCCTTCATAAAGAAGGGCACCCCGAGTCAAATTACTTATAAAACAATGAATTAAACGCAAATGCGTGGGAATCAGTGTAACCGGACGCGCAGACCAGGCGCAAGACATTTTGCTTAAGCACGTTGGTTAGCCCAGAAGGTGCAGTCGGCTCGCAAGTTATTCTCCGGACAGAGAGCTATTATACGGCACCAGGATATTAATTATTCGTGTATTAATTTTTTGCCAGTTTACTCGTAGATATAATGATTCAATGATAATTTTAAGACTCATTCTCAATTAAAATTATCAGTTTATTAATTAACTATTAAAAAATACTCAACATGCCATCCGATTCTGATTTTATTTTTACTGGGATTTTCATTTTTTATAAAAATCATGTCCAGACGTCAGTGGTGCTTTCATTCAAAATAAAGACAGGATTCAATAAAAGACTCTTCATCTAAATTCATAAACTAGTTTTACTGATTTAGGTTAAATCTCAAGCTTTACGGCAGAAATAGTTAAAATCACCTAATGATTCAGCATTTATTCCGCGCCGGTCACACCCCAGCGCAAAAATTCGCATCTCATTGTTTTTCGTATAAATAATAAAAACAGATACTGATTGCCCCCTTCTAACCATTCATAAAATATATGATTAAGATCAAGATTCATAAATGCGCAATGCCAGATAGTTAATCACCGTTACCAATGATTGTGGTGAATAGCACTCTGTCCTGTTAAATGAATGTAGATAAATAAAAGCATATAAATGCAAATACTCTTCTATCGACTGATGCTTATCCCTGGTGTCTTTCAATTACTTTGTTTTAAATTTAATGATGAGAGGTTTAAAATGACTTTTGTTAGCAAATATTCGATAGCTATTTTTGTATTTGTAGCCTCTGTTAATGCTGCTAAAGCAGCTACGGTTAGTACTGATAATGTTGTTGATTCGTTAGGCTGGACGCAAACTCAAATCAACCAGACCATCTATACTCAACTGGACAGTAGTTACAACCGGGCGTCTCAAATTAATAGCGACGTAATAAAACTAAAACAGGAAAATTTATTACGTGATGACGCAATCAAAACCTCCACCGATAAAGTAGATCAGGCATTGCATCAAACCCTGAACAATGGCACTGATATCATTATGCTGAAAGGCGATGTTAGCAGCGTTGATACCATCGCCAGACGTGCTGGCGCACTTGCAGATACCGCTGATAAGAAAGCAGATGCGGCTTTACAGGGCGTTGTTACAAATGGCTCTGATATTGTTGCCTTAAAATCCAGCGTTAATAACCTTGATAAAGCTGTTAAACAAAACGGTATTGTAGCTGACACTGCCAGCCACAAAGCTGATAACGCTTTACAGCAAACTGTAAAAAACGGATCTGCAATCCTCAATATTGAAAATGTAAACAAGGTACAGGATTATCGCCTTGACGCTCTTGAACATCAGCCAAAGGCTAAAGCTGGTATTAAAGGGGATAAAGGAGATCGTGGCGCTGCTGGCGCTTCGGGTAAAAACGGTATGGACGGGAAAAACGGCGTTACCACTACTATTATTAAAGCCGATACTGCAACACAAGCTAAGGTCGCCGCAAATACTAAAGCCATTACTGCCACGGCGAACCAATCCGCTGCTGTTACCAAAGATTTACAGGACGCTAAAAAATTCTTTGTTCAACAGCAGGCCGCCAGCAATACGCAGTTCAAATCCCTGAGAGATGAAGTTGATAATAATAAGAAAGAGGCACGCGGCGGCGTAGCATCCGCCATCGCCATTGCTTCAATGCCTCAGGTTGAAACAGCTCAGTCGATGATGATTTCTGCTGGCGTAGGCGCCTTTAGATCGGAGTCAGCATTAAGCGTTGGTGCATCCTTCCATGCGGGCAGTGCTGTTGTAAAAGCGGGCATTAGTGATTCAACTGACAATGATTTAGCGCTTGGCGCGGGAGTGGGTATTGGTTTTTGATTATCAATTCAGCAGGGGCTAAAAACATCATCTGCATTTAGGCCCCTCCGGTAAGCAGAATGATTTGCCATTAATGTAACATTTTCAGCCTCTGTTACGGGGCTCCCGGAGAAAAGATTTTTCAGGCTTTTATTTAAGTTGTGGCTTATTCCGCAACAAGGGGCTTGTCAGATTTTTTCTCTGTATTTTCCCTGGACTATAATGATTAAACATATCCTTTTTTCTTGCTTTGTTTCTTTGGCACTGCTCTCTACCGGTTTCTTTATCGGCTATATCTATTTTGTTTTATATATTAATGAATGCCTGAGGTAATAAATGAATAAGTTAATGGTCGTTATTTTTAGCGCTGCCGTGCTGATGGGATGCTCTTCGCAGGCGGAACGTTTAGCGAAGTGTGAAAGCGAGGGCGTTAGCCGTGATGCGTGTTACATTGCCGATCAAAACAGGCAAGCCACTATTAACGCAGCGGCAGAGAAACAGGCGCTGGAAAATGCGGCTAAACAGTACGCGCAAACCAGCCATAAACACCGGGAAGAATTAGCGCAATCAAGATGTACTCAGGTGCAGGAAGCAAATGGTGAGTGCACCGTTACCGCTAAAAACAATAAAGAAGGCGTTCTTAAGCAACTTTCCAGCGAAGCGGATGCGGTTATTAACGGTACCATTGCCGATGGCGCAGAATTCCTGTTAAAGCAGGGCTGGAAACCCAATAACGGGGTATGGAAAAAGCAGGGATACACGCTCAGGCTGGTAGTTGAAAACGACATCGTCGTTAACGCCCAGCTTACAAAATAAGTTTTAAAGCCCTGCCCTTATCAGGCGGGGTTTTTACGAAATAACGCTTTTTGCATCGCTATTCAACGAAACGGCCTGTATCTGGATTTACATATCTTTATATTCCCCTGCCGCATCGCTTACAAAATTTGGCAAAAAAGCCTTCTGTCTCGACTCATCCGGCCACGCAAAAACCTCAGGCGCCACGCGGACTTAGCGTGCCTCTTACCTATTTGTGCCCCCGGTAATAAAACGTTAAACATTTAACCATTGAGCCCCAAAGCAAAAGGCTCTATATTGGCCGCGTTTTTTGAAGCCTTTCTCATTTTTTCTAACCAATGATTCAATCGGGGCCGCCAGACGCGCCGCGGTTGTGGGAGTGATATGATGACGGATAAAGTCCGTATTGATACTTTGAATGCCTCTTCTTTCAATAAATCCAACGAGACCTATCTGGCCCGTCAGGCCGAAATGGAATCCAATGTCAGAAGTTATCCGCGCAAGCTGCCTTTAGCGATCGCTAAAGCCAACGGCGTGTGGGTGACGGATGCGGATAATAAAGAGTATCTTGATTGCCTTGCCGGTGCCGGTACCCTGGCGCTGGGCCACAATCATCCTGATGTCCTGAAAAGCATCCAAAGTGTTATTACCAGCGGCTTGCCGTTACATACCCTGGATCTGACGACGCCGTTAAAAGACGCGTTTTCTGAATACCTGCTCTCCCTGCTGCCGGGCGAAGGCAAAGAGTACTGCCTGCAGTTCACCGGCCCGTCCGGTGCCGATGCCGTTGAAGCGGCGCTGAAGCTGGCGAAAAAAGTGACTGGCCGCAGCGGGATCATCAGCTTCTCTGGTGGTTATCACGGCATGACCCACGGCGCGCTGTCCGTAACCGGCAACCTCTCGCCGAAAGAAGCCGTTGACGGCATGATGCCGGAAGTACAGTTCATGCCTTATCCGCATGAGTACCGCTGCCCGCTGGGTATCGGTGGTGAAGCCGGCGTTAAAGCCCTCACCTACTACTTCGAAAACCTGATCAACGACGTTGAGAGCGGCGTGCGCAAACCGGCAGCCGTTATCCTCGAAGCCGTTCAGGGCGAAGGCGGCGTGAACCCGGCTCCGGTCGAGTGGCTGCAGCGCATCCGTAAGGTTACCCAGGAACACGGCATTCTGCTGATCCTCGACGAAGTACAGGCAGGCTTTGCCCGTACCGGTAAATTCTTCGCCTTCGAGCACGCGGGCATCGAGCCAGACATCATCGTGATGTCTAAAGCCGTCGGCGGCGGTCTGCCGCTGGCCGTGCTGGGTATTAAAAAGCAGTTCGATGCCTGGGCACCGGGTCACCACACCGGCACCTTCCGCGGCAACCAACTGGCGATGGCCACCGGCCTGACCACGCTGCAGATCCTGAAAGAGCAGAATATCGCCGATAAAGTGGCGGCACAGGGCGAATGGCTGAAAGCGAAACTGGTTGAGCTGCAGAAACGCTACCCGGTTATCGGCCACGTGCGCGGTCTGGGCATGATGATCGGGATTGAGATCGTTAAGCCAGACGAAGCTGCCGATCAGCTGGGCTGCTTCCCGGGCGACGGCGAACTCTCTGCCCTGATCCAGAAAAAATGCTTCGAAAACGGTCTGATTCTGGAGCGTGGCGGTCGTAACGGCAACGTTGTGCGTCTGCTGCCTTCCCTGCTGATCAGCGATCAAGAGCTGAACGTATTCCTGGATAAATTCGAGCAGGCGCTGCTTGCTGCGGGCGTTCGCCCGGCTTAACCGAAGACGAGAGATAAGATGTCAGATGTAAACCCGATTTTGTCGTCCTCGGCGCAGAGCATTGAAGCCTATCAGCAGGCGATTTCGCAGAGCACTGAAGCGGTAATGCAGTGGCTGCAGCAGCCGGAAATGTACAAAGGCAGAACGGTTGCCGAACTGCGCGACCGCATCCAGCTGGATTTCAGCCCGCAGGGGCTGGGCAACGAAACCGCCATCGCGCGCGCCGTTGAGTACTTCCTGAAGGACAGCCTGGCCGTGCATCATCCGCAATGCGTTGCTCACCTGCACTGCCCGAGCCTGGTAGTAAGCCAGGCGGCGGAGATCATGATCAACGCCACCAACCAGAGCATGGACTCCTGGGACCAGAGCCCGTCCGCTACCATTATCGAGATGAAACTGATCGAATGGCTGCGTACGCAGGTGGGTTACCAGGCCGGCGACGCGGGCGTCTTCACCAGCGGCGGCACCCAGAGCAACCTGATGGGCCTGATGCTGGCGCGCGATGCCTTCTTCGCCCGCCAGGGGCACTCCGTCCAGCAGGACGGGCTGACGGGCGATATCCGTAAGATCCGCGTGCTCTGCTCCGACAGCGCCCACTTCTCCGTGCAGAAGAACATGGCGCTGATGGGACTCGGCTACCAGTCCGTTATCCAGGTACAGACCGACGAGCGCGCCCGCATGGATCTTAACGATCTGCAGGCGAAGCTGGCCCGCTGCAAAGCCAACGGCGAGCAGGTGATGGCGATTGTTGCCACCGCCGGCACCACCGATGCAGGCGCCATTGACCCGCTGCGCGCGATCGCCGAACTGGCGAAAGAGCAGCAGATCTGGGTTCACGTGGATGCGGCATGGGGCGGTGCCCTGCTGCTGTCGGAAAAACATCGTGACTATCTCGACGGCATTGAGCTGGTTGATTCCGTGACGCTGGACTTCCACAAGCAGTACTTCCAGACCATCAGCTGCGGCGCGTTCCTGCTGAAAGAGGCGCGTCACTATGAGCTAATGCGTTATCAGGCGGCGTACCTGAACTCTGAGTTCGACGAAGAGCAAGGCGTGCCGAACCTGGTCTCCAAATCGCTGCAGACTACCCGTCGCTTCGACGCCCTGAAGCTGTGGATGAGCCTGGAAGCGCTGGGTCAGAAGAAGTATGCGGAAATCATCGATCACGGTGTGACCATGGCGCAGGACGTTGCGGCCTGGATCGAAAGCCACGATGCGCTGGAGCTGGTGATGAAGCCGCAGCTGGCGAGCGTGCTGTTCCGCTTCCGCCCGCAGGCGGCAATGGACGATGCGGCGGTTGCGCTGCTAAACCAGAAGATCGGCGATGCGCTGCTGGAGTCCGGACGTGCGAACGTCGGCGTCACCGAGCACAACGGCGTGACCTGCCTGAAGCTGACGCTGCTGAACCCAACCGTGACCCTGGAGGATGTTAAAGTCCTGCTGTCGCTGGTTGAGCGCACGGCGCACGAGATTCTGGCGAAGTAATATCAGGCCCGGCAGGCATCACCTGCCGGGCTTTTTTTACATCCCCGCCCACCACAGACGAAGTTTCATCCCCCAGTAGCTGCTCCAGCCGGTCGTTGTTCCTGTTACTTCTCCTTTTGAAACAAATACCAGGGTTGGCGTCACGCTCACCTGCCACTCTTGCGCCAGCACTCCGCGCGGATCGTTGACCGTCGCCATGCTAAGGCCCTTTTTCGCCATCCATCCCGCAAGCCGGGCATCATCACCCGAGCGCAGCGCCACGCTGAGCACGTTTTCGCCCTCCTGCGTGAGTGTCTCCACCGCCGGTGTGGTGTAACGGCAGATGGCACACCAGGTTGCCCAGACGTAGATCAGCAGCGGACGCTCTGCGCTCAGCGCGGCAATGCTTAGCTGTTCACCGTCGAGGGTCTGAACGGGCGCGGCGGAGAAGCTCGCCGGCAGCTCCGGCTTACGCACACGGTCGACGCCCCACATAATAGCGACGGCAATAAGCAGCATCAGGAGGATTTCCCGCAGCCAGCGGCGCCATTTAACGCGCATCGGCTTTCGCCAGCTGGACTTTCACCAACGCCTCCAGATCCGCCTGCGAAATGGCGCCGGCGACCATTTCATCCCCGATGATGGTGGCGGGTGTGCCCTGAATATTCAGCACCTGCGACAGAATCAGGTTCATCTGCACGCTCTCCTGGCTCTGCCCGTCGGGCTTGATATCGGCCGTAGCGGTTTTTTGCTGCGCGGCCAGAATGGAGGCCGCGTCGTGGTTGCCTTTTTTGCTCATCAGCCGCTGGTGCAAGGCCCAGAAGCTTTCTGGCCGGGTGCGCCAGGCGGTCAGCGCCACTCTGGCCGAGGCTATTGAGCTTTCTCCGCGAAACGGCAGCAGCTTCACAATCAGCTGCACGTCCGGATTGTCCCGGACAACTTTCTCCAGCATAGGATCGAATTTCTTGCACCAGGGGCAGTTGTAATCCGTGAAGCTAACGATGGTCAGACGAGGCTTTGCTGCGCCCGTGCGCGGACTGTTGGGATCGTTGAAGATCAGCTCCATCAGCTGTTGATTCGGGTCGGGCTGCTGCTCTGCCATGCTCAGGGTAGAAAAACAGAAGAGTAAAAATAGCATCCAGTAACGCATTAACGATCTCCTTTGGCGGCGCGCATGGCGCTTAGCACATATTCACGGCTTAACAGCGCAGGCAATATTTTCCCCTGCGGCAGCGCCGGACCATAAACCTGATTAAAGGGCACGGCCGCGCTCTGGCGGCGAGTGAGGAACTGCGTGATGCTGTCGGACGGACGGCTCCAGTCTCCGCGCAGCGCTACGACGTCCGGCGCGCTCAGCGCCTGCTGGACGTCATCCCGCAGCAGCACGTTGTATTTATTGGCTTTACAGGTGACGCACCAGTCGGCGGTGACATCAACAAAGACCCGTTTGTTCGCGGCCAGCGCCCCGGCGATGGCCTGCTCGCTCAGCGGCTGCCAGGGAATGCGATCCTGCACCAGCCCGCCAGGTTTTGCTAAGCCCTGCCAGTAACCGAACGCGGCAAGCAGCGCCAGCCCGGCTGCGCCGAGGGCGACGAGCCGGGTGTGGCGGCGCAGTACGGCCAGCAACAGCAGCACGCCAGCGCCCGCCGCCACCGCCCAGGCCGCCCTGCCGATATGGAGCGCCAGCAGCGAGAAGAGCCACAACGCCGACCCCAGCAGCATCAGCCCCAGCAGCAGGCGGACAATGTTCATCCAGCGTCCGGGGCGCGGCAGGCGCTGCGCCAGCCCCGGCCAGGCGGCGATTGCCAGCCACGGCAAACTCATGCCGATCCCCATGGCGAGGAAAATACCCCACAGCTGGGGTAGCGGCGCCATCAGCGCCGCCGACACGGCGGCCCCCATGAAGGGTGCGGTACAGGGTGTGGCAAGCAGGGTGGCAAAGGCCCCCTGACAAAAATGGCCGGCAAGGCCATTGCCGCCGCGCGTCGCCAGCAGGGTATTGAGCCCCGACGGCAGGCGGAACTCATACAGCCCCAGCAGGCTGGCGCTGAACAGCACCATTACCAGCGCCATCACGGCGATAAACCACGGGTTCTGGAACTGGATCCCCCAGCCCAGCGCCTGATTGCTGATGCGCAGCAGGGTCATCATCAGCGCCAGCGCGAGAAACGACGTCAGGATCCCCGCCACCGAGGCAAGAAACTGCCCGCGCACGCGCCGGCGTGCCAGCCCTTCCACCTGCAGCACCGAACCGAGCTTCATGGCCAGCACCGGCAGCACGCAGGGCATCAGGTTGAGAATAAACCCGCCCAGAACCGCCATTCCCAGCAACGTCCACAGGGATAGCGCAGCGGCAGATGCCTCATCGATAACGATCTGGCTCTGCTGGGCAAGACCGGCATCCGCCAGCACCAGCGACAGCGGCTGGCCGCGCAGATTGGGCGCCCCTTCGCCCCAGCCGTCGGTCACCGGTACAGTGGCGGTAAGGGTATTGCCATTCACCTTTATCACCGGGCGGGCAAAATTCGCCTCCTCCGGGTAATCCAGAAAGAGCGCCGGTTTCTGCCATCCGGCCTCACGGGTGGCGGTGACGGTTAGTTTACCCGGTGCCGCGGCCGCCGTTAGCGCTGAGGTTAGTCCGTCGGCGCGCGGCACGGTGCCCATCGCTCTGGTGAAGTCGTAGGCAAAAGCGCTGTCGGCCGGCGAATTCATATCCAGCGAGAAGGGGTAGTCGGTCAGGATACAGACGTCGCTACAGGTCGAGAGCGTGAGCACGCCAGAGAGCCTGGCGGGAAGGTTACCCGTCAGCACCAGCGGGAAGGTGATATTGCCCTGATACCCCTGGGTGGTAATTCCCGCCACTTCAAAGCGACGGGGCGTGGGCCAGTGCCACTGCATCGCCACCGGCGTGTGCCAGACAACAGAGGGGGCGATCCCGCCCTCTCCGGGCGATCGCCAGTAGGTTTTCCACCCCTTTTCCAGGGCGACGTCCAGCAACAGATGGGTTTCTGCACCTGTTGCAGCCTGCCCGCGCAGGCGCACGCTGGCGTGATCGTTATCGGCGGCGCGCAGCCAGCCGCTGTCGGCGGCCCAGCCTGCGGGCAGCCACAGTAATGCCAGGCAGAGCAGAAGCTGCCTGAAAACAGTAAACATAGATTTTCTCCGTAAATGATTAATTAACCTGTAAAAAGCAGGCGGTTAATCACTCACGGAAGACGCACAATCGCAAATGCACCCGGAGTCGGGGCGGGGAGATAACGCGGGGAGGCCAGCGCCGCTGACGCCGTACCGGCTGAGCGGCGAGCACCACCATCAGCAGTGCCAGGGCAAACAGCGCCCCTTCAAACATAATGGGTGGCGCGGCCAGCAGGGATTTGGCGCTAAGCTCGCAAGGGGTTACGGGGGCTTCTGCATCTGATTGCTGCGACGCGACCGTGGGCTGGAGCGTGAGCGCGTGCAGGCTCGCCATGCGCTGGGCGGTGCAAACTAACACCACCAGACATGCCAGCACTACCAGAAGAATCGCTTTCCGCTGCCGTTTAATCATCATCACCCCTGTATTCAGGTCGATTATCTTAACGAGCTTTACATATTTGGCAATCAGATTGCTGTAAAGAAGTGCGGGGATAAAGAAAAGGCCGCTGCCTCTCAACAGGGGCAGCGGTGTCAGGTCAGGTGCGCGAGGAACGCGATTTCTGGCTTTGCGATGCAGCATAAGCATAGCCGCCGTAACCCGTTTTGTAGTTGTTCACCATCGATTTCACTACATCGTTGATAATGGCTCCTTTGATGCTGGCGCCCATCTGTTGCAAACGTCGGGCGCTAAGCATCACCTCTTTCACGCTGGTCACGTTATGGCGTGCAACCAGCAGGGTGGAGCCCGCTACACAGCCCACCAGCGCGGCATCGGTCACCGCCAGGATAGGCGGAGTATCGATAATCACCATGTCGTAATTTTCGCTGGCCCAGTTCATAAACTCTTTAAAACGCGCGTGCATCAGCAGTTCCGAAGGGTTAGGCGGATACTGCCCGCAGGTCACCACATCGAAATTGCCGTTACGGTAAGACTGTACCGCCTCGTGGAACGCAATCTGCCCGGACAGCAGGTTAGAGAGCCCGCGATCGTTTTCCAGCCCGAAGATGTTATGCACGTACCCTTTGCGCATATCCGCATCGATAAGGAGCACACGGTTTTCGACCTGCGCTACCAGGGCCGCCAGAGTAGTACTAACCAGGGTTTTACCGCAGTTTTGCGCCGGGCCGCTGAACATCAGAATATTATTGTCGGCGTCCATCATGGCAAAGTGCAGGCTGGTACGTAGCCCACGAATGGCCTCCACAAAAATATCCATCGGTCGGTCAAAGGGCAGATAGGGAACATCTTCCGTTTTATGCCGGTTGTAGTTGCGCCAGAAATTGATGCCACCAGCACGTGTTTTGGCACTCAGCCACTCGGAACGAGGGAGGGTTGCGTAGACGTTAATCCCCTGGCTTTCGAGCTGTTCGGGGGAGTCAATGCCCTGGCGGATAGCGCTTTTCGCCAGCACCAGCCCGGAAGAGAGCATGAACCCCATCAGGGTGGCTAAGATCACTACCAGCCCTTTGCGCGGCTTAACGGGATCGGGCTGGGCTACCGCCGGATCGATAATACGCACGTTACCAATAGTGCTGGAACGCGAGATATTAAGCTCCTGCTGGCGGGTAAGCAGCTGCAGATAGACCGCACGGCCCGTATCCACATCACGGCTCAGGCGCAGGATCTCCTGCTGGGTGGAGGGCATAGTGCCCACGCGACGGTTCAGACGCTCCCGCTCTTTTTCCAGGGTATGGCGTTTATCCTGCAGCGCCCGGTAGGTGGGGTGCTCTTTTTTATAGAGCTGGGAGATCTCCGCTTCGCGGAAGGTTAACTCGTTAAGCTGGTTATCGACATTGACGATCTGCTCGAGGACCGATTTGGCCTCCAGGGTAAGGTCAACAGAATCGCGCTTTTTACGATAATTGTTCAGGCGGCCTTCGGCTTCGTCCAGCTCGCTGCGTACCTTTGGCAGCTGCTGTTGCAAAAACTCAAGGCTCTGGGAATCCTGCGCCGCCTGACGGGCAATGTTTTGCTGCAGGTAGATGGCAGCGATATGGTTCAGCGTGGCGGCGATCTGCGCCCGGTCAGTACCGGTTAAGCTTAGCTCGAGCATACCGCTCTCTTTGCCCTTTTCCGTTACCGTTAAGCGCTGCGCAATGCTGTTAATAGCCTGAAGCCGCGTGCGCTGGCGCACTTTGAATGTGGTCCCTTCCGGAGCCTGCAGCTCGCGCACCCGCAGCGACACGCCAGATTTTTGCACCAGTTTGCCGGGTTCTCCGGTCACGCTGAACCCCTCCCCCGTTACCAGGAAGCGGCCGTTTTTTTCTACCGTCAGGGTCAGCACTGGTTGCGTCGAGGGCAGCGCAAGCCAGTCAAAGGTCAGCACCGACTGGGGCTGTCCGGTAAGTCTCGCCAGGCCTTTGCCAATAAAGGGTAAACGCGCCTGGGTGACATCGTCACGTAGACGCAGATCATCCACCGTTTTGCCGAGGATCATGCGCGATTTCAGCAGCTGGATTTCAGCGGTCGAGTCCGGCGAAAAGTCCGGCGTAAGCGCGTTCAGCGATTTGAGCAGGTTGTTTTGCTGCTGTTGCTCTATTTGCACCATCGCATCAGCGACATAGACCGGTGTCGCAAAGAGCGCATAGAGCAGGCCACAGGTCGCGCATAGTAGCGTAATAACAGATATACAGAGACGATGAGCAATTAATTCTCCTAAAAGACGAACCAGATCCAGCTCTTGCGTTTCGGCGCCATAGCCAGGCTGATTTAGTGTGTTTGACGACATGAGCGTAATTCCTTTACTTTTAGCCGTTTGGCCCATTCCTGGCTGGCCGCGTCCAACAGACGAAAGACATATTCAAACGCCTCACCGTCGCGACCATAGGGATCGGGTATTTCCTGCTTTTCCAGCCACTGCCCGAAGAGCAGCGTCTTGCCGCGTATTTCGGGGGCAATTTGCGAGATGTGATTAATGTGCGCCAGCTCCATGGCGAGGATCAGATCGTGCTGCTTCAGCATGCCGGTGGTCAGAATACGGGCCACATGATTATCCAGCGAGACGCCGTGGGCCGCCGCCACGGCTATCGCCTGCGGTTCTGCCGGCTGCCCGATTAAACCATGCGTGCCTGCCGAGCTCACCGCGATAGCCTGTATATGCCGTTGCAGAATGCGCTCGCCCATCGGCGAGCGACAAATATTGCCGGTACAGATAACCAGAATGGACTGGATCCGCATTATGGCCACGTCCTGATGTAGCGCACGGTTTCGGTCAGATCATGCACGCCGCTGATGGTCGGGATCAGCTGTTTGACGACGCGGTTCCAGCGAGCCAGCGGCGCGGTGGTGACATAGACGATATCGTAAGGTTCAAGCTGGAACTCCGTTGCCAGCACCATAGCAGAGGCGTCGCGAGCGTTGAGCTGATAGATGCTGGCGATTTTGCCCTGTTGGCTGCTTTTAGCCATAGAACGGATAACAAAGATCCCGGTGGCATCCGCCAAATCCTGATTGATACCCCCGGCGTTACCCAGCGCTTCTGCCAGCGTCATGCCGCTGCGATCCATCTTCAGGGTGCTCTGTTTTACCACCTCACCCATCACAAACACCTTCAGCGCATCGTTACGCGGGATGAACAGAATATCCCCAGGCCCGAGGAGTCTGTTCTGGGTGAGATCCCCGTGCTGCATCAGGGCATAGAGGGAGATATGCGAATCCTGCCCTTTTTGGGTTAACACCACGTTACGCCAGTCGGCATCCGCAGAGAGACCGCCCGCCGCGTTGATGGCATCCATGATAGTCAGCGGAATGTTGGTGATAGGCTGCTGGCCCGACCGCGCCACTTCGCCGGTGACATAGGCCTTTTGCGAACGGAACGCGGCGACGCTGACGTCGACCTGCGGGCTTTCGATCACCCGCTCCAGACGAGCGGTAATGTCGTTGCGTACCTGCGCCAGGGTTTTACCCGCAACGGGTATTTTACCGACATAGGGGTAAAAGATAGTGCCGTCTGCTGCAACCCAGTTACCGGTGTCGCTGGCACTACGGTACTGCCCTGCGGGCGTGGTCAGCTCCGGATGATCCCAGACGGTGATCATCAGGATGTCACCCGTACCGATGCGGTATTCCCAGTTTTTAACATGCTCATCCAGATTAGGATTTGCCTGAGATTTCAGCCGGGCGGGACGCAGTTGTTCGATAACCGAAGGGGTAAGCGGCCATATATCGATTTTTTTATTAATATCATCAGCCGCATCAGCGGTTTTGACGATATTTTTTCCAGAAGAGGTAATATGCTGCCCCGGAATATTTCTACAGCCCGTTAAGGCCGCAGTTGAAATAAGTAAAGCCCATATCCATATTTTAGCTTTCATTAATAATAACGACCTAAAACTAATGTTGTTGTTTCCAAAAGCCGAGCGCTATGACTTTCGAATAAAATAAATTAAATTAATTAGTTACGATTTAATTTGGCGTGATGACATGGCAAAAAGCGCCTGCCCAACGCGCTAAAACACAGGCAATAAGGAAAATCCAATATTAACTGGTGCATTTTAATCATGCCTCTAAAAATTAACACCATCCGGGAGTGCAATAGCGGACACAATCAGAATTCATCAATAAGAAAGGTACTTTTTATTATTGTTGGAGGCTTAAAGATTTACAGCATGAATATAAAAAAGAGGCGCAATGGAGCCGCAGTATGCTTTGTTACATTTTTTCCCCAAACGCGCCGGCCTGCAAAACTTAAGATAGACTCTCTCTTGACCCGTTGGGTTACAATAGACGACGCGTCACAGCAAAGAGTAAAACTGGAGAAAAAATGACTAAAGGTAACGTTCTGCTTCTGGGTGCATTGTTGTCGCTGGCGAGCGCAGCATTTGCTGCTCCACAAACCGCTGCGGCCCCCTCGGGCATCCAGGCTTATGAAGAGCAGGAGTTTGTGGCCGATTTCACTAAGTACAAGATTGGTGATTTTGCCCCGGCGCAGTATCTCACCCCCGAATACACCATCAAGCAGTACAATTTGCGTAATCTGCCTGCCCCTGATGCCGGTACACACTGGACCTATATGGGCGAAAACTACGTTCTGGTAGGCGATGCAGATGGCAAAATCTATAAAGCCTATAACGGTGACATCTTCTATCACCGCTAAGCGCATGACGATCCGCCCCTGGGAAGAGAGCGACCGCCCTTTCCTGCGCACGCTTTACCTGCACGCGCGACGCGCGGCCTGGCCCTGGCTGGACGGCCGCGCGTGGCGTCTTGAAGATTTCGACGCCGACACCCTCAATGAGACCATCTGGGTCGCGATTGATAAGGGGCACCGGGTGGGATTCGCCTCCGTCCAGGAGAACGATAATTTTCTGCACTGCCTGTTTGTGGATCCCCACTACCAGGGAATGGGGGCGGGTAAAGCCTTGCTACAACATGTGCAGCAGACCTTTACCAGCACGGGCGCCTTAAAGTGCCTGGTGAAGAATACGAAAGCGGTGGAATTTTATCAGCGCATGGGCTGGCATATCGAAGCGACGGGGGACTCCCCGGATGGCGAGTACTATCTGATGCACTACAGGCTGCCCGGTTAAGGGCAGCCTGTTTGTTTAGACCGCGCGGAAGGCGATCTCGCTTGGGATCACTTCGCCCTGCCAGTAAAGCTGCGCCGCAACGCGCCCAGCCAGCTGGCGATACATCTCTGCAAAATCACTGCCCGGACGGCTGACAACGGTAGGTTTACCGCTGTCCAGATCTTCACGCAGCGTAATGTGCAAAGGCATCTGCCCCAGCAGCTGGGTGTGATACTGCTCCGCCAGCTTCTCTGCGCCACCGGTGCCAAAGATCGGCTCATGGTGTCCGCAGTTGCTGCAGATGTGCATGCTCATGTTCTCGACGATACCCAGCACCGGCACTTCCACTTTCTCGAACATCACGATGCCTTTTTTGGCGTCGATAAGGGCGATGTCCTGCGGCGTAGTAACCACCACCGCGCCGGTTACCGGAATGTTCTGCGCCAGCGTCAGCTGAATGTCACCGGTGCCCGGCGGCATATCCAGCACCAGATAATCGAGATCCGGCCACATTGTCTCCTGCAACATCTGCATCAGCGCTTTGCTGGCCATCGGGCCGCGCCACACCATGGCGTTGTCGTCGGTTACCAGATAACCGATGGAGTTGGTCGCCAGCCCATGCGCCATAATCGGCGCCATATGGGTGCCGTCCGGTGAGGTTGGGCGCTGATTTTCGGCTCCAAGCATATTAGGGATAGAGGGGCCATAGATATCGGCATCCAGAATACCGACTTTCGCCCCTTCGGCGGCCAGCGCCAGCGCCAGGTTAACCGCGGTAGAGGATTTACCCACCCCGCCCTTGCCGGAGCTGACGGCGATAATATTTTTAACGCCGTTGATCCCCGCCTGGTTCTTCACGCGCTTCAGCGTGGCGATGGAGTGCGAAAGCTTCCAGTCGATGGCTTTTGCGCCGGTAATGCGCAACAGCTCAGAGCTGGTCTGCTCTTTCAGCGCTTCAAACGCATTGCGCCAGACGAAGGGCATCTGCAGCTCAATGTGCAGCGTATCGTCCAGCCAGGCGACATGGTGCAGCGCTTTTAGCGTGGTGAGATTGTGTTTCAACGTTGGGTGCTGAAAATTTGCCAGCGTCCCGGCGACCATTGCTCGTAAGGCTTCCGGTGATTTGGCCTGGGATTGAGAACTCATCCCGACTCCTTTGTTGTAGTTCTGAAAAAATCATTCGTCACCACCCAGTTTACCCTACAGGTAACAATTATTCATTTATGGTTTGATGCCCTTATTTCTTGGCGTAGTAATTCCCTTTCAGGTAACATCGAAACCCCTTTTCACAGCTAAAAGAAGTAATGCTTACTATGACTCAAGTCGCGAAAAAAATTCTGGTAACGTGCGCGCTGCCGTACGCCAACGGCTCCATCCACCTCGGCCACATGCTGGAGCATATCCAGGCTGATGTCTGGGTCCGTTACCAGCGAATGCGCGGCCACGAAGTCAACTTCATCTGTGCAGACGACGCCCACGGCACGCCGATCATGCTGAAAGCGCAGCAGCTCGGCATCAGCCCGGAGCAGATGATCGGTGAAATGAGTCAGGAGCATCAGACCGACTTCGCCGGTTTCGACATCAGCTATGACAACTACCACTCCACGCACAGCGACGAGAACCGCGAGCTGTCGGAGCTGATTTATACCCGTCTGAAAGAGAACGGTTTTATCAAAAACCGCACCATCTCTCAGCTCTACGATCCGGAAAAAGGCATGTTCCTGCCGGACCGTTTCGTGAAAGGCACCTGCCCGAAATGTAAATCCCCGGACCAGTACGGCGATAACTGCGAAGTGTGCGGCGCGACCTATAGCCCGACCGAGCTTATCGAGCCGAAATCCGTGGTTTCCGGCGCGACGCCAGAGATGCGTGACTCAGAACACTTCTTCTTCGACCTGCCCTCCTTCAGCGAGATGCTGCAGGCATGGACCCGCAGCGGCGCGCTGCAGGAGCAGGTGGCGAATAAAATGCAGGAGTGGTTTGAATCCGGCCTGCAGCAGTGGGATATCTCCCGCGATGCCCCATACTTCGGCTTTGAAATTCCGAATGCGCCGGGCAAATATTTCTACGTCTGGCTGGATGCGCCGATCGGCTACATGGGCTCGTTCAAGAACCTGAGCGACAAGCGCGGCGATACCACTAGCTTCGATGAGTATTGGCAGAAAGACTCAACCGCCGAGCTGTATCACTTTATCGGTAAAGATATCGTCTACTTCCACAGCCTGTTCTGGCCGGCAATGCTGGAAGGCAGCAACTTCCGTAAACCGACCAACCTGTTCGTGCATGGCTATGTCACCGTGAACGGCGCCAAGATGTCCAAATCTCGCGGCACCTTTATTAAGGCCAGCACCTGGCTGAACCACTTCGACGCCGACAGCCTGCGCTACTACTACACAGCCAAGCTCTCGTCGCGCATCGACGATATCGACCTGAACCTGGAAGATTTCGTGCAGCGCGTGAACGCCGACATCGTCAACAAAGTGGTGAACCTGGCATCGCGTAACGCAGGCTTTATCGCGAAGCGTTTCGACGGCGTGATGGCGGCTGAACTGGCGGATCCGGCGCTCTACAAAACCTTTACCGACGCGGCGGCGACCATTGGCGACGCCTGGGAAGCGCGCGAATTTGGTAAAGCGGTACGTGAAATCATGGCCCTGGCGGATCTTGCTAACCGCTATGTGGACGAGCAGGCACCCTGGGTTGTTGCAAAACAGGAAGGCCGTGATGCCGACTTGCAGGCGATCTGCTCTATGGGGATCAACCTTTTCCGCGTACTGATGACCTACCTGAAGCCGGTTCTGCCGCAGCTGGCAGCCCGTGCGGAAGCCTTCCTGAACACTGAACTGAGCTGGGATGCCATCGCGCAGCCGCTGCTCGGCCATAAGGTGAACCCGTTCAAGGCGCTGTACAATCGCATCGAGATGAAACAGGTTGAAGCCCTGGTTGAAGCCTCGAAAGAGGAGGTGAAAGCTGCAGCTGCCCCGGTCACCGGCCCGCTGGCGGACGATCCGATTCAGGAAACCATTACCTTTGACGATTTCGCCAAAGTCGATCTGCGCGTGGCGCTGATTGAAAATGCCGAGTTCGTAGAAGGTTCTGACAAGCTGCTGCGCCTGACCCTGGACCTGGGCGGCGAGAAGCGTAACGTCTTCTCCGGCATTCGCTCTGCCTATCCGGATCCGCAGGTATTGATCGGTCGCCAGACGGTGATGGTTGCCAACCTGGCGCCGCGCAAAATGCGCTTCGGCATCTCGGAAGGGATGGTGATGGCCGCAGGCCCTGGCGGGAAAGATATCTTCCTCTTAAGCCCTGACGAAGGCGCCAAGCCGGGTCAGCAGGTGAAATAAGGTAAAAAGCCGGAGATTATCTCCGGCTTTTTTTATGCGGCGATTGCTGGCCTGTCTGTAAGGTGCTTAACCAGAACAGGAACGCACAGGCGCTGACAGCCGCCTCAGGTCTGGCGGTGTAGTCAACCTGAGTTGCGGTGACAATGCTACTCGTCACGCCCGGCGGCACTACATGGACGTAATCCCGATGTAGAGCAGCCACTAAAAGTCTGGGCTGATGAAGCTAGCAAAGCTGAGGGGAAGAACCCGAGTGAAATCAAGGAACATTACCCTGGCGCCAGCATCCTTAAAAATAGGCGTGTGGTGTTCAACATAAAGGTAGTGATTACCAGCTGATTGTCGCAATTACTTATCATCGTGGATGGATGTTTATCAAGTTCATCGGTACGCATACAGAGTATGACAGCTTCGATGCAGAAACTGTCAGGCTGAAGTGAAATATAAAGATTAAACTCATCAAAACCGAGCAGCACTACGAAACTGCGTTGTATATATTACTGAAGGTAGGAACGATTATGACGGAGAAAATATTAGGTTGTTATGTCTTATAATAAGTAAAACTTGCAATCAATATTATTTATTTTTCTATAGTTAAGGCCGCCGCCGCGGCCTTAACTATATTAATTTTATTTAGTCCTGAACGGGTTGCCTATTTTTTCAAGGTACTCCTTTCCTAAGACCTCTGTTGCATAATCATTCAGATGCCCAACATCACGGTATAAAGGGATTCCATTTATTTCTGTTTTGCAGACTCCGTTCGGGCATTGCACATCTTTTGGGTCAATAATTATCAAAGATGGATATTTATCCTTAAGGTTTGAGAAAAGCTGCTCAACCCATGCAGTCCTCACGGGCTTAGGATCTTGATTACAAACATTATGTTCATATTCCTTCCTGGTTTTAAAGTGCTCATAAAAACAGGTTAAATAGCTTTTAGGCATAGGCTGCATTGTATTGATTAAAATAGGGGTTGCACCTGATTCCATTATCAACCTGATACCTTTCTCCGTAGACTTTTCAATTTCTTTAATTGAGTCTTCAGGTTTAGAATTTATATCCAACTTACTTCTGACATTGAAATTAGCATAATTAGGCCATACCTCTGAGATGATTACATAATTATATTTTTCCGACTTTATTTGTTTGTAATACTGCTCAACATTATCATGGCAAGTCTTGTAATAATTCCCTTCTTTCAAATAGAGATCAGCATGATATACTTCTGGTGTAGCCAGGCATAACGATGTTGCTTTCATATCCACTAAAATATGAGCATCTTTACCCATTATATCAAAGAAGTTCCAGTACTGATTAGAGTGAGAATCTCCCATTAATAATGCTTTATTTTGAGAGCTGGCATCTCCCACGGTACATTCTATATTAGTACCCGAGACATTGGTATTCATACAGCGCTGGCGCTGTTTTAAATTTGAATCTTCCAGAGTACGGTTAATGCGATAAAGTTCGCTTCCAAAGCGGATATAGCTGAACTCATCAAATCGCTTACTTATTGATGTAAAAGCAATGATCAATAAGAGTGGGGAAATAATTAGAAGTATAATGGTTTTCAATAGACCATAGCGAGGCTTTCTAAGCGGTGTTTCGATTAGATGGTAACATCCAAGAGCCAGAACCACACTTACAGCCAGACCACCTAAACGCCATGCCAGACCGTTGTACCCAATATAGTGCAGCACAGCAAAAACAGGCCAATGGAACAAATATAATGAATATGAAGCTTTTCCAATATATACAAAAATCGACGTTGATAAAAGTCGATTAACGAGACTTTTATTATCTGACCCCGTTATGATTAGAGCAGCGGTTAATGCTGCCACTGCAAATGTATACCCGTTCGGGTAGCCATCAATGACGTCCTTCTGCATTCCAATATATACAATCCCCCCTATAGCGAAAAGCGAAAGGAAATTCTTTATTAATGGTTTTAGTAATTGGAATTTTGGTAAGAAGAGACATGCGGATACACCAACTAAGAACTCAAATAAACGACTCACAAAGAAATAATATGTTTTTGTTGGTTGTGCTTTTGTGTAATGAAAGGTAATAAATAATGCTATTAATGTCAGTACAGGAGCGCAGAGCAATAAAATTTTATTGTTAACTTTCTTTTGCAGGAAATAATATGTTACCGGAAAAATAAGATACCATTGCCATTCGACTGATAATGACCATGTATGTAAAAGCAGCATTGAGTCTGCATCAGGAGCTGCATAAGCGCTTGTTTCTTTACCGAAGTACCTGTTCGAAACAATCAAAAATGTCTGTTTAACACTTTTGAGAAACGGTGCATAATCAGCTGGAAGGTAAAATATACTAGCTAATACAAATGCGAAAACAATCATCGTTACCAGTGCTGGTAATAATCTCCAGATCCGGCGAAGGTAGAACTGTGAAAAACTAAATATATTTTGTTCAATATCACCTTTTATAATATTAGCTATAAGAAACCCAGATATTACGAAGAAGACATCTACCCCTATAAAACCTGCTGGAAATAGAGATAATCCCGCATGAAAAGTAATTACTAAAATTACTGCTATAGCCCTGAGGCCGTCAATATCGTTCCGATACTTCATCCCTAATCCCATAGACACAGATAAAAAAGACAATGAAACAAAGCATCATTTTACATGAATATGAGTGTACTTTGCTCATAAATTTTATGTGGTAATCGCTTTGGAGGTATGTCCAATGCGGCCGCTTTAGTGACTGTACTAACCATTACACTTTAAAAATCCCTGCATGATACGGCAGAGCGGACAATGGATAAGATCTTATCAAAGCCACCGATGACACTTTAAAGCTGCATAAGTAAATGTATCTAAATTAGCTCTAAATCGTCATCAAGCTAGTATATTTATTCGGTGAATTGTCCCACACAAGATGATCTACAGCACGCTTGAGTTTATAGTTCACTCTTGAATCTGATGGCATTAATTGAAAACATGCCACAGCCGGAGGGCCTCTTATATTCTGATCGCTTTCAAGGTGGTTACCGGCCGTGCACCTGGAAAAACTCTATTTTAGTTGCGTTTTGACAATATACTAATATTCCCGTCCTGTTTAATCATTTGTTTTTTTGTTAAACGCAGCCCCATGACATCAGTATGGGAGCTGTACGCCACTGGTATGAGCTCCCATGCGGTAATTGCCTTTGCCGCAAACGGTACGTCTTCGCGCTGGCACCGTACTGGTGGCTAACAACTAGCAACCGCCAGCGCGTAGAGGAGCGCTAAAAGAGTATGTCCTGACGGAAAAGGGACGTTCTGTTTTTCCGATTGTGGTAGCAATGCGGCAATGGGGGGAACGCTATATGTTTGAGAAGGGGGAAGTGCACTCTGTGCTGCTGGATAACAAACATGGCCAGCCCATTGCTCCGCTGGAGGTGCGCTCCGTCCATGGCGACAGGCTGCTGCCTGCGGACTGCCATCGCCAGCGGAAGAAGGCGGCGTCCTGAACGCCGCCGAAGAGATCAGGCTTTCTTATTATGCTCGCGGTTGGTCAGCCCGCGCAGGAAGTAGCGTAAAAACTGATCCCCGCACTCGCGGTAGTTCTTATGATCCGGGGCGCGCATCATGGCGGTGATCTCCGGCATCGAGACGCGGAATTTCTGCTCGGTCATGATCGCCAGGATATCATCCGTTTTCAGGGAGAAGGCGATACGCAGCTTTTTCAGCACCGTGTTGTTATTCACACGACGCTCCAACGCCAGCTCAGGGGCCGACTCATCTTTGCCGCGCTTATCGTAGATAAGGCCGTTCAGGAATCCGGAGAGGATAATGTCCGGGCAGCGCACAAAGCCCTCTTCATCCTCTTTGGTCATCCAGGTATCGAAACCGGCTGAGGTGGATTCCATTTCAGCAAGCGCAAGAATGCGCACCATGTCGTTGTTGTTCGCTTTCAGGGTGTAGCGCAGGCTACGAAGAATATCGTTACTAAGCATAGAGCCTTCGAATGTCGGTGATGCAATGGCGCGCAGTGTATCAGTTTTACAGCCCTATCGCCTCTTTCAAACTTTTCAGATAGCGCCGGCTCACCGGCACCGTCTGCCCTGCCTTCAGCACCAGCTCCGCCTGGCCATTCTCCTCCAGCCGGATCTCTTTGAGATGCGCCATGTTCACCAGATACTGGCGATGACAGCGCAGCAGCGGCGTGCGGCTCTCGAGCGTTCTGAGCGTCAGCTCGGTAAAGCCCTCTTTACCCTCATGGCTGGTGACGAACACCCCGCTCATCCGGCTGCTGACGAAGGCCACGTCGTCCATCTGCAGCAGATAAATACGGCTATGGCCAGAGCAGGGAATAAACTTGAGCGGCTGCTGGTTTTCCGCCAGCAGCGACACATCCTGCACGCTGCGCTCCTGACGCAGGCGGTTGAGGGTCTTCTCCAGCCGCTTCTCTTCGATGGGCTTAAGCAGGTAGTCGAAGGCGTGCTCTTCAAAGGCCTTAACCGCGTACTCATCGAACGCGGTTAAAAAGACGATATAGGGGCGATGCTCCGGATCGAGCATCCCCACCATCTCCAGCCCGCTAATGCGCGGCATCTGGATATCCAGAAAAAGCACATCCGGGCGCAGCGCGTGCACGGCGCCGATGGCTTCGATGGCGTTGGCGCACTCGCCCACCACCTCGATATCGCTCTGCTCCTGCAACAGCACGCGCAGGTTCTCCCGGGCCAGAGGTTCATCATCAACAATCAGCACCTTTAGCATGCGCGTTCCTCCAGGGGCAGTCTCAGGGTAATACGGGTAAAGCAGTCCGGCTCGCAGGCAATGGTGATCCCGCACTCTTCACCGAAATGGGCGCGCAGGCGTTTATCCACCAACCCCATCCCCAGGCCGCCGGAGGTGGGTTTGGGGCTATAGAGCCCGGCATTGTCTTCAATATCCAGCACCAGATGGTGGTTAAACTCGCTTGCGGTGATGGTAATTTCACCGGTGCCCAGCAGCTGCGAGGTACCATGCTTAATGGCATTCTCCACCAGCGGCTGCAGGGTAAAGGCAGGAAGCTGCTGCCAGGCCAGAGCATCCGGCACGCTGAGCGTCACCTGCAGACGAGACTGGAAGCGCGCCTTTTCAATCTGCAGATAGGCATTCACATGTTCGATTTCATCCGCGAGGGTGACGATCTCGGAGGGCCGCTTCAGGTTTTTACGGAAAAAGGTGGAGAGAAACTGCACCAGCTGGGTGGCCTGCTCGCTGTCGCGTCGGATCACCGCCTTCAGGGTATTAAGGGCATTAAAGAGAAAATGCGGATTCACCTGGGCATGCAGGAGTTTGATCTCCGACTGGGTGAGCAGGGCTTTTTGCCGCTCGTACTGTCCGGCCAGGATCTGTGCCGACAGCAGCTGTGCGATCCCCTCCCCCAGGGTACGGTTGATGGAGCTAAAGAGGCGGTTTTTCGCCTCGTACAGTTTGATGGTGCCCATCACCCGCTGATTTTCGCCGCGCAGGGGGATCACAAGCGTAGAGCCGAGCTTGCACTGGGGATGCAGCGAGCAGCGGTATGGCACTTCGTTGCCGTCGGCATATACCACCTCGCCCGTTTCAATAGCGCGTAGCGTATAGGCGGAAGAGATAGGCTTGCCGGGAAGATGGTGATCGTCGCCGGTGCCGGTAAAGGCCAGCAGCTTTTCCCGATCGGTAATCGCCACCGCGCTGATATCCAGCGCCTGGTGCAGCACCAGGGCAACCTTCATGCTGTTCTCTTCGTTGAACCCCTGGCGCAGGATCCCCTCGGTGGAGGCGGCCACGTTCAGGGCCGTAGCGGAAAAGGCGGAGGTGTACTTTTCGAACATCGCCCGTTTATCCAGCAGGATGCGCATAAAGAGCGCGGCCCCTACGGTATTGGTCACCATCATCGGCGCGGCGATACTGCTCACCAGATGCAGGGCGCTTTCGTAAGGGCGGGCAATCAGCAGGATGATCAGCATCTGCACCAGCTCGGCCACAAAGGTGATGGCGCCAGCGGTCAGCGGACTAAAGACCTTATCCGGACGGCCGCGTTTGATCATATAGCTGTGTACCAGCCCGCCCAGCAGTCCTTCAACGATGGTGGAGATCATACAGCTGAGCGCCGTCATGCCCCCCATCGAATAACGGTGCAGGCCGCCGGTCAACCCCACCAGCCCCCCCACCACCGGGCCGCCGAGCAGCCCACCCATCACCGCGCCGATGGCACGGGTATTGGCGATGGAATCTTCAATGTGCAGGCCAAACCAGGTGCCGAGAATACAGAAGATAGAGAAGACGACGTAGCAGAGAAGTTTATGCGGCAGGCGCACGGTGACCTGCATCAGGGGTATGAACAGGCGCGTTTTGCTCATCAGCCAGGCTATTACCAGAAACACGCACATCTGCTGGAGCAGCAGCAACACCAGATTGAATTCGTACATACCTTAAAACCGCACTATCTAAAAGCGCGTAACATACACCGATAAAGGTTAACTTTCTGTGTAGCAACGCTTAATATTATTTTTTTCGTGGGCGTCATCACACCTTTTCCTGAACATAATCTGATGTTCGTATTATTTGTACAAAAAAAGAGCATTTCTACCTGGTTCGTGAAACTGGGACTACAGTTAAGCTGGGAACGCGCAAGCCAGGGGGCTCAGATGGCGCTTTACACGATAGGGGAAGTAGCACTCCTCTGTGATATCAATCCTGTTACGTTACGCGCCTGGCAGCGGCGCTACGGTTTATTTAAACCTCAGCGTACCGACGGCGGGCATCGGCTGTTTAACGACGCCGATATTGACCGCATCAGGGAGATCAAAAGCTGGATTGATAATGGCGTGCAGGTCAGCAAGGTCAAAACGCTGTTAAGTGAAACGAGCAGCGACGAGCAGGACGTCTGGCGCGAGCAGCAGGAGATACTGCTGCGCTATCTCCAGTCCGGCCAGCTGCACCGGCTGCGCCTGTGGCTGAAAGAGCGCGGCAGCGACTATCCCGCACGCACGCTTATTACCTCTCTTTTTATTCCGCTGCGCCGGCGTCTGCAATCCCAACAACCCACGCTGCAGGTGCTGCTGAGCGCGCTGGATGGCGTACTTATTAACTATATCTGCATCTGTCTGGCAACGGCGCGCAAAAAGAACAGTAAAGATGCGCTGGTGGTAGGCTGGAACGTGCATGACACCACCCGCCTGTGGCTGGAGGCCTGGATCGCCGCCCAGCAGGGGTGGCGCGTCGATGTGCTGGCCCATTCCCTGGGCCAGCTGCGCCCGGAGCTGTTTGACGGCCAGACGCTGCTGGTCTGGTGCGGCGAGACCCCCACCGAAGCGCAGCAGCTCCAGCTTAGCCTGTGGCAGCAGCACGGTTATCCGGTCTATGCCCTGAATGGCAATTAATGGTTCATTAACAGCCACGCTTCGCCGTATAATCGCTCTGTTAACAAAAGGAGCACATTATGAAAGCAACTAAAGTAGCCGTTATCACCCTGTTTGCGCTGATGGCCATCAGCGGTATTGGTGGCGTGATGCTGGCAGGCTATTCCTTTATTGTTCGCGGCGGTGTCGGCTGAGCCGCTGCGCCAGCCGTTCAAACGCGCGGTCTACCACAATGGCCGCCAGCGCCACCAGCACCGCTCCCTGAATAATATAGGCCGTATTAAACCCGCTTAAGCCGATAATGATCGGCGTTCCCAGCGTACTGGCGCCCACCGTCGAGGCGATAGCCGCGGTACCGATATTTACAATGACCGAGGTACGCACTCCGGCCAGCATCACCGGCGCCGCCAGCGGCAGCTCAATGTTGCGCAGGCGCTGCCAGCCGCTCATCCCCATCCCTTCCGCCACGCTGATGGCCGCCGCAGGCACGGCGCCGATCCCTGCCAGCGTCGCCTGTAAAATCGGCAGTACCCCATAGAGGATCAGGGCGATAATCGCCGGCTGCTGACCAAAGCCCATTACCGGTACCGCTATTGCCAGCACCGCCACCGGCGGAAAAGTCTGGCCGATGGCGGCCAGGGTCTCCACCAGCGGACGAAACTCGGCCCCTGCCGGACGGGTCACCGCTATTCCGGCCCCCACCCCCAGCACCACCGCGAACAGGCTGGAGACGCCTACCAGCCAGAAGTGCGCCAGCGCCAGGCTGAGAAAACTCTCCTGCTGATAGACCGGGCGCGGCAGATCGGGAAAGAGCGTGCTGAACAGCGGCGCGCTGTAGGGCATCACCAGCAGCAGCGCGGCAAAGAGCACCACTAACCACAACAGCGGATCACGCGCCCGGCTCATGGACGACCTCCTCTTTCAGCACATCCCGGAACCAGAGCGTGCCGCAGGGCGCGCCCTGTCCATCCACCACCGGCAGCCATTCGCAGCGGCCGGTGACAAACGCCGACAGGGCATCGCGCAGGCTCATCTCCGCGTGTAAAGGCTCGTGCTCGCAGGGGATAACCTGCTGGCGCATAAATTCTCCCACGGTGCGCAGCGACAGCAGGCGCACGCCCAGCTCGCTGCGCCCGAAGAATTCCCGCACAAAGGGCGTGGCCGGCTGGGTCAGCAGTTCAAGCGGCGTCCCCTGCTGAACAACTTTGCCGTTATCCATCAGTACTAATTTATCCGCCAGCCGTAAGGCCTCGTCGATATCGTGGGTCACGAGGATAATAGTGCGCCCAAGAATACGGTGGATGCGGGTCATCTCCAGCTGCAGCGCGCTGCGGGTGACGGGGTCGAGCGCGCCGAAGGGTTCATCCATCAGCAGCACCTCCGGATCCGCCGCCAGCGCCCGGGCGACGCCCACGCGCTGCTGCTGTCCACCGGAAAGCTGATGCGGATAGCGCTCGCGCAGGGAGGGATCCAGCCCCAGCAGGGCCATCAGTTCATCAATGCGTTCGCTGATTTTCTGTTTCGACCACTTCTGCAGCTGGGGCACGGTGGCGATATTGCGCGCCACCGTCCAGTGGGGAAAGAGCCCGATAGACTGGATGGCATAGCCCATGCGCCGCCGCAGCTCCAGCACCGGCACGCTGCGGATCTCCTGGCCGGCAAAACGGATCTCGCCGCCGTCGTGCTCCACCAGCCGGTTGATCATCTTCAGGGTGGTGGATTTCCCCGAGCCGGAGGTGCCAATCAGCACCGAGAACGCCCCCTCTTCACAGGTGAGGTTCAGGTCACTCACCGCCGTCTGGCCGGCAAAAACTTTACTGACATTATGAAATTCAATCATCGCGACTCCCTTTTAGTAGCGCAATCCACAGGGCAAAGAGAGCATCCATGACCACCGCCAGCGCAATGACCGGCACCACGCCCAGCAGCACCAGATCGAGGGCGCTACTCAGCAGTCCCTGGAACACCAGGGCACCAAAACCACCCGCGCCAATCAGCGCAGCCACCACCGCCATGCCTATCGTCTGTACCGCAACCACCCGCAGGCTGCGCAGCAGCACCGGCAACGCCAGCGGCAGCTGGATATGCCAGAACCGCTGGCGGCGATTCATCCCCATCGCATCAGCGCTCTCGAGCACGTCGGCGGGTACGTGGCTTAGCCCCGCCAGCACGCCCCGCGCCAGAGGCAGCAAGGCATACAGCACTAAGGCGATCAGCGCCGGGGTCAGCCCCGTCCCGGCGATACCCAGCGAAGAGAGCCAGGGAAAGCTTTTGGTCAACCCGGCGAGGGGAGCAATCAGTAAGCCAAACAGGGCCACGGAGGGGATAGTCTGAATAATATTGAGCACCGCAAAAACAGATCCCTGATGGCCCGGACGCCGGTAGCACCAGAACCCGAGCGGCAGGCCAATCAGCAGTGCCGGCACCAGGGTACCCAGCAGCAGGGTGAGATGCTGAACCAGAGCGTTATCAAACACCTCCTGGCGGTTGGCATACTCCTTCAGTAGCGAAAGCCCGTTCAGCTCGCCGCTGAAAAGCAGCACCAGCGGGACAATCCAGATCTGCGCGTGCAGCAGCCAGCGCCAGACGGGCCGATCGGTAAGGCGGCGAATGGCATCGCTGCAGGCCAGCAGGCACAGGGCCAGCCACAGCCAGAGCCCACTGCCAATTGAGGTGCGCGCCAGCGGGCTTTCGGCATCTGCCAGATGCAAAGCCGCCTGCCCTGCGCTCCAGAACAGCACCACAAACAGCAGTTCACATGCCAGCAGCGTAAGCACCAGCGCTATCCGCCCGCGCATGAGCGAGAGTACGGCCAGCAGGCCGGGCGGCACCAGCAGCAGCCAGGGGCTGAACGTCCAGACTTGCCAGAGCGCGCGCGCCTCGCCGGAGACCAGCCGGTTCGGCGCAAAGTTAACAAAAGGGAGCGCGGCTGCCGCCGCGGCCAGAACGGCCAGCAGCAGCAGTACGCGGTTATGACAGGTTATTGGCACAGCAGCATCCTGTTGCGGTGGTTTACTTCACCAGACCTTTCGATTTGAGATAATCTGCCGCCACTTTTTTGGCATCCAGCCCTTCCACCGCAATGCTGGCATTCAGCTGTTGCAGGGTTTTCTCATCCAGACTTTCGAATACCGGCTTCAGCCACGCATCCATCTGAGGATAGGCTTTCAGCACCGCTTCACGCACCACGGGAGCCGGGGCATAGATAGGCTGAACGCCTTTCGGATCGGTCAGGGTTTGCAGGCCAAGCGCCGCTACCGGGCCGTCGGTGCCGTAGGCCATCGCCGCGTTTACGCCGGAGGTCTGCTGCGCTGCGGCCTTGATGGTTACCGCCGTATCGCCGCCTGCCAGCGACAGCAGCTGGCTCTGATCCAGCTTAAAGTCATAGGCTTTTTCAAACGCCGGCAGGGCATCCGGGCGCTCGATAAACTCCGCCGAGGCCGCCAGCTTGAACTCGCCCTTCTCTTTCAGATAGCGGCTGAGATCGGCAAGCGACGTGAGCTTAGCTTTCTCGGCCACGTCTTTGCGCACCGCGATGGTCCAGGTGTTGTTGGCCGGTGCCGGGGTTAACCACACCAGCTTATTCTGCTCTGCATCGAGCTTTTTGACTTTATCGTAACCCTCGCGAGCGTTTTTCCAGGCGGCGCCGTTTTCATCTTTAAAGAAGAACGCTCCGTTGCCGGTGTATTCCGGATAGATATCCAGCTCGCCGGAGGTAATAGCCCCGCGCACCACCGGAGTGGTACCCAGCTGTACTTTATTGACCGTTTTAACGCCGTGACTTTCCAGCACCTGCAGAATGATATTGCCGAGCAACGCCCCTTCGGTATCGATCTTCGACCCCACCTTAACGGGCTCTGCCGCCTGCAAAGGCAGGCTCAGCGCCGCCAGTAATGCCGCTGTGCCCAATATCCCCTTCGAAATTGTCATGCTGCTTTCCTCATTTTTTATGGCCTTTTTCATAGGCTTGAGTGAAAAGCGTAGCTGAAAAAGGCGGGTTTAACCGCCTAAATAAGATTAAATCATAAGCTTAAATATCCCCCGACCGGCGGGGGATATGCAGAAGGCGGGAAAACTTACAGCAGTTTGAACTCACCCTTGTTAACGCGGGCGGAATCCAGGCCAATGAAGACGTTGAATTTGCCCGGCTCGGCGTCGTATTTCATCTGCTGATTCCAGAACTTCAGCGCCTCGATATCGATCGGGAAGCTGATAGTTTTGGTCTCGCCCGGCTTAAGGTTTACCTTCTCAAAGCCGCGCAGCTGTTTCACCGGACGGCTGGTGGAGGCGGTCACGTCCTGGAGATACATCTGCACCACCGTGGCCCCCTCGCGCTTGCCGCTGTTGGTCACTTCTACGCTGGCGGTCACTTTGCCGTCACGCGCCATCGACGGGGCAGACATCTTCACGTCGGAGACGGTAAAGGTGGTGTAGCTCAAACCATAGCCAAAGGGATAGAGCGGGCCGTTAGCTTCGTCGAAGTAGCGGGAGGTGTACTTGTTTGGCTTATCCGCGTTATACGGCCGACCGGTGTTGAGATGGCTATAGTAAACCGGGATCTGCCCCACCGAGCGCGGGAAGGACATCGGCAGCTTGCCGGACGGGTTGTAGTCGCCAAACAGCACGTCGGCGATAGCGTTGCCTCCTTCGGTGCCGGCAAACCAGGTCTCCAGAATGGCGTCGGCCTGCTGGTTCTCTTTCACCAGAGCCAGCGGGCGGCCGTTCATCAGCACCAGTACCAGCGGTTTACCGGTCGCTTTCAGGGCGGCGATCAGATTACGCTGGCTTTGGGGGAGGGTAATATCGGTGCGGCTGGAGGCTTCGTGCGCCATCCCCTGGGCTTCGCCCACCACCGCTACCACAACGTCGGACTGCTTCGCGGTGGCAACCGCTTCGTCAATCATCTCCTGCGGGGTGCGCGGGTCAACCTTCACCGCCTCTTCATACTGGTTGAGGAAGGTGACGATATCTTTGTCATCGGTGACGTTAGCGCCCTTGGCATATTTGATGGTTGCCTTATCGCCTACCGCATCTTTGATGCTGGTAAGCACGGTTACCGACTGATCCACCACGCCCGCCGCCGACCAGCTGCCCATCACGTCGCGCTTACTGTCCGCCAGCGGCCCGATCACCGCTACGGTGCCGGATTTGGCCAGCGGCAGGGTGTCGAGACGGTTTTTCAGCAGCACCATACTTTCGCGCGCCACTTCACGCGCCTCTTTACGGTGCAGGCGGCTTTCGGCGTTGGTATCAGCCGGATCGGACTCTTTTGGCCCCAGGTGGCTGTAGGGATCGTTAAACAGCCCCATGTCATATTTAACGTTCAGCACGTGGCGGGTAGCGTCATCCAGCTCGGCCATGGTCACCTTCCCGGACTTCACCAGCCCCGGCAGGTATTTGCTGTAGTACTCGTCGCTCATGCTCATGTTGATGCCGGACTTCAGCGCCACACGTACGGCGTCTTCCGGATCGGCGGCGGTGCCGTGTTTAATCAACTCTTTAATGGCGCCGTGGTCGGAAACGGTGATCCCCTTAAAGCCCCACTGGTCGCGCAGGACGTCTTTGAGCAGCCAGGAGTCGGAGGTGGCCGGGGTACCGTTGAGGGAGTTCAGCGCCACCATCACCGCGCCGCTGCCCGCATCCAGCCCCGCCTTGTACGGCGGCATATAGTCGTTGAACAGGCGCTGCGGGCTCATGTCGACGGTGTTGTACTCTTTACCGCCCTCCACCGCGCCGTAAGCGGCAAAGTGTTTAACGCTGGTCATTACCGAATAGCGATCCGCCGGGCTTTTGCCCTGCATCGCTTCCACCATGGTTTTCCCCAGCATGGCAGTAAGATAAGTATCTTCCCCGAAGCCTTCAGAGGCGCGGCCCCAGCGCGGATCGCGGGAGACGTCCACCATCGGCGCCCAGGTCATATTCAGGCCGTCGTCCGCCGCTTCATAAGCCGAGACGCGGCCCACGGTTTTCACCGCATCGAGGTTAAAGGAGGAGGCGAGCCCCAGGCTAATGGGGAAGACGGTACGCTGGCCGTGCACCACGTCGAAGGCAAAGAACAGCGGGATCTTAAGATGGCTCAGCTCCATCACCTGATCCTGCATGGCGCGGATATCCTGGCGGGTCACGGTGTTAAAGATGGCCCCCACCTGCCCTTCTTTGATCATCTCGCGGATCGCCTCTTTTGGATTGTCCGGCCCGACGCTTATCAGGCGCAGCTGGCCAATTTTCTCGTCGACGGACATTTTTTTGAGCAGGTCGGTGACAAAGGCGTCACGGGCTTCCGGCGTCAGGGGATGATTGCCAAACAGGTCGTCAGCCAGCGCGGGTTGCAGCGCCAGGGACACGGCGACGCCTACAGAACATAGCCATTTCATGTGGTTTTACTCTCTTATCAATAACCGCCGGATAGTCGCGGCCAGACCGTGCGAAAAGCGCAGTGTGCCATAAAGCCTTGTAGGCTGGCAGGGTTTATTCTCTGATTTTTCTGGTGAATAGTCCCTCGTCTAAAGAGTAATCGCGCTATGCTGTAGTGCAAGAAATTGCCCCATCACAAGGAGTGGAAGATGTCTTCAGTCAGAACTCACGATAACACCGCTTTCATCAATGAACTCACAAGGCTGGTGGGCGCCCCCCATCTGCTGACCGATGCGGCTAAAACCGCCCGCTACCGTAAAGGATTCCGTTCCGGCCAGGGCGATGCCCTCGCGGTGGTCTTCCCCGGCACGCTGCTGGAGCTGTGGCGCGTGCTCGGTGCCTGCGTGGCCGCCGATAAAATCATCCTGATGCAGGCGGCCAACACCGGCCTGACGGAAGGCTCAACGCCAAACGGCAACGACTACGATCGCGATATCGTTATCATCAGCACCCTGCGGCTGGACAAGCTGCATCTGCTGGATAAGGGCGAGCAGGTGCTGGCCTACCCCGGTACCACCCTCTATTCACTGGAGAAGGCCCTGAAGCCGCTGGGGCGCGAGCCGCACTCGGTGATTGGCTCCTCCTGTATTGGCGCCTCGGTGATCGGCGGCATCTGCAATAACTCCGGCGGCTCGCTGGTGCAGCGCGGCCCGGCCTATACCGAAATGTCGCTCTTTGCCCGTATCGATGAGAACGGCAAACTGCAGCTGGTGAACCACCTGGGCATTGAACTGGGCACCACGCCGGAGCAGATCCTCAGCAAGCTTGATGATGACCGTGTAAAAGATGAAGATGTGCGCCACGATGGCCGCCACGCCCACGATCATGACTACATTAGCCGCGTGCGTGAGATCGACGCTGACACCCCGGCGCGCTACAACGCCGACCCGGACCGTCTGTTTGAATCCTCCGGCTGCGCGGGCAAGCTGGCGGTCTTCGCCGTGCGCCTCGACACCTTCAAAGCCGAGAAGAGCCAGCAGGTCTTCTACATCGGTACCAACCAGCCGGAGGTGTTAACCGAAATCCGCCGCCATATTCTGGGCCAGTTCACCCACCTGCCGGTGGCGGGCGAGTATATGCACCGGGATATTTACGATATCGCCGAGCGCTACGGCAAAGACACCTTCCTGATGATCGACAAGCTCGGCACCGACAAGATGCCCTTCTTCTTCACCATGAAGGGGCGCACCGACGCGATGCTGGAGAAGGTCTCCCTCTTTAAGCCGCACTTTACTGACCGCTTTATGCAGAAGCTGGGCAACGCCTTCCCGGCACACCTGCCGCCGCGCATGAAGAGCTGGCGCGACAAGTACGAGCACCACCTGCTGCTGAAGATGGCCGGGGACGGCATTGCCGAAGCGCAAGCCTGGCTGAGCGAGTTCTTTAAAACCGCCGACGGGGATTTCTTCGCCTGTACGCCGGAAGAAGGCAGCAAGGCATTCCTGCACCGTTTTGCCGCCGCCGGGGCCGCGATCCGCTATCAGGCGGTACACGCGGACGAGGTGGAGGATATTCTGGCGCTGGATATCGCCCTGCGCCGTAACGACAACGAATGGTTTGAACACCTGCCGCCGGAGATCGACAGCCAGCTGGTACACAAACTCTATTACGGCCACTTTATGTGTTATGTCTTCCATCAGGATTACATCGTTAAAAAAGGGATCGACGCCCACGCCCTGAAGGAGCAGATGCTGGAACTTCTCAAAGCGCGCGGCGCCCAGTATCCGGCCGAGCACAACGTCGGTCACCTGTACGAAGCGCCGGAGGCGTTAAAACAGTTTTATCGTGCAAACGACCCGACAAACAGTATGAACCCCGGCATTGGTAAAACGACCAAACATAAAAACTGGTCAGAAGCCTCTGTTGTAGCAGGCGAGCCTGTGCAAGCAACTGATCCGACCATAAAGCACGAGTGAAGGTATTGTTAAGCAGCGCAAAATAGGTCTAGAGTAGCGTCACTGTGCCAGAGAAACGTTTCTCTGGCTTTTTGGCGAGGAACGGACAGATCATGTCGGCTGTTGAAATTTTAACCGAAACGGAAGTAGTCGTGCGCGATGTGCAGCTGGACGATGCCCACGCCATCGCCGCTATTTACGCCTGGCATGTGCTGAACGGGCGGGCCTCCTTTGAAGAGGTGCCCCCGACGGTCGATGAGATGCGCCAGCGCATTAAAAGCGTCACCGGTGAAGGGTTCCCCTGGCTGGTGGCCCTTTATCGCGGCATTCTGGTTGGCTACTGCTATGCCACCCTCTACCGTCCGCGCTCTGCCTATCGTTATACCCTCGAAGAGTCTATCTACGTCGAAGCCAGTACCCCGGGGCGCGGTTTTGGCAGCGCCCTACTGAGTGCGCTTATCGAACGCAGCGAACAGGGGCCGTGGCGACAGATGATCGCCATCGTCGGCGACGGGCCAAACAATGCCGGATCGCTGCGTCTGCATAAAAAGTACGGTTTCGAAGTGGTCGGGCAGCTTCGCAGCGTGGGCTATAAGAAAGGGGACTGGCGGGATACCCTGATTTTGCAGCGCCCGCTCAACGACGGTGACTGGACGCTGCCGGAGTAATCAGTCGTTCTGGGCGGTCTGCTCACCTGCTGCGGCACGCGCAGAGGCCATCTGGGCCGCCCGCTGTTTTTTGTAGCTTAAGGCCTCTGCCGGCACCGGCATCACTTTCCCCGTTTCAATCCAGGTACGCAGACGGCTGGCATCCGCAAAGTGGGTGTATTTACCGAAGGCGTCCATCACCACCAGCGCTACCGGCTTACCGTTAAACACCGTACGCATCACCAGACAGTGGCCTGCCGCATTGGTAAAGCCGGTCTTGGTTAGCTGGATATTCCAGTTGTCCCGGTAGACCAGGTGATTGGTATTGCGAAATGGCAGGGTATACGGCGGATTCGAGAAGGTCGCCATCTCTTCGCGGGTGGTGCTTAGCTGGCCAATCAGCGGGTACTGCTTGCTGGCGATAAGCATTTTCGTCAGATCCTGCGCCGTGGAGACGTTATGGATCGACAGGCCGGTAGGCTCAACAAAGCGGGTGTTGCTCATCCCCAGCGCTTTGGCTTTGGCGTTCATAGCCTTGATAAAGGCGTTGTAGCCACCCGGATAGTGATGCGCCAGGCTTGCCGCCGCGCGGTTCTCCGACGACATCAGGGCCAGCAGCAGCATATTTTTGCGGCTGATTTCGCTGTTGAGGCGCACCCGGGAGTAGATCCCTTTCATTTCCGGCGTCTGGCTGATATCGACTTTTAATTTCTCATCCAGCGGCAGGTGGGCGTCCAGCACCACCATCGCGGTCATCACTTTGGTTATCGACGCAATCGGCCGCACCAGGTTCGGGTGGCTGGCGTAGATCACTTTATTGGTATTCAGATCGACGATCATGGCGCTGCCGGAGGCAATTTCCGGCTGGGCGGCGGTGGTTACCGCGGCGGTTTTAGCGATGGCCGGTGTTGCTACGGGCACGGCCAGCAGCAGAGCAAGACTCAGTAAAGAAACGCGAAATTTCAGCATGGGGAGATTTCAGGTAATTATTCACGCACGTAATAACGTACACCGCCGGCGCTGAGAGACCTGCGCCGGCTGGCAAAGGTCATGATAGCCGTCAGGCTGGCTCGCTGCCAGAAGTTAATCATGAACAGATGCTGCATTGCTGGCATTTACGCCAGCAATGCAGTGGTCTCAGAACAGGCGATATCCATAACCCCAGAGAATGACTGTCAGCGCCAGCAGAGCCTCCAGCACCAGCACGCCGATGGCGAGGGTCGAGCTGGAGAAGCTCAGCCCCTCTTCCTTGTTGATATTCAGGAAGGTGGGAATACCGATATACAGCAGGTAACCGGTGTAAAACAGCGCCACCGTCCCCACCAGCGCGCAGAGCCACGCCAGCGGATAGAGCGCCACTATCCCGCTTAAAAACAGCGGGGTGGCAACATAGCCGGCGAAGATCATGCACAGGGTAAGGGTGGGTCGCTGCGGATAGTTGCGCGCCATCCAGTAAATGACCCGCCCCATCACCGCCACGCCTGCCAGCATCAGGCCGTAAAAGAGTACGGCGAGTGCCAGACCGTTTATCCAGGAGAGGCGAACGACGTTGCCGTCGCCAAAATTCCAGCCGATTTGCGTGGTGCCGATAAAGGCGCAGACCACCGGTATCGCCGCCATCAGCAGGACGTGGTGGGTATAGTGATGCGAGACGGTTTCGTTTTCGCTTCTGATAACGTGCATTTCGCGCTCGGGATGGGAAAAAAGTCCCCAGACATGGTTCATAACGCCCCCTTGTTGACGGCCCGTAAAGCGATACCTAAGTATAATGCAGGCTGTAGATTATTTTTTGTACAGCATTAAAAATGCCGTTCCGGCCACAGAGGGGCTACGCTTATCTTATGGATATCAATGCACTGATTGAACAATACGGATACGCCGCGCTGGTGATCGGCAGCGTGGCGGAGGGTGAAACTATCACGCTGCTGGGCGGCGTGGCGGCCCATCAGGGGCTGCTGCGTTTTCCGCTGGTGGTGGCGGCCGTCGCACTGGGCGGCATGATTGGCGATCAGCTCCTCTACCTGCTGGGAATACGCTTCGGCCCCGGCCTGCTGCGGCGTTTTTCCCGCCATCAGAAGAAAATTAACCGGGCGCAGCGCCTGATCCAGCGCCACCCTTACCTCTTTGTGATCGGCACCCGCTTTATGTACGGGTTCCGCATTATTGGCCCGCTGCTGATCGGCGCCAGCCGCCTGCCGCCAAAAATCTTCCTGCCGTTAAATATTATTGGTGCCATTGCCTGGGCGCTGATTTTTACCACGCTTGGTTATGTGGGCGGCGAAGTGATCGGCCCGTGGCTGCATAGCCTGGATCAGCACCTGCGCCACTGGGTGTGGCTGATTGGGGTGCTGGTTGTGGTAGTGCTGATCCGGCTATGGTTTAAACATCGCGACAAAAAGCGCGACTAATGCCTGCTACGACTGCGGCTTAAACTGGGGGTTAGCCAGCATAAAGCCGCCGTCGACGATAAACGACTGCCCGGTGGTATAGCTGGCGTCGGTGTCGCAGAGCCAGGCCACCAGGCTGGCAATCTCTTTGGTATGCCCCGGTCGCGCCATCGGGATCTCCGGCATCGAGCCGGGTTTCGCGTCGCTGTCGTCCATGTCGTTCATCGGCGTGGCAATGGCCCCCGGCGCCACCGCGTTCACCAGAATGTTATGTTGCACCAGCTCCAGCGCCATGGATTTGGTCAGCCCGCCCAGCGCGTGTTTGGCAGCGGTGTAGGCGCTCGCCTCCGGCAGCGGGGTGTGCTCATGCACCGAGGTGATATTCACGATGCGCCCGCCCTGCCCCTGTTTAACCATCTGCCGGGCGGCGATTTGCGAACAGAGCAGCGCGCCGTCCACGTCCACGGTAAAAATCGACCGCCACTGGTCAAACTCCATCTCCAGGAAAGGTGCTTTGGTCATCGCCCCGGCGTTATTTACTAGCACATCCAGCCGGCCAAAGCGCGAAATTAAGGTTTTGATGGCCTCCGCCCCTTCCGGCAGATGGCTTAAATCCAGATGGATAGCTTCGGCGCGGCGTCCCAGCGCTTCTATTTCGCGGCAGGTTTGCGCCGCCCCCTCTTCGTCCGAATGCCAGGTCACGCCGATATCAAACCCACGCTCGGCCAGCATCAGCGCCGTGGTCTTGCCAATACCGGAATCCGATGCGGTCACAATTGCGACACGTTGTGCTGCCGTCATACTCACCTCCAAAGGAAAGAAAAGAGTTAAGTATAGAACTTCAGTAAATTCAGGCTGCTTTTGTCACGCTTGCTACACTTGTTAATGACAGACACATAAACGAGGGAGTTGGCGATGAAAATTTTACTTTGGGTAATTTTGATTATATTTCTGATTGGCTTACTGGTGGTGACGGGCGTCTTTAAGATGATTTTCTGACGTATAGCCCGGCAGGCGCGCTGCCTGCCGGGGTTTATCTTTCAGCATACCGCCCGCGAGCGGCCTCTCTGCAACTAAAATCAGAGTGCCAAAATAGCCGCGGAAATATCCTTCGAGGTTTTCAACTCCCGCACTTTGGTAAATAAGCCCGTTGCTTCAGCGTACTCTTTACGCAAATAGCCCAGCCACTGTTTGATACGCGCGACGTGATAAAGCCCGGTATCCCCCTGTTTTTCCAGCTGGACATACTTTTGCAGCAGTTGCACTACTTCCGGCCAGGGCATGCGCGGCTCGTTGTATTTAATCACCCGACTCAGGTTTGGCACGTTCAGCGCGCCGCGGCCAATCATTACCGCATCGCAGCCGGTGGCCGCCATGCAGGCCTGAGCGCTGGCGTAATCCCAGATTTCACCGTTGGCGATCACCGGAATAGAGAGACGCTTGCGGATCTCGCCTATCGCCTGCCAGTTGATGCGCTCGGCTTTATAGCCATCTTCTTTGGTACGCCCGTGCACCACCATCTCGCTGGCGCCCGCCTGCTGCACCGCGTCCGCAATCTCAAACTGGCGATCGCTGCTGTCCCAGCCCAGGCGCACTTTTACCGTCACCGGCAGATGGGCAGGCACCGCCTCGCGCATCGCTTTTGCGCCGCGATAGATAAGCTCGGGATCTTTCAGCAGGGTTGCCCCTCCGCCGCTGCCGTTAACCAGTTTGGAGGGGCAGCCGCAGTTGAGATCCACGCCGTACGACCCCAGCTCCACCGCCCGGGCGGCGTTTTCCGCCAGCCACTCGGGATACTGGCCTAAAAGCTGCACCCGTACCAGGGTGCCGGAGGGGGTGCGGCTCTGGTTATGCAGCTCCGGGCAGAGTCTGTAAAACGCTTTTACCGGCAACAGCATATCGACCACCCGCAAAAACTCGGTGATGCAGAGATCGTAATCGTTAACCCCGGTCAGCAGCTCGCGCACCAGCGCGTCGAGCACGCCTTCCATTGGCGCCAGTAATACACGCATTATTCGTACCTGTGAAAAAAGAGGCGCTATAGTAGCCGCTCTCCCGGAGCGTGGAAAGCCCTGTTACGCCGGCACGCTCTCCTCGCCGCGCAGGGTCAGCACCTCAAAACCGTCCGCCGTAACGGCAACGGTATGCTCCCACTGGGCGGAGAGTTTTTTATCCCGGGTGACCACCGTCCAGCCATCCTTTTTGGTTTTGATCCGGCTGTCGCCCTGGTTGATCATCGGCTCGATAGTAAAGACCATCCCCTCCTGCAGTACCGGCCCTTCGCCGGGTTTGCCGTAGTGCAGCACCTGCGGCTCTTCGTGCATCTCTTTGCCGATGCCGTGCCCGCAATACTCCCGCACGACGCTGTAGCCGTGGCTTTCAACATAAGACTGAATAGCATGGCCAATATCCCCCAGGGTCGCGCCCGGCTTCACCGCCTTAATGCCTTTCCACATCCCCTCGTAGGTGGCTTTTACCAGCCGACGCGCCAGCGGCGATACGTCGCCAATCAGGTACATTTTACTGGAGTCGGCAATCATGCCGTCCTTTTCAAGGGTGATATCCACGTTGACGATGGCGCCGGACTTCAGGTGCTCCGATACTTTTGGAATGCCGTGACACACCACCTCATTGACCGAGGTGTTGAGCACGTAGGGGTAGTCATACTGCCCCTTGCTGGCGGGGCGCGAGTGGAGTTCGTTAACGATAAAGGCCTCGGCCCGGTCGTTTATCTCCATGGTGGTGACGCCGGGCTGGATAAACTCATCCAGCATGGCAAAGACCGAGGCCAGCAGCTCGCCGGCATGGCGCTGGCGGGCCAGCTCATCGGCGGTTTTAATGAGAATTGATGGCATTGATCACCTCCAGTAAGCGGTCGGAGCCGGATTTCAGCATCATCATTTTGATCTGCTGATGGTTAAGTTCGGGGTAGAGCTCGCTCATCATGCCGAGGCGGATCCAGTATTCGGCCTGCGCGTTGACCGAGCGTGACATGGCTTTACTGGCGTCACGGATGTCGTCATGCAGCAGATCGGAGATTTTTACGATACCCATATATACACTCCGTTATGGTTTATATATGAATCGTATATTTTCGTCGCCGCAATGTCACCTCTGTTTGTGGAAATGGCCGACGTGCCAGAATGGAATGTCTGGTATGCTCAAAATTCATGATGTGATCCGTAGCACGTTTCCAGGTTTAATTGTATGATGAATGCGTTTCTTCAGGGGCTTTCACCATGAGTAAATCACTGATTACCGTCTGGCATTACCTCCGCGCTTTCATTCTTATCTATCTCTGCCTGTACGCGGGGATTTTTATCGCCTCGCTGCTGCCTATCACCATTCCCGGCAGCATTATCGGCATGCTGCTGCTGTTCTTGCTGCTGGGGTTGCAAATCCTGCCCGCAAAATGGGTCGAACCCGGCTGCTCGGTGCTTATCCGCTATATGGCGCTGCTGTTTGTGCCCATCGGCGTGGGGGTGATGCAGTATTACGACCTGCTGAAAGCCCAGTATGGCCCGATCCTTGTCTCTTGCCTGGTCAGTACCTTAGTGGTGTTCCTGGTGGTGAGCTGGAGCTCGCATATCGTGCACGGCGAACGCAAGATTATTGGGCAGAAAGGAGCTAAAAAATGATGGCTAATATCTGGTGGTCGCTGCCGTTGACCCTGGCGGTGTTCTTTGCCGCACGCCGGCTCGCCATTCGCTTTAAGATGCCGCTGCTGAACCCGCTGCTGATCGCCATGGTGGTCATTATTCCGTTCCTGCTGGTGACGGGCATCTCCTACGAACATTATTTCGCCGGCAGCAAGGTGCTAAACGATCTGTTGCAGCCCGCCGTGGTGGCGCTGGCCTTCCCGCTGTATGAACAACTGCACCAGATCCGCGCCCGCTGGAAATCTATTATCACCATCTGCCTGGTGGGCAGCGTGGTGGCGATGACCACCGGCACTACGGTGGCGCTGCTGATGGGCGCCTCGCCGGAGATAGCGGCCTCCATCTTACCTAAATCGGTTACCACGCCTATTGCCATGGCGGTCGGCGGCAGTATCGGCGGCATTCCGGCCATCAGCGCGGTATGCGTGATTTTTGTCGGGATCCTGGGCGCGGTGTTTGGTCATACCCTGCTGAACCTGATGCGGATTCGCACCAAAGCCGCCCGCGGGCTGGCGATGGGCACCGCGTCGCACGCGCTGGGCACCGCCCGCTGTGCCGAGCTGGATTATCAGGAAGGGGCGTTCAGTTCGCTGGCGCTGGTGATCTGCGGGATTATGACCTCGCTCATCGCCCCCTTCCTCTTCCCGGTTATCCTCGCGGTAGTGGGCTAAAATTTGCGACACGTCGCGCATTTTTCATTTTCGTTTCATAAGTTGCATAGATAATGAGATCGCTGTCACATATAAACCGATTGCGGCTCCGTACACTACCGATCCATTAATCCTTATGAGGCTTTGCCATGCATTCACGTTTTCAATCAGCTTTCGCACAGCTTGCAGAGAATTTGCAGCCAGCCCTGGCCCCAATTCTGGCGGATACGCACTTCCCCGCCCTGCTGACGGCTGAACAGATCGCCGCCCTTAAAGCTGCCACCGATCTGGATGACGACGCGCTGGCCTTCGCGCTCCTGCCGCTGGCCGCCGCCTGCGCCCGCGCCGATATTTCGCACTTTAACGTCGGCGCTATCGCCCGCGGCGTGAGCGGCACCTGGTACTTTGGCGGCAATATGGAGTTTACCGGCACCACCATGCAGCAGACGGTGCACGCCGAGCAGAGCGCGATCAGCCATGCCTGGCTGCGCGGTGAAAAAGCGCTAAGCGCGATCACCGTGAACTACACCCCCTGCGGCCACTGCCGCCAGTTTATGAATGAGCTCAACAGCGGGCTGGAGCTGCGCATTAACCTCCCGGGCCGCGCCCCCCATACTCTGGCCGACTATCTGCCGGATGCCTTCGGACCAAAAGATCTCGACATTAAAACCCTGCTGATGGATGAGCAGGATCGCGGCTATGCCCTGTCCGGTGACGCCTTAACCCAGGCCGCTATCACCGCCGCAAATAAATCTCATGCGCCGTACAGCAACGCGCCGAGCGGCGTGGCGCTGGAGTGTCGGGATGGTACTATTTTTACCGGCAGCTATGCGGAGAACGCCGCCTTTAACCCCACCCTGCCGCCGCTGCAGGGCGCCCTCAACCTGCTGAGCCTGAACGGCTATGACTATCCGGATATTCAGCGTGCGATCCTCGCCGAACGTGCCGACGCGCCGCTGATTCAGTGGGACGCCACCGCTGCTACCCTGAAAGCGCTGGGCTGTCAGAATATCGACCGCGTGCTGCTGGCCTGATCCCCCGGGCGGGCTATCATGCCCGCCCTGCTGGCGAAAATCCCCTCAATTAAACCGCCGTTTCTTGCGCTTACCAGACGGGTAAAGTAGCCTGAGTGAAATTTCACCTTCGGTACGAGTCAACTTCATGTTAAAGCGCGTCTTTTATAGCCTGGTTTTCCTGACTGGCTTCGTTTTATTGACCGCGCTTGGTCTCGACCGCTGGATTAGCTGGAAGACCGCCCCCTGGATTTTCGACGACCTGCAGGATCTGCCCTATCGCCAGGTCGGCGTAGTGCTCGGCACTGCCAAATATTACCGCACCGGCGTCATTAACCAGTATTACCGCTACCGCATTCAGGGCGCGCTGAACGCCTACAACAGCGGCAAAGTTAACTACCTTTTGCTGAGCGGTGACAATGCCCAGCAGAGTTATAACGAGCCGATGACCATGCGCAAAGACCTGATTGCCGCCGGGGTCGATCCGGCGGATATCGTCCTTGACTACGCCGGGTTCCGCACCCTGGATTCGATTGTCCGCACCCGCAAGGTATTCGATACCAACGACTTTATTATTATCACCCAGCGTTTCCACTGCGAGCGTGCGCTCTTTATCGCCCTGCATATGGGCATCCAGGCCCAGTGCTACGCGGTCCCCTCGCCGAAAGATATGCTTACCGTGCGGGTGCGTGAGTTTGGTGCCCGCCTTGGGGCGCTGGCCGACCTCTACCTCTTTAAGCGCGAACCGCGCTTCTTAGGACCGCTGGTCCCCATCCCGTCCCTGCCAGAAGTTCCGGAAGATGCTCAGGGCTATCCGGCGGTCACACCGGAGCAGCTGCTGGAGCAGCAAAAAAAGCTAAAGTAGCAGATTTAATAATGAGTGGGATATCACTCATTAGTTACTCAATCCTCGAATAATGAGTGAAATAAGTTACATTAATTGCCAGCCTGGCGATTAATGAGTAATATTTCACTCATCGGATTTCAGCCGAGGGAGAATAATGGAAACATTAACCATACAGGCTTATCTAAAAGATGAGTGGATTGATATCGCCTTACTGACCTTCCCTGAAAGCGATAACGATAACTGGCAGATAACCCGGGTGGAGTATTTACTGGACTATGCCCTCGAGTTTCTGGATCGCGACGATACCCACGCCGTTTCGATGAATAACCCGGTGTCACTCTTTTTCGATGACGACGGACGCCCGGGCTGGCTCAGATTTATCGATGACATCATTCCCAGCGGCGCGAGCCGCCGCTACTGGATCAATTTCCTTGATATTGGCGATCTGCCGGTCGGCCAGCAAAATTTCATTCTGCTGAAATATGGCACCATGTCTCCGGTAGGCAACCTGCGTATAAAAGAGTCGGTTCCCGATTACGATGCCGGGGCGGACGGCAGAACATTCACCGTGGATGATGTGATTAACCGCGCGGCAGATTTTCTGGATTACGCTCAGGAAAGGGGTGCCGCAGCGGGTGGCGCTACCGGTGCCGGCGGCGAGGCGCCGAAATTATTGCTCCGCTGTCGCGATGATAACGCGGTCTGGATAGATACCTGGCAAAATAAGCCCGGGAATCAGGACGCCTCTTACCTGGTGAAGTATCCCAGAGGCGCCAGAACAGAAATTGACTGTAATATTCTCAGAGCGGAATATCACTATTACCACGAGCTTACCGCGCTGGGATTTTCCACCATCCCTGTCCACAATATGCGTCTCGAGGAAGGGCTGAATTACCCTTCCCTGTGGCTGCCACGCTTCGATATCAGGATAGACGACAGGGGCAAAGTAAACAGACTGGGCCTTGAGTCCGTCTATTCATTATTGCAAAAAGCGCCGGGCGTGACGCTGGAGCATGAGGCTACGCTGCGGACGTTGATTGAAAAAATCACCCACAGCAATACCGTGCGCGAGCAGGGTTACCATTTTGATATTGCCGGGTTTGTTATCGAATGGGTTCGCCGGGATTTATTAAATATTATTTTCGGCAACAGTGATAATCATGGCCGCAATACCGCCTTTATTAAGGAGGATGGCGCCATCATGCTATCCCCGATTTATGATTTTGCCCCAATGAAAGCCGATCCTGAGGGTATCCCTCGCGCCATGAAATGGTCGTTAGCCTATGAATCAGGCGGTGATTATGATTTTGTCGGAATAGCAGAAGCCCTGTCAGACCTGGTTCCGGCAGACGAAATTATGGGGGCGCTACGGGAAACGGCGACCCGACTCGTTGGTCTGCCTGAAAGGCTGGCAGCGCGCGGCGTTCCGGCCCAGATCCTCGAGATGCCCGGCATTGGTTTTAAATTTATTGAACAAAAACTCGCGCGCTGGAGCCTGCTATGAAATTACCAGGGAAAAAAGAGACGGAGCTGAAAAGAACCATCGCCAGATTGCGCAGCCGTAATCAGCAAAACCTGAAGCCGATAAGCGCAGAGCCTGTCCATGACGACATAAACTCCGCCATTACCAGACAGCGAGTTTCCCCGAATCAAAACACAGTTAGCCCCCTGGAGCGCCAGGCAGTTCTTCATGCGGCCATCCGCGACCTCCTGCTGGGAAAGATGACCCAGGGGCAGACGCTAAAAAAGCTGCGGATAGAGGTGCTGGGCCTGAACCAGGATGCGTACGCGGAACTGACAGGCGTATCACGAAAGACGGTGTCGGACGTGGAAAATGATAAAGGCAATTATTCCAGCGAAATCGTTAATAAAATCTTTAAACCCTTTGGGCTGCAAACGGGAATTGTTCCCGTGTCAAAAAACCTGATGGTGTCTCTGTTATCCCAGTAAAAAAGCCCGCTTGATGAGCGGGCTTTTCACAGCATAAAACTTATTTCTTGCGCGCGTACTTCAGGGAGTCCAGCGCCACCGCGAAGATAATGATCGCGCCCTTAATGATGTACTGCCAGTAAGGGTTGACGCCGATATAGGTCAGACCGTAGTTAATAACGGTGAAGATAATTACACCGGTTACCACGCCGAGCACGGTACCCACGCCGCCGCTGAAGGAGACCCCACCCACCACGCAGGCGGCAATCGCATCCAGCTCATACATAAAGCCGAGGTTGTTGGTTGCCGAGCCGATACGACCCGCTTCCAGCATCCCGCCGAAGGCGTAGAAGACGCCGGAGAGGGCATAAATCATCAGCAGGTTCAGGGCCACGTTAACGCCTGATACTTTCGCCGCTTCTGGGTTACCGCCGATAGCGAAGATGTTTTTACCGAAGCGGGTTTTGTTCCACAGCACCCAGACAAAGGCTACCGCAATCAACGCATAGAAAGTGATGTACGACAGGCGGAAACTGCCCAGTGCGATAAAGCCCTGGGTAAAGGTCGAGAAGCCGCTATCGAAGCCGGAAATCGGCGACGCGCCCACGAAGTCGTAATAGAGGGAGTTGATACCGTAAACGATAATCATCGTACCCAGGGTGGTGATAAAGGGCGTCACGTTCAGGTAGGCAATGATAATACCGTTAATCAGGCCGATCACCGCGCCGATAGCGCAGACGATCAGGATCACCACGAAAATTGGCATGGTAGCCATTTCCGGGAACACCTTGTTGGCGTTCTCCATCGACTGCAACAGCGTGGCGGCAACTACCGCCGCGAGGCCAACCTGACGACCGGCCGACAGGTCGGTACCCTGGGTGACAATCAGGCCCGCCACGCCCAGGGCGATAATAATACGCACCGAGGACTGGGTCAGAATATTACTTAAGTTCAGCAGGCTTAAGAATGTGGGATCCTGGAAAATAATAATGGCAAGTAACACTAAAAGAACAACGTAAATACCGCCTTCTTTCAGATAAGTGAGAAAACTTTTTTTATTTAACGCACTCATGAGGAGCCCCTGATCTTAAAGGTGCAAAGACGCAAGACGCAGAATTTCGTTTTGCGTTGTCGTTTTGGTGTCAACAATTCCGGCAACGAGACCATTGCTCATAACCAGAATACGATCTGTGATCCCTAACAATTCCGGCATTTCGGAAGAAATAATAATAATCCCTTTATTCTTTTTGGCCAGTTCAGCTATCAGCTGATAGATTTCAAATTTTGCACCTACGTCAATACCGCGCGTCGGCTCATCCAGCATTAAAATTTCTGGCTGGGTTAATAACCAGCGCCCAATAATAACCTTCTGCTGGTTACCGCCGGAGAGCGAACCAATCTGGGTACGGTGCCCTGGGGTTTTTACGCGCATCGAGTCAATTACCCACTGGGTATCACTCTTCATGCGGGAATTATCCAGCAGACCGACCTTGTTCTTATAGTTGCGAATATTAGAAATTAACGAGTTAAAGTTAATATCCAGATAGGCGTAAATCCCCGTCGAGCGACGCTCTTCGGTCACCAGCGCAAAACCGTGGTTAATGGCTTCGTTGGCGTTATGGTTATTAATTTTCTTACCGTGCAGGGTGATGGTCCCGCCCGATTTTTCGCGGATCCCGAACAGGGTCTCAACGATATCGGTACGTTTTGCCCCTACCAGTCCGGCAATGCCCAGAATCTCGCCCTTATGCAGGTCGAATGAGACATCGCGAATAGAGGGCTGGCGCAGGGAGGTCAGGTTGCGCACCTCCAGAATCACTTCGCCAGGCTTGTTCTCTTTGTCCGGGAAGCGCTGGTTCAGGGAGCGGCCAACCATCATGGCGATGATCTTATCCATATCCAGCCCTTCCAGCGGCTGGGTGGCGATCCACTGGCCGTCGCGCAGAATAGTTATCTCATCACACAGCTGGAAAATCTCTTCCATTTTATGGGAGATATAGACAATGCCGCAGCCGCGATCCTTCAGCTTACGGATAATGGTAAACAGGTGGTTTACCTCTTTTTCCGTTAACGAAGAGGTAGGCTCATCCATGATGACAATTTTAGCGTCATAGGAGAAGGCCTTGGCAATTTCGATCATCTGCATCTGTGAAACGGATAACGTGCCGACGCGGGCGCGCGGGTCAATATCGATATCCAGTTCATCGAAAATAGCTTTGGTATCATGGTACATCTTGTCCTGATCGACAAATACGCCTTTGGTGGGATAACGCCCCAGCCACATATTGTCCATAACAGAACGTTGAAGTACCAGGTTTAATTCCTGGTGTACCATCGAAATACCATTTTCCAGCGCTTCTTTGGCGGAATGGAAATCGATCTCTTTTCCCTGAAAAAGAATACTGCCGGAATCTTTTTGATAGATCCCAAAAAGGCATTTTAATAATGTTGATTTACCCGCACCGTTCTCCCCCATCAACGCGTGAATAGAGTGAGGACGCACTTTTAAATTAACATTATCGAGAGCCTTAACGCCGGGGAATGACTTGTTGATATTGCTCATTTCCAACAAGAATTCACCTGACGACTGAGTTGTTGTGCTGACCATAATTATACCTTGTCGGCCTCGCATATCGCGTTATAAAAGGGCGCAATGAATTGCGCCCAGCGAGAACTTGCAAAAACGAACTTATTTACCGATAAACTCAGCCAGGTTGGACTGGTCTACGCCCACGTAAGGTACGCGAACGACTTTGTTTTCAATTTTCCAGTTGGTGCCGTCAGCGGCGCCTTTACCGTCGGCCAGGTTTTTCGCCAGATCGAAGGTCGCTTTCGCCTGGTTGTTGGCATCGTTCAGCACGGTACCGGCCATCGCGCCAGATTTCACCAGCGCCAGCGCTTCTGGCAGGGCATCCACGCCAAATACCGGAATGGAAGATTTGTTGTGGGCTTTCAGCGCTTCTACTGCACCCATTGCCATCGCATCGTTGTTGGCGATAACCACTTCGATTTTGTTAGCGTTCGGGCCGGAGAGCCAGGCGTCCATCTTATCTTTCGCCTGAGCGGTGTCCCACATGGCGGTATCTAACGCCAGCTGCTGGGTTTTCAGCCCTTTATCGTTCAGCTCTTTGATAACGTAAGTGGTACGTGCTTCAGCATCCGGGTGGCCCGGCTCGCCTTTCAGCAGTACGAACTGAACCTGACCATCTTTGTTCAGATCCCAGTTCGGGTTAGCCGCCCAGTGTTTGGCAATCAGGTCGCCCTGGATAATACCGGACTCTTTAGAGTCAGTACCCACGTAAAACGCTTTGTCGTAGCTATCCAGCGCTTTACGGGAAGGTTCTTTGTTGAAGAAGACGATTGGCACGTTCTGGCCACGCGCTTTCTCGATAACCGTGCCTGCGGCAGCCGGGTCAACCAGGTTGATTGCCAGCGCTTTTACACCTTTAGCCAGCAGAACGTCGATCTGGTCGTTCTGTTTGGACTGGTCATTCTGGGAGTCATTCATCAGCAGCTGAACGTCTGGCGCTGCCTTGGCATCTTTTTCGATAGCTTTACGCACAACCGACATAAAGTTGTCGTCGTATTTATAGATAGTTACACCGATACGGGTATCAGCAGCATGCGCTGCGGCACCGAAAAGCATGCTTGCCATTACAGCAGACAGAGTCAACACCTTCTTATTCATGGTATCTCCGATTTTTTTTATGCAGGGTAGTTCTTGTGAATAACGATCGGCAGGCAGCATGTTAATAAAACGTTACTGACTGACGAAGTTCACTTATAAAATTTCTATCTTCCTTGGTCGGTAACGCTCCAGAACGCGTTTTTTTGGATGTTTGCGGCACAATAAACAAAGTAAAAGTGAATAATCACCGTTACATAGTGTTTCAGTCCCTAAAACGCTGACATCATAGCCAGCGCATTGTTAAGATACTGTGAATTTACTCACAGATTGAAAGCGGTTACATCACGGCAGATAATCAGTTAGTGATCGGCACCACAGTTTGCCTAATAGCAACCGAGTGGCGGCGCACTAAAGTTGGCATGAAACAGTGCGTTGCGTTGGGATCCAGCTGCCCTGCCGCCCCCTGTAACGCCAGCTCTGTCGCCAGTTTCGCCATGGAGGCAATGGGATAGCGCACGGTGGTCAGCTGCGGATCGGTGTAACGGGCAATGGGGATATCATCGAAGCCAATCAAGGATAAATGCGGCGGCACCGCAATGCCGTTGTCCTTCAGGGCGGTGAGCGCCCCTGCGGCCATGCTGTCGTTGTAGGCAAAGACTGCGGTCAGCTGCAAATTGCGCCCCAGCAGCTCAACCATTGCCGCTTCGCCCCCCTGCATGTCCGGCGCACCTGTGCCGATCCAGCTTTCTGCGGGGGTGATGCCGTGCTCTTTCAGGGCGCTTTGCCACCCCTCAAGGCGCATGGCGTCATCTTCGATGCCGTGGCTGGAGGCCAGATAACCAATACGCTGATGCCCGTGGTTCAACAACATTCGCGTGGCCATCATGGCGCCGCTAACGTTATCCAGCCCCACGCAGCGGTGGGCGTACCCCGGCACGATGCGGTTAATCAGCACCATGCCCGGGATCTGATCCATAAAGCTGGCCAGCTCTTCATCGCTCAGGGCTTTTGAGTGGACGATCAGGGCGTTACAGCGCTGGCGGATCAGCACCTCAATGGCATAGCGCTCTTTTTCCGCCTCGTGATAGCTGTTGCCAATCAGCACATATTTTTGATGCTGCTGGGCCACCACGTCCACCGCCTTCACCAGCGCGCCGAAGAAGGCGTCTGATACATCCATTACCACCACGCCGATAGTATCGCTCACCTGGGTAGCGAGCGCCTGCGCGTTGGCGTTTGGCCGGTAGCCAAGCTCGTTGACGGCCTTCATAACCGCTTCGCGGGTATCGGGGCTGACCAGCGCGCTGTTATTCAGCACGCGGGAAACGGTGGCAACAGAAACGCCCGCGATGCGGGCCACGTCACGAATGGTGACCATATTCACCATCCTTATAAAGGTTGCAGCAACTCACAGACACCCCCTGTGTTTAGCAAGGTGCCTATTCTGGCAGCGCAAAGGCGGGGACTACGTGAAGAAGCTCACACAGATGAAAACGGTTACATCCGTTTTGTTAATGATTGTGATCCAGATCGTTATCTGGATGTTTTATTTAACGTCACGCCAGCCGCCCGGGCGGTAAGCTGTCGCCATAGCCACTCAACCGGCCCCTGGCGGAAATAGCGTAGCCAGATAACAGAGAAAAGAAGATTAACGGCCCAAACCGGCACCACGAAGGCCAGCAGCTGCAGGCGATCGAACTTCATAAACAGGCCGAGATGATAAAAGAGCGTGGTGCAGATCAGGGTTTGCAGAAGATAGTTGCTGAGCGCCATCCGCCCGACGCAGGCTATCGCCCCCACCAGCCGTAAACGGCAGAGCTGCGGCCAGTAGCCATAGAGTAGCGCGGCGTAGCCCACCGTCTGGAACGGGGCGCTGACTTCTCGCGGGGCCTGCAGCAGGAAGGCGCACCAGCGGTAATCCCAGCCAAGCTGCCACTGGGCGATAACCGCCGGTAGATTAATCCCCAGCCCTACCAGCACCAGCCAGAGGCCGGTCCGCCGGTAGTGGGCAAGGCTGAACTCCCCCTTCAGCCAGCCGGTACGCATCAGGGCGGCGCCCATAAGCATCATCCCCGCCAGCTGCCAGCCGTACTGCGCGCCCAGGGCCAGCAGATTATTGCTGAGCATATCGATGCGGTTACTGATGGCCTCCGCGCCGCCGGCAAGCTTCCAGTACTGTTCGTACTGCAGGTTGGCCGCGTCCGGTACCCAGGAGCGGTTGGTGGCACCGTCGGAGATAAACCCCAGCAGCAGCAGCACGCCAATCCCTATCGCATACAGCACCACGCCGGTGTTGAAGAGATTTTTAACGTCGTGAGCATCGCGGATCATACGCCAGCAGATGAGCCCCACCAGCCCGTAGGCCAGCAGGATATCGCCGTCCCAGAACAGGAGGCCGTGAATAAACCCGAGCAGCACCAGCAGCGTAAGCCGGGACTGGATCCAGCGCTTGCCGCGCTTAAGCAGCAGCTGAAGTCCGGCGCCAAAAAGCAGGGCAAAAAGGGTGAGGAATTTAACCTGGGCGAAGAGATCCAGCACCGCCCAGGTCCAGGCGTCGCTAAGGGTGATATCGCCGTACCAGGCGGGATTGAGGTAAGCGGCCTTCGGCAGACCGAAGGCGCTGATATTGAGCAGCAGGATCCCGAGGATGGCAACGCCACGAACAAAATCCAGCGTGACGTTACGCTCCATTAGTCCTGCCTTTAATCAGTTGTGATGACGCACGGCGCGCAGGAACTCCTGGCGGGTGTTCTGGCTGGATTTAAACAGACCGCCCAGCGAGGTGGTGGTAGTGGCGCTGGTGGCATCACGAATACCGCGCGCTTTCACGCAGTAATGCACCGCGTCGATAGAAACCGCCACGTTATTGGTGCCGAGCAGGGTTTGCAGCGCGGTCAGGATCTGCTGGGTCAGACGCTCCTGCACCTGTGGACGCTGGGCAAAGAACTGCACGATACGGTTAATTTTGGACAGGCCGATAACCGAATCTTTCGGAATATAGGCTACGGTCGCTTTACCGTCGATAGTCACAAAATGGTGTTCACAGGTACTGGTGAGGGTAATGTCACGCACGGTGACCATCTCATCGACCTTCATTTTGTTTTCAATAACGGTAATCTTCGGGAAGTTGGCATAGTCCAGCCCGGAAAAAATCTCATCCACATACATTTTGGCAATGCGGTGCGGGGTCTCCATCAGGCTGTCATCACTCAGATCGAGATTAAGCAGCTGCAGGATTTCCGTCATATGGCCGGAAATAAGACGTTTACGGGTTTCATTGTCCATCTCCTGAACCGGTGGACGCAGCGGGGTCTCAAGACCGTGTGCGACCAGGGCTTCATGGACAAGGGCAGCTTCTTTACTGAGTGACGGCATTTATTATTCTCCTGCAGGTGTGGCGCTTCTTTTGCCCTCGTCGGGGCAAAATGTGCACTCATTGTGCGCGAGGCGGCGCGCATAATCCAGTATTCACAGCGATTATTATTACGATTGCCGCTGCCTTTCAGGATGACGCGACCAGACCAGCGCCCCGGCGATGAAAAGCGCGATCCCGGCCAGCCCCAGCGCAGGCTCCAGCCGGTGGGTTAACCAGGTCGACAGCGCCGAGGTCATCGGGCCTACCAGCTGCCCCACCGCATAGCCGGTAGTTAACAGCCCGGCCATATAGCGGGTATGATTCGGCGCCAGCTCGCGGCCATATAACAGCGACAGCTGCACCGCGCAGAGGAAGCCGCCGCCGACCAGCAGCGCGCCGGTGACCAGTCCCGCCATGCCGGGCATCAGCCAGGCGGCCAGCACCCCGATCCCCTGCAGCCAGAGCACCAGCGCCAGCCGACGATGAGAAGTGGAGAGATGGCGCAGGGCGATGCTCAGGGCAATACCCACTACCGCCGCCGCGCCAAACACCGGCCAGACGAACTGGGCAAAGACGCTGCCCGGAAAACGCACCGCCGCCATCTGCGACAAAAAGGTCGCCGGCAGGATATAGCCAAACCCGGCCAGGCTGTAGCTCCACACCAGCCGGCGCAGATCCCGGGTAAGGTGCAGCGGCTCCGGCGCAGTGCCAGGACGATGCAGCTGCCCGGCGCGGGGCAGATAGCGAGCAACCAGCACAATTAATATCAGCGCCAGCACGCCGTAAATCTGCCACGCCGCCCCGGCCCCCAGCGAGCGGGACTGGATGTAAACAGCCAGCAGCCCGCTGATGGCAATGCCTGCCCCCGGCCCGGCAAAGACCGCCGCGCTCAGGCCCGGCTTGCCGTAATGGGCCAGCCGTTCGTTGGTCCAGGCCGCGATCAGCACCATCGACCAGCCGCTCATGGCGCCGATCACAAAGCGTAGCAGGCCGTGCACCAGGGCGTTATCCGCCACCGCAGAGAGCAGCGTCAGCACCACGGCACCGATAATCCCGAGCCACAGCCGCCCTTCGACAAAGCGGTGCGCGCGCATGGCATCCCACGCCCCCGCCAGATAGCCCAGGTAGTTCATTGCCGCCACCAGCCCGGCGCTGGTAAGGGTAAGTTGTCCGGCGGCAATCATCAGGGGCACCTGGGGGGTAAACGCAAACCGCCCTATCCCCATCGCCACCACCAGAACCATAAACCCGCTGAGCGCGATACGCAGCGCCATGGTCACTCCAATTGTTAAAAATAAGTTAATTAATGATGCCGGATATGGCGGCGTTGCGGAAGTGAAAGTTGCGCACAGGTGAATGAATTATCTGTATTATGGGCAAATTCACTCGCTATTCCCTGAAAGGAGCCCTGCATGGAACTGCTCGAAGAGCACCACTGTTTTGAAGGACGGCAGCAGCGCTGGCGCCACGACTCCGGGGTGCTGAACTGCGCCATGACCTTCAGCATTTTTCTGCCTGCGGTTGACGGTAATGCGAAGCCGCCGGTGCTGTACTGGCTGTCGGGCCTGACCTGTAACGACGAAAACTTTACCACCAAGGCGGGCGCCCAGCGCATGGCGGCTGAGCTCGGCATTGCGCTGGTGATGCCGGATACCAGCCCGCGCGGCGACGATGTAGCGGACGATGACGGCTACGATCTCGGCAAAGGCGCCGGATTTTATCTCAACGCCACCAAAGCGCCCTGGGCCAGCCACTACCGCATGTACGACTATCTGCGCGACGAGCTGCCGGCCCTGATCCAGAAAGAGTTTGCCGTGGGCGACCGCTGCGCCATCAGCGGCCACTCCATGGGCGGCCACGGGGCACTGATTATGGCGCTGAAAAATCCGGGGCGCTTCACCAGCGTGTCGGCCTTTGCGCCTATTGTGAATCCGACCCAGGTGCCTTGGGGACAGAAGGCCTTCAGCAACTATCTGGGTGATGACGAACAGGCGTGGCAGGCGTGGGACAGCTGCGCGCTGATGCTCGCCAGCCAGCCGGAGCAGGCGATCCCAACCCTTATCGATCAGGGTGACGCGGATCAGTTCCTGGCGAACCAGCTTCAGCCTGCGGTACTGGCCGAAGCCGCACGCCAGAAGGCCTGGCCGCTGACCCTGCGCATCCAGCCGGGGTACGATCACAGCTACTACTTTATTGCCTCCTTTATCGAAGACCACCTTCGCTTCCACGCCGCGCACCTTAGCGCTAAATAATACCGGAGGGCGCTGCCCTCCTTTTTTACAAAGCTTTATCCGCCTGAATCTGCTGGATTTATCCGCTACTAATATCAAACACAAATGATTTCAATTATCATTTGTGTTTACAAATATACATTCTTTTGTACAATCCCTCACGCTTCTCCATCGCAAAGAGTTCATATAAGACAAAGACATACAGTTCTCAGGGTCATCCCGATGGAGTTTTATTTCTTTTATATACGGAATGTACAAATGACAAGACCTCAGGTTAAGCGCCTGGCCGCCGCCGTTGGCCTCGCCGTGTTTTCGCCGCTACTGCATGCTGCCGATCAGGATACCGTTGTCGTAACGGCCACCGGCTTTGAGCAGAAGATCCAGAATGCCCCCGCCTCTATCTCGGTCATTTCGAAACAGCAGATCGAAGATAAGGCCTATCGCGACGTTACCGACGCCCTGAAGGACGTGCCGGGCGTGGTGGTTACCGGCGGCGGTAGCAGCAGCGATATCAGCATTCGCGGCATGGCCTCGCAATACACCCTCTTCCTGGTCAACGGCAAGCGCGTCAGCACCCGCGGCACCCGCCCGAACAGCGACAACGCCGGTATCGAACAGGGCTGGCTGCCGCCGCTGGAGTCCATCGAACGCATCGAGGTGATCCGCGGACCGATGTCGTCCCTTTATGGCTCTGACGCGATGGGCGGTGTTATTAACATCATCACCAAAAAGGTCTCGAACACCAAAGGCTGGACCGGCTCGCTGCACGGCGATGCCACCTTCCAGGAGAATAACGACTCCGGGGATCTGTTCCAGACCAACGCCTATGCCTCCGGCCCGCTGATTGACGGGCTGCTGGGGGCAAAGGTCACCGGGCTGCTGTCGCGCCGGGCAGAAGATAAAATCGAGAACGGCTACAACGAACAGAAGATGCGTAACGGCGGCATCACCCTGAACTTCACGCCGGACGAGAAAAACGATATTGATGTCGATTATGCCCGCGAACTGCAGGACCGCAACAGCACCCCGGGGATGTCGAAAGCCGCAGAAACCTGCCGTGGCAGCGTCTGTACGCCGAATACCGAGAGTAAATCCCGCTATGAGCACACCACTTACTCCGTCACCCACAGCGGCTACTACGACGATTTCAACTCCACCAGCTATCTCCAGCAGGAAGAGACCAATAACCCCGGGCGCGAGATGCGCTCCTATAACACCACCTTTAACAACCAGAACCAGGTTTTCCTCGGCGATCACACCCTCACCCTCGGCGGCCAGTATCGCTACGAAAAGCTGCGCGATAACGGCAACCAGCTGGAGTCTGCCGACGGCCTGAACAAGCTGACGCGCTGGAGCTGGGCGCTGTTTACGGAAGATGAGTGGGCGATGACCGACACCTTCACCCTGACCGGCGGTCTGCGCATGGATAAAGATGAAAACTACGGCACCAACTGGACACCTCGCGGCTACGGCGTGTGGCATCTGGCCGACGAGTGGACCTTAAAAGGCGGGGTCTCTGCGGGCTATCGGGCGCCGGATCTGCGCCAGTCCTCCGCCAGCTGGGGTCAGGTGACCGGCGGCGGGCGTCTTAACGGCATTATCGTGGGGAACCCGGATCTGAAACCCGAGAAGAGCCTGAGCGAAGAGATCGCCCTGCTCTGGGATAACAACGATAACCTCAATGCCGGCGTGACCCTGTTTAATACCGATTTCAAAGACAAGATCACCGAAGTGCGCCGCTGTAACAGCAGTGCCGATCCGGCCTGTACTATCGGCGGTGACGTCTACGACTTTGTCAGCGATCGGGTCAACGTCGATAAAGCCAACATGCGCGGCGTGGAGTCCAGCTTCGGCTGGAAAATCACCCGCGATCTGAACTGGACGGCAAACTACACCTATACCGAGTCTGAGCAGAAGAGCGGCCAGTTCTCCGGCAAGCCACTGAACAAAATGCCGAAGCATATGTTCAATACCACCCTCGACTGGCAGGCTACCCCGGACGTTGGCTTCTGGAGCCGCCTGAACCTGCGCGGCAAAACCTCGGAATACCTGAGCCGCACCTCTATGTCGCAGGGCACCCCCTCCTATACTCAGGTAGACGTGGGGCTGCGCTATAACGCCAATAAGAACCTGCTGGTTTCCGCCGGGGTCTATAACCTCTTTGATAAGCAGATCGATTACAACACTTACGATACCGTACTCGACGGTCGCCGCTACACCGTGGGGATGACCTACAGTTTTTGACCCATAAACAAAAAGCCCCCGGCAGCTGCCGGGGGCTTTTTTATGGCCGGAACCTTATTTCTTAATGCGGTCCGGGAAATGCATATCGCGATAGCGGACAAAGCGCGTCCCCTTCGCCAGCTTGTAGCCAAACCAGATAATCAGGAACAGCGGAATACCGATGTAGGTCGCCATCACGCCGCCCCAGTCAATGGTATCTGACAGGAAGGCTTCGTAGTTCTGGCCGAGAGTGATAATCAGGCACAGCACAAAGGCGAAGATCGGCCCCAGCGGGAAGAAGCCCGAACGGTACGGCAGCTCATTAATATCGTGCCCCTGCATCACATAACCGCGACGGAAGCGGTAGTGGCTGATGGCAATCCCCAGCCAGGCGATAAAGCCGGTCATGCCGGATGTGTTCAGCAGCCACAGGTAGACGGTCTGGTTGCCAAACATCGAGGTCAGGAAGCAGAGGCTGGCAATCACCGTGGTCGCCAGCAGGGCGTTACGCGGCACGCCGCCGCGGGACAAGCGGGCGAAAATACGCGGCGCTTTACCGTCGCAGGCCAGGGCGTACAGCATACGGGTAGAGGCATACATGCCGGAGTTACCCGCAGAGAGCACCGCCGTCAGGATCACCGCATTCATGATCGCCGCCGCCGAGAGCAGGCCCGCATGCTGGAAGACCAGAGTGAACGGGCTGACGCTGATGTCTTTCACATCGTTACGCAGCAGGCTCGGATCGGTGTACGGAATAATCAGGCTGATGATCAGGATAGCGAACACATAGAAGAGCAGGATACGCCAGAACACCTGGCGCACGGCGCGCGGAATGTTCTTCTCCGGGTTTTCAGATTCACCGGCGGCAATACCGATAAGCTCGGTCCCCTGGAAGGAGAAGCCGACAATCATCGCCACGCCAATCATCGCCGAGAAGCCGCCGGCGAACGGTGCATCGCCAATTTCCCAGTTGCTCCAGCCCGCAGGCTCGCTGCCCTGGAAGATGCCAACGATCATCGCCAGGCCAACAACGATAAAGATGATGACGGTCGCCACTTTGATCAGGGAGAACCAGTATTCCGCCTCACCAAAGCCGCGCACGGAGATGTAGTTCAGCAGGAAGATCACCGCGAGGAACAGGGCGCTCCAGATCCAGCCCGGCGTATCCGGGAACCACCATGTCATCACCAGCTGGGCCGCTACCAGGTCAACGGCGATGGTTACCGCCCAGTTGTACCAGTAGTTCCAGCCCAGCGCGAAGCCGAAGCCCTCTTCGACATATTTCTGGCCGTAGGTAGAGAAGGAGCCGGAAACCGGCATATAGGCCGCGAGCTCGCCAAGGCTGGTCATCAGGAAGTAGACCATCAAACCAATCAGGATATAGGAGAAGAGCGCCCCACCCGGGCCTGCTGCGGAAATCGTTGCACCAGAAGCAACAAAAAGACCTGTACCGATAGAGCCGCCAATGGCGATCATCGTCAGGTGACGCGCCTTAAGTTCGCGACGTAGCGCGGGCGCTTCTGTGGTTTTATTTTCGGAAACCATATGAAAATGCTGTCCATTCAAAAAACGAGGCGCGATTGTAGCAGAGGAACCGCCATCCTTCCGGCAGAAATACTCTGTTATAAGAGAGCTTCATGACCGGTCCAGGATTATAAGTAAAGCAGAGATCGGCCGTTTTACCCGCGCGGCGTTACAGAGTGCGGCAAGGTCAAATCTGGCAGTAGCGCAGGAAACGTTGCAGCGCGCCTGAAAGGTGCTTCTGGCGATGCCGGATGCACCAGAGGGTGCGCACCAGCTTAGGTAACGGCAGCGGGATTTCGACCAGGGATCCGCTCTCAAGCTGTTCGGTGATGACCCGGCGCGACAGGCAGCTGATGCCAAGGCCGTGGCGCACCGCGTGCTTGATGGCTTCAGAGTTGCCGAGTTCCATCCCCAGATGAAACTGCGGCAGATGCGACAGCAGCAGGTAATCGACGATTTCCCGGGTGCCGGAGCCGTGTTCCCGCAGGATCCACGGTGCCTGCGCCAGCTTGTCCAGAGTCACTTCCCCCTGTAATAGCGACGAGGCCGGGGAGGCAAAGACCACCAGCTCATCCTCCAGCCAGGGCTCGGCGATAATATCGACGTTATGGCAGGGCCCTTCGATAAGCCCGATATCAACCCGAAAATCGATAATGGCGTTGATCACGTCCTGGCTGTTACCGACGCTCATCTCCAGCGGCAGGGTCGGGAAATCCCGGCGGTAGCGGGCGATCACCTCCGGCAGAATATAGTTACCGATGGTGCTGCTGGCGAAAACGCGAATAGCGCCGTTCGCTTCCCGGAACAGCTGCTCTATCTCAGAGGTCTGCTCCAGCAGCGCCAGCGCGCGCGGGTAGAGCAGGCGCCCGTGCTCATTTACCATCAGCCGCTTCCCTACCCTGTCGAACAGCTGCACGCCGAGCTGACCTTCCAGATCGGTCAGCGCCGCGCTGACCGCAGACTGCGACAGCGCCAGTATCTGGGAGGCCTGGGTAGTAGAGCCCGTTTTCAACACTTCGGTAAAGACTTCGAGCTGGCGTAAGGTGATGTGCATAGTCGCATTCTGCCTGGGTGGGGTAAGGTTCGCTTACCACTTATATAGATTGGTTATAAATATATAATCAATTTTATTTTTAAGCCAGAGGGTCGTACGCTTTTGCACAGATTAAGGAGAAACCTATGACAACACTGACTGTGCAGCACCCTCAACGTTCTGTATGGCATTTCGTCCCGGGCCTCGCCCTCAGCGCCGTGATTACCGGCGTGGCGCTCTGGGGTGGCAGCATCCCGGCAGTGGCGGGCGCTGGCTTCAGCGCCCTGACGCTGGCCATTCTGCTGGGTATGGTTATCGGCAATACCGTTTACCCGCACATCGGTAAAACCTGCGACGGCGGGGTGATCTTCGCTAAGCAGCATCTGCTGCGTCTGGGGATCATCCTGTATGGCTTTCGCCTCACCTTCGCCCAGATTGCCGACGTCGGCGTGAGCGGTATCGCTATTGATATCCTCACCCTGAGCACCACCTTCGGGCTTGCCTGCGTTATCGGCCAGAAGCTGTTCGGGCTCGACAAACAGACCAGTTGGCTGATAGGCGCGGGCAGCAGCATTTGCGGCGCCGCGGCGGTGCTGGCCACCGAGCCGGTGGTGAAGGCCGAGTCCAGCAAGGTGACGGTTGCCGTCGCGACCGTGGTGATCTTCGGTACCCTGGCCATCTTCCTTTACCCGGCTATCTATCCGCTGGTGGCGCACTGGTTTAGCCCGGAAACCTACGGGATCTATATCGGCTCAACCGTTCACGAAGTGGCGCAGGTGGTTGCTGCCGGCCACACCATCGGCCCGGATGCCGAGAATGCGGCGGTGATCGCCAAAATGCTGCGGGTGATGATGCTGGCCCCCTTCCTGCTGATTCTGGCGGCGCGGGTAAAACAGCTCGCCCCGGCGGGAAGCGCCGAGAAAAGCAAAATCACCATCCCCTGGTTTGCGATCCTGTTTATTGTGGTGGCGGTGTTTAACTCCTTCCACCTGCTGCCCGCCGCAGCGGTAGAGATGCTGGTCACCCTGGATACCGTTCTGCTGGCGATGGCAATGGCGGCGCTGGGCTTAACCACCCACGTCAGCGCGCTGAAAAAAGCGGGCGCGAAACCCCTGCTGATGGCGCTGATGCTATTCGTCTGGCTGATTGTGGGCGGCGGCGCCATCAACCTGGCGGTGCAAAGCCTGATGGCATAAACCACTTCGTGCTTCGCCTGTTAACCCGCTATCATACGCATTTGCATTCCCCCGGCGGGTTTAACAGGAGTCCTTTTATGAAATATGTTGGAGCGCACGTCAGCGCAGCAGGCGGCCTTGCAAACGCCGCCATTCGTGCCGCCGAGATCGAGGCCACCGCCTTCGCCCTGTTCACCAAAAACCAGCGTCAGTGGCGCGCCGCGCCGCTCACTGCCGCGGTGATTGATGAGTTCAAAGCCGCCTGCGAGAAATACCACTTCGGCCCGGGGCAAATCCTGCCCCACGACAGCTACCTGATTAACCTCGGTCATCCGGTTCAGGAGGCGCTGGATAAATCCCGCACGGCCTTCCTCGATGAGATGCAGCGCTGCGAGCAGCTTGGCCTGACGCTGCTCAACTTCCATCCCGGCAGTCATCTGCAGCAGATTGACGAGTCGGCATGCCTGGCGAAAATCGCCGAGTCCCTGAACATCGCGCTGGATAAAACCCAGGGCGTTACCGCGGTTATCGAAAACACCGCCGGCCAGGGCAGCAACCTCGGCTTTAAATTTGAGCATCTGGCGGAGATTATCGACGGCGTGGAGGATAAATCCCGCGTCGGCGTCTGTATTGATACCTGCCACGCCTTTGCCGCCGGCTACGATCTGCGCTCCGCCGAAGAGTGCGAAAAGACCTTCGCGGAGTTTGAGCGCATCGTCGGTTTCAAATACCTGCGCGGAATGCACCTGAACGACGCCAAAAGCGCCTTTGGCAGCCGCGTCGACCGCCACCACAGCCTGGGCGAAGGCAATATCGGCCATGATGCGTTCCGCTTTATCATGCAGGATGCCCGCTTCGACGGCATTCCGCTGGTGCTGGAGACCATTAACCCGGATATCTGGGCAGAAGAGATTGCCTGGCTGAAGGCCCAGCAGACCGCTGAAGCAACGGCGTAATCCCCGTTTAGCAGGCACAAAAAAAGGGCAGAGTCGCCTCTGCCCTTTCAGAAAAAAATCTCTTATGCCGCTTTGGCCAGCACTTCCGCTTCCGGGCGTTTCAGCACCGCGTAAGAGAGGCCCGCCACCAGGGTACCGGCGATAATCGCAAACAGGTAACCCAGCACCGGCGTAATCGCACCCGGGATCAGCAGCACAAACAGACCGCCGTGCGGCGCCATCAGCTTGGCGCCAACCGCCATAGAGATAGCCCCCGTTACCGCGCCGCCGACGATACAGCAAGGCAGAACGCGCATCGGGTCGCGGGCCGCGAACGGAATCGCCCCTTCGGTGATGAAGCACAGCCCCAGCACCAGCGCCGCTTTGCCCCCCTCCTGCTGCGCCTTGTCGAATTTACGACGGGCAATAAGCGTTGCGAGACCGAGCGCCAGCGGCGGTACCATACCGGCAGCCATGATGGCGGCCATAGGTGCGTAGGTCTGGGTACTCAGCAGCCCCACCCCGAAGGCGTAAGCCGCTTTGTTGACCGGACCACCCATATCGCTACACATCATCGCGCCCAGGATCGCCCCCAGCAGTACCGCATTCGCCGTACCCATGGTTTGCAGCCAGTGGGTCAGCCCTTCAAGGATGCCCGCAACCGGCTTACCGATCAGGTAGATCATCGCCAGGCCAACCACCAGGCTTGAGAACAGCGGGATGATCAGGATAGGTTTCAGCGCTTCCATACTCTGGGGCAGCTTCAGCTTCGAGCTGATAAACTTCGCCACGTAACCGGCCAGGAAGCCAGCGATGATCCCGCCGATAAAGCCAGATCCGGTGCTCACTGCCAGCATACCGCCGATCAGACCCGGGGTCAGACCCGGACGGTCAGCAATAGAGAAGGCAATGTAGCCCGCCAGCACCGGCACCATCAGGGCAAAGGCGGAGCCGCCGCCGATCTGCATCAGCGCCGCCGCCAGGGTACCGGGCTCTTTAAAGGCTTCGATACCAAAGGCGAAGGAGAGCGCGATACACAGACCACCGGCCACTACCATCGGCAGCATGTAGGAGACGCCGGTCAGCAGGTGGCGATAGGCACCGGCAGACTCTTTTTTACCTTCGGTGGCGCTCTGCGCCTGGCCCGCCGCCTGGAAAGGCTTAGCTTCGGCCAGCGCCTTATCAAACTCCTGGGCGGTTTTCTTCAGCGCCAGGCCGGTGGAGGTGCGGTACATCGGCTTACCGGCAAATTTCGCCAGGTCCACTTCGATGTCGGCCGCGACGATCACCAGATCCGCTTCCGCTACCTCTTCCGCAGTGATGGCATTGCCAGCACCCACGGAGCCGCGGGTTTCTACTTTTACCCACCAGCCGCGTTTTTTAGCTTCGGTTTCAATGGCTTCAGCCGCCATGAAAGTGTGTGCCACGCCGGTGGGACAGGCGGTGATCGCCACCACGCGTTTCGGCCCGGTGCTTGCCGCCGCCGGAGCCGCTGCCGCAGGCAGAGTCCAGACCGAGGCGTGATCCTTGGCTTCGCTCAGGAAGAGTTCTGGGTGAGCAACCGCGCGATTGATATCGCCCAGCCACACTTTTTTGCCGTTCAGCGCGCTGTCGGCGGGAATTTTGTCGCCCAGCACGATGACCAGTTCGGCGTCGTTCGGGTTATCCAGGATGTCGAGATGTGCTTTCTGTGCCGCCGCGCCCAGCAAGGTCTTCGCCATATAGGCGCGAGCCTGTCCGAGAGCAGAGTCGATAATCAGCAGCGTTTTCATTATGCCTCTCCTGCTGTTAGTTAAAAGGTTGTAAGTCAACGCGCGCCATCATCGCGGCTAACTGGGTACGATCGGTAATGCCGACATTACTCTGACTTACGGCCAGGGCCGCAACGGCGGTAGCCAGGCGTAAGGTGTGTTCACTGGATTCACGCATCAGCAGGCCGTAGATCAGCCCGCCAACCATCGAGTCTCCCGCGCCTACGGTGCTCACCACTTCCACTGACGGTGGTTTAGCAATCCATTCACCAGAAGCGTTAACCCACAGCGCGCCCTCTTCACCGAGGGAGATCACCACGTGCGCGATACCCTGCTCACGCAGCGCATGGGCCGCTTCAATCACATCCTTTAATTCTGGCAGCTTACGGCCGGCCCAGATTTCAAGTTCGCGACGATTAGGTTTCACCAGCCATGGCGCGGCTTTCAGACCGGCCACCAGCGCATCGCGGCTGCTGTCGAAAATAATGCACGGACACTGGCTGCGCAGGCGGGTCATCCAGTCGGTGAAGGCTTCCGGACTGACGCCGGACGGCAGGCTGCCGCTGACGCACACCATATCGAACTGGCCCAGCCAGCTCAGGGAGTCGGTAACAAAGCGCTCCCAGTCGGAGGGGGTAACTTCAAAGCCGGAGAAATTGAGGTCGGTCACCGCACCGTCTTTCTCGGTCATTTTGACGTTGATACGGGTACGGCCCTGCACCACCTGGAAACGGTTAGCAATGCCCAGCTCGCTAAACAGCTGCTGGAAGCCGTCCTGGTTATCTTTGCCAAGGAAGCCGCCGACGGTGACATCGATGCCGAGATCTTTAAGCACTTTGGCAACGTTGATCCCTTTGCCCGCAGCATGCAGGCCGGTGGTACGCACCAGGTTAACTTCGCCGCGCTCAATTTCCGGGCAGAAGCCCACTAAATCGTAGGCCGGATTGAGGGTAATAGTGGCAACACGTCTGCTCATTATGCGCCCTCCCCCAGGCCCGCCGCGATGGCGTCGCCAATCGCTTTCAGCGCCTGTTCAGCATCCGCACCCTGGGCGGTGAAACGCAGGCGATGGCCCTTCTTCACGCCCAGCGCGACGACCTTCATCAGGCTGCGACCGTTAGCCGGCTTACCGCTGCCGTCGAGGTTGGTCACGGTGATGTCGCTCTCGAACTGCTTGATGGTGTTGACCAGCATGGTACCTGGACGGGCATGCAGGCCGTGTTCGTTACGCACCACGTACTCGGCGCTCAGCAGATCGTCGGTCGGCGCATCGGCGCTGCTCAACAGCGCCAGCAGGGTCGCGGCGTCGGCGTTCAGCAGTTTTTCAGCTTTATTGATCAGCAGCAGGTCGCTCAGGCGCTTCAGCACTGCCACCGGCTGCTCGTCGGTCATGGCGACGGTCAGCAACAGCGCGGCGCGCTCGCCCTGGGCATCAAATGGGGTGGCCGCACGGCTAACGGCGATGGCGCTGCGCAGGTTGCCTTCCGCACTGTCGTTCAGCCAGACGCCCTGCCCGAGGTTCAGCGGTTTGTCGGTAATTGCACGCGTGACAAAGGCAGTATCTACCGCGCCCGCCTCTTTCAGGCGTGCGGCGTTCAGCGCCTGCAGGGTCACCAGATCGGTGGCCGCCACGTCCAGACTCAGCGTCTCGTTATCAAGTTTCAGCGCTTCGCTCTGCTTTTCACCCATCAGCAGGGCGCGCAGCTCTTCGGCGGTGGTGGCGGTTTTCAGCTGTTCAGCCACGGCGTCGTCGCTCAGCACGTGGGTCAGCTGACGCAGCAGCCCGAGGTGCTCGTCGCTGCTGGCGGCAATACCGATGGCAACGTAGGCCACCTGGCCTTCACCCCAGAGGACGCCCTGCGGGAACTGATAAACCTGCACGCCGGTTTTCAGCACTTTATCGCGGGTGTCGGTGGTGCCGTGGGGAATGGCGATACCGTTGCCGAGGAAGGTTGAGGTTTGCTGCTCGCGCGCCAGCATGCCATCTACATAGCCCTCCGCCACGTTGCCTGCCTGCACCAGCGCGGCGGCAATCTGACGGATAGCCTCTTCTTTATTACCGGCCTGCTCGCCGGGATGAATGTCCTGAACGGATAACTGGAACATGGTTCTCCACTCCTGCTGAAATTGAATCGTTTCAGCTTAAATGTGAAAAAAGGCGCCAATCCGTTTCGGTTAAGTAAACCAATTAGCGCTGAAACGTTTCAAGAAGTCTTGCGGAAACCATCAGCGCTTGCAAGAAAAGCGTCATTTCAGCTTGCAGAAGTTAGAGTTACAGCACATTTTTGCGTCGCCGCTGCGCTTTCAGCAGGGAGGTTACCGCTCCGGTTCAGCAACTTCAGCAAGCGCAGCGGCGACCTGAAATGCCATTTTGATTTTTTGTGGGGTAAATAGTGTGGGTATCTGTTCATTTTCTGACAAGCAGCGTAAACTCCGCCTCTCTTCATATCACTGATACAGAAACATGCATACGACCCCCGCTGCCGCCAGGCCAAAAACCTTTGATTTGACGTCATCGGCGTTTTTGATTGTCGCCTTCCTCACCGGTATCGCCGGTGCGTTACAAACACCGACGCTGAGCCTGTTCCTTACCAACGAAGTTCACGCCCGCCCGGCGATGGTCGGCTTCTTCTTTACCGGCAGCGCTATTATCGGCATCTTAGTCAGCCAGTTTCTGGCGGGCCGCTCGGATAAAAAAGGCGACCGCAAAAGCCTGATCGTCTTCTGCTGCCTGCTGGGGCTCTTTGCCTGCCTGCTGTTTGCCTGGAACCGCAACTACTTCGTGCTGCTGTTTGTCGGGGTGTTCTTAAGCAGCTTTGGTTCCACCGCCAACCCGCAGATGTTTGCCCTTGCCCGGGAACATGCGGATAAAACCGGGCGTGAAGCGGTGATGTTCAGTTCAATCCTGCGTGCCCAGGTCTCGCTGGCATGGGTGATTGGCCCGCCGCTGGCCTACGCGCTGGCAATGGGCCTCGGCTTCACGGCGATGTACCTCAGCGCCGGGATCGCCTTTATCGTGTGTGGCCTGATGGTGTGGTTCTTCCTGCCCTCTATGCGCAAAGAGCCAAAGCTCGCCACCGGCACTCTGGAAGCGCCCCGCCGCAACCGCCGGGATACGCTGCTGCTGTTCGTTATCTGCACCTTTATGTGGGGCACCAACAGCCTGTACATCATCAATATGCCGCTGTTTATTATTAACGAGCTGCACCTGTCTGAAAAACTGGCGGGAGTAATGATGGGCACCGCGGCCGGGCTTGAGATCCCGACCATGCTTATCGCTGGCTACTACGCGAAGCGCTTCGGGAAGCGTTTCCTGATGCGCATTGCCGCCGTGGCGGGGCTGTTCTTTTACGTGGGGATGCTGACTGCCAGCTCGCCGGCGCTGCTGCTGGGGCTCCAGCTGCTGAACGCTATCTATATTGGTATTCTCGCCGGGATCGGCATGCTCTATTTCCAGGATTTAATGCCTGGTCAGGCGGGGGCCGCGACCACCCTTTATACCAATACCACCCGCGTGGGCTGGATCATCGCCGGCTCGATGGCCGGGGTGGTGGCGGAGATCTGGAGCTATCACGCCGTCTTCTGGATAGCGCTGGTGATGTGCGTCGTCACCTGCGGCTGCCTGACGCGCATTAAAGATATTTAAGGGGCGGTGAGCGCCTCCAGCTCCAGCAGCCAGGTGATGGCCTGCTGGCGCGAACTGCCGCACATATCCGCGGCAGGCTGCAGGCCGGAGCAGACCTTCGGGCGCAGCGCAGAGCCAAAGATTTTGCAGCGCTGGTGTTCGTCCAGCTGGATGCAGGGGGTATTCGCGGGCTTGCCGTTCGGCATACCGGGGATCGGGCTGGTGATCGACGGCGCGGTGCAGCAGGCTCCGCAGTCTGGACGGCAATCCATAGAGGCTCTCTTACCTTAAGAAGCCCGCGAGAGCGGGCGCGTCGCGCACAGTAACACCTTTTATGTATTGATAGCAAAACCCACGAATTCCACTTGCCTGAAAGGCCGCGCGCGAGTACTTTGACGCGATATTTTTGACCTCCCCGTTAACAGGATTACTGCAATGCCAAGAGCGAATGAAATTAAAAAAGGTATGGTGCTGAATTACAACGGCAAGCTGCTGATTGTAAAAGATATCGATATCCAGGCACCCAGCGCCCGTGGCGCAGCAACGCTGTATAAAATGCGCTTCTCCGATGTCCGTACCGGCCTGAAAGTAGAAGAGCGTTTTAAAGGTGACGATATCGTGGATACCGTGACCCTTACCCGCCGTTTCGTTGACTTCTCCTACGTGGATGGCAACGAATATGTGTTTATGGATAAAGAAGACTACACCCCGTACACCTTCACCAAAGATCAGATTGAGGATGAGCTGCAGTTTATGCCGGAAGGCGGCATGCCGGATATGCAGGTCCTGACCTGGGATGGCCAGCTGCTGGCGCTGGAGCTGCCGCAGACGGTGGATCTGGAAATCGTCGATACCGCACCTGGCATCAAAGGCGCTTCTGCCAGCGCCCGCAACAAACCGGCTACGCTCACCACCGGCCTGGTTGTGCAGGTGCCGGAATACCTCTCTGCCGGGGAAAAAATCCGCATCCATATCGAAGAAAAACGCTATATGGGTCGCGCAGACTAAGACAAAAAACCCGGCTTTCGCCGGGTTTCTTTTTTAAAACCGTTTACAGCAGTTCAGGATATTTGGTCATCTTCAGCGCCAGCTCTACGCCGCGTACTTCCGCCATCCCTTTCAGTCGCCCAATCGCCGAATAGCCGGGGTTGGTCTTCTTACGCAGATCGTCCAGCATCTGATGCCCGTGGTCCGGACGGAACGGGATAGGACGCAGATCGCCCGCCTGCTTACGGCGCTGCTCTTCGCCCAGAATCGCATCGACAACCGCCACCATATTCACGTCGCCGCCCAGGTGCGCCGCTTCGTGGAAGGTTTTCGGGTTATCTTCCCGGCAGGTGGCGCGCAGGTGGGTAAAGTGAATACGATCGCCGAAGGTTTTAATCATCTGTACCAGGTCGTTATCGGCGCGTACGCCGTAGGAGCCGGTGCACATGGTGAAGCCGTTATTGATGCTGTCGACGGTCTCTTTCAGCCACTGCATATCTTCTATGGTCGAAACGATACGCGGCAGGCCGAGGATCGGACGCGGCGGATCGTCCGGATGGATCGCCAGGCGCACGCCCGCCTCTTCCGCTACCGGTACGATGGCGCGCAGGAAGTGGGCCATGTTTTCCCGCAGCTGCTCTTTATTAATACCGGCATACTCCGCCAGGCGGGCGCGGAACTGATCAAGGGTGTAGCCCTCTTCGGCACCCGGCAGGCCTGCGATAATATTGCGCGTCAGCTTTTCGATATCCGCCGGGCTTGCGGCGTTAAACCACGCCTGCGCCTGCTGCTGCTCGTCGGCGGTATAATCCGCGGCGGCCCCTTCACGCTTGAGGATATGCAGCTCAAAGGCGGCAAAGGCGATCTGGTCAAAGCGTAATGCTCTGGAGCCGTCCGGCAGTTCATATTCCAGATCGGTACGGGTCCAGTCGAGGATCGGCATAAAGTTATAGCAGACGGTATCGATGCCGCAGGCCGCCAGGTTGCGGATGCTCTTCTGATAGTTGGCGATCCAGGTCTCGCACTGGCCCGAACGGGTTTTGATCTCTTCGTGCACCGGAATGCTTTCTACAACAGACCAAGTCAGCCCTTTTTCCGCCAGCAGCGCCTGACGCTGTTTGATCTCCTCCACCGGCCACACCTGACCGTTAGGGATATGATGCAGCGCGGTCACCACGCCGGTTGCGCCCGCCTGGCGCACATCATCAAGAGAAACCGGATCGTTCGGCCCGTACCAACGCCAGGTTTGTTCCATCGTTTCACCCTCTAAAGTTGTTATACCAATATGTTTCACTGCGATGACGACTACCATACATGTTTGTCGAATATGGTCAACGCACCTCGCCACATTGATTGATCAAACTCACAGTTCCCGGATATTTACGGCTTACCAATTTAATTTGTTGTCATATAACTTTAGACTGGCATTGTTAATTAATGGTTAATCAGGTGTGTATTTCATGAAGACAATTGCCTCCATCCCGCTGCCCGCTAAGGTTATGCAGCCTCGCTACGATCGTCAGCAGCTACGCTCCCGCATCGTGCATTTCGGCTTCGGCGCGTTTCACCGCGCCCATCAGGCGCTGTTAACCGACCGGGTGCTGAACGCGCTGGGCGGCGACTGGGGCATTTGTGAGATTAGCCTGTTCAGCGGCGATCGGCTAATGGCCCAACTGCGGGAGCAGGACCATCTGTTTACCGTGCTGGAGAAAGGCGCCGACGGCAATCAGCCTATAGTCGTGGGCGCCGTGCATGAGTGCCTGAACGCGAAGCTTGATTCACTGGCGGCCATTATCGAGAAATTCTGTGAACCCCAGGTGGCCATTGTCTCCCTGACCATTACCGAGAAGGGTTATTGTATCGACCCGGCCACCGGCAAGCTGGATGTAAACAATGCGCGCATTATTCACGATCTGGAAAATCCCGCCGAGCCGCATTCGGCGCCGGGTATCCTGGTAGAGGCCCTGCACCGCCGCCGCGAGCGCGGGCTGGCCCCCTTTAGCGTGCTCTCCTGCGATAATATTCCTGACAACGGCCACGTGGTAAAAAACGCGGTGCTGGGGATGGCGCAAAAGCGTTCCCCGGCGCTGGCGGCGTGGATCGCTGAACAGGTGAGCTTCCCTGGCACCATGGTGGATCGCATTGTCCCTGCCGCCACCGAGGCGTCGCTGGCAGAGATCACCCAGGAGCTGGGCGTCGAAGATCCCTGCGCCATCAGCTGCGAGCCCTTTATTCAGTGGGTAGTAGAAGATAACTTTGTTGCCGGGCGTCCGGAGTGGGAAGCCGCGGGCGTGCAGATGGTGCAGGATGTGCTGCCCTGGGAGCAGATGAAGCTGCGGATGCTAAACGGTAGCCACTCATTCCTGGCGTATCTTGGCTATCTCGGCGGCTTTGCCCATATCAGCGACTGTATGCAGGATTCGGCCCTGCGCCAGGCTGCGCGTCAGCTGATGCTGAACGAACAGGCCCCTACCCTGCGCATTACCGGGGTGGATCTGAATGACTATGCCGACAGCCTGATCGAACGCTTCGCCAACCCGGCGCTGCAACACCGCACCTGGCAGATTGCGATGGACGGTAGCCAGAAGCTGCCGCAGCGTATGCTGGAAGGGGTGCGGGTACACTTACAGCGGGGCACCGCCTGGCCGCTGCTGGCGCTGGGCGTGGCGGGCTGGATGCGCTACGTCAGCGGCGTGGACGACGCCGGGCAGGAGATTGACGTGCGCGATCCCCTGAGCGATAAAATTCGCGTCATCGTTAGCGCCAGCAGCGAGCAGGAGCGCGTTACCGCCCTGCTGGGCTTAAGCGAAATCTTTGGCACCGACCTGCCGCAGAATGCCGCTTTTGTCGAGGCCATTACTCAGGCATATCAGCGCATCACGCAGCACGGCGCGCGCCAGGCGGTACAAGAAACCCTCAACCTTTGCCAATAATGGCGATTTACGCGAACGGGTAAGCTAGCCGTTCGCGTCCTCCCTTCTCTTTACTGTTCTTTTGCGCCAGGATTATTGATAATTGTTATAAGATTACAATTATCACTCCTGGAGCACACGTGACCAAAACTAACCTGATCACCGGCTTTCTCGGCAGCGGGAAAACCACCTCTATTCTGCATCTGCTGGCGAACAAAGATCCTAATGAAAAATGGGCGGTGCTGGTCAATGAATTTGGCGAAGTGGGCATTGACGGCGCGCTGCTGGCCGATAACGGAGCGATGATCAAAGAGATCCCCGGCGGCTGCATGTGCTGCGTCAATGGCCTGCCAATGCAGGTGGGGCTCAATACTCTGCTGCGCCAGGGTAAACCCGACCGGCTGCTGATCGAGCCTACCGGCCTGGGTCATCCAAAACAGATCCTCGACCTGCTTACCGCCCCGGTCTATGAACCCTGGATCGATCTGCGCGCCACCCTCTGCGTGCTGGATCCGCGCCAGCTGCTGGATGAAAAAGCGGTGCAAAACGAAAACTTCCGCGATCAGCTGGCCGCTGCCGACATTATTATTGCCAATAAAGAGGACCGGGCGACCGATGAGAGCCGCGCTGCGCTGGGTCTCTGGTGGCAACACTTTGGCAATGGACGCCAGCTGCATCATGCCACCCAGGGCAATGTCGATAACGCGCTATTAGATTTGCCACGGCTGAATACCGCAGAGCTGCCCACCAGCGCCGCCCATGCCCATTCCCACGACGATAAAAAAGGGCTTGCCGCCCTGAGCCTGCCCGCCCATCAGCGCTGGCGGCGGAACCTGAACAGCGGCCAGGGCCATCAGGCCTGCGGCTGGATCTTTGATGCCGAGACCTGCTTTGACACCATCGGCCTGCTGGAGTGGGCGCGCCTGGCGCCGGTAGAGCGGGTAAAAGGGGTTATGCGTACCCCCGACGGCCTGGTGCGCATCAACCGCCAGGGAGAAGATTACTTTATCGAAACCCAGAGCGTGGCGCCGCCGGACAGCCGGATAGAGTTAATTAGTGCGGTTAATACCGACTGGAACGCACTACAGGCCAGCCTGTTGAAGCTTCGTTTAACCTTGGGCGACTAACGTTGCCCCGTCTTTCCCTGCCTGAAAACGATCATGAAAACACGACTTCCTTTAATCGCTCTGCTTAACGTCGCCGGCCTGGCACTGTTTTTTTCCTGGTATTTGCCAGCCAACCACGGTTTCTGGTTTCCGCTGGACAGCGCCATCTTCCACTACTTCAATCATCAGCTGATTGAGAGCCGCGCCTTCCTGTGGCTGGTGGCGATCACCAATAACCGCGCGTTCGATGGCTGTTCGCTGCTGGCGATGGGCTGCCTGCTGCTCTGGTTCTGGCGTGGCGAGTCTGCCGCCGGACGCCGGCGCATTATAATGATCGGGCTGGTGATGCTGCTGATTGCGGTGGTACTGAATCAGCTGGCTCAGGGCCTTATTCCGGTTAAACGTTCCAGTCCGACGCTATTTTTCCAGGATATTTATCGCGTCAGCGAACTGCTGCATATTCCCACTAAGGATGCCTCTAAAGACAGCTTCCCGGGGGATCATGGCATGATGCTGCTTATATTCGCTGCTGTCGTCTGGCGTTATTTCGGGCATAAAGCCTTTATTATTGCCCTGATTATTTTTACGGTTTTTGCTTTCCCACGCGTAATGATTGGCGCGCACTGGTTCAGCGATATTGCCGTGGGCTCTCTGTCAGTGGTATTGGTTGGCCTTCCCTGGTGGCTGCTGACTCCGGCGAGCGACAAACTTATTACATTATTCGATCGTTATTTGCCGCATAAATTCAACAAAAATAAAACAAGTAACTAACTGAAATTATCACATGCGCCAGGAATGGATAACCGATTGCTGGCGCATATTCGCCTTTATATTTAGCTTACGTCATCTTGCTGTAAAAATAATCGCTTTAAAAATGATGAAGTTGTTCGTTTTTTAGCCTGAATTTACCCGCATTTACACTACGCCTACCCCTTCAATAATCATCAAAAATACTTATAAAAAAAATGCGTTTTTTGCTCGCAATGGCAGTCTCAATCGGGTACTCTCAGACTCGTTTTACCCCGGCACTGTAACGAATTTCAATGAAAATAAATTTGTGCGATCCGCCACAGATTTGACCATAAAGAATTGTCTCACGGTGCGCAGGTAATTAGTCTCGTCACGCTTGGCATTTTTTATAACGATATTTATCGTTAAGGACTTCAAGGGAAAATAAACAACATGGTCAAATCTCAACCGATTTTGAGATACATCTTACGGGGAATCCCGGCGATTGCAGTTGCGGTTCTGCTCTCTGCTTGTAGCACAACGAACACCGCGAAGAATATGCATCCTGAGACGCGTGTTGTGGGGTCGGAAGACGCCTCTTCACTGCAAGCCTCTCAGGATGAATTTGAAACAATGGTACGTAACCTGGATGTTAAATCCCGTCTTATGGACCAGTATGCCAGCTGGAAAGGCGTTCGTTACCGCCTGGGTGGCAGCACCAAAAAAGGTATTGATTGTTCCGGCTTCGTACAGCGTACATTCCGCGAGCAGTTTGGTTTAGAACTTCCGCGTTCTACTTATGAACAACAGGAAATGGGCAAATCGATTTCGCGTAGCAGCTTACGCACCGGCGATTTAGTGCTCTTCCGTGCGGGTTCAACCGGCCGTCATGTCGGCATCTATATTGGTAACGACCAGTTTGTTCACGCCTCCACCAGCAGCGGTGTGATGATCTCCAGTATGAACGAACCCTACTGGAAGAAGCGCTACAACGAAGCGCGCCGTGTTCTGACTCGTAGTTAACCACAGCGTGTTGCCCGTTTCCCTTGACTGGCAGCACGACCAATAAAGCACTGCTTCGGCAGTGCTTTTTTTTGTCTCATCGCCAGTGACGGGCGCAGCGGCCATGCTCTGGCAAAGCCAATCCAGGCTATAGTCGTGTAATGCATGAGTGTAGTCGTCATGATGACGTGGACGGCAAATCAGGATCTCATAACTTTTATGTTCACCCGCTATATTTCATCTCGCCGAAAAGTGCTGATGGTTAGCATCCTCACCGGTTTTTTTATCGCCCTGCTCTGCGGCGGTGTGCAATTTTTTGCCAGTTATCATAAGCGGGCAGTGAAATACGATAACCTTATCGTCGATCTGCGCGTCTACCTGGAGAGCTATTTCAGCGAGCTGCGGGGATCTATCGATCGGCTCCAGCCGCTAACCCTGAGCCAGTGCCAGGATGTCAGCAGCGAGTTAACCTCCCGCGCCGCCTTCAGCCTTAACGTGCGCGCCTTTCTACTGGTGAAAGATAAGAAAGCCTTTTGCTCCTCGGCCACCGGGCCAATGGATGTCCCCCTTACCGATCTCGTTCCCGATATCGACATCAATAAAAGCCTGGATATGGTTCTGCTCCCCGGCACGCCGATGATGCCGAAAAAGCCGGCCATGGTGCTGTGGTTCCGTAACCCGCTGGTGGAAAACGGCGGCATCTTTACTTCTGTGAATCTCAACCTGACGCCTTATCTGTTATATACCGCGCGCCAGGATGATTTCGTTGCCATTGCCCTGGTAATAGGCAATAACGCTTTTACCACCTGGACAGATCATCTGTTATCAACCCGGGAATTAATCACCCCGCCGGTGCGCACCGCTGCGATAAAAGATCTGCCGCTCAGAATAAATGTCTATGCCAGACGCTGGACGGTGGAAGATCTGCAATTTGCGATCCTGTTTGGCCTGATATGCGGCATCAGCGCGGGGGTGGTCTGCTATTACCTGACGATGGCGCGTACCAATCCGCGCAAAGAGATCCTTACCGCCATCAGGCAGAACCAGTTTTACGTGGTCTACCAGCCGGTGGTGGACGCAACAGATCTCAAAATGCGCGGCGTGGAGATCTTAATGCGCTGGCGCCATCCGAGCGCCGGGGAGATCGCTCCCGATGCTTTTATTAACTTTGCTGAAGCGCAAAAGCTGATCGTGCCGCTGACGCTGCACCTGTTCGATCTGATCCGGCGCGATGCGCCTGCCCTGACAAAACGTCTGCCGCCGGGGTCGAAGCTGGGTATTAACATTGCCCCGGGCCATCTGCATGCGGAGAGTTTTAAAGAGGATATGCGCAAGTTTGCCGCCTCGCTGCCGCCGAATCACTTCCAGCTGGTGCTGGAAATTACCGAGCGCAACATGCTGCAGGAGGGCGAGGCCGCCAGGCTCTTTGAGTGGCTCCATCTGGAGGAGTTCGAAGTGGCGGTGGATGATTTTGGTACCGGCCACAGCGCGCTGATCTACCTTGAGCGCTTCACCATGGACTACCTTAAGATCGACCGCGGGTTTATCAATACCATCGGCATGGAAACGGTTACCACGCCGGTGCTTGATGCCGTATTATCCCTGGCGCACCGTCTGAATATGGTCACCGTTGCCGAAGGGGTGGAAACGCCTGAACAGGCAAGGTGGCTGCGGGAGCATGGGGTCAATCTCCTCCAGGGATACTGGATCTGCCGCCCGCTGCCGCTGGACGAGCTGCTACGCTGGCAGGACGATATCACGCTTGACCGCGAATAATTTCACAACCGCCGGAGCGTCACTTATTATTCAGTAACCAACCGGCCGCCACATTTTATAGGGATGCGTAGCGGAATGATTTTGCGCGTAATAGTGCTGCTGCTTGCGGCAATTAGTGGGCTCTGTCAGGCACAAACCATTAAAGAGAGCTACGCCTTTGCCGTCATCGGTGAGCCAAAATACGCCGCCGGTTTCGATCACTACGATTACGTTAACCCAGCCGCCCCTAAAGGGGGAAAGGTTACCCTCTCCGTCATCGGTACCTTCGATAACTTCAACCGCTTTGCCCTGCGCGGCGTGGCGGCAGAGCGCACCGAATCGCTCTACGATACCCTTTTCACCACCTCAGATGATGAACCGGGCAGCTACTATCCGCTGGTGGCCGAGTCTGCGCGCTATGCCGATGACTACGCCTGGGTGGAGATCGCGATTAACCCGCAGGCGCGTTTTCATGACGGTACGCCGGTTACCGCCCGCGATGTCGCCTTTACCTTCCAGAAATTTATGACCGAAGGGGTGCCCCAGTTCCGGCTGGTCTATAAAGGCACCACCGTTAAGGCCATCGCGCCGCTCACCGTGCGTATCGATCTGGCCAAACCCAATAAAGAGGACATGTTGAGCCTCTTCTCGTTGCCGGTGATGCCGGAAAAGTTCTGGAAAGATCATAAGCTCAGCGATCCCCTCTCCACCCCGCCGCTGGCGGGTGGCCCCTATCGTATTACCAGCTGGCGCATGGGCCAGTATGTGACCTATTCGCGGGTGAAGGATTACTGGGCGGCCAATCTGCCGGTCAACCGCGGGCGCTGGAACTTTGATACCCTGCGCTACGACTACTATCTGGACGATAACGTGGCTTTTGAGGCCTTCAAGGCCGGGGCCTTTGATATGCGCCAGGAGAGCAGCGCCAAAAACTGGGCGACCCGCTATACCGGCAAGAATTTTGATCGCCACTACATCGTCAAAGAAGAGCTGAAAAATGATTCGGCGCAGGATACCCGCTGGCTGGCTTTTAATATCCAGCGCCCGGTCTTTGCCGATCGCCGGGTCCGGGAGGCCATCACCCTCGCCTTCGATTTCGAATGGATGAACAAAGCGCTGTTTTACGGGGCGTACAGCCGGGTGAACAGCTATTTCCAGAATACCGAATACGCGGCGCAGGGCTATCCGGATGCGGCCGAACTCGCCCTGCTGGCCCCGCTGGAAAAATCAATTCCGCCTGAGGTCTTCACCGGGGTGTTCCGGCCACCGGTCTCAAAAGGCGACGGTTACGATCGCGACAACCTGCTGAAGGCCAGCAGGCTGCTGGATGAGGCGGGCTGGCCGCTTAAAAACCAGAAGCGGGTGAACGCGAAAACCGGCAAGCCGCTGGTCTTTGAGCTGTTGTTGTCGTCCGGGGGAAACAACCAGTGGGTACTGCCCTTCCAGCACAATCTGGAACGCCTGGGAGTGACCATGGAGATCCGCCAGGTGGATAACTCGCAAATCACCAACCGCATGCGCCGCCGGGATTATGACATGATGTCGCGCCTGTGGCGGGCGATGCCCTGGCCCAGCTCGGATCTGCAGATCTCCTGGTCCTCGGCCTATATCGACTCCACCTATAACTCGCCGGGGGTGCAAAACCCGGCCATCGACGCGCTGATCGAGCAGATCGTCGCGGCCCAGGGCGACAAAACGAAGCTGCTGCCTCTCGGGCGCGCCCTCGATCGCGTCTTAACCTGGAACTATTACATGCTGCCAATGTGGTATATGGGACAGGATCGCGTTGCCCGCTGGGATAAGTTCTCTTATCCGGCGGTGCGACCCATCTATACCCTGGGTTTTGAAAACTGGTGGTATGACGTTAACAAAGCGGCAAAACTGCCCGCCGAGCGGCGTTAAGGGAGCTTATGGGCGCATATCTTATTCGTCGTCTTCTGCTGGTGATCCCCACCCTGTGGGCGATCATCACCATTAACTTTTTCATTGTGCAGATCGCCCCCGGCGGCCCGGTGGACCAGGCGATTGCCGCCATCGAGATGGGCGGCGGTAACGGCCTGCCCGGTGCCGGCGGCGAAGGGCTGGCCGCCAGCCATGCCCGCACCGGCGTCGGCAATATCAGCGAAAGTAACTACCGGGGCGGGCGCGGTCTCGATCCGGAAGTGATAGCCGAGATCACCCAGCGCTACGGCTTTGACAAGCCGATCCACGAGCGGTACTTCACTATGCTGTGGGACTATCTGCGCTTCGATTTTGGCAACAGCCTGTTTCGCAGCGCCTCGGTGTTGCAGCTGATTAAAGAGAGCCTGCCGGTCTCGGTGACGCTCGGGCTGTGGGGCACCCTGATTATCTACCTGGTTTCCATTCCGCTTGGGATCCGCAAGGCCGTCCATAACGGCAGCCGCTTCGACACCTGGAGCAGCACCTTTATTATCGTCGGCTATGCGATCCCGGCTTTTCTATTTGCCGTACTGCTGATCGTCTTTTTTGCCGGCGGTAGCTACTTCGATCTCTTTCCGCTGCGCGGGCTGGTCTCGGCAGATTTCAACGCTCTGCCCTGGTATCAGAAAATCACCGACTATCTCTGGCACATCACCCTGCCGGTGGTAGCGACGGTCATTGGCGGTTTTGCCGCCCTGACCATGCTAACCAAAAACGCCTTCCTCGATGAGATCCGCAAGCAGTACGTGGTCACCGCCCGGGCGAAGGGGGTAAGCGAGCAGCGGATCCTCTGGCGGCATATTTTCCGCAACGCCATGCTGCTGGTGATCGCCGGCTTCCCGGCCACCTTTATCAGTATGTTCTTTACCGGCTCGCTGTTAATCGAGGTGATGTTCTCCCTGAACGGCCTCGGCCTGCTGGGCTACGAGGCGACCGTCTCCCGCGACTATCCGGTGATGTTCGGCACGCTTTATATCTTTACCCTGATTGGCCTGCTGCTGAATATCATCAGCGATATCAGCTATACGCTGGTCGATCCGCGCATTGACTTCGAGGGCCGCTGATGCCGCGCTTAAGCCCGATTAATCAGGCCCGCTGGGCCCGTTTTCGCCATAACCGCCGCGGCTACTGGTCGCTGTGGATTTTTGCCTTCATCTTTATCCTGAGCCTCTTTGCGGAGCTTATTGCCAACGATAAGCCGCTGCTGGTGCGCTATAACGACAACTGGTACGTGCCGGTGCTGCATAACTATAGCGAAAGCGAGTTTGGCGGCCCCTTTGCCACCCCGGCCGATTATCAGGATCCCTGGCTGCGCGCGCAGCTTGATAACCACGGCTGGGCGCTGTGGGCGCCGATCCGTTTTGGCGCCACCAGCATTAACTTCGCCACTACCCGCCCCTTCCCCTCTCCGCCCTCCCGCCAGAACTGGCTGGGCACCGATGCCAACGGCGGCGACGTGCTGGCGCGCATTCTGTACGGCACCCGAATTTCGATTCTGTTCGGCCTGATGCTGACGCTGGTCTCCAGCGTGATGGGGGTGCTGGCAGGGGCGATTCAGGGCTATTACGGCGGCCGAATCGATCTCTGGGGGCAGCGCTTTATCGAGGTGTGGTCCGGGATGCCGACCCTGTTCCTGATTATTCTGCTCTCAAGCGTGGTGCAGCCCAACTTCTGGTGGCTGCTGGCCATCACGGTGATTTTTGGCTGGATGGCGCTGGTCGGGGTGGTGCGCGCCGAATTCCTGCGCACGCGTAACTTCGACTATATCCGCGCCGCCCAGGCGCTGGGCGTGGGGGATCGCAGCATTATCTTCCGCCATATGTTGCCTAACGCCATGGTGGCGACCCTGACCTTCCTGCCCTTTATTATGTGCAGCTCCATCACCACCCTCACCTCGCTGGATTTTCTCGGCTTTGGCCTGCCGCTGGGCTCGCCGTCGCTGGGCGAGCTGCTATTGCAGGGCAAAAATAACCTGCAGGCGCCCTGGCTTGGGATCGCCGCGTTTCTTTCCGTGGCGGTGCTGCTCTCATTACTGATATTTATTGGCGAAGCGGTGCGCGATGCCTTCGATCCCAACAAGGCGGTGTGATATGTCCCAACCCCTTCTGCAAATAGATAACCTCTCCATCGCCTTTCGCCAGCAGGAGGAGATCCGCACGGTAGTGAGCGACCTCTCGCTGCATATCGACGCTGGTGAAACCCTGGCGCTGGTGGGCGAATCCGGCTCGGGCAAGAGCGTGACGGCCCTGTCGGTATTACAGCTGCTGCCCGCGCCGCCGGTGGTCTACCCGCAGGGCGATATTCGCTTCCAGGGGCAGTCGCTGCTGCATGCGGATGCGCGGACCCTGCGCGGGGTGCGCGGCAACCGAATTGCGATGATATTTCAGGAGCCGATGGTCTCCCTGAACCCGCTGCATACGCTGGAGAAGCAGCTTTATGAAGTGCTCTCCCTGCACCGGGGGATGCGTAAAGAGGCGGCCCGGGGGGAGATGCTGGATTGCCTGGAGCGCACCGGTATTCGTAACGCGGCAAAACGGCTGGGCGACTTCCCGCACCAGCTCTCCGGCGGCGAGCGTCAGCGGGTAATGATCGCCATGGCGCTGCTTACCCGTCCCGAGCTGCTGATTGCCGATGAACCCACCACCGCGCTGGATGTCACCGTGCAGGCGCAGATCCTGCATCTGCTGCGCGAACTGCGCGACGAGCTCAATATGAGCCTGCTGTTTATCACCCATAACCTGGGGATCGTGAAAAAGCTCGCCGATCGGGTCGCGGTGATGCAGAACGGACGCTGCGTGGAGCAGAACACCACCGGCGCGCTCTTTGCCGCCCCGCAGCACCCCTACACCCGTCGCCTGCTGGATAGCGAGCCGGCGGGGGATCCGGTGCCCCTCGAACACAACGCGCCGACGCTGCTGGATGTCAGCCAGCTGGCAGTGGCCTTTCCCATTCGCAAAGGCATTCTGCGCCGGGTGGTGGACCATAAGTCCGTGCTCAAAGAGGTTAGCTTTACCCTGCGCGCCGGTGAGACGCTGGGGCTGGTGGGGGAATCGGGCTCCGGTAAAAGCACCACCGGGCTGGCGCTGCTGAGGCTAATTGCCTCCCGGGGCGAGATCCAGTTCGACGGTCAGCCGCTGCACAACCGCAGCCGCCGCCAGCTGCTGCCGGTGCGCCACCGGATGCAGGTGGTTTTCCAGGATCCCAACTCGTCGCTCAATCCGCGCCTTAACGTGCTGCAAATTATCGAAGAGGGGCTGCGGGTGCACCAGCCTGCGCTCAGCGCCCGTCAGCGCGAGGAGGAGGTTATTCGGGTAATGACCGAGGTGGGGCTGGATCCCGAGAGCCGCCAGCGCTATCCGGCCGCCTTCTCCGGCGGTCAGCGGCAGCGCATCGCCATCGCCCGGGCGCTGATCCTGCGCCCACAGCTGATTATTCTGGATGAACCAACCTCATCGCTGGACAGAACCGTCCAGGCACAGATCCTGGCGCTGCTAAAAGATCTGCAACAGAAGCACCGGCTGGCCTATATCTTTATTAGCCACGATCTGCAGGTGGTGCGGGCGCTGTGTCACCAGGTGATTGTTTTACGTCAGGGAGAGGTCGTGGAGCAAGGGGAGTGCCAGCGCGTGTTTGCCGCGCCGACGCAGGAATATACGCGCCAGCTGTTAGCGTCAGACTAGCGCTCAGAAAGGATGCTGACCTGCAACCGCTTCAGCAATCGCCACGCCGAAGTTTTTTAACCGGCAGGTGGCGGCAAATTCATCCTGACTTTTAACAAACAGGCAGGGCTCGCCTTCGCATTCCAGCACCGAGCTGTCGAGTTCAATGTCGCTCAGCGCCTGGCTGAGTTTTTCCATCACCGGCCATGCGCTTTCATCCTGCGGACTAAGCAGTTTGAGCGCCACCAGGCAATTTTCGCCGTCCGGCCCGCTTTGCGGAATCGGTTCAACTTTCGAACCGGCAAAACCCGCCGACCAGCGATAGCTCTGGGGCAAGCGGTGGACGATGGAGAGCTGTAATGTATTCACTTTTGTTCCCCGGAAGCAAAATATACTTCACAATTCATTTACATTTATAGTAACACATCATTACTCACCTGCCCTGTTTTTAGCGAGAAAACGGTTACAGCCAGACTACATCGGCGTTAGCGTCTTATTTCTCAGGGCTTTTTGTTTGAGTTTCAGGTTCGCAACGGCGCTATATGTACCCGTTTCTGCGATCTAACTCAACCTTTTTGTCTACAACGATGTGACTTTTTACACAAATAGATTTTACATAAAAGAAACAAAAAAGGGGAAGCGGAACGTAACTTTGCTTGATATGCGTCAAAAAAGGGTCCCAGCGGAACCCTTTTTTAGAGGTTATTTCAGTGTTTTTTGCGGCGACTGGCGTAGAGCGTGAAGAGAATTGAGCAGGTGGCGCAGAAGACAATTGACCAGATCATCGGCCAGGCGGAGTTAAAGGTCGCCATCGACAGCAGCGCGCCCACAATAGCGCCAATGCCAAAGCGGAAAGTGCCCGCCAGCGACGAGGCGGTGCCCGCCATATGGGGAAACTCATCAAGAATAACCGCCATGGCGTTTGACGAGACCAGGGATACACAGCCGACGAAAGCGGCCACCCCCACTACCAGCGCCCAGAAGCCCACGTCGAAGAAGGCCGACACCACCATCCAGATAGCCATAGCGAACTGGATCCACAGCCCCGCACGGAACATGTTCAGCGCCCCGACCCGACGTACAAAGCGGCTGTTAATCAGGGTCATCACAATCAGGAAAACGATGTTCAGCGCAAAGTAGTAGCCAAAATGCTGCGGGGAGACGTGGTTCAGCTCGATATAGACAAAGGGCCCGGCGCTCAGGAAGGAGAACATCCCGGCAAAGCTGAAGCCGCTGGCCAGCATGTAGCTCAGTACCCGCTTGTGGCGGAACAGCGAGGCGAAGTTGCCGATGGTGGTGCGGATATGAAACTTCTGCCGCCGCTCGACCGGCAGCGTCTCTTTAATAAAGAAGAAGATCATCAGCGATGCCAGCAGCGCTGCCAGCGCCAGGATCCAGAAGATAGCGTGCCAGCTAAACCAGACCAGCACCGCCCCGCCCGCCATGGGCGCAACCAGGGGTGCTATCGTGGTCACCAGCATGACGAAGGACATCATGCGGGAGAACTCTTCTTTCGGATAGATATCGCGCATCAGGGCGTTAATCACCACGCTGGCGGCCGCGGCGGCCAGACCGTGGAAGAAGCGCATCACAATCAGCTGATCGATAGTCTGGGCCAGGGCACAGGCCACCGCCGCGGCGGCAAAGACTAGGGTGCCGCCGAGGATCACCGGCTTGCGCCCGAGGCTGTCCGCCATCGGGCCATACAGCAGCTGGCCGACGGCAAAGCCCAGAATATAGGTGCTGAGGGTCATCTGCGCGCTGCCCGCCGGGACGCCAAACTGCCCGGCGATCACCGGCAGCGCCGGCAGATACATATCGATAGAGAGCGGCATCAGCATGGCCAGCAGGCCAAGGATAAAGACAATGCTGAACGACGAGTGTGGCCTGGTGGTCACCATAAGCTCCTGAAATTAGCGGGAAGAGAGGCCAACGCTGGCGATTTCTTCTTCCGTTAAGGGACGATATTCGCCGGGAGCCAGATCCGCATCAAGCTCAATGGCGCCGATACGCTCCCGGTGCAAGCCAACCACGTGGTTGCCAACGGCGGCAAACATGCGCTTCACCTGATGATAACGCCCCTCGCTAATGGTCAGACGCACCTCGGTCGGGGTAATCACCTCCAGCACCGCCGGTTTGGTCAGATCTTTTTCGTTATGCAGCTGAACGCCTTTGGCAAACTGCTCTGTCGTGGTATCGCTCACCGGCGATTCCAGCGTCACCAGGTAGGTTTTCTCACAGTGATGGCGCGGAGAGGTGATGCGGTGCGACCACTGGCCGTCGTCGGTCATCAGTACCAGCCCGGTGGTATCGATATCCAGCCGCCCGGCGGCGTGCAGCTTGTGCGCCACCGGCTCATCAAGAAAATAGAGCACGGTCGGATGATCGGGATCGTCGGTCGAGCAGACATAGCCCTGCGGTTTATTAAGCATGAAATAGCGCGGGCCGGTCTGCTGGGTCAGCGAGTTGCCTTCATATTCCACCTGATGGTCAGGCTGGAGTTTGAACGCGCTGTCTCGCACAATGTCGCCATCCACGGTAACGTGGCTGCCGCGGATCAGACGCGCAGCAATAGCGCGGCTTACGCCGAGTTGCTGAGCGATAAACTTATCAAGTCGCATGAAATAATTTAAGCCTTAAAGGTGCCGGGAGCCGGACAAGGCGCCCGGAAAAAAGAAGCTGTTAACAACGGCTCAGTATAACGGGCTCTGTGTGCCACTCAAGGGAAAAAGTTTCGTGGCATACTATATGCGAGATAACCAAGCTGAGTAACCATGACCTTTACACTTCGCCCCTATCAGCAGGAAGCGGTTGACGCCACCCTCGCCCACTTTCGTAAACATAACGCCCCGGCGGCCATCGTGCTGCCCACTGGCGCCGGTAAAAGCCTGGTGATTGCCGAGCTGGCAAGGCTGGCGCGCGGACGCGTGCTGGTGCTGGCCCATGTAAAAGAGCTGGTGGCCCAGAACCATGCCAAATACCTGGCCCTGGGCCTTGAGGCCGATATTTTTGCCGCTGGCCTGCAGCGTAAAGAGAGCCATGGCAAGGTGGTGTTTGGCAGCGTACAGTCGGTGGCCCGCAACCTCGAGCAGTTCGACAGCGCCTTTTCGCTGCTGATTGTCGATGAGTGCCACCGCATCAGCGACGACAACGACAGCCAGTATCAGCAGATCCTCAGCCATTTAAAGGCCGTTAACCCTGGCATTCGCCTGCTGGGGCTGACCGCCACCCCATTCCGCCTCGGTAAGGGCTGGATTTATCAGTTCCATTATCACGGCATGGTGCGAGGCACGGAAAAGGCGCTGTTTCGCGACTGCATCTATGAACTGCCGCTGCGCTATATGATTAAGCATGGCTACCTTACCCCGCCCGAGCGGCTGGATATGCCGGTGGTGCAGTATGACTTCAGCCGTCTGCAGGTGCAGAGTAACGGCCTGTTCAGCGAGGCGGATCTGAACCGGGAGCTGAAAAAACAGGATCGTATTACCCCGCATATCATCAGCCAGATTATGGAGTTTGCCGAAACCCGCAAAGGGGTGATGATTTTTGCCGCCACCGTTGAACACGCGCGCGAAATTACCGGCCTGCTGCCGGCGAACGATGCGGCTTTAATCACCGGCGAAACGCCGGGCAGCGAACGCGATCGGCTGATTGAGGCCTTCAAAGCCCAGCAGTTCCGCTATCTGGTGAACGTGGCGGTGCTGACCACCGGCTTTGATGCCCCGCACGTGGATCTTATCGCCATTCTGCGCCCCACCGAATCCGTCAGCCTCTATCAGCAGATTGTCGGCCGCGGCCTGCGCCTGGCACCGGGCAAAACCGACTGCCTGATCCTCGATTACGCCGGCAACCCGCACGATCTCTACGCTCCGGAAGTGGGGGCGCCAAAAGGCAAAAGCGACAACGTGCCGGTGCAGGTTTTCTGCCCCGGCTGCGGCTTTGCCAATACCTTCTGGGGAAAAACCACCGCCGACGGTACGCTAATCGAACATTTTGGCCGCCGCTGCCAGGGCTGGCTGGAAGACGACGAGGGCCATCGCGAACAGTGCGACTACCGTTTTCGCTTTAAAAACTGCCCCCAGTGTAATGCTGAAAATGATATTGCCGCCCGCCGCTGCCGCAAGTGCGATACGGTGCTGGTGGATCCGGACGACATGCTGAAAGCGGCCCTGAAGCTGAAAGATGCGCTGGTGCTGCGCTGTAGCGGCATGGTGCTGGCGCACGGCAGCGATGAGAAAGGCGAGTGGCTGAAAATCACCTATTACGATGAGGACGGCGCCGACGTGAGTGAGCGCTTCCGTCTGCAAACGCCCGCCCAGCGCACCGCCTTCGAACAGCTGTTTATTCGTCCCCATACCCGCACTCCGGGGGTCCCGCTGCGCTGGATAACGGCGGCGGACATCATTCAGCAGCAGGCGCTGCTGCGCCATCCGGACTTTGTCGTCGCCCGTAAAAAAGGCCAGTTCTGGCAGGTGCGCGAAAAGGTGTTTGACTACGAGGGGCGCTTCCGCCGGGCCAATGAATTGCGCGGCTGACGGGACTTTTCATTGATGTACGACCTGTTTGAGTATAAAATGCCGCCCGCCTCACATCCGTGAGGCAGAACACTCACCTGCTGCTGGGTCGCCTGTAGCAGGACTTATATACAGAGAGAAATCAATGTTCACTATCAATGCAGAAGTACGTAAAGAGCAGGGTAAGGGTGCGAGCCGCCGCCTGCGTGCAGCTAACAAATTCCCGGCCATCATCTATGGCGGCGAAGCTGCTCCTGTTGCAATCGAACTGGACCACGACAAACTGTGGAACCTGCAGAGCAAAGCTGAATTCTACAGCGAAGTTCTGACTCTGGTTGTTGACGGTAAAGAAGAGAAAGTTAAAGCTCAGGCGGTGCAGCGTCACCCGTTCAAGCCGAAACTGTCTCACATCGACTTCGTTCGCGCGTAATCGCTGACAGGTTGAATGAAGAAACCCCGCAATGCGGGGTTTTTTTATGGGGTTTATTTACCGCCGGAGGTACGGCGCTGCAGCTGGTCGCGCAGGTTGGGCGGCGTCCCTTTGATGGTAAGGGTATCGGTGGCCGGATCCCAGAAGATGCGCTCGCCCAGCAGCATGGCATCAAAATTGATGGTTAACCCGCCGCCGCTGCCGGCAAATTTGGTTAGCTGACGCAGGGTGCTGCGATCCGCCGGGAAGCTCTCTTCCAGCTCATAGCCCTTCTCGGCCGTAAACGCCTGGAAGCTCACTTCGCTGACGCCCGCCAGCTCTTTAGACAGCGACTCCAGCTCAATCTCTTCCCCCGCCTGCAGCTGCTCGTTGCAGTAGCTATAGACCTGCTGACGCACGGTCTGGCGCTCGGATTTGTCGAGCTGCGCCTCGGCGGTAAAGTCGTCCACCGCCTGCAGCAAGCCTTTGTTTTGCGCTTTGGCGTTCAGCCCTTCGCTGGCACCGAGGAAATCCATAAAGAAGTCGGCCACTTTGCGCCCTACCCGCCCTTTCAGGAAGGTGAGATAGCGGGTGGACTCCGGATTGGTCTCCCACTCGGTGAGATCAATGCGCGCCACGATGTCGGCGTGGTTGATATCCAGGTAGTGGGTAGAGCTGATATCCAGCTGTTCATTTACGCGCATGCTGCTCAGGTTATTCAGCACCGCGACCAGCAGGTACTCCACCGCCAGGTAGCGGTAGTGGCAGAACAACACGATGCCGCCGTCGGCAAAGGGGTATTTCGCCAGCTCATCGCGCAGGCGTCCGGTCGCCGCCCGGCTGAAGGCGAGGAACTCCTCTTCGCCCTGACGCTGCAGGCGCAGGCTCTGGGCCAGCTCGCTCTCTTCATTAAACATGCCGTAGGCTTTGTTTTTGGCACTGTAGACGCGGTGCAGCTCCGCCATCATCTCCACGACGGTAGGCGTCGGCTCAAGTAACGAATCGCGAAGCACCAGCTCAAGGGTTTGCTCATCACGCTTGATAAGCTGGTGCAGGGCAATCTGGTTGATATCCAGACTCATGATAAACTCTCCTGTTAGACCGGGCGGTATTCAACCATCCCCAGTGCATGTGTGCAATAGAAGAGCAATAGAAGATAAAAAAGGGGAAAAAATGCTGTCTCTACGGTACTATGTTGCCCTTTCACTCACGAAATGATTTTGATTTATGCCACAACATTCCCGCTACAGTGACGAACACGTTGAACAGCTCCTGAGTGAGCTGCTGAACGTACTGGAAAAACATAAAACACCGACCGACCTTTCCCTGATGGTATTGGGAAATATGGTTACCAACCTTATTAATACCAGCGTTGCTCCGGCTCAACGTCAGGCCATCGCGAAATCATTCGCTCAGGCGTTGCAGTCCTCGGTTAACGACGACCCGGCACACTAAGAGAAACAGACAACAGCATATGGTGACGAATCGTCAGCGCTACCGCGAAAAAGTGTCCCAGATGGTAAGCTGGGGGCACTGGTTTGCCCTGTTCAACATTCTGTTGGCAATGGTGCTTGGCAGCCGCTATCTTTTTGTTGCCGACTGGCCGACAACCCTGGCCGGGCGGATCTACTCCTGGATCAGCATCATTGGTCATTTTAGCTTTCTGGTGTTCGCCACCTATCTGCTGATCCTGTTTCCCCTGACGTTTGTCGTCATGTCCCAGCGGCTGATGCGGTTTATCTCCGCGATTCTGGCCACCGTGGGCATGACGCTGCTGTTGATCGACAGCGAAGTCTTTACCCGCTTCCACCTCCATCTCAACCCTATCGTCTGGGAACTGGTGATTAACCCCGACCAGAACGAAACCGCACGCGACTGGCAGCTGATGTTTATTAGCGTGCCGGTGATCCTGCTGATTGAGATGCTGTTTGCCACCTGGAGCTGGCAAAAACTGCGGAGCCTGACGCGCCGTCGTCATTACGCCAAACCCGTTGCCGCCCTCTTTTTTGTGGCCTTTATCAGCTCACACGTGATGTATATCTGGGCTGACGCCAATTTCTATCGTCCGGTAACGATGCAGCGCGCTAACCTGCCGCTCTCCTACCCGATGACCGCACGACGCTTTCTGGAAAAACATGGCCTGCTGGATGCGCAGGAGTATCAGCGCCGCCTTGTGGAGCAGGGTAATCCGGAAGCGGTTTCAGTGCAGTATCCGCTCAGCAACCTGCGCTATCGCGATATGGGACAGGGCCAGAACGTCCTGTTGATTACCGTCGATGGCCTGAACTACTCCCGCTATGAGAAACAGATGCCGGCCCTGGCCGCCTTTGCGGATAACAACATCAGCTTTACCCAGCATATGAGCTCCGGTAATACCACGGACGCCGGTATCTTCGGCCTCTTCTACGGTATTTCGCCAGGCTATATGGATGGCGTGCTGTCGGCGCGCATTCCGGCCGCGCTGGTCACCGCCCTTAACCAGCAGGGTTACCAGCTGGGCCTCTTCTCCTCCGATGGCTTCAACAGCGCCCTCTACCGCCAGGCCCTGCTGTCTGATTTCTCGCTGCCGCCCGCGCGCAGCCAGACGGATGAGCAGACCGCCGGACAGTGGATCAACTGGCTGAATCGCTATGCCCAGGAAGATAACCGCTGGTTCTCCTGGGTGGCCCTCAACGGTACCGCCGTTGATGAGAGCAACGAGAAAGGCTTTACCCAGCGCTATGCCCGCGCCGCACGGGATGTGGACGTGCAGATTGCCCGCGTCCTTGAGGCGTTGCGCCAGTCCGGCAAGCTGGAGAACACCGTGGTGGTGATTACCGGCGGGCATGGCGTCGCCCTGGGCAAGGATCGTGAGGGTATTGAGTGGTCGCGCCCGCGCCTGCACGTTCCGCTGGTGATCCACTGGCCGGGAACCCCGTCCCAGCGCATCAATATGCTTACCGATCATAAAGATGTGATGACCACCCTGATGCAGCGTCTGCTGCATGTGAATACGCCGGCTAACGAGTATTCCCAGGGCCAGGATCTGTTCAGCCCCACCCGCCGCCACAACTGGGTCACCGCCGCCGGCGGCAATACCCTGGCAGTGACGACGCCCGAACTGTCGCTGGTGCTTAATAGCAATGGCAGCTACAAAACCTATAACTTACAGGGCGAAAGACTAAGCGATCAGAAACCGCAGCTGAGCCTGCTGCTGCAGGTGTTAACGGATGAGAAACGCTTTATCGCTAACTGATTAATATTAAATCAGTTAGCGGGTCTGGCTCTTGCATTAAACGGGAAAGTGGGTAGTATTAGCTTCCAGTGTCGGCACGTAGCGCAGCCTGGTAGCGCACTGTCATGGGGTGTCAGGGGTCGGAGGTTCAAATCCTCTCGTGCCGACCAAAAATCCCAAAAAAGGTCAGAGAGCAATCTCTGACCTTTTTGCATTTTATGGCGTAAATATCAGGCCAGTTCAGCAGGTCGGCGTAGCAGGTAAACCAGCGTCACCAGCGAAATCAGCGCTCCGGCGTAGAAGGTATATTCCGCTCCCCAGGTCTCCCAGATAATCCCCGCCCCGAGGCTGGCGAGCAGCAGCGCCACCCCGCTCACCATGCTGAACAGCCCAAAGGCCGTGCCGCGCAGATCGGCAGGCGCCGTGCGGGCAATCATCGCCGAGAGCAGTCCCTGGGTCATGCCCATATGGATCCCCCACAGGGCCACGCCGAGCATAATGCCCGCCCAGTGAGTGGTCAGCGCCAATACAATATCGGCGGCTATAAGCACGCCTAAGCCCCACTGGAGCAGGCGGGTGTGGCTCGTTCGGTCAGAGAGTTTGCCGAAGGGATAGGCTGAGAAGGCGTACAGCAGATTCATGGCTACCATCACCAGCGGGATCAGCGCCAGCGGAATACCGGACTGCTGGGCGCGCAGCACCAGAAATGCCTCGCTAAAGCGCGCCAGGGTAAACACCGCCCCGAGGCCAATCACCCACCAGCAGCTGGCACCCAGCCGTTTCAGGTTCGCTTTGGTGATGGGATTAGTACGCCTGTGGGTGATCGGCGTGGCGGGCTCATGCAGGCCAAAAAAGAGCAGCGCCACGGCGAGAATGCCCGGAATAACCGCGACCCAGAAAATAGTGCGGAAATCATCGTTCCACAGCAGCATCATCCCCACCGCCAGCAGCGGCCCGAGAAATGCGCCTATGGTATCCATCGACTGGCGCAGGCCAAAGGCTGCGCCCCTTAGCTCAGGCGGGGTGACATCCGCCACCAGCGCATCACGCGGCGCGCCGCGGATCCCCTTCCCTACCCGGTCGATCAGGCGCGCGCCAAGTATCATCCCCGACGAGGAGGCGATAGCAAAAAGCGGTTTACTCGCCGCACCCAGCCCGTAGCCCAGCAGGGCCAGCCCTTTGCGCTTGCCAAGATAGTCGCTAATCACGCCGGAGAAGACTTTAATAAACAACGCCGTGGCTTCGGCAAGGCCTTCAATCAGGCCGATAAATATGACGCTTGCGCCAAGCGTGGTCACCATAAAGAGCGGCAGCAGGCTATGGATGATTTCCGAGGAGATATCCATCAGCATGCTGACACCGCCGACCACCCACACCCCCTTCGGGATGCGGCTTAGCGTAGTAAAGCGAGACACCATTTTCCCACTCCTGTGTTTTTAACCGGCCGCGGTCATCCGCTGCCAATAGCGCACAAAAAAGCCAGCCCGGAGGCTGGCCTTATATAAAGCATAGCGTTACTCAGGCTTATTACTGCCGCCGAGGAAAAAGATGCCCAGCGGTATCGCCAGCAGAACGGTAAAGACCGTGCTGTAAACGAGGATCATCGCCGACTGTAGCACAAACATGCTGGTGGTCCAGTGGGAGAGCGGGATGTTGTACTGATCGATAACGCCAACGATAGTTGCGCGGCCAACGCACGCCACGGCAATTAAAAAGACCACCAGCAGCGCCAGAAGAAATTTCCTGCCCGACGGGGTGTTAAGCTTTGCGCGTACCATCTCTTTTCCTTTACAGATGAATAACAAGAATTGCCGTTAACCCTACCACGATCGGCGGAACCTTGCCACACCAGCAGATAACGCTACTTTATAAGCAAAAATGCAGTTCATAAAACCAGTTAAACGTAAAATTTAAGTAAATCGCACCAGTCATTCACGGTAATTATGTTACGCTAGCAGCGATCTTTGACCAAAAGGAATGATTGTGAAAAAAACACCGAAGATTGTTATGGCCCTGCTGGCCGCCACCGCCTGCACCAGCGCCTTTGCCAGCAACGATATCCTTGCCCCTTTCCCCCAGGCGGAGAAAGGCATGAAACGCCAGGTGATCCAGCTTCCGGCCCAGCAGGATGAATCCCGCTATAAAGTAGAGCTGCTTATCGGCCAGAAGCTTGAGGTGGATTGCAACCTGCATCGCCTGGGCGGCGAGCTTAGCCAAAAAACGGTTGAGGGCTGGGGTTACGACTACTACCTCTTCGACAAGGTCTCCTCGCCGGTATCGACAATGATGGCCTGCCCGGACGGCAAAAAAACCACGAAGTTTGTCACGGCGGGGCTCGGCGAGCAGAGCATGCTGCGCTACAACAGCAAGCTGCCGATTGTCGTCTATACGCCGGACAATGTTGAGGTGAAATATCGCCTCTGGCAGGCAGGCGAGAAAGTGGAAGACGCCGAGGTGCGTTAGGCTTAAAAAAGGGTTCCCTGAGGGAACCCTTTTTACATCAGATCTCCGGCGTCTTTTTATAGCCGGTAAGCATTAATACCAGCCCCTCTTTCGATGCGGCCGGGCTGAACTGATAGTGGTTACCCTGGCGATCGCCGCCGATATACCAGGAGATCTCTGTTTTCCCCGCCGCCAGCGCTTTACGCACCGCTTTGTCGACATCGACCATGCGGTATTCCCGGGCGTTATTGAGATAGAGCAGCGCATCCGAACCGTAGTTACAGGCCGGACGGTTTTTCCAGGTTACCGTAGCCGGATCCCACTCATTGCTGGTCGGATAGAAGAAGATCTGGTCGGCGCCGTTGGCCTCCACCTTGCCGCCGTAAATGCGCACCCGGTATTTAAACAGCGCCGGATCCTGGCCCTCGGGCAGCGGAGGAATTTTGAATTTAACCAGGCTCATGGTCTCCGCGTTGCGGGTGCGGCCGCCGTTTTTCCAGTTATCCTGCACCAGCAGCGTCTGCGCCGCCGGGGTTGGGGTGGTCGGGGTTTCACTGCTTACCCAGACGTTTGCCAGCGCCTGTGAATAGCCATAGGGCACGTTGGTGCCGCAGTCCATCCCTTTGTTCATACACATGTCGGTCATGAAGCGCGCGGCGTCTTCCGTCCAGCCATTAATAAAGTCGGCGTGGGCGGTATAGAGGCTGCCCCAGCGCTCTTCGCGCGTATCCCCGTTCATGGTGGGGTCGAGGGAGAGCTGCGCTTTGGCGGTATCCAGCGAGGTAATGCCGGGAAGCACGTAGGCGACGTTCATATTTACCGTCGGGATTTTGACCGGGAAGCCGGACGGGCACTGCCCCTTCACATCATAGGTGGCATTTATCATGCCGTGCATCGGCTTGAGGTGGATGCCATCCCAGCAGTTCGGGAACTGAATACCGATATTAAACTGCACCGCATCTTTCGCTTTTCGCAGCCCGCAGACCTCACCGATTTTATTGCTGTAGCCTTTACCGTTGGCGCATAAGAAGGTGATCCTGCCGTTTGGCGTCGTGCCGTGATGGTCGCCCGCCAGCAGCGCCAGCCCCGCCGGGAAGGGGTGCAGCGGATATTGATCGACGTTAGAGGCCTGATAATAGGTTTTCTGATAGGCAGGCTGTACCACGGTGCCGTCCGGCAGGCGCAGCGACGGGGCCCAGTAGGCGGAGCTGTCGGCTTTGTTATCGCAGGTGGTTTCCGGCTGCTGGCGCAGACGCTGATAGTCTGTCCAGGCATCGGTATGGGTGTTGCCGAAGAAATCATGCAGCATCGCCTGGTTCGGCATGCCGTACATCATGATGGCATCATCCCCGAGCGTATGGCTGGTGGCGCAGACAACATGCGCCTGGGGGCCGGCGTGGGCATAAAGGGAAGGCAGTAAAAGTGCCGACGCGATGGCGGCGTAGAGTGTGGTCCTTTTCATTGTAATCTCCTGATATGAAAGGCCACATAGGTAACAGAATGGCGTTGTTTCACCGAGAGATTGTCTGACCACTTTTCCGTTGCAGAGTGCTTTACAAATAAGGCCGGGAAACCCGGCCTTACTGTTTATCAGAGTGCGATATCCCCGACGGGCTTGTTCACCCGTTCAGATCCCGACTGCGGCTCGGCCGCCGGTGCAGGCTCTGCAGGCTGCGGCTTTTCATATTTCAGCTGCAGCGTACGGCTGGTGTACTCCAGCTCCTGCTCGGTGGCCTCTACGTTGCCGTTCAGCTTAGTACCGTAAGAAGGAATAATGGTCTTCAGCTTCGCCTGCCACTCCGGGGTGGCAACTTTGTCTTTAAACACGGTCTCCATCAGATGCAGCATGATTGGCGCCGCGGTAGAAGCGCCCGGCGAGGCGCCCAGCAGCGCGGCAACGGTGCCCTCTTTGTCGCTGACCACTTCCGTGCCCAGACGCAGCACGCCGCCCTCTTTCTCATCACGCTTGATGATCTGCACGCGCTGACCGGCCTGCCACAGGCGCCAGTCCTCTTTCTTCGCCTGCGGATAGTACTCTTTCAGCGCGTCAAAACGGTCGTCGTCGGAGAGCATCACCTGACTAATCAGGTATTTCACCAGATCGAAGTTATCCAGGCCCACGTCCATCATCGGCATCACGTTAGAGGTAGTGGTGGCGCTCAGCAGATCCCACAGGGAACCGTTTTTCAGGAACTTGGTGGAGAAGGTGGCGAACGGCCCGAACAGCACCACGCGCTTACCGTCCAGCATACGGGTATCGATATGCGGAACCGACATCGGCGGCGCGCCCACGGAGGCCTGACCATAGACCTTCGCCAGGTGACGATTCACCACTTCCGGATTTTCTGAGACCAGGAACTGGCCGCCCACCGGGAAGCCCGCATAGTTGTCCGCTTCCGGAATACCGGTCTCCTGCAGCAGCTTCAGCGCCGCGCCGCCCGCCCCGATAAAGACGAACTTCGCTTTGATGACGTGCTCTTCTTCGTTGTGTTTCAGGTCGGCAACGGTCACGTTCCAGGAGTTGTCGGCGTTGCGCTTAAAGCCGCGCACTTCGGTGTTGACCGACAGTTTGAAGTTCTCTTTCTTCTGCAACGAGCCCACCAGCTGGCGGGTGATCTCACCGTAGTTCACGTCGGTGCCGATCTCGGTACGGGTGGCAGCGATTTTCTGATTCGGGTCGCGCCCTTCCATTACCAGCGGTGCCCACTCTTTGATCTGGGCGTGATCTTCAGAGTACTTCATGCCGCGGAACAGGGTACTTTGCTGCAGCGCCGCATAGCGGCCGCGCAGGAAGTTGACGTTATCGTCACCCCAGACAAAGCTCATGTGCGGTACGGTATTAATAAAGCTGTGCGGATCGTGCAGCACGCCGCTGTTGACCTGGTGAGACCAGAACTGGCGGGAGATCTGGAAAGCTTCGTTGATCTCAACGGCTTTCTCGATACTGATGGAGCCGTCCTTTTTCTGCGGCGTGTAGTTCAGCTCCATTAATGCCGAGTGGCCGGTACCGGCGTTGTTCCAGCCGTTTGAGCTCTCCTGTGCCACGCCATCGAGGCGCTCCACCATGGTCATTGACCAGTCGGGCTGCAACTCTTGCAGATAGGTCCCAAGCGTGGCGCTCATGATCCCGCCACCAATTAAAAGAACGTCTGTCTCCTGCTCTTTTGGTGCGTCTGCTTTCGCCGCCATTGTGACGGCATTAAGCCCCACGGCCAGCGAAATGAGCACGGCAGTCATTTTTTTCATCATTTATGCCTTAGTTATATGCGTGGAAATTGCAGGTGAAATAAGCTGCGGGGCAACGGTAGCAACATTTAAATATTGTTTAAAGGTTACGAAATTATTGTAATTGTGAAATTTAATGGTGGATTGTTTGTATGGAAATGGCGCATCCGGCTGGCAATGGACCTTTTTTCTGGCTACTATGCTGCACTTTGTGATCGCGCGCACGGAAGCCCGCCCCAACCTGCGAAGCTCTATGTCTCAACCTCAAACTTCTCTGCTGCCTGACGAGGCCCGCGTGGCGCATATCCTGCGTTCGCCGCGCCTGTTTGTACGTGAAATCCTGGCCGGGGTGATTACCGCCCTGGCGCTGATCCCGGAAGTGATCTCCTTTTCCGTGGTGGCGGGCGTCGACCCGAAAGTGAGCCTCTTTGCCTCGGTGGTGCTCTGTCTGGGGCTTTCGGTGCTGGGCGGTCGTCCGGCGATGGTAACTGCGGCAGCGGGCTCGGTGGCGCTGGTAATAGGCCCGATGGTGGCGCAGCACGGCGTGCAGTACATTTTGCCGGCGGTCCTGCTGGCGGGCGTTATTCAGATCCTCTTCGGCGCGCTGGGCATGGCGCGCCTGATGCGCTTTATCCCCACCTCGGTGATGACCGGGTTTGTTAACGCGCTGGGTATTTTGATCTTCTTCGCCCAGGTGCCGCACTTCTGGAGCAAAAGCCCGCTGATTGTCGGCCTTTTCGTCCTGACCCTGCTCATCGTGCTTTGGATACCGCGCTACGTTAAAAGCATCCCTTCCCCGCTGATTGCGATTGTACTGTTAACAGTCTTTACGGTGACCAGCGGCCAGATCCTCCCCACCGTGGGGGACGAAGGTTCGATGGGCGGCGGGCTGCCGGGCTTCACCGAGCTGCTGGTGCCGTTAAACCTGCAAACGCTTAGCATCATCTGGCCCTGCGCGCTGAGTATCGCCTTTGTCGGCCTGATGGAGTCACTATTGACGGCCAAACTGGTGGATGAGCTGACGGCAACCCCCTCCAGCAAACGCCGGGAGAGCATTGGCCTCGGTGTAGCCAATATCATGGCGGGCTGTTACGGCGGTATCGCCGGCTGCGCGATGATCGGCCAGACCATCGTTAACGTCGAGATGGGCAAAGGCCGCAGCCGCATCTCAACCTTTGCCGCCGGGATGGTGCTGTTGCTGCTGGTCACCGCTCTCAGCGGGGTGATGGCCAAAATTCCGATGGCGGTACTGGCAGGGATTATGGCGATTGTGGCGGTAAAAACCTTTAACTGGCACAGTATTCAGCCGGCCCACCTGAAAGGCGCGCCGGTGGCGGAAACCCTGGTTATGCTGGTGACCGTCGCGGCAACCGTCTCGACGGGCAACCTGGCCATAGGCGTGGCGGGCGGGTTAATCGCAATAGTGATTATCCCGGCCCGCCTGAAGCGCAAGCGTGCGGCTACAGCAGAAACAGCGTCGCCAGCCCAAGAAAAATAAAGAAACCGCCGGTATCGGTGATGGCGGTGATCATCACGCTCGACCCCACCGCGGGGTCGCGCCCGAAGCGGGTCATAACCATCGGGATAATCACCCCCATCATCGCCGCCACCAGCAGGTTAAGGACCATCGCGAGGGTCATCACCGCCCCCAGCGCCATGTCGCTGTACAGCCACCAGGTGACGATGCCCATTATCCCGCCCCACACCAGACCATTGATTAACGCCACCCCCAGCTCGCGCAGGATCAGGAACCGGAAGTTGCCCGGCTGAATATTCTGCAGCGCCAGCGCGCGGACAATCATGGTGATGGTCTGGTTACCGGTATTCCCGCCAATCCCTGCCACAATCGGCATCAGCGAGGCCAGCGCCACCAGCTGTGAAATGGTATGTTCGAACCCATCAATCACCCGGGAGGCAATAAAGGCGGTGCAGAGATTGATTGCCAGCCACGCCCAGCGGGTTTTCACCGCCTTGCCCACCGGGGCATACACATCCTCTTCCGCGCTCACGCCGCCCATGGCGCGCATATCGTTCCCGGTCTCTTCATAGACCACGTCCACGATCTCATCGATGGTTAAGCGGCCCATTATTTTGCCCGTCGAATCCACCACCGCCGCGCTAAGCAGGTTGTCACGTTCAAAGGTACGCGCGGTTTTTTCGGCGTCATCTTCCGGCAGGAAGATCATCGGCTCGGGATCCATCACCTCGCTGACCCGCTTCTGGGCGCTGTTCAGCAAAATCGTCTGCAGCTCCAGCTCCCCCAGCAGGGTTTTATCCCGGGAGGTGACAAAGAGTTTGTCGGTATTCTTCGGCATTTTCCCCAGCCGGCGCAGGTAGCGCTGCACTGCCCCCAGGGTGACGTCCGGGCGCACGAGGATGACGCCAAACTCCATGATGGCGCCAACGCTGTTTTTTTCGTAGTGCATGACCTGACGCACGCGGGCGCGCTCGTCGGCGGGCATCGAGGCCAGCAGGCGGCCCGTCAGGTCGCGGGGCAGATGCTGCACCAGGTAGATCTGCTCGTCGATATCCAGGGTGTGCAGGGCGTCGAGGATGGCGCTGTCGCTCATCTCGTCGATCAGATCGTCCCAGACGTTTTCCGAGGCTTCGAGCAGCACTTGACCGCGCTCGTGGTCCTCCACCAGCCGCCACAGGGCGTGGCGCTCTTCCGAAGGTAGAGCTTCCAGGGTATCGGCCAGATCGGGCGGTGGCAGATGCGCCACCAGCGCCCCTACCTCAGCAATATTGTCGGATAAGGTGCCAACGTCATATTGCTCAGCCAGGGTCAGTTTACCCAACAGGGAGGAGACCACCGCTTTATCGGTGGTGAGCAGCCAGATCAGTCGGGCACGCTCTTCATCGCGCAGCCTTGCGCTGTGTTTATTGGTAAATGCCATCAATCATGTATCCATCAAATGTGATGGCACTAAGCATAGCGTGACGATATGTAAATAAGAATAAACGGCGAAGGGGGATGGCTAAAAAAGCAGCGGGACGGTGAAGATTGCCCGGCAGGCGGTGTGCTGCCGGGCAGGAGGTTTAGGCGGTGCGGGCGACGGCGTCCCGGGAGGCGGCGTCGCGATCGGCACCGGTCAGCTCGCTCAGGTGGCCGTTTCGCATCTCCAGCAGACGATCGGCGTGAATAAAATAGTGATCGTCATGGCTGATGGCGAAAATGGTTTTCCCCATCTGCTGCATCAGCGGCAGCAGCACCTGGTAAAAATCGCGGCGGAAGTGCGGATCCTGGTCGGCGGCCCACTCGTCCAGCAGGATGATGTCTCGCTCTTCCGCCAGCGCCAGCAGCAGGGCCACGCGCTTCTTCTGCCCTTTCGAGAGCTTAAGGTTGAGAATTTTACCGTTCTCCAGCTCCAGCTTGTGCGACATCTGCAGCTGCTCCAGCCACTTCGCCACCAGCGCCGGATCGGCCTCTTTCCCTTCCGGCCCCAACAGCCTGTCGAACAGCCAGACGTCGGTAAAGACCGCCGAGAAGAGCTTACGGTAATCTTCCGGCTGTTCGGGGTTGAGCGGTTTGCCATCAACAAGAATTTCGCCCGACTGCGGCTGATAAAGCCCGGTCAGCAGCATCGCGAGGGTCGATTTACCGCTGCCGTTACCGCCAATCAGGAACAGCAGTTCGCCGCGGTGGATAGTGAGGTTAATCGGCCCGATGGCAAAGGCGTTGTCCTGGTAGTGGAACTGCACGTTACGCAGCTCCAGCGTCTGCCAGTTCGGGAAAGCCACAGGGCGCGGGAACTCCGGCTTGTAAGGCGCCAGCGCAAACTTATTGAGCTTGTTAAAGGCCACCTGAGCGCTGAGCAGGGTCGGCAGCGCCCCCACGGCGGAGAGCATCGGGGTACGCAGGAACAGCAGGGTCAGCGAGTAGGTGGCCGCCACGTTGGTATCGGCCCAGCCGAGGCTGTTGGCCATCCAGAACACCAGACCAATGGCGCCGAGCATCATAATGTTGGACCAGTTCACCGCGCTCAGGTGGAAAGTATCGGCGCGGATAATATGGTGGCGGTATTCCCGGGCATCGGGAACGTAGAGGTTGTTAAAGATATCTTCGGCGCGCTCGCGGTTCAGGGTCAGCTCTTTGCGCCCCTCCAGCACCGTCTGGTAGTCGTTATAGAGTTTATCTTCGGTTTCGCGCAGCACGGCCATATGTTTGTAGACCCGCGCCACCAGCACAAAGCCGCCCCAGATGGTAATCACAATCCACAGGGCGGTGATCGCCAGCATTTTAGTCGAGAGAAACGCCAGATAGGCAGCAGAGCCGAAGGTCAGGATGATGCCCTGCACCAGCTCCGGCAGGCGCACAAAGGCGATGGTAATGGCGCGCACGTCGCTGGTTAGACCCGCCAGCAGCGAGGCGCTGCCCAGCTGCTCAATGCGTTCGACATGGGTGTCCAGGATCCGCTTGATAAACTCGCTGCGCAGGCGATAGACGAAGTGGTGGCCGAGGGTGGTCAGCGCCAGCTGGGAGCCGAGGGTGACCGCCATCAACAGCAGCAGCAGCCCGAGGAATTCCGGCAGCACCGTCAGGGTGGTATCGACGGTCTCGATTAAACGCAGATTAATAAAAGCGATCAGGCCAATCCCCAGCGCGGCGCTGAGCAGGCTGAGGGCCATTACCGCAATAAAAGGCCAGCGATACTGTCGCCAGACCAGTAATAAGAGTTCCATACAGAGGCATCCGGACCAGAAAAAACAGCCAGCAGTTTAAACTGCCCGCCGCTTACATCAAGAATAATTCTTATTTTTATTCGTTATTCGCTGCCTGGCGGAAAGTGAGGTTGTAACGGTACGCGCCGGTCAACGGATGCTCCCCCGGTTTGAGGGGCTGAATACCGTGATAAAACAGGCGCGACGGCCCGCCCCACACCACTACGTCCCCGTGCTCCAGCAGCAGGCGTTGCAGCGGATCGTTGCGCTTTAACCCGCCAAACTGAAACACCGCCGGCAGGCCGAGCGAGACGGAAACGATAGGCGCACGCAGATCCGCTTCGTCCTTATCCTGATGCAAAGAGAGCTTTGCCCCCACGGCGTAGCGGTTGATGAGGCAGGCGTCGGGCGTGAAGTCCGCATAGCCTGCCGCCGTTGCCGCGTCCTTGCACAAGGCGGCGAAAGCCGTCGGCAGAGACGGCCAGGGCTGGCCGGTAAGCGGGTCGTCTGGCGAGTAGAGATAGCCGCGATCGTTGGTGGTCCAGCCCAGCGCGCCGCAGTTGGTCATCGCCACCGACATGGTGTAGCCCCCGGGCGTGACCATCTGGCGAAACGGCGATCGGCCAGCAACCTTTTCGATGGCCGCCATCAGCTCGGGGGCGCGGGATAACGCAAAGCGGCGCAGGATCGTCGCGCCCGGCGCCAGCGGCTCCTGCCAGGGTTCAGCATCGGCAAACAGATCGAGCATTACTCCTCCTCATGGTGAGCTTCGCGGCGCAGAATCGCCGCTTTTCGCGCGCTGCCCCAGCGGTAGCCAGAGAGGCCGCCGTCGCTGCGCACCACGCGGTGACAAGGGATGATAATGGCCAGCCGGTTGGCCGCACAGGCCCGGGCCACTGCCCGCACCGCGCCGGGTTTGCCGATAGCGGCAGCCACCTGCTGGTAGCTGGCGGTTTCACCGCCGGGAATGGCGCGTAACGCCTGCCAGACCTGCTGCTGAAAGGCGGTGCCGCGCAGATCCAGCGGCAACTCCAGCGCCACATCTGGGCGATCCACGCTGGCAATCACCTGCCGCACGCGGGCGGCAAAGCCGGCATCGGCCTCTTCATGGCGGGCATGAGGGAACAGCGTATGCAGCTCGGTGCGGAGCGCCGCGTCGTCATCCGCCAGTAAAATGGCGCAGATGCCACGCTCGCTCTCCGCCACCAGGCAGCGCCCCAGCAGACAGTCGCTCAGGGCGTAACGCACGGTGAGGTCGTCTCCGCCGCGGCGAAATTGCCTGGCGGTCATCCCCAGCGCGGCATCGGCCTGGCGATAGTAACTGCTGCTGTCGGGGAAGCCCGCGGCCAGCAGCGAGTCGGTCACCTTCTCACCCTGCAACAGCCTGCTGCGCAGGCGCCTGGCGCGCGCGGCCTGCTGCCAGGCTTTGGGCGTCATGCCGGTGGCGGATTTAAACAGACGGTGCAGATGATAAGGGCTTATCGCCAGCTGCTGCGCCAGCGACTCCAGGGTGAGAGGCTGCTCCTGCTCCAGCAGGCGGCAGGCCTGCTCAATGGTTTGCCGCCGTCTTGCCTGCGGATCCTGCACATCGGGGCGGCAGCGTTTACAGGGACGAAAACCGGCGCGGGCGGCCTCCCCGGCGCTGGCATAAAAGCGGACATTATGACGCAGGGCATGCCGCGCCCGGCACGAGGGACGGCAGAAGATACCGGTGGTCTGCACGGCAAAGACAAACTGCCCGTCGGCGGCGGGGTCGCGGGCCAGCACCGCCTGCCAGCGGGTATCATCGTTCATCAGGGTTAAGGTCTTCATGATGCGCTCCTTCAGTAAGCATACTCCTACCCTGCCCTTGCGCCACCGGACTTACACCCGCAACCTTGCTTTTTAATTCTGTCCGCTTACCAGATAGCTTTTGAACTGGGGCGACATCCAGGTTTTAAAGCCGTCTTTCTCACGGACGATCATATAGACCGCCAGATTTTCCTGGCGCACGATCTCTTTGGCTTTTTCCGGCCCCAGCACCATCAGCCCGGTGTCCCAGGCATCGGCTTCCAGCGCGGTCGGGGCGATGACCGTTACCGACACCAGATTGTGGGTAATGGGCCGGCCGGTCTTAGGGTCGATTACGTGTGAAATGCGTTTGCCGTCGAGCTCATAGTAGTTGCGGTAGCTGCCGGAGGTACTGATGCCATGACCGTTAATATCGACAATGGCCTGCACCGCGTTCTGCTCATCGGTCGGTTTCTGGATCGCCACCCGCCAGGGTTTGCCGCTGGCATTCATGCCGCGGCTGGCGAGCGCGCCGCCCACCGAGACCAGATAGCGAGGGATCCCCTCTTCCGCCATCAGGGCGGCCAGGTGATCGGCGGCATAACCTTCGCCGACGGTTGAGAGATCGACAAAGAGGTCGGGAATATCTTTTTCCAGATACTGCTGGCCGTACTGGTAGATCACGCTCAGGTGCTGCAGGCCGGTGCGCCCCCGGGCATCGTCAATTTGCGCCTGGTCAGGGGTGGTTACCGGCTGCTTGTCCGGGCCAAAGCCCCACAGGTTCACCAGCGGGCCCACGGTAATATCCATTGCCCCCAGGGTTTTATGGCCCACGCGCAGGGATTCGGTGACGATATCCGCCATCGCCTCGCTGACCGGCCATGGCGCGGTACTGCGGGAGTGATTAAAGCGCATCAACGCTGAGTCGTTTTTCCAGGTCGAGAGCAGCTGGTCGTCCGCATCCAGCCGGGTCTGGATCTTCGTGCGCAGCTCCTCGGCACGGTTTTTATCAACATTCATCACGCTGACGCGCCAGAAAGTGCCCATCGTTTTACCTTCCAGCACCGTTGCCGCAGGCGCGGCGCTTTTTGCCGGAGAGGTGGAGGTATCGCATGCTGTTAACAGCAAAAGCGCCGACAATAAGCCGGCACGCAGAAAAGTCATTTCCATTCGTTATTATCCTCTGGCCTGAGACCGGCAAGAGTACACCAAAAAATTGCGTTTGTAAGAGCCGATTGCCGGCATGAAAAAAGGGGCCACAAGGCCCCTTTTGCCTGAAAAGACGTGGCTTAGAACTGGTAAACCAGGCCCAGCGCAACGATATCGTCAGTAGCGATACCGGCGTCACGGGTGAAGGCGTTATCATCCAGCAGGTTGATTTTGTAATCCACGTAGGTGGACATGTTTTTGTTGAAGTAGTAAGTAGCGCCAACATCAACATATTTCAGCAGATCCTGATCGCCGAAGTTGGCGGTGCCGTTGCTGATATCTTTACCTTTGGACTGCAGGTACGCCACGGACGGACGCAGGCCGAAGTCGAACTGGTACTGAGCAACCACTTCGAAGTTCTGCGCTTTATCGGCGAAGCCGAAGGCATCTGACGGGCTGCTGCCGTTAGAGGTACCAAAGCGGGTTGCGTTGTAGGTCTGAGAGTACTGCGCCGCCAGGTAAACGTTGTTGGCGTCATATTTCAGGCCGCCGGTGTAGACGTTAGCGCGATCGCCGTCGCCATAAACGTCTGCCGCGTTCTGGTCTGCGGTACGTTTGGAGGAAGCCACGGCACCACCGATGCTGAAGCCTTCGCCCAGATCGTAAGTCAGGGAGGCGCCATAGCCGTCGCCGTTCTGTTTCAGCAGGCTGCGGCCGCCAACGTTTTCACCGCTGACGCTGCCGTTTGCACCCTGATACTGCAGGGCAAAGTTCAGCCCCTCAACCAGACCGAAGAAGTCCTGGCTGCGGTAGGTTGCCATGCCGTTGCCGCGGTTTTGCAGGAAGTTGTCTGCGCCGTAGGTGTCGCCGCCGAATTCCGGCAGCACGTCGGTCCAGGAGGTGACGTCATAAATCACGCCGTAGTTACGACCGTAATCGAAAGAGCCTGCATCGCCAAATTTCAGGCCTGCGAAGGCCACACGCGTCCAGGACTGGTTATCACTTTCAGAAGTGTTGCCCTGAACCTGGTACTCCCACTGACCATAGCCGGTCAGCTGGTCATTAACCTGAGTTTCCCCTTTAAAGCCGATACGCATATAGGTCTGATCGCCATCGCTGCCGTTGTCATCAGAGAAATAGTGCAGGCCATCCACTTTACCGAAGAGATCTAATTTGTTGCCGTCTTTGTTATAAATTTCAGCCGCATTTGCTGCGCCCGCTACCAGCAGTGCTGGTACCAGGAGGGACAGTACTTTAACTTTCATTTTTATTACCCTCTGTTATATGCCTTATTATTACCACTGCTTACTGATTAACCCTCTTAACCAGTCGGCCGATTCATTCTCCGCAAAAACACAGAATAATCCAACGGGAATATGATACGAAAACTTTGAAGATGTTTCAGTTGGCGGTATAGATGTTTCAGAGTGTAAGAATCAGGGAACTTTTTTACGGCACGATCCGTTAAAAATTTAGGCAGCGTTTTAAAATCAAGAGTAAATAGCTTTATTTTCAATAAATTAAGTGAGCATAATTTATAGCACTGATTGACAAAACAAAAGCTTATAGTGCGTCTAAAATATATCTCGCTATCATCATTAACTTTATTTATTACCGTCATTCAAATTCGAATGTCTGTTTATCCCTAATTGAGCCGAATGCCCAGCATTCGGTTTTTTTTTGCACCTCGCAACACAAAAGTAAATTTTTTGTGCTACCACTCCGAAATTATAACGACTATTAATTAATTATAAAAAAATTTATAAACGCCATGCGAATTCCATGGTTAATGCAATTTCTTGTTATTCCGTGCTATTTTTTCTCTGTTTTGTCTCTTATTTGTACAGAATAAGCGCAGGCGTACAGATTTAACGCAGCCGTTGGGTCGGGCGTTGCAGGCATAAAAAGTGGGGAGATTCGACAGCGTGGCGCTGGAATTTCGGGTATTACCCTTTATACTGCCCTTTCCGCCAGAAGCGTAGCCACAACGGGTTAAACATAGCAATGAGTCAGTCTGAAACCACAGCCGCGAATAAATTTTCTCTGCTCCCGGGCAGCATAACCCGTTTCTTCCTTCTTCTTATTATTGTGCTGCTGGTCACCCTGGGCGTCATGGTACAGAGCGCGGTCAACGCCTGGTTAAAGGATCGTAGCTATCAGATTGTCGACATTACCCACGACCTGCATAAACGAATTGATACCTGGCGCTATACCACCTGGCAGATTTACGACAACATTGCCGCCACGCCGGGCAACGCCTCCGGCGAAGGGCTGCAGGAGACGCGGCTAAAGCAGGATGTCTATTACCTGGAGAAGACCCGTCGTAAAACCGAAGCGCTAATCTTCGGCTCGCACGACAGCACCACTCTTGAGATGACCCAGCGTATCTCAACCTATCTCGACACCCTGTGGGGCGCTGAAACTATCCCCTGGTCGATGTACTATCTTAACGGCCAGGATAACAGCATGATCCTGGTCTCTACCCTGCCGCTGAAAGATCTCTCCTCCGGTTTTAAAGAGACCAACGTCGGCAATATTGTCGATTCCCGCCGGGCAGAGATGCTACAGCAGGCCAACGCGCTGGATGAGCGGGAGAGCTTCTCCTCTCTGCGCCGCCTTGCGTGGCAGAACGGCTACTACTTTACCCTGCGCACCACCTTTAACCAGCCGGGGCACCTGGCGACGGTCGTGGCTTTCGATCTGCCAATTAACGATCTGATCCCGCCGGATATGCCGCTGGACAGCTTCCGCCTCGAGCCGGATACCGCCACGCAAAACCTGCGGGCGCCGCAGGATAAAGAGAGCCCGGACAGCGTGGCCATCTCGTTTAACGGCTCTAAAATTGAGATCGCCTCTTCCGTGAACAGCACCGGCATGCGCCTGGTGTGGCAGGTGCCTTTCGGCACGCTGCTGCTGGATACCCTGCAAAACATTCTTCTGCCGCTGCTGCTGAACATCGGCCTGCTGGCGCTGGCGCTCTTTGGTTACAGCACCTTCCGCACCCTGCCGGGCCGCCAGAGCGACGTGCCGGCCACTACCGGCTCCAGCAACGAGCTGCGGGTACTGCGGGCATTGAACGAAGAGATTGTTTCGGTGCTGCCCCTTGGCCTGCTGGTGCATGACCAGGAGGCCAACCGCACCATTATCAGTAATAAGATTGCCGATCACCTGCTGCCGCACCTTAATCTGCAAAATATCACCACCATGGCAGACCAGCATCAGGGGGTGATTCAGGCCACCATTAATAATGAGCTGTACGAAATCCGTCAGTTCCGCAGCCAGGTGGCCTCCCGCACCCAGATCTTCATTATTCGCGATCAGGATCGGGAAGTGCTGGTGAATAAGAAGCTCAAGCAGGCGCAGCGCCTCTATGAGAAGAACCAGCAGGGCCGCGCGGCCTTTATGCAGAACATCGGCGACGCCTTTAAGCTGCCGCTGAAGACGCTGGCCAGCGACGCGGCGAACCTGAACGCGCCGGACAGCAATAAAATCGCCAGCCAGGCGGATAGCCTGGTGCGGCTGGTGGATGAAATTCAGCTGGCAAATATGCTGGAGAATGACGGCTGGAAGAGCAGCCCGACCCTCTTCTCGATTCAGGATTTAATCGACGAAGTGGTGCCGGAGGTACTGCCGGTTATCAAGCGTAAAGGCTTGCAGCTGCTGATCAACAATCCGCTACCGGCCAACGATCAGCGCCACGGCGATCGCGATGCCCTGCGCCGGATCCTGCTGCTGCTGATTCAGTACGCGGTTACCACCACTTCCATTGGCAAAATTACCCTGGAGGTGAGTATCGATGAGTCGGCCGACGATCGCCTGACCTTCCGTATTCTTGATACCGGCGAAGGGGTCACGCTCAGCGAGATCGATAACCTGCACTTCCCGTTCCTCAACGAGACGCAGCAAGACAGCTACGGCAAAGCGAATCCCCTCACCTTCTGGCTGTGCGATCAGCTGGCGCGCAAACTGGGCGGCCATCTCAATATTAAGGCCCGCGAGTCGCTGGGCACTCGCTATTCCCTGCATGTCAAAATGCCGGCGAATCCACAGGATGCAGAGGATGACGAACGCCTGCTGGATGACGTAGTAGCCATGATCGATATCACCTCGAATGAGATCCGTAATATCGTGGTGCGTCAGCTGGAAAACTGGGGGGCGAGCTGCATCACGCCGGACGAGCGCCTTTCAAGTCAAGAATATGATCTCTTTTTAACAGATAATCCGTCTAATCTTACTGCCTCCGGCTTGCTTTTAAGCGATGATGAGTCAGGCGTGCGCAAAATCGGCCCCGGGCAGATGCGCGTCAACTTTAATATGAGCAATGCTATGCAGGAAGCTGTACTACAACTTATAGAAGAGCAGCTGGCTCAGGAAGCGAGCCCGGAATCCCCGCTGGGCGGCAATGAAAATGCCGAGCTTCATGCCAGCGGTTATTATTCGCTCTTTGTAGACACAGTACCAGATGATGTTAAGAGGTTGTATACTGAATCCGCTGCGAACGACTTCGCCGCGCTGGCTCAGACAGCACACCGACTGAAAGGGGTGTTTGCCATGCTTAATCTGGTTCCAGGCAAGCAATTATGTGAAACGCTGGAACATCTTATTCGTGAGAAAGATGCACACAGCATAGAAAAATACATCAGCGACATTGACGCTTACGTCAAAAGCTTGCTGTAGCAAGGTAGCCTTATACATGAACAATATGAACGTAATTATTGCCGATGACCATCCGATTGTACTGTTCGGTATTCGCAAATCACTTGAGCAGATCGAGTGGGTGAATGTAGTTGGCGAATTTGAAGACTCCACAGCACTGATTAATAACCTTCCGAAACTTGATGCGCACGTGCTCATCACCGATCTTTCCATGCCTGGGGATAAGTACGGTGACGGCATCACGCTGATTAAATACATCAAGCGTCACTTCCCGAGCCTGTCGATCATTGTTCTGACCATGAACAACAACCCGGCGATTTTAAGCGCCGTGCTGGATCTCGACATCGAAGGGATTGTACTGAAACAAGGTGCGCCGACCGATCTGCCGAAAGCGCTGGCCGCGCTGCAGAAAGGTAAGAAATTTACGCCGGAAAGCGTCTCCCGCCTGCTGGAGAAAATCAGCGCCGGTGGCTATGGCGACAAACGCCTCTCGCCGAAAGAGAGTGAAGTGCTGCGCCTGTTTGCAGAAGGTTTCCTGGTGACCGAGATTGCCAAGAAGCTGAACCGCAGCATCAAAACCATCAGTAGCCAGAAGAAATCAGCGATGATGAAACTGGGCGTCGAGAACGACATCGCACTGCTGAACTACCTCTCCTCCGTGACGCTGAGTCCGGCGGACAAAGACTAAGCCTGACGGCATAAAAAACCCGGTTCAACCGGGTTTTTTTACGTCCGCGTTTTCCTCACCCTGTCGGCATAGACCGCCAGCGTCTGTTTCAGCACATCCAGCGTCACCGGTTTAGAGAGACAGCTGTCCATACCCGACTCCAGGCAGCGCTGCTTCTCTTCCGCCAGGGCGTTCGCGGTAACCCCTACCACCGGCAGCGTCAGGCCCAGCTGACGAATACGCTGCGTCAGGCGATAGCCGTCCATATTCGGCATGTTAACGTCGCTCAGGACGATGTCGATATGGTTTTTACTCAGCACGTTCAGGGCGTCCACGCCGTCGTTGGCGGTTTTACACTGATAGCCCAGCGAGCCGAGCTGATCCGCCAGCAGGCGGCGGTTGATGGGGTGATCGTCTACCACCAGGATCATCATATCGTCGTTAAGCTGCGCCGTTTCCGGCGATGGCAGCGCCGCCGTCCCGTCGCCGGTCTCCAGCTCGATGCGGTAAATGCGCGCCAGCAGCGCAATCAGCTCATGCGGCGAGGCTACGCTGCACACCCATTCGCACCGGGCGCGCTCAAGCGGAATGCCGATATGGCGGCGACAGAAGACCACGGCCGCTTTGCCCTGCCACGGCTGCGCCAGCTCTTCATCGGTAAGCAGAATATCTTCCGCATCCGGCGTCTGCCCTTCATAGCGCGCCACGCGCACGCCGCTGCGGGTCAGTAAGGACTCCAGATAGGCAAACAGCGAGGCGTTATTGACCGCCAGCCAGCAGCGCTTATCGCTCAGCCCTTCCACCAGGGTGGTGGCAGGCGACTGGGCGGCATAAAGTGGAATACGGATGGTGAACTGGCTGCCCATACCCGGCTCGGTATCCACTGAGATATCGCCGTCCATCATGCTGATCAGTTTTTCACAAATTGCCAGCCCCAGCCCGGTGCCCTGGAAGTTACGCTGTACGCCGGTTCCCACCTGGAAGAAGGGATCGAACAGCTTCACCACCTCTTTGGCGGGAATGCCCACCCCGGTATCGCGCACGCGGATGCTCAAATAGTCCCCCGCGCGGGAGACGTGCAGCACAATACAGCCGATATCGGTGAATTTAATGGCATTGCTGAGCAGGTTAGAGATCACCTGCTGCAGACGCATCGGATCGCCCTGTAGCGTGAGCGGCACGTCAGGCTCAATAAAGCAGTAGAGCCCCAGCTGTTTACGCACCACCAGCGGCAGATAGTTGGCGCTGATGTGGTTCATCACCTCCCGCGGCGAGAACTCACGGGGTTCGATTTTCAGCTGCTCCGACTCGATTTTCGAGAAGTCGAGAATATCGCTGATGATTTTCAACAGCAGGCTGGAGGAGTTGTTCATCGCCGTCACCAGGCGGTCAACGCCCCGGGGCAGCTCTTTGGTTTGCAGCAGGTCGAGGTTGCCGATAATACCGTACAGCGGGGTGCGCAGCTCGTGGCTGACGGTGGCAAGGAACATCGATTTCGACTGGCTGGCCTGCTCCGCCGACTGGGCCATATCCTGCAACGACTCTTCCATCTTCACGCGGGCGGAGACGTCCACCAGCACGCAGATGGCCACGTTTTCGTTGCGATAGCGCGAGTGCACAAAGCTTATCTGCAGGTTGGTGTTGTTGCTGGTCAACACGTCGACAAAGTTGACCTGCTGACCGCAGATGATCTGCGTTAGCCGCTGCCGATCTTCGTGGGTGAGCATGTTGAGATAGTTATGCGCCAGTTCGTTACTCAGAATGTTGGTGCCATCCACGGTGCGCAAAATGCAGATCCCCACCGGGGCCGAGGCCACGATCTTGCGGTTGAACTGCTCATGCTCTTCCAGGCGCTGGGCATCTGCCTCCGCCGGGATAAAGATTTTCCGCTCGTACATGCGGGTCAGCATAAACAGGGCGATCCCCACCAGCACGTTCAGCAGCACGGAGTTGAGGATCAGCATCCGGATACGTTCCAGCACCATATCCACCGGCACGGAGTAGACAATACTCAGCGAGGATGGTGGCAGGCTTTTCTTCAGCACCAGATCGTGGAAGCCGGAGGTGTAGCCAAACCAGGAGCGCTCCTGCATCCAGCGCGGATCGATCTTAATACGGTTTTCCGGCCCGACCAGGGAGATAAGCGCATGGCCGTTTTCGTCAAGAATGGTGACCCCCATCGGCAGCGTACCCGGGGTGAAGAAGTTTTCCATCCGGATGGTCTGCTCGGTGCCGAGCAGCGCCTGCAGGCGGTTAGCCAGATAGACAGGGGTGAGCGCATAGAAGTAGCCCACGCCCGGACGCGGCCCCTGGCTTATCCAGAAGATATTGTTGCCCTGCTCTTCCTGCGGCGCATTACGGTATTTACTGATGCGTTCATGCAGGCTTTTCAGCGCATCTTCGCGCTCTGCCGGCACGTCGCGCAGGCCAAAATTGGCCATGCAGAGATTTTCGCTACCAATCAGAAAGACGCGGTTAAGATCGTAGGCCGCCGAGAAATTATCGCGCCAGTAGCGCATAAACCAGGCCAGCGACTCCAGCGAGCCGCGCCAGGCGCTGCTCATCGCCGAGCAGTCAGAGTCCGGGAACAGCGGCTCAAAGGTCGGGACTTCCGCTCTATTATCCCGTCCGCGGGTCGCCATAATGCCGTTTTCTGCCGTCAGGCGGTTCTCCGCGATGTACTTCAGCTCCTTCATTACGTCGGAGGTGCGCTGAATGTAGCGCTGGGCCTGATCGGAGCTGAGGTTAAACTCCTGCCGGATCTCCGCCTCCTTCTCGTTTAGCGCGCTGACGATATAAAACACTGAAAACAGCGCAATCAGTAGCCAGAGCAGAAGCGCGAGCGCGCGAAAAAGATAGCGTGAGACTTTCAGCGTAGTTCGGAAGGAGACGAGGTATTTCAAGGGGGCGAGGCTCCGCCATCAGGGTAAAAAAGAATGTGGTTAAGGTAGCGGTAAACGCGCCTTGCCGCAATGTTCGGTTGTCTGCAATTCAGCCGTCTGCAAAAAGAAAAGGGCCGGAAAACCGGCCCTTTGCGCTCAGAGGCTATTACTCTTCGGCATCATCTGCCGCATCGTCGTCAGTGTCGGCTTCCGGCGCGATTTCATCATCGCCTTCCGCTACGCTGCCGTCGATTGAGTCAAGCTCTTCGTCATCTACCGGCTCTGCAACACGCTGCAGGCCCACCACGTTTTCATCTTCCGCGGTACGGATCAGAATAACGCCCTGGGTATTACGGCCGACAACGCTGATTTCCGATACGCGGGTACGCACCAGGGTACCGGCATCGGTGATCATCATGATCTGGTCGCAGTCGTCTACCTGTACCGCGCCTACAACGGAGCCGTTGCGCTCGGTCACTTTGATAGAGATAACGCCCTGCGTGCCGCGAGACTTGGTCGGGTATTCATCCTGGGCGGTACGTTTACCGTAGCCGTTCTGGGTGACGGTGAGGATAGCCCCTTCGCCACGCGGAACAATCAGGGAAACCACGCTGTCTTCACCCGCCAGTTTGATACCGCGCACGCCGGTCGCCGTACGGCCCATGGCGCGCACCGCGTTCTCTTTAAAGCGCACTACCTTACCGGCAGCAGAGAACAGCATCACTTCGTCAGTACCGGAGGTCAGATCCACGCCGATCAGTTCGTCGCCTTCGTTCAGGTTGACGGCGATAATACCGGCAGAACGCGGACGGCTGAACTCGGTCAGCGCCGTTTTCTTCACGGTGCCGCTGGCGGTCGCCATAAAGACGTTAACGCCCTCTTCGTACTCACGCACCGGCAGGATCGCGGTGATACGTTCGTTCGCTTCCAGCGGTAGCAGGTTAACGATCGGACGGCCACGGGCGCCGCGGCTCGCTTCCGGCAGCTGATAGACCTTCATCCAGTAGAGACGGCCCCGGCTGGAGAAGCAGAGGATGGTGTCGTGGGTGTTGGCCACCAGCAGGCGGTCGATAAAGTCTTCTTCTTTGATACGCGCGGCAGATTTGCCTTTACCGCCACGACGCTGGGCTTCGTAGTCGGTCAGGGGCTGATACTTCACATAGCCCTGGTGAGACAGGGTAACCACCACGTCTTCGCGGTTGATCAGATCTTCAATGTTGATATCAGAGCTGTTGGCGGTGATTTCGGTGCGACGCTCATCGCCAAACTGATCGCGGACCAGCTCCAGCTCTTCGCGGATCACTTCCATCAGGCGCTCAGCGCTGCCCAGGATGTGCAGCAGCTCGGCAATCTGCTCCAGCAGTTCTTTATACTCGTCGAGCAGTTTTTCATGCTCAAGGCCGGTCAGTTTCTGCAGACGCAGATCCAGAATCGCCTGCGCCTGCTGTTCGGTCAGCCAGTATTTGCCATCGCGGATACCGTACTGCGGCTCCAGCCACTCCGGACGTGCAGCGTCATCGCCCGCGCGTTCCAGCATGGCGGAGACGTTGCCCAGATCCCACGGATTGGCAATCAGGCCCGCTTTCGCTTCTGCCGGCGTAGGGGCACGGCGGATCAGCTCGATAATCGGGTCGATATTCGCCAGGGCCACGGCCAGCGCTTCAAGGATGTGCGCACGGTCGCGCGCTTTGCGCAGTTCAAAGATAGTACGACGGGTCACCACTTCGCGGCGGTGACGTACGAACGCGCTCAGGATCTCTTTCAGGTTCATGATCTTCGGCTGACCATGGTGCAGCGCAACCATGTTGATACCGAAGGAGACCTGCAGCTGAGTCTGGGAGTAGAGGTTGTTCAGCACCACCTCACCCACCGCGTCACGCTTGATCTCGATAACGATGCGCATACCGTCTTTGTCAGACTCGTCGCGCAGCGCGCTGATGCCTTCAACGCGTTTCTCTTTCACCAGCTCGGCGATTTTCTCGATCAGGCGCGCTTTGTTCACCTGATACGGAATTTCGTGGACGATGATGGTCTCGCGGCCGGTTTTTGCGTCAGCTTCTACTTCGGCGCGGGCGCGAATATAGATTTTGCCGCGACCGGTGCGGTACGCTTCTTCAATACCGCGACGGCCATTAATAATGGCGGCGGTTGGGAAGTCCGGGCCCGGGATGTGTTCCATCAGCCCTTCAATGCTGATCTCTTCATCGTCGATATAGGCCAGGCAGCCGTTGATAACTTCTGTGATGTTGTGCGGCGGAATGTTGGTCGCCATGCCCACGGCGATACCGGACGAGCCGTTAACCAGCAGGTTGGGGATCTTGGTTGGCATAACATCGGGAATGCGCTCGGTGCCGTCGTAGTTATCGACGAAATCGACCGTCTCTTTTTCCAGGTCAGCCATCAGTTCATGTGCGATTTTCGACATACGGATTTCCGTATAACGCATCGCTGCAGCGGAGTCGCCGTCGACAGAACCAAAGTTACCCTGACCATCCACCAGCATGTAACGTAAGGAGAATGGCTGCGCCATACGAACAATGGTGTCATAAACGGCGGTATCACCGTGCGGGTGGTATTTACCGATTACGTCACCAACGACACGGGCTGATTTTTTGTACGCTTTATTCCAGTCATTGCCCAATACGTTCATGGCGTATAGTACGCGACGGTGTACCGGCTTAAGGCCATCGCGGACATCCGGCAGCGCACGGCCAACAATGACCGACATCGCATAGTCCAGATAGGAGCTCTTCAGCTCTTCCTCGATGTTAACCGGTGTAATTTCTCTCGCAAGGTCGCTCATCTAACCGCTATCCCTC